>Ga0302046_10000003_pt1 | contig 501046 bp, 496 predicted proteins | sample RVTome_11_FD_200261 | JGI IMG/M metagenome (GOLD analysis project Ga0302046, IMG submission 200261) | Soil microbial communities from uranium-contaminated site in the Upper Colorado River Basin, Wyoming, United States - RVT147D111 (version 2) ... | reverse complement strand
ATCGGGACGCTCAGCAGACTCCAGGCGGAGTGGCTGGAGTCAAGGGTCACGTAGCCGAACTCGGAGTCGTTGTCGTCCATCAGGTCGATGTACCAGCCGCCGGTGCCCACGGCGCCGGTCACGCGGCCGACGACCTCGAAGCTCGCGCTGGGCTGGGGGTTGAACGTGCTCGTTCCTCCGGGCAGGACCCCGCGCTTGATCGGGAAAGTCCGGGTCGGGCTCGTGACGCCGGTGATCGTCTCGGACAGCAAGGGCCAGTCCTGGGTGATCGTGACCGGGGCCTGGGCGGCGCGGGCAGAGCCGGCCGCGAGCATCACGAGCATCGCCGCGAGGAGTCCTGCGACTACGTAGGCAGTTCCGCGCTTGGATGCGCGTGCGGTCGTGAGGGTGCCCACCGGAAGGTCCCTTTCTTCGTCGTTCGGTGTCGGCCGTGGTGCAAAGGTGCTGCTCAGCCGCCCTTAGCAAGCCGGTCCCTGGGGGGGCGGCTCGCCGGAGGGGGCATCCTTACTTCGTATCTGTCTATAAGTACGCACGAGCGCCGAGAAGGTCTCGCGATTCGGCGCACCTTGTGCGATCTTTCCGCCTGCGAGATTCTCCCTTTGCCGGTTCGTACCGGTTTCAGTCGACCGAGGCCTGCGAACCCGGGCCCCGGGTCGTCCCCCCGTCGGCCGGGTCGCCCGGGCGGGGCGAGTGTGTAGAATGCGGCCCATCCCAACCGGCTCACCGGCTGAAGCACGGCGATCCGGAGGGGCGCAGGTCGACAAGGGGAGGTTTTCATGGCGGTTCAGGCCTACATCCTGATTCAGACCGAGGTCGGCAAGGCTGCGGACGTCGCGAAGGCTGCGGCGGACATTCCGGGCGTCGCCTCGGCCGAGGATGTGACGGGTCCGTATGACGTCATCGTGCGCGCGGAGGCGAACAACGTCGACGATCTCGGCAAGCTGGTCGTGGCGCGCATCCAGGCGGTCGAAGGCATCACGCGCACGCTGACCTGCCCGGTCGTGCACCTGTAAGCAGGCGCCCTCAGGTAAGCAGCTCGACCGTGAAGCCGCGCGCTTCGAGCGCGCGCACGGTCTCGGCGCGGTGCTCGGGGTCGCGCGTCTCGACGGTGAGCAGCACCTCGACGCGGTCGACGCCCAGTGCCAGCCCGACGCGGTGGTGCTCGACCTCCAGCACGTTCAGGCCCATCTCCGCCACGGCGCCGGTGAGGGCGGCGAGCGCGCCCGGCTGATCGGCCAGGATCACGCGCAGCACGAGGTAGCGTCCCGCCGAGCTGAGGCCGTGCTCGATCAGGCGGATCAGCAGCAGCGGGTCGACGTTGCCGCCGCTGAGCAGACACACGACCGGCCCGCTGCCGGGGATGCGACCCGCGAGCACCGCCGCGAGCCCGACCGCGCCCGCCGGCTCGACCACGGTCTTCGCACGTTCCAGCAGCGTCAGCATCGCCGCGCTCGTCTGATCGTCGTCGACGGTGACCACGTCGGCGACCCGCGCGCGAACGTGCTCCAGGATCAGCGGCGTCGTCGTGCGCACCGCGATCCCGTCGGCGATCGTCTCGACGCGATCCAGGCTTACGACTTCCCCGCGATCGAGCGAGGCGCGCACCGCCGCCGCGCCGCTCGCCTCGACGCCGATCACGCTCGCCTCGGGCAGCTCGGCCGCGATCGCGGTCGCGACGCCCGAGACCAAGCCTCCCCCGCCTACCGGCACGACGACGGTCGCGTTCGCCGGACACCCGGTCGCGATCTCCAGCCCGACCGTGCCCTGCCCCGCCATCACGACCGGGTCGTCGAACGGGTGGACGAAGGTCGCGCCCACCGAGCCGGCATACTCGCGCGCCGCGGCGATGCTCTCGTCGACGACCGCGCCTTCGAGCCGCACGTCGGCCCCGTCCGCGCGCGTCGCCGCGACCTTCGGCAGCGCCGCGCTGGAGGGCATGAAGATCGTCGCCTTGCACCCGGTCAGGCGAGCCGCGCGCGCGACCCCCTGCGCGTGGTTGCCCGCCGACGCCGCCACGACCTCGGTGCCGGGCGCAAGCTGCGCGATCTTGTTGTAGGCGCCGCGAATCTTGTACGAGCCGGTCCGCTGCCGTTCCTCGTGCTTGAGCCAGATCTCGCGGCCCGCCAGCGCGCTGAGCGAATCGGAGACCTCCAGCGCCGTCGGCGTGAGCACCCCGTCGAGCCGCGCCGCGGCCTGCCTGATCTGCTCGACCGACAGCAGCGTCATCGCGCGCGCCGGTGCCGCTCGAGCCCCAGCCGGATCAGGCGGTCGATCAGCTCGGGATAGGGAACGCCCGACGCCTCCCAGAGCTTCGGGTACATCGAGATCGGCGTGAAGCCGGGCATGGTGTTGATCTCGTTGAGATAGAGCCGCGTGCCGTCCCAGAAGAAGTCGACGCGCGCAAGCCCTTCGCAACCGATCGCGCGGAAGGCCGCGACCGCGTGCTCCTGGATCTCCTTGGCGATCGCGTCGGGGACGTCTGCCGGGATGATCAGCTCGCTTCCTTCCTTCACGTACTTCGCCTCGTAGTCGTAGAACTCGTTCACCGGGCGGATCTCGCCGACGACGCTCGCGGCCGGGTCGTCGTTGCCGAGCACGCCGCACTCCAGCTCGCGCCCGGCGATCGCCGGCTCGACGAGGGCGAGCCGGTCGTGCTCGAAGGCCGCGCCGAGGGCGATCAAGACCTCACCGGGCGTCGTGCAGCGCGAGACCCCGACGCTCGAGCCGAGCGAGGAGGGCTTGACGAAGCAGGGAAGCCCCGTCGCGCCGACCGCGGCTTCCACGGCGGCGGTCACGTCGCGACCGAACTCCTCGATGCGAACGTCCGTCCACGGGGTGACGGGGATCCCAGCGGCTTGAAAGACGGGCTTCTGGAGCGCCTTGCTCATCCCGACCGCGCTCGCCGCGACCCCGGCGCCGACGTAGGCGATGCCGAGCGTCTCGAGCATCCCTTGCACCGTGCCGTCCTCGCCGCCCGGACCGTGCAAGACGGGGAACACGACGTCGATCTGCGCGCCGGGCCCGCCCTGCGGGCGCGCGGCGTGTTCGTCGACCGGCACGACCTCACCGCGCGCCCGCAACACGATCGCGTCGCCGTCCTCCTCGCCGACGCCCGCAAGCGCACCCGCCTCCGCCGCCGGCAACGCGTCGGGCGCGCGCGCCGGCAGCAGCCAGCGCCCCTGCTTCGTGATCGCGATCGGCACGACCTCGTAGCGCTCGCGGTCGATGGCCTGGAGCACCGAGCGCGCGCTGACGACGGAGATCTCGTGCTCGGCGGATGGCCCGCCGTAGAGCACCGCGACGCGGAGGCGCTCGCTCATGCCAGCGCGGCCTCGAAGTCCTCGATCAGGTCCTCGGCGTGCTCGATCCCGGCCGAGACTCGGATGAGCCCGTCGGTGACGCCCGCGGCGGCGCGCTCCCGCGCGCTCAGTTGCGTGTGGGTGACCGACGCCGGATGGACGACGAGCGTCTTGGTTCCCCCGAGGCTCGCCGCGGCGCGGGCGATCTCGACGCGTTCGAGGAACCGCTTCCCGGCTTCGAAGCCGCCGGCGGCCTCGAAGCAGAGCATTCCCCCGAAGCGGTCGCCGAGCAGCCGCTTCGCGAGGTCGTGCTGCGGGTGTCCGGGCAGGCCCGGGTAGGCGACGCTCGACACGCGCGGGTGCCGCGACAGCCACTCGGCGAGGGCCAGCGCGTTCGCGCAGACCCGCTCGGTCCGCAGCTCCAGCGTCTGGAGTCCGCGCGCGACCAGGAACGCCTCGAAGGGCGACAGCACCGAACCGGTGTCGATCTGCGTGTGTCGGATCGCCTCGACGCGCGCCGCGGAGCCGGCGACCACCCCGGCGAGCACGTCCGAGTGCCCGCTCAGGTACTTCGTGGCCGCGTCGATCACCAGGTCGGCGCCGTGCTCCAGCGGACGCAGCATCGTCGGCGGCGTGAAGGTCGTGTCCAGCACGAGCAGCGCCGCCCGCGTCTTGGCGATCCAGGACAGCGCGTCGAGATCGGCCACGGGCAGCGTGGGGTTCCCGATCGTCTCGGCGTAGAGGACCTTCGTACGGGGCGTGAACGCCTCCTCGACCGCCCCGTGATCGGTCACGTCGACGAACGCCGCCTCGATCCCGGCTCGCGCGAGCACGCCGGCGAACAGCGAGCGCGTGCCGCCGTAGACCTGGCGCGCGACGACGGCGTGATCGCCCGAGGCGAGGAACGTGGCGAGCGTCGCGTGAATCGCTCCCATGCCGCTGCCGAAGCACGCGGCGGCTTCGGCCGACATGAGGTCAGCGACGGTGCTCGCCAGCGCCTGCACGGTCGGGTTCCGCCAGCGCGAGTACAGGTAGCCCCCGGAGGTCTTCGATTCGGCGACGCGGCCGAACTCCTCGACGTCGTCGAAGGCATACGTCGCCGCGGGGTAGATCGGCGGCGCGAGCGGCTCCTGGCCAACCTGCTCCACGGCCGCGCCGAGCGCGCGCGTGGCGATGTGGCGGCGCTTCTTCACCCGATGCCCTTGAACTCCGGCTCCGCGGCGCGCTCGAGCAGGTCGTCGACCATCTGCTTGACGTTCGCGCCCTCGTACAGGACCCGGCCGACGCGCTCGGCGATCGGCATGTCGACGCCGGCCTTCTCGGCGAGCCGCAGGATCCCCGCGCAGGACTTCACGCCCTCGGCGACCATGTTCATCGAGTCGACGATCTCCCCGAGCGCGCGCCCCTTTCCAAGCTCCTCGCCGACGTGGTGGTTCCGGCTCTGCTTGGACAGGCAGGTCGCGACCAGGTCGCCCACGCCGGCGAGGCCGACGAACGTGAGCGGGCTCGCGCCCAAGCCCACCCCGAGGCGCGTGATCTCCACCAGCCCGCGCGTCACCAGAGCCGCGAGCGCGTTCTCGCCGTACCCGAGGCCGTCGGCGATGCCCGCGGCGATCGCAACCACGTTCTTCGCCGCGCCGCCGATCTCGACCCCGACGACGTCGGTGTTGGTGTAGACACGAAACGTCGGCGCATGGAACAGGTCCTGCAGCGAGGCGGCTCGGCCCTCGTCGCCGCACGCGACAACCGTCGCGCCCGGCTGGCCCTTCGCGACCTCGCGCGCGAGGTTCGGCCCGCTGACGACGGCGACCCGGTCGCCGGGGACCGCGCACGCCTCCGCGGCGACCTCGGACATCCGCAGCAACGTGCCGGCCTCGATGCCCTTGGTCAGGCTGACGAGCGTCGCGTCGTCGCTCAGCAGCGGACGAACCTCCGCGCACTTCTCGCGGAAGCAGTGAGAGGGAACCGCCATGACCACGACCGAGGCGGGCGCGGCCACGTCGGCGAGGTCGGTCGTCGCGCGCAACCCGTCGGGCAGCTCGATGCTCGGCAGGTAGGCGTCGTTGCGGTGAGCGTCGGCGATCTCGTCCGCGCACTCCTTGCGCCGCGCCCAGATCGTGGTCTCGTTGCCGTTGCGCGCGAGCACCGACGCGAACGCCGTTCCCCAGGATCCGGCGCCCACGACCCCGATGCGCGTGGTCACGAAGCGTCTTTCAGCGCGGGGACTGCACCACCGTCGGGGTGCACCTTGTGCAGCTCGCGAACGAGCCGGTCGATCTCGGCCATGATCCGGTCGGTGACCTCCCGGCGCACCTCCGGCTCGTCCTGACGGCCCTCGAACTCGTCGAACCGCATCGGCTCGCCCACCGCGCCCATGATCAGCCGGTGCCCGGCGTAGCGCCACTCGCGCTTCTTGCCCAGCATCCACTGCGCGCCCCAGATCGCGGCCGGCACCACCGGCGCCCCCGTCTTCAGCGCGAGCCGCGCGGCGCCGGTCTTGCCGCGCATCGGCGTGAGGTCGAGGTTCGTCGTGACCGTGCCCTCCGCGTAGATCACCACCGCCTCACCCCGCGCGATCGCGGCCTCCGCCGCGTCGAGCGGCGCCACGTCGCCCGAGCCGCGCTCGACCGGGATCTGCCGCGCGCCGGTGAGCACGAAGCGAAGGAACCGGTTCTTCCACAGCGACGCCTTGGCCAGGAAGCGCGGGCGCCGGCCGGCCTGGTCGACGAGGTAGGCGGTGCAGAGCGGATCGAAGTTGGAGGTATGGTTCGGGACGACGATCACCGGGCCGCTCCTCGGGATGTTGCGAAGGCCGGTGAACCGGAACCGGTAGAACAACCGAAGGACCACGACGACGGCGATTCGAGTCATGACGTATACCGGCTCCATGCTCTCCCCTCCGCGCGGCGCGGGCCCGTCGGGCGCGCGCGCCATTCTAACCGCCGAGCCTTCCGCCGAAGCGTGAGGCTCTGCATCGTTCCGATGAAGCCGCTCGCGCGCGCGAAGGAGCGGCTCGCGCCGGTGCTCGACGTCGCCGGCCGGCGGCGGCTGTCCCTTGCGATGCTGGAGGACGTGACGCGCGCGGCCACCGTGCTCGACCACGTCTGGGTGCTGCACTCCGACGACGACGCTGCCGAGGCGGCGGTGCGAGCCGGGGGCGAGCCGCGTCGCGACGCCACGCCGGACGAGGGGCTCAACGCGAGCCTCGCCGCCGCGACCGAGGCGGCGCTGCGCGAGGGCGCGACGGGCGTGCTGATCGTGTCGGCCGACTGTCCGGCCGTCACCGAGGCGGACGTTCGCGCGACGGCGCTCGGCGAAGGCGTCGTGCTCGCGCCCGACCGAACCGGCGTCGGCACGAACGCGCTGTGGCGGATGCCCCCCGCGACGATCCCCACACACTTCGGCGGCAAGAGCCGCCAGGCGCACGAGAGCGTGGCACGCGGTCGGGGAGTTCCGTTCGCGATCGTCGCGCGTCCGGCGCTCGCCCTGGACGTCGACGAGCCGCGCGACCTCGACGCGCTCGCGGCGATGGGGGCGGGAGCGGCGACGGCCGCCGTGCTGTCCTCGCTCGGGTATCCTGCGCGGGCCGGGAGGTGAGCACGTGTCACAGGGAACCATCAAGTCCTACGACGAACAGAGCAAGAGCGGCGTCATCCTCGACGACGGCGCGACCGAGATCGCCTTCGACCACGAAAGCTTCCGCACGAGCGGCATCCGCCTGTTCCGCATCGGACAGCGCGTGAAGTTCGACCAGATCGGGGAAGGGTCCACGCTGCGAGTGAGCAACCTGACGATCGTCACGCTGTAGACCGCACGGCAAGAGGGCGGCTCTCGCCGCCCTCTCGTCGTTTCGCGAATGGCGTCGTTCGCGAACGGCTCGCGAACGGCCTAGCGCCGCTTCGCGGCCTTCTTCTTCGCCGGCTTCTTCGCCGTCTTCCGGGCCGCAGCCGCGCGCTTGGCGGGCTTCTTGGCGGTCTTCTTTGCGGGAGACTTCGCCGGAGCCGCGCCGCCCACGGAGAGCGCCTTCGGGGCGGTCGCCTTTACCGGCGGCTTCGCGCCGCCGCGACCCGCAACGAACTCCTTGAAGGGCTTCGCAGGCAGGAAGCGCGGAAGCTTCGACGCGGGCTTGGCGGCCACCTTCACCATCTCGCCGGTGAACGGGTTGCGAGCCAGCCCCGCCTTGCGAGCCTTGGTGGCCCGCTGCTTGAACTTGCCGAACCCGGTGATGCTGACGTCCACGCCCTTCTTGACGCTGTCCTGGATCACCGCGAGGGCGTTCTCCCAGACGTGCTCGACGTCACGACGATGAGCGCCAGTGCGCTCGGCAACCGCGTTCAGGAAATTCGAGCGGTTGAGCGTTTGCTTTGCCACCGATCCCTCCCGTTTCCCTCGACTATCGCGCGAACACTAGAGGAACGGTCGGGACTAGTCAAAGCCCCCCGGAAGGCCTAAAGGCGGACGCGACGCGCGCCGATAGAAGCCGCAGGAGAACCGATGCGACCTGGGGCCGGCGCATCGGTGAAGAGGCTGCGGAGACCTCGCCACGGGTAGGGAGGTTTCAATGGCGTACATCCTCGTCGTCGACGACGAGCAGACCGTACGCGAACTCATCTCCGCCACACTCGACGTCGATGGTCACGAGATCGCGTGCGCGCGTGACGGCAGCGAGGCCGTCGACGTCGTCCTGGAGCGGCTGCCGGACTTGATCGTCCTGGACATAGCCATGCCGCGGATGGACGGCTGGCAGTTCCTCGACGCACTCCACTCTCGCGGGCTTCGGCATCGCACCCGCGTCGTGCTGCTCTCGGGCCGGTTCGACCCGTCCGACGTGCCGCCGGAAGAGCACGGCGCCACCTCGCACTTCGTTCGCAAGCCCTTCGAGCCCGAGGAGCTCCGCAGGCTCGTCCGGGACGCCCTCGCGGAAGAGCCCGACACGCTCGCGGTTCGCAACGATCGCCGCGAGGAGCTGGTCGAGCTGCTCGAGATGGTGGACAAGACGCTGGGCTGAGTCCGGCCGGAGTGCGGCTGGGGACGGCGGGACGAGCCATACCTCCGCCCCGTTTCCGGGCTTCGGCCCTGCGGGATGGTTCGAACCAAACTCCTCAGCCGCCTCTGCCGGTCCTCTCCGAGCGGAGGTCGATGACCTCGTCGCTCCCGACGCGCTCGACCAGCGTGCGGGCCATCAACGCCGTCTCGAGCTGGAAGCGCCCGGGGCTGTGGCGGACGGAAAGCCCGGTCAGCTCCTCGATGCGAACGAGCCTGTTTTCGAGCGTGTGCCGGTGCACGCGCAACGCGCGAGCGGCCGCCGACATGCTCGGCTGGTTGTAGAAGGTGGCGAGCGTGCCCACGAGGTCGCGGTTCCGCCGGTCGGCGGTCAGCGGATCGAGGACGCGGCCGAGCGCACGGCAGGACTGCATGTCCGACAGCAGCGCGGCCGCCACGGCGACGTCCTCCCACAAGACGGTTCGGGGCGTCGCGGACATCACCCGGCCGACCTGAAGCGCCCGCCACGCGAGGTCGGTGGTCGCGGGATCGACGCGGGTCGTCTCGCGGCCCAGAGCGATCCCGATCCAGCACGGCGAGCCGGTCGATTCCTCGGCCGCTCGTCGAAGTCCCTCGCCAAAGCGCCGGGCGGGCTTCCGGTCGCTCCAGGTCCCGACGCCTTCGACGGTCAGGGCGCGAGCTGCGGGCGCGGCCCTTCCGCGCGGGAGTGATTCGAGCATCTGGAAAAGCGTGGCAGGACTGATGGGCCGCTCGCTTCCGCGGCGCCTTCCCTGCGTGGTTCCAACGACGACGAGCGTCGGCCGGCCTTGCACCCAATCCTCCTCGCGGCGATTTCAGGCTTCGCCGGTAGGTACGGATGAGAAGGCGCGAGGTCTCGCAGAACGTTCCGAAGTGCCCGTTTCGAGCGAATCTCCACCCCCCGAACGGCGGCAAACGTGGCAGCTCCAACGGGATTCGAACCCGTGTCTCCACCTTGAGAGGGTGGCATCCTAGGCCTCTAGACGATGGAGCCTCGGTGCTGGGGCGCCTGGATTCGAACCAGGACTACTTGAACCAGAATCAAGCGCGCTGCCGGGTTACGCTACGCCCCATCGAGCGGCCCATCGTAGCGGTGGGCCTACCCCTCGGCAATGTCCTTCGCGCCCGCCGACGCGCGCTCGACCGCGCCGTGAAGGCGCGCGAGCGAGCGCTCGCGGCCAAGGACCTCCATCGACTCGAACAGCGGCGGCGAGACCAGCCGTCCGGTGATCGCCGCGCGGATCGGCTGCAGGGCTTTCTTCCGGCTGATGCCCGAGCCGTCCGCCCAGGTCATCAGAGCGCCCGTCAGCGCCTCGGTGACCCACCGATCGACCGCCTCCGCCACGACCGTCGCGTCGCGAAGCAGCGGCACGGTCTCCGGCGTGAGTTGGCCGAGCGCCTTCTCGTCCGGCTCGACCTCCTGGAACAGGAAGCGGATTTGCTCGGCCGCCTCGTTCAGCCTGCGCATGCGCTCGTGGATGTGCGGGACGATCGCACGGAGCCGCGGGTCGAAGGGCGTCACGTCGATGCCCTCAGCCGCCAGGTACGGTACGAGCCGCTCGCACAGGTCCTCGGCCGCGAGCGCCCGGATGCCGTCGCCGTTCCAGGCTTCGAGCTTGGCATAGTCGAAGGCGCTCGGGTTGCGCGTGACGCCGCTCGGGTCGAACGCCTGGATCAGCTCCTCGACCGAGAACTTCTCGCGCGAGCCGTCCCCCACCGACCAGTTGAGCGTCGCGAGGTAGTTCAGGATGACCTCGGGCAGGAAGCCGTGGTCGCGGAACTCCGCGATCGCGGTGTCCCCGTGCCGCTTGCCGAGCGGCCGCCGATCCGGACCGACGATCAACGGCACGTGCCCGTAGGACGGGGTGCGTTCCGCGCCCATCGCGCGCATGAGCAAGACCTGGTTGGGCGTCGAGGCGAAGATGTCCTCCCCCCGGATCACGTGCGTGATCTCCATCTCCATGTCGTCGTAGCTGACCGCGAGCTGGTAGAGCGCGCTGCCGTCGGCGCGCAGGATCACGAAGTCCTGAAGCTCGGCGTGCGCGAACGTCACCTCTCCGCGCACGAGGTCCTCAACGGTCGTGGAACCTTCGGGAACGCGGAAACGGATCACCGACGAGCGTCCCTCGGCCTCGAACGCCGCGCGCTCGGCCTCGCCGAGGTCCCGGCACCGCCCTTCGTAGCGCGGCGGCCGTTTCGCCGCCCGCGCACGCTCGCGCATCGCTTCCAGCTCTTCGGGCGTGCAGTAGCAGCGGTACGCCTGCCCTTGCTCGACGAGCCGCGCCGCTGCCGCTCGGTACAAGTCCCCGCGCTGGGACTGGAAATAGGGCTCGTGCGGGCCGCCGACCTCGGGCCCTTCGTCCCAGGTCAGGCCCAGCCAGCGAAGGTCTTCGACGACGCTGCGCAACCCCTCCGGGACGACGCGGCTCGCGTCGGTGTCGGCCACGCGCAGCACGAACCGTCCCCCGTGCTTGCGCGCCAGGTACCAGTTGAAGGAGGCGACCAGCGCCGTGCCGACGTGGATCGACCCCGACGGAGACGGCTCGAAGCGCGTGCGCACGGTCATGGAGGCCGCATCCTGCCACAGTGGAATCGAGAACTTCGCCGCAACGCCCCCACGCGCCCTGGCCTTCGCTCAGCGTTCAGGCCACAATCGGTAGCCAGACGCACGTCCCACCTACACGACCACTATGGGCTTTGAGCGCCAATCGGCGTTCAGATCCGATCGCCAGTTGGCGCTCAACGACCCCAGTGACTCAGACGGATTCCTTCCTCCCGAATCGAAAGGGGAGTCGATGGACGGACGACAGCAAGCGAGGCAAGCGAACCATGTCGAACGAGACGCGGCGGAGCTGCTGCGCCACATTCGCGACGAGGCAGTCCTGTCTCAACGAGAGCTTGCTCGTCGGGCGGCGTGCAGCCAGCAGACCATCGCTCGCATCGAAGCGGGCCAGCGGCAACCGAGCCTGGCCCTGTTGCAACGCTTGGCGCGGGCCGCGGGAGGCCGGCTCCGCATCGAGTTCGAGATCGTGGATCCCGCCGTGGAGCAGGCGCGCGAGCAAGCGATCAGGCGACGGCGCGACAAGGCGCTGTGGGACGTCGTGAACGCGGCCCACTCGAGTTGAGAGGCTAGGCGTCGACGACGACGTTGCGGAGGACGCCGATGCCCTCGATCTCGACCTCGACGGTGTCGCCGTGCTCCATCGGACCGACGCCGGCAGGCGTGCCGGTGAGGATCACGTCTCCGGGCAGCAAGGTCATGATCTGCGAGACGTAGCTCACGAGCTGGGCGGGCGGGAACGTCAGCTCCTTGGTATTGGAGTCCTGGCGAAGCTCCCCGTTGAGACGGGCCTGGATGCCGAGCGCGTGCGGGTCGAGGTTCGTCTCGATCCAGGGGCCGAGCGGGCAGAACGTGTCGAAGCCCTTCGCACGCGTCCATTGGCCGTCGCTCATCTGGTAGTCGCGCGCGCTCACGTCGTTCGCGCACGTGTAGCCGAGGATGGCCTCGGCGGCGACCTGCTCGTCGGCGTTGCGGACGAGGCCACGAACGACGACCGCCAGCTCGGCCTCGTGATCCAGACGCGTCACGCCGCGCGGCTTGCGAATCGCCTCCTCCGGCCCGATCACGGCGGTCGACGGCTTCAAGAAGAGCAGCGGCTCTTCCGGCACCTCGCCGCCGAATTCCTGGGCGTGCTCGGCGTAGTTCTTGCCCACCGCGACGATCTTCGACGGCAGCACGGGAGCCAGCAGCGTGCACTCGGCGAGGGCCGCTCGGTTCCCGGTGAAAGACAGCGCGCCGAGCGGCGGGCCGTTCAGCTCGGCGACCTCGTCGCCTTCGATGACCGCGAAAGAGATCGCATCGCCGAGGCGAACGCGCGCGATCCTCACGTCTCTTCCTCGGCGTGCAGCAGCCCGAAGGTCAGCGAGTCGACGAGCGCCTGCCACGAGGCTTCGATGATGTTCGGGGAGACGCCGATGGTGGACCACTCGTGGCGTCCGTCCTGCGACTCGATCAGCACTCGCGTCACGGCGCCGGTCCCGCCCTTCTCCTCCAGGATCCGAACCTTGTAGTCGACCAGCTCGATCGACTCCAGCGCCGGGTAGAACTTGACCAGGGCCTGACGCAGCGCACGGTCCAACGCGTTGACCGGCCCGTTCCCCTCCCCCGTCGCGACGTGGCGCTCGCCGCGCGCCCAGATCTTCACCGTCGCCTCCGAGACGACCGAGCCGTCCTCGCGCTGCTCGACGATGACCCGGAACGACTCCAGACGGAAGAACTCGCGCTCGGTCCCGGTGTGCCGGCGCATCAGCAGCTCGAGCGATGCGTCGGCGGCCTCGAAGTGGTAGCCGACGTGTTCAAGCGCCTTGACGTTGTCCAGGATCGCGGCGGCCAGATCCGGCTGGTCGTCCAAGTCGATGCCCAGCTCCCGGCCCTTCAGGACGATCGTCGAGCGGCCCGACAGCTCGGACACGAGCAGCCGGCCCGCGTTGCCGACCAGGGCCGGGTCGATGTGCTCGTAGGAGCCCTTCATCTTGGCGAGCCCGCTGGTGTGCAGGCCGGCCTTCGTCGCGAAGGCGCTCGCGCCGACGTAGGGCTGGTGCGGGTCGGGCGCGACGTTGCAGATCTCGGCGATCGCCACGTGCGCCGGGGCCAGCAGCTCGAGCTGATCGGCGCTCACGACCGGTGTCCGCGTCTTCAGCGTCAGGCCGGCGATCACCGACAGGAGGTTCGCGTTGCCGCACCGCTCGCCGATGCCGTTCGCCGTGCCCTGCACGTGCGCGGCGCCGTGACGAACGGCGAGCAGCGAGTTGGCCACCGCGCACCCGGTGTCGTCGTGGAAGTGGACGCCGATCGTCGCCTCGTTCTGAGCACGCACGTCCTCGACGACGCCGGCGACGTCCCAGGGCATCGACCCCCCGTTGGTGTCGCAGAGCACGAGGTGAGCGGCGCCCGCCCCGGCGGCGACCGCCAGGACCTTCAGCGCGTAGTCGCGGTTCGATCGGTAGCCGTCGAAGAAGTGCTCGGCGTCGAGGAACACTTCGCGGCCTTCGGCGACCAGGAACGCGATCGTGTCCTCGATCATCCGCAGGTTCTCGTCGAGCGTCGTGCCGAGCGCGCCGGTCACGTGCAGGTCGGCGGCCTTGGCGACGAGCGTCACCGTCGGCGCCTCGCTCGCCAGCAGCTCGCGCACGACCGCGTCGTTCGCGGCCGAGCCGCCCGGACGACGCGTCGAGCCGAAGCACGCCACGCGCGCGTTGCGCAGCCCCAGCTCGCCGACGCGCTGGAAGAACTCGATGTCCTTCGGGTTGGACCCCGGCCAGCCGCCCTCGACGTAGTGCACGCCGAGCCGGTCGAGCCACGCGGCGATCTTCAGCTTGTCGTCGACGGTGAGCGACAGGCCCTCGCGCTGCGCGCCGTCGCGCAGCGTCGTGTCGTAGAGGGTGACCGAAGCGGGCACCGATCCGGACGGCGTCATCGGCTCAGACGTGCTCGAGCCACTCGGAGTACTGCTCGACCTCGCCCTTCACGGCCGCGAAGAAGACCTCCTGGATCTTCTTGGTCAGCGGTCCGGGCTCGCCCACCACGCGATCGTCGATCTCGCGGACCGGCGTGATCTCCGCCGCGGTCCCGCACACGAAGACCTCGTCGGCCGTGTAGAGGTCGGTGCGGTGCAGGTCGCCCTCGCGCACGTCGACGCCGAGGTCCCGCGCGATCGCCATCACCGAGTCGCGCGTGACGCCGATGAGCGCGCCGGCGGACAGCGGCGGCGTGATCAAGCTGCCGTCGCGCACGATGAAGATGTTCTCGCCCGTGGCCTCCGCGACGAGCCCCTGCGGGTTGAGCATGATCGCCTCGTCGTACCCGGCCTTGATCGCCTCCACCTTGGCGAGCTGGGAGTTGATGTACTGGCCGGTCCCCTTTGCGGCGGGCGGGATGATGTTGGGGTCGTGCCGGCGCCACGAGGAGATCTTCATCCGCACGCCGTGCGTCAGCCCCTCCTCGCCGAGGTAAGCGCCCCACGGCCAGACCGCGATGGCGACGTTCACCGGCGCAAGCAACGGGTTCAACCCCATCTCCCCGTAGCCGAGGTAGACGATCGGCCGCACGTAGCAGGACCGCACGTCGTTCGCACGGACCGTCTCCTTGCACGCCTCGACGATCTGGCCGGACGTGTAGGGGATCTCGATGGTGAAGATCTTCGCCGACCGGAAGAGGCGATCGATGTGGTCGGTGAGCCGGAAGATCGCCGCGCCCTTGCGCGTCTCGTACGCGCGGATGCCTTCGAACACGCCGCTTCCGTAGTGCAGCGAGTGCGTCAGGACGTGGATGCGAGCCTCGTCCCAGGGCACCAGCTCGCCGTCCATCCAGATCTTCTCGGTGGTCGGTATGGGCATCGTTGGCTCCCTTTCAGATCGCCGCGGCGACCATGTCGCCGATCTCGTCGGTGGTGGCGCCCATCTCGGGTCCACCGCGTGGGTCGATCTTGCTCGCGACCTGGGTGGCGGCCGCCTCGACCCGGCGAGCCGCGTCGACCTCGCCGAGGTGATCGAGCATCATCGCTACCGACAGGATACAGGCGAGCGGGTTCGCCCAGCCCCGGCCCGCGATGTCGGGCGCGGAGCCGTGCACCGGCTCGAACAGCGAGGGCGAGCGCCGGGGCGGGTTGATGTTGCCGCTCGCCGCGAGCCCCATGCCCCCCGCGATCCCGGCGCCGAGGTCGGTGAGGATGTCGCCGAACATGTTGTCGGTCACCACGACGTCGAAGCGTTCGGGCTGCGTGACCAGGTACAGGCACGCGGCGTCGACGTGCACGTACTCGCGCTCGACGTCGGGGAAGTTCAGCTCGCCCATGTCGGTGAAGGCGCGCATCCACAAGCCGCCCGCGTGCGTCAGCACGTTGGTCTTGTGCACCAGCGTCAGGTGCTTGCGCGGGCGCCGCTCGGCCAGCTCGAAGGCGTACTCCAGCACGCGGTCGACGCCGCTTCGCGTGTTGACCGACTCCTGGGTCGCGACCTCGCGCGCGGTCCCCTCGCCCAGGATCCCGCCCGCGCCGGTGTAGAGGCCCTCGCTGTTCTCGCGCACGACGACCAGGTCGATGTCCTGCGCGGTCTTGCCCGCCAGGGGCGTCTCCACGCCGGGAATGAGCTTCACCGGCCGCAGGTTCACGTACAGGTCCAGCTCGAAGCGCAGGCGCAGGAGCAGCTCCCGCTCCAGGATGCCCGGCGGCACGCGCGCCGGGTCGCCGACCGCGCCCAGCAGCACGACGTCCAGCGTGCGGATTTCGTCCATTGTCTCGTCGGGCAGGACCACGCCGTCGCGCAGGTAGCGCTCCGCGCCGAGGTCCAGGTCGACACGCTCGAACGCAACCCCCGTCGCCCCGATCGCCTTCATCCCCTGCGCGACGACCTCCGGGCCGATGCCGTCGCCCGCGATGATCCCGACGCGGTAGCTCACGGCGTCATCGCGATCTCGTCGAAGATGCGCGCGGCGAGCGCGGGGTCGCCCTCGACCCGCGCGCGATCGCCCGCGCGCTCGCGCGTCCAGCGCCCGCCCACGAGGCACAGGAACGTCTCGAAGTCGCACGCGATCGTCACGGCGGGATCCGCCGGGCGCGGCACGACCTCGCCCCGGCCGTCGGAGACGCGCACGGCGAAGGACTCGCCGGGCTCGCCGACGTCGAACGCGACCACGGTGCCGTCCGGCGGTGCGACCTCCTTGCCGATCACACGCGGCATGCCCGTGAACCCGAAGCGCTCGAACACCAAGCGCGCGATTCCCCCGCGCAGGTGACCCGGCCTGCCGGTGGCTCGCCGGATGTCCTGTTCGTGGAAGTAGAAGTCCGACAGGCGGATGGGCATGATCCGGCCCTGCGGAACCTCGCCGACCGGAAGCATGATCGGGTCGTCCCACTGCTCCTCGGTGAGCGAGTGAATCGACCGAAGGCGCTCGCGCGTGACCCCGACGAACTCGTCGAGCACCTCCTTGCCGCTGCGCCCGCGCCGATGCTCCACTCCCTTTTCGTTCGCGATCTGGAACGCATCGGTCGCGTGCGCGCGGTGGGAGACGTCGAGGTCGTCGGGGCTCGCCTGCCCGATCGCCGTCGCTTCGAAGTGGACCAGGTGGGAAAGGTTGTCCTTCACCGACCAGCCGGGCAGGTCGGTCGGGAGGTCCCAGTCCTCGTCGGAAAGCTGGGAGCACACCTCCTCGATCGACGAGACGGCCTGCTCGTACAGCGTTGCGAAGTCGACGTCCACGGATTTCCCTCCTGTGATCGGAACCCGCAGTCTATCGGTCGGAACGGATGGAATCGGCCGCCAATCGTCCCCGGCGCCACCGGCGCACGAGCGGGACCGACCCTCGGCCCGGCACGGAACGGCGTGATGTGAAACCGTACAGTCGTGTAGTATCGCGTACATGTCGAGCAACGGCCTCGTCGGCCACCGGGTGCGCTCCCTGCGCGAGGCGCGCGGGCTTTCTCTGCGGGACCTCGCCCGCCGTAGCGGCGTGAGCGCGCCGATGCTCTCCCAAGTCGAGCGAGGCGACACCTCGCCGACGCTCAGCGTCGCCACGAAGATCGCCACGGGGCTCGGCTTGTCGCTCTCGCAGCTCGTGCGCCTGGACGAGGCGCCCTCGGTCGCGGTCGTGCGGCGCGCGAAGCGGCGCAAGACCGGCCGCGGCGCGCACCGCTACGAGGAGCTGACCCCGGGCGTCCCGGGCGAGCGCGCGCTCGTCACGCTCCACACGCTGCGGGCCGGCGCCCGCACGGGCGGCCCACCCCTGCACGCGCCGGGGAGCCGGGAGACGGCGCTCGCCCAGGCGGGGCCGCTCGTCGTGGTGATCGACGGCGAGCGCCACAAGCTTTCCGAAGGGGACGCCGTCACCTTCGACGCCGACCTGCCGCACTACTTCGAGAACCCCGGCGGCCACGACGCGATCTTCCTCGCGATCGTCACGGCCGGGCTGAGAAACCCGTAGGAAGGGAACCCGGAGGGGAGACCGATGCCGAAGACCCTGTTCGACAAGATCTGGGAAGCGCACCTCGTCCGCGAGGACCTGCTCTACGTCGATCTGCACCTGGTACACGAGGTCACGTCCGCGCAGGCGTTCGAGGGCCTGCGCATAGCGGGACGGAACGTCCGTCGGCCCGGCCGAACCGTCGCCACCGCCGACCACAACGTCCCGACCGACGGCACGACGACCTCGGCCTCCATCGCCGACGCCCTGTCCCGTCTTCAGGTCGAGACGCTCGAACGCAACTGCGCCGAGTTCGGCATCCCCGTCTACTCGATGGGCTCGGCGCGCCAGGGCATCGTCCACGTGATCGGTCCGGAGCTGGGGCTCACCCAGCCCGGGCTCACGATCGTGTGCGGCGACTCGCACACCGCGACCCACGGCGCCTTCGGCGCGCTCGCGTTCGGGATCGGCACCTCGGAGGTCGAGCACGTGCTCGCCACGCAGTGCCTCGTCCAGAAGCGGCCGCGGTCGATGCGCATCTCCTACACGGGCGCGCTCGGGCACGGCGTCACCGCGAAGGACCTGATCCTGGCCACGATCGGCCGGCTGGGGACGGCCGGCGCGCAAGGCTACGTCGTGGAGTTCGCCGGTCCCCCGATCGAATCGATGACGATGGAGCAGCGCATGACCGTGTGCAACATGACGATCGAGGGAGGCGGCCGCGCGGGGATGATCGCGCCCGACGACACGACCTTCGACTACCTCAAGGGCCGCCCGGCCGCCCCGGCCGGTCCCGACTGGGACGAGGCGCTCGAGCGATGGCGCGCCCTGCCGACCGAGCCCGGGGCAGCCTTCGACCGCGAGGAGACGATCGACGCGAGCGCCATCGCGCCCATGGTGACCTGGGGCACGACGCCCGGCATGGTGACGGAGGTGACCGCGCGCGTACCCCGCCCCGCCGAGACGCGCGATCCCGAAGCGGCCGCGCGCGCGCTCGCCTACATGGGCCTTGCGGCCGGGACGCCCATGACCGAGATCGCGATCGATCGCGTGTTCATCGGCTCCTGCACGAACAGCCGGATCGAGGACCTGCGCGCGGCCGCCGGGATGATCCGCGGGCGGCGCGTCGCGCCGAGCGTGCGGGCGATGGTGGTCCCCGGCTCGCAGGGCGTGAAGGAAGCGGCCGAGGCCCAGGGGCTCGACCACGTCTTCACCGAGGCCGGCTTCGAGTGGCGCAGCGCGGGGTGCTCGATGTGCCTGGGCATGAACCCCGACATCCTCGCCCCGGGCGAGCGCTCGGCGTCGACGTCGAACCGCAACTTCGAAGGGCGCCAGGGCGCGGGGGGCCGCACGCACTTGGTCTCGCCCGAGATGGCGGCGGCGGCGGCGATCGAGGGTAGGTTCGTGGACATCAGGGAGTGGCGATGAAACCGGTACGCACGATCAGCGGGGCCGTCTCGGTGCTCGACCGCGCCGACGTGGACACCGACCAGATCATCCCGAAGCAGTTCCTCAAGCGCATCGAACGCACGGGCTACGGCGAGTTCCTGTTCTACGACTGGGTGCGCTCCGGCGAGATCGCCCTGGAACCGAATCCGATCCTGGTTGCCGGGCGCAACTTCGGCAGCGGCTCCTCGCGCGAGCACGCGGTGTGGGCAATCCAGCAGTTCGGCTTCGACGCGGTCGTCGCGCCGAGCTTCAGCGACATCTTCTACGCCAACTGCACGAAGAACGGCCTGCTGCCGGTGCGGCTCGACGAGGAGGCCGTGCGGGCGCTGATGACCGCCGGCGAGGCGACGATCGACCTGGCCTCTCAAACGGTCGCATTCGGCGGCCGCTCGGTCTCCTTCGAGATCGACCCGGACGTCAAGCACCGGCTGCTCGGCGGCCTGGACGACGTGTCGATGACGCTCGAGCACGAAGCGGCGATCACCGCCTACGAGCGCGAGCGCGCCGTGCGCGCGGTTGCCACCACCGACCTCTAGCGCGATGCGCGCGCACCGGCGGACGCTCGGGACGCTGGGAGTCGCGCTCCTCGTCGTCGTCGGGCTGCAGAGCTTTCGCGTCCTGACGCCTTCGATCGCCTGGTACCTGCGCGACACGAAGCTGGTCCCCTCCACCGGGCTCATCCCCTACGCGCTCGGGCCCTTCCTGCTCGCGCTCGCGCTCCCGGCGATCGCGCGCGCGGCGGGATCGCGCCGCGTGTTCGTCGCCGCCGCCGCGACGCTCGCCGCCGCCCGAGCGGCCGAGCAGCTCGTGCGCGACCCGGCGGTGGACTTGTGGGTCTCCATGGCGGCCGTCGTCGCGTTCCTGTGGCTGCTGCCCCTGACGGCGCTGCGGGACGCCCGCTCCTTCGGCATCGGCCTCACGCTCGGCCTGGCGATCGACACCGCGGTGCGCGGGCTCGGCAACACGCTCGACCTGTCCTGGATGACGAGCCCGTGGGCGAGCGTCCTCGCCGTGGCCCTCGCACTCGCAACCGGCGCCGTGCTCCTGGCCTCCCGCGAGCACGGCGAGCCGGCGAAGGCGAGCCCCGCGTGGCTCGGCATCGGCGCGATCCTGTTCGCCCAGATGCTCGTCCTGCAGAACACCGGATGGGTCTCGGCGGTGAGCGGCGCGACCGAGGACCAGGCGCTGCTCGTCGTGGCGGTCGGGAACGTCTGCGCCGTGCTCGCCGCGGCCTCCATGCCGGCCGTGACCCGGTACGCGCGGGCCGCGCCGGTCGTGGGGGGCCTCCTGCTGGCGATCGCGCTGCTGGCGGCGACCGCCGGGTCGAGCGCGGCGTGGCTCCTCGTCATCGGCGGCCTCGCCGGCGGCGGGGCGCTGATCGAAGCGCTCTTCGCGACCGAAGGCGAGCCGCGGCTCGCGCGCGCGGCGACCTGGATGGGGCTCGGCATGCTGTCCTTCGTCGTGCTCGCGCTGATCTACTACCTGACCCTTGACGTCGCGCTGCCGCTCAGCCAGGACGCCACGCGCCTGACCGCCGCCGGGATCGTCGTCGCGACCTCGATCGCGCTCCTTCGTCGCGCGGCGAAGCACCCCGCTCGCCCCGTCGGCACGCTCGCGCCGCTGATTGCCGCGGCGCTGGTCCTCGTGCCGGTCCTGGCGATGGCCGGCGAGGACGAGCCGGCGCAGGCGCCCCCGACCGGGCTCGTGCGCGTCATGACCTACAACGTCCACTCGGCCTACGACACCGCCGGCGTGCAGGACCCGGAGGGGATCGCCCGCGCGATCGAGGCGGCGGCCCCGGACGTCGTCGGCTTGCAGGAGGTCAGTCGCGGCTGGCTGATCGACGGCTCGACGGACCTGCTCACGTGGCTGAGCGACCGGCTCGGGATGCCCTACACCGCGTTCCTGGGCACGGCCGACCCCGTGTGGGGCAACGCGATCGTCAGCCGCTACCCGATCCTGACGGCGAGCACCGGCTTCCTGCCCGCGGAGGGCACGTTGCTTCGCCGCGGCTACCTGAGCGTCGTCGTCGACCCGCTGGGCGCGCAGCCGATCCGCGTCATCGACACGCACCTGCACCACCTGGCCGACGACCTCACGCGGGTGCACCTGCTGCAGGTCGCCGCGCTGCTGGACGGCTGGGGCGAGAGCGGGCGCACCGTGCTCGTCGGCGACTTCAACGCCGAACCCGGGACGCCCGAGATCGCGGCGATCCTGCGTGCCGGCTTCGCCGACGCCTGGGCCAGGGGCAGGGGCGCGGGCCTAACCGCGAACGCGGCGAAGCCCGACGTGCGCATCGACTACGTCTTCCATACGCCCGATCTCCGCGCGCTCGAAGCCAGGGTGATCGAAAGCACCGCGTCGGATCACTTCGGCGTGGTGGCGACGCTGAACGTCGCCTGAGCGCCGCGGGACCGCCCGGGCTCGCGCGCGCTTGTCCGCCGCGCGCACGCGCGCGCCGAACAGCATCAGCCCGAGCGCGATGACGAGCCGCCCGAGCCGAAACCCGCCCGGCTCGGGCGAGCGCTCCGCGGGCGCAGGCGTCGTCGCGGGGACCTCGGGCGCGAACGGCTCGGCGTCGACGACGACCGTCGCGGGAGCCGCCGGCGGCTCCTCGTCGGCGGACGGCGCCGCGCGCGGCGCCGGGGCGAGCACGAACGCGAGGTCGATCAGTCGCTTCGCCGTGCCGAACGGGTCGGCGGAGTCCAGCACCACGGCGAGCCGCGTCGCGCCGTCGCGTGTCGCAGCGGCCACGATGGTGTTGCCCGACTCGGTCGTGAAGCCGGTCTTGACCCCGACCGCGCTCGGGTCGAGGCGGAGGTAGTCGTTGATGTTGGCGAACGTGGCGCGCGTCCCGTCGGTCCAGGGCGTCTGGTAGGTGCTCTGCCGGATGATGCGGCTCAGCCACGGGTCGGCCAGCACCGCCGCCCCGATCAGCGCCAGGTCGCGCGCCGTCGACAGTTGCCTCGGGTGGTGCAAGCCGCTCGCGTTGCGAACGGTGGTCTCGCGCGCGCCGAGCCGGTGCGCGAGCTTCTGCGCGCGGCGCGCGAATGCTCGCTCGGTCCCGGCGACGTGCTCGGCCACCGCGGCCGCCGCGCCGTTCGAGGACGACATGAGCATCCCGTGCATGACGTCCTCGCCGCTGAAGGTGGCATGGGCGCGCCAGCCGATGCGGTCGTAGGGCGTCGTCGCCGCCGGGCGCGAGAACCGGATCGGCGTCTCGGGACCGATTTCGCGCACCGCCACCAGCGCGGTGAGCATCTTGATCAAGCTCGCCGGCGGGAGCCGGCGGGTCGCCCGCCGGCCCCACAGCTCCCGGTCGTGGTCGACGTCGTAGATCAGGGCGGCGCGGGGCGGCGCCGAACCGAGCGCCTCCCGCACCTGCGCGGAGGTCGGCCCGCGAACCGGTCCTGCCGCCACCGGCAGCGCGACGAGGCCGGACAGGAAGCCGGCCACGGCCACGGCGACGCACGTCGGGCGCACGCGAAAAACACTACGGGCACCTTCCGCACGTTCCGGGCATCCTGGTCGGTCCGGCTGGTCGGTCCGGCTGGTCGGCCCGGCTCAGGCCCTCACGGCGTGGGCTCGGCGGGACGGCGAGCGCCGGCGTGGCGGGCGCTCCGGTTGAGCGCGTTGAGGAAGGCGCGCGCGCTCGCCTCGACGATGTCGGTGGCCAAGCCCCGCCCCGCGTAGCGTTCCTCGCCGATCTGGAGCATCACGCTCACGTCGCCGAGCGCCTCGGCCCCTTCGGTCACCGCCGCGATGTGGAAGCTCGCGAGGCTCGCCTCGATGCCGGTCGCGCGCAGGATCGCGCCGTAGACCGCGTCCACCATCCCGTCGCCCATCGCCGACTCGGTGACCGTCTCGCCGTCGCGCGCGATCTTCACCGTCGCGGTCGGCGCCAGCTCGGTCCCGCCCGCCACCTGGAGCGACTCCAGCCGGTAGACCTCCTCGACGCTCTTGATCTCGTCGGCGACGATCGCCTCCAGGTCCTTGTCGGTGATCTGGATCTTGCGGTCGACCAGCTCCTTGAAGCGCGTGAAGGCGCGGTTCAGCTCGTCGGCGCCGAGCTGGAAGCCCATCTCCTCCAGCGTCTTGGCGAAGGCGTGACGCCCCGAGTGCTTGCCGAGCACGATCGTGCCGCCCTCGACCCCGATGTCCTCGGCCTCGATGATCTCGTAGGTGAGCCGGTCCTGGAGCACGCCGTGCTGGTGGATCCCCGACTCGTGCCGGAACGCGTTCTCCCCCACGATCGCCTTGTTGCGCTGCACCTGGTAGCCGGTCAGCATCGTCACGAGCCGCGACGTCCGCGCGATCTCGCGCGTGTTCACGCCGGTCTCGACGTTCAGCAGGTCGCGCCGGGTCGCGATCGCCATCACGACTTCCTCCAGCGAGCAGTTCCCCGCCCGCTCCCCGATCCCGTTGACCGCGACCTCCACCTGGCGAGCGCCGCGCCGCACCGCCTCCAGCGAGTTCGACACCGCGAGCCCGAGGTCGTTGTGGCAGTGCACGCTCAGGGTCACCCCGGCGAGCGCCGGCACGCGCTCGTAGCACTCGGCCAGCAGATCGCCGAAGTCGAACGGGATCGCGTAGCCGACCGTGTCGGGCACGTTGATCGTCGTCGCCCCGGCGGCGATCGTCGCCTCGATGATCCGGCACAGGAAGTCGGCGTCGGTCCGGGTCGCGTCCTGCGGCGAGAACTCGACGTCCTCGGTGTAGGACTTCGCGCGCTCCACGCCCGCGACGGCCTGGGCGACGATCTCGTCCTCGGTCGCGTGCAGCATGTACTTGCGGTGGATGTCGCTCGTCGACAGGAACACGTGGATGCGGTTGCTCGGCGCGTGCCGAACCGCCTCCCAGGCGCGGTCGATGTCGGCGTCCACGCACCGGGCGAGCGCGGCGACCGTCGGGCCTTTCACCTGCTCGGCGATGGCCGACACCGCTTCGAAGTCCCCGACCGAGGTGATCGGGAAGCCCGCCTCGATGATGTCCACGTTCAGGCGGGCGAGCTGCTCGGCGACCTCGAGCTTCTCTTTGACGTTCAGGTTGATGCCCGGCGACTGCTCGCCGTCCCGCAACGTCGTGTCGAAGATCCGTACCCGGTCCATCGCGTTTCCCCTTCCCTCGGTTCCCCCAACGAAAAACCCTCCGCGGATGCGAAGGGTCGGCGCGCGCAGTCCTGGTGCGCGCGCGCTAGGTAAGAAGCAGGTTCCTCATCGGGCGCAATACTCGCAGGCAAGCCGCGCGCGGTCAACCCCGAATCGCTCCCTCATCAAGGAAGCAGTTCGGCGATCGGGATGAATACCTCCGTTCGCAGCTCGTCCGGTGGAGTACTGCCCGGGGCGTCGACGTAGGACTCGAACGGCGGGCCGTTGTCCGCATGGCCGTTCTCCGCGATCCATTTGTAGAGCGCGTCGTAGGTGCCCCGAAGGTTGTCGTACGAGCCGCGATGCACCACGACCGCGTACCGGCCCCCCGCGATCTCTCCCGGCTCGACGTCGCCGGAGGCCGGGAGATGTTCGTTCACCGGAATCCCGATCTCGACGTCGATTCCTTCGGGCGAATACAAGTGGTACAGACCGAAGGCCGGCTTCCGTCACCGGCCTTGGAAGACCGGTGCCCGTTTCTCGATCAGCGCGGAGATCCCCTCGGCGACGTCCGCGCTCGCCAAGACCCGGCTGTTGCGCTCCAGCAGCACCGCGCGCGCGGCGTCGCGAGACGCGCGCTCGGCCGCCCGAGCGGACGCGATCGCCGCCTGGACTGCCAGCGGTGCGTTCGCCGCGATCACATTGGCGATCTCCACCGCCCGCTCCAAATGCGTCCCCTTCGGAACGGTCTCGCTGATCAGACCGAGCCGCAGCGCCGCGTCGGCATCGAACCGCTCGGCCGAGACCAAATAGCGATACCCCGCGGAGCCCAGCCGCGCCGGCAGCCGGAAGGTCGCCCCACCCAACGGGAACACGCCGCGCGCCACCTCGAGCTGCGCGAACTTCGTCCCCTCGGCCGCGATCGCCACCTGCGAGGCGAGCATCAGCTCGATCCCGAGCGTGTTGCACGTGCCGTGCGCCGCCACGACGACCGGCTTCGGGCACGGCTCGGCGAACAAGTCCCACGGGTCGTACCCGTCCTCCGGGTAGACCATGCTGAGGTCGCCCGCCGCCACCGCGGGCGCGACCGAGGCCAAATCCAGCCCGGCGGTGAATCCCCCGCCGTGGCCATAGATCACCCCGACGCGCAAGTCCGGATCGTCGCCGAGCGTCCGGTAGGCGCGCGACACCGTCTGGATGACCTCCAGGTCCCACAAGTTGTACGCGTCGGGCCGGTTCACCCCGATCAACAGGACAGGCCCTTCGCGCTCGACCGTCACGACGCTCATCGAAGTCCCCCTCCGGCGAGCGCGTCTCAGTCACGCCCCCGATTCTGCGTGCGAATCACCAGCTTCAATCCGGACCACGTCTCATCGACCGCGCACACTTTCACATCGACGAGCCCGAGAGCCCGTTCAGGCGCTGATCGAGGCGACCTGGTCCAGGAAGTTCGCTCCGAACTGGCTCAGCGCCGCGCGCGCCTCCGGGCTCACGTCGCCGCTCACATCCACTCGCTCGACCTCGACAAGACCCATGTACCGCTCGAGGTACCCGGCCGCCTGCGCGGCACCGAAGTGCTCAAGGAACGCGGCGCTGTCGGCGTACACGTCGACGTTCCGGAACGCACCCTCCGGCGACACCAGCCAGTCGTATCGAAGCGTGCCCTCCTCGTCCGAGGCAACCTTGCACATCTCCGCGCCCAACTCCCGGTAGCCGTCGGGGTCCTTCAACTTCCCCGTAAGTACGACCTCGATGCTCATGTCCACTCCTTCCGTTTCGGCTGCGCCGTCGTCAACACTCGCACAGCGCGCGACGCCGCGTCCAGAGCGGTACTCGGGCCGAGCGCCGGACGCTCAAAGACCGGCAACTGCGCGCAGGCGGACACTCAGTCAGCCCTGCACGATCGACGCGATCCAGATCGCCAGCACGAGCACGCCGACGACCACACCCGGGAAGACCACCGCCTTGATCCAGTCGGCGCGCGTCTGACGCCACGGGTGCCGAAGCCGCCGCCCCGGCGGACGCCGCATCGCCGGATGCCCGTCCAGCTCCCACGCGTACGGGTGATACGGCTTGGAGCCGGACTCAATGAACTCCCGACGCTCCCGCTCGAAATCTCCCTTGCCCACAGGTCACCTCCCAAGCCGCCTCGCAACCGGATAGAGCCTTCGTGTGGCGTAGCGCAACCAAGACTTGCCCGCCGACCGATAACTACCTCCCCGGGCAGTCGCGTCAGGCGCTCAGAGCGTCCCGCACGGCATCCGGATGCGTCTCGGCGACTCGTAGCAAGGCACGGGCAGGGCCCTCCGGATGCCGCCGTCCCTGCTCCCAGTTCTGCAGCGTCGAGACACTCACCCCGATCAGAAGGGCGAACTCGGATTGCGACAGTCCAAGCCGCTGTCTGATCTTGCGGACGTCAGCAGGCTTGAACGTCAGCCGGCGCGAGGCACGTCGTTCTCCTCGCTTGATCTTGCCGGACTCACGAACGCTCGCGATCAAGTCCTCGAATTCACTCGATTTCACCGCAACTCCTCCCGCACGATCCGGCCAAGCTCCCTTAGTTGATCTCTCGTGAGATCAGCCTGCCGCGACTTCTCGATGGCGTAAAGCAAGTAGAGACATGACGCCGGTGCATCCCAGAAGTAGAACACGCGAAGGTCACCACGTTTCCCACGCCCCGACCGTCCCCATCTGAGCTTCCGCAACCCATGAGCGCCCTTAATCAGCGTGCCTTGCCCTGGCCGGAGAACCAGAGCGATCTGCAATTGACGCAGGTCCTCATCCGCCAGGAGGCGAGCCGCGACACGAGTGAAGACCTGCGTCTCGACGACAACCATGGCGCACTATACGCCAGTGACGTATACCCGTCAAGTGCAGCTCGCGGCAGCGACCGGTCGGGCCCCGAGATTAGCCGGCCGCCTCTGATTGATCGCTTCCCGGAGCTGTTCGCGCGGCGCATCGTTCAATGGTGCCGAGGCCAGAACGCAGCGGCAACGCCGAGCTTCGAGCACAACGACGTTGGACCCCCTCGGCCAATCGCGCGGCGTACTGCCCCGGACACCGGGGGAAGTTGTTCGGGTCGCAGACCTACGGGGGACACGCGGTAGGTTTTCCATCAACTCTTCGTCGGTGAGGCCACGCGCCGTCTTTCACGGCTCGAACTTCATGATTTCTCCCCAGCCGATTACTCGGTTTGGGGCCCAATGCTCAGCACCAGTGGCGGTGTGCAGCGCCGTCCGCTGAATGCTGCTTTGACGCCGAACCTCCAATACTCGTGGACAAAGACGCTAGAGTTCTATCGACTCGTGGTCAACTTGGTTAGCCTTGGGCTTCCTCTTCGGGCGCGGCTTCTTCATTTCAAGAGTCCGTCTCAGCGTGTGTTCGAGCATCCGAGGGAACTCCATCGCAATCATGTGGTGTTCCTTGCGGCCGAAGCCGAACTCCTCCATGAACGGGCCACGCATCACCATCTCGGAGAGCCGCCGGATCCGCTTGATCTCGCGCTCAATCCCTTCGATGTTTCCGCTCTTCACAGCTCGGTAGACCTCCATCGCCAACTCGTACAGCCACGGCAGGTCGTCTCGGACAATGCTGGCCGCCATGAGGATTGCAACCGGATCGCCGGGCTCCCCTGACATGTACATGAGCTCCTCGAACATCATCGGGTCAAGCCGCCGCATGCGACGGCGACGAAACGGATCTCCTTCATCAGCAAGGCGCTCAGCCACGCGCGAAGGCAAAGTTTTCATCTCTTCAATGAGCTTGGCAACTGAACTCTCTTCCGCGCCGCCCGATGTCGTCTTCTTTCCGCCGGAGGGTCCGAGCGCCTTCACGATCGACGCTTCGGTTTCCTTAAATGCTTGGACCTGCGCTCTCACGACGTCAGCATCAAGCTCCAACCCCGACACCCGACGGGCAAGCTGATGTACGAGTTTAGTGAGGTCCTCCTCGCCGTCGTCCATGTTCTGAAACTGGTAAAACGGTCCGGCGCTCACTCTGCTCAGCGGAACACCAAGTGCAACTCCGACGACGGGAGTATCGAGCTTGCCCTTGGCGACGCCAGCTTCGAAGAGAATCCACGGCCTGTCGAGGCTCCGCTCAGTAAAGAGACACACCACATCTGATGTCGATTGGAGCTGCGTCATGAGTCGCTTGTACCACTCCTCTCCGAAATCGATGCCGCCTCCGGCCTTCTTGTCCGAGGAGCGGAACGTCTTGATCATGCCAGCACTCACACTCTTGAGGAGCTTACTGAAGGCCTCGGCGAGTTCTGCATCACGAGAGTCATGGCTAATGAACACCAGCGGCCCTTCGGCCAACGTGTCAGTCTCGGGGGCAGCTCGGCCTTCTCCTGCGTCGGTCATCGGATTTACTCCCCTCGTCTAGCCTCTGTGTTCAGGTTGCATTGGAAACACGTCGTCGAGCCGCCTAAACGAAACGACGGCTTCAGCTGCACCACGTCGCGAGGCGTAGGCGTCAGATGCAACCGCGAGTCAGACATCGCCGTCATGCTTGAGCTGAATGAGAGGCTCGACGTCCACCATTGCTTCGGAAGCGGAAGTGGAGTGCGGTTCCTGCGAAACCTCGACCCTTCGCAAGTCTTGCTCCATCATCTTGTGAAGGGCGCGACGGCGTGCGAACGTGCTCCAGGCCTGCATGTACGCCATCTTGAGGTCCGGGCTTGCGTTTGGAAAGTTCTCGCGGAGAAACCGAAGTCTGGAGTCATCGAAGTTCTGATCCTCCCGGAGGATCCGGCGGTACCACACGGAAGCCCCGCCGAGCGCAACGACCCAAGTGAGAACAGGATCCAACTGTCCCAGAAATTCGAAGATTCCCGACCCTCGATCGACTCGGTGCAGGAAGATCGGAGCGGCCGAATCGTACGCGGAGGGTGCGAAGCACTCGGCCTTAACATCGTGGAATGTGCCCTTGACCGTCTTGTAGATCGCTTCGAAATCGAATAGTGGAAGATTGGTCGGATGGCCCTCGAATGTGAGTCGCAGGAGATACAGAGTGCTACTTTCCACCTTCGCGACGTAGCCACGGCCTGACTCGAAGACGCCCCAGACAGCGTCGGCGTCCAAGCCCTTTCCCATCCAGTATTCATCGAAGCCGGTCATCTACGATGTCTTACTCCTGCTTAGGCCACCAGGATATGTGCCCGCGGCGGTCGGGGCAATGCGCCCGCATCCGCGCGCCACGAGCCACGTAGAGTCTATTATCTCGACCCGTGATCGGATCATGTTCCCACCCTGTGCATGATATCCGGCTTGCCGGGACAGCAGAGCCCGCGGTCCCAGGGTTCCAGCCAATGCACGCATGGCGGCCCCCGCGCCCGCGGAAGCTGGAGCGGGCGGGCGGGGATCGCCGGGAGCGGGGACTCGGTGGGCCCCTCGAACGGCGCGCCAGCGACGTGAGAGGGATGGACCGCAGTGAGCGAACTCGGTGACGCGGCACGCGTCGCCGAGTCCGCTCACGTGTCCCCGCGGAGGCGAGCCCCGATCGCCCGCGACCCACCGCCGGACGGCCACCCGACCGCCGCGAGAACGAACAAAGGCAGCCTTCAGCCGAGCGCGATGAACTTTGCGTCTTTGGCGCCGCTGCCTTCGGACAGCTCCTGCAACACTTCCGCCGATATCGGCTGATCGACCGTCAAAGCCATGAGCGCCTCGCCGCCCCGCTCGCGCCGCCCAACCCGCATGTCCGCGATGTTGATGCCACGAGCGCCCAGAATGGTGCCGATCTTGCCGATCACGCCCGGCCGGTCGTCGTAGCGAAGGAACGCCATGTGCTCGCCCGGAGGCATGTCGAGCTCGAAGTCGTAGACGCCGGTGATGCGCTCTTCCGCGGCGCGGCCCACGACCGTGCCCGAGACCGCGAACCCGCCCTCGCCCGTCAGTTCCAGCTCGTTGACGTAGGTTCGGCCCGTCGGGTAGCGCTCCTCGGAGTATTCGAGCCCGCGGTCCGCGGCCAACAGCGGCGCGTTCACGAAGGTGACCGGCTCGTGCGAGACGGCGGCGAGCATCCCCTTCAGCGCGGCCAGCGTCGTCACACGCGTGTCCTCGTCCGCGATCTGACCGTGATAGGCGATCCGCACCCGGTCGGCGCCCCCGATCGAGGTGAAGATGCGCCCCAGCTTCTCAGCCAGCGGTAGGAAGGGGCGCAACGTCGAGCTGATCTCGCGGCCGACGTCGACGTTGACCGCGTACTGCGCCAGCTCGCCGCGCAGGGCGAGCCCCACCTGCTCGGCGATCGTCGCGCCCGCCTTGTCCTGCGCCTCCTGGGTCGAGGCGCCGAGGTGCGGCGTGACGATCACGCTGTCGAGTGCGAACAGCGGCGAGGCGGTCGTAGGCTCCTCGGTGAAGGTGTCGACCCCCGCGCCGCCGAGCGCGCCGGCCGCCAGGGCCGACGCCAAGGCCTCCTCGTCCACGACTCCCCCGCGGCCGGTGTTGATCAGCCGCGCGGTCGGCTTCATCAGCGCCAGCTCGCGCGCGCCGATCATGCCGGTCGTCTCGGGCGTCTTGACCACGAGCACGCACAGGAAGTCCGCCTGGGCGAGCGCGTCCCCGAGCGGGACCAGCTCGACCCCGATCTGGGAGGCGCGCTGCTTGGACACGTACGGGTCGTGCGCGATCACGCGCATCCCGAAGCTCATCGCGCGCTGCGCGACCAGCGTCGCCACGCGTCCGAGGCCGAGCAGCGCGAGCGTCTTGCCGTTCAGCTCGACGCCGACGAAGCGGGTGCGGTCCCAGACGCCTTCCTTCAGCAGGGCGTTCGCGGCCGGAAGGTTGCGCGCGAGCCCGAGGATCATCGCCATGGTGTGCTCGGCGTTGGAAAGGATGTTCGCCTGGGGCGCGTTGACGACGAGGATCCCGTTGCGCGTCGCGGCGTCCACGTCCACGTTGTCCACGCCCACGCCCGCGCGTCCGATCACCTTCAGCGACGTGCCGCGCTCGATCAGCTCGGCGTCGGCCTTGGTCGCCGAGCGCACGATGAGCGCGTCGTAGCCCGCGATCGTCTCCAGCAGGGCCGGGCGGTCCAGGTCGGTCAGGACGTCGACGTCGTGGCCCTCCGCGCGCAGCGCCTCGATGCCGGCGTCGGCGATCGGCTCGGCGACGAGGACCTTCACGCCTGCGCGAAGACCTCTTCGGCGGCCGCGACGGCGTCGCCGCGCTTGACCGGGTAGCCTAGCTCCTCCAGCGCCAGCTCCAGCACGGCGAGCGCCTGCAGGATCTCGCTGCGCTCGAGGTAGCCGATGTGACCGATGCGGAAGATCTTGCCTTTCAGCTTGCCCTGGCCGGGCGCGAAGATGATCCCGTACTTGGCGCGCACGAGCTTGGTGACCGCGGACCCGTCGATGCCCTCCGGGCACGCGACGGCGGTGACGCACACGGCTCGCTCGGGATCCTCGCCGAACAGCTCCAGGCCGAGCGCCTGCACGCCGGCCTTGACGGCCTTGGACAGCACGGCGTGGCGCGCGAGCGCGTTGTCGAGCCCTTCCTCGCGCAGCAACTTGATGGCCGCGGCGAGGCCCATGTACAGGTGGACCGCCGGCGTGTAGGGCGTCTCCGGCGGGTCCTTGCGCGCCGCGTCGCGCACGGTCGCCCAGTCGAAGTAGAAGCGCGGGAGCGTCGCGCGCGCGTTGGCCGCCCACGCGGCCTCGGACACCGCGACGAAGGCGATGCCGGGCGAGCCCATGAGCGCCTTCTGCGAGCCGCCGATCGCGACGTCGACGCCCCAGTCGTCCACCCGCAACGGCGCGCCCCCGACGCCGGAGATCGAGTCGACGACGAACAGCGCCGGGTGGTCGCGCACGACCGCGCCGATCGATTCGATGTCGTTGACGACGCCGGTCGATGTCTCCGAGTGCTGGATGAGCACGCCCTTGATGTCGGGCTCGAGCGCCGCGGCGACGTCGGCCGCCTTCGCGGTCTTGCCCCACTCGTAGTCCAGGAGCTTCACGTCGAGCCCGTAGGCTTTGCAGATCGTCTCGAAGCGCTCGCCGAAGTTGCCGACCGACACGACCAGCACGCGGTCCCCTGGCGAGAAGCAGTTCACGACGGCGCTCTCCATCCCGCCCGAGCCCGAAGCTGTGAAGGTCAGCACGTCGTTCTTCGTGCCGTAGATGTCGCGCAGCCCTTCGGTAACCTCGGTCAGCACGGAGCCGAATCCGGGCCCACGGTGGTAGACGATCGGGCTACCCTGGGCCAGGAGAACCTCGGGGGGGACCGGCGTGGGTCCAGGCGTCATCAGGATCTCGGGTTTGCGCACTGCTCGCTCCTTCGCAGCTCGCCGGCGTCCGCGCGGGCCGGCACGGGCCATCCTACGTGACCTGAGCAGCACGTTCATCCGGGTTCTTGACGGTTCTGAGACCTGGATCGTCTGAGTTCGCCACCACGCCCGCACCAGGCGTCAACGACAGCGACCACGCATGTGATCAACTTGGTACGGCTTGTCCCACACCAGCAAGCCGTCCGCGTCCCACGCCTTGGCGCGGACCTTCAGCCGGTAGCTCGCCACCGATGTTCGCCCACACGTGTTGAGCACGGCAGCCGACTTTGGGTTCTTTGCACTGCGGGGGTCACTTGCGGAACCAGAGTTGCGGTCGGACCAGCCAGCCCCGGTGTTCTCCTGGATCTTCACCAATAGAGAAGTCTCACTGAAGCCGCCGGTGCACACGAGATAGGCCGCGCCAACGAACTGAGTGTTACTGCCGTCGGAAACGGCGCGGAACTCGCCGTCGCTCGAGCAGTTGATCAGTGAGGTCATCTTCTCCACGTATCCTGGACCTGGATCGAAGGCCGGAGGGTCTTCCGCATAAGCCGCCGGGCCGCCGGCAGTGCCGTCATCCAAACACCAGGAGGGCATCGGCACGAACACAAACGGAATACCGGTGTCTACCTCACAAACCTCGCCGAGAGGATCAGCATGAGCAGCCAGTGGGAATACGATCGCGGCCAGACCCAATCCTGCGACCAAGGCAACACACAAGAGATTCGCCTTCCGCACCTAACACCCTCCAGTCGGGCGAACGTTGTTCAGGGCAGTGTTCTGCGACGGATCTATGCGGGCGCCTACTTGCAGCGTCCGCGCCACGGACCAACCTTCCACGAATGATCCCCGACAAGGTTGCCGTTGTGGTCCCACACCTTCACTCGGAACTTCGCCCGGTAACTCGCAAGGGCAGTTCGGCCACAAGTGCTTGAGGCGACCGCGGTCTTCGGGTTCTTAGGGCTCCTCGGGTCGTCAGCAGAATCGCGATCCGACCATCCGCTGCCAGTGTTCTCTTGGATCTTCGCCAGAAGGTACGTATCGCTGAAACCACCCGAGCATTCAAGGTAGGCTGCGGCGATCATCTGCGTGTTGCTCGAATCGCTGATCATGTGGAACTTGCCGTCCGCTCCGCAGTCGATTCTCGACGCCATCTGCTCGACGAATTGTGGGCCTGGGTCGAACGGCGGAGGATCCTCGTTGTAAGCGAACGGTCCGTCGGGCGTGCCATCATCCAAGCACCACGGGGGCAACAGCAGAAACACGCCGGGTACTACCGGATCCACCTCACATAGATCCTCAAGCGGGTCAGCCTGAACGGAGGTCGGCGCCAGCACTCCCGCGCACACCAACCCGAGCATGGCCGCGAAACTCAGAACCTGACTTCCTCTACGCCGCATTGCGACCCCCCGACCTTGGGCGCGCGCCTAGCGCTACATCTATTCGTGGAATGGAATCCTATGATATCAGTAATATCTCTCAGATGAGGTGCTGATCCCGAGTGCGTGTTCCTTCTAGTGAACCAGGCAGCAACAGCGCCGCGGACAGGTCGCTCGTCCTGCCCGCCAGCCTGAAAGTACCCTCCCTCGCAGGTGTCCTGACTATTGACGGGGAACATCTGCTTCACGCAGACACAGGCCTTGCGCGAGCACGGCTGGTGCACCTGGAGTTGGGCGCAAGACTACTTGCACGGAGGATCATGAACATCGGCAGGCTCTTCCGCAAAAGGCCGTGCCGGGATCTGTCCCGGGCCGTCGCCCGCGCGGGCGCGGGGAGGCGAGCGTGAGGAGGGCCGGCGCGCTCGTTCTGGGCGCCTCGCTGTGCACCGGGTTGTTCGCCGTCCCGGCGGCGGGCGCCGACTGCACGAGTTTGCCGCGCAAGCCCGACCGGCCCGAGGTCGAGGTCGCGCGCGCGAAGCTGCGCGGCGCCTCGTCCGTTCGCCTCCTGCCCGGGAAGGACAAACGCGTCCATTACAGGCTGAGGCTTCCCGCGTCGCCCACGCCGCTGGACATCTTCTTCCTGCTGGACACCACCGGAAGCATGGATGCGGCGATCTGCAGCGTGAAGCTCGCGCTCTACGACATCGCCTTCGGCCTGGAGAAGACGGGCATCGACGTGAACTTCGGCCTCGGGTGGTACCGGGACTACCCGATCGCGCCCTACGGCGACCCGGGCGACACGGCATACAAGCTCGAGCACAAGATCGGCCCGCTGGACGAGGCGATGATCGAGACGCTGCACGGGCTCGACGCGGGAGGAGGGTTCGACGGACCCGAGTCCGCCCTCCCGGCGCTGTACCAGGCCGCGACGGGCGAGGGGCAGGACGTCGCGCCGCCCGGGTCCTCGCCGGCCGACATCCCGGACGGCGGGGAAGCCGGCTTCCGCGAGGGCGGCCTGCGGGTCATCGTGAACGTGACGGACGCCCCCTTCAACAAGGGACGGGCCTACCCCGGTCCGGCCTGGGCCGACGTGGTCGAGGCGCTCCGCGGGAACGACGTCTACCAGGTGGGCATCGCGGTGGGCAACCGCAACCAAGACCTCGAGCGGATGGCGTTCGACACCGACGCGGTCGCGCCGAAGGGCGGGCTCGACTGCGACGGGGACGGCTCGGCCGACCTCGACAAGGGACTCCCGCTCGTCTGCTCGATGGGTGGCGGCTCGGTCAACCTGGCCCCGACGATCGTGAGCATGGTCAAGGCGATCGAGGACATCGCGTCGGTGAAGTTCCGAGCGGCCGGGGCGGCTGAGGTCGTCGCCGCCGTAAAGCCGCCTGTCGTGCCCGACCTCGACATCACTCGTCCGCACCGGGCGGCCGTCCGCGTCCGCTATCACTGCGACAAGCCGAACGGCGAGCACATGGTCGAGCTGGTCGCCAGCGTCCGCGGGATCGAGGTCGCCCGCACACGGACCACGGTCACCTGCGACGCGCCGCCGGCCGTGCTTCCGATCGTGCAGGCGGCCGGGATCGCGGCCGCGCCGGCGCCCGCGCCGCAGCCGGCCCCGCAGACCAACCCGCAGGTGCAGCCACAGCCCGGCGCGCAGCCGGCCGGCGCGCTGGCGGGCGCGCCCGCCCAGGCGCCCAACCTGGCGACGGCGTCCTCCTCGGACACCGGCGACGAGACCTTGCAGATGAGCAGAGCACGCGCCACCCCACCGCTCGCGTGGATGGTCATCGTCCTTGCGATGTCGGCCGGAGCAGCATCCATGTTGTCAACAGCGAAGCGGCCGCAGCAGGCCACCGCACGGAGGGATCGATGAGCACCAAGACGAAGGCGGCCGGCGCGTTCCGGCAGCGGCTCGCCCGCATGGTTCGCGACCGGCGCCGCAAGCGCGCGGCCAAGGCCCGCGGCGGCAAGAAGCTGCACACGAAGCTGTTGCTGCTGTCCCTGGTCGCGTTGCTGGCCGGCTTCGGCTACGGGCTGAACTACCTGGCTCCGAAGCCGGAGGGCGGGAAGCTCTCGCTCGACCAGCTCACGGCGCTGGCCGAAGACCAGCGCGTCGTCCAGGCGACCTTCCGTGACGAAGACGCGCAGCTCACCGGGACCTTCACCTGCGCGCTGCCCGACGAAGGCTCGGCGCGCGCGCCGACGTGCGAGGAGTACGAGGCGCCGGTCGTCGGCAAGAAGCTGAAGGGCAGGGAGCGCAAGAAGGCGCAGGAGAAGCGCGGCGCCGAGCTGCCGGCGGGCGTGGCGACGCTCGAGACCATCCCGACGCGCGACTTCTGGATGCCCTACCCGCAGAGCGACCTGGCGACGCTGTCGCTGCTGGAGGCGGTCGGCGAGGGCGGGGCGCGCGTCTCGGTCGACCCGCAGACGCCGAAGAAGAACGTGCGCCTGATCACGACGTTCCTGCTCCCGCTGATGGTCCTTGCGAACCTGTTCGCGCTGCTGTTCACCGCGGGCCGGGGCGGGTCGAGCGGCATCGGCGAGATCATCGTGTTCGGCTCGATCGGCAAGGGGAAGATCCGCAACCGCGGCAAGTCCGCGGCCGTCACCTTCGCCGACGTCGCCGGCGCGGACGAAGCCGTGACCGAGCTGCGCGAGGTGGTCGACTATCTGCGCGCTCCCGAGCGATACCAGTCGATCGGCGCCCAGGCGCCGAAAGGCATCCTGATGATCGGCCCGCCGGGCTGCGGCAAGACGCTGCTGGCGAAGGCGACCGCCGGCGAGGCGGGCGTTCCGTTCTTCTCGGTGGCCGGCGCGGAGTTCGTCGAGTCGCTCGTCGGCGTCGGCGCGGCGCGCGTGCGCGACTTGTTCCAGCGCGTCCGCGCGCTCGCTCCGGCGATCGTGTTCATCGACGAGCTGGACGCAGCGGGCCGGCGTCGCGGCGCGGGCGGCGGCGGCGGGGGCACCGACGAGCGCGAGCAGACGCTGAACCAGATCCTGGTCGAGATGGACGGCTTCGACGCCAGTTCCGGCATCGTGGTGATCGGGGCGACGAACCGGCCCGACATCCTGGACCCGGCGCTGCTACGCCCGGGCCGCTTCGACCGTCACGTCGCGGTGGACCAGCCCGATCGCGACGGACGCAGGGCGATCCTGGAGCTGCACGCGCGCGGGCGCAAGCTGCAGCCGAACGTGGAGTTCGAGCGGCTCGCCCGGCGGACGCCCGGCTACTCAGGCGCCGACCTGGCGAACGTGATCAACGAGGCCGCGCTGCTCGCCGTGCGAGCCGACAAGGACGTCGTCGGCATGAGCGAGCTGCTGGAGGCAATCGAGCGCGTCCTGTCCGGCCCGCAACGCCGCGGCCGGATCCTGACGCCCGAGGAGCGCCGCCGGGCCGCCTACCACGAGTCGGGCCACGCGATCGTGACCGCCGCGGTGGGCAAGGCGGACGAGCTGCACCGCATCTCGATCCTGTCGCGCGGCAAGACCGTCGGCACGACTTCGATCGCGGCCGAGGCCGACGCCGCCATGCTCACCCGCAGCGCGCTCGAGCGGCGGCTCGTCATCGCGCTCGCGGGGCTCGCGGCGGAAGAGCTGGCGCTCGGCGAGTCCTCGACCGGCGTCGAGAACGACCTGGAGGTTGCGACCTGGCTCGCGCGCGACATGGTCGGGCGCTGGGGCATGAGCCGCACGCTCGGGCGGGCGCGCCTGCTGGCGAAAGACTCCGACGCGATCCTTGGCAACGACGTGCCGTTCGCGCAGCTCTCGGCGGCGACCCAGCACGAGGTCGACTCCGAGATCAAGTCGCTGCTGGCGCGGGCGGAGGAGGTCGCGGCCACGCTGCTCCGGCTGAACCGCGAGAAGCTCGACGACCTGGTCGGGCGCTTGGAGACCGAGGAGCTGCTGGAGGGTCCGGCATTGGAGGAGGCGATCGCCGGGGTCGTCACGCGTCGCATCGTGCTCGACGGGCCCGGCGCCGGCGTCCAGGACCCGCCGCGCCGCCGGGCGAAGGTCAAACAGGGCTAAATCCCCGCCGAGAATAGACTCCCGGCCATATACAAACCGCACGGGCACTGGCATACTGCCCACCCGAACTAGAGGAATCCGATACAGAACGCTCGCTCGCTCGCTCGCGCCTTGCCACGCACGACGTGGCTGGGTGTCGTCGCATTGGTCCTGGCACTGGCAGCCGTTGCGAGCATGCCGACGCGCGCGCGGGCGATCCAGGAGCCGCTTCTCACGTTCGTGAGCATGCCGGACTTCCTCAATGCCGACGTCGCCTCGACCACGAGCCTGCCGAGGTGGCAGCCGGGCGACCCAACCAGCACCAACAAGTGGTGGCGGGAAGCGATCGGGGCCGTGCTCGATGCCGTTCAGTCCCACGACCCGGACCTGGTGTTGGTTGCCGGCGACTTGGTTCACGGCGAGTGGCACAAGGACGAGGAGCGCGTGCGGCTGTTCGGCTCGATCCGGGGGCTCCAGCGCAAGCGGCTCGCGATCCACCGGGCGGGCGCGCTCTACTACGGCCGGTGGAAGCGGCGCTTCGCCGCCCGAGACTTGCCGGTGCACCCGACCCTGGGCGACCACGAGATCGGCGACAACCCGTGGCTCCCCGGGAAGGCGAAGACCAAGCTGGTTCGGACGTTCAAGAACACCTGGGCCCGCGCCTTCACCGATCGCGCGGAGTACGGCATGCACCCGACCGGGACGGCCTACGACCGCACCGCGTATGCGTTCACCGTTCAGAACACGCTGTTCGTCGGCGTGGACGTCTTCCGCGCCCGCAAGAACGGCGTCGAGATCACGGTGCGGGGCGGACAGTTGAGGTGGCTGCGCGACCTCCTCGAACGCGCGCGGCTGGACCCGCGGATCGCGCACGTCGTCGTCCAGGGGCACACGCCGGTCCTCGGGCCCGTGCGCGGGGACCACACCTCGGGCCTGACGATGGCCGGCGGCTCGTCGAGCGAGTTCTGGTCGACCTTGAAGACCCTCGGCGCGGACCTCTACCTGGCCGGCGAGTTCCATGCGATCACCTCGATCAACGACGGCCCGATCGAGCAGCTCGTCCACGGGGGCAACGTCGGCAAGGGCTCCTACCACTCGTTCGTGGTAGGCAAGGTCTACCCGGATCGGATCGAGCTGACCGCCTACGAGGCGCCCCTGTACCACTACCTGCGCAAGCGCACGCTGTGGAACACGACCTCCAACGGGCCGGCTGCGATCGTGGTCGTCGGCCTCTACGAGCCCGTCGGCACCTTGACCAGGATCGAGGTCGCCGGGCACACCGAATGGCAGGACCGAACCGGCGTCTTCATGCCCTACCAGCCTTGATCCAGGGCATCATCGAGCGGAGCTTCTTGCCGACTTCCTCGATCTGATGGCCGGCCTGCTCCGCGCGCATGCGCTTGAAGCTCGAGGCGCCGGCTTCGTTTTCGGCGATCCATTCCTTGGCGAACTGCCCTGAGGTGATCTCCTCCAGGATGCGCTTCATCTCCGCGCGCGTCTCCTCGGTGATCACGCGCGAGCCGCGCGAGTAGTCGCCGTACTCGGCGGTGTCCGAGATCGAGTAGCGCATGAACTCGAAGCCGCCCTCGTAGAGCAGGTCCACGATCAGCTTCAGCTCGTGCAGGCATTCGAAGTAGGCGATCTCGGGCTGGTAGCCCGCGTTCACGAGCGTCTCGAACCCGGCTTGGACCAGCGCGCTCGTCCCGCCGCAGAGCACGGCCTGCTCGCCGAACAAGTCGGTCTCGGTCTCCTCCTGGAAGGTGGTCTCGATCAGGCCCGCGCGCGTCGCGCCGATGCCCTTCGCGTAGGCAAGGCCGAGCGCGTGCGCGTTGCCGGTCGCGTCGCGGTGGATCGCGATCAGCGCCGGCGTGCCGATCTTCTCCAGGTAGGTGCGGCGCACGAGGTGCCCCGGTCCCTTCGGCGCAACCATGCACACGTCCACGCCCGGCGGTGGGTCGATCTGGCCGAAGTGGATGTTGAAGCCGTGCGCGAAGAACAGCGCGTCGCCGTCGCGCAGGTTCGGCGCGATCGACTCGTCGTAGGCGCGGCGCTGCGCGGTGTCGGGGATGAGCACCATGACGAGGTTCGCCTCGTCGACTGCTTGCGCCGCCGGCACGGCGCGCACGCCGTCGTGCTCGGCTCGCGCGAACGAGGCCGACCCCTCGGCGAGCCCGACGCGCACGTCGGCGCCGGAGTCGCGCAGGTTGAGCGCGTGCGCGTGACCCTGCGAGCCGTAGCCGAGGACCGCGATCCTGCGGTCGTCCAGCACGCTCAGGTCGGCGTCGTCGTCGTAGTAGATCGTGGCTGCCATTCTCATCCCGTCCTTTCGACCGCGCGCAGCGGCTTGTCGGTGATCGCCTTGTCCCCGCGACCGAGCGCGACCAGGCCGGTGCGGACCAGCTCCTTCACGCCGTACTCGTGCAGCAGGTCGGTCAGCGCCGCCAGCTTGTCGGGCGCGCCGGTCGCCTCGATCGTGATCGAGGCGGGCGCGACGTCGATGATCTTGGAGCGGAAGATGTCGGCGATCTCAAGGATCTGCGCGCGGGTGTCGGCCTTGGACCGGACCTTGATCAGCAGCAATTCGCGCTCGACCGATCCGGCGCGTTCCAGCTCGACGATCTTGATCACGTTGACGAGCTTGTTGAGCTGCTTGACCACCTGTTCCAGCGGCTGCGTGTCGACGTTGACCACGATGGTCATGCGGCTGACGTCGGGGCTCTCGGTCGGGCCGACCGCGAGCGAGTGGATGTTGAACCCCCGGCGCGCGAACAGCCCGGCGATGCGCGCGAGCACGCCGGGCTTGTTCTCCACCAGGACCGAAAGCGTGTGCGTTGCCATAGCGGCTCCTTATCAGATCGTTCCTTCGGGCGCGTCGTGCAGGACGTCGGCGTGCTCGGCTTCGAACTCCGGGCCGAGGATGATGTCGTCGTTGGACGCGCCGGCCGGCACCATCGGGTAGCACTTCTCGGTCGGGTCGCAGCGGAAGTCGATCAGGACGGTCTTGTCGTTGATCTCGTTCGCCTTGCGAATCGCCGGCTCGACCTCGTCCGGCGTGTCCACGCGGATGCCGACCGCGCCGTAGGCCTCGGCGAGCCGCACGTAGTCCGGCACGTCGAAACCGAAGTCCACCTGGCTGTATCGCTCGGCGTAGAACAGCTCCTGCCACTGGCGCACCATGCCGAGCGAGCCGTTGTTCACCAGCGCGATCTTCACCGGGATGTTCTCAGTCGTCATCGTGGCCAGTTCCTGCGAGGTCATCTGGAAGCAGCCGTCGCCGTCCACCGCCCAGACCTGCGCTTCGGGCGCGCCGACCTTGACGCCCATCGCCGCGGGAACCGCGTAGCCCATCGTCCCGAGCCCGCCGGAATTGATCCAGGTGTTGGGCCGGCGGAAGCGAATGAACTGGCTCGCCCACATCTGGTGCTGGCCGACGCCGCCGACGAAGTAGGCGTCCTGGGCCGCCAGCTCGCCGACCTTCTGGATGACGAACTGGGGCTTGAGCGGCCCGTCGGCGGGCTGGGTGTACTTCAGCGGGTAGCGGGTCCGCCAATCGTCCAGCGTCGCGATCCACGCCGAGTAGTCGGGCGTTGCCCCGCCGTCGATCGCCTCGGTCACCGCGTCGCACAGGTCGGCGATCACGCTCTTGGCGTCGCCCACGATCGGCACGTCGACGGCCCGGTTCTTGCCGATCTCCGCCGGGTCGACGTCGGCGTGGATGATCTTCGCCTCCGGCGCGAAGCTGGCGAGCGACCCGGTCACGCGGTCGTCGAACCGCGTGCCGAGGCCGACCAGAAGGTCCGATCGCTGCATCGCGGTCACCGCCGTGTAGTTGCCGTGCATCCCCGGCATCCCGAGGCAGAGCGGATGGTCGTCGGGGATCGCGCCGCGCCCCATCAGCGTCGTCACGACTGGCGCGCCGGTCAGCTCGGCCAGGCGACGAAGCTCCTCGCCGGCCCCCGCGCGGATCACGCCGCCGCCCACGTAGAGCACCGGCTTCCTGGAGGTCAGCAGCAGTCGCGCCGCCTCGCGGATCTTCTTCTGGTTCCCGCGCACGACGGGGTGATAGCCGACGAGCTTCGGCTCCTCCGGGTACCACCACGCCATGTCCGCCTGCAGGACGTCCTTCGGCAGGTCCACCAGGACCGGGCCGGGCCGGCCGGTCTTGGCGATGTGGAAGGCCTCGTTGATCACGCGCGGGATCTCCTGCGGGTCCATCACGAGGAAGTTGTGCTTGGTGACCGGCATCGTGATCCCGGTCGCGTCGCACTCCTGGAAGGCGTCCCCGCCCACTGCCCAGCGCGGGACCTGCCCCGTGATCGCCACGACGGGGATCGAGTCCATGAAGGCGCTCGCCAGGCCGGTGACGAGGTTCGTCACCCCCGGGCCGGACGTGGCCACGCACACGCCCACCTCGCCGGTCGCCTGCGCGTAGCCGTCGGCCGCGTGCGCGGCGCCCTGCTCGTGCCGGCACAGGATGTGCCGGATCGGCGAGTCGATGATCGGGTCGTAGAGCGGCAGGATCGCCCCGCCGGGGATGCCGAACATGACCTCGACGCCCTCGGCTTCGAGGCTCTTCATCGTGGCTTGCGCTCCGGTGATCTTCATGGCTCTCTCCTGTTCGTCAGGTCGTGCTCGCCGCTCGGTCGCCCGCGCGGGCGATCTCGCGGATGATCTCGTCGGCCGTCGCGATGCGAATGCCGACGGCGCGAAGGTCGGCGAGGTTCGCGATGCGCGTGTCCTCGCTGCTCGTCGCCAGCCCGTCCTCGACCGCGATCACGTCGTAGTCCAGCGAGATCGCGTCGAACATCGTCGCGCGCGGGCTGTTGGGCAGCGATACCCCCATCACGGCGAGCCGCTCGACGCGCGCGCGTCGCAGCAGGAAGTCCAACTCCGTTCCCATGAAGGCGCTGAAGCGGCGCTTGACTACGATCGGCTCGCCGTCGGCGGGCTCGAGCCGCTCGACGATCATGCGGCCCCACGTGTTCTCCAGCAGGAAGCCGCGGCCCGCCTGGAAGGCCGGGACCCGGAAGCGCTCGACGTCCCAGCCGTCCTCCCGGTGCGAGCGGACCGCGTGGACGACCGGCGCGCGGGCCTCCCGGAAGGCGTCCAGGACCGACCCCATGGTGCCGGCGCGGCCGGCCGCGTCGCGGATGAACAGGCGCCCGTCCGGGTGCGCGATGTCGTTCTGCATGTCGACGATGACCAGCGCCGTCGTGCTCATCGATTCCTCCCTGGTCCCTTCCTTCTGTGCCCCTGAAACGAAAAACCCCCCGCGGAGCGAGAGGTCAGCGCGCGCTCGAACCGAGCGCGCGCTAGGCGACTACGAGGCTGGAGCAGATCGAACCCCACATCGTGGGTCAGAGTATTCCAGCAGGCCATCCCCCATGTCAACGCGCCCGGAGGAGGCGCCCGAACCCCCGGCCGGCTCGCAGCCGGACGACGGCAAGAACCGGACGGGGCAAACCGCACGACAGGGCAGCTACACGCGTTGCCGCGTCTTCGCGAATGGGCGATGATGAGGCGACGTTCCACCACGGGAGTTGACATTGGGCCGAGCCTTCCGGCGATCCACGGGCGCCGCCGTCGCGATCCTTGTGCTGGTCCTGACGTTTCCGAGCCTCGCCCTGGCGCAAGCCTCGCCGGTGAAGCTGGAGGTCACGGCCGGCTACAACGGGTTCCTGCGGGGGTGGGCCTCCAACCCGTTCGAGATCGCCGTCGAGGCCGACTCCCTGTTCGCGGGCAAGATCAACCTGACGTTCGATCCTCCCAACCAGAGCGCCTACACGATCCCGATCGAGGTCCCCGGCGGCAGCCGCAAGGTCGTGCGCATCGTCGTGCCGAGGGCGAGCGTCCGCGAAGTCACCGCGACGGACCAGAAGGGACGGGTGATCGCGCGTGAGCGCGTGCAGGCCGCGACGCTGTCCTCGGGCGAGGACCTCGTCGGCGTGCTGAGCCCCGACCCGGTCACGCTCGCGCAGGTACCGGTCCCGATCGTAGACCGCGACGCCCGCGTGGTAGAGCTGACGCGCGAGACGCTCGCGCTCGGCGCGCCCGCGCTGCGTCCGCTCAGTCACCTCGTCGTCGACGGCTCGATCGTTGCGCGGCTGACCGGCGACGAGGTCCAGGCGATCCGCGCGTTCGCAATCGACGGCGGCGAGCTGATCCTCGCCGCGGGCTCGCCCGACCAGCTCGCGCTGGTCCCCGGCGGGTGGGCGCCGAGGGGCTCGGACGCGGTCGCGCAGCGCAGGGTCGGCACGGGGGTGCTCACCGTGGCGGCCCTGCCTTTCAGCGATGCGGCCTGGTCGGAGAACGGCTCGATGTGGCCGCAGGTCATGCGCCCGTCGGAGTCGACGCGCTGGCACGACGGCGCCGAGCCGGGGTGGACGGACGTATGGCTCAACGGGGTCGGCGCGCAAGAGCAGCGGCGCCTGCGATGGATGGGGTTCTTCGTCCTCGGTTACGCGCTCCTTGCCGGACCGGTCACGTTCGGCGTGCTGACCGCGACGAAGAAGCGGCCGCGCGCATGGGTGGTGATCCCGAGCCTCGCCCTCGTCGTCGCGGTCGTCATCGTCGTCGCCGCGGGCGCACGGGGCAACGCGGACGAGCGCGTAGTGAGCGGGTACGTCGAGTGGTATCCCGAAGGCACGCGACAGCACCTCGCGGTCGGCCTGGTCGCGCCGGGCAGCGGGCTGGCGACCTTCCGGCTGCCGGGCGACGGCGTCGTCGAGCCGAGCATCGACTACAGCGCGGCGACCCGCGCCACGCGCGAGGTCACGCCCGGCCCGAGCTCGACCTCGGTCACGTTGCCGCTGTCCAGCGGACAGGCAGGCGTCGTGCGCTACCGGAACGCCGCCGCGACCGGTGGGGTCAATCCGGCGGGGACGCTCAAGCCCGGCAAGGGGATCGTGGGGATGGGCACCTTCTTCGGCGGCAAGATCCCGACCGCGCCGGTCCTGAAAGGAACGATCACGAACCCGACGCCCTACACGCTGCGCAACGTCACCGTCGTCGCCGGGCACACCGGCGCGGCCGCGGCCGAGGCGCTTGGGCCCGGCAGCAGCCGCCGCGTGGCGCTGACCTACGGCGGCCCGAACGCGCCGGCCAGTCCGAGCGGGTACCCCGGGTACAACGGCTTCGCCTTCGGCCCCGGTGGCTACTACGACCCGAGCGGCGCCATCGCCGGCGTGGTCGCGAGCCACGTCGGCATCGGCCGCCACGGCGACGCGTACCTGACGGGCTGGGTCGACGCGGCGGAGGCGACCGGCCTCGTGCCCCTCGGCGCCTCGGAAGGCGAGATCCTCGTGGTCATCCCGCTCGACGTCGACCTGAGCTCGGCGCACGACGTTCCGAGCGACACGGTTCGCGGGCGGTTCGTCGGCTTCGACGGGACGGTCCTGGACCCGGACCCCTTCGGCTCCGGCAGCTTCGATTCGATCCGCTCGAACGGCACGTCCATCATCCGCTACCGGCTTCCCCCCGACTCGAGCCCCGCCAACCTGTACGTGCAGCGCGCAGGCCGAAGCGGCAGGTTCCCGAGTGTCCCCGCGCAGCCGCTGGTGCGCCGCAGCGGCGGCTCGTTCACGATCGTGGGGCGCGGCTTCCCCGGCTCCAGCTTCGGTCCCGGCTACACGTTCCAAGGGTTCGGGGCGGGGACGGCCAAGCGTCCCAACGTCGAGTTCTACGACTTCACGACGGGCGCGTGGGTGTCCGGGTCGGTGCAGCAATCGTCGGTCGTCCGCGTCGCTGCCGCGGGCCTGATCAACGACCTCGGCGAGGTCTACGTTCGCCTGAGCGGCAGCTCGCCCTACAACCTGACGTCAGACTCGGTGGAGCTGTCCGCGGCATGACGGACGTGCAGGCAACGACGACCGGCGTGCTGCCGGCGCCCGACCGCGAGCCGGTCGTGCACACGTCCGCGCTCACGAAGTACTTCGGCACGACGGCGGCCGTGCGCGACCTGACCTTCGAGGTCGAGCACGGATCGATCACCGGCGTCGTCGGGCCGAACGGCGCCGGGAAGAGCACGACGTTCCTGATGCTCTCGACGCTGCTCTCCCCGACCGAAGGCGAGATGGCGGTCTGCGGCTTCGACCCCATCGCCGAATCCTCCGAGGTGCGCCGGCACGTCGGCTACGTTCCCGACTTCTTCGGGATCTACGACGACCTGACGGTGACCGAGTACCTGCACTTCTTCGCCGCGACGTACGGCATTCGCGGCCACCGGCGCGAGGTGCTCGCCAGCGAGCTGCTCGAGCTGGTGGACCTCGGCGTCAAGGCCGACTCGCCGGTGAACTCCCTCAGTCGCGGCATGAAGCAGCGCTTGTGCCTGGCGCGGGCGCTCGTACACGACCCGCAGCTCCTCATCCTGGACGAGCCGGCCTCGGGCCTCGACCCGCGCGCGCGCATCGAGCTGCGCGCGCTGCTGCGAGAGCTGCAGCGAATGGGCAAGTCGATCCTGATCTCGAGCCACATCCTCACGGAGTTGGAGGAGGTGTGCTCGCACGTCGCGATCCTGGAGGCGGGGCAGCTCGTCACCTACGGGTCGCCCGCGGACCTGCGCGGCGCGTACTCGGGCCTGCGCCGGTTCCGCATCCGCGTCATGGCGGGCAGGAAGCCGATGGTGCTGGCGCTGCTCGAGCAGCGCGAGGACGTCACCGTCGTGGACGACACGGCATGGGGCGACGAGGTCGTCGAGGTCGAGATGAGCGGCGAGGACGACATGGTCGCGGCGCTGCTCGCCTTCATCGTCGCCAACGGCATCGCGCTGGTGGAGTTCACCGAGCTGCGCGCCGGCATAGAGGACATCTTCCTTCGCGCCACGAAAGGAACCGTGTCGTGATCTCGAACCCGATCTTCGAGCGCGAGCTGAAGGAGCGCGCCCGCACCGTCCGGATGCCGGTCGTGCTGTCGATCTTCCTGCTGCTGTTCGGGTGCGCGGTCTGGATCATCGTCGCCTCGCTCACCAGCGACGCCGGGCGGGTGTTCGGCGCGACCCTGACGGGCCGGAACCTCTTCCACTGGATCCTGTTCTTCCTGCTGCTGTTCGTGTCGTTCATCACCGCGCCGTACGCCTCGGGAATGATCGCCGGCGAGCGCGAGCGCCAGACGCTCCACCTGGTGCAGATGAGCGGCATGACGCCACGCCAGATCGTCACCGGCAAGATCATGGCCTCGCTGGCTTGGGTGACGCTGCTCGTCGTCGCGACGCTGCCCTTCGCCGCGATCAGCGTCATCCTCGGCGGCGTGACCTGGACCGAGATGGTCGTCGGCTACGCGATGGTGCTGTTCTGCGCGGCCACGTTCTCCACGCTCTGCATCGGCCTGTCGTCGCGCATGAAGCGCTCGAGCGGCGCGGCGGTGCTGAGCATCATGCTCGTCTTGGTCTTCTGGGTGGGCACCTGGGCGGTCTTCGGCCTTGCCGTGTGGGCGCAGGACGACTTCTCGCCGCAGGTCCGGCCGACGTGGGCGCTGACGCTCAACCCGCTCGTCGGCACCGCGTCGGCGATCCAGGGCCGCGACCAGGGCGGCACGGACGAGCCCAACGTCATGCGCGCGCTGTTCTTCTTCGTGCACACCTCGAAGGACCCGTCACTGGGCTTCCCCTTCGCGCTTCCCGGTCAGGGCGCCAACCCGCCCGCACCCGGTACGCGCACGGTGCCCTTCTGGGTGTGGACGGCCGGCTGGTACCTGCTGCTCGACCTCCTCGCCTTCCGATGGGCCGTCGTCGGCGTGACGACGCCGCGCGCGACCTTCGTCGCCGGCGGCCGGCGGCGGCGGCGCGGGCAGTTGGAGGAGGCGTCGTGACGCTCTTCGGCGACTTGCTCGCCGGCGTGGCCAGGCGCATGAAGGTCGCCTGGCTGATCGACCGCATCGCGACCGTCGCGGTCGCGGCCGCGGCCGCGCTCCTGGCGGTCTTGCTCGCCGGCAGGTGGGTGCCGCTGGGGATCGGCGAGTACGTCGCGTGGGCGCTTGCGGGCCTGGCCCTTGCCGCGGTGGCGGCGCGCGCGCCGCGGTTGCGAGTGACGCCCTTGGCCGCCGCGCGCGCCGCGGATCGGGGGTTCGCCGGGCGCGACCAGATGGCGACCGCGATCGAGCTGTCCGCCGGCGAGCCGGACGGTGAAGTCGCGCCGCTCCAGATCGACCGCGCGATTCGCTTCGCAAGCGGCCGCCGCGCGAAGGACGCCGTCGTCTATGCGCTCCCCGAGCGCAGGGCGGGCCTCGCGGCGCTGCTGATCGTGCTGGCCGTGCTCGTCTCGGTGCTGCCGAACCCCGCCGACGCGACCGTGCGGCTGCGGCGGGCGGAAGCCGCGGCGGTCGCCGAGCAGCAGGATCTGGCCGAGCGCCTGGCGGAGGAGGCTGCCGCGAAGGCCGCGACGCCCGAGCAGGAGGCGCTCGCCGAACGGCTCGCGAAGGTCGCCGAGGAGCTGGACAAGGTCTCCTCGGTCGACGAGGCGCAGAAGGCGATCGACGAAGCCGAGTCCGAGCTGCTCGACCAGCTCGACCCGGATGCGCTGTCGAAGCGAGCGGCCGTCGCCGGACTCGAGCGAACGCTGGCCCAGGACCCGCTCCCCGGCTCGAACCAGGGCGACCCCGCCGCCGAGCAACTGGAGGCGCTCGCCGAAGCCGCGCCGTCGCTGACCGAAGGCGAGCGCCGGGAGGCGGCCGAGCGGCTCGAGGCGCTCGCGCGCGGCGCCGAGTCGACCAATCCCGAGCTTGCCGAGGCCCTGCGCGAGGCGGCGGCGAACCTGCGCGCGGGCCGGGACGCATCCGGCGCGCTGTCCCGCGCGGCCGCGCTCCAGCGCGAGGCGGTCTCGGCGGCCGTGAACCAGGACCGCGTCGCGACCTCGCTCGCCACCCTGGGCGAGATGCGCGACGCGCTCGAGCGCGCGCAGGCGCAAGCGCAGGCGGAGGCCGCGGGCGAGAGCGGCACCCAGAGCCAGAGCGGCCAGGGCGAGGGCGAGCAGCCGGGCGGTCAGCCGGGCGCCGAAGGCGAGGCGGGGCAGCAAGGCCAGACCGGGAGCGAAGGCGAGCAACCGGGCGTGGGCCAGGGCGAGGGCGAGGGCGAGCAGCCCGGCCTGGGCGGCCAGGGAACCCAGCCGGGCCAGGGATCGCAGCCGGGCGGGCAGCCGGGCCAGGGATCGCAGCCCGGCCCCGGCGACGCGGGCTCGACCGACGGGGGCGTCGCCGACATCCCGGACGACTCCCAGAGCGGGCAGGGAAGCACGAGCTGGGGCTACAACGCGGGCGATCAGATCCGCTCGGGCGGGGTCTACGACCCGCAGTCCTTCGCGGCGACCGGCGAGCGGAGCTACGTTTCGGGAATCCTCGGTGAAGGCGACGAGGAGCTGCTCCCCGGCGAGCGGCTCGGCGACGGCGACCGGGGCCAGGTGCTCGTCCCCTACCAGCAGGTGCTGCCCGCCTACCGCAGCGCCTTCGTGCGCGCGGTGCAGACGCAGGCGATCCCCGTGACTCTGCGGTCGCTCGTGCGCGACTACTTCGCCGCGCTCGTGCGGGGAGGCTCGCCGTGAAGCCCGATCGCTGCAACGAGCTTGCGACCGCCCTCACCGAGCAGATCGGCAAGGTGATCGTCGGGCAGCGCGAGCTGGTCCGCGAGGTCCTGATCTGCCTGCTGGCCGAGGGACACGCGCTGATCGAGGGCGTGCCGGGCCTCGGCAAGACGATGCTGCTTCGCACGCTCGGCGAGGCGCTGACGATGGAGTTCTCGCGCGTGCAGTTCACGCCGGACTTGATGCCGGCCGACATCGTCGGCACGAAGGTGCTGAAGGAGGAGCGCTCCGGGCGCACGTTCGCCTTCGAGCGCGGGCCGGTGTTCGCCAACCTGGTCCTGGCCGACGAGGTGAACCGCGCGACGCCCAAGACCCAGTCCGCGCTGCTGGAGGCGATGCAGGAGCGTCGCGTCACCGTCGGCGGCGAGACGCACGAGCTTCCGCGCCCGTTCTTCGTCATGGCCACGCAGAACCCCATCGAGATGGAGGGCACCTACCCGCTGCCGGAAGCGCAGCTCGACCGCTTCCTGCTCAAGGTGCTCGTGCGCTTTCCGAGGGCGGACGAGCTGGCCGAGATCGTCGACCGCACGACGGGCACGCACACGCCGCTCGTCGACCGGGTGATCGATCGCGAGCAGCTCACCGACATGATCGCCACCGCTCGCGCGGTCCCGATCGCCTCGCACTTGGTCGAATACGCGGTCTCGGTCGTCACGGCGACCCATCCCGAGCACGACGCCGCGCCGGAGACGACGAAGCGCTACGTGAAGTTCGGCTCCTCCCCCCGCGGCGCGCAGGCGATGGTGCTCGCGGCGAAGGTGGCCGCGCTGCTCGACGGGCGCCTCAACGTCTCCGAGGAAGACCTGCGCGAGACGGCCACGCCGGCGCTTCGGCACCGCGTGATCCTGTCCTACGAGGCGATCGCCGACGGGGTCTCCCCCGACGACGTGCTCGGCGAGGTGCTCGCGCACACCGCCGTCCCGGCGATCCCCGTCGGCGGCTAGTCCCGTGGCGCTGCTTGAGCCCGCCGACTTGGAGGCGCTCGAACGGCTCGCGCTCGCGACGCGCGCGCGGATGCTGGGCACGTTCGCCGGCGATCACCGGTCGCCCCGGTTCGGGTCGTCGCTGGACTTCGCCGACTACCGGGAGTACCGGCCGGGCGACGACTTCCGCCGCATCGACGTGCCCCTGTCGGCGCGGCTCGACCGGCTGTTCCTTCGGCTGTTCGAGGCGGAGGAGGACGTCTCGATCCGGATCGTGGTGGATACGTCGGCCTCGATGGGCTTCGGCGACCCGTCCAAGGTCGCGCTGGCGCGCCGGATCGCCGCCGGCTTCGCGCACCTGTCGCTCGCGCAGGGCGACGCGGTGCGCCTCTACGAGACGGCCGGCCGTCGCCGCGCCAGCCGCTGGTACGCGGCGAAGGCGGACTCGATCGAGGCGATGCGCTGGCTCGAGGCCGCCGCGCCCGCCGGGCCCGCGCGCCTCGCCGACGTCGTGCGCGCGCTGCGGGAGGAGGGCCGGACCGGCTTGACGCTGGTGGTCTCGGACCTGCTGGAACCGGGATGGGAGGACGCGATCCGCCGGCTCGGCGCGCCCGGCGAGGCGGCGCTGGTGCACCTGCTCGCGCCGGAGGAGATGGAACCGTCGCTGGAGGGCGACCTCACGCTGCTCGACGCCGAGACCGGCGCGGAGGTCCCCGTGTCGATGACGCCCGAGGTGCTGCGCGGCTACCGGGCGCGGCTCGCCGCGTGGCTCGCGTCGGTGCGCTCGGCGTGCACCTCGCGCGGGATCGGCTACGTCCGGGCGCGATCCGACGAGGACGCGATGGACTTGTTCCGGCGCCGCTTCCGGTCCGAGGCGGTCGTGCGATGACCTTCCTCGCGCCGGCCGCTTTCGCGCTCAGCCTGCTCGCCGGGCCGATCGTCGTGATGTACATGCTGCGGAGCCGGCGCATGCGCACGCCGGTGTCGAGCACGCTGCTCTGGCTTCCGGGCGAGCGGAACCTCAGCGCGAGCATGCCCTGGCAGCCGCTGCGCTTCTCGCTGCTGCTGGCGCTGCAACTGCTGGCGCTGCTGTTGCTGCTGCTGGCCGTCGCGCGTCCGGCGCGCGCGACCGCGCTGCCGTTGGGCGAGCACACCGTGCTGATCCTCGACGCGTCGGCCTCCATGCAGGCGGCCGAGCCGGACGGCCGAACGCGCATCGAGATCGCGCGGGCGAAGGCGGCCGAGGCCGTCGACCAGCTCTCCCCCGGCAAGCGCATGAGCGTCATCGCGGCCGGCCCCGAGGCCGAGGTCGTGCTGTCGGGGTCGAGCGACCGGCGCGCGCTGCTGGCGGCGATCAACGGCGTCGAGGCGACCGACGGGACCGCCGACGCGGAGGCCGCCTTCGCGCTCGGCGCGAGCCTGGAGACGGCGGACACGCCGACCGTGCTGCTGTTCTACTCCGACGGCGCGATCTCGCCCGAGGCGCGCGAGTCGGCGCCCTCGACGCTCGTGCACGTCCAGACGGGAACGCCCCTGCCGAACGTCGCGGTCGAGCGGATCGCCGTCACGCCGTCGGGCGCCGGCTGGGACGCCTTCGTGCGCGTGTCGAACGAGGGAGCCGCGGCGGTGGACGCCGCGTTGGAGTTCGTCGCCGGCGAGACGGTCGTCGCGCGGGTCCCCGTCCGGGTCGAGCCGCGAAGCGGCGTCGACCTCACCGCCGCCCTTCCCGCGATCGCGGGCGGCGCGGTCGGCGCGCGCCTGACCGGCGCGCGCGCGAGGGGCGGCGACGCGACCGTGAACGCGCTCGCCGCCGACGACCAGGCCTCGACCCTGCTCGACCGCGGCTCGGGTCTGAAGGTGCTGCTCGTGACCAAGGGCAACGTCTTCCTCGAAGCCTTCGTCGGCAGTCTTCCCGGCGCGGAGCTGACCGTCGCCGACGAGCCGGTCCCCCCGACGGGTCAGAGCCTCGCGATCTACGACGGCATCGCGCCGCCGGCCGAGCCGGCGGTGCCCTCGATCGTGATCGCGGCGCCGGGCGGCGCGCCCGGCGTGACCGCGACGGGCAAGCTCGAGCTGCCGATCGTGACGTTCGTGCAGCCGCGCGAGCCCATCCTTGACCAGGTGGACCTGTCGGCGCTGGCGATCCGGGTGGCGCAGCAGGTGTCGGCGCCGCGCATGGACGTGCTGGCCGCGGCGGGCGACGACCCGATGCTGCTCGCCGGCGTGCCGGGCGGCACGCGCATGGCGTACGTGGCGTTCGCGCTCAGCGACAGCAACCTTCCCGTCCAGGTGGCGTTTCCGCTGCTGTTCGGCAACCTCGTCACGTGGCTCACGCGCGGAGACGCGCCCGACCAAGCGGAGCTGGTCGCCGGCGACGAGCTGCCCTTGAGCATCCCCGGCGGCGCCACCAGCTTCACGGTGCGGGGCCCGGGCGGAACGACCACGCGTCCGGTCGACCGCGACCGATTCGAGGACACGGCGCGGGCCGGCATCTACCGGATCGCCTACGAGGGCGCGGACGGCACCCTGGGCGAGGAATCCTTCGCGCTCGGCATCCCGGCCGGCGAGAGCAACCTCGACCCGGTGACGGTCGGCGGCGGGGGCGCGGGCGGGCTCGCCTCGGACCGATCCCTGCGCGGGCTGCGCGCCTACGGGCCCGGCCTGCTGGCGCTGGTGCTCGTCGTGCTGCTGGTCGAGTGGTGGGAGGGCTACGGCCGCCCGCGCCGGATGCGCCGAGCCGCCGGAGCCGCGGCATGAGCTTCGACCGTCCGCTCTGGCTGCTGGCGCTCGTGCCAGCGCTCGGCGTCACGTGGTTCGTCCACGCGATCGGGCACCTGTCGGTCGCGCGCCTGCAACGGCGGATCGCCCTCGGCGTGCGGACCGCGATCGTGGCGGCGCTGGTGCTGGCGCTCGCCGGCCTTCGGCTCGGCGCCGGCGGCGATCACGTCGCGGTCGTCTTCCTCGTGGACCGCTCGGACTCGGTGGGCATCGCCGGCGCGAGCGTGGCCCGCGACTTCATCGCCGAGGTGCTCGCGGCCAAGCCGCGCACCGACCTCGCCGGCGTCGTGGCCTTCGGCGCCGAGCCGCGCCTGGAGTTCGGGCTGACCGACGCGCCTGCGTTCACGCAACTGACCGCGGTGCCGGCCGCGAACGCGACCGACCTGGCGCGCGCGCTGCGGCTCGCCGCGGCGCTCTTCCCGGAAGGCGCGCGCCGCCGCGTCGTCGTGCTGAGCGACGGGCGCGAGACCGACGGGGACGCGCGCCGGGAGGCCGAACGGCTCGCCGACCTCGGCATCGTCGTGGAGTCGGTGGTCCTGGACGCCTCGTCGGGGAACGACGCGCTGATCGAGGCGGTGACCGCGCCGGGCAAGGTGCGCAAGGGCGAGCGGTACCGGGTCTCGGTCACGGTGTCGGGCCCCGGCGGTCCCGCGTTCGTCGAGCTGTTCCGGGACGGGAGGCTGATCGAGTCGCTCGACCTGCTGCTGAAGCCGGGCCGCACGACGATCCCGTTCACCGAGCGCGCGACCGCGACGGGCGTGCACACCTACGAGGCGCGGCTCACGACGACCGACGACGCCGTGCCGGAGAACGACCGGGGACTCGCGGCGGTCGTCGTCGAGGGCGTCCCGCGCGTGCTGGTGATCGAAGGGAGCCGGGGCGAGGGGCGCGCGCTCGCGCGCGCGCTGCGCGCCGGACGGTTGCGGGTCGACGTCGGCAGCCCGCCGTCGCTCCCGCCGCTCACGCAGTTGCTCGGGTACCAGGCGACGGTGCTGGTGGACGTGCCCGCGCACGCGCTGTCGCCCGGCCAGGTGCGAACGCTCGGCGCCGCGGTGGTCGACGCGGGAGCGGGGCTCGTCACCGTCGGCGGCGAAAGCTCCTACGGGGTCGGGGCCTATCGCGGGAGCGAGCTGGAGAAGCTCCTGCCGGTGAACAGCGAGCTGACCGACCCGAAGCGGCGACCCTCGATCGCCGAAGCGCTCGTCGTGGACACCTCGGGAAGCATGGGCGTCGAGGGTGGCGTAAACAAGACCGACCTGTCGCGCGCGGGGCTCGCGCGGGCGATCGGGTCGCTGTCGCCGGAGGACACCATCGGCGTGCTCGCGTTCAATACGCGGTCGTCGTGGATCATCGACCTGCAGCAGTTGCCGCCGCCCGAGACGGTGCGCGCGGGCTTGCAGCGGCTCACGCCGGGGGGCGGCACCGACATCGCGCAAGCGGTGCAGCACGCCGTGCGCGATCTCGCCGAGCAGGACACGAAGCTGAAGCACATCGTGCTGTTCACCGACGGCTTCTCCGACGACTCGCGGCTCGTCTCGATCGCCGAGCAGGCCGCCGACGAGCACCGGATCACGCTCTCGGTCGTCGCGATCGGGCGGCAGACGGCGGGCGTGCTGCCCGGGATGGCCGAGGCCGGCAAGGGACGCTTCTACGCGATCAAGCGGCTCACCGACGTGCCCGAGGTCATCACCGAGGAAGTCCTGCGCGCGAGCCGCAACTTCATCAACGAAGGGGTCTTCCCGCCGCTGCTCGCCGAGCCGTCCGCGCTGACCGAGCTGATCGGCTCGGCGCCGGCGCTGCTCGGCTACGTCGCCACCTCGCCCAAGGAAACCGCGACCGTGGCGCTGGCGATCGGTAAGGAACAGGATCCGCTGCTGGCGTCGTGGCACGCGGGACTCGGCACGGCGGTGTCCTGGACGAGCGACGCGAAGGCGCGCTGGTCGAAGCGCTGGACCGGCTGGCGCGGGTTCCGCGACGCGTGGACGAACATCGTGCGATCGACGTTCCCCACCGGCGGCACGGCGCCCTTCGGGACGGAGGCCCGCTTCGACGGCGACCGCCTTCGCATCGCCGTGGCCGGCGAGGCGGTCCCGGGCGCCCTCGAAGCGACGGCGCGCGTGATCGATCCCGCGCTCGGCGTCGTCGACCTGCGCCTGGACCGGACGGGGCCGGCGTCGTTCAGCGCCCGCCTGCCGGCACGGGACGAAGGCTCCTACGTCGTGCTGACGTCGGTGACCGCGGGCGGCGCCGTCGTTTACCGCGACACCATCGCCGCCACCCGCTCCTACTCGACCGAGTACCTGTCGGCGGGGCCGGACCGCGCGCTGCTCGCCGACCTCGCCGCCGCGACCGGCGGGCGCGACGAGGTCGAGCCGGCGACGGCGTTCGACCCGGCCGGCCTCACGCGCAGCGACGCGCGGACGGCGCTATGGCCGTTGCTCGCGCTGCTCGCGGCGCTGCTGTGGCCGGTGGACATCGGCCTGCGGCGGCTCGCCCTCAGCAGGCACGACGTGCGCGCGATCGTGGGGAGCCTCAGGCGGCACCGCGGCGATCATGCGCCCGCCGAGGTCGACGAGCGGGTCGAGCGCCTGCGCGCCGCGCGGGAGCGGGCGCGCCAAGACCTCGATCAGACCTGAGAGCCGCCGGTCAGTCGCAGACCGCGCCGCGGGCGGCGCTCGAGACGAGCTTCGCGTACTTGCCCAGGGCGCCGGACGTGTAGCGCGGCTCGGGCGGCTTCCAGCCCGCCCGCCGCTCCTCCAGCGTCGCCTCGGCGACCTCGACGTCGAGCCGCCTGTTCGGCACGTCCAGCACGATCGGGTCGCCCTCGGCGACGAGCCCGATCGGCCCGCCGTCCACCGACTCGGGCGCCGCATGGGCGACCATGAACCCGTGCGTCGCGCCGCTGAAGCGGCCGTCGGTGATCAGGCACACGTCCTTGCCGAGCCCCGCGCCGGCAACCGCGGCGGTCACGGCGAGCATCTCGCGCATCCCCGGGCCGCCGCGCGGGCCCTCGTTGCGAATCACGATCACGTCCCCGCGCTTGATGCGGCCGCCCGTGACCGCCGCGAAGGCGTCCTCCTCGCACTCGAACACGCGCGCCGGGCCGCGGAAGACCGTGCCCTCCATGCCGGCGATCTTCGCGACGGCGCCGTCGGGCGCCAGGCTCCCCCGGACGATGGCAAGCCCGCCGCTGGCGTGGATCGGATCGGCGAGCGGGCGCACGATGCTCGCGTCCGAGGGTGCGGCCACGCCGGCGAGGTTCTCGGCGACGCTCGCGCCGGTGACCGTGATCGGGTCGCCGTGCAGCAAGCCGGCGTCCAGCAGCTCGCGCATCACCGCCGGGATGCCGCCGACGCGGTCCAGGTCGAGCATCACGAACCGGCCCCACGGCTTCATGTCGGCCACGATCGGGGTCCGCCGCGCGATGCGGTCGAAGTCGTCCAGCGCCAGGTCGGTCCCGGCGGTGTGGGCGATCGCAAGCAGGTGCAGCACCGCGTTCGTCGAGCCGCCGCACGCGACGACGACGGCGATCGCGTTCTCGAACGCCTCCTTGGTCAGGACGTCGCGCGGCCGGATGCCCGCCTCCAGCAGCGCGAGCGCCGCGACCCCGCTCTGCTCGGCGAACGCGTCGCGGCGCGGATCGACGGCCGACGGGCCGCTCGACCCGGGCAGCGACAGGCCCAGCGCCTCGATGGCCGCGGCCATCGTGTTGGCGGTGAACATCCCGCCGCACGAGCCCGCACCCGGGCACGCGTTGCGTTCCAGCTCCAGCAGCTCCTCGTCGGTCATCCCGCCCGCGGCGTGCGTGCCCACGGCCTCGAACACGTCCTGGATCGTGACGTCGTGGCCGTGGAAGGTGCCGGGCAGGATCGTGCCCCCGTAGAGGAAGATGCTCGGGATGTTGAGCCGCGTCGCGCCCATCACCATGCCCGGCAGGGACTTGTCGCAGCCGGCGATGGTCACCAGGGCGTCGAAGCGCTCCGCGTGCGCGACCAGCTCGACCGAGTCGGCGATCAGCTCCCGGCTCACCAGGGAGGCGCGCATCCCTTCGTGGCCCATGGAGATGCCGTCCGACACGGCGATCGTCGTGTACTCGACCGGGACCGCGCCCGCGGCTCGCACGCCTTTCTTCGCGGCGGCCGCGAGCCGGTTCAGGTGGACGTTGCAGGGCGTGACTTCGTTCCAGGACGACGCCACGCCGATCTGCGGCTTGCCGAAGTCCTCCTCGCTGAACCCGACCGCGCGCAGCATCGCGCGCGCCGGCGCGCGCGACGGGCCTTCGGTCACGTCGCGGCTTCGATGACGAACGTCGCCGCTCACGTCGGGTTCGTCGTCAGCGCGATGCGCGCGGTCGTGGCGTCGGCGTGGATCGCGAACGCGGAGAACAGGTCGAAGAAGGCGGTCATGTCCTCGATCTCCTCCGGCGTCATGCCCGCCGTCGGAATCAGCGCGCGGACGGCCTGGAGGTCGACGTAGAGCTGGAAGAACGTCGAGTCCGACGCGGGCCCGACGGCGGCCCGGTAGCGAGCATCGCCGGACAGCGGCTCGTCCGCGGCACGCAGCAGGCCCCGCGCGAACCGCTCGCGCGTCGAGACCACGATGCGATCGTCGTTCTCCAGCAGGACGAGCCCGACCACGTCGATCACGATCCGGAAGCCGTCGTTGATCGGCGTCACCTCGGCGCCGTTGTCGCCGAGCGCTTCGACCAAGCCGGCGGCCGCCTTCGAGGCGCCCGCGTCGGCCTTGTCGATCAGCAACGCCAGCTCCGGGATCGGGAAGACCGACTCCCCGAACACGGTGGAGACTTCGCCCTGCAGCAACGGCAGGAGGTCGCGCTCGACGTCGATGCCCAGGTCCTCCAGAGGCCCGAGGATCGCGCCGGGATCGGCCCCGGCCATCGCGGCGATGAACGGGAGCTGCTCGAGCGCGTCTCCGAGCGGCTTGCCGACGCCGAAGACGCTGAGGGCGGCGGTGACGTTCGCCGGGGCCGATTCGACCATGTCGAGCGAGCCGCCCGACGCGGACTCGGTGGCGGCGCCGGAGAAGCTGAGAGCGATGCCGGTCTCGTCGGCCGTGAGTCCCGCGGTGACGACGCCGGCCGGCGTCGCGGCGGTCAGCCCGGGCAACGACCCCAGCTTCGAGAAGTCGGCGAACGTGAAGAACAACGGGGCCTCTCCGAAGGAGGCGCGGCCCGCAGCGAAGTCGGGATCGGCGGCGAGCGACTCGCCGTCGGCGCGGTCGGCGATGAACGCGTCGACGGTCGATTCCCGCGGACCGACGAACGCGACGCCGTCTTCGACCACGACCGCCGAGTCCGGGACACCGGCGAGCGCCGTTTTCGCCGCGGCCTCGTCCTGCACGGCGATCAGGACGATGACGTCCGGCTCGAGGAAGTTCAGCGTCGGGAGGGCGACGGCGACCTGCGAGCCGATCCAGGGCTCGACGCCGGTCGCGTAGTCGTCCAGCCCTATCTCCCGCGCGATCTCGTCGAGGGCCTCGTCCAGTCCGTCCTCGACGTCCTGGCGCGCGCCAGCCGGAAGGCGGTCGAGCAGGCGCTGGAGCCCGCCGCGCTCGTCGCCGGACGGCTTGATGGTGACCGCCGCGTACGCGCCGACGCCCGAGGGAACGCGCTCGGCGAGATCGACGGGCGGCTCCGAACGGATGGCCACCACCGCGGCGCTCACCGTCAGCAGCGCGGCCACGCCGACCGCGATGACGATCCAGCTTCCGGTCCTGGACTTCGGCGCGGCCGGCTCCGGCGCGATCACGCTCGAGTCGCCCGGCGTCACCTCGTCCGGCGTCGCGTCGCCGTTCGGCGCCCGATCGTCACTCGGGATGTCGCTCATCGAATCCCTCCCACATCCTTCGGGCACATCCTTCGGGCACGTCCTTCGGGAACCCGTGGAGCCTACCTCCTCGGCCCCGCGAACGCGGGAGGGCGTTCCGGCCGCGTTACGGGTCCAGACGGTAGAAGCGGAGCATGGGGTGCTCGATCTGGTCGAGCACCGTCGTCGCTCCGAAGCCTGCTTCGCCGGCATACCGGCGCAGGGTGTCGGGACGCATGACGGTGCCCGTGGCCGCCGACGGCTCGTCCGACAGGCCCGCCGGCAGGCAGCACAGGATGCTCGCGGCGTACATGAAGCGGTCGATCTCGTCGGCGGGCGCGGTGAAGACCTCGCCGACTCGCTCGTCGGCGATGATCGCGGTCCCGCCGGGCGCGAGCATGGCCCGCACCGCGCCGAGCACCTCGACCGGTCTCGACAGGTCGTGGATCGCCTCGATCACGACGGCGAGGTCGTAGCGGCCGCGGTTGGCCGGGTCGGCTGCGTCACGCGTCTCGAACGTCACGCGGTCGGCCACGCCGGCGTCGGCGGCGTTCTTGCGCGCGAGCCCGATCGAATACTCGTCGAGGTCGAAGCCGTCGACGGTGAGGTGAGGATAGGCGCGCGCGATCGCGATCGCGGCCCATCCGGCGCCGCAGGCCACGTCGGCGACCCGGGCGGGATTCGCCGTGTCGGACAGCCGCGCGTGCACGTCCGGCACCGCGGGCAGGAACTCGCTTCCCAGCGACATCAGGAGCCACGGGCGGTTGAAGTCCCCCTGCGCCTCGATCGCCTCGCTACCGAAGGAGGCCCAGTCCACGCCGCCGCCGGTTCGGAACGCTTCGGCGAGCTTGGGCAGCGTCCCGGCGATGGCGCCGGTGATCTTGGCCAGCGGCGCGATCGAATAGGGGCTCTCCGGCTTGACGAGCGCCTCGGCGTGCGCGTCGGGCAACGAATAGCGCCGCTCCTGCGGCGCCGCGCTCGCGTCCTCGACCTCGACGATGCCCGCGGCGGCTTGCTGCTCGAGCCACTCCTGCGCGTAGCGCCCGGCGACGCCGGTTCGCGCGGCGAGGTCCGGCGGCGTCGCCGGACCGTCGTCGTGCAGCGCGGCGTAGAGGCCGAACTTGTCGCCGATGTAGACAGTGAGCAGCTCCCAGGCTTGCAGGCCGGCCGTGAAAAGCCGTCCGACGAACTCCTCCGTCCGCGTGCTCGTGTCGGTCATGACACCCTCCCGTCTTCCCGTCGCTCGTCCCGCTCCCCCGCGACCGCGGCGAGGTTCCCGAGCGTGTGCCGCGCGGCCTTCGCCACCATTCGCATCCCGATCCCCGCGAAGCGCGAGCCGAAGAGTCGGAGCATCCCCGGCAAGTGGCTGATGCGAACGATGCGAAGGGTATAGGAAACGCGCGAGCCGCCCGCGCCGAAGCGACCGCGTGGGCGCTGCGCGGCTCGGCGCGTCCCGGCTAGACGTCCAGCGCGACGATCTGGCGAACCCAGACCGCGACCACCGTCGCGCTCATGGCGACAACGGCCGGACGCGAACCGAGCCAGCGCGCCGGGATGCGAACCCCGCGCGCCCAGGTGACCCAGCCCGCCACGGCCCCGGCGGCGACGAGCGCCGCCAGCACCGGTCCGAGCGGGTTCCACGCGAACGAGCCCGCGGCGTCCCCGCGCGCGAGCGCGACGAAGCTGCGCGTGAGCCCGGTCGTCGGCGCGGGGATCCCCCACCGCAGCAGGATCGAGCCCGGCACCCATCGCGGGATGCCGGTCGCCGCGAACAGCGCCGCGAGGACGACGATGCCCGAGCAGTAGAGCGCGAGCCAGGGCGGCTCGCGCCTCACGCCCGTGGACTCGCTCCTCACGACCGGACGATCGAGCCGACGGCCGTCAGCAAGAACAGGATCGCGATGACGGTGAACCCGACGCTGATCCAGCCGAGCACGATGCCCGCCGTGGCCATCCCCTCGCCGCCCAGCGACCGGTCCATGGCGATCTTCCGCTTGGCGTTGTTGCCGATGATGATCGCCGGGACGCCGGTGACGATGCCACAGAGCACGACCGACAGGATGCCAAGGATCATCGCAGTCGTCGCGCTGCTCTCGGTGCGCGGGGCGGCGTAGCCCGGCGGCTGCACCGAGCCCTGCGGGTGTCCGCAGCTCGGGCATACGACCGCTTGCTCCGAAACCTGTGCGCCGCAGTTCCCGCAATAGACCATGGTTCCCCCTCCCCTTCTCCTGTTCAGCCGTCCGGCTCGCCCAGCACGTCCGCCAGGACGCGCTTGACGACGTCGGGAGCGCCTTGCCCCTTCAGCGCCTTCATCGTCTGACCCATCAGGAAGCCGAAGACTTTCTGCTCGCCCGCGCGGTAGCGCGCCGCCTCGGCCGCGTGCGCCCCGATCACCTCGCGCACCGCTCCCTCGACGGCGCCGTCGTCGCTCACCTGCTGCAGCCCGCGCTCGGCGATCAGCGCAAGCGGGTCGGCGCTCTGCTCGTAGGCGTCGAGGAACACCTTCTTCGCCGTGTTCAGGTTGACGACCCCGCCGGCGACGGCCTCGATGAGCGCGGCGAGCTGCTCGGGCGCGATGCGCGCGGCGCCGATCTCCTCGCCGTGGTCGTTCAGCGCGCGCGACAGCTCGCCGGCCATCCAGACCGCGGCGTCGCGCGCCGGCGCGCCGGCGGCGAGCAGCGCCTCGAAGTACGCGACGCTCATCGGATGCGCGCCGACGAAGGCGGCCTGCTCGGGCGTCAGCGCGTGCTCGGCGGTCAGGCGCTCGCGCCGCGCGCGCGGCAGCTCGGGCAACCCGGCGCGCAGCTTCTCCATCCATTCCTCGGCCGGCGCGATCGGCACGAGGTCGGGCTCGGGGAAGTAGCGGTAGTCGAAGGCCTCTTCCTTCGAGCGCATCGACGAGGTCTTGCCGGTGCCCTCGTCGAAGTGGCGCGTCTCCTGCACGACGGCGTCGCCGCGATCCAGCACGCGGGTCTGGCGCTCGATCTCGTAGGCGAGCGCGCGCCCGACCGAGCGGATCGAGTTCATGTTCTTGACTTCGACCTTGACGCCGTAGGCGTCCGCGCCGGCCCGCCGGAGCGAGACGTTCGCGTCGCAGCGCATCGAGCCTTCGTCCATCCGCACGTCGCTCACGCCGAGCGTCAGCAGGATCGCGCGCAGCTCGGTCAGGTACGCTTGCGCCTGCTCGGGCGTGCGGATGTCGGGCTCGGAGACGATCTCGACCAGCGGGATGCCCGCGCGGTTGTAGTCGACGAGCGAGTGCGAGGAGTCGGCGATCCGCCCGGTGGCTCCCACGTGCAAGCTCTTGCCGGTGTCCTCCTCCATGTGCGCGCGCGTGATGCCGACCCGGTGCGTGCCGCCGGCGTCCTCGATCTCCAGGTGCCCGTCCACGCACAGGGGCAGGTCGTACTGGGAGATCTGGTAGTTCTTCGGCATGTCCGGGTAGAAGTAGTTCTTGCGGTGGAAGATCGAGTGCCCGGCGATGCGGCAGCTCAGCGCGAGCCCGATCGTCATCAGGTGCTCGATCGCGCGCTCGTTGGGCACCGGGAGCGAGCCCGGCTGGCCGAGGCACACCGGGCAGGTCTGCGTGTTGGGCTCGGCCCCGAACGTGGTCGCGCAGCCGCAGAACATCTTGGAGCGCGTGGACAGCTCGACGTGGACCTCCAGGCCGATGACGGCTTCGTAGGTCACGGCGCGCTCCACAGGGGCGGGTCGGGCGCCGGGCCGCGCGCGCGCTCGTAGGCCGCCGCGACCCGGAACAGGAGCGGCTCGGACAGCGGCGGGCCGAGGACCTGAAGGCCGACCGGCAGGCCGTCGTCGCTGAGACCGCACGGCACGCTGATCCCGGCGGCGCCCGCGAGGTTGGTCGGGATCGTGTACACGTCGCTGAGGTACATCGCGAGCGGGTCGCCGGTCTTCTCGCCCACCGCGAACGCCGTCGTCGGGCTCGTCGGGCCGACCAGCACGTCGAAGTCTGCATAGGCGCGCTCGAACTCGCGGATGACCAGCGTGCGGACCTGCTGGGCCTTGCCGTAGTAGGCGTCGTAGTAGCCGACCGACAGCGCGTAGGTGCCGAGCATGATGCGGCGCTTGACCTCGTCGCCGAAGCCTTCGGTGCGTGTGCGCGTATTGAGGTCGACGACGTCGGTCGCGTTCGCGGCGCGGTGGCCCTGGCGCACGCCGTCGTAGCGCGCGAGGTTGCTCGAGCACTCCGCCGGCGCGATCAGGTAGTAGGCGCTCAGCGCGTACTCGAACACCGGCAGGCTCACCTCGCCGACGCGCGCGCCGGCGGCGGCGAGCGCGTCGATCGCCTCTCGCACGCGCGCCTTCACGCCCGGCTGCAAGCCGTCGCCGCCCATCCAGTCCGCGATCACGCCGACCCGCAGGCCCTCGATCCCCTCGCCCAGCGCCGCGCGGTAGTCGGGCACCGGATCGTCGATGCTCGTCGCGTCCATCGGGTCGTGGCCGGCGAAGACGCCGAGCAGCAGCGCCGCGTCCTCGGTGCTGCGCGCGATCGGGCCGACCTGGTCGAGGCTCGAGGCGAAGGCGATGATGCCGTAGCGGCTGACGCGCCCGTAGGTCGGCTTCACGCCGACGACGCCGCACAGGCTCGCGGGCTGCCGGATCGATCCGCCGGTGTCGGTCCCGATGCCGAGCGGCGCCATCCCGGCCGCGACCGCCGCGACGCTTCCGCCGCTCGAGCCGCCGGCGACCCGCGTGAGGTCCCACGGGTTCAGGCTCGGTCCGAAGGCCGAGTTCTCCGTCGAGGAGCCCATCGCGAACTCGTCCAGGTTCGCCTTGCCGACGATCGGCAGCCCGGCCACGCGCAGGCGCTCGACCACGGTGCAGTCGTAGGGGGGCACGTAGTCCGCCAGGATCCTGCTGGCGGCCGTCGTGCGGATCCCGTCGGTGCACAGGATGTCCTTGATCGCGACCGGCGCCCCCGCGAGCGGGTGCAGGCGCTCGCCGCGCGCGACGCGGGCGTCCACCTCGCCGGCCGTCGCGCGGGCCAGCTCGGGCGTGACCGTGATGAACGCGTGCACCCGGTCGTCCAGCACGGCGATCCGGTCCAGGTGTGCCTCGGTCACCTCGCGCGCGCTCGCCTCCTTGGCGGCGATCATGCGCGCCAGCTCGGCCGCGCCGAGCCGCCACAGCTCGCTCACGCCTCCTCCAGGATGCGCGGGACCCGGAAGCGCCCGTCCTCGACCTCGGGCCCGATGCCGAGCGCCTTGCCCTGCGGCAGGCTCGGCTTCACCTCGTCGGGCCGGAAGACGTTCGTCATCGGGATCGCATGCGCGGTCGGCGGCACGTCCTCGGTCGCGAGCGCGCTCACCTGGTCCGCGTGCTCCAGGATGCGCGAAAGCTGGGAGGTGAAGCGGTCCAGCTCGTCGTCGGTGAAGGCGAGCCGCGCGAGCTTCGCCACGTGCCGGACTTGGTCCTTGTCGATCGCCATGACGCCCGAGTCTACCGGCGCGCGTTCACAGCATCGCGCGCAACGCGTCCTCGTCGACGATCTCGACGCCCAGGTCCTGCGCCTTCGCGAGCTTGGTCCCCGGGTCGGCGCCGGCCACGACGTAGGAGGTCTTCTTCGACACGCTCGAGGTGACCTTGCCGCCGGCGTGCTCGATCAGCGCCGTCGCCGCTTCACGCGTCAGCGTGGGCAGGGTGCCGGTCAGCACGAACGTCTTGCCGCTGAGGGGCCCCTCGGCCGCGGGCGGCGCTTCGGCGTCCACGACCCTCACGCCCGCAGCCCGCAGCTTCGCCAGCACCGTCCTGGTCGACTCCTGCTCGAAGAACGTCGCGACGCTCTGGGCGATGACCGCGCCGATCCCGTCGACGGCCGCCAGCTCCTCGGCGGAGGCCGACTCGATCCGGTCCAGCGACGGCATCGCGCGCGCGAGCACCCGCGCGCCGGTCCCGCCGAGGTGGCGGATGCCGAGGCCGGTCAGCAGTCGAGCAAGCCCGCGGTCCTTCGAGTCTTCGACCGCGCGACGAAGGTTCGCCACCTTGCGCTCCTTGAAGCCCTCAAGGCTCGCGAGCTGGTCGTCGGTGAGGGCGTAGACGTCGCCCGGGTCGCGCACGAGGCCGCGCACGATCAGCTCGTGGAGGGTCCGGTAGCCGAGCCCCTCGACGTCCATCGCGCCGCGCGAGGCGAAGTGCGCCAGGCGTTCGAGCCGTTGCGACGGGCAGTCGATGCCCGTGCAGTAGGCGACGGCGTCGCCCTCGTTGCGAACGATCGCCGAGCCGCACGCCGGACACGTCGAGGGCATCTTCCATCGGCGCAGGCCCCTGCGCCGCTTCGACAGGACCGGCCCGGCCACTTCCGGGATGACGTCGCCCGCACGCCGCACGATCACGACGTCCCCAGGCCGCACGTCCTTGCGGGCGATCTCGTCCTGGTTGTGCAGCGTCGCCGACTGCACGGTCACGCCTCCGACGAAGACCGGTTCGAGCACGGCGTAGGGCGTCGCCGCCCCGGTCCGGCCGACGTAGACGCGGATGTCGCGCATCACCGTCTCGCGCTCTTCCGGCGGGTACTTGTAGGCGATGGCCCAGCGCGGCGCCTTCGAGGTGTAGCCAAGCTCGCGCTGCTGCGCGAAGGCGTCCACCTTGACGACCACCCCGTCGATCTCGTGGTCCACGTCGTGGCGGTGCTCGCGCCAGCGCTCGCAGAACGCCCACACGTCCTCCAGCGCCGGCGCGGGCTCGGTCGTCGGCTCCACGCGAAGCCCGGCCTTCTTCGCCCACGACAGGAACGCGCGATGGCTCGCGAAGTCGATGCCTTCGGTTCCCCCCAAGCCGTGGACGAGGTAGGTCAGCGGACGAGCAGCGGTCGCTGCCGGGTCCTTCTGCCGCAGGCTGCCGGCCGCGGTGTTGCGCGGGTTCGCGTAGCCGGGCTTTCCCTCCGCCCGCAACGCCTCGTTCATCGTCGCGAAGTCGGCGGTGCGCATGTAGACCTCGCCGCGCACCTCGATCAGCGGGGGCGGGTCGGGCACCTTCAGCCGGCGCGGCACGCCCTCGATGGTGGCGATGTTCGCGGTGACGTCCTCGCCGGTCTCGCCGTCGCCGCGGGTGGCGCCGCGCACGTAGCGCCCGCCTTCATAGGTGAGCGCGATCGCAACGCCGTCCACCTTCAGCTCGCACACGTAGGCCGGGTCGTCGACGGTCTTGCGAACGCGCTCGTCCCAGGCCGTCAGCTCCTCCAGCGAGAACGCGTTGTCGAGCGAGTACATGCGCGCGTGGTGGGTGACGGCGCGGAATCCCGCGGCGGGCGCGCCGCCGACTCGCTGCGTCGGCGAGTCTGGCGTGACCAGGCCGGGGTTCCGCTCCTCCAGCTCCCCCAGCTCGCGGTACAGCTCGTCGTAGGCGGCGTCGGAGATCTCGGGCGCGTCCTTTTCGTAGTAGAGGCCGTTGTGGCGCTCGATCTCGGCGCGGAGGAACTCGATCCGCTCGCGGTCGTCCACGGCCTACCGCGAGCGGGTGGACTTCTTCGCGCGCTTGGCGCCCGCCTTGGCTCGCGGCGCGGCGCCGCGGGACGCGGATCCCAGCGCGGACTCCAGCGCGCCGAGGTCCGCCCGCAGCGTCTCGAGGACCTCCTCCGCCGGAGCGAACTCGCGACGCACCGCGATCGAGTAGCGCTGGATCACCTGAAGGTCGGGCAGGCGCACCCGCCTGCCCTGCGAGGAATCAGCGTTCGAAGACTCGGCCACGGGGCGATTATAGGTTCACAGCGCGCGTTCGATGGTTGCGCCGCCGAGGACTTCGGCGCCGGCGTAGAACGCGACGAGCTGGCCGGGGGCGATGCCGCGTTCGGGGCGCTCGAAGCGCACGGTCGCACGGTCCTCGGTCGCATCCTCCAGCCGGGCGGGAATCGGCTCCCCGTGGGCGCGCACCTGGACGGCGTCGACGTCGCCGGGCGCCCCGGCAATCCAGGAAACCTCGGACGCCTCCAGCCCGCGGCGCGCGAGAAGCTCGCCCGGACCGATGACGATCCGGTTGGCCGGCGCGTCGACGTCCAGGACGTAGGCGCGCTCGGCGAGCGCCAGCCCGAGCCCGCGGCGCTGGCCGACGGTAAAGCGGTGGATGCCGTCGTGCTCGCCCAGGACGCGCCCGGACGGGTCGACGATCTCGCCGGGCCGCGCGCCGCCGAGCTGCTCCTGCACGAACTCGCCCGCGTCGCCGCCGGGCACGAAGCAGATGTCGTAGGACTCGGGCTTGTTCGCGACCCGCAGGGACAGCTCGGCGGCGCGCGCGCGCGTCTCGGACTTGCGCTGCAGCCCCACGGGGAAGCGCGCGCGCGCGATCTGCTCGCCCGTGATGCGCGCCAAGACGTAGGACTGATCCTTGTCCGGATCGGCCGCGCGAAACAGCCGCCCGTCGCGCGCGACCGCGTAGTGACCGGTGGCCAGCGCGTCGAAGCCCGTCGCCACCGCTCGGTCGAGCAGCGCACCGAACTTGATCTTCTCGTTGCAGCGCACGCACGGGTTCGGCGTGCGCCCGCTCGCGTAGGCGTCGACGAAGTCGCGCACGACGTGCTCGCCGAAGGCTTCTTTCATGTTCCAGACGTAGAACGGGATATCGAGCACCTGCGCCACCCGCCGCGCGTCGTCGGCGTCGGTCACCCCGCAGCAGCCGTGGACGCGCCCGTCGGCCGCCTCGCCGTGCACGTCCGCCAGGCGCAGGTGCACGCCGGTCACCTCGTGTCCCTCCTCGACGAGCATCGCCGCCGCGACGCTGGAGTCCACGCCGCCGGACATCGCCGCCAGGATCTTCATCGGCGCAACCGCTCCACCGCCGACACGACCGCGTCGACTGCCGCGTCGACCTCCTCCTCGGTCGTGGTCACGCCGAGCGTCAGCCGCAGCACGCCGCTCGGACGAAGGCCCATCGCCTGCAGCACGTGCGACGGCTCGGTCGCGCCGCTCGAACAGGCGGATCCGCTCGACGCGGCGACGCCGGCCCCGTCGAGCAGCAGCAGGAGCGGCTCGCTCTCGACGCCCTCGATCCCGACGTTGCAGTTGTTGGGCAAGCGCTCGGCGCCCGCGCCGTGAACGCGCAGCCCGTCGATTCGGCCGAGCAGGCCCGCCTCGAGCCGGTCGCGCAACGCGCGCACGCGCGCGGCGGTCGCGGCCAACCGCTCGACCGTGAGCCGCACCGCCTCACCGAAGCCAGCGATCCCGGCGACGTTGTAGGTGCCCGAGCGGATGCCGCGCTCCTGTCCCCCGCCGTGGACGATCGGCTCCACGCCTACCCCGCGCCGGACGACGAGCGCGCCCACACCCTTTGGCCCGCCGAGCTTGTGCGCCGACAGCGCGATCAAGTCCGCGCGCGCAGCGTCCAGCGGAATCCACGGCAGCGCCTGCACCGCGTCCGTGTGGAAACGCGCGCCCGTCTCGTGCGCGATTTCGGCGACGCTCGTCACCGGCTGGATCGTCCCGACTTCGTTGTTGGCCGCCATGACCGACACGACTCCCGTCGTGCCGTCGATCGCGTCCGCCAGCGCATCGAGATCCAGCACCCCGTCGCGATGCACGCCGACGATACGGACGACGAAGCCCTGCCGCCCGAGCCACGCCGCCGTGTCCAGCACGGCATGGTGCTCGATCGCGCTGACGACGATCCCATCGCGCCCCTGGCCCTTCTGCCGCCATGCCGCGCCTTGCAGTGCGAGGTTGTCGGCTTCGGTCCCGCCGGACGTGAAGATCACTTCCTCAGGGCGAGCCCCCGCCGCCGCGGCGACGTGCTCCCGCGCCTCCTCGATCGCCTTTCGAGCCTCGCGCGCACCCGCGTGGAGCGAGGACGCGTTGGCAAAGCGCTCGCCAAGGTAGGGCTCCATGGCCGCGCGCGCCTCCGGCAGCAGCGGGGTCGTCGCGGCGTGGTCGAGGTACAGGGTCCGGCGGGCCATGGAAACGTCAGCGTAGCAACGCTCGTTCGTATTCGGTCCGCCGTGGGCCGATACGGCCCGCTTTGGTTCGAAGCGGTCCATCGTGGACTCATACGGTCCATCGTGGACTCATGCGGTCCGCCGTGGGTCGATGCAACCCGCTCGCTCAGAGCATGCCGAGCAGGTCGCCGGCGCTCGCGACGCCCTTGACGTCACTGCGACGCTGCGACCATCTCGAGGCGCCCGTCGAGGCGAGCCCCGCGGCCGACCCAAGGAGCACCTTCACCTCGCCGACGTCGCTCATGCCGCTCAAGTTCTCGCCGGGCGCTCCGATCGCGACGTCGCCGAAGCCGTCGCCGTTGAAGTCGCCGACGCCCAGGGCGGCCGCGAACACGTCCCCGTATTCGACCTGTCCGGGCACGCCCGTCGTGCCCTCGGTCCATCGCCGGCTTCCGATGCCGAGCGGCCCGCCGGCCGACCCGGGAAGCACGGTCAGCGCGCCGGCGTCGACTCGGGCGCCGAGGTTCTCGTGCGGGGCGCCGACGATCAGCTCGGCAAAGCCGTCGGCGTCCAGGTCGCGTGCCGCGACCGACGACCCGAAGCCGTCACCGCGCTCGGCGGTGTCGGGGATCTCGACGGAGTCCTGGGTCCAGAGCTGGCTGGACGCCGCGGTGATCCCCGCCGTCGAACCGAACAGCACGGCCACGGCGCCGGCGTCGGCGACGTCGCCCACGTCCTCGCCGGGGATGCCGATAACCAGGTCGCCGCGTGCGCCCGCGCCGAGGTTGCCGATCGCGAGCGAGGCGCCGAAGCCGTCGCCGGTCTCGGGATCGTCGGCGATGCCCTCGACGCCCTGGTGCCACACCTGGATCCCGTCGAGCGCCGGGCCTCCTACCCCGCCAAAAAGCGTGTAGACGCGGCCTGCGCGCGGCACGCCGGCGGCGGTGTCGCCGGGCGAGCCGATGGCAAGGTCGGCGAACGTGCCTCCGTTGAGGTCCCCCACGGCCAGCGCGGCCCCGAACAGGTCGCGTGGCTCGGCGCGGCCCGGGATGCCGGCTTGATTCTGCTGCAGGGTCCGGGCGCCGACGCCGGTGAGCCCGGCGGCCGTTCCGAACACGATCTGCACCTTGCCTGCGTCGGCCGTCGCGCCCAAGTCCTCACCGGGGATCCCGATCACCAGGTCGTCGAAGCCGTCGCCGTTGAGGTCGCCCGAGGCCAGGGTCGACCCGAAGCCGTCGCCCGTTTCGGCGTAGCCGGGCACGCCGCCGGCGCCTTCGGCGAACCGCTGCGAGCCTGCTCCCGTCAGCCCGTCGGCCGAGCCGCGGATCACGTCCACCGCGCCCGCGTCGAGCGCGCCGTCCACGTCCTCCCGCGGGACGCCGACGGCCAAGTCGGCGAAGCCGTCACCGTCGAAGTCGCCGGCCGCCAGCGCGCTTCCGAAGCCGTCGCCCGGCTCGCGCGCGTCGGGAAGCCCGCCCCAGCCCTCACGCCACCGGTCGTCGCCGGCGCCCGTCAGGCCGCCGGCCGATCCGTAGAGCACGTTGACGGCGCCGGCGTCCGCCGCGCCGTCGAAGTCCTCACCCGGCACGCCGATCGCGAGGTCGGCGAAGCCGTCGCCGTCGAAGTCGGCGCCTTGGGTCGCGGCGACGCACGCGCCGCACGACCGCGGCAGCGGCGACAGCACCATCAGCGAGCCTGATGCGGGACGGGCGCGCTTTCCGGTCGACGGGCGCTTCGCCTCGATGGTCCATCGAGCAACGCCGCTCGGCACCGGGAGCCCGCCGGCGTCGGTCCCGTTCCAGCGCACCGCCATCCGCTCGCCGGTACCCCGGAACGTGCGCCACGGCGCGCCGCCGAGCGCGCGAATCCGCAGCGTCCATCGCACGCGCTTGGAGAACTCGGCCTTGATCTTTCCGGCGTCGTCGACGCCGTCGCCGTCCGGCCGCAGGGTGTCGAGCGTCGTGCGCGGACGGTAGATCTTCGGGTGACCCCCGCCGTCGACCTGCTTGCGAATCGACGGGAGCAGGTCGTAGGTCTTCTGGCCCGGGCAGCTCGTCGCGTTGGCGTCGCGGTGGCCGTTGATCCGCTTGAGCCGCACGCGGGTGCCCTCCGCGTACTTGTCGGTGCCGCTGCTCGCGATCATCGTCACCCGGCCGATCGGCGGGACGTGATGGACGTCGAGCTTCCAGCGCAGCAGCTTCACGAGCGCGGTGCGCGCCGCCTTCGGCGGCGCGACGGACTGGAACGTGCCCATCAGCGCGACGCCGGTCGTGTAAGTGTTGAAGCCGCCGGCGTGCGCGCCGATCACCGCCTGGTCGATCCCGCCGGCGCGTCCTTCGAACACCTGGCCGTAGCGATCGACCAGGAAGTTGTAGGCGATGTCGCTGTAGCCGCGACCTTTCGTGTGGTAGGCGTAGATCCCGCGCACGATCGAGGCGCTCTCGCTCTTGGAATACGAGTTGGTGCCGGCCGTGTGATGGACGAAGGACGCCCACAGCTCGGGCGCGATGCCGGGCCCCTTCGTGCGGAGGCTCTCGTCGGCGCCCCATTCCGCGCGCGTGATGATGCCGGGCTGGTTCGGCATGGCCTCCGCGACCGGGGTGCGCGGCGTGAAGCCGCGCTTGATCGCGTCCCACGCCCGCTGGAACGGGTTCCGGTGATAGGCGTCGCCGTTGGTGTTGAACGCGACGAGCCGCACGTCGCGGACCGCGCGATCGCCCGCCGCGACCCGCAGTTGCACGGTGTCGGCAAGGCCGACCCACAGCGGCAGCGTGAACGCGCCTGCTCTCATGGCGGGCTCGTCGTCGCCGTCCGGGCCTTCGTCTTCCTCGTAGACCATCGTCTTCCACAGCGACCAGCCGGCCGGCCCGTGCGCGCGCACCCGGATGTCGGCCGATTCGGCGTCCGCCGAGTCGAAGGACACCCCGATCAGGTTGGCCCGCCACGGCAGCGCGATCGTGCCGGCGGCGGCGCGGTCCGGCGCGATGCGCGCGCGGACACCGAGCGACGCGTCGAGCGTCTTCGGCGCCGGGGCCTCCGCGCGCACCGGGCCGGGCACGCCGAACGTCGACACGGCCACGACCGTAACGACGAAGATTCCGCGCCCTTTCCGCACTACCACTCCCCCCGGACTCGACAACGTACGGACCATGGTGGGCGCGATGCGGGGCCGCGCGAACGCGTGCCCGAGGTCCGTCCTTCCCGGTATCGGCGTTCCTGTGTAGCAGGCTTTAGCCGGAAGCGGAAGAGGTTCCTTCGCCTTCCCCGGATTCTTCCGCGGGGGCGGGGCCCGGAGTGTCCACTCTGTCCCAGTATCGGGACCACGGCCCGGGCGCGGCGCGCAGACGGCGCTCGATGGCGGGCGGGTCCGCCAGCACGACCTGCGTCGGCGGCGAGCCCAGCCGCGCGAGGTCCTCGTACAGCTCGATCAGCGGCGCGGGATCCTCCCCGGCGACGACGTGCACGAAGAGCCGGTCGGCGCCGTCGGTCCGGTCCAGCTCGACCTGCCAGTGGTCGGTGCGCTCGGACGCGGCGGCGCCGGCGTCGCGAAGGTCGATGATCGAGCCGCGCCCGTTCAACACCACCTCGCGCCGCCACTCTCCCTGCCGGACGGTCGGCCCGACACGCGGGGCGGTGCGACCGCAGTTCGGGCAGGGCTCGGTGCTGAGCCCGCCGAGCGCGAGGTCGCCCGTGCGCCAGCGCGGCGCGCCGCCGCCCCTGAACACCAGCGGCGTGACGACCAGCTCGCCCGGCTCCTGCTCGCCGCGCCGCTCGCCCGTCTCCGGCGAGATCACCTCGACCACGTCGAGGTCCGAGTAGGTGTGCAGCCCGAAGGTCTCCTCGCGCCCGGCCGGGACCGAGCACTCCCCCCACAGCACGCGCCCTTCGGCGGGCCCGTAGACCGCCGCGATGTGCGCGTCGCGCGCGCCCGCCGACAGCAGGCCTTCGCCGAGCGCCGCTCGCTCCGGAGCCGTGAGCGAACGCCCCACGGCGAGCACCAGCTCGAGCTTCGAAATGTCGATGCCGTCTTCCATCGCGATTCGCGGGAAGGCCACCGCCTCGCTCGCGGGCAGCGCCACCACGGTCGCGCGCGACTCGTCGAGCGCCTGCATCGACGAGGCAAGGTCGCGGCGGCTGCCGCGGAAGTGGACCGCGTTCATGCCGACGCCGTGCGCCATGTAGTAGACGCCCCAGAAGTTCAGCGTCGGGCCGAACGGCACCAGGTTCAGCAGCCGGTCCTCGCGGCCGAGCCCGACCACCGCGGCCAGGCGCGCGCCCGCGCGCGCCAGCAGGTCCAAGTCGTCGCGCGTGTAGGCGACGGGCAGGCGCCCGCCCGGGCCGAGCGGCAGGTGCACGTGCACCGCGCGCGTCGCCGCCTCGATCTGCAGTTCCTTCGCCTCCTCGCCGCCGAGCAGGCTGACGACCAGCAGGCGCCGCAGCACCGACCAGTCGCTGAACCGCTTCACGCCTTCGCCGGTCCCGCGCAGGACGAGCGCGTTCGGTCCTTCGGGGTTGCGGCGCGGGTCCAGCACGTCGCGCCGCATCGACAGCGGCAGCGTGTCGAGCGCGTCCAGGCCCTTGAACAGTCGCGCGTCGATGCCGGCCGATGCGAGCCGCGCGCGCACGAACGGCACGTGGCCGAGCGCCATCTGCAGCAACGTCTGGCGCAGCAGCACGTTCTGCTGCTTGCGCTGCTCGGCGATCGTGCGGTGATCCCAGGCGACGGCCATCGGCGCCATGCTAACGGCCCGGGCGCGCGCTGGTAGGCTCCCCCGGCACATGAGCGATCCCGACGCCGTTCCCGCGCGCTCGCTGTCCTTCGACGCGGCCGAGCCGCTGCCGCTGACCGGCGAGCGCACCGCGCCCGGCGTTCCCGAAGAGAACTACTGGTTCCAGCGTCACGTCGCCGGGTACCTGTTCGCGGCGGATCGCGTCGCCGGGACGCGCGTGCTCGACGCGGGGTGCGGCGAGGGCTACGGGACCGAGCTGCTGGCGGCGCGCGCGACGGCCGTCCATGCCCTGGACCTGGAGTGGCCCGTGGTCGCGCGCGCCCGGGCCCGCTACCCGCGGACGGGCTTCGGCGCCGGGAACCTCGTTGCCATGCCGTTCGCCGCGGGAACCTTCGACGCCGTCGTCTCGCTCCAGGTCATCGAGCACCTCCACACGCCGCAGGAGTTCCTCGCCGAGTGCAAACGCGTGCTGCGGCCGGGCGGGCTCATCCTCGTCTCGACGCCGAACCGCCTCACCTTCTCGCCCGAGGGCGTGCGCAACCCGTTCCACACCTTCGAGTTCGCGCCGGAGGAGCTGCACGCGACGATGGCTCGTCACTTCACCGGCATCGAGCTGCTCGGCACGTTCCACGGCCCGTCGATCCGCTCGCTCGAGCGGTTCATGCGCGTGTCGTTCCCCGAGCGGCTCATCCAGACGCCCGCCTACGAGTGGCCCGACTGGCTCCAGTCGCGCGTCGCGCGCGTCCGGCCGGGCGACTTCCGCGTCCGCGCGCGCGCGTTGGAGCGGAGCCTGGACCTCGTCGCCGTCGCGCGCGCGCCCTCGTCCCCGCGCGCATAGCGCGATGGGCCTGTTCTGCCTCGTCCTGCACACGCACCTGCCCTACGTCCGTCGCAACGGCGTCTGGCCCAGCGGCGAGGACTTCTTCCATCAGGCCGCCAGCGAGTGCTACCTGCCGCTGCTCGGCACGCTCGAGCGCCTCGACGAGATGGGGGTTCGCGACGGGCTCACGATCGGGCTGTCCCCGATGGTCGCCCACCAGATGCAAGACGAGCACATGCTCGCCGAGCTTGGATGGTTCCTCGGACGCCTCGAGCTGCGCGCGCTCCGCCAAGTCGCCAACTACGACGGCGTCTTCACGCCCGAGTTCAAGGATCTCGCCGCGTTTTACGCGCGCTTCGGGCGCGAGCAAGCCGCCCGCCTCGACGCGTTGCCGGGTGGCGGGATCGCGACTGCCTTCGCCTCGTTCGAGCGCGCGGGCGTGATCGAGATCCTCGGCGGACCGGCCACGCACCCCTACCTTCCGCGCGTCGGCGAGCCGCTCCTGGCCGAGGCGCAGGTCCGGATCGGCGCGGTCGAGCACGAGCGTCTGATCGGGCGCGCGCCCGCGGGGATGTGGCTCCCGGAGTGCGCGTACCGCCCGGACGCCGGGATCGAGCGCATGCTGGCGAACGCCGGAGTCGGACACGTCGTCATCGACGGCCCGACCATGCTTCGCAGCGCCGGTCCAGGCTCCACGTTCGCGCCGCGCCGCGTCGGCGCGGACGGCCCGGTCGCCTTCGCCCGGAACCTCGACGTGACCTACCGCGTGTGGTCGCCGACGGGCGGGTACCCGACCGGGCGCTGGTACCGCGACTTCTTCCACTACGACGTCGAGGCCGGGTTCAAAGACTGGCGCGTGACCTCGATCCGCAAGCCGCTCGACGGGAAGCGGCCCTACGAACCCGCGCGCGCGGTCGAAGCCGCGCGACGCGACGCCGAGGACTTCGCCGCGCTGGTCGCGACGACCCTCGCCGAGCACGAACGCCAAACCGGCGTGGAGGGCGCGATCGTCGCCGCCTACGACACCGAGCTGTTCGGCCACTGGTGGTTCGAGGGGCCTGTGTTCCTGGAGCGGCTGTTCGAGGTGCTGCGCGACGCCTCGGGCGTGCGCGCGTGCTCGCTGTCGCGCGCGCTCGAGCTGCTGCCCGAGCCGGAGCCGGTCGACCTGCGCGAGGGGTCGTGGGGCTTCCGCAAGGACGACCGGTCCTGGGTGGCGGAGGAGACCGAGCACATGTGGTCCGCGCTCGCCGAGACCGAGACCGAGACCGTCCGCCTGCTCGACAAGCATGCGGACGCGACCGGCGCGCGGGCCGAGGCGCTCGCGCAGCTCGTGCGGGAGGCGATGCTGCTGCAGTCGAGCGACTGGCCGTTCATGGTCCTTCGCGGGCGCAACCCCGACTACGCGCGCGAGCGGTTCGCCTCGCACCGCGCGCGCTGGAACCACATGGCCGAGCTTCTGCGCAGCCGCATCCCCGACGACCTCGTCGCGCGCGAGGCGGCGGCCGTTCACGAGATCGACAACATCCTGCCGGCCCTGTCGCCGGCGGCGCTCTAAGCCCGCGCGCCCTGGGGCAGGCGCGCGCCGATCCAGCGCTCCAGCGCGGGGCCGCTTTCGAACGACACGATGAGCGCGAAGCGCGGCTCGGGCCCCGGGTGGTGGACGGCGTGCCAGAGGCGCTCGGAGTCCACGACGAACTGCGCGCCGGCCGGCAGCGAGATGTGCTTCTCGCTTGCGACGTCGTCCTTGGCTTCGCGCGTGACCATGTACGAGTCGGGGTTGTCGGTCAGTTGGAGCCACGCGCGCACGACCCAGCCCTCCCCGTCGGGGTTCAGCCGGTTGTTGTCGTCGGGGTGCATGTTGCCGACGGCCTCTTCGTAGGTGTTGGGGTTGAGCTTGATCGTGCGCACGCGCCCGTAGCGCGCGCCGGCGTCCTCGGTCCAGCGCACGAGCGTCGGGCACAGCTCGGCGTTCTTGGTCCAGATCCCGTCCTTGTCGGGCTTGCCGTGGTCCCAGAAGCCCGCGCACTCCATGTCGCCGAAGGCCGAGGCGATCGGGGCGAAGTTGGTGTCTCCCCCGCTCTTCCAATCGACGTACTCCATCGTCATGTACTCCTCCGGCGGGACCGGCGCGCCGAAGTTGTCCAGCACGACGAACCCGTCGCGCTCCAGGATTTCCAGCTTCGTGTGAGCCATCGCAACTCTCCTTGGTCGTGCTCCCCCGATGATACGGTTCCGCGCATGGAGTTCCTCATTTTCGGGGTGGCGGCGGCGGTCGCGATCCTGCTGCTCTACCTGGCCTGGAAGATCGAGGAACAGCGGCGGCTCAAGCTGCGCGGGCTCGCGCAGAGCATGGGCTGGCAGTATTCGCCGCACGACTCGCTGGGGCTGCTGGGCCTGCCGTTTCCGATCTTCTCCCGAGGCTCCAGCCGGAAGGTCTCCAACGTCCTGTGGGGCCCGCGGGGCGATCACGAGCTACGCGTCTTCGAGTACCAGTACAAGGAGCGTCGCACGAACTCCCGCGGCCAGGGCTCCACCACGACCTATCGGTTCACCTGCGCGAGCACGCAGATCGACGTCGCCGCGCCACACACGAGCATCGAACGCGAGACGCTGCTCAGCCGGCTGGCCGACGTGGCCGGGTTCCGCGACATCGAGTTCGAGTCCGAGGAGTTCAACCGCCACCTGCAGGTCAAGTCCGCCGACGAGCGCTTCGCGACCTACCTGATCGACCCCCGCATGATGGAGTGGCTGCTGCACGCCGGCCCGTGGAGCTTCGAGCTGACCGGCCCCTTCGTGCTGGCTCGCCTCAATCGCCGGCTCAAGCCCGAGGAGCTTCCGCGCCTGATCGATGCGATCGAAGGCTTCACCGCGCGCGTCCCGCGCGTGCTCTACGACGTCTACGGGGGCGCGGGATGACGAACGGACCCGACCCGATCCTCATCGCCGCGATCGCCGCCGTGGTGGTCGTCGTCGCCGCGATCGCCCTGTCCTACAACCGATTCATCCGGCAGCGACAGCTCATCCGCAACTCCTGGTCCACCATCGACACCGAGCTGCGGCGCCGCTACGACCTCATCCCGAACCTCGTCGAGACGGTGAAGGGCTACGCGGCGCACGAGAAGGATCTGCTGGAGCGCGTTACCGCCGCGCGGTCGGCGGCGCTCGCCTCGACCGGGCGTCCTGGCGAGCAGGCCGCGGCCGAGCGCCCGCTTGTCGACGGGCTGCGCGGGCTGCTGGCGGTGGCCGAGTCCTACCCGGGCCTCAAGGCGAGCGCGCACTTCCTGGAGCTGCAGCGGGAGCTGGCCAACACCGAGGATCGGCTCGCGGCGGCTCGGCGCTTCTACAACAACAACGTTCGCGACTACAACCGGCGCGTGCAGTCGTTTCCCTCGATGATCATGGCGCGCATCTTCAGCTTCGGCGAAGAGGACTACTTCGAGGTCGAGGAAGCGTTGCGGTCCGCGGGCGCCCCGCGCGCCGGACTCAGCTAGTCGCGGCCAGCTCCGAGCGCAGCGGCCACGGGTTGCCGCGGCACCCCCACAGGCCCTTGGACTGCTGCATCATCACCGGCGCCCGCTCGCCCGGGCCCGGACACGAACGGTGGCCGTGGCCGAGCAAGTGCCCCACCTCGTGGTTGACGAGCAGCCGGCGGTACGGCCGCACGCGCATCGGCAGCGACGGAGACCCGTGCAGCCAGCGCGCGCTGTTGAGCACGGCCTCGCGCGTCCCGGCGCACGACCAGGTTGAGCGCACGCTGAGGCCGATCAGGGACATGCACCGGGCTTCGGTCGTCGCGGGCGTGCGCAGCGAGACCAGGTACTCGCCCCTGGGGTCGTAGCGGAAGCGGACGGCGCCGCTCGCCGTCCATCCGCGCGGGTCGCACAGGATCGAGCGAACCGTGCGGGCGAAGGCTTTCGTGCCGAAGGGCACCCCGCGTTGGACGTGGACGCGGAACCGGACCACGCGCGCGCCCTCCGGCCCGCACGCTTCGCGGCTCACGCGCCGAGGCTGCGGGGCGCTCCGAAGATCCAGCGCCGGGAGCGGCTCGAACCCCGGGAGCGCCTTCGGCGCGGGCTCGAAGGGCCGCAACGGGGCGACCTCGGCCGCTTGGGCGCTCAGGCGCGTGTAGAAGGTCCCCGAGGACGCCACGACCATCAGGACGGCGATGAGCGCCAGGACGATCCCCGCGCTCGTTCTCCTGGACACGCTCCCCCCTCCGCGCGCCGCTCGACTGCGCGCGTTGCTTTGCTCCCGGGGAAGGATGCTGCAAGGATACCGCCTCATGACCCGCCCGCTGCGCGTCCTGCTCCTGTCCTGGGAATACCCGCCACGAATCGTGGGCGGGCTCGGACGGCACGTGCACCGGCTGTCGACCGCGCTTGCCGGCGCGGGGCACGAGGTGCACGTCGTCACGCGCGAGCACCCCGACGCGCCGTCCGAGGAGGTGCTCGACGGCGTCCACGTCGTCCGGGTAGGCGAGTACCCGCCCCTGATCGGCTTCGAGGACCTGGTGCCCTGGGTCCTGCAGTTCAACCTCGCCGTCCAGGCGCGCGCGACCGAGCTGCTCCACGATGTCGACGTCGACTTGGTGCACGCGCACGACTGGCTCGTCGGCTACGCGGCCGCGGGACTCAAGGGGGTCTTCGAGCTGCCGCTCGTCACCACCGTGCACGCGACCGAGTACGGCCGGCACCAGGGCCACCTGCCCGGACCGATGAACAAGCTCATTCACCAGGTCGAGTGGTGGCTCACCTACGAAGCGCGCCGCGTGATCACCTGCTCGGAGTACATGGCCGACCAGGTGCGCACGATCTTCGAGCTGCCCGAGGCGAAGCAGGACGTGATCCCCAACGGCGTCGACCTGTCGGACTTCGACCGTCCCGACGACGTGGAGGAGTTCCGCGCGACGCGCGTCGGACCCGGCGAGAAGATGCTCTTCTACGCGGGGCGGCTCGAATACGAAAAGGGCGTGCAGACCGTGCTCGATGCGCTGCCGCTCGTCCTCGCCGAGCAGCCCGCGCGCTTCTACGTGGCCGGCGTCGGCACGCACGCCGAAGCGCTGCGCGACCACGCCGAACGCCTCGGCCTCAGCGACCGCATCACGTTCCTCGGCTTCGTCGACGAGGCCGAGCTGCGCGCCTACTACGCCGCGGCCGACCTCGCGGTCGTCCCGAGCCTCTACGAGCCCTTCGGCATGGTGGCCCTGGAGACGATGGCGAGCGGCACGCCCTGCATCGCGGCCGACACGGGGGGCTTGCGCGAGCTGATCGTTCACGACGCGACCGGGCTGCGCTTCACGCCCGGCGACCCGGCTTCGCTCGCCGGGATGATCCTGCGGCTGCTCACCGACCGGCGGCTCGACCAGCGACTGACCGTCGACGCGCGGCGCATGATCAACGACCAGTTCTCGTGGGCCTCGATCGCGCGCGGCACGGCCGAGGTCTACGCGCGCGCGATCGCCGAGGAGCGCGAGCTGCGGCGCGGGCTCGGCCGCGAGGAGCGCATCCCGCTCCGCGTCATCCTCGGCCGCTCCGAGTTGCTCGGCTTGGCCGAAGGCGCCCGCGCCTAGTCCGGCCGGCTCCCGTCGCGCATCTTCAGGACGCGGGCGGGGACGCCGCCGACGATCGCGCGCGGCGGCACGTCCTTGTTGACCAGCGCGTGGCTCGCGACGACCGCGCCCTCGCCGATTGTCACGCCGCGAAGGATCGTCGCCTTCTCGCCCACCCACACGTCGCGTCCGATCTTGACCGGCGACTTCACGATCCCCTGCGCGCGGATCGGCGTGTCGAGGTCCTCGGTGCGGTGGTCGAAGTCACAGATGTAGATCCAGTCGGCGAGGATCGACTCGTCGCCGATCTCGACGTCCAGGTAGCAGTTGATCGTGTTGTCGGCGCCGAGGACCGCCTTCGATCCGATCCGCAGGTCGCCTTCGTGGCAGCGGATCTTGTTGCCCCGGCCGATGAAGGCCCACTTGCCGAGCACGACTCGTCCGTACCCGCGCCGCGCGTAAATCTCCACGCCCGGGGCGATGAACACGAACCCCTCGGTGCGGATGTGCGGGTGCGTGACCTTGAACCGCAGGAACCGCAACCCGTGCATGACGAACCGAGGCGTGTAGAGCCGCCGCTGCCTGATGAACCGAGCCGTGCGGACGATCCGCTCCCACCGCGACCGGGCGGGCACGGCGGGCGCCGGGTCGGGGACGGCCCGCGGCCACGGCCGAACCCCGGACCTCGCTTCCTTCGGTTCCGCCCCCATCGTCAGGCCTCCGCCTCCGCCGCGAGCAGGACGTACAAGACATCCGCTTCCTCATCGTGGGTCGGGACGGCCATCCTCACCCCGTGCGCCCAACCGTAGAATCCGTGTTCAGCCCGGTCGATCATCCGAGAGAGAATACCCTTCAAGTCTGGAGCGGGAGCGCGTTCACCCATCGAATGCCGCCCGCAACTCGGCCAACAGGTCTTGCGCCAGGATCACGACGGAGGTGGCCGCTTCCTCGGGGTCACCGATCACCTCCAGAGCGCGCGCGATCATTCTCACCCCTTCTGCTTCGTGCGTTCCGAACAGTTCGGCAAGAGCTGGGAGGGCATCCCGCGCGACAGGTTCGACGCGCGCGTCGGCCACCATCCGTCCAAAGCCTTCGACCAGCTCTCCCGTTCCAACCTCGCGGAAGAGCCGGTATGCGTCCAATGCGTCCTTGTCGAAGAGCCGATGCTCGTTACCGAGTCGGTCCCGCAACTTGAACACTTTGGAGACCAGCAGCGCCGACGAAGCGCCGTGCCCGTCGAGGCTCGCGCTACGCCCCTTCCGCCCGCCGACGGATTGCGGAACGAGCAGATCGATAGAGCCTTCGCGGCGTTTCCAGATACCCGGCTGGCTTCCCGGCTGGAATCCCGCCCCTTTCATCACCGAATCGAGCGCGGGCGTCGTACCAAGCACGCTTGGGATGACAGCGATGTCGCCGTCGGTCGTGAACGGCGCGACGGCGATCGTTGCTTCGCCGACGTGCTGGTAGATGGCCTGCGCTCCGACGAGAACGAGCGCGTCGTGATGAGGCTGCAGAGCCTCAAGCGCGTCCAGCAGCAGACGACGCGCTTGGACGTAGGTCGGGTCAGGCTCGCCACGCATCCTCGTGACCTCCCATCCATGCCAGAAGCTCGTCACCCTCGGCCGGGCCTCGCCCAGGACTCGTCAGCAGATCGGCCGCCGCTTGACTAAGAGCGACGCAGGGTAAATCGTCATTCATGCGCGTCCGCTGCCAGGCGATCCCACCGAAAGACTCGACCAGCAAGACGTTGGTACCGGTGTCGGCCTCGCGCAGGTCAAGTGACGTGACTGCATTCGCAAACGAATCCACGTAAACAACGGCGAGCCTCGGCGGAGCCACCCTGAGTTCGTTGGGCACGGCCAATGAACCCGTCACGGCATAGTGACCGTCCCACTCCGCGAGCCGAGTGCAGAGCCAGGGAACCCCGCGCGGGGCTACGTACGAGGCAGTCCGATTCGAAGTAAGCAGTCCGTAGTCTTCGACCCACCGGCGAGTGATGGGTGCCGGGTTCGCGCGGCGTACCGGACCTCGCGGCTCGCGTTCGATCAGCGATTCTTGCTCGAGGAGTTCGACGACTCGGCTAACCGTAGGGGCGGGAACCTTGATCCGCTCGCCAAGATCACGGACCCCATACGGCGGCCGGAAGTCACACAGCGCGCGAACGACGCGCGCCGCTGCTGGACCACGGAGTGATCCCAGGGACCTAGTCGTTCCCCATGGGTCGCGGTCCGCGCCCTGGGTTTCGAGATAGAGGACTGGCCTCTCCAGCGAGATTCGAAGGTTCCCGGTCATGTCGAAGTATCCGAACCCATTGGAAGCAAGCAAGGCGCAGGCGCGCCTGCTCAAGTACGGTGCCGCGACAAGAATCTGCCCGGACCGGCCGGTCGGTGCCCACATGGCCAGCTGCAGCGCCTCCTTGGGGGTCAGCCGGCCGGTCTTCGCGGTGACAGCTATCTCGGTTGGGGTCCGACCGTCTGGCCCCGCGATGGCGAGCGTGGCGTCGACATCGGCCGCCAAGAGCCCGCGTTGCCGGGTTGGGCGCAATGCAACCGTCCATCCCAACGGCAGGCGCGCCTGGACCGCTTCCTCGAGGCCGCCGAGAAGTTCTGTTTCACGAAACCTTGTGTTGCGCACGGTGTGCAACAGTCTAATCTCTGCAACATCGCAGGTCAAGACCCATCTTGCTTAGGACAGAGTCTCGGCTGGCTTCTCGCCGTAGAGGAGGAGGTTGTAGAACAGGTCCCGCGGCACCAGGCGGCGCACGAGGACGTTGTCGAGCCGGTACAGCGAGATGTAGGAGGAGTACGCGAAGTACGGCCACTGCCGCGGGAGCAGCCCGGGCTTGGCCATGGCCTCGATCGTGCGCATGCTCCAGCCCCACACGCCGCTCAGCAGCTCCTCGGTGCGAACGCGCACGTTCGCGAACCCTGCCTCGCGGGCCCACCGCTCGACCATGCGCGGATGGAACTCGTGCAGGTCGACGTGGGCCTCCAGCTCGGCATCGGGATCCGTCTCCTCGGCGCGTTCGCGCAGCAGGCCCAGTCGCCCACCGACCGCGCGGAAGGTCCGCCCGGTGACCTTCTTGGCGGTGTCGACGATCCTGAAGCCGATCCGCGTCGGCTCGCCGGCGATGACCAAGGTGCCGCCCGGCTTCAGGACGCGATACGCCTCCGCCAGCGCCGCCTCGACGTCGGGCAGATGGTGGAGCACCGCGTGCCCGAGCACCGTGTCGAACGTGCCGTCCTCGAACGGGAGCGCCTCGGCGTCGGCGGTGCGAGCGGTCATCGGGATCCCCGCCGCGGCGGCGTTGCGCAGGCAGGCCTCGACCATCCCGGGCGAGATGTCGGTCGCGTGCGCATCCTCGACCAGGCCCGCGAGCGCGAGGTTGATCACGAAGAAGCCGGTCCCCGCGCCGATCTCGAGCACCGTCCCGTAGGGCCGCTCGGGCGCGACGAGGAGGAACTTCTCGCGCGCGTACGCGGTCACGCGCTGGTCGAAGGTGATCCCCCACTTCTGGTCGTACTGCGACGCTTCCCAGTCGTGGTAGCGGACGTTCGCGGTCTTCGGGTCGAGGACTTCCGTTTTGGGCCGATCGGTGATGGTGGGCATGGGGCGCAAGGATACCGGGACCGCAGGAGCCGGGCGTCCTCGCGTCGAATCCGGCTCCATGTGCCGGACCCTCTCCACGCGCGCTCGGAACGCCGCCATGCTCCTCGCGGCAGCGGTTTCCGTGCTCGCGATCCCGGCGGCCGGCGAGGCCGCGCTCCCCAAGCGGATCGCATCGAGCTTCTTCTCCAAGAAGATCACGATCGACGACGACACGAAATGGCGGCTCGCGTGCAACGGCCCGTTCTCGTCCAACACGCAGATCCACGTGCTGGTCGTCAGCGTCGAGCCGGCAGACGGATCGGACCCGTTCACGTTCCAGTTCACCAGCACGTTCGTCAACAGCACCTGGACGATCGTCAAGGTCGGGCCCTACACCCACGAAGAGCACACCGGCCCGTCATCCACCTGGGAGGCCGGCGGCGGGCCGTCGATGAGCGGCAGGTCGCAGCCGGCGGGGACGCTGCGGGTCGCCGGCGCGTCGTGGGGAAACACCCTCCGCACCTGCGTCGTGACGCTCGACGGCGTCAAGAAGGAGTTGAAGAAGCGCCCCCGCTCGAACGCCCGCTACTGGCTGCCGACCGACGGGGAGGGCGCAGCCAGTTCCTCGAACGTCGAGAGCACCTGGGCGATCCGGTTCGAAGCCGACTTCGACGGCTTCCTCGTCGCGGCGCACGGAGGCAGCGCCGAGCAGGGAGTTGCGATCGCGGTCCCGCCGGAAGGAGACCCGGTCGTCGGCCGGCCTTTCTTCTTGGTCGCGCGGCCGACGTCCGGAACGTGGCGCTTCACGTCGGCGGGGTCCGGGCCGGCGCTGTTCGGCTTCGACCTCATGACGGCGCTCGTCCTGCCGCGCTGAGGTCCCGCCCGGCACGCCGCCCGCGTCCGGCGCCCTACGTCAGCGCCCGGTGAACGTGGCCTTGCCGGGGCCGTGCTCGATGAACGAGCGCATGCCGGCCTTCTGGTCCTCGGTGGCGAACAGGTTCACGAAGACCTCGCGCTCGAACGCCAGCGCGTCGCCCATGTCCATCTCCAGCCCGCGCTGGATCGCCATCTTGGCCGCGCGCAGCGCCACGAGGGGACCGCGCGCGTACGCGGCCGCCATCTCTACGGCGGTCTTGTAGACGTCCTCCGCCGGAACGACCTTGTCCACCAGCCCGATCTGGAGCGCTTCCACGCACCCGACGAACCGGCCCGAATAGATGATGTCCTTCGCGCGCGCCGGACCCACCAGGCGCGGCAGTCGTTGCGTCCCCCCGGCGCCCGGGATGATGCCCAGCAGGATCTCGGGCTGGCCGACCTGGGCGTTGTCGGCCATCACGCGGAAGTCGCAGCACATCATCAGCTCGCACCCGCCGCCGAGCGCGAAGCCGTTCACCGCGGCGATCGTGACCTTGGGGATCTCCTCGACCTGGGTGAAGACGCCCTGCAGCCCGGCCATCCGGTTCATCATCTCGGCGGGCGTGCGCTCGGCCATCTCCTTGATGTCGGCCCCGGCCGCGAACACCTTGTCGCCCCCGGTCACGACGATCGCCTTCACCGTGTCGTTGAACGTCGCCTCGCGGGCGGCGTCGGCAAGCCCCTCGACGACCTCGGCGTTGATCGCGTTCATCTTCGGCCGGTCAAGCCGGATGGTCCCGACGCCCGTCCCCTCGTCGATCTCGAACCGTACGACGTCACTCATCGCGCTCCCCCTCGGTCGCGACGCATCGTAGCAGCGCGCGCTGTGGCATCATCCGGCGCATGCCCGGTCACCTCTACGCGGGGACGAGCGGCTTCGCCTACAAGGAGTGGAAGCCCGGCTTCTATCCGGCCGACCTGCCGCAGAAGCACTTCTTGCGCTACTACGCCGAGCATGTGCCGTCGGTCGAGATCAACAACACGTTCTACCGGACCCCGACCGAGACCCTCCTCACGGGCTGGACCGAGCAGAGCCCGCCCGAGTTTCGTTTCACGCTGAAGGCGCCGCAGCGCATCACGCACTACCGCCGCCTGCGGGAGGTGGACGAGGATCTCGGGTACTTCCTCACGGCCGCGCGTGCGCTCGGCGAGCGACTCGGCGCAATCCTGTTCCAGTGCCCGCCCACGCTGCGCTACGACGAGCAGCTCTTGAAGGACTTCCTCGCCGTCCTGCCGGGCGAGCCCTTCCGCTTCGCGATGGAGTTCCGCCACTCATCCTGGGATACCGGCGAGGCTCGCGCGCACCTGCACGCGAACAACGTCGCCTGGTGCGTCGCCGAGACCGGCGACGACCTGCCGTACGTGCAGACCGCGCAGGGCTTCGCCTACCTGCGTCTGCGCCGCGACGGCTACACCCAAGCCGACGTCGAGCGGTGGGCGCGAGCGGTGGGCCCGGCGCTCGACGCCGGCTCCGACGTCTACGCCTACTTCAAGCACGAAGACTCGACCGAGGGCGTGCGCGCCGCGCAGCGCCTGATCGAGCTTGTCTCCTGAGCCCGCGGCGCACGCCTACGCGGGAGGCTCCAGCACCGCGTCGAGCCCGATCACGTGGTACCCGAACGTCACGTCGCCCACTTGGATCGAGCCGATCGTGATCGTGAAGCCGTTTTCGTCGCCGGCAGACACCCAGTAGAAGTCGCCCGGATCGCTCGTCGGCGTCAGGACGACGACCGGGACGACGCCATCGAAGAAGGGCGTCGGGAAGGCGCACGCAACCGAGGTCTCGCCCAGCGGGAGCGTGCAGAACCCCGCGACGTCGCCCGGGATGTCCGCGGGCGCCAGGGTCGTGTCCGCGTAGGCGTGCAGGTGCCCCGACACGCCCGCGTCCGATGCCGACCACACACCGTAGGTGCCGTCGCCGATCCCGGGCGTCCAGCCCGCGACGCCGACGACGGCCCCGTCGCCTTCAACACCGAAGGCGCCCACGCCGTACAGGCCGAGCGAGCCGATTCCGAACGCGCCGAACAGGTCGCCCTCGAAGACGCCTCCGACCCCGGAGGAGCCCGGCGCGACGCCCCAGACTCCGGTGCCGTCTACGCCCTTCGAGAGACCCTTCACGCCGACCCCGCCGCCCCCGCTCCGGACCGACCTGCCCTCGACGCCCGCTCCGGTCGCCGACGTGTGCGTCACGCCTTGCAGGGCGGGGTTGGTGCCCGAACTCTTGGTGCGCTCGAACTTGCCGGTGATGCCGCCGACGCTCTTGCCGAACAGCGCCTTGCCGGTGCCACTGGTGTTCTTCACCGTCAGGGTCGTCCCTGAACCCCCGTGCGTGAACGTTTGCGTCGCCGCCCATGCGATCCCGGACGGGATCGCCAAGGCCGCAACCACGGCGGCGGTCATCACAACCGTCTTCCTGTTCATTGCTCCCCCTCCCGGCGAGATCACGCGCTCTGGATCTCGCCCGTTTCCTTGTCCACCTTCCTGCCCGCCGTCGCGTCGACCGAAGCCTTCAGCGCGGCGATGAGGTCCACGACGGTCGCGGTCTCGGCCTCCTCGACGACCTCGATCTCCTTGCCGGCGATCTTCTGCTCGACGAGCGCCTCGATCTTCTCCCGATACTGGTCCTTGTAGGCCTTGGGGCTCCAGTCCGCGGTCATGTTGTCGATGAGCGCGCGGGCCATCTTGATCTCCTCGTCGCGGATCTCGACCTCCTCGTCCGGCTCGTCGAAGGACGCCGCGCGGATCTCGTCGGGCCAGTACATGGTCTCCAGCACGAAGACCCCGTCGCGCACGCGGAGCGTCGCGAGATGCTCCTTGTCCCGGAAGGCCACCGTGGCGATCGCGACGCGGTCGTCGTCGGTCAGCGCCTGCGCCATCAGCTTGTAGGCCTTCGTCCCGACGCTTTCCGGCGACAGGTAGTACGAGCGCTGGAAGTAGATCGAGTCGAGCTGCTCGCGCGGCACGAAGGTGAGAATGTCGATCCGGCGCGTGTTCCCGAGCCCCGCGTCCAGCTCCTCGTCGGTGAGGATCACGTAGTTGTCCTTCTCGAACTCGTAGCCGCGGACGATCTCGTCGAAGGGCACCTCCTGCTCGCAGACGTTGCAGAAGCGCTTGTAGCGGATGCGTCCCTTGTCCTTCTCGTGGAGCTGGTTGAAGCGGAAGGTCTTCTCCTCGATCGCGGAGTGCAGCTTGATCGGGATCGTGACGAGCCCGAAGGAGATCGCGCCCTTCCAGATCGCTCTCGGCATGGTGCCTCCCCGGTTCTCGTGGCCGCCCGGCCGCATCCCCGACTCGGCGACCCGGACACGGCCGTACAGCCTAGTCGTCCCCACACGGGCCGGGGCGGATTACGCTCCCGGGCTGATGAGCTTCCGCACGACGATGGAGTTCCCGCAGCCGTTCGTGCCGGTGAAACGCGGGCAGCACTGGTACCTGGAGGCCGGAGACCGGGAGGTCAAGCTCTCCAACCTGCCCAAGGTCTTCTACCCGCGGACGGGCTTCACCAAGGGCGACCTGCTGGCCGCGTACTACAACCTCGCGCCGACGCTGCTCCCCTATCTGCACGACCGCCCGCTCACGCTGCGGCGGATGCCCGACGGCGCCGAAGGCGACGAGTTCTACGAGAAGCAGGCGCCCGCGCACACGCCCGACTGGGTGCCGCGCGCGTACATCGAAGGGCACGGCCGCAAGGGCGCGACCGACTTCCTGATGGCGCAGGACGTCGCGAGCCTGCTCTACGTGGTGAACTTGGGCTGCATCGAGATGCACCCGATGCACGCCCGGCAGACGTCCTTCGACCGGCCCGACTACGCGTTCTTCGACCTGGACCCGTTTCCGCCGATCGAGTTCTCGACCGTTCGAGCGGTCGCCCGCATGGTCGGCGTCGCGCTGGAGAGCCTCGGCCTGACCGGCTACCCGAAGATCTCCGGCGCGACCGGGATCGTCGTCTACGTGCCGCTCGACGGCTCACACACCTACGAAGAAGCGCGAGCCTTCGTCGAGCGCGTCTGCCGCATCGTCAACCGCGCGAACCCCGAGCAGACCACGATGGCCTGGGAAGTCGCCAAGCGCGCGGGCAAGGTGTTCCTGGACTTCGCGATGGTGAGCGAAGGGCGCAACATCGCGAGCGTCTACTCCGTTCGGCCCACGCCCACCGCGACCGTCGGCGTGCCCGTCGCATGGGACGAGCTGGACACCGACGTCACGCCCGAGGACTTCACGATCGCGACCGTGTGGGACCGGCTCGCGCGCGTGGGCGACCTCTTCGAGCCGATGCGCGCCGCCGGCACGCCGGCCGGCCACAACCTTTCGGACGCCGCCGCGAAAGTGGGCCTCGATCTCGCAAGCCTCCGCCCCCCACCCCAAGACGCTCCCCCGCCACCCGCGGCGCTTCAGGAGTACAAGGCGAAGCGGTCCTTCACCGTCACGCCGGAGCCGGAAGGCCGCGTCGCGATGTCGCCGGCGGGGAACTTCTTCATGATTCACAAGCACCACGCGCGCCGGCTCCACTACGACTTGCGGCTCGAACGCGGCGGCGTCCTGGTGTCCTATGCCGTCCCGCGCGGGCTCCCCGAGGTGCCCAACGAGCGGCGGCTCGCCGTCCACGTCGAGGACCACCCGTTCGAGTACGGCTCGTTCGAGGGCACGATCCCGAAGGGCGAGTACGGCGCGGGCGAGGCGCGCATCTACGACAGCGGCACCTACGACGCCGTCGAGTGGCTCGACGACAAGCTGACGATTCGCCTGCACGGCGAGCGCGTCTGGGGCGAGTACCACCTCGTCCAGACCGACGGCAAGAACTGGCTGATCTTCCGCAGCGCACGCGACGTGCCCATGCCCGAGCCCAACGCGCCGCCCTCGATCGAGCCCATGCTGGCCACGCTGACCAAGCAGCCCTTCGACGACCCGGACTGGGTGTTCGAGCCGAAGTGGGACGGCGTGCGCACGCTCGCGTTCATCCGGTCCGGGTCGCTGAAGCTGCTGTCGCGCCGCAAGCGCGACGTGACCGAGCTGTACCCGGAGCTGGGCCCGATGGCCGAGCAGCTCGCCGCGCGCAACGGCCTCGTCGACGGCGAGGTCGTCGCCTTCGACGGCGAGACGCCGAGCTTCGAGCGAATCCAATCCCGCTTCACGCAGACGAAGCCCTCGAGCCGTCTGCTGAAGACGACGCCGGTCGACTTCCTCGCCTTCGACCTGCTCTGGCTGGACGGCGAGTCGCTGATGGACCGCACGCTGGAGGAGCGGCGGGCGCTGCTCGAGCGGCTGCTCGTTCCCGCAGCGCGCATCCAGATCTCGCCGCAGATCCCCGAGGCCGGCGTCGCGTTCTTCGAAGTCGCCGAGCAGCGCGGGCTCGAAGGCATCGTGGCGAAGCGGCGCGGCTCGATCTACCGGCCGGGGCAGCGCTCGAGGGACTGGCTGAAGGTCAAGGCGGTGAAGACGCTCGACGTGGTAATCCTCGGCTGGACGCCGGGACAGGGCGCGCGCGACGGCAGCCTCGGCTCGATCGTGGCCGGCATCTACCGGGGCGGCCGGCTCGCCTACGCGGGCCACGTCGGCACGGGCTTCACCGACCGTCTCGCCACGCAGCTCGTCGAGCGGCTCGCGCCGCTGGAAACCGCGGAGCCCGCGATCCCCATCCCGCCCGCCGACGAGGTGGACACCAGCGCCGCGCGCTGGAGTCGGCCGGAGCTGGTGTGCGAGGTCGAGTACTTGCAATTCACCTCGCAGGGACGGATGCGCGCCGCGTCGTTCAAGCGTCTTCGCGAGGATAAGGTCCCGAGCGAATGCGTCGTCGAAGCCTGATCGCCCTCCTCGCCGCGCTCACCGCTTGCGGCTCGGGCGAGCCGGTTTTCGAGGTCACCGACCTGCCGCGGCTCGTCCTGCAGAAGGAGGAGGCGCCGAAGGGCACGACGCTGCTCGACGACTCGTCGGGCTATCGATCGATCGAGGTCTTCGCAGAAGACGACCAAGAGCAGACCGACCTGCTCGTCGCCGGGTTCGTCAGCTCCTACGTCAACACGTTCCTCGCGCCGGAGCTGTTCGGCGAGCACCGCTTGAACCCCGCCGCGAGCCTGGCGGTGTCCTATGCGATCCTGTTCGACGACGCCGGCGCGGCCGAGCGCGGCATCGAGGTGGTCAAGCAAGACCTGCTGCGAGACGGCACGGACCTGATCGGGCGGGAGGCGCCGCCCTTCGGCTCGGACGGCTTCGGCCTCTACGGGGATCTCCAGGCGGGGCGCCCGCCGGGCTTCGCCTTCGTGTGGCGCATCGGCAACGTCGTGCAGGCGCTCGTCGCCGCCGGCGCGCGCGGCGCGATCCGCGAAGAGGCCGCGCTCACCCTCGCACGGGCCATGGCAACGCGCGCGGAGCGGCTCAGATGACGGCGCGCCCCAGCTCTTGGCCGTCGAGCACGAAACGGATGGTCGTGATCGGCGGGCCGGGCCTTCGAATCGCGAGGAACGATTCGAGGGCGCCCGTCGGGCTCGCGCAGGCGTCGCTCGCGGTGGCGGTCACGGTCACCTCGCCGTCGCGGTACTCGACGCGCTGCGTGCGCACGCCGTCGCCCGCGCAACCGCGGCGACCCCACCACGCCGCAACGCCCACGAAGCGACGGAAGTCCACCGTGGGCAACCGCACCTTGGCGCCGGGAAGGCACGCGGTCTGCCGGTCGAAGACGTCGATCCAGCGGCTCTCGCTCGGGGCCGCCATGAAGCTGGGTCCGTCGGTGCACGGCGCCGGGTTCAGCTTCTCGCTGATGGCGCGAAACCGTACGGGATCGCCCGGCGCCGGCGGCGCCGCCGGGCTTCGGCACGCGGCGACCAACGCCAGGATGAGCACCACTCGCCGCATGAGCGCGACGATACCGACGCTCGCCGGGCGCGGCTAGCATGCCCGCTCGTGGAGCTGCTCGATCGCATTCGCCACTACCGCCGGACGAAACATGCGGCGGCTCTTCGGCGCGCGGGCGACCCCGCGGGCGCCGTCGACGCGGTCGCGCCGGTCTTGGTGGCCGACCCCGACAACGTCCACGCGAACGCCGAGATGGCGCGGGCGCTGCGACTCCTGGGCGATCCCGCCGGAGCGGAGGAGCACCTGCGAACGGCGCTCGCCGCCGTGCTCGACTACCACCTCACGGTCGAGCTGGCCGAGGCGGTGGCGGAGCAGGGACGCGGGGCGGAAGCGACCGTCCTGCTGGACGGAGCGCTCAGCATGGCGGACGGAGCGCCCCGGCTGGATCCCGGCGAGGCGCTCGTCGTCCGGGCCGCGATCGAGCACGCGACGGGCGACGACGCGGCCGCTCGCGCGAGCCTCGACGCGATCCCGCGCAAGCGGGCGAGCCGCCAGACCGCGGCGCTCGCCGAGCGGCTGCGCGCGCGCCTCGACCCCGGGGAGTAGCGCGCCGTTTCGGGTGCTACCGAGCCGGACCGAACCGGCGCGCCTCGTCCAGCGGCGGGTCTGCCAGCGCCTCGGCCAGCTCGCGCGGCAACCGTCCGACCACCCCGCCCGAGCGGCCCTCCGGCGGCCACCGCCGGAGCACCTCGCGCCAGGTGAGCTCCTCGGGGCCCATCAGGTCGTACACGCCGCGCACTTCGGCTTCGCGCGCGTCGGCCGCGACGATCGCCTCGACGACGTCGGCGAGCGCGACCGGCCGCGTCGAACCGCGCGGGATCGCGGTGGCTCCGACGCGCCCGGTCGTGCGGGCGAACAGGCGCGGCAGCGTCTCGGCGATCGGCGTGGTGCGAAAGATCGCGTGTTCGCAGCCGGCCTCGATTACGTGCCGTTCGGCCGCGCCGCGCGAGGCGAGGAACGGGTTCGGCGAGTCCGGGTCGGCGCCCGGCGTCGAGAGCATGATGATCCTTCGCACGCCGGCAGCGCGGGCGGCGATCGCGGCGCACTCGGCGCTCTCCCGGTTGAGAAGGTCGTAGCTCGACCCCGGCGGCGGCCACGCGCCGCCGACCAGGTGGACCAGCGTGTGCACCTGCGTCGCCGCGGACTCCAGGCGCTCGACCGCGCAGGTCTCCCCCAGCGCCACGTGCGCTCCCGCGGCGCGCAGCGCCGCGTCGTCGCGACGAAGGTACGCGCGCACCTGCCCACCTTCGGCCAGCAGACGAGCCGCGAGCGCCCGGCCGACCACCCCGGTGGCCCCCGTGATCAGGACCGGCATCTAGAAGCGCGGCGCTTCGCGGTACTCGCCGAACACCTCGCGCATCCCGCCGATGATCTCGCCCTCGGTGGCCTCGGCGCGCGCAGCCTCGATGATGAGCGGCACGAGGTTCTGATCGGTCGCCGCGGCGGCGGACAGGGCCTCCAGCGCCGCGGTGACGCGCTCGCCGTCGCGGCTCGCACGCAGGTCCTCCAACGCGGCGCGCTGCGCCCGCTCGACCTCGGGCGAGATGCGCAGGATCCCCAGCTCCTTGTCTTCGCTCTCGAATGCGTTCACGCCGACGATCGTGCGGCGGCCCTTCTCGATGCGGAGCTGGTCGCGGAAGGCCGAGTCGGCGATCTCCTGCATGAACCATCCCTGCTCGATCCCGGCGAGCACGCCCGGCATGATCCCCTTCCCGCCGCCGAGCCGTTCGATCTGGCGGAAGTAATCCTCGGCGCGCGCCTCGATCGTGTTCGTCAGCGACTCCAGGAACCAGGAGCCGCCGAGCGGGTCGATCACGTTCGTCACGCCGGTCTCGTGTGCGATCACCTGTTGCGTGCGTAGGGCGATCTCGGCCGCTTCCTGACTGGGCAGCGCGAGCACCTCGTCGAGCGCGTTCGTGTGAAGCGACTGCGTGCCGCCGAGCACCGCCGCGAGCGCCTCGATCGCCGTGCGCACGATGTTGTTGCTCGGCTGCTGCGCGGTGAGCGACACCCCGGCCGTCTGCGTGTGGAACTTCAGCATCTGCGCCTTGGGCTCCGTCGTCCCGTAGCGGTCGCGCATCCAGCGCGCCCAGATGCGCCGCGCCGCGCGAAACTTGGCGATCTCCTCGAAGAAGTCGATGTGCGCGTCGAAGAAGAACGACAGCTTGGGCGCCAGCTCGTTGACCGCGATCCCGCGCTGCAGGCCCAGCTCGACGTAGGCGAAGCCGTCGGCGAGCGTGAACGCCAGCTCCTGCGCGGCGGTCGAGCCCGCCTCGCGGATGTGGTAGCCCGACACCGAGATCGGGTAGTAGCGCGGCATCTCCGCTGCGCAGTATTCGAGCAGGTCGCCGATCAGGCGCAAGTGCGGCTCGGGCGGGTAGCACCACTCCTTCTGCGCGATGTATTCCTTGAAGATGTCGGTCTGCAGCGTCCCGCCGAGGTCGCGCGGCGCGACGCCCTGCCGCTCGGCCGCGACCAGGTACATCGCGAACAGCACGACGGCCGGCCCGCTGATCGTCATCGAGGTCGTGATGTCCCCGAGCGGGATGTCGCCGAAGAGCACGTCCATGTCGCGCACGGAGTCCACCGCAACGCCGCAGTGGCCGACCTCGCCTTCCGAGCGCGGGTCGTCGGAGTCGCGCCCCATGAGCGTCGGCATGTCGAAGGCGACGCTGAGACCCGTGCCTCCCGAGGCGAGCAGCATCTTGTAGCGCTCGTTCGTCGCGCGCACGTCCCCGAAGCCCGAGAACTGGCGGATCGTCCACGGCCGCCCGCGATACATGGTCGTGTAGATGCCGCGCGTGAACGGGAAGTGTCCGGAGAGCCCGATGTCGTCGGTCGGCACGGCGTCCTCGGGCGTGTAGATCGGCTTCAGCGGCTCGCCCGAGAGCGTCTCGAAGTCGGCGTCGCGCTTGCGCGCGGCCTCGTATTCGGCGTCCCAATGCTCGTCAGGCATGCCGTTCCAGTCTATCGGCGGCCGCATACGGGTCGAGCCGCCCCTCCAGCACGTCGGCCGCCAGCGCGTCGAGCGTCTCGCCGTCGCCGGGCTCGCCGATCCGCCGCCGGATCCGCGCCACGGCGATCTCGGAGATTTCGCGGGCGACCCGGCGGACGCGGCGCGCGCGCAGCTCGCCCGAAGCGTCCAGGTGCGCGCGGTGCTTCTGGACCGCCTCCCACAGCTCGCCAACGCCCTCGCCGGCGTCGGCGCGCGTCAGCACGACCGGCGGCATCCAGTCCGTCGCGGCGCCCAGGTGGAGCATCTGCTCGATGTCCTGCTTGGTCTGCCGGGCGCCCTCCTTGTCGGCCTTGTTGACGACGAACACGTCGGCGATCTCCAGGATGCCGGCCTTGTTCGCCTGCACCGAGTCCCCCATGCCCGGCGCGAGCACGACGAGCGTCGTGTCGGCGGCATGAACGACGTCTACCTCCGCCTGCCCAACACCGACGGTCTCCAGGATGATCACCTCGTAGCCCGCCGCGTCGAGCACGCGCAGCGCGTGCGGGACCGCCCAGGCCAGGCCGCCCAGGTGCCCGCGCGAGGCCATCGAGCGGATGAACACGCCCGGGTCGGTCGCGTGCTCCTGCATCCGCAGCCGGTCCCCGAGCAGCGCGCCGCCCGTGAACGGCGAGGTCGGATCGACGGCGAGCACACCGACGCGCAGCCCCTCCGCTCGCAGCACGCCGACGAGCGCCGCTCCAAGCGTCGACTTTCCCGCGCCGGGCGCGCCGGTCAGGCCGACGATCGAGGCGTTCCCCGTCAGCGGCCCGAGCGCGCGCACGACGTCGGCCAGACCCTCGTCCTCGTCCTCGACGAGCGAGATCAGCCGCGCGACCGTCCGGCGGTCCCCCGCGCGAAGTCGTGAAGCAAGCTCGGCCGCGTCCATGGCGTGTCATGATAGATCGAGCCGACCAGAACTTTCCGGCATGATGAGAACCGGGCAGCTCTAGCGAGGAATCGCGATCAACGACGCAGGGCCTTTGACTGACGACACCGGCCCATATCTCGCGAAGCAAGAAGGAACGTGCCCGCACTAAGAGCGATGATGCCCAGCCAGACGTAATGAGCCTTCAGCCAGTCTTCGCTTAGGGGATCGTCAGCAAAGAGGGCAAGCGGTTCCGGGAGCAGCCACGCGAGGGCAAAGACGACGAGCTGCACACCGGCCGCGACGATCCCGTGCAAGCCGGAGCCGCGCTCAGCTCTGACGAGCGACCCGGCGGCGACTCCAATCACTGCAAGCGCGGTAAGCTCAACCGCAATCCCGCGAAACAGCGAGACGCGGAGCATCGGCACGACTGTGATATCCGCTGCTCTTGCAATCAGGAAGAAAGCGATGATGAGAACGCCACTGGGGACCACAAGAATGATCCGCGCGACCCAGTAACGCATAGGGAACGACCTCGCGAGGTCATGAATTGGATCCTCCAGGGCGAAACCAACCCCTAGTACAAGCGGCAGAGAAGCCAGCCGCACCGCCACAATTGGCCCGGCATCATCGGTAAGTACCGACAGTAGCGCGCGGTGCGTCACAACACCGACGAGCAACGCAGGAACAGCGATGCGCCATTGAGGCCTTCTGAAGCTATAGCCGATAAGCGCAAGCACGGTCATCGCGAGTCCGGGCATGACGGAATGTCCGCTACGAAGAGGTTCTCTCGCTCCTCCATCGCCGCTGCGCTTGCGCGGTCCAGGCCTGCCTGAACGCCAAGTTCCGTGATCGTTGGAAGCTTCTGCAGGCCAAGAATCTGCCCACCCACCTCCGTCGTCGTCGCTGGGTCCAACAGAGTCTCCCAGTTGCGCGCGACAAGCGAGCGCACCTCCGCATTCGGGCGAGCAAGAAGCTGCTCCGCAAGAACCACTTCAGCCCGGCCCCATCTGGCGGGTGACGCTGTACTCAGCCCGGACAGATCGGAGCGGAGGCTGAAGGATGACATGTCGGGGCCTCCGTCGTCTCCTGAGATTCTCCACGGTTCGTCTGCGGCGAGCTCCAGCAGGCCATCTCGCGTTCGAGGCGTCGCCTGAGCCGCCAGCCATGCCGTAATGATCCCTCTCGATTGACCGATGAGGCTGCAACGCGCGAAATCTCCATCCGCGTTCAGCCTGGGTCGAATCGATACTCCGGCGGCTATGCTCGCGGCATCGATAGCCATGGCCATCTCCGTCGAGTTCCTCGCGGGGCTCGTTATCCACTCCATCCCCGGGAGCACACGGTTCGCGTTTTCCCAGACTACGAACCCCGTATCGTGCCGCACGATCAAGTCTTCCGGCAGCGCCCTCACCCAAGGTGGAGCGAGGCTGACGGGAGATGGAACCTGGGACACGATGATGTTCATGTGATGACGCGAGGGCACGGCTTGCAGCACTCCTTCGATCGAGGGCCGCCAGAGGCTGATCCAGCGGTCGAATCCCGGGTAGGGGCAGTAGCGCGCCCTGCCAATCGGCGAGCAGTCCTCCCCAATTACCGAATCCCTCAGAAGTTCCACCTGCTCATGCAGCTCTGCTCGTGCCGGAAGCGCCGAGCCCTTCTGTCCGCCGCCCGCCAGAACTGCCAGCACGACAGCGAGGCCAAGGGCGAGAGCCGACGCGCTGTCTATTCGCTTCTGCATCAAGGCAAGGGCAACGCAAGCGACGGCCATGGCTGCGACGTAGGCCAAATGGACCAGCGATGGCCGGTCCAGGAATATAGGGGACGGGACGGAGGATGGAGGCGGCACCCAGAACGCCAGCCATCCGAGCGTCCCGCCCCTCGGGTTCCCAGACGTCCAGCCGTCGAGCGAAAGCCAGTACTGACTTATCGCCAGAACCGCCAGTGCCAGAGGAAGCGCCCGAAGGGATCGCGTCGCGGATGCAATCGCGAACGCTATGGTTCCATACAGCACGACCACGAGCGGGCCTAGCGCTATCTCGGCCCAGACAATCTCTCCGGCAGCGCCCCTCACCCTCGCTCCGAGCAGCACCAACATCGCAGCGACGCCTCCCCACCAGGCCGGTGCGAGGACCGAAACCAGGTGTCCCAACACGCGAAGACGGGCCGTCGTAGGTAAGGCGTCGAGTAATTCCGTTGTCCGCCAGCGCTCCGGTCGCAAGACGCGCACGCCGGTGACAAGAAACGTGACGGCGCATAACGGCATGAGCCAACCAGCGGTCAATAGGCTCACTTTGGTGAAGGTCGGGATCTGACCGCGGAAAAGCCAGGCGGCAAGCGCGAGCGACGCCGCCGTACCCGCGAGGACGAACGGATCACGCAGGAAAGGAAGGGTCTCTGCGAGAGCCAGGCGCCCGACGGTCACAGTACGTTCCGAGGCACGGCTCGACGGAAGCACGTTCACGTCGCCATCGGCGAGCTGCGACCGAGGAGAACGAGATAACCGTCATCGATCGTTGGAGGGACGATAGATGCTCCGGATGGCGGCGATCCCACATTGTGGTACTTGCCGTTTGACGTCTTCCAGGATGCGATCGCACTCGTGTCCGGGGACGAGTCGATCCACACCCTACCCATTGCCGCCGCTCTGAGTTCCTCGGGAGTTCCCTCGAAGAGCAAACGACCGTGATTGATTACGACGACACGCTGACAGAATGCGGCTACGTCATCTGTTTGATGGGTCGAAAGAAGCACTGTCTTCGGCGGATCCTGACCCGAGAGCATCGATCGAAACTGAATTCTCTGCTCGGGATCAAGTCCAGCAGTTGGCTCATCGAGGATTTGCAGCGACGGATTCCCCAGCAACGCTTGCGCGATCCCAACGCGTCGCCGCATGCCGCCCGACAACGTCCTGATTCTGCGGCGAGCGACGCCCGACAGCTCCACGAGGCCAAGAACGCGTTCTACGTCCCTTCGCCGGACTCCCTTGGCTCCGAGCCCCTTCAGCACTGCGATGTAGTCAAGGAATGTTCCTACACGAAAGTTCTCATAGAGACCTGCTTCCTGAGGCAGATAGCCGAGTGACTTGCGGATACGACGCCTCTCCGTGGGATCACATGGATCGAGCCCCAGGACTCGAACCGCTCCGTTGTCAGGAGTCGATACCGTCGCCAAGATCCGCAAGAGAGTCGTCTTCCCGGCTCCATTTGGACCAAGGAGCCCTGTTATGCCGGGCCGCAGGTCAAGTGAAACAGAATCCAGCGCTCGTATCGATCCAAACGATTTCGATACGCCGTGCAGTTCGATGGAAGGATCGTTCACATGCCTCCAACATCAGAGGAGAACACTTCACCTCGCAGGCGGCCAGAAAGGAGTAGTCAGCCTAATCTACTTGCACCTGTTTGCAAGGGCGTCCAGTGAGCCCTGATCCCGACGTGCCGCTCTTTTTCACCCATTCGACACAGATCCACGTACCGTCCGCAAACCTTACGTCCACCGGCCATGTTCCCCGGCCCTCGATCCACCGGGTGATTTCCGCTGCGCCCCCTCCCAGGTCCTCTTCATCGCATGCACCGACCTGAATAGGATTGCTCGTCATCGACTGTGACGCCCCGTCCCACTCGATGCGAAACGATCCCGTGTGCGTGGTCTCATCGCAATTCACCCGAGTCCAAACCTCTACGGAAGTTATGTGGGTGCCGTTCTCGGCTCCCTCCTTGGACTCAACCGTGATGCATAGCTTGTCGTTGCACCCAGTTGCTGTCTTGACGGTCCCGGCCGACGGGATGTTCACTGCGACAGTCCCCGGCGTTGGGCGCGCGGTGAGAGGACCTCCGGCCCGGTTCGTCGAACCGTCGGGGACAGGAGCCGATCCGCCGTTCTGATCGCATAGGTACTTCGGGTATGAGGCGCACTTGGGCTCAGCCCAAGCGGCAAGGGGCGTGTCGAGAGCTGCCTGACCTGGCACGGTGGTGAATCCCGAGAAGAGGATCGCGAGTACGATCCACCTCCCTGCGACTCTTGTTCTTGAGGCACGAACCTGCCCCCGTGCGACACCTACGTCATCTCCTACCGCTATGGACAATGTGATCCTCCCGCTTCCAGCCACCCACTGCCAGCTTCGTGCTTTCTCCCTCAGGAACTTGGTTCCTGACCTCGAATGCTACCAGAACTGGCTTTTCTCGCAGAACGGTATCTTAGGCTGAGAGGATCCCCGAGGGCTCACCGGGGCGGCGTCGGCGGCAAGTTCTGATAAGGGAAGGCTTTGCGTGCAAGGTACCCATGTGAAGGCTCCGCCGGCGGAGGAACGAGCGCGCGCGCTGTTCGCGGGCATCGCGGCTCGCTACGAAGGGCCGGCCGAGCTGCTGTCGTTCGGGCAGTACGGGCGGTGGCGGCGAGCGCTGGTGCGGGCGCTTCCCGCCCGCCCGGCGAGCCGCGTCCTCGACGTCGCGACCGGGACCGGTCTGATCGCGCGCGAGATCGAACGGGTGCACGGTTGCTCGGTCGTCGGCGTGGACCTCACGGCGGAGATGCTCGGGCTGCGGCCCGCCGTCCAGGCGAGCGCCGACGGCCTGCCCTTCCCGAGCGAGGGGTTCGACGTCGTCGTCTTCAGCTACTTGCTGCGTTACGTGCAGGACCCCGCCGCGACGCTGCGCGAGCTGGCGCGGGTGCTGCGGCCGGGCGGCACGCTGGCGAGCGTCGAGTTCGGCCTGCCGGCGCATCCGATCGCGCGTGCCGGCTGGCGCGCGTACGCCCACCGCGTCTTCCCGCTCGTCGTGCGAACGTTCGGCGCGGGCTGGCGCGAGGTCGGCGCCTTCCTCCCCGGCAGCATCGAGGACTGGGCCGGGGCGTGGCCCATCGAACGTCAGGTTGGAGCGTGGCGGGCGGCTGGTCTGACGGGCATCCGGGTTCGCCGGATGACGCTCGGCGCGGGCGTGCTGACGATGGGCGTGAAGGGTGCGTGACGCGCCCGCGTTCTACGCGCTCACCGGCGGCGGCTGGCGCGACTGGTGGACGCTCCTTCACCCGCCGTACACGATCTGGCACCTGTCCTATGTGGCCCTCGGCGCCGCGGCCGCGCCGTCGGTCGAGCCGCTGCACGTCGGCGCGACGCTGCTCGCCTTCTTCCTGGCGGTCGGGCTCGGCGCGCACGCGCTGGACGAGCTGAACGGGCGCCCGCTCGGCACGGCGATCGGCGCCCGCACGCTGGGCGCGGTCGCGGTCGTGTCGGTCGCGGGCGCGGCGGCGCTGGGCGTCGCCGGCGTCGGCCGGCTCGGCCCGGGGCTCGTGCTGTTCATCGCGGCGGGCGTCTTCCTCGTCCCCGCCTACAACCTCGAATGGCTCCGCGGCCGCCTCCACACCGACCTGTGGTTCGCGCTCGCGTGGGGAGCGTTCCCCGCGCTGACGGGCGGCTTCGCGATGCGCGCGCGCCTGACGGAGGCGATCGTCGCGACGGCGGCCGGGTGCTTCTTCGCGAGCCTCGCCCAGCGCGCGCTGTCGACGCCGGTGCGCGCGATCAGGCGGCGCACGCGAGCCGTGGACGGCTCGATCGCGTGCGCCGACGGCACGGTCGAGCCGGTGACCGCCGCCACCCTCACTGCGCCCGCCGAGCGGGCCCTGCGCGCGCTGTCGGTCGCGATGCCGCTCCTGGCGACCGGCGCGCTCGTGGCCCGGCTCTGACTACTCCTCGGGAAGGCCGGTGATCGACAGGCTCGTCGTAGCTTTGTAGCGGAAGTTGATCGTGATCAGGATGCACACGAACGCCTCGACGTAGCGCGAGTTCAGCAGGGCGCCGGCGTCGACCGGCCGCACGCCGACGTCGCGCGCGAGCCGCATGACGAGCTTCTTCGCGCGGTCGTCGTCGCCGCATACGAGCGTGTCGGAGTGCAGGTCCTCGTCCAGGCGCGAGAACTTGTCCACGCGCAGCTCGTGGAAGGCGCTGACGATGCGCGCGTCGGGAGCGTCGCGCTGCGCCTCCTCGGCGAGCGAGCCTTCGGGCGGCTGGACGTAGGTGGCGGTGCCGTTTCCGATCCGCAGCGGGTTGGCCATCGAAACGACGACCTTCCCGGCGAGCTGCTTGCCGATCTGCAGGAGCGTCTGGCGTTGCGCGTCGTCGCGCACCGTCAGCATGACGACTTCGGCGCCGTCGAGGATCTCCTCGTTCGTGCCCGCGAACACGGTCGCGCCGGGCACGAGCGCGCGGATCTGTTCGGCGGCGGCGTCGGCGCGGTCCGCGAGCCGCGAGCCGATCACGACCTCGTGTCCGCTGCGGGCGAGCCGCGCGCCGATGCCGATCCCCGCCGGGCCGGTGCCCCCGATGAACGCGACCCTCATGTCACCGTGAAGAGCCGCTGGAGCCGGATCATGAGCCCCAGACGCTTCGGCAGCCCGCTCACCTTGAGCCGGCCGTCGAGCAACTTGGCGGCGATCGCACGCCCCTCAGGCGTGAACGGGTCGGGCAGGCCGAGGCGCAAAGGGACGCGCGTCATCTCCATCAGCGTGTCGGCGTCGGTCGTGATCGTCATGTCGGCGTCGCCCAAGCGCTCGCCGATTCGGACCTGCCGGCCGGTGAAGGCCAGACCGACGGCGACGTCCGCGTCGTGGACCAGCAGGTTCACGCGGGCCGCCGAGCCCTCGACCATCCGCCGCCTTCCCGGGTCGGACATGACGTTGCCCTTGATCAGGTCGGCAAGCATGAGGCCGAGCCCTTCCGTCGCCTGCGCGACCTCGACGAGGTCCATGGTCATTGCTCGTCGACGAACTGCGTGTCCACGGTCGAGGCTACGTTGACCAGCTCGTTCGCCGCCTTGACGTACCGGACGATCGTCGGCAGGTCCCCCTTCAGCTTGAGCTTCCCCTGCATCATGCCCTTGATGGGGTCCAGCTCCTTGGTCAGGACCTCTTTCCAGCGCGAGTACGGCGCGCGGATGATGTAGGCGGCCTTGCCGCCCTCGTCCTCCGGAATGCCGTAGCGGGCCCCGCGGCACTTGCCGTGCCACAGGTCGACCCAGACCCACACGTCCTCCGGCACGCCCTTGTCCGGCTCGCGCTCGAACACGTAGGCGAGATCGCCCTCCCAGGTCGTGGCCGCTTCCTCGTACTCCTTCGAGCCGTTGATGCGCTCGACGTACTCGTCGAGCCACTCGCTGCTGGGAAACGTCGGCATCGCACCTCCCGGTCCGTCCGTCGAAGGCAGGGAGTCTACCCGCGTGGGGAGGCCGGGTCGCACCGGCCTCAGGACGCCGCGGTGATCGCCGGGATGAGGAAACCGATCGTGAACCCGAACGCGTTGAAGGTGACGTGGGCCAGGATCGCCGGCACGATGGACCGCCTCCATTCGACCAGCGCCGCCAGCAGCGCGCCCAGCGTGAGGATCGGCGGGACGAGCAGGAACGAGGATCCCGCGAGGGGGTTGCCGATGTCGACGTGCGCGGCGCCGAACACGACGGCCGAGACCAGAATCGCCGTCCCGACGCGCGCCCAGCGGCGGAGCCCCGGATAGAGGAAGCCGCGGAAGAACGACTCCTCGGCGATCGGCGCCAGCAGCACGATGCCGATGCCGAGCAGCACCAGGATCGCGGCCGAAGGCGACTCCGCGCAGACCGGGATCTGCTCGGGCTGCTCGACCGGCGCGCCGCTCAGCATCTCGGCGACGGTCAGGACTGCGGCGGAGACGATCGAGGCGGCGAGGATGCCCGCGATCCCCAAGCCAACGCCGATCCCGACGTTGGAGAACGTGAAGCGACGAAGGCCGAGCGAGCGCGGGCCGAGCCGGTAGCGGAGCTTCACCCAGCCGAGCGTCACGCCCAGCAGCATCAGCTCGGTGATCACCACGCCGGCCGCGGTCACGCCGTCGGAGACGAGGCAGCCGGGCGGCGGCGGACCGGCGAGGAGGATGACCGGGATGATCGCCACGGCCGCGAGCAGCACGTGCGCCGGGAACAGCAGCAGTCCCTCGCGCGCGCGCCAGGGGATCGCCGGTTCGGCCGGCGCCTGCCCGTCGACGCCTGCGTCCGGCGGAGCGGGCGGGAGCAGCGCCGCGCAATTGGTGCAGTAGGTGTCGATCGAACGATTCGGGTGCCCGCAGGAGGCACACAGGCGCTCGGTGCTCACCAGCGCTAGGCGAACAGCGGCTGCTGCGCCGCTTCCCTCGTCAGCTTCGCGCCGAGACCGCGCAGCTTCGACTCGAGCGCCTCATAGCCGCGGTCGACGTGCTCGAGCCCGGTGATCTCCGTCGTCCCCTCGGCGGCGAGCGCCGCGAGCACGAGCGCGGCCCCCGCGCGCAGGTCGGGCGCCCGAACCGGCGCGGCGTCCAAGGCGCGAACGCCCCGGATCAACGCGTGGTGGCCCTCGGTGCGGATGTCCGCGCCCATCCGCCGCAACTCGTCGACGAACAGGAACCGGTTCTCGAAGACGTTCTCCGTGGCGACGCTCGTCCCGTCGGCGAGCGCCGCGAGCACCATCATCTGCGGCTGCAGGTCGGTGGGGAAGCCGGGATACGGGAGCGTGACGAAGTCGACGGGGCGCGGGCGGGCGTCCATGCGCAGGCCGACGCCGGCCTCGGTTTCCACGCGGGCTCCGGCGTCGGCGAGCTTGGACAGAACGAGGTCCAGATGGTCGGCGCGGGCGTTGGTCACACGCACCTCGCCACCGGTGACCGCCGCGCCGATCAGGAACGTCCCCGCCTCCAACCGGTCGGGCACGACGTCGTGGGATGCCGCTCGCAGCTCGGACACGCCTTCGACCTCGATGCGAGACGTTCCGGCGCCGTCGATCCGCGCGCCCATCGCGCTCAGCATGACCGCGAGGTCCTGGATCTCGGGGTCGCGGGCCGCGTTCTCGATGACCGTGGTCCCGCGCGCGAGCGTCGCGGCCATCAAGAGGTTCTCGGTAGCGCCGTGCGACGGCCAGTCGAGCACGATGGACGCGCCGTGAAGCGCGCCGCGCGCCTCCAGGTACCCGTGGTCGCCGGTGATGGTCGCGCCCATGCGCTCCAGCCCGCCGACGTGGAGGTCGATCTTGCGCGAGCCGATGTTGCAGCCGCCCGGCATCGCCACGCGCGCGTGGCCGCGACGCGCGAGCAGGGGCCCGAGCACGACGATCGACGCGCGCATCCGGCGCACCAGCTCGTAGGGCGCCTCGCCCCGCACCTCGGCCGGGACCGTGATCCGCATCTCGCCGCGCTCGAACGTCACCGAGCAGCCGAGCGTCGTCAGGACCGAGGACATGATCGCGATGTCGGCGATGGCGGGAACGTTGCGGATCGTGAAGGAGCCTTCGGCGAGCAGCGACGCCGCCATCAGCTTCAGCGCGGAGTTCTTCGCACCGGCGACCTGAACGGCGCCCCGCAAGGAGAGGCCGCCGGTGACGAGAAGTCGATCCATCTGAGCGATGATAGTGCTACCCGGCCCGATGGCCCTCGAACCATGTACCAACGGGCGATTACTGCTTGAACATGTGGCCGCGGGCTTCCGCGCGCGCAAGCTCGCGCTGGATCTGCTCGTCTTCGACCGCCGCCTGCAGGCGCTGCTTCAACTCGGCGACCTCCGCCTCGGTCGCCTCGGGGTCGAACTCCGACGGCAAGGCCGCATACTCGGCCAAAACGATCACGCTGTCGTTCTTGACCTCCATGAAGCCGCCGTCGATCAGCATCTCCTGTCGTCCGGACTCGCGCTGGATCACCAGCGGCCCGAGCGCGAGCCCGATCAGCACCGGCGAGTGACCCGGCATGATCCCGATGTCGCCCTCGACGCCCTTGGCGATGACGAGCGTGGCGTCGTCGCACACCTCGACCTCGCGCTCGGGCGTGACGACCTGGAGGCGAAGCGGCATGCCTTACGCGCCTTCCACGCCGAGCTCGCGCGCCTTGGCCATCACGCCGTCGAGCCCGCCGACCATGTAGAAGGCCTGCTCGGGGATGTGGTCCAGCTCGCCCTCGACGACGGCCTTGAATGCGTCGATCGTGTCGGCGATCGGGACGTAGATGCCGGGGTTGCCGGTGAACTGCTCGGCGACGAAAAACGGCTGCGAGAAGAACTTCTCGATCTTGCGCGCGCGCGAGACCGTCAGCTTGTCCTCCTCGCTCAACTCGTCGATGCCCAGGATCGCGATGATGTCCTGCAAGTCCTTGTACTTCTGCAGGATCTCCTGCACACGGCGCGCGACCGTGTAGTGCGCCTCGCCGACGTAGCGCGCGTCCAGGATCCGGCTGGAAGACGTGAGCGGGTCGACCGCCGGGTAGATGCCCTTCTCCACGATCGAGCGCTCCAGACGCGTGATCGCGTCCAGGTGCGCGAAGGTCGTGTGCGGGGCCGGGTCGGTGTAGTCGTCGGCCGGCACGTACACGGCCTGCATCGAGGTGATCGAGCGGCCCTTGGTCGAGGTGATCCGCTCTTGCAGGAAGCCCATCTCGCCGGCGAGCGTCGGCTGGTAACCGACGGCGCTCGGCATGCGCCCGAGCAGCGTCGAGACCTCGGAACCGGCCTGGGTGAAGCGGAAGATGTTGTCGATGAACAGCAGCACGTCCTGGCGCTGGACGTCGCGGAAGTACTCTGCCATCGTCAGCGCGCCGAGCGCGACGCGAAGGCGAACGCCCGGCGGCTCGTCCATCTGACCGAACACGAGCGCGGCCTTTTCGAGCACGCCCGACTCTTTCATCTCGAGCCAGAGGTCGTTGCCCTCGCGCGTGCGCTCGCCGACGCCGGCGAACACCGACACGCCGCCGTGCTGGCGCGCGACGCGGTAGATCATCTCCTGGATGACGACGGTCTTGCCGACGCCGGCGCCGCCGAACATGCCGATCTTTCCGCCCTTGACGTAGGGCTCGATCAAGTCGATGACCTTGATGCCGGTCTCGAACATCTCGACCTTGGGCTCCAGCTCGTCGAACGGCGGCGGGTCGCGGTGGATGGGCCAGCGCTCGGAGACCTGGACGTCGGGCGTGTCCAGCGGCTTGCCGACGACGTTCCACACGTGGCCGAGCGTCGCGTCGCCGACGGGCACGCTGATCGGTGCGCCGGTCGAGACCGCCTTCGCGCCGCGCCGCAGGCCGTCGGCCGGCTGCATGCAGATCGCGCGCACGACCGAGGACCCGACGTGCTGGGACACCTCGGCGACGATCGTGTCGCGGGTCTCGCCCATCTCGCGCTCGATCTCCAGCGCGTAGTTGATCTCGGGGAGGTGCTCGGGCGGGAACTCGATGTCGACGACCGGTCCGATGACGGAGATGACTCGCCCCTCGGTCCGCGTTCCGTCGGTGCGCGCCGCTTCTTCGGTCATGCTCATTGTTCTTCTCCTACCTATGCGCCTTCGCGCAGCGCTTCCGCGCCGCCGACGACTTCCATGATCTCGCTTGTGATCTCGGCCTGACGCTCGCGGTTGGCGACGCGAGTCAGGATCTTGGCCAGCTCCTCGCCGTTCTCGGTCGCGGCCTTCATCGCGCGCCGGCGTGCCGCGTGCTCGCTCGCCGAGGACTCCAGCAGCGTCGCGAAGATGACCGTGTTGATGTAGCGCGGCAGCAGCAGCGACAGCAGCGCGCTCGGCTCCGGCTCGAACTCGAACAGGGGGTCGATCGTGTGCTCGGAGATGACTTCCTCGGAGCTGATCGGCAGGATCCTGGTCGAGGTTGCGACCTGGCTTCCCGCCGAGCGGAAGTCCGTGTAGGCGATCTGGACCTCGTCGACCTGCCCGTCCACGAACTCCTGCACCAGCACCCGACCGAGCTTCTCGGCCGCTTCGAACGTCGGCGTGTCGCTGATCCCCTGCGTCTGGGACGCCATCTCGAAGTTGGAGAACTTGAAGAAGTTGATGCCCTTCTTGCCGACGACGTGGAGCCGCACGTCCCGCCCTGCCCGGCGCGCCTCGCGCACCAGGCCGACGCCGACCTTGATCACGTTGGAGTTGTACGCGCCGGCGAGACCCCGGTCGCTCGTCAGCACGACGATGCCGCTCGTTGCGATCTGCTCGCGCTCCTTCAGCAGCGGGAACTCGTTCAGGACCTCGGTGATGCCGGCGAGGTCGCCGATTGCCTCGTGGATGCGCATCGCGTACGGCCGCGCGCGAACGAGGCGCTGCTGCGCCCTGACGATCCGGGACGCGGCGACCAGCTCCATCGCGCGCGTGATCTTGACGGTCGAGCGGATCGACTCGATCCGCTTCTGCGTCTGCCGGAACTTCGCTCCCACGCTTCCTCCGCCCGCTCGATCCGCGCCTAGGCGTCCTGCGCGGCCGTGCGCTCCCAGCCCACGTTCTTGGTCTCGGTCTCGATCTGGCGCGTCTCGGTCGCGACGAAGGTCTCCTTGAACTCGCCGATCGCCTTCTCCAGCACCGCCGTGTCCTCGTCGCTCAACGTGCCGCCCGTTCGGATCGCGTCGATGACCGAGCCGTAGCGCGAAGACAGGAACTCGCGAAGACCGGTCTCGAACCGCTTCACGTCTGCGATCGGGATCTCGTCGAGGTGGCCCTTGGTGCCCGCGTAGATCGACACGACTTGATCCTCCAGGGCGACCGGCGCGAACTGCGGCTGCTTCAGCAGCTCGACCAGGCGCGCGCCGCGGTCGAGCTGGCGCTGCGAGGCCTTGTCCAGCTCGGAACCGAACGCGGCGAACGCCTCCAGCTCGCGGAACGCCGCCAGGTCCAGGCGCAGCGAACCGGCCACCTTCTTCATCGCCTTCACCTGCGCGTTGCCGCCGACGCGGCTCACCGACTTGCCGACGTTGATCGCCGGGCGCACACCCGCGTTGAACAGGCCCTCCTCGAGGTAGATCTGGCCGTCGGTGATCGAGATGACGTTGGTCGGGATGTAGCCGGAGATGTCGCCGCCCTTCGTCTCGACGATCGGCAGCGCCGTCAGCGACCCGCCGCCCAACTCGTCGGAGAGCTTCGCGCCGCGCTCGAGCAGCCGCGAGTGCAGGTAGAAGACGTCGCCCGGGTAGGCCTCCCGCCCGGCCGGCCGCCGCAGCAGCAGCGAGATCTCGCGGTAGGCCTCGGCCTGCTTGGACAGGTCGTCGTAGACGATCAAGGCGTGCTCGCCCTTGTACATCCAGTGCTGGCCGATCGCCGACCCCGCATAGGGCGCGAGGTACTTGAAGGGCGCCGGGTCCGCCGCGCCCGCGACCACGACGACGGTGTACTCCAGCGCGCCGGTCTCGCGCAGGGACTCGACCACCTGCGCCACCGTCGAGTCCTTCTGGCCGACCGCGACGTAGATGCACTTCACCTGGTCGGGCGTTCCCCAATACCGCTTCTGGTTGATGATCGCGTCCACCGCGATCGCGGTCTTGCCGGTCTTCATGTCCCCGATGATCAGCTCGCGCTGGCCCCGGCCGACCGCGGTCATCGCGTCGACGGCCGTGATGCCGAAGTAAAGCGGCTCCTTCACGGGCTGGCGCTGCACGACCGATGCGGCCTGCACCTCCAGCGGCCGGCGGCCGGCGATGCGCGAGGTGTCCAGCGGCGGCCCGCCGTCGATCGGGTTGCCCAGCACGTCCACCACGCGCCCGAGCAGCGCGTCCCCGACCGGAACCGAGAGGACCTCGCCGGTGAGCTTGACCGGGTCTCCCTCCTCGACCGCGCTTACCTCGCCGAGGATGACCGCGCCGATCTGGTTCTCCTCCAGGTTGAGCGCCACGCCGGCGATCCCGCCCGGGAACTCCAGGCGCTCGTTCGCCATGCAGCGCGGCAGCCCGCTGATGCGCGCGATGCCGTCGCCCGAGTAGGTGACGCGGCCGACCTCCTCGCGCTCGATCGACGGCTTGTAGTCGTCGACGTACTTCTGCAGGACGGATGCGATCTCGTTCGGATCGATGGTCAGCTCAGCCATGTCAGCCTCTCTCGAATTGTTCCTTCGCCAGTTGCAGCTTCCGGCGGATGGACGCGTCGAACACCACGTCGCCGACGCGGGCGACCAAGCCGCCCACGACCGAGGCGTCGCGCACCACCTTCAGCTCGACGCTGCGCCCGCTCGCGCGCTCCAAGGCTTCCTTCAGCCGCGCCCGCTGTCCCTCGTCGAGCGGCGCGGCGACGCGCACCTCCGCCACCGCTTGCGCGCGCGCATCGGCGGCCATCGCCACCAGCGCGTCGATGATCGAGCCCAGCTCGCGCGCGCGTCCCTGCTGCACCACGAACCCGATCAGGTTGATCGTGTGCTGGTCGGCCTTGCCGCCGAGCAGCTCGCGGACCATGCTCGCCCGGTGCTCGGCCGGCAGGTTGGGATCGGTCAGCGAGTCGCGCAAGCGCGTCTCGGTTTCGAGCGTACGCGCGAACCGGAACAGTTCGTCCTCGACCTTTTCCAGCACGCCCTCGGCCTGGGCCACCTGGACCATGGCCGAGGCGTAGCCCTGCGTGCGCGGGTCGGTCGTCATGCGCCGGCTCCGGACCGGGCAAGCTCGTCGATCGCGCGATCGACCAGCTCGCGGTGCGTCTCGGGCGAGGACAGCTCGCGTTCGAGCATCTGGCCGGCGAGCTTCACCGAAAGACCGGCCAGCGTGCCGCGAAGCTGCTGGACCGCGCGGTCGCGCTCGCCGGCGACGTCGACCTGCGCGCGCGCGAGGATCTCGCGAGCCTCGGCCTCCGCCTTGGCGACGATGTCGGCGCGCAGCGACTCGGCCGTTCGCTTGGCCTCCTCGATCACTTTCTGCGCCTCGCCGCGTGCTTCGGCGAGCTGCTGCTCGTACTGCTGACGGATCTGGTCGGCGTCGCGCTTGACGCGCTCGGCCTCCTCCAACTGCCCCTGGATCTTCTCGCGCCGCTGTTCGAACGTCGCCGTCACCTTCGGCCCGATCAGCTTCACCAGGGCGACGACGAGCACGAGGAAGAACAGCGCGCCCCAAACCAACTCGTCGCGGTCGGGGAGAACCCTCAGGCTGTTCTCGGCCTCCGCGCCCGCTTCCGCGGCCGCAAATATCGCTGCAAGCATCACGCGCTCCCTAGGAGATGATGAAGAACAGGACGAAGCCGAGCAACGCCAGCGCTTCCGCGAGCGCGAACCCGACGTACATCAGCGGGGTCACCAGTCCCTGCGCCTCCGGCTGGCGCGCCACCGCTTCGATGGCTTTGCCGAAGATGATCCCGATGCCGATGCCGGGACCGATCGCGGCCAGACCGTAGACCAGGCCCTTCCCGACCGGGATCAGGTCGATGGTGCTGGCGGCTTCCTGCGCGAAGACCACCAGCGGAGCCAAGAACTCGAGCATCTGCTTCCTCCTGTCATCAGCCCGGACCTTCCGGGCGCGAACGTTGCGCTAGTGGTGCGCCTCCTGCGCACCGGCGATGTACACACCCGTCAAGATCGTGATGATGAACGCCTGCATGAAGGCCACGAAGATCTCGAAGCCGGTCATGATCACCCCGAAGGCGAACGGCAGCACGAACGCCACCCGCCCGATGCCGCTGTTGATGAACACCGCCGTCGCGATTGCGAGCACCGACAGCAGCATGTGGCCCGCGACCATGTTGGCGAAGAGTCGGAGGGCCAGGGTGAGGGGTCGGAAGATCACCGTGGAGAAGAACTCGATGGGCGCCAGGATGACGTAGATCGGCCACGGCACTCCCGGCGGGAACATCATGTTCTTGAAGTAGCCGATCGGGCCCTGGTTGCGAATGCCGATGCCGTTGAAGATCAGCCACACGACCGCCGCGATCGTGGCCGGGATCGCCATTCGGCTCGTGATCGGGAAGTTCACGCCCGGCGTGATCCCCATGAGGTTCAGGAAGAACACCCAGAAGAAGATCGCGACCAGGAACGGCACCCACGGACCGGCGTTCGGGCCGAGTACCGGGAACGCGATCTGCTTCTGGACGAACTCGAAGCCGAACTCGCCGACGTTCTGGACGCCGCTCGGCACGACCTTGGGCGCGCGGAACGCGCTGTACCAGAACGTGATGAGCAGGATCGTAATGATGCCGAGCAGCAGCATCGGCCACGTCAGCTCCAACGGACCGATGGTGACGACCGGCTCGTAGTTGAACAGGTGCCCTGCCTCGGGCACGTGGAACGGCTTGTCCGCCGCCAGGATCGACGGGAGTCGAGTGATCACGCCTTCTCCTTCTGTCCGAAGCTCAACGCGATCCAGGGGGTCCGCGCGTACGCACGGGCCTCCAGGACCAGGACCAGGGTCAGCACGCCGGCGAACGCGGCGACGAAGCTCGGCTCGTCGATGAAGGACCGGCCGTCGAGCGCGACGAGGACGCTCAGCAGCGCAGCCATGCGGAACGCGAAGCTCGGCAAGGCGATCATGGCGGCGCCGATCGTGGACAGGCGCTGGGCGAGCGCGTTGGTCACCGCTCCCACGAGCGTGTTGCCCAGGATCAAGCCCGCGCCGATCGCGACCGACGTCGCGCCGGCGGTCCCCCGGAGGGCGAGCGCCAGAACGACTCCGGCTCCCGAGGCGACCAGGCCCCAGACCACGGCGCCGCGCACGAGCCGCACCTCGCCACTCACCTCTCGACCAACTCCCCCCGCGCGCGCTTCCGCGAGCGCTCGACCGCTTCCAGCTTCGCCTTCGTCTTCAGCCACGCCGAGTAGACGCCGGCCGCGTTCCCGAGGACCGCCCCGATGACGAACAGCGCCGGCCAGGTCCCGAGCCAGCGGTCGAGCCCGTAGCCGGCCAGACCCCACACGGCCGTTCCCGCGACCACGGCGCCGGCCACTTCCGCGCCGCTCGCGCCCAGCACCGGCTTCGGCGCGTTCGGTTGCCACCAGGTCGTCCGTTCCGAAGAACGTGGCATTGTAGCCGTCTCCCCCGCCGCCGGGTCAACGCGCCCCGGCACCGAATATCCGCAGGTCAGAGGCCATTTCGCGCAGCCCCCGCCCGACTTTGTGAAAGTTTTCACCAGCAGGGTACCCTACCCGGCCCGAGCCGCATAATCGGGGGCCGCTCACCCGGGCACGCCGGCTCAGGCTCACCCCGGGACGTCGCCGGGAACGCGCCCTGCGCTCAAGCGGCGCAGCGCGCGCGGCAGCACGAGGATGCTGAGCGCGAGCAGTCCCATGATCGACAGCGACACCGCTCGCCAGAACGTGCCCGGGCCCAGAGCGAGCACCAGCGCCGAGGCCGAGATCATCGCGCTCCACAGGTACATGACCAGCACCGCGCTGCGATGAGACCCGGCCATGTCGAGCAGCCAGTGGTGAATGTGAGCCTTGTCGGCGTGAAACACGGGGCGGCCGCGTCGCATCCGCCGGGCGATCGCGAAGCCGACGTCGGCGAGCGGGATGGCGAGCACGACGAAGGGCACGAGCGCCGGGACGATGAACCCGGCGACGTCGATGAACTGCGGCTCGGTCGTGCGGCTGATCGCGCTCATCGTCGCGCTGGCGAGGATGAGGCCGAGCACGTAGGCGCCCGCGTCGCCGATGAAGATCGTCGCCGGGCTGAAGTTGAACCGCAGGATGCCGATGCACGCGCCGACCGTCACGGCGGTGAGCAGCTCGGCGGTGGTGGCGAAGGCGCCGCTCGTCTGGTGAGCGTAGATGAAGAACGAGCCCGCGGCGATCGCCGTCACCCCGACCGCCAGCCCGTCGAGCCCGTCGATCAGGTTCACCGCGTTCACGATCGCGACGGTCCACAGCGCGGTGACGAGCGCCGCCAGGTCGCTGGAGAGCGACACGATCCCGACGCCGGGCAACCAGATGTAGAAGATCTGCACGCCGCTGCGGACGAGGATGCCGGCGACGATCAGTTGCCCGGCCAGCTTCGTCGCCGGGCGCAGGTCGCGCACGTCGTCGACCACGCCCAGCACGACGAGCGCGGTCGCCGCCAGGATGATGCCCACGGGCTCGCTCGACTCGCGGAACAGCGCGCGAAACTCCGGAAGCGTCCACGCCGCGATCACGCCGACGACGATCGCGACGTAGAGCACCACGCCGCCGAGCAGCGGCGTCGGCTCGGCATGGACCTTGCGGTCGGTGGGGACGTCGACCACGCGCAGCCGGATCGCGACCCTGCGAATCACCGGCGTGACGGCGAACGCCGCGACCGCGGACACCGCGGCAACGATCAGGAACGGGCGCACGTGCTCCTAGTCCGAGGAATTCCTCGCGGGTGGGGCGAGGAATCCGTCATCGTCCGTGACCAGGATGCCCGGCGGCGGGAAGGACGAACACACCTCGCGGACCTCGCCGGCAACCTCCGCCAGGACCGCCTCGTCCTCGTGCGACCCGACGACGCGGTCGATCCAGTCCGCGATCCGCTCCATCTCACCCGTCCCCATCCCGCGCGTGGTTACCGACGGCGTCCCGAGCCGGATGCCCGACGGGTTCGCCGGCGGGCCGGGGTCGAACGGGACCGCGTTGAAGTTCAGCTCGATGCCCGCCCTGTCGAGCGCCTTCGCCGCCGGCTTCCCGCCGATCCCCTTCGACTGCAGGTCCACCAGCAACAGGTGGTTGTCCGTCCCGCCGGAGACGAGGTCGAAGCCGCGCTCCAGCAGCGCGCCGGCAAGGGCCTTGGCGTTCGCGACGACCTGGGCCGCGTAGCCGGCGAAGGAGGGCTGGGCGGCCTCGTGGAGCGCCACCGCGATGGCGGCCGTGGTGTGGTTGTGCGGGCCGCCCTGCAAGCCGGGGAACACCGCTCGATCCATCGCGTTCGCATGCTCGGCGTCGGACAGGAACATCGCGCCGCGCGGTCCGCGCAGGGTCTTGTGCGTGGTCGTGGTGATCACGGGCGCGTGCCCGACCGGTGACGGATGCGCGCCCCCCGCGATCAAGCCCGCGATGTGCGCGATGTCCGCGACGAGCAGCGCGCCGGTGTCGCGCGCGATCTCGGCGAAGGTGTCGAAGTGGATCGTGCGCGGGATCGCGGTCCCGCCGGCCCAGATGATCTTCGGGTGCTCGCGCTTGGCGAGGTCGCGCACCATGTCGTAGTCGATCAGCCCCGTGTCGGGGTGCACTTCGTACTGAACCGAGCGGAACCACTTGCCGCTGACGGAGACCTTGTGCCCGTGGCTGAGGTGCCCGCCCGACGGCAGCGAGATGGACAGAACCGTGTCGCCCGGCTCGCAGAACGCGAGGTACACCGCGAGGTTGCCCGGCGATCCCGAGTAGGGCTGCACGTTGGCATGCTCGGCGCCGAAGAGCGCCTTCGCGCGCTCGACCGCGAGCGGCTCGACCTGGTCGATGATCTGCTGGCCCTCGTAGTAGCGCTTCCCGGGGTAGCCCTCCGAATACTTGTTGGTGAGCACCGAGCCCGTCGCCGCCAGGACCGCCGCGGAAACGTAGTTCTCCGACGGGATCAGCCGGGCGACGTCGCGCTCGCGCCGCTCCTCGGCCAGGATCAGCTCCGCGATCGCGGGGTCGGTCGCGGCGAGCGCGTCCCACAGCGGTCCCCTGCCCGTCATGCTCCGTACTCCTTCTCCAGTCGCTGTTCGAGCGCGCCGACGTTGTCGAGCCGCGCGCGGTGTCGCTCGCCCTCGAAGGGCGTGTCCATCCAGACGCGCAGGATGCGAAGCGCTACCGGCTCGCCCACGACCCGCTGCCCGAGGCACAGCACGTTGGCGTCGTTGTGCGCCCGCGCCATCTCCGCGGTGTAGAGATCGTTGCACACGGTCGCGCGAACGCCGTGGATCTTGTTCGCCACGATCGCCTCGCCGTTGCCGGACCCCGCCACGACGATCCCGCGTTCGGCGCGGCCCTCGGCCACGGCGCGAGCGACGGCCTCGGAGATCTCGGTGTAGTCGCTCGGCACCGCGTCGGTATCGCAGCCGAGATCGTCCACGTGATGACCCGCATCGGTCAGGGCGCCCTTGAACAGCTCCTTGTACCGATAGCCTGCATGGTCCGATCCGAGCGCGATCCGCACCGCCTTTGCCTCCAGAGTCGAGCGGTCCGGCCGCTCGTGCGGGGAAGGGCGGCCGGGTTCGCGGCTGAGTCTATCGGGCGGCGAGCGTGGCCCCCATCCGAGCGGGACTCCTGCGCCTCACCCGAGCCCGGCCGCGATGTCGTCGACCACCGCGGGAAGCAAGCGCTCGATCTGCACGGCCACCCGCTCGTAGGCTTCCTGCCCCGACCCCAGCGGGTCGGGCACTTCTTCGCCGGCCATCAGCATCACGCGGTCGTGACCGTCGTCCGGCAGCATCGCGCGCACGTTCGCCACCTGGTAGTCCTCCATGCAGTAGATGCGCCACGCGCGTCGCGCGTCGGCCGGACGGAGCATGGTCGAGCGCAGCGTGCGCCCGTCGACCCCGCGGGCGGCGAGCGCCTCGACGGTCCCCCTGCTCGGCGGGCGCCCGTCGTCGGCGCCGATGCCGGCCGACGTCACCAGAAACGTCCCCCGCTCGAACCGCTCGTCCAGCGCCCGCTGGAGCAGCACCTCCCCCATCGGGCTGCGGCAGATGTTCCCGAAACAGACGACGATGATCTCCTTCATGGTCCGCCAAGGCTATCCGCAGCCACGGGGCGCGCTCGAACCGGGCCCGAACGAACGCCGTGCGCGTCAATGTCGAGCCGTCCCGCGCGATTGGCCCGAGCGGACTACGGGATTCCCCGATTCACCGTGTTACTATCGAATCACCTGGGACTCAGGTCCTAGGTGGGACACCGGAGGTGAGCGATGGCACGCCTGCTCGTTATCGATGCCGCAACGCCGATTCGGGCGCTGACGCGTCGCACGCTCGCGATGGACGGCCATGAGGTCGTGGACGTAGGGACCGCGGAGGACGTCTTCAAGGCGTTGCTCAACGACCGAACGTTCGACCTGATCCTGCTCGACGTGGACCTGGCGGATCGGGACGGATACGACATGCTCGAGGACATCCGGCGCTTGCCGGCCGGCGCCACGACGCCGGTGATCGTCCTGACCTCGGACCTGTCGGTCGAGGCCCTGGAGATCGAGGAACGCCTCGACGTGATCGCTCGCGTGGTGAAGCCGTTCGGCTTCGGCGATCTGAAGCTGGCGGTCAATAGCGTCGTCGAGCCGGCTGCGCAGGAAGCCTCGCTGCGGCGCACGGTCTCGCTGGAGGACGACTCCAAGGTCGCGATGTAGGTCCGGCCGGATCGTCGTCCTCGCGTTTCGTCACGCCCGGCGGCAGGCTTGCGAGTTCGGCATGGTGCCGCACGCGCTCTCGATCGGCGGGTGAGAGGTTCCTTCGCTCTTTCGGGGTGAGCCCTCCCCAGATGCCGAATGGTTCTCGCTTCGCGAGCGCGTAGGCGAGACATTCGATGCGGACGGGACACGAGACGCAGTACATCTTGGCAGGCGGGACGTCGTCGTACGCAGGCGGAAAGAAGTCCTCCATGGGGGCGCCCCGGCACGCCGCTCGCCGCTGCCAGGCGATGGAAACGCCCGCTTGCCGGAGCATCGTCATCACCTCCGCCTCGCCGATGTACGCGAGCGCAATACCCGGGCCGCGCGCCGGCAAACCTCATTCGACGAAACGCCAACCTCATTCCGAGGCGAGAAGCGACGCCGGACCCGCCGATCAGCGTTCGCGAGACAGCGCGCGCAGGCGGTCGAGCGTCGAGCGCAGGATGCGAGACACCTGCATTTGCGACAGGCCGACCTCGCGCCCGATCTGGCTCTGGGTCAGCCCCTTGACGAACCGCAGGTCAAGGATCACGCGCGACCGCGCGTCGAGGTTCCGCAGGTGTTCGGCCACGTCGGCCCACTGCTCGGCGAACTCGAAAGCGCCGTCTTCGGTCCCCACCCGGAGCGCCGACCCCTCCTGCCCCGGCGCGCCGTCGAGCGATTCCGGCGAGTACCCGGCGGCGGCTTCCAGGCCATCCAGCACGTCCTCGATTCCGATGCCGGCACGTTCGGCGATCTCGCCCGCGGTGGGCGCGCGTCCAAGCTCCTGAGTCATCTCTTCCACGACGCCGCGGAGCAGCAGCACGCGCTCCTGCAAGCGCCGCGGGACCCGAAGCGCCCATCCGGAGTCCCGGAAGTACCGCTTCAGCTCGCCCAGGATCGTCGGCGTGGCGTATTGCGAGAACGGGACCCCGCGCTCGGGTTCGAAGCGACGGGTCGCCTTCAGCAGGCCCACGCTCGCGACCTGGATCAGGTCCTCGAGCGGCTCCCCGCGACCGGCGAACCGCCGCGCGAGCTGCTCGACCAGAGGATAGGCGGCCGCGACGACCTCGTCGCGCCGGCGGGCGTCGGAGGTTCCCGCGGCGAAGGCGGAGAGGACGCGTTCGTCGATCGCGTCGACGTCGATGCCCGCCACCTGTCAGGCTTTCACGCGTTGGACCAGCTTGACGAAACGGATCTGCGCTCTGCCTCCCGCGTGCTCGAACGACGTCTCGTCGGTCAGGCCCTTGAGGATCTGCCACGTCAGCGTCTGGTCGATTCCCTCCTGCGGCCAGGGGTCGGGAAGCGTGTCCACGGACGCCGCCACTTCGAATCGCTCCTCGCTCACGAGCATCTCGAGCGCGATCGTCGAGCCCCGCGGCTCCAGCCCGATCAGGTGCGCCACCGCCTCGTCGATCGCGAGGCGAAGGTCGTCCACCTCGTCGTAGGGAATCTCAAGGCGAGCCGCAACCGCCGCGGTCATGGACCGCAAGATCGGAACGAAGGCTTCGCTCGCGGGGGTGGTCAAGCTGATCCGGTCCACGCTGACCTCCGGGGGCAGACTCTGACGATGAACGATACGGAAGGAACCCCGGCGAGGCCAGCCGCCGTGAGGTCCCAATGGCCCGAGGTTTCAGGAATGGTGACGTGGGGCATGCCGGTTGCTGGTGGCTGAACCACCGGCACAGGAGCGGACCCTGGAGGTGATGGAACATGGCGATGCGACACCACGTTCACACCGAGCCGCCTGCGGTTACGTCAGAACGCGAAGAGAACTGGCGCGAGGAAGCGGTCATGAGCGAGCCGTTCAGCGTGGGACAAGGCGTTGCGTTCGCGACCGGCATCGCGAGCCTCGTGCTCGGGGCCATCGGGTTGATCCGCGCCGGCACGGCCGACCTCACCGGTCCGACGACTGAAGTCGCGGGCCTGCGGATGACGGGCGCGCTTGCTCTTGCGCACGTCGTGATGGGACTGCTCGCGTTGCTCGGGGCCGGTCTGCGAAGCGCCGCCGTCGGCAGCCTGGTGTTCGTCGGGCCGGCGTTCATCGTCGCCGGCATCATCGCGCTGGCGGAGAACGTGGAGTGGCTCGGCTGGACGGACACAAACGGCATCGTCTATCTGCTGGCCGGGGTGCTCGCCCTCGGCGGCGCGATGCTGACGCCCGACAAGGCGGTCGTCGAGCGTCGTTCGACGACGTTCGACCAGCGTTCCTGACGCCCTCGCTACCGGCGCCGCCAGAAGAGGCGCGCTGCGAATCGCACGCCCGTGACGAAGATCAGAACCGCGGCGATGACCGCCGTCACGGGCGTGCTGCCGGCGGGGGCCCGCGCCGTGTTGCCGACGCTGCCGGCGGGTGCGACGCCGGGTTCGAGCGTCTGGACGAGACGCCCGGGGCGAGGAGCGGGCGTGGGACGCACGCGCGCCAAGTGCAACCGGGAGAGTTGCGGCACGCGCGGCGCGGCGACCCCGTGGTCCTTGCGGACCAAGGCGAGGGCGACCGCGACGGGTCGTTCCCGCCCGTCGCTCGGCTTGTTGCGAACCCTGCCGCGCAACACGAACGTGGTCGACCCGCCCCCGTCCAGGTTGATGGCCTCGTCCGCGCCGAGCCTCACCATGAGCCTGGCCGCCTCCGCGAGGCTCATGCCGCTGCGGCCCGGCTGCCGTCCGTCCACGGTCGCCATCAGGATCGAACCGTCGCGCGTCCGGCCGAGCAGCGTCCGGGGGTGCCGCCCCCGGGCGAAGGCGCCTCCGCGCCGCCCGACGACCGAGCGACCGTTGCGAACGATCACGGGCCGCCCGCCCACGGCGTCCCACGCCTTCGGGTTCGACTCCAGACGGAGCAAGACCTGACGGCTGATCGCGCCGGATCGCATCGCGGACGCGAGCCGCTCGATCCGGGCCGCGCCGGACCCCCGGCCGGCCAGGACGGCTCCTCGGGCCGGGATGCGGACCCGCTTCCCGCCTCGGAAGACGTGCTTCAGGCGAACGATCGAGGTCTGGCCAACGCGAAGGGATCCCCTCGGCTTGACGACCCGCAACACCGCGGCCACGCCACGACCCTTCGGCGTGCGCCGGCCCGACGCACGCGTGAACAGGCTGAGTTGCCTGCGGTTCTCTCGATCCACGCGCGTGATGCGCATCCGCTTGAGGTCGGTCGTGACGAGCGAGGCTCGAATTCGCAGGCGCCGCGCGACGAGGCCGCGGTCGCCGTCGAAAGCCGCCTGTACCCAGTCGTTGCGGGGCGCCTTCACGACCTTGCCGTCGAGGATGAGCCCGCCGACCGGCTGCCCGTGCCGGAAGAAGTCGCCGTTGATCGCAGCCAGACAGTGGACACGGCGGCAGAGCGTGCTGGTCCGTTCGAGCGACGGTCCGCTCTTGCCGAGGTTTCCTCGCGACGGGACCGGCTGCACCGTGAGGTTCGAGCCGGGCGCAACCTTGGCGACGTGGACCACCTGTCGCGGTCCCCGGCTCCGGACCATCCGGATGTGCGTCAGTCCGGGCGCGACGCGGCGGCGAACCTGGACCTGGTAGGAGGCGGGCGCCCGGAGCGCTCTCGCGGCCAAGATCGAGGCGGGCAGAGCGAACTGCGCGGATACCAGCAGCACGAGTTGTGCTGCGATGAGGCGTTTGGGCATGGCCCTAGGTAGCCAACCGTGCTTGCTTCGGGCAAGGCCTCGCCGAGGATCGGTCCGCTACGAGCGAGCGGTTGCGAGCGCCTCGTCGACGGTCGGGAACACTTGGAAGACGCCGTCGAGGCCCGTGAGGCTCAGCACGTTCAGGACGGCGCGCGAGGTTGCGACGAGCACCAGCCTCCCGCCGCGCTCGCGAACCCGCTTGTAGCCCGCGATCAGGGCCCCGAGCCCCGACGAATCAAGGAAGCTCACATGGGACAGGTCGAGCACGAGCCGGACGTCGCCCTGGTCGATGGCCTCGATCAATCGGGTCCGCAGCGAGGGCGCCGTCAGCAGGTCCAGCTCGCCCGCCACCCCCACGATCCGCCAGCCCCCGAGGGTCCGGTGATCGACCATCAGATCCAGGTGGCCACCCTGCTGGAAGGAATCCATTTTCCCCTCCCTACCCCACATCCGCGGCTGGCAAACGTGTTTGGCCGGCGGGGCCGGTGGTATCGAACCATCGAGGCCATGAACACCGTGAAGCTGGCCGTGCCCGCCAGGACCGAGTACATCCCGGTCGTCCGCTCGATGATCGCGGGGCTCGGCGCCCTGGCCGACCTGTCGATCGACAAGGTGGACGACCTGCGCCTGGCGACGACGGAGGCCTGCGGCTACCTGCTGGCGATCGCGCCGGGAGCGCGCATCCTACACGCCGCGGTGGACTCCGCGCCGGCGACGGTGCGGATCGTGGCGCGAGTCGACGACGGGGCCAACGGCGTTCGCAGCGTCGAGCCGGGTCCGGCACTGACCTGGCCCTTGCTGCGCGCGCTCACCGACCGTGCTCGCCTTGAGTGGACGACGGCAGGGCCGGCGATCCATCTGCGACTGGGGAGCGCGCGGTGATCGTCGCGGCCGGGACGCGCGAGGACTCGTTCACGAACGGACCGGAGACGAGTCCGGCCGAGCGCGACGACGTCGCGGCGGAGCTGCTCGGCAACGGCGCCCCCGACGCCGTCGACACGGTCGTGCGGCTCTACGAGCCGCTCGTGAAGCACCTCGCGTCGCGGTTCGCGCACCGCGGAGAGCCGTTCGAGGACTTGCTCCAGGTGGCGAACCTGGCGCTGGTGAAGGCGGCAAGCCGGTTCGATCCCGAAGCCGGGACCCGCTTCTCCTCCTACGCCATCCCGACGATCCTGGGCGAGATCAAGCGGCACTTCAGGGACTCGGGCTGGTCCGTGCGCGTCCCCCGCCGGCTCCAGGAGCGCGCGCTCCGGCTTCGGGGGCTGATGGAAACGCTTCCGCAGCGGCTCGGGCGCTCGCCGACGGTCGCCGAGCTGGCCGAGCACGCCGGCATGGACGTCGACGCCGTCCTGGAGGCGCTGGAAGCCGGCGGGACCTACCGCACCGACAGCATCGACGAGAACGGGGGCCACGACGACGCGCTCGGGAGGCAGGTCGCGATCGAGGACGTGCGGTTCGACGTGATCGAGGGCTGGGTGCACGTGGCCCCGCTGCTGCGCCGCCTGCCCCGTCGCGAGCAGGCGCTGCTCTACCTGCGATTCGTCGAGGAACTTCCCCAGCGCCGGATCGCCGACAAGCTGGGCATCTCGCAGATGCACGTCAGCCGGCTCCTCCGCCGGACGCTGGAGGACCTCCGGCGCGCGACCCGCCCCTGACGCGGAGTGGTTTCGCGTGCGGCGCGGGCGGGTACGCCGGGCACCGATGGCATGGCTTTGGATGGCGGCGGGAACGCCGGAGACTCGTCCGCAGGACGACGGCGTCCACCGCGCCAAAGCCGAGGCGGGACGCAAGGGCGGGCTCGCGACGCGAAAGCGCTACGGCATCAGCTTCTACCGAAAGATCGGGCGGCTGGGCGGGCGTCGCAGGAAGGGCCGGGCGAAGTACCGCTGACGCAGGTCCGGAAGGACCGCCGGCGCCGGCCGCGGGCCGGCTACCGGCGCGTCAAGCGCTCCGCGCCCAGCTCGTCGAGCAGCGCGCCGACCCGATCGCGCACGTGCGAGGGAACGGTCACTTCCAGGTAGATCGCTTCGCCGTCCCAATCCGCGAACGTCAGCTCGAAGTCGTCGTTCAGCGGCAGGGCCAGCACTCCTCCCGCGTATGCCCCGACGAGCGCTCCCGCGGCCACGAGCCCGATGATCAGCGCGAGCCCGGCGTCGATCGAAAGGATCCCCGCCAGCAAGGCTCCCAGCAGGGCCGCGAGGCCCATGCCCGCGACCGCGCCGGCGACGACTCGAGGCAGCAGCCACTTCATCTCGCGCCGATCGGCCGTCGCGGTCTCGCGCTCGATTGCGATCTCCGCGCGCGCGGCGCTCGGACCGATCAACGATGCCTGCACGCCGTCGACGCCGGCGCGACTGAGGGACTGCAACGCTTTGCGTACGTGCTCCGGCTCGTCGAACCGGGCGATGAGGGAGCCTGACTGGACCACACTTGGTGAGATGCCCTCGCCGGCGGGTCTTGAAACGGTGCCGGACGCGGCTCCCGGCAGCTACCCGGCCGGGATCTGATCGAGGCTCTCGTATACCGGGCACACCTGCGTCACGTCGGTCAGGTCGATGATTCGCCGGACGACGCCGGACGGGGGCGCCACGACTATCAGCTCTTGCTTGCGGCTGCGGAGCCGGGTGGCCAGCGCGAACAGCATGCGCACGCCCGCGCTGTCGAAATAGGTCGTGCGGGTCAGGTCCACGACGTGACGCCGCGCGCGGTCGGCGGTCTCGGAGTCCAGCGCCTTGGCGATCTCCTCCACGTTGGAAAGGTCCACCTCGCCGACGACGTGCGCGATGGCCAGGTCGCCCCGGCCCTCGGTCTCCACGTACGCCATGGGATCAGTCATGGCCGATCAGCGCTCCGACCCGTCGCCGCATCCGGACCTCCGTCCCTTCGTTCGTCGCAACCACGTCCACCGAGTCCATCACGGCGCGCATCAGGCGCATCCCGCGTCCGCTCTCCTCGTGCGGCTCCCCCTCGGGCTTCCACGACCCGTGATCCCGCACGCGGATGCTCACTGCCCCGTCCTGGACCGACGCATCCAGCGCCAGCGTCCCCTCCCGCCCGTCGTAGGCATGCTGTATAGCGTTTGCGCATGCCTCCGCGCACGCCAGCGTCACGTCCGCCGCCTCGTCGTCGGCGAACCCGTTCTGCCTCAGCCACCGTCCCATGACGCGGCGAATGGCCGGGAGCCGGGCCGGCTGGGCGGGCAGCTCGAGACGCAAGGGCCTGCCGCTCTGCCTAACCGCGCGGACCGCCAGCAACGCCACGTCGTCCGACGACTCGCTTTCTCCCAGCATGGTCTCGACGACGTGGTCGCACATCGCCTCGAGGTCTTCCGGCCCGGATTCCAGGACCGTGCGCAGACGCTCGATGCCCTCGTCGAGCGACTCCCTTCTGCGCTCGATCAGGCCGTCGGTGTAGAAGAGCAGCGTCGCGTCCGGGTCCAGCGAGAACGACGATTCGGCGTACTCGACCGACGGCGCCACGCCGATCGGTGGCGCGGGGGCGCCGCGCACGACGTCGACGCCGCGCGCGGACGCGACCAGGGGAGCGGGATGGCCGGCGCGCGCGACCTCCACCGTCCAGGTGTCCGGGTCCAGGTGCGCGTACGCCAGCGTGGCCATGGACCCGGGCTGGAACTCCAGCAGCAAGCCGTTCAGCCGGCGCAGCGACTCGGACGGTGAGAGGCTCTCCATCGCGTAGGCGCGCAACGCAACACGGACCTGGCCCATGGCCGCGGCGGCGGCGACGCCGTGTCCCGCGACGTCGCCGATCACGATCCCGAGCCTGCCGTCACGCATCGAGAAGACGTCGTACCAGTCGCCGCCGACCTCCGCGTGACCGCTCGCGGGGATGTAGCGGGCGGCCACCTCGATGTCGGGCACGTCGGGCAGCACCTCGGGGAGCATGCTGCGCTGAAGGGTCTCGGCGATCCGGTGCTCGCGCTCGTACAGCTCCTGGTCGGCGCGCCGCTCGCGCTCGCGCATGTGCTCGCGCGCCTTTTCGACGTGGTCGCGTTCGATCGCGATCGCGGCGCTGGACGTCAGGATGTCCAGCAGCGCAAGCTCCGGCGGGACGGGCGCGCGCGCTTGCGTCGCGTACATGCAGCACGTGCCGAGCACCGCGCCGTCCGACGCGACGATCGGCGAGGACCACGCGGCGTGCAGTCCGTGCGCCAGCGCGATGTCGCGCGAGGACGACCAGCTCGGATGCGTGGCGATGTCGGCCACGACGACTCGCTTTCGCGTAGCCGCCGCGGCCGCGCACGACCCCGAGGTCTCGTCCACGGGCAGGCCGTCGATCGCGGCTCCGAACGCCTCGGGCACGCTCGGAGCCGCGCCCAGGCGCAGCCGCCGGCGCTGCTCGTCCAGCACCATGACGGCGACGCGCACGTCCTCCCGGCAGCGGCTCTCGACGAGCTTCGCGAGCGACTCCAGCACGGTCGCGAGGCCGCCTTCGCGCGCGATCGCCTCCAGCGCTTCCTTCTGGCTCATCAGAAGGATCTCGGAGCGCTTCCGCTCGGAGATGTCGACCATCACGGTCCCCACGCCCAGCAGCGCTCCGTCGGGCGTCCGCACGGGGTAGAAGCTCGCAGACCAGTACCTGGCTTCGCCGTTCCGGCGCGACGGGATGGCGATCTCGACGTCGGCGACCGGCTGGCGCTGCTCGATCACGAACCGCAATCGCGGCTCGATGTCGGGCGCGATCGACGGGAACGCCTCGGCGGGCGACTGCCCCATGCAGGCGTCGACCGAAACCCCGAGCACCCGCGCCAGACGATCGTTGACGCGGATCACGCGGAGGTCCTCGTCAAACAGCGCGAAGCCCGCCGGCGCCGTCGCCAGCAGCGTGTCGAGCAGCGCGAAGGACTGGCCGATCTGCGCGCGCGCGAGCACGGCCGTCGTCACGTCGACGCCGTGGGTCAGGATGCCCTCGACGCGGCCGTCCGGGCCGACGAGCGGCTGGTAGGCGACGTTGTAGTACGCGCGCTCGACGCCGCCGCCCCGCCCGGAGACGCGCTCGACCGCGGCTTCGGCCGCCGTGCGGGGCTCGCCGCTTTCGAGCACCGCGTCCATCTGGTCGAAGAACCCCTGGCGATCGAGCACGGGGAACGCCTCGCGCGCCGGCGTCCCCACCACGTCCCGGCTCGCGCGCGCAACCTTCAGGAACGCCTCGTTGGCGAACTCGACCGAGTGCTCCGGACCGTGCGTGATGCAGATCATCGCCGGCATCTCGGCGAAGTACATGCCGAGCCGCGCCCGCTCCTGCTCGGCGCGCTGCAACGATTCCGCACGTTTGCGCTCCGACAGGTCGCCGAGCGCGGCCTGGACGAAGCGCGGCTCGTCGCCGGTGCCGCGGACGAGCGCGACCGTCGCGTTCACCCACACGTCGCCGCCCTCGGCGCGGTCGAGGCGTTGCTCGACCTCGAACCCGGCGATCTCGCCGCGGCGCATCCGCCCGAACAGGTCGTCGAAGCGCTCGCGGTCCGCGCTCGTCGTCAGAGACGACAGCGAGCGGGATCGAAGGTCGTCCTCGGCGAGCCCGGTGAGCCGCCGGAACGCCGCGTTGGCCATTCGGATGCGGCCCTGAAGGTCGCACTGCACCATGCCGATCGAGGCCGAGTCGAAGACGGTGCGCAGGTCGGCCTCGCTCTCTCGCAACGCGCGGTTCGCCTCGGCGCGCTCGGCGATCTCGGCCTCCAGCAGCTCGTTCGCGGCCGCCAGCTCCGCCGTGCGGAGCCCGACGGCGTCCTCCAGGACGACGGTCGCGTGCTCCAGCTCGCGCCGCACCCGCTCGCGCTCGGCCACGATCGCCGCGAAGAAGAACGACGTGAACGCGACCGCGGCGTTGAACGCTTGCAAGCCCGCCATGGTCGTCAGCAGCGTGCCCCCGCCGAAGGAGCCCGCGTCGCGCGCAGCCGCGTAGCTCGCCACGGAGATGGCGACGAACGCCGCCGGGCCCGCGGCACGCTGCTGGAAGCGCCACGACGCCCAGCCGAGCGCAGGGAAGATCAGCACCCACGCGGGCTGCTCGGTCCGGAGCAGCAAGAGCGACACGCCCCCGATGACGAGCGCCAGCGCCACCGCTTCGGCCGCCCGCGTCCATCGCACGCTCCCGGACGGCCTCCACGACCACACGACGAACAAGAAGGGCGCGACGGCCAGGATCCCCATCGCGTCGCCGGTCCACCACACCGACCAGATGCCCAGGAACCGGTCGGGCTCGATCACGTCGCTCGCGATCAGCAGAAGGGTGCCGCCGGTGGCGCTGAAGACCATCGCGCCCAGCGCGCCCAGGCCGATGAGGGCGAGCGCGTCGCGCGTACGGTCGAGCTGCCGCCGGAAGCCGGTCGCCTTCAGCACCCACCACGCCAGCATCGGAGCGAGCGTGTTGCCGGCTGCGATGCCGAGCGCGATCCACGGCGAGGAAACCAGCGGCAGGTTGATCGCGAACGCCGGGACCGCGACGCCGGGCCAGATCCGGGGACCGAACAGGAAGAACGCAACCAGGGCGATGCCGGTGGACGGCCACAGCGGCGTGACGATCTCCTCGACCAGCGCCAGCCGGAGCCCCAGTTGCCCGGACGCGTAGTAGACCGCGGCGACCAGCAGGACCCTGCCCGCGTACGCGCCCGCGGAGGCGACCCTCGCCGGGGTCGAACGCCCTCCGTCTTCCTGCGTGTGTCGCATGGCACCTCGAGTGAGCCGGCTCATGCCCCTTCGGGCAATGGTATGCCCCGTCACGGGACGATGGAACACTTCGGCTTCGGCGTGGCGGCGCGCCTACGCGTGTCGCGGCTTTGTTCTCACCGGCCCTCCGAGCGCGCGCTCGACCTCGTCGCGCCCGACCGGACCCTCGCGAAGCAGGGCCGGCACGGCGCCGGAGAGGTCGACGATGGTCGAGCCCCGCTCGCCCTCCGCCGGGCCGGCGTCGAGGTAGACGGCGACCGCTTCGCCGAGCCGAACCCGAATGAGGGGCACCGTGGCGGGCGTCGGCTGGCCGGTGATGTTCGCGCTCGTGACCGCGAGCGGCCCCGCTCGCCTGATCACCTCCAGCGCGTGCTCGTTCGCGGGCATCCGCACCGCGACGGTGCCGCGGCTCTCGCCGAGGTCCTGCTCGAGGTCCGCCGCGACCGGGAGCACGAGCGTCAAGGGGCCCGGCCAGAATTCCGACGCGAGCGCTTCCGCGCCCGCCGGGACGCTGGCGGTCATCGCCCACGCCTGCTTGGGCCGCTCGACCAGCACCGGCAGCGGCAACGATCGCGGTCGCTGCTTCAGGGCGAAGACCTTCGCGGTCGCGCCGGGCACGAACGCGTCGGCGGCCAGCCCGTAGACCGTGTCGGTCGGGAGCACGGCGAGGTCGCCGGCGCGCAGCGCGCGGACCGCGGCGGCGATCCCGGCCTCCCGGTCGCCGGCGAGGACGAAGGTCTCGCTCACCGCAAACCCCAGCGGGCTTCGACCACGCGCTCTCGCCCGGCGAGGTCGCGCGTCACGGTCACCGCGTCGTAGTCCTTCGACAGCAGCAAGGTCGTCACGTCGCGCGTCTGCGAGGGCGCGACCTCCAGCACGAGCCATCCGCCCGGCGCGAGCCACATGCGCGACTGGTTGACCAGCGCGTCGATGACCTCCATTCCCGTCGGCCCGCCGACGACGGCCTCCTTCGGCTCGTAGCGGCACACCTCGGGCATGAGCGTCTTCCACTCGCCGTCGGACACGTACGGCGGGTTGGACACCACGATGTCCACGCCGTTGCCGAGCGCGGGGTGCAGCGGGCTCAGCAGGTCGCCCGGCAGCAGCGTGCAGCGCAGGCCCGTGCGCGCCAGGTTGCGCAACGCCCAGCCGCGCGCGGCGCCCGAGGACTCGGTGGCGAAGATGCGCGCCTCGGGGACCTCGGCGCCGATCGACAGCGCGATCGCGCCGCAGCCCGTGCCGACGTCGACGACGGTCGGGCGCGGTCCGCGCGCGCGCGTCCGCTCGATCGCGCGAGCCGCCGTCACCTCGGTCTCCGGCCGGGGGACGAGCGTGCCCGGTCCGACCTCCAGCTCCAGTCCGCGGAAGCTCACCGTGCCGACGATGTAGGCGAGCGGCTCCCGGCGCGCGCGGCGGGCGAGCATCGCGCCGAAGGACCCGGCCGGCGACGGCTCGATCTCGCGGTCGGGGTCGGCGAGCATGGTCGAGCGGCGCTCGCCCAGGACGCACGCGGCCATCCACTCGGCGTCGGTGCGCGCGGACTCGATCCCGGCGGCTTCGAGGCGGGCCGTCGCGTCGTCGAGCAGCTCGCGCAGCGTCACGAGTCGGCACGATCGGCGGCGCCGTTCGAACCGCCGAGCAAGTCCGCTCGGTCCTTCAGCGCGAGCGCGTCGACCAGTTCGTCGAGGCCGCCGTCGAGCACGTGCGGGAGCCGGTGGAGCGTGAGCTTGATGCGGTGGTCCGTCACGCGGTTCTGCGGGAAGTTGTAGGTGCGGATCTTCTCCGCGCGCTCCCCGGCCCCGACCTGTCCCTTGCGTTCCGCGGCGATCCGCGCGCGCTGCTCCGCCTCGGCGCGCTGCAGCAGCCGCGCGCGCAGGATCCGCAGCGCGCGCTCCTTGTTCTGGAGCTGCGAGCGCTCGTCCTGGCACGCGACGACCTCGCCGGTCGGCTTGTGCGTGATGCGCACCGCCGAGTCGGTCGTGTTGACCGACTGCCCGCCGGGCCCGCTCGACCGGTAGACCACGATCTCCAGGTCGTCGCGGTCGATCGCGACGTCGACCTCTTCGGCCTCCGGAAGGACGGCGACGGTCGCGGTCGAGGTGTGGATGCGGCCCTGCGACTCCGTCGCGGGGATTCGCTGGACCCGGTGCACGCCGGACTCGTACTTCAGGCGCGAGTACGCGCCCTTGCCCTTGACGGCGAATGTGACCTCCTTGAAGCCGCCCACGTCCGAAGGACTCGCCGTCAGCACCTCCACCTTCCAGCGCCTGGCCTCCGCGTAGCGCGAGTACATCTGGAACAGGTCGCCTGCGAACAGGGCGGCCTCGTCGCCCCCGGCCGCGGAACGGACCTCGACGATGACGTCCTTGTCGTCGCGCGGGTCCTTCGGCGCGAGCATGTCGCGCAGCGTCGACTCCAGCTCGGCCAGGCGATCGGCGATCGCGGCGATTTCCTCCCGCAGCATCGCGGCGTCGTCGTCGGCCGCCCCGCTCAGCATCTCGCGCGCGGTGACGAGATCGGCCTCGCCGGCGCGATAGGTTTTCAGCCCGTCCACCAGCGGGCGCAGATCGGCGTGCTCCTTGCCCAGCTCGCGCAGCTTCGCCGGGTCGGCCGTGACGGCCGGGTCGCTCAGGAGACGCTCGACTTCGGCGAAGCGTTCACTGGCTTGGCCGAGGCGTTCCGCGAGTCGTTCGTCGAGCATCGGCCCGCGAGTCTAGCGAACGCGAACCTGCGTTCAGTCGGGTCGCTGCGGAGGTTCCTCGCCGTCGATGCCCATCGCGTGCGCCGAGCGATCCGCCGCGCCGGGATCCTCGGCCTCCAAGGAGTTCCCGACGACGACCCGCGAGGGCAGCGGCGCCACTTTCGCGCGCTCCGCCTCCGGCAGGACGGCCTGGAACGAGCGGATCGCAACCTCGATCATGTCGGGCTCGGGGCGGCGGGTGGTGATCTTCTGCAGCCACAAGCCGGGGGCCATGATCGCGCGCACGACGGGGTTCTCCAGGTGAGCCGCGCCAAGGCGCAGCAGTTCGTAGGACACCATCGTCACCAGCGCGACGACGCCGACGCGCTCGACGATCTGCAGCCACAGCGCCGGCCGCCCGAAGAAGGACGTGGTCACGATCGTGAGCAGCATCACCAGGATGAGGAAGTTGGTGCCGCACCGGACGTGGATCGTCGAGTACTTCTCGACCGCGGCGGGCTCCAGCACGGGCTCGTTCGCTTCGTAGGCCGCGATCGTCATGTGCTCGGCCCCGTGGTACTGGAAGACGCGCCGGATCTCCTTCATCCGCCCGATCAGCAGCAGGTACCCGACGAAGAGCCCGAGCCGGATGAGGGCTTCCTTCACGTGGCTCGCGGCGCTGTTGCGCCCGGCGTCCTCGCCCAGGACGGCGATCACGTTGGGCAGCACGATGAACAGGCCGATGACCGCCGCGACCGCGAGCGCGATCGAGATCGCCATCTGCCGCCTGCTGAGCTGCTGGTCCTCTTCCTGGCTCTGGTTGGCGGCGATCATCATCGCGCGCATCCCGATCGCCAGGGTCTCGCCGAGGGTCGCGAGCCCGCGCAGCATCGGCTTGCGCCACACGGGCCTGCGCGCGGTAAGCGGCTTGACCGGATGGCTCTCGACGTAGATCTCGCTCGTCGGCCGGCGGCAGGCGACCGCCCAGCCGTGCTGCCCGCGCATCATGACGCCCTCGATGAGGGCTTGACCGCCGTAGTAGTGAGGCGCCGCTCGCTCGCCCACCGGAGGGGTCAGCTCGCGGTCTGCTTGCCGTACCGGCGCTGGAAGCGCTCGACGCGGCCGCCGGTGTCGACCAGCTTCTGCTTCCCGGTGTAGAAGGGGTGGCATTGCGAGCACAGCTCGACGTGCAGCTCCGGCACCGTCGAGCGCGTCTCGAACGTCGTGCCGCACGAGCACTTCACCGTGCAGGTCACGTAGTCGGGATGGATGTCCGGCTTCACGGTTCCTCCGTTAGTCCACGTTCTTCATCTTGGCGATCTCTTTGAGCAGGTCGGCGTTGGAGCCCGTCTGCCCCATCTTGTCACGCAACAGCTCCATGGCCTGACCGGGCGCCAGGGCGTGGAGCAACCGACGCCAACGCCAGACCATCATCAATTCTTCCTTCTCGTAGAGCAACTCTTCCTTGCGGGTGCCCGAGGCCTCGATGTTGATCGCCGGGAAGATCCGCTTTTCGGAGAGCTGCCGGTCGAGGCGGATCTCGGAGTTCCCGGTGCCCTTGAACTCCTCGAAGATCACCTCGTCCATCTTCGAGCCCGTCTCGACCAGGGCCGAGGCGATGATCGTCAGGCTGCCCCCCTCCTCGATGTTGCGCGCCGCGCCGAAGAACCGCTTGGGCGGGTAGAGCGCGGTCGAGTCGACGCCGCCGGACAGGATCCGGCCCGACGCCGGGGCCGCGAGGTTGTAGGCGCGAGCCAGCCGCGTGATCGAGTCGAGCAGGATCACGACGTCCTGCTGGGCCTCGACGAGCCGCTGGGCTCTGTGCAGGACCAGCTCCGCCACCTGGGTGTGGTCGTCGGCCGGCCGGTCGAACGTCGAGTAGACGACCTCGGCCGCCTTCACCGTCCGCTGCCAGTCCGTCACCTCCTCCGGCCGCTCGTCGACGAGCAGCACGATCAGGTGCACGCCCTTGGTGTTGGCGAGGATCCCGTTGGCGATCTGCTTCAGGATGGTCGTCTTGCCGGCCTTCGGCGGCGACACGACCATGCCGCGCTGCCCTTTGCCGAGCGGCGCGACGAGGTCGATCACCCGCTCGGTGATCGCCTGCGGACCCCATTCGAGCCGGAAGCGCTCGTCCGGGAACAGCGGGGTCAGGCTCTTGAAGTCCGGACGGAGCCGCGCCTCGTCGGGCGTCATGCCCGCGACCGTCTCGATGCGCAGCAGCGCGTAGTACTTCTCGTCCGAGCGCGGCGCGCGGACGTACCCGGACACCTCGTCGCCCTTGCGCACGCCGAAGCGGCGGATCTGTGACTGCGAGACGTAGATGTCGGCCGGGCCGGGCAGGTAACCCGAGGTCCGCAGGAACCCGTAGCCCTCCGGCAGCACGTCCAGGATGCCGGTGGCAAGCTCGCCTTCGAGCGCGGCCTCCTCGGCCGACAGCTCGCGGTCGGCCGGCATGCCGTGCCGCTCGCGCGGCGGGCCGCCGCCCGGACTGCCCGGACTGCCCGGCCGTCCGCGCCGGTCCCGACTCCGGTTGCGACGGCGGTTCCGGTTGCCCTGCCGCTGGCCCCGCGGGTCGCCGTGCTGGCCTCGGTCGAAGCGCGGCTGCTCGGGCGCGCGGGGAGCCGGGGGCGGCGGCGCGCTCACCGTGGCCGCCGGCGTCGCCCGGTCGACGGTGCCCTCGCCGTTGGCCGGCGCCGCAGGCGCCGGCTTGGGGGCAGCCGGAGCAGCGGGCGCCGCATGTGCGGATGGCGCCGGCGATCCGCCTCCCTTCGACACGATCGCGTCGATCAAGTCGGCCTTGCGCAGACCCTTCGCGCCCGTCAGTCCTATCGATTGCGCGATCCCGTGCAATTCCGGAAGGCGCTTCGAATTGAGTTCCTCTTTGGTAGCCACGTCTGTCACCTTTCCCCGCCGGCGCTGCCCAGCTCGCGCTGGTACGCCTCCCAATCGTCCAAGAACCGCCGCAGACCGATGTCGGTCAGCGGATGGTTCACCAACGCCTTGAAGACCTTGTGCGGCATGGTCGCGACGTCCGCGCCCGCCTTGGCCGAGTCCACGACGTGCTGAGGCGAGCGAAGGCTCGCCGCGAGCACGAGCGTCTGCTCGCCCTGGGTCCGGTACACCTCGACGATCTCGGCCAGGAGCGCGATCCCGTCGTTGCCGGTGTCGTCCACCCGTCCGAGGAACGGGCTGACGTACGTCGCGCCCGCGCGAGCGGCGAGGATCGCCTGCGTCGCGGAGAAGCACAGCGTCATGTTGGTCTTGATTCCGCGCGCGCCGAGCGTGGTCACGGCGGCCAGGCCCGCGGGCGTCATCGGGATCTTCACGACCAGGTTGGGCGCGATCTCCGCGAGCCGCAGACCCTCCTCCACCATGGCGGCGGTCTCGGTCGCGATGACCTCGCCGCAGACCGGACCCTCAACCTCGGCCGTGATCTCCTTCAGCATCTGCTCGAAAGGCAGACCCTCCCGTCCGGCCAGCGTCGGGTTCGTCGTCACGCCGGCGAGCACGCCCCAGGCGTTGATCTCGCGGATTTCCTCGATGTTCGCCGTGTCGAGCCACAGCTTCATGCGTTCCCTCCTGAGATCGCACGCAGCGGTGCGCGGCGGCTCGCCGCGTCCGTGGCGCGATTGACGATGAGGTCCATGACCTCGCGCAGGCAGATGTCCAGGTCGAAGTTGGGGATGATCGGGACGCCGTGCCGCAAGGCGTGTGACTTGATGTACCGCTGCACCCCCCGGATGTTGTCGAAATGCGCCAGGTAGCGCTCGACCGGGCGCTGCCGTGTGTCGTGCGTCCGCGCGAAGAAGTGACTGCGGTGCAGCTCCTCGTCCTCGACCTCGATGATGATCGGCACGATCACCGCGTTGTCGCCGAAGTGAGCCGTGTCGAGGAAGCCGGGCACGATGTGCGCGCCCTCGATGATCACGTCCGTGCTCTCGGTCACCGCCCGGTGGACGAGCGCGTTGACGCCGACCGCCACCGCCTGCACCTGCTCGCGGAAGCCGACGATGACCGCGTCCTCGTCGCGGCCCACGCGCGAGGCGACGACCTGGTCGGCGTTGAACGAGGAGGTGTACAGCGTCGGCATGAACGCGCGCGCGATCGTGCCGCGCATCACTTCGCGGATCGCGTCCGTCGAGCTGACGCGCAAGATGCTCAGCCGCGCGGCCAGGTTGGTCGCGATGGTCGACTTGCCGACGCCCGTCCCGCCGCCGATCAGCACGACGAGCGGCACGTCGAGCGTTCCGATCGCCTGCCACTTCTCGTAGGCGTCCGCGTAGCGCTCGCCGGCGACCGCGCGCAGCACGTCGGCGACGATCCCGCGCAGCTCGGCCGCCTCGATCGTCGTGCGGCCCTCGGCGCGCAGACGCTCCTCGGCGTCCTGGGCCACGTGATACGCCCGCGCCGGCGAAAGGCCGGAGGCGATGATCGTGTTGGCGGTGAGCCCTTTGGAGAAGGGAAGGCCGTGCTCGCCGTCGCGAACGATGATGGTGGGCGGACGCTCGTCGGTCATCGCGGCTCCTGCTCTAATGCGCCGTTCAATGCGCGGCTGATGAGCCCGTCGAATGCAGCGCCCAGGTCCGCGCCGGTCGAGACCGGTTCATTGTCGAAGAAGACGACGTCGGCCCCGGCGTCGAGCGCGGCGCGCGCGGCGACGTCGATCGCCGCCGCCTTCAGTTCTGTCACGAGCACTTCGTAGGTCCCTTCTGCTCGGGCAAGGTCTCGGGTTAGCTCGGTCCGGTCGGAAAGATGGTGGGTGATCCCGACGACCGTTGGGCCGTGCACCGTTTCCAGGTGTCTGCGCAGTACCTGACCTGCGCCCTTCGGGGCCGTCGTGGCCAGCAACACCCGCTTCCCCGCGACGTCGCCGAGAGGTATCGGGCGGAACACCGTACTGACGACGGGTGACGTCACCCCGAACTCGCCAATCGTGGAATTGAGCGCGGAGAGTGTCTCCGCCGAAAGGATGGGTTCCTCGGCCATCGTAACCACGACCAGGTCCGAAATCAACAGCCTGAGCGGCCCGAGCGCCTCTTCGATCTCGCGCGCGGGAGTAGCCCCCCCGGCGACCAGCAGCGTCGCGCCGGCCGCGAACGGCGGGATCGCCGTCCCGCTTCCCTCCAGGATCAGCAGGTCCGGGCGCTCCGCTCGCGCGGCCTCGATCGCGCGCGCCACGGTGTCGTGGACCGGAATGCCCGCGAGGCCCGCGCCGGCGCGCCGCGCTCCGACCGTCGTCACGCCGGCGACGAGCGCGTCCTCGTAGACGTCGCTCGCCGCGTGCTGGCCCGCGTCCGCGAGCGCGACGAGGTCCGCGACCGTCGGTCGCGCGATCTCGCCGTGCATCACGACGGGCTCCGCGGGCCCGCCGCGCCCCATCGCGACGATGATCGGACGCATGCCCCGCGACGCGGCGTGACGCGCGAGGGCCGCGGAGACGGCCGTCTTCCCGGTGCGCTTCCCGGTCCCGATCACCGCGATCGTCGGCACGCCGGTGCGCCCGGCCGGCAGCGCGTCGAACCGGAATCCGCCCCCGGCGTAGGCGGCGCCGCTCGCCAGCGACACGCACGCCAGCGCGAAGCGTTCGCGCACGCCCACCACCGGCGCGTCCGACACGTCGACCACCAGATCGGGACCGGTCGCACGCAGCCCTTCGCGCAGTGCGTCGAGCTGCGTCGCCCCGGTGTGCACCGGCAGGTCGCCCAGCGCCATCGGAGCGCGCAGCTTCTCCCCGCCGCCGAGCATCACGGCCGCAACGACATCGTCTCCGCGCGCGCGCAGGTGCTCGATGGCATCGATCAGGACCGGCGGGTAGTGCTCTCCGTCGACCAGCGCCAGGACGCGCGCCGGCTCGCCGGCGCCCGTCACTGTTGCTCCGCGAGCGGCTCCAGCTCTCGGTAGTGCTGCTCCCCCGTGCGCACGTTGAAGTGCGCCAGCGTGTGGCCCGGGCCGAACGGGTGCTTCTGCGTGATCTTCACCTCACCGTCGTCGTAGGTGATGACGTTGTACGCGGGCCGCGTGTGGCCGCGGAGCCGCAGGCTCGAGCACGTCCCGGCGTTCACGATGTAGATGTTCTCCAGGCGCCAGACGTAGGGCACGTGCTTGTGACCAGTGAGCGCGAGGTTCACGCCGCTGCGGATCAGGACCTCCAGCAAGTCCCCGCTGTCGGCGACCGTGCTGCGCTCGCGTCCGGTGCCCGGCACCGGCAGCAAGTGGTGGTGGTGGACGTAGATGCGCAGCTCGGCCGGCGGGGCGAACTGCTCGATGAGCCACGGGTAGCGGTGCCGGCCGACTTGACCCTCGTTGAGGTCGGGTTCGCTGGAGTCGACGCCGACGAGCACCACGCCTCCGTCGAGCTCGCGCCGCCAGTGCCGCGGCCCGATCATCTCCTCGAAGTGCACGTAGCCGACGTTGCGCGCGTCGTGGTTGCCGGGGACCGCGACGAGCGGCGCCTCGATCTGCTCGAGGTAGGCTGCGGCGCTCTTGAACTCGCCGCGGAACCCCTCGTTGGTGATGTCGCCGGTGTGGATGACGAGGTCGGGCTTCAACTCGTTCAACTCGCCGATCACGCGGTTCAGCAAGTTCGGCACGAAATGCGGGGAGCCGACGTGCGTGTCGCTGATGTGCGCGATGGTCGCCACGTTGTTCGTCACTCCTCCATGATGACACGGACCGGGCCGTCCCTGGACAGCAGCGTGAACCCGGTGGTTTCGCCTTCACGCCGGAAGATCATGGAGATCCTGGATTCCCCGACCCGCAGGTTTCGCAGCTCGACCCACTCCAGCCAGCGGGGCAGCGCCGGCAGGTTCACGGTCAGGATCTCGTCGGGGGCTACGGCCGACAGGCCGAGCATGGCCTGCAGCAGCAGGAACGGCGAGCCGGCCGCCCACGCCTGGGGCGAGCAGGCGACCGGGTAGGCGACGGGACGGTTCGGCGTGCGCCGCGTGAAGCCGCAGAACAGCTCGGGCAGGCGCATGTAGTCGACGAAGAGCGCCGCGTCGAAGATCGCGGTCGCGATGCGGTTCGTCTTGGTGTGCTGGCGGTAGCGCTTCAACCCCGCCGCGATGAACGCGTTGTCGTGCGGCCACACGCTTCCGTTGTGGTAGCTCATCGGGTTGTAGGCGGTTGCGTCCTTGCTCATCGTGCGGACGCCCCAGCCCGAGAACATGTCCGGGCGCAGCAGCCGTTGCGCGACCACCTCGGCTCGTTCCGGCGTCACGATCCCGCAGTAGAGCCCGTGCGCGGGATTGGACGTCACCGTCCGCACCGGCTCCTTGTTCCCGTCCAGCGCCATCGCGTAGTACCCGTCCTCCTCGATCCAGAACGTCTCGTTGAACCGCCGCTTCAGGACGTGGGCCTGCTCGCGCAGGTCGAGCGCGCCCCGCGCGTTGCCGAGCGCCTCGTAGACGTCGGCGACGCGGAGCTTCGCCATGTACGCGTAGGCCTGGACCTCGGCCAGGGCGATCGGAGGCTGGGCGAGCCGCCCGTCGGCGTGCCGCACCGAGTCCCACGAGTCCTTCCACCCCTGGTTGTCCAGGCCGCGCTCGGACCGGCGCCGGTATTCAAGAAAGCCGTCCGCGTCGGCGTCGCCGTGGTCGTTCATCCAGGCCAGCGCGGCCTCGACGTTGGGGATGAGCCGTTGGGCAAGCTCGCGGTCGTTCGTCCACTTGAAGTAGGTGCCGTACAGGATCAAGAACAACGGCGTCGCGTCGACCGAACCGTAGTACGGCGAGTGCGGCACGAGACCGGCGCTTGCGAGCGGGCCGGTTCGCGTCTCGTGCAGGATCTTGCCCGGCTCCTCGTCCCGCCACGGGTCGTCCTTGGTCCCCTGGAACCGGGCGAGAAGCTCCAGCGTGTCGCGCGCCGGCTGCGGGTTCAGCATCAGGATCTGGTGGGCCGTCAACAGGGAGTCGCGCCCGAACGCCGCGACGTACCACGGGATGCCGGCGGCGATGTAGCGACCCTCGGGCGTCTCGGTCAGCAGCGCGCGCAGATCCCTGCGCCCGCGCTGCAGCAGCGTGTTGAACAGCTCGTTGTCGGTCCGGATCGAAGTGCACTCGCGGTCCCACTGGTCGTAGGAGCGCCGAAGGAAGTGAACGATGGAGTCGAAGTCCTCCGGCTCGGGGCCTTCGCCGTCGATGAGCGGCTCCATCACGAAGCTCAGCACCTTGGTCTGGTTGCCGACCAGGTCAAGCTCGAAGCCGAGCTTGACGGCCCCCGGGCGCGGCTCGACGAGGTCGGGCTCGGCCGGCAGCACCACGCGCAGCTCTCGGAACGAACCGTCCTCGCCCAGGTGCGCGAACGTCAGCTCCCTGCCGTCCAGCCGCGGCTTGAAGAACGTGCCCGAGCGCTCGTGGATCCACCCGCGCACGTGGAAGATGTCGGCGAAGTCCGAGCCGAGCGTGATCGTCACGGGAATGCGCACGCGCTGCGGGTTGTAGTTCTTGAACCGGATACGCTCGTGCAACCGGCCCTTGACCACGCGCGTGCGGCGGACATTGATCGTCTGCGCGGGAACGCGCGAGGGGCCTTCGCCGATCTCGGGGTTGGTCAGGTCGACATAGGACATGAACGCGCGCTCGGCGCTCGCCGACAGAAGGATCGGGTTCGCACCGCCGATGCGCATGACGTAGTGGGACAGGAAGCGCGTGTCGCGGAAGTACAGGCCCATGCCGATCTCGCCGTGACGAAGGTTGCCCTCCTGGTCGGCGTAGAGGACCATGTCGCCCTCTTTGGTCGCGAGCAGCGACAGCGTGTCGTCCGTGAGGCGGAAGCGCGCGGACTGGTTGTACAGCTCGGTCGTGTCCGCGTCGACCTCGAAACCGGGCGGGACGCGGGACGCGGCTGCGTTCGAGCGGGCGGTGGCCACTGGGTCGGTCGACTCCCGTGATCGGCGAACGGCGGGATCGGTCCTTCGCGTGCAGTCTAGGTCAGGCCCGATGGGCCCACAACGAACGACGAGTTCAGGCGACGTGCGCGCCGCGCGCGGCGATCGGCACGACGCGAACCGTCCAGCCCTCGGCGAGGATACTCGCGAGGGTCCGAGCGGCCGCGGCGCGGGCGTCGTCGACGAGCGCGCTCACGCTCGGCCCGGCGCCGGACAGGAAGGCCGCGAAGCCTCCCGCCCGCAGGCCCCGCACGAGCGCCGCGCTTTCGGGCATCAGCTCGAAGCGCGCGTCTTGGTGGAGTCGGTCGGCCGTCGCCTCGAACAGCAGGTCGGCGCGGCCGCTCGCCAGCGCCGCGACGAGCAGGCCGGCCCGCCCCACGTTGTCCACGGCCGCGACGCGGGACACGGTCTCGGCGAGCACCGCCCGCGCCTCGGCCGTCACCAGGCCGCCCGGCGCGACGCACGTCAGCACGCCGATCCCGGCGGGCGGGTCCAGGCGCGCGACTCGTCCGCCCGCGCAGACGGTGATCCCGCCCAGCAGGCAGGGCGCGACGTTGTCGGGATGTCCTTCGAGCCGCGTCGCCTCGGCCAGGAGCCGGTCGTCGGAGTCGTCGCCTCCCGACAGCGCGCGCGCGGCGACCAAGCCGGCGACGTAGGAGATCGCGCTCGATCCGAAGCCGCGGCCGAACGCGACCTCGGCGCGGCGGTGGACGCGAAGGCCGGTCTCGTCGCCGAGCAGCGCCCGCACGCCCCGCGCGATCCCGTTGGTCTCGTCGGTCAAGACCGCGTCCGCGCCGGGCCCGCTCGCCGTGATCTCCAGGCCACGCTCGATCGGCTCGACCGTGACCTCGTCGTACCAGTCCAGCGCCAGGCCGAGCGCGTCGAACCCGGGGCCGAGGTTCGCCACCGTCGCCGGCGCGAGCACCCGAACCACTACAGGCCCAGCTCCTGCGCGCACGCGTCGGCGTCGGCGGGCAGCACCTTCGGCTGCGGCGCGCCGGCGATCGCCCAGTCGGGGTCCTTCAGCCCGTGACCGGTGAGCACGCACACGACGGTGGTCCCGGCCACGATCGTCCCGGCCCCGGCGATCTGCAGCAAACCCGCCACCGACGCCGCCGAGGCCATCTCCACGAACACGCCTTCGCGGGCGAGCATCCGGTAGGCGCTCAGGATGTCGCGGTCGGTCACCGACGTGATCGAGCCTTCGGACGACTCGGCCGCCTCGACCGCGCTCTCCCAGGACGCAGGCTTGCCGATGCGGATCGCGGTCGCGATGGTGGAGGGGCTCTCCACCGGACGGCCGAGCACGATGGGCGCGGCGCCGGCCGCCTGGAAGCCGAACATCCGAGGAAGGAACGAGATGTTCCCCGCCTCTCGCTCCTCCTTGTAGCCCTTCCAGTACGCGGTGATGTTGCCCGCGTTGCCGACCGGGATCAGGTGGTAGTCGGGCGCGCGCTCCAGCGCCTCGCAGATCTCGAACGCGCCGGTCTTCTGGCCCTCGATGCGGTACGGGTTGATCGAGTTCACCAACGTCACCGGGTAGCGCTCGACGAGATCGCGCGCGACCGTGAGCGCTTGGTCGAAGTTCGCCTCCACCTGGATGAGCCGCGCCCCGTGGACTAAGGCTTGCGCCAGCTTGCCGAGCGCGATCTTGCCGGCGGGGACGAGCACCGCGCACTCGATGCCGGCCTTCGCCGCGTACGCGGCGGCGCTCGCGCTCGTGTTGCCGGTCGAGGCGCAGATCACCGCCTTGGCGCCTTCCTCGACCGCTTTGGAGATCGCCATCGTCATCCCGCGATCTTTGAACGAGCCGGACGGGTTCGCGCCCTCGTACTTGAGGAAGACGTCCGCGCCGACGCGAGCCGACAGGACCGAGGAGTGGATGAGCGGCGTCCCGCCTTCGCGGAGCGTGATCACCGGCGTCGTGTCCGAGACCGGCAGCCGGTCGCGATACTCCTCGATCACGCCCCGCCACTGGTGCGGAGGCCCGCCGTGGGTCACGGCTCGACGGGAGCGCTCACGCCTCTCCCCCCTCGACGCGCATGACGCTTTCGATCGCCGACACCTGCGGCGTGGTGCGCAGGCGCGTCAGCGTCGCCTGCAAGTCCTGCTCCAGCGCGCGGTGCGTGATCATGACGAGCTGCGCCTCGTCCGCGCTGCCCTCCTGCCACACGCTCGAAATCGAGACGTTGTTGTCGCCGAAGGCGTGCGCGACCGTCGCCAGCACGCCCGGCTCGTCGGCCACGTTCAGCAAGATGTAGTACTGCGAGTACATCCCCTCGATCGGCCGCACCGGCTTGTCCTCGTAGCAGGTGCAGCCCGGGCCGCGGCCGCCGGTGATGATGTTGCGCGCGACGTCGACGACGTCCCCGACGACGCTGGACCCGGTCGGCCCGCCGCCGGCGCCCTGCCCGTAGAACATCAGCTCGCCGACGCGCTCGCCGACGACGAAAACCGCGTTCATGTTCTCGCGCACCGCGGCGAGCGGATGGGTCTCCGGGATCATCGCCGGGTGCACGCGCGCCGCGATCTCACCGTCCTGCTCCTCCGCGATGGCGAGCAGCTTGACCGTGTAGCCGAGCCGCTTGGCGAAGGCGATGTCGCGCGCGGTGATGTCGGCGATCCCCTCGCGATAGACGTCGCCGGCGACGACGCGCGCGTTGAACGCGATGCTGGCCAGGATCGCGCACTTGGCCGCGGGATCGAAGCCCTCGATGTCGGCCGACGGGTCCAGCTCGGTGTACCCGAGCCGCTCGGCCTCGGCGAGCGCGTCGCCGAACTCCAGTCCTTCCTCGGCCATGCGCGTCAGGATGAAGTTCGTCGTCCCGTTGACGATGCCCATCACCTTGTGCACGCGCTCGCCGGCGAGCGACTCCTTCATCGGGTGGATGAGCGGGATGCCGCCGCACACCGCCGCTTCGAAGTACAGGTCGAGCCCCTTGCCGTCCGCGGCGTCGAACAGCTCCTGCCCGAGCGAGGCGAGCAGCTCCTTGTTGGCGGTGACCACGTGCTTGCCGTTGTCGATCGCCTCCAGCAACAGCGTGCGGGCGGGCTCGATGCCGCCCATGACCTCCACGACGATGTCGACCTCCGGATGGCTCACGACCGCGTGCGCGTCGGTCGTGAGCAGCGCGGCGGTGCCCTCCGGCACGTCGCGCTCCTTCGTCAGCGAACGCACCGCGACCGTCGAGACCTCGATGCGCGCGCCGAGGCGCTGCTCGATCTCCGTCGCGTTCGCGTGCAACTGACGCAGGACCGCCGATCCGACGATCCCGCACCCGAGCTGCCCGATCCTGATCGGCCGTGACATGGTCCGCAGAGTCTACCGGCGCAGGCGCGGACCGAACGCCATAACCGGCGCCTGCGGGGGATTTCAGCCTGTTCGCTGGAGGTCGCGGCAATGGGGCGTCGCCCGGCGGCCGTCCCGGGCTTCGAAGCGCTCGAGCCAGCGGCCCGACAGCCCCCGGTTCACGAGCTGCTCCCCGAACGTCGCCAGCCGAAGGCCGAGGATGCTCTCGGCCTCCTGCGTGGTCGTGCGAGGATCGGTCAGCACTTCCCAATGCTTCGTCACCATCAGCGCCGCGTTGTCGCGGCGCTCGAGCGCGAGCGCGACGGCAAGCTCGGCGCTCCCCAGCCACGTGCCCCGCGCATTGCCGAGGCCGAGCGCCCACGGGACATAGTAGAGGCGCGGCCGCCGCTTCGATCCGTACACGCTCGGACCTGGATGCCAGCTCGCTTCGCGCAGCAACTGCGTCCGCGCTTCGCGACTCGCCTGCATCGCGAGCCACAAAGCGACGACGGCGCGCGCTTCGTCGTAGGCGTAGCACCTCGTCGGCATGGGGTGTGCGATCGACCCTGCGGCCCCTCGCGCCGCCCGGGTCGGGTAGGTGGCCACGCCCAGCGGGAACCCGACTGCCCGGACCCCGACCGACAGACCGAGCATCAGGTCCTGCTCGCCGTGCCTCGACCACGCGCTCCCGAAGCCGAGGTCCGAATAACTCAGCCAGACGCCCAGCGCGCCGAGGTCCTGCTCGATCGTCATGGCCGGACGCGCAGCGGCCGGGACGCGCACGAGCGTTCGCCTCACGATGGGTTCTGCCAGGTCGAGGTAGCCCTCGTATCCGGGGTGGACGCAGACCGAAACTCGGTCGATTGTCCGGCACGCGCGCGGCCGCGCCGCGATCGTCGAAGCGCGTGTGTGGCCCAGCCCCTCCACGGTCGAGATCGCGCCGGCGGCGATCACGCCCAGCGCGGTCACCGCCGCCAGCAAGCGTCGCTCGCCGGCGCCCGCGCGGAGCAGCGCGAACGCGCCGAAGGCCATTGCAAGCCCGGCCAGGTACACCAGGTGAGCGCCCACCGGCCGGGCGACGACCTCCCGGGGAAGCGGGGCGAACTCGGGAGCGGCCAGGAGGCCGAACCACTTGGCGACATAGCCCAGCCCGAGCACGACGTGCAGCGTGATCAGGCCGGCAACGGCGACGAAGGCGACCAGCCGTGACGGGAACAGGTACGCGACCGCGACGCCGAGCCCGCCGGCCGCGAACACCGCCGGTACGACCGTCAGGATCTCAAGCGGCGCGGGCGACCCGACGCCGCCCAGCACCTTCAGCAGCACGACCTCCGCACCGGCGACGGCGCCGGCAAGGCCCGCGTACCAGAGGGAGGAGATCACCAGGCTCATCGCCACGGTGGCCGCACTGCTCGGCACGCCGCGCGTGCCGGTCGCGTCCCGGCGCGCGCGGATGGCCGCCGCGTTCTGGAGCACCATCGCCATCCCGCACAGCGGGTAGATCGACACGCCGATCCACGCGTCGTCGCGGTGCAGCAACGGGATGACGTCCGCGACTGCCGTCAGCAGGATCGCCGGCGCGGCGGCGCAGGCGAGGTAGGCGAAGATCGAGCGGCGCGCCCGCCGGACGAGGAAGCCGGCGATCCGAACGGCGACGCGCCACCGAACGGGGCCGTCGAGCAACGCGCGGGCCGCGCGACGCTCGTCGGCGCTTCGCCGAAGCCGCTCGAGTCGAAGCGGTCCGCGCGACGTCGCGACCCCGGTCATGCCGCGTCCTCGCTGCCGCTCGCGCCGACCATCAGCAGGTAGGCGTCCTCGATCGTGGGCTCGGCCGCGATCGCGCCCGAAGGGCGAGCGCCGATAGAGCGGACCTTCCCGTCGCCGGTTCTCCATGCGAGGCCGGCGCCGGCTTCGGGACGCGTGTCGCTCAACCACACACGTCCGCGCGCCGTCGCCGCGAGGGAGGCCGGCGACCCCTGGAACAGGATCGAGCCGCGGTGCAGCACGATCACGTCCCGGCACAGCGCGGCCACGTCTTCGGTGTGGTGCGTCGAGAGCAGCACCGCGCGGTCCTCGCCGAGGCTCGAGATGAGGTCGCGAAACCGCAGCCGAAGCTCCGGATCGAGACCGGCGCTCGGCTCGTCGAGCAACAGGACGGGCGGACTACCGAGCAGCGCCTGCGCCAGGGCGACGCGGCGGCGCATCCCGCCCGACAGCGCCCTGATCCGCGTCCCCATCACGTCGCCGAGCCCCACGGCATCGAGCACGCGACGCACCTCGCCGCGCCGCACGCCGCGATCGGTCATCTCTTTCAGGATGGCGATGTAATCGACGAAGTCGTATGCCGTGAACCGCTGATAGAAGCCCGGTTCCTGCGGCATGTAGCCGATCTTGCGCCGGATCTCGGTTCGCTCCGCGCCGCTCTCGGGATCGAACCCGAGGATGCGAATCGAGCCCGCGTCGTAGCCGGCGACGGTTGCAAGGACGCGCAGCAGCGTCGTCTTGCCGGCCCCGTTCGGACCGAGCAGCCCGGTCACGCCCACGCCGACCTGTGCGCCGACGCCCGCGATCGCGCGCTTCGACCCGTACCGAACCTCTACGTCTCTAATCTCGATTGCGGCGCCGCTCATGCGCTAATCGCCCTCCACGGCCCGCCAGCGCCTCCACAGCGCCGACACGGCCACCAGCGCGACCGCGGCCAGCGCCACTTGCGCGTCGAGCCGCGCGATGCGCAGCACGTCCTGGCTCCTCGCCTCGGCGACGAACGCGGCAAGGATCCAGGCAACGGCCACTGCTCCCGCGGCGACCAGCGGCCTTCGCGATCCCAGGGCGAGCCCCGTGGAGGTCACCGCGATCGACGGGATCAGCCAGATGACGAGCCCCGCACCCGCGGGAAGGAAGACGCTCGACACTGCGGCGATCGCGAGCGTCGCGATCAGCACGGCCGCCGACCGGAGAAGCAGCAGCCGGAACGAACGCAGCGGCGCCGACAGACCGATCTCGTAGGTCGGGTCGACGCCCGGTCCGTAGGCGACCGCGACGCCGGCGAGCGGCAGCAGCGGCGCGATCGTGATGTAGACGAGCAGCCCGCCGCGGCCCCCCGCGTTCGCCGCCGTCACGGCAAACCCGAACGCGATCGCGACCGCCAGCAGCCAGGACACGCTGAGCGACGGCGTCGCGGACAAGAGCCGCGCGAGATGATCGGGGACGGCGAGCCGGCGCAACCCGCGCTCGACGATCCCCGGCTTGCTGATCAGCTCGTCGTCGATCCGAGCCCACGCGCGATCGAGCGTCGTACGATCGACCAGCGCGCCGGCCGCCAGCGTGCATCGGTCGCACCGTTCGACGTGTGCCTCCAACGACGCCGCGGATGCCCAGGCAAGCTCGCCGCGCGCGTAGGCGCGCAGCATCTCGGCGTCTGCGTGCCAGATCATGCGAGCTCTCCTCGAAGCTGCGCCTTCGCGCGCATCATGCGAGTCTTCACCGTCCCGGCGGGAATGCCGAGCAGCGCCGACGCCTCGCGAGTCGTCAGCCCGTCCAGGATCGTCGCTTGTACGACCGCGCGCAGCTCCGGCGAGAGCCGTTCGAGCGCGCTGCCGAGGTCGCCGTGCTCGACGCCGTAGAGCACGCGCTCCTCCGCCGACGGCTCGTGGGCCTGACGCACGGCGCGCAGGACGCGCGGCTGCCGCCGCAGCCGGTCGACGAGTCGGCGGATGGCGATTCCCCAGATCCACGCTCCGACCTGACCGCGACCCGCGTAGCGGCCGGCACCCCTCCACACCGCCAGGAACGTGTCCTGCACGACTTCCTCCACCACCCCTTCGTCGGCGCATCGGCGAGACAGGCGAAGCAGGAGCCACGGCGCGTGACGCCGGTACAGGGTCTCGAGCGCGCTCCGATTCCCCGCGGCGACGTCGTGCAGCAACCGGGCATCCGAAGGTTCCCCCTGCGGCCTCCCGCCCACGCCTTTCCTGTCGTCGCCGAGCGTCATGACGGTTCACGGTAGCGCCGGTTTGACGGCGGGCCCAGGCCGGGCGACGCTGTGCCGCAAGGAGGGGATCCCCCATGCCCGAGCGCCTCACCGCCCTGGACGCGCAGTTCCTGCACCTGGAGACGCCCTCGGTCCACATGCACGTCGGGGGACTGCTCGTGTTCGATTCCGAGACCAGGCCGGCGGGACCGCTGACCTTCGCCGACGTACGGGCGCTCGTGCGCAGGCGGATCCACCTCGTGCCACGCTTCCGGCAGAAAGTCGTCCCCGTGCCCTTCAACGCGGGCCGCCCCGTGTGGGTGGACGACCCGCACTTCGACTTGGACTTCCACATCCGCAACTCCGCCCTGCCGGCCCCGGGCGGGCGGCGCGAGCTGGCCGAGGCGTGCCAGCGGATCGCCTCGCGCCCGCTCGACCGCTCGAAGCCGCTCTGGGAGCTGTATTTCTTCGAAGGTCTGGAGGACGGACACGTCGCGATCTTCAGCAAGGTGCACCACTGCATGATCGACGGCATGAGCGGCATCGACATCGCCACGATCCTGCTCGACTTCACCGTCGAGCCGCGCGAGATCGAGCCCGCGCCCCCGTGGCGGCCGGCGCCCGAGCCGTCGGGGCGCGCGCTCCTCGCCGATGCCGTCGTCGACCAGATCACCAACCCGATTCGCGCGGGCTTCGACATCGCCGAGCAGATCGTGCGCGCGCCGCGCATCGCGTTGCACCAGGCGCAGGACCTCGCGGGCGGCCTGGCGGAGCTGGTCTCGGAGGGACAAGCGCCGGGCAGCTCGATCAACCACGCCATCGGGCCCAACCGGCGGTTCGTGATCGTCGACGCGCCGGTCGGCGAGTTCAAGGAGGTGAAGGACGCGCTCGGCGGCACGGTCAACGACGTCGTCCTCGCCTGCGCCGCGGGCGCGCTGCACCGGTTCCTGGTCGACCGGGGCGAGCAGACGCAAGGCAGGACGCTCCGCGCCATGGTCCCCGTGTCGGTTCGCGCCGACCAGCAGCACGGCAACCAGATCACCAACATCTTCGTGAACATGCCGGTCGGCCCGATGACCGAGGTGCACCGGCTGCGCGCGATCTCGGCGATTACCAAGGACCTGAAGGCGTCGCACCAGGCGCTCGGCGCGGCGGCCCTGATGAACCTCGGCACGTGGGCGCCTCCCACGCTGCACGCGCTCGGCGCGCGCCTGATGTCGCGCGGCCGGTTCATCAACCTTGCCGTGTCGAACGTGCCCGGCCCGCAAGTCCCGCTCTACATGGACGGCGCGCGGCTCGCGCTGACGGTGCCGCTCATGCCGCTCGCCGAGTCCTCCGGCCTGTCGATCGCGGTCACGAGCCTGAGCGGGATCATGGGCTTCGGCCTCACCGGCGACTGGGACATGCTCCCGGACCTCGACGTCGTGGCCGGCGGGCTCCTGTCCACCCTTGCCGAGCTGCTGAAGGCCGCGCGCGCGTAACGCCCGCGGGCCTACGGCTCGTCGTGGTCGATCAGGTCCTCGTACGACTCGCGGCGCACCAGCACGCGAGCGATCCCGTCGCGAACCGCCACGACCGCCGGCTTGCGGAAGCGGTTGTAGTTCGACGCCATCGAGTAGCCGTAGGCGCCGGTGGCCGGGATTGCGAGCACGTCGCCGCGCGCGATGCTCGAGGGCAGCGCGACGTCCTTGATCAACAAGTCTCCCTGCTCGCAGTGCGAGCCGGCAATCGTCACGATCTTGTCCGACGGCTCGGTCGCCTTGCTCGCGAGCAGCGCCTCGTACCGCGCGCCGTAGAGCGCGGGACGGATGTTGTCGCTCATGCCGCCGTCGACCGACACGTACGTGCGGATACCCGGCACGTCCTTCACCACGCCGACGCGATACAGCGTCACCATCGCGTTGGAGATCAGCCAGCGGCCCGGCTCGACGGCGAGCCGCGGCATCGGCAGGCCGAACCGCGCCATCTCCGCGGCGACCTTCGCGCGCGTCTCGGTCGCGATCGCGTCGACGCGCGCCGGGAACTCGCCGCGCGTGTAGGCGATGCCGAGCCCGCCGCCGAGGTTCAGCTCGCGCGGCTCGATGCCGACGGCGTCGCGCACCGTCCCGCAGAACTCGGCCATGATCTCCGCGGTTCGCAGAAACGCTTCGGCACCGGTGATGTTCGAGCCGATGTGCGCGTGGTAGCCGGCCGGCTCGACGTTGGGGAGGTCGCGCGCGCGCTTGGCGGCCTCCAGCGCCACGCCCCCCTCGATCGACATGCCGAACTTCGAGTCCTCCTGCCCGGTCATGATGTATTCGTGCGTGTGCGCCTCGACGCCGGGCGTGACGCGCAGCAGGACCCGCTGCCGCACGCCCTGCCCGGCGGCGATCGCGTCGATGCGGCCCAGCTCTTCGATCGAGTCCGCCGCGATGCGGCCGACGCCGGCGGCGACCGCCATCGCCAGCTCCTCGTCGGTCTTGTTGTTGCCGTGCGCCATGATCCGTTCCGGCGGGAACCCGGCGTGTAGCGCCGTGAACAGCTCGCCGCCGCTCGCCACGTCCAGGCTGAGACCCTCCTCCGCGACCAGGCGGGCCATGCCCAGGCACAGGAACGCCTTGCCCGCGTAGTAGACGTCGCCGTCGGGATAGGCGGAGCGGTACGCACGCGCGCGCTCGCGGAAGGTCTGCTCGCAGAACGCGTACAGCGGCGTTCCGAACTCCTCGGCCAGCGCGACCGCGTCGGCGCCGGCGATCTCCAGATGGCCTTCGTCGTTGACCCGCGCGGTCGCGGGCAGGACGTCCTTCAGCGTGTGCGGCATGTCCCTCCTACATCGACTCCGGCGCGGTCACGCCCAGCAGCGCGAGCGAGTTGCGAAGCGAGATCTGCGCCGCGCGGCACAAGTGCAGCCGCGCCTGCGTCAACGCGGCGTCCTCCGACACGACGCGACAGTCGCGGTAGAACGCGTGGAACAGCGCCGCCAGCTCCTCGGCGTAGCGCGTGAGCCGGTGGGGGGCGCGAAGCCGCGCCGCCACGTCCACCGCTTCCGGCAGCTCCGCGATCTTGCGCAGCAGGTCAAGCTCGGACTCGTGCTGCAGCTCCTCGAAGGCGACCGCGTCCAGCGGTGCGATCGCGATCCCCGTCTCCGCCGCCTTGCGCAGGATCGAGCAGATGCGCGCGTGCGCGTACTGCACGTAGTAGACCGGGTTCTCCTGGCTCTGCGCGACCACCTCGTCCAGGTCGATCGTCAGCGTCTGGTCCATCCCGGTGCGCAGCAGGTGATAGCGCGCCGCGTCCACGCCGATCTCGTCGAGCAACTGCTCGAACGTCACGCCTTCGCCCTGGCGCTTGCTCATGCTGACGACCTCGCCGCCGCGCGCCAGGTGCACGAACTGGCCGAGCAGGAACTCGCAGTGCTCCGGGTCCTCGCCGAGCGCGCGGATGCCGGCCTGCATGGTCTTGACGTGCCCGTGGTGGTCGGCGCCCCAGAGGTAGATGATCCGCTGGTAGCCGCGGCGCAGCTTGTCCAGGAAGTAGGCGAGGTCCGAGGCCCGGTAGTGCGGGTGGCCGTCCGAGCGCACGAGCACCCGGTCCTTGTCGTCGCCAAAGTCGGTCGTGCGCAGCCACTTCGCGCCGTCCTGGTCGTAGACGTGGCCCAAGTCCGCGAGCATGTCGACGACGCGGAGCACCGCGCCCTCGTCGTGCATCGCGGTCTCGCTGAACCAGATGTCAAAGTCGACCCGGAACCGCCCGAGCGTTTCCTGCTGCTGGGCGAACATCCGCTGCCTGCCGTACTCGCCCATCGCGCGGACGCGCTCCTCCTCGGGCGCCTGCACCAGCCGGTCGCCGATCTCGTTCTTCAGCTCGCGAGCGATCTCGGTCACGTAGTCGCCCCGATAGCCCTCTTCGGGGACCTCGGCCTCGATGCCGAACTCGTTCAGGTAGCGCGCGGCGATCGAGGCGCCGAAGCGCTCGATCTGCCGGCCGTAGTCGTTGATGTAGAACTCGCGCTCGACCGTGTGGCCGATCGACTCCAGCACGTACGCGAGCGTGTCGCCCACGGCGGCCCAGCGCGCGTGGCCCAGGTGCATCGGACCCGTCGGGTTGGCGCTGACGAACTCGACCTGGATCTTCTCCGGCTCGTCGGTCTGCGAGGCACCCCAGCGCTGCCCGGCTTCCTCGGCCGCGCGCACGATGCCGGTCAGCCACGAGTGCGACAGCGTGAAGTTGAGGAAGCCCGGCCCCGCGATGGTCACCTCCTGCACGTGTGCAGGCGTGCCCAGCGCGCCCACGATTGCCGCGGCGATCTCGCGCGGCGGCCGGCCGGCCACGCGCGCGCACACCATCGCGACGCCGGTGGACCAGTCGCCGTGCTCCTTCAGGTTCGGGCGTTCGAGGTCGAACGGCGGCACGACGAACCGCGGCAGCGCGCCCGTGGACTGTGCCCGCTCGATCGCCTGCCGCACGGAGCTGGCGAGCGCTCGCTGGATCACCGCTCAGCCCTTCGGGAAGAGCGTCTCGCCGGCCAGGACCTTCTTCACGGCTTCCAGCAGGTCCACCGGGTCGAACGGCTTGGTGAGGTAGGCCGCTGCGCCCAGCTCCAAGCCGCTGCTGACGTCCATCTCCTGCGCGCGGGCCGACAGGAAGATCACCGGGATGTGCGCGGTCGCGGGATCGGCCTTGATCCGGCGGCAGGCCTCGCGCCCGTCCACCTTGGGCATCATGACGTCGAGCAGCACCAGGTCCGGCTTGAACTCGTGAACGCGCTTGATCGCGTCCTCGCCGTCGTCGGCCTTGGCGACCGTATAGCCTTCAAGTTCGAGGTTGACTTCCAGCAACTGCTGGATCACGCGGTCGTCGTCGACGATCAATACCTTCGCCAGGGCGGGCCCTCCAATCTCGGTTCGAGCATGATAGCCGCGCCGGGCCCGGCCGAAAACCGAGTTGGGAGCCGGTGCTACGCTTCGTCCCGGACGCCCCCGTAGCTCAGTGGATAGAGCACCGGCCTCCGGAGCCGGGAGCACAGGTTCGAGTCCTGTCGGGGGTACCGAAGGTTGCCGATCGCCCGGCGAACCCCTCTCGTTGGGCGAATGGTCCCTCTCGTTGGGCGCGTTCGTGACGATCCCGACGCACTCACGCCCGCAGCCCGCAGCGCCGTGGTACTTCTCTTCCCTCATGCGTTCCGAATACGGAACAGATCGGGTATCAGAACCCGCCGAGCACCGTGTCGCTTTGATCGCGGCGGCTCAGCACGGCGTCGTCTCTCGCGAGCAGGCCTTGGCCGCGGGCGTGACGAGGAGCTTGATCCACCGGCGCGTGACGGCCGGGCTGTGGCAGCAGCCCCAGCCACGTGTCTACTGCATCGGCGGGGCGCCGCCTTCGTGGCGACAGGAGGTCATGACCGCCTGCCTGGCGTGGGGGACCGGGGCCGTTGCTTCGCATCGGTCGGCCGCCGCGCTGTGGCGACTACCGGACTTCGAGCCGCGCGGCGAGCCGCAACTCACCGTTCCCCCACGACGAAAGCGCGCGAACTCCACCATTGCGGTTCACCGCTCAAACCTCCCGCCCGCAGACATGACGACCGTTGGCGCGATACCCGTCACAACGGCGGCGAGGACACTGTTCGACATCGCGGCGGATGTTGCCGCAGGCGTCGTCGAGGAAGCGCTCGACGACGCCCTGCGGCGAGGCATCGTCTCGCTTCCGCGGTTGCAGTGGCGCCTCGACGAGCTGGGCCGCAAGGGGCGGCCTGGGATCGCCACGATGCGCTCCCTGCTGGCCGACCGTGGAGGATCGGCGGTGCCCCAGAGCGTCTTCGAAACCAAGCTTCTGCGCCTGCTGACTCGCTCCGGACTACCGCAGCCCGTCACGCAGCACCACGTCAAAGAGCGCGGACGTCTCGTCGCCGTCGTCGACTTCGCGTTTCCTTCCGCCCGCGTCGCGGTCGAGGCCGACGGATACCGATGGCACTCGGGGCATCGTCGCTGGGCGCGCGACGTTGCGCGGCGGAACGCTCTCACGTCGCTCGGCTGGAGGGTCATCCACGTGACGTGGAACGACCTCACCTCGAGGCCACAGCACATTCTCCGGTCCGTCGAGGCGCTGGTGAGCGCCCGTCACGAGCCGGCGGTTCAGGCGCCCAGCGGGCGGGCGGTTCAGGCGCCCAGCGGGCGGGCGGTTCAGGCGCCCAGCGGGCGGGCGGTTCAGGTGCCCAGCGGGCGGGCGGTTCAGGTGCCCAGCGGGCGGGCGGTTCAGGTGCCCAGCGGGCGGGCGGTTCAGGTGCCCAGCGGGCGGGCGGTTCAGGTGCCCAGCAAGGCGGCGTCGAAGCCGTAGGGCAGCTCGAGACGATGGGCCCGCAGGAGGGGCTCGTCGGCGAGGATCTGCTTGGTCGGGGCGTCGGCGATGACGCGGCCGGCGCTCAGCAGCAGCGCTCGCGGGCATTGCTGGAGCGCGAAGGGAAGGTCGTGGGTCACGACGAGCGCGGTAACCGGCAGGCGCCCGAGGATCTCCCCAAGCTCGCGCCGGCTCGCGGGGTCCAGGTTCGAGGTCGGCTCGTCCAGGACCAGGATCTCCGGCGCCATCGCCAGCACGGTCGCGATCGCGACGCGCCGGCGTTGCCCGAACGACAGGTGGTGCGGCGGCCGGTCCGCGACGTGCTGCATCTCGACCGCGGCGAGCGCCTCGTGCACACGCCGCTCGACGTCGTCCATGCCCAGGTTCGCCGGGCCGAACGCGACATCCTCGCGCACCGTCGGCATGAAAAGCTGGTCGTCGGGGTCTTGGAAGACGAGCCCCACGCGCCGGCGAACCTCGCGCTCGTTCGTGCCGCCGACGACGAGGTCGCCGACGCGGACGCTTCCGGACGTCGCCGACAGCACGCCGTTCAGGTGCAGCATTAGGGTCGTCTTGCCGGCGCCGTTCGGACCGATGACCGCCACGCGCTCGCCCGGGGCGACGGTGAAGCCCACGCCGTCCAGCGCGCGCGTCCCGTCCGGGTACGCGTAGGTGAGACCCGCGACCGTCAGCGCAGCAGCCATGCGCCCGAGGCAACGGAAGCGGCAAGAACCGGGACGGCGAGGCCGCGCGTCCATTCGCCCGCGCCGGCTCCGCCCGAGTCCAGCGACGGCATGGACCCCGCGTAGCCGCGACTGACCATCGCGAGGTAGACGCGCTCGCCTCGCTCGAACGCGCGGATGAACAGCGTGCCGGCGGTCGCTGCGATCGCGCGGGCCTGCCAGAGCCACCGCGGGTCGTACCCGCGCGACAGGCGCGCGATCTTCATGCGGTGCAGCTCGTCGGCGAGCAGGTCGAGGTAGCGGATCATGAATGCGGCGACGCTGGTGATGACGCGCGGGACGCGCAGCCGCTCGAGCCCGCGGATAATCGAGGGCAACGGGGTCGTCGCCGCGAGCGTCAGCGTCGCCCCCAGCCCGAGCGTCGCCTTCGCAAGGATGTTCCACGCCGCCCACAAACCGTCGCTCGACAGCGCCATGCCGAGCACCTCGACGCGCGGACCGCGCGCGACGAACGGCAGGGCGATCGCGAACAACAGGAAGGGCGTCTCGATCAGCATTCGCTTGCCGACGAAGCCCGGCGGGATGCGCCCGATCGCCCAGAGCCCGACCAGCAGGATCGCGTGCGCGCCGAACGCCCAGAACGCCTCTCGCGGCGTGGCCACGACCGCGACGACGAAGGCGAGCAGGGCTGCGGTCTTGACGTGAGCCGGCAGCCGGTGCAGCGGCCCGTCCGCGTCGTGGTAGAGGCCGCCGACGTGGCCCGCGCCCACTAGCCGGACTCGGCGACGCCGGCTTCGGCCGCGGCGGCGCGCCGCCCGCCGGCGGACCGGCGCGCGTTGGCGCGAACGACGGCGCCGAACAGGATCGAGCCGACGCCGAAGGTGACGAGCGTGCCCACGAGCCCCGCGAGCCCGGCCGAGACGCGATCGTTCCCGACGCCGCGCACGCCGTAGCCCGCGACCGGCGAGCCCTCCAGCGCATGACCGGCGGCCGTCCCGTCGAAGCGCTGGTCGATCGAGACTCGTTCGAGCCCGTCCGGCGATCCGCTCGCGAACGGCGAGACGAACATCGCCAGTCCCGCGGCCACGAGCAGCCCGCCGATGACGAAGTAGCGCGCCTCCCGCCGCATCAGGACTGACCTCCGGCGACCGGCGCCGGCTCCGCGCGAACGAGCGTCAGCCCGCGCGCGCCGTGCACGAGGTCCGGCCTGACCCGCAGCACCGCCCCGACGGTCATCGCGGTGATCACGCCCTCGCCGACCCCGATCAGCACGTGAACGCCGACCATCGCGCCGAGCAGCGCGCCGAGCGGGATGTCCGCCGTCCCGCCGATCACGTACTCGAACGTGAACGCGGCGCTCGCCAGGACGACGCTGATGCCCGCGGCGAGCCCCGCGGCCAGCGACACGCTCGCCGCGGTCTTGGGCAGCACGCGCTTGATTCCGGCGAAGACCAGGTAGCCCCCGATGCCGGCGACAAGGCCCATGTTGAGCACGTTCAGCCCGAGGGCGGTCAGGCCGCCGTCGGCGAACAACGCCTGCACGCCGAGCACCACGGCCAGGCACACAACGGCCGCGTACGGACCGACCAGGACGGCGGCGAGCACGCCGCCGATGAGGTGACCGCTCGTGCCTGCCGCGACCGGGAAGTTCAGCATCTGAACGGCGAAGATGAACGCGGCGACGAGCCCCGCGAGCGGCGCCTGCCGTTCGTGGAGCGTCTCGGCCGCGCGCCTGACCGAATACCACAGCCCGCCCGCGGTGAACGCGCCCGCGCCCGCGGAGGTTGCGGCGTTGATGAAGCCGTCCGGGATGTGCATCGCGCTCCTTGCTGGAGTGCTTGTTGCAGCCTCTTGCAGCAAGCATGCTAGCCCCGCGGGCGGCCTTCCGTCAACGACTTGCAGTTGCAATGCAATGCAGTAAGATCGACCCCGTGCAGGACACGGCCACGATCGTCTCGGACCTGCGGGCGCGCGGGCACCGGCTGACGCCCCAGCGCGAGGCCATCATCGGCGCCGTGCTGAAGGCCAAGGGCCACATCGTCCCGGTCGAGCTGGCGCGGGCCGTGCAGCGCCGCATGAGCGCCGTCAACCCGTCCACCGTCTACCGCACGCTGTCGTTGCTGGAGGACCTCGGCGTGCTCAAGCACTCCCACCTCGAGCACGGGCCGGAGTACTACCGGGCGACCAGCCAGGACCACGTCCACCTGCGCTGCGCGCGGTGCGGGACCGACGACGACCTGTCCCTGGACGAGGCGGAGCGGCTCAAGCAGTTGATCTACGCCCACGCGGGGTTTCTCCCCGACCTCAGCCACTTCGCGATCAGCGGTCTGTGCGCCGCGTGTCAAGCTCGGTGACGCCCCGGGACCGGGCCCGGCGAGGCCTCAGGACCAGGTGTCGTCGTCGCGCGGCTGGTCGATCAAGCCCAGCTTGAGCGCGGCCGCCACCGCCGCCGCACGCCTCTGCACCTGGAGCTTCTCGAAGATGCTCGACACGTACGCCTTCACCGTGCGCTCGCTGACGTAGATGCGCTCGCCGATCTGCTTGTTCGACAGCCCGCGCGCCATCAGGCGCAAGACCTGGATCTGGCGGTTGGTCAGCGTCGCTCCCCCGAAGGCCTCCGGCGCGGAGATCTGCGTCTGCGACTCGACCGCGTCGGTCGGGTCCTCGAACTCGATCTTGCTCGCGCCGACGGTGATCTTGTCGCCGTGATGGAGCTGGCGGATCGCGCTCAACCGCTCGCCGTTGACGTAGGTCCCGTTGTGGCTGCCGAGGTCCTCGATCAGCGTGGCGCCGCCGCGCCGCATGATGATCGCGTGCACGCGCGACACGAGCGGGTCGTCGAGCGCGACCTCATTGCGCGCGCGACGGCCCAGTGTGTGCTCGTCCGCGGCGAGGGTCAGCCGTTCGCCCGCGCGCGGGCCGTGCATGAAGATCAGGACCGGAGAGACCACGCGCGAAGGATACCGGCTACTCGGGAACGCCCCGCACCTTCCGGACGACGAACAGCCCTGCGAAGAAGGCCACGATCGAGCTTGCGATCAGCAGCTCGCCGGCGACTTCGCCGAGGAAGGAGCCGTCCGCGACCGGCGGCGCGGTCGCCGTCGGGCTGGGGCTCGGCTCGGGCAGCTCGGTCGGCTCGGCGACCGGCAGCGGCTCGGGCACGTCGGCGCGCAGCACGATCTTCAACCGCTTGGTGTCCGGGTCGTTGCTGGCGACGACGATCCGCGCCCTCCGCTCGCCTTCGGTTGCGGACTTGAACGCCACGCGCAGGTCGATCGCCTGCCCGGGCTCCAGCGTACGCGGCAGGCCGGGATCAGTCAGCAGCTCGAACGACGGGTCGCCGTCCAGCTCGATCGAGCGGACGAGCAGCTTGTAGCGGCCCTGGTTCGCCACCGACAGCCCTCGCACCGCGCGCTCCTTCACCGCGGGCTGCCCGAAGTCGACCTCCGTCGGCGTCGAGACGACGTCGGGTTCGATCCCCGCGCCCGCAAGGTCGACCCGGATGTTGCGCGCGGGAACCGTCTCGTCGACGCACGAGTCGCTGTCGATCTTGAGCTGCGCGCGGCGGGCGCCGGGCCCGCGCGCCGTGAACGACACGCGCAGCGTCAGGGGCGAGCCGTCCGTGACCACGACCGGCTTCGACGGCCGCACGCTGAAGTCGGCTGCGTTGCGGCCGATGATCGAGATCGACTTGACCTGCAACGGCGAGTCCCCGTCGTCGTAGACGGTGACGACCTTCGCCTCCGCGCTCTGGCCGACGCGCACGTCGCTGAATTGGAGGAAGTCCGGCGAGGCGTCGATGAAGCGATCGATCCCGCTGCCCGACAGCGAGACCTTCCGCGTCTTGGGCGAGGCCGACGGCGACGGGTTCGAGCTGGAGGGCGGATTGGCCGCGCCGAAGTCGATCAGCGCCTGGCCCGACACCGCCCCGGCGCGCTGGGGAACGAACCGCGCCGAGAACGTCGCGCGGCCTCCCGCGGGCACGGTGTCGACCGGTCCCCCGTCCACCTCGAAGACCGCGCTGGGCGTGGCGCGGATGGCGACGTCGCGGGCGTCCTGGTTGCTCTCGTTGGCGAAGACGATCCGCTTAGAATTGCTCGCCGTCCGGACGCACCTGGACGTGAAGGAGATCGAGTCCGGAGACACGCTGAACGTGGCCGCCGCCCATGCGGCGAGCGGCAACAGGATCAGGACCGCCGCGAGGATCGAAGAAGCGCGTGCGCGCATGTGCATTGAGAGCGTAGCAACGCCGTCGGGCCCGCGCGGCGTGCGCGGGCATCGCGCGGCGCGGCGGGCGGCGGCAGTTCGGGCATGGATTAGCATGGCTCGAACGAAGACCACGGACGGGGGACCCGATGAAGATCGTCGTCGAATACTGCGCCGTTTGAGGCTACGCGGACAGAGCCGTCGGTCTGGCGGCCGAGCTGCTGGAAGCCCACGAGAACGACATCGTCTCCCTGGAGTTGCAGCCTTCGCGGGGCGGCGTGTTCGAGGTGACCGTGGACGGTGAGCTGATCTTCTCCAAGAAGGCCCTGGGCCGGCACGCCGGGCGCGGCGAAGTCCTGCGCCTGCTCGAATCGCGATGAGACGCGCGCTCATGGTGTTCAACCCGCACGCATCCAGCGTGTCGGAGCCGGTGCGGGACGTCATCGCCCACGCGCTCGCCAGCGAGGTGAAGCTGGACGTGGCCGAGACCAAGCACCGTCACCACGCGACCGAGCTGGCGGCGGGCGCCGTTGCCGACGGCTTCGATCTCATCGCCTGCCTCGGCGGCGACGGCACCCTCAACGAGGTGGTCAACGGCATGGCCGGCGCGGAGGTGCCCGTCATCCCGCTCCCGGGCGGCGGCACGAACGTCTTCGCGCGCACGATGGGCCTGCCGAAGGACCCGGTCGAAGCGACGAGCCTCGTCCTCGAGCGTCTCCACGACGACGTCGAGCCCGAGCGCATCAACCTCGGGCGCGTGAACGGCCGCGCCTTCACGTTCTGCGCCGGCATCGGCTTCGACGCAGCCGTCGTCCGCGCGGTCGAGCGGCGTCAGCGAATCAAGCGCCGCGTCGGCGAGCCGTTCTTCGTCTACCAGGCCGTGCGCACGTTCTTCTTCGCCTACCCCCGCCGCAACCCGCCGCTGAGCATCGAGGCGGGCGAAGAAGCCGTCGACGGCCTCCACCAAGTGGTCGTCTGCAACTCCAACCCCTACACGTTCCTGGGCAAACGGCCGTTCCAGCTCTGTCCGTCCGCGTCAAGCGACCGCGGGCTGGACTACACGGCGCTGCGCTCGTTCAGGACGGCGACCGTCCTTCGCGTGGTGCTGCGCGCGTTCGGCGCCGCGGGCCACCCGAAGATGCGCTCGGTGCGGACCGCGCACGACCTCGACGAGTTCCGCGTCCACGCCTCGCGGCCGGTCCTGTATCAGGTCGACGGCGATTTCGCCGGCGAAGCGAGCGCCTTCGAGCTGTCCAGCGAGCCGCGCGCGCTGTCCGTCATCTGCTGAACGCGCTCATCCGCCCGCGACCGCCGCTCGAACCGCGTCGGGGTCGTCGCAGAAGATCCCGTCGACGCCCATCGCCGCGAGCTGCGCGGCACGGGTTCCGTCCTCGACGGTCCAGGCGAGCACCGCCGCGCCGCACGCGTGCAGCTCCTCGACGAAGGACGCATCGAGCGTGCCTTGCTCGACGTGGCACTCGTCGAGGCCGTGCGCGCGAACGCGATCGGCAAGCCAGTGGTCGCCCGGCACGCAGTACCCGGTGAGCGCGGCGGTGGCGCCGGACAGCTCCCGCGCCCGAAGCACCGCGTCCAGGTCGAAGGACGACACCGTCACGTCCGGCACGCCTCGCAGGAGCGGCGCGGCCGCCTCGGCCACCGGGACCGCCGGCACGACGCCGCCGTCGGGCGTCCGGGGCATCTTCAGCTCCGCCACCATCGGGATCCGGCCTCCCGCGGCGGCGAGGAACTCCTCCAAGGTCGGGATCGGGCCGGCCGCCGTGCTCAGCAGGCGCACCGCTCGCAGCGGCATCCGGGACACCAAGCCCGTTCCGCCCGTCGTGCGAGCGACGTCGTCGTCGTGGATCACGACCGGCACGCCGTCGGCCGTCGCGCGCACGTCGAACTCGATCCCGTCCGCTTCCGAGGTCAGCGCTGCGGCGACGGCCGCAAGGCTGTTCTCCGCGGCGAGCGCCGCTCCCGATCGATGAGCGATGTATCTCATGATTCGTCGAATCTCATGGTTCGTCCTCGGCGCGCTTCCAGGCGGAACCGCAACGTTCCCTCGTGAATCACCGTGGTGTCATACCGACGCAGCGTGCTCAGATCGCCACATCATGCACAGGATCAACGGCGCGGGCGCCCAAAAGCCCGAGATTTTCGGGCCAGACTATTGCCACGTCCTGGAAGGTCGTAATAGATTCGACGCCGTTCTCCGCGCCAGGCCGGGCGGGGACGGGGGGAGTCGCGAGCGAAAGGGTTGGGTGAGCACAAGCCATATGGATTGGCGACATCAGGCGGCATGCCGCGACATCGATCCGGAGATTTTCTTCCCGATCGGAACCACCGGCCCCGCACTCGCACAGATCAAGGCCGCGCAGGCGATCTGCGGAACCTGCGCCGTGAGCACGCAGTGCCTCGAGTGGGCGCTGGATACCGGGCAGGACGCCGGCATCTGGGGCGGACTCACCGAGGAAGAGCGACGCGCCGTGCGTCGCGGCTCGCGCGAGCCCGTCGCCGTCTAGCATCGCTGCCACGAGGTAGGCTCTCTTCGTGCTGCCCGGACGCGAGGAATACGTGCCGCCGGTGGGCTTCGCTCGCGAGCCGCGCGTCGAGCACCGCCGGTGGGTCGCCCGCATCGTGCTCATCGCGTTCGTGCTCGCGCTCGGCTGGGTGCTGCTGACGCGGGTGGTCCAGACGCAGGACGACAATCGCGTGCAAGACTCGTGCGAGCAGGGGTTCGGCGGACGGGACTGCGAGCTTCCCGCGCCGATCTGATCATCCGATCACCGGCACGCGCACCTCGATCGCGGTTCCGCCGTTCGACGTGACGACGATCTCCCCCGCCATCTCCTTGGCGAGCGTCCGGACGATCTGGAGGCCGAGGCTGCTCGCGTCCTCGATGGTGAAGTCCTCCGGCACGCCGACCCCGTCGTCCTGAACCGAGACCGCCACGCCCGGGGTCGTCCGCTTCAGACCCACCGTGATCGATCCGCCCCGCCCCGGGAAGGCGTGCTCGACCGCGTTCTGCAGCAGCTCCATCAGGATGAGCGACAACGGCGTCGCGATCGCGCTCGGCAAGGTTCCGGCCGTCCCCTCCAGCGTGAAGCGGATCGGGCGGTCCGGCCGGACGAACGCATCCTCGACGAGCGTCACCACGCGCTGCGCCACGCGATCGAACTCCACGACGTCGGACGCGTCCTGCGACAAGGTCTCGTGCACGACCGCAATCGAGGAGATGCGCCGGACGCTCTCCTCCAGCTCCGCGCGCGCCTTGCCCTTGCCGAGCCGTCGCGACTGCAAGCGCAGCAGCGACGCCACCATCTGGAGGTTGTTCTTCACGCGGTGGTGAATCTCGCGGATCGTCGCGTCCTTCAGCAGCAGCATGCGGTCGCGGCGTCGCAACTCCGTGATGTCGCGCGTGAGTGAGACTGCCCCTTGGTAGGCGCCGCCGTGCACGATCGGCAGGAAGCGGCGCAGCAGCCAGGCGCCTTCCTCCTCGATCTCGTCGTCGACCGGGTGCCCGGCCCCCAGCTCGAACAGGATGTCGCGCCCCACGCCGATCTCGGCCACGGACTCGCCGATCACGTCCGTCGTCACGCCGAGCCGCCGGTAGGCCGACACAGCGTTGGGGCTCGCGTAGCGAACGACGCCGTCGGGACCGATCTCGGTGAAGCCGTCGCCCACGCGCGGCGTGACCTCATGCTCGCGATCGGCGTCGCCGGCATAGGGGAACGTCCCCTCCGCGATCATCTGCGCGAGCGCGCCGCCCGCGCGCAAGTAGCTCAGCTCGAGCCGCGACGGCGTGCGCGCGGCCGCCAGGTTGTGCTCGACGCTGACCACCGCCACGATCTCGTTGCCGAGCGCCACCGGGATCGTCTCCTCGCGCACCGGCACGCCCTCGCGCCACTCCGGCTCGCCCTCACGCACGATCCTGCGCTCGTCGAAGGCCTGCGCCACCCGCGTACGCGACCGGCGCGGGAACTCAAGGCCCACCATGTCGTCGGGATAGAGCGTCGGCGCGGGGTACGGCCGGACCTGCGCCAGGACGACGAAGGCGTCGCGGCCGTCGACCGGCGCGAACAGCAGGCAGTCGGCGAACGACAGGTCGGCCAGCAACTGCCACTCGCCCAGCAGCCGGTGCAAGTGGTCGACCGCGCGCGAGGCCAGCGCCGTATGGCGCCCCGCAAGCGCGCTCAGGACCGTCATCGCTCAGTCGATGACGGCGATGACGTCGCCTTCCTGGACCACGCCGCCCTCCTCGACGTGGACGGCGCTGATCGATCCGTCCACCGGCGCCTCGACGGGTATCTCCATCTTCATCGACTCCAGGATGACGAGCGTCTCCCCCGCCACCACGCTCGCACCGACCTGCACGAGCACCTTCCAGACGTTGGCGACCATCTCAGCTTCGACGTGCGTTGCCACCGCTCACTCCTTGGCCGGAAGGCCGATGATCGCGCGCGCCTGGGCAGCCGTCGCAACCTCGCGACCGGTCAGCCGGATGATACGCGCGGCCTCCGCGGCAAGGTCGCCGTTCGATGCGGCCATCGAGCCGTCGGCGAGGTAGAAGTTGTCCTCGAAGCCGACGCGAACGTTTCCGCCGAGCGTCGCCGCGGCGGCGGCGAGCTTCCACTGGTCGCGGCTCACGCCGATCACGCCCCAGTCCGACCCGGGCGGCAGCAGCGACTTCATGAACGCAAGCGCCTCGGTGGTCGGCGGCGCGCCGCCGAGCACGCCCAGGATGAGCGAGTAGTGCACGGGCGGCTTCAGCACGCCCATGTCGATCAGCGGGAGCGAGTTCGCGATGTGGCCCGAGTCGAAGGACTCCAGCTCGGGCTTCACGCCGGCCTCGTTCATCGTCGTCAGGAACTTCATGATGTCGCCGAAGGGGTTGGAGAAGACGAAGTCGTAGACGAACGCCTTGCGCTTGGGCGAGTACTTCGCGTAGTTCATCGAGCCCATGTTGAGCGCGCCGATGTCGGGCTTCAGCTCGCGGATGTGCGCGATCCGCTCCTCAACCGGGATACCGACGGAGCCGGTCGAGAAGTTGATGATCATCTCGGGGCACGCGGACAGGATCGCGTCGCGGATGTCCTTGTAGGCGCCGACGCGATGCGTCGGGGTGCCGTCGGGCTCGCGCGCGTGGATGTGCACCATCGTGCAGCCCTGGTCGAACGAGCGGCGCGCCTCCGCCGCGTACTCCTCCGGCGTGTACGGAATTCCCGGGCACTGCTCGCGATTCGCGACGACGCCCGAAAGCGCAACGGTGATCACGGCCTGGTCGGTCATCTCATCTCCCATCGGTGTCGAGTTGCTCGGCCAATGCGTCCACGAGCGCCTCCTCCAGCGCCCCGAGATACAGGTACAGGTTATGCGCCGGGAGCGCCGGGTCGTCTTCGGCAAGCTCGGCGTCGTAGGTCTCATCGGTCACGTCCAGCCGCGTCCCCAGCACGAGCCGCGCGTCGTTGAGCACCGCGAGCCACGCCGAGGACGCCTCCGCGTCCAGCTGCGCCCGCCACGTGCCGCCCCGGCGCGCCCCCGCTTCCACCGAGTCGATCACCCGCTGGGCCGCGATCCGCTTGCCGTCCGTCAGCTCGTCGCGGGTCAGCGACTCGTACTCGGCCTGCGCGCGCTCGTCGGTTGCGTATGCGGGCGGGAAGAGCCGCCTCAGGCCCGGATCCTGCGGCGATCCGAGCGCCTCGATCAATTCGCCCGCGAGGTGCTCGAGGGTCTCGGCCGCGGGCTCGGGCAGCTCGGCCTCGATCGCGCCGCCGTCGCCGGGACGGAAGGGCGAGCGCCTCATGCGTCCTGCTCCATCGTCGCCCAGAGCCCGTGCGCGTGGAGCCGCGACACGTCGGCTTCGGCCCGCTCGCGCGTGCCCGAGGACACCACCGCCTTGCCTTCGTGGTGGACCTGGAGCATCAGCTTCTCCGCCTTGGCGCGCGAGTAGCCGAACAGCTTCTGGAACACGAACGTGACGTAGGACATCAAGTTGATCGGGTCGTTCCACACGATGACGATCCACGGGCGGTCGGGGGTGACCCGCTCGCCGGTGTCCGGGCGGTCCTCGCGGACGGGCGCTTCGACCGGCGCCGCGGCGACGCCCCGGCTCACACCGGAAGCACCCCGTGCTTTCGCCACGGCCGCTCGACGGTCTTTCCCTGCGCGGTCGCAAGACCGTGATGGATCGTCGCGCGCGTGTCGGCCGGGTCGATCAGGTCGTCCAGGAACGACCAGCCCGCGGCGACGTACGGCCCGATCTGCGAGCGCACCGCCTCGATCATCTCGTTGCGCTTGGCGTCGCGCTCGTCCTCGGGAATCTTCTCCAGGATCGATCGCCCGATGATGTTCACCGCGCCTTCCGGCCCCATCACGCTGATCTCCGCCGTCGGCCACCCCACGATCAGGTCGGGCTCGTAGGCCCGCCCGTTCATCACGTAGTAGCCGGCGCCGTAGCCCTTGCGCAGCACGACCGTGACCTTCGGCACCGTCGCCTCCGACACCGCGAAGAGCATCTTGGAGCCGTGGCGGATGATGCCCTGCTTCTCCACGGCGCTGCCGACGAGGAACCCGGGACAGTCCATCAGGAACACCAGCGGGATCCCGAAGGCGTCGCAGAGCCAGACGAAGCGCGCGGCCTTGTCGGCCGCGTTGACGTCGATCGCCCCGCCGAGCACCATCGGCTGGTTGGCCACGATCCCGGCCGGCCGCCCGCCGAACCGGGCGAAGCCGGTGACGATCGACTTCGCCCAGTCGCCCTTCATCGGGAAGAAGAAGCCGTCGTCCACGATCGAGGCGATCACCTTCCGGACGTCGTACGCCTTGCGCGGGTTGGACGGAACGATCTCGTAGAGGTCTTCGGTTCGCCGCTCGACCGGGTCCGTGACCGTCGCGACCGGCGGCGCCTCACGATTGTTCGCCGGGAAGAACGACAGGTAGGTGCGGATGGCTCGCAGACACTCCTCGTCGTCCGCGACCTCCAGGTCCGCGACGCCGGAGACCTTGCAGTGGACCTGCGAGCCGCCCATCTCCTGCTCGGTCACCTCTTCGCCGACCGCGGCCTTCACCAGGTGCGGCCCGCCGAGCGCCATGCTGCTCGTCCCCTTCACCATCGGCACGAAGTCGGCCAGGCCGGGGATGTACGCGGTGCCGGCCGCGCCCGGGCCCATCATCGCCGCGACTTGCGGGACGACGCCCGACATCGTCACCTGTTCGCGGAACAGGTCCCCGGTGCGCGCGAACTGCGATCCGGCCGCCTCCTGGATGCGCGCGCCGGCCGAGTCGATCAGCCACACGATCGGGATGCGCTCGCGCAGCGCGATCTCGCGGATGCGCGATGACTTCAGCTCGCCGACCATGCCCATCGATCCCGCCATGACCGTGAAGTCGTAGGCGATCATCGCGACGCGGCGGCCGTCGATCTCGCCGACCCCCGTGACGACGCCGTCGGCGGGCGTGAACTTGCCCTGCATCTGCGGCGAGGAGGACTGGTGGTGCCCGAGCAGCGCGGTCTCGCGGAACGTCCCCGCGTCGAACAGCCGGTCGATGCGCTCGCGCACGGTGAGCTTGCCCAAAGAGTGCTGCCGCGCGACCCGGTCCGGGCCGCCCATCTGCAGGTGATGGTCGCGGCGCCCGCGCAAGTCTTCGACCGTCTCGCTCATCGCCGGACCTTCGAAGGCGAGCGTCGGCATCTCGCGCTCGGTCATGCGTCCTCCCTTCCGGGGGCCCTTCGCCGGAGGCCAACCTCCGAAGCATGCCCGGGCCCGCCTGGGTAAGGCGTCAATCCTAGCGGCCCTTCCATTCCGGCGATCGCTTCTGCAAGAACGCCGTCACGCCCTCGATCGCGTCCTCGGTCTCCAGGTTCAGCGCGAGCTGCCCGTGCAGGTAGTCCAGCGCCTCCCGGAAGCCCATTCGCGCCGAGGCATGGAACGAGTCGCGTCCCAGCCGCATGACCGCCGGGCTCTTGCTTCCCAATGCCGAGCACACCTCCTCGACCGCCGCGTCCAGCTCGGCCGCAGGCACGACGCGGTTCACGACCCCCAGCCGCAGCGCCTCGGCGGCGTCGATGCGCCTGCCGGTCATCATCAGCTCGAGCGCCGTGCGCTCGGGCAGCACGCGCCGCACGACCACTGAGATGATGTACGGCCACAATCCGATGTTGATCTCCGGCATGCCGAATCCGGCCTCGTCGACGGCGATTGCGTGATCGCACGCGCAGAGCAGACCGAAGCCGCCCGCGAGCGCGTGGCCGTTCACCCGGGCGACGATCGGCTTGCCGAGCCGGTCCATCTCGACCAGCAGCTCGACCAGTTCGCCGCGCAGCGCGTGCTGGTCGAGCTTGGACTGGTCGGGCGTGAAGCCGCCAAGGTCGGCGCCGGCGCAAAACGCGCGGTCGCCCGACCCGGTCAGCACGACGACACGAACGCCTGGATCCTGCTTCGCCCGCTCGAACGCGTCTCGCAGCGCGCGGATGACGATCGCGTTGAGCGCGTTCCTCTTCTCCGGACGGTTGATCGTGATGCGTGCGGTAGCCCCGGCCTCGTACAGAACGCTCGATTCCTCTCCCACTTCCCAACCTCCCGCGACCCGTAGTGCGATAATCGCCGCAGGGTAACAGCGCCGAGCGGGGGAACACCTTGTACGCACTTCTGTTCGTCATCGTGGCCGGACTATTGATCGGCTACGCGCGGGGCGGGCGGATTCGCAACATCAATTCGAGCCGCGTGCGCTGGCTCCCCGTCGCCTGGTCCGCCGCCCTGCTGCAGATCGCCGCGCAGTTCCTGCCGCGCTCGTGGAGCGTCGCCGCGTTCGCGTTCATCGTCGCGTCCTACTTCGTGCTGTTCGCCTTCGCGGGAAAGAACTTCCGTGTGACGGGGATGGCGTTCGTCGCGCTCGGCGCCGCGCTCAACTTTGCGGTCATCCTGGCCAACCAGGGCATGCCGGTGAGTCAGGACGCCGCGGTCCGTGCGGGCATCCCGGCCGACCAGACCCATCAGCTCGTCGTGCGGGGAAAGCACTTCATCACCACCGACGACGACGTCTTGCTCCGTCCGCTCAGCGACATCATTCCCTTCCGCCATCCGCACGTCGTGAGCATCGGAGACCTCGTCATTTGGGCGGGTTTGATCCTGCTTATCCAAGACCTGATGGTCTCCCGGGCCCATACCCGCGCTCCGAATGCAAAGGTGAAGGCAGACAACCCGTCATAGGATGTATGGCAACCACTGGACACTTGCGGCGACTGGCGGTCACCATAGGGCATGCGCCGCCCCTCCGAGATCGCGGATCTCATCACCGACGAAGACCTCATCGGCCGTGAGCGCGAAACGCAACGCCTGAGCGATCTGCTCGACCGCGCGTTCTCCGAAGGTCCGCACGCCGGGGTCCTCCTCGGGCCGGCCGGGATCGGCAAGACTGCGCTGCTGCGTTGGGCACAGCGCGTCGCCGGCGAGCGCGGCGCGCTGACCGGCTCCGTGCGAGCGCCCGCGGCGGCCGGACTCCCGGCCCGGTTCCCGATCGGCGAACTTCTCAACGGCGTGGTGGACGAAGCCCGCACGCGCGGAGTCGAGCCGCCGATGACCCTGACGAAGGTGCTCGACACCATCCGCGGCATTACGACCAACGACGAGTATCCGGCGGCGCTCCCACAGATCGCACAGGGCCTGGAGGACATTGCGTCGCTCGCGCCGGTCGCGCTGATGATCGACGACTACCATTGGGCGCCGAAGGAGGGCGTCGACCTCCTGCTGCAGGCGGTGCGCGTCGTCGAAGGGCCCATCGCGATCATCGCAACGTCGCGCCTCGCCGAGGACGGCCAGCAGGCCATCCGCCTGCCCGAGCCGACCTCAGACCTGTGGGTCGACTACATCGAGGTGCGCGGGCTGACGCCGGAGCAGGTGCAGGACCTCGCGCACCGCGAACTCGGGGGTGAGCTGCTTCCCTCCATCGCCGAGCATTTGCACGACCGGACGCTCGGGAACCCCATGTTCGTCATCGAGACCCTGCGCTCCTGGAAGGACGCCGATGCCCTGAGCGCCATCGGCGGTCATTGGACGGTCGATCTCGGCAAGGTCAAGCCGTCTCGATCCCTCACCGAGATGATCGCGGCCAAAATGCGCACGCTCCCGCCCGAAGCCACAGACATCGCCCGAGCCCTCGCCGCCCTCGGCCGCGAAGCCACCTTCGAAGAGCTGCGAGCCTACTCCGGGATGACTATCGACTCCCTGGTGGGCGTGCTCGACCTCCTTCAGACAAGGCATCTGCTACAAGCAAGCTCCCCAGCTCAATACAAGCTGTTGCATCCACTCCATGAAACATCGGTGATCTCAACGACTCCATCCGCCTCGCTGGCCGAGTTGCACTCCCGCATCTTCAACGCCTTGCGTTCACTCTCACCGAACGCATCCCCAAGGGAACTGGCATTTCACGCCGGTCGTTCCCTGGTCCCTCCGGATGAGTTAGCTGATCTGTTGCACCAGGCAGCTCAGGCAGCCGAGCTCTCCGGGGCCTCCCACGAGGCAAGCGATCTCTATGGAGAGCTACTCGCCCACGTCCTGGATCCATTGGAACGGCGCGACTTGCTTGAGGCGCGAGCGCGCACTCTTACGCACAGTCACCCCCTAGACGCAGTCGAGCTTCTAAATGAGGCAGTGGACCTAGCGCCGACCAGCTCGTCGCCGTCCAGGCTGCTTCTGATGCGCAGCTATGCAAGTCGGCTTGCAGGCCGATTCGAGGATGCTCGTCGCGACCTCGACGGCGCAAGCGCCGAGGCTGACGACAAGATTCGAGCCGACATAGCGCACAACAAGGCAGTCATGGCCGGGGTGGAGCACGATACCGACACGGCCGAACGTCTGCTAGTCGATTTGGCATCGCAAGACCTCGAGGAGCCCCTGCGCATACGCGTCTTGGGCCATCTTGCGCAGGCGAGATACGCCCGAGGTGAAATCTCCTCGAGTCGCACGATGATCGATGAAGCTCTGGCGATGGGACCGGAGCCGAGAGACAGGGCCTATCTTGAGGCGAACCTGGGATGGCTGATGGTTCTCGAGGGGAGTTGGGACGAAGCGAGCACTACTCTACGTCGCTCGATCACCCGGTCAGAGCGATCGGGGGATTTCTGGAACCTGTGTCTCAACCTCAACAACTACGCGCGGCTAAGTGCATGGCGCGGCGACATTCCAGCCGCGCTGGACTCCGCCCTTCGCGCAGCGGCCATGGCACCAAAACTCTCGAACATCGGATGTAGGATAGATTCCCTGTTTGCAAAAGGAGCCACTCTCCTGGAGGCACAACACCACGAGGCGGCCTTTGAAGCGCTATCTGAGGCGGTTGCGGCCCTCGAGAGTCAGGCAACCGAGCCCATCGAGCAGCCAGCAATTGCGTGCACCCTTGGCGAGGTCGCCCTTTCTCTTGGATATCGCTCCGAGGCGCGAAGGAGTCTGGGTCTTGCCGAGAGATGGCTCCCGATCGCTCCGCACTGGAGCCCGGCAGTTGAGCGCCTTCGCCTCAAGATTGACCCTTCGCGGGCTGGACCTACTCCTGGGGTACTCGACGCGGGTGAGATCGGACCAATGCCCTTCGAGCGTGCTCGTTTGGCGTTAGACTTCGCTCAACTCCTCCCCGCCTCCGCCCCAACGGCCACGGCAGCCGGTCTTTACGCATCAGCAGCTTTGATCTTCGAGCGCTTGGGGGCAACCCGATACTTGGACCTTTGCCTTCAGGCGTTGGCGGCAACGAGGAGGGGGAGGCCAAAGAATAGGGATTCCCGCGGCCTCACACCAAGGGAGGCCGATGTTGTTGAGGCGGTGGCGGAAGGGCTTACGAACGCCAACATCGCGCGCCGGCTTGGAATTCGGGAGTCCACTGTGAAGAAGCACGTTGAAAACATCATGACCACAACCGGCATTCACACAAGAACCGGCTTGGCCAAACTCGCTCACGCCTCAACCGCCCTGAGCGGAGGAAATCCAAAGCGTTCCCCGACCGATTAACCTACGCCTTACTCCGGTGGACACACGCTCGGGGGCAAGGGACTATTCGGGCGTGGCCAACTCGACGACGCTATTCCGGCCGAACCAGCCGATTCAACGCGGCGAGCGAAGCGCGAGCGATGGCATCAATCGGATCCCGATGGACGATAGCCGTTCCACACGACGTCCTCGGCCCCCTCGAAGAGCCCGTTCGAAGGATCGAGATCGCAATGCGATAGGACCCTGCTTCGATGACTTCGGCGACCTCAACATCGACCACTGCGTCTCCTGTGAATCTCGAGAGGCCATCAATTACAGCTCGGGAAACCGCCTTCGTTTCCGTCCCTGCTGGACCTCTGGACTCGCCATCTATTTGAGTAGTCCCAAGAGACATCGTGACTTTCGCGAGTACGGCACCTCGAACGACCTCGATAGAAACCTTGTCAAGGATTACTCGCCCGTCGCGCTCGGGGCCGGTCGGTTCGTCCGGTCCCTCGCCGTCGTCGAGCTGCACAACGCTGACTTTCCGATAGTCGATTTCCAAACCGAAACGAGTGACCGCGACGCTCTGGATGTCACGAACTATCTGCTTCGCGGCACGATCCCGACCGGCCAGGACGTGCACCTCTTGCACTTCGCCGGAGTTGTTCGGAAAGATCTTGACAGCGGTAACACTGGGGATCTTGGAAAGTTCAGTTTCCAAGTCTTCCCAAACGATGGAACTTGCTCCGTTTCGCTCCATCCAGCTAGCTCCCCCACCTCGAGGGTCCGTTACCTCAGACGCCCCACGCTTCCTGCTGCTCGACAATACACCACCCACGGTGTCGACCCGCGTCCGGAATGCCAGACGACAGGAGAGAACTATGCATGATCGAGAGAACTACTTGCGCACTGCAGAAGTGGCTCGTCGGCTCCAAGTCTCGCCCAAGACCGTGTCACGATGGGCGAAGGAGGGTCGGCTTCCTTACTTGTCGACGCTTGGTGGCCATCGACGATTCCCCGAGAGCGTGATAACCCGTCTTGTCAACAACCTCACACACCTGAATTCCCTAGTTTCTGGCGCCGTTTCTGAAAGCGTAACAGGCCGACCCCTTGACAACCTGAGAGGGGGTGTGCAACCCTCACCACGTATCTCTAGTAACAACAGTTGACTTGCATCACTCTGGCATCACCAACGCCAGGACCTGGGGCCTGTCCTGTTCTCCCGGATAGGAACTTTGGACCAACTTCGGGTCAGATCGCAGGCCGTTTTCTAAAGAACACAGGTGCCGTGTTCGAGGAAGAAGTGACAACTGCATAGGATCTTGAGGCCGGCCGAGTAGCCCGGGCTGATGTCCCAACAAAGCGAAGCGGATCTATCCCCTCCTTAGCGGACAGGGGGAAATCCACTTTTGTAAGGGGCTGACGCTAGATGAAGCGCATTCTCGCGATTCTCGCGACGCTCGCCGCAACGATCCTTGCGGCTGGCGCGCAGGCCCGCTGGTAATCACCAGAGGATAACCACTGATGAAGAGCACAGAAACCAGCTCGGAACTCGCCCGGCCTCAAGATCCTATGGAGACTCAGCGGAGGCAACACCGTTGCCGAACCCGAACAGAATTCGACTCTACGTAAGCCTCGCGGTCGCGACGGCGTTGGTCTCCTTCGCCCTCACCCTCTCGCACGACCGGCATCTCGACGCAACCTCCGTATTGGGCTTCGCCCTACTCGCGTTCCTGACCGCGCAGTTCCCCCTCCGCTTCCAAGGTGGCGCGCTATACGACATCAGCTTTGTTATCACCTTCGCCGCGATGGTCTCCGGGGGCCCAGCTACCGCGATGCTCGCGAACATCTTTGCAACCCTGAGCATCAGTCGAACCGAGCGCCGTCGCGGAATCATGCGCCACGCCTTCAACGCTTCACAGCTGGTCATTAGCGCCTCACTCCCAGCATGGCTGTACGTTGCGCTGGGAGGACCGTTGGCTCAGGACTGGCTCGGAGGGGCCACCTCGGTCGACGGTGGTCAGGTCTCGGCTCTCATTCCTGCTGCGATGGTGGCTCTTTTGGGAGCTACCGCGCTCCACTTTGTCCTGAACACCGGCCTCGTATCTGGCGCTATCGCTATCAGCGAGCGGCTTCCGTTTCTTGACGTATGGAGGGCGTATCCGGCTCTGGTGGGCAACTACGTTGCCTTCGCGTTGCTTGGGTTGCTGTTGGGGATCTTGCAGGTTCGCATCGGTTGGGCTTCGGTTCTCTTCCTGATCATCCCGTTGCTGGTCGCCCGCCAGGCCTTCCAGGCCGCGGTGAAGATGCAGGGCGCCTACGACGAGACGGTGAAGTCGCTCGTCAAAGCCATCGAGGCGAAGGATCCGTACACCCGCGGTCATGCGGAACGCGTCAGCCGGCTCGCGGAGATGACGGCCCGCGCCTACGGCCTGCCGCCGAACGAATGCCGCACGCTTCGCTACGCGGCGCTGATGCACGACGTGGGCAAGCTCGGCGTCGAGTCGCGCGTCCTGCAGAAGTCCGGCAAGCTCACCGCCGAAGAGTACGACCACATGAAGATCCATCCCGTGCGCGGAGTGGAGATCGTTGGCGAGATCGACCTGCTGCAGATCGCCCTCACGGGCGTACGCCACCATCACGAGCGCATGGACGGTCGCGGCTATCCCGACGGGCTCCGCGGCGACGACATCCCGCTCTACGCGCGGCTCATCATGGTCGCCGACGCCTTCGATTCGATGACCTCCACCCGGACCTACCGCCAGGCCAAGACCATCGACGAGGCCCTCACCGAGCTTCGCCGCTGTGCGGGCATCCAGTTCGACCCCAGCGCCTTGGCGGCGCTCGAGCGAGCGATCGAGCGCCACGGCTGGGAGCCTACGCCCGAGCTTCCCGAGGAGCAGCCCGTCTACCACCCCGTTCCCGAGGTGCAGCTTGCCGAGTCCCAAGCCCTCTAGGGTCGGCGTCCTCCTGCTCATCCCGTTCGGGGTGGCCGGAGGCCTGCTCGCCGCGTGGGCCGACGACCCGGCCGTTCTCCTGCCGTTCGCGGTTCTCATCGCGGTCAGCGAGCTGTTCGAGATCTCCCTGCCGAACGACATTCGCCTGACGCTCGGCGTCGCCCCGGCCCTGGGTTACGCGATGCTCGGCTCGATCGAGCCCGTGCCGGAGAACCCCTCGCTGGCCGCGGTCGTGGGCGCCTACCTGCTCGGCGCGGTCGGGGCATCCGTCGTGCGGGCGGTCCAGCGCCGGCCCTTGCGCCTCTGGAGCCTGGGCGTGAGCGCGGTCGCGATCACCAGCGCCGCGAGCCTCTACCACGCCGTGCGCGCGATCGACACACTCCCGATCTTCGACGCCGAGCGCTCGGCGGCCTCGACCGACCTCTCCGTGGTGGGCATAGGCCTGATGCTGCTGGTCGTGGTCGCCGTCGAGTCGGCCTGGGCGGTCGGGCGCGCCGTGGGTCCCGGTGAGGTTCGCCTGCTTCCCCGAGTGCGGTCGGTGCTCGCGGTGGCCACGCCGCTGCAGCTCGCCTCCCTCTCCGTCGGCGCGCTGCTCGCCCTGAGCTATCCGACGCTGCGGCTCTGGGCGTTCCCGCTGTTCCTGGCGCCACTCGGCGCGACACAGTACGCCTTCCTGCAGTTCGCCTCGATCCAGAAGGCCTACCGCCAGACGATCCGCGCGCTTTCGAAGGTGCCGGAGATGGCCGGGTACACACGCCCCGGCCATTCCTCCCGCGTCGCCGAGCTGTCCGTGTCGATCGCGCGCGCCATGGGTCTGTCCGAGCAAGAGGTGGGCGACATCGAATACGCGGCGCTCCTGCACGACATCGGCCGGGTGAGCATCCCCGACCCCGCCGATGCCACCGTCCCGGTCGGCCGGGAGGAGCTTGCCACCGTCGGCGCCGGCATCGTTCGCGAGACCGGCCACTTCCCCACCGTCGCCGACATGATCCAGCGCCAGTACGACCCCTACCGGCGAAAAGGCGAAGGCTCCGATCCCGGCTTGCCGATCGGCGCTCGCATCGTGAAGGTCGCGAGCGCCTACGACGACCTTCGCCGGCCGGGCACGATCGGGATCAGCTCGCAGGACGCGCTCGATCGAATCAGCCAGGGAATGGCCTTCGAATACGACCCCGGCGTCGTGACCGCGCTTCGCCGCACGATCGAACGCGGCGGGGCGAACTAGGCGCTAGAGCAGCTCGTTCAGCTTCGCGCGCAGGCGCTCCGCCAGGCCCTTGGGCGCGCGCTCGCCGCACCGCCGCCTGACGAAGGCCTTGAAGTCGCGCTCGAAGTCGACCAGACCGTGACAAGGGACGCAGCGCTCGATGTGCGCCTGAAGGGCCGCCCGCTCCTCGTCTCCGATCTCGGCGTCGAGGAAGACGTACAGCTTCTCTATGAGTGTCGAACAGTCCGCCTCGGCTTGTCCCATGGTTCCTCTTCCGTCACGAGCCCTCGCGCCCGCGCGTATTCCCATAACGCGCGCTGGAGCCCTTTCCTTCCGCGATGCAAGCGCGACATCACCGTTCCGATGGACACGCCGGTGATGTCGGCGATCTCCTGGTAGCTGAACCCTTCCACGTCGGCGAGCAGCACGGCCGTGCGGAACTGCTCGGGAAGCGATTCGAGCGCGTCCTTCACCTCGGTGTCGGGGATCCGCTCGAGCACCGACGCTTCCGCCGACCCCGAGGCCTGCAGCACGTCGTAGAGCGAGAAGTCCGGCGACACCTCGGCCGGCACCGTCCTCGGCTCGCGCTGCTTCTTGCGGTAGGAGGAGATGAAGGCGTTCTGCAGGATCTTGTGGAGCCACGCCCGCAGGTTGGTGCCTTCCTCGAACCGGTCGAAGGCCGCGTAGGCCCGCGTAAAGGTCTGCTGAACCAGGTCCTCGGCGTCGGCCGGGTTCCTCGTCAGGCGCAGCGCCGTCCCGTAGAGCTGGTCGAGGAAGGGCAGGGCCTCGGCCTCGAACCGGGCGTCGATCTTGGCCTTCCGGGAATCGCCCACGCGGCGGGGATTCTAGTTGACCGCCGTCGCCGCCATGCTCGTTTCTTGGTCCGCAACGCGTGATTTGACCCCGCCCACAGCCCCTGGCACGGTTGCCCGCGGCGCTTCCCCGGCAAGCCACGAGTCACGCGGGGGTCGCCAGCGCACCCCATGAGGACGAAGCGAGCGCCGATATCAGCGGCCATCCTGTCGATGGTCCTCGTTTTGCTCCCCGCGAACGCGATCGCGTTGACGAGCGCCGAGATCTCCCAGCGCATCGACGTGCTGGAGTCCTCGCTGAAGGACATCGCCTCGGACCTGGCGACCGCCGAGCGCGAGCTGGCCGAGGCCGATGCCGCGATCCGGCAGCACACGAAGGCTGTCGCAGAAGCCGAGGCGCGCCGGGCCGAGTTGCGCGAGGCGATTTCGGCCCATGCGGCGCACCTGTTCAAGTACGGCTCGACGCCGGACTTGGAGCTGCTCCAGAGCGACGGGCTCGGCAGCTTCATCGACCGGATGGCCTACCTGGAGCAGATCCGTCTCGGCGAGCGGACGCTGCTGGAAGAGGCGGTGATCCTCGGGCGCCGCTCGAAGGAATCGGCCGAGAAGCTGAGCGCCGTTCGCGACCGCGCGACCGGCGTGCGGGCGCGGCTCATGAGCCGCCGGTCGGACCTGTCGACGCAACTGGCCGAGCTGCAACGGCTTCAGAACTTCCTCGGCTCGACGTCGGGACCGGTGATCGGCGGGCGAGTGGACGGCGGGCTCGTATGTCCCGTCGTCGGGCCGAACGTCGTCGCGAACAACTTCGGCGATCCCCGCCCGGGCGGGCCGCACATGGGCAACGACATCATCGCCGACACCGGCCAGTACGTCCGCGCGGTCCTGCCGGCGACCGTCGTCGACATGCCGACCGGGAGCTGGTGGGGCTACGGCATCGTCATCCGCGACCTCACCGGGACCGAGTGGGCATACGCGCACATGTCCTCGCGCAGCGTCCACGTCGGACAGCGGCTGCAATCGGGCGAAGTGATCGGCCGGGTCGGGTGCACCGGCACGTGCTACGGCCCGCACCTGCACTTCGAGTGGTGGCCGGGCGGCGGCAGCCCCCGCGACCCGTACTCGTTGCTCAGCAGCGCCTGCTAGAACGTACCCGTGGCGGATGCGGAATCGGGCCCGGGCTGGGCCGAGGTCGTCCACTCGCTGTCGGCGCGGCGCGAGCGGTTCCACGCGCTCGTCGCCGACGCGCTCGACGCGCTGCCGCCGGCGATCGCCGCTCGGATGGACAACGTCGTGATCCTCGTCGAGGATGAGGGCGAGCCCGGCACGCTCGGCCTGTACGAAGGCGTCTCGCAGACCGAGCGGGACGCCGACTACATGATGGTCGCCCCGGACGTGATCACGATCTACCGCGCCCCGATCGAAGCGCGGGCCCGCACGCCCGAAGACCTGGAGGCCGAGGTGCGACGCACCGTCTGGCACGAGATCGCCCACCACTTCGGCATCACCGACGAGCAGCTCGAGGACATGGACCGCTACTGACCCCGGCCGGTGTCGCCGCGAACGCCGAACGCTCGGGCGCCCGCGGGCGGGTGAGAAACGCAATGGGCTATCTACGACCGCCTACTCGGCCGCCCAGGCTCCTGCCCAGCGCGAACCCGTCTCGGCTCCCGGGATGGCGTCAAGCTCGACTCGAGTTGTGCTGCTCGTTCGAGGCTGCCGACCCACCCCGCCGTAGAATCTCGGTCGATGGCGATTCGCAACCAGCTCAAGCTCATGCCAGAGAGCCCTCTGGACCTGAGCGTTCGGTTCGGGGAGGACACCGACGTCGAGCACGGCGCCGTCTTCACCCGGCGCTGGGTCGTCGACCTGATCTTGGACCTGGTCGGGTACACGCCCGACAGGAATCTCCACGAGCTCGTGGCGATCGAACCCTCTTGCGGCGACGGGGCCTTCCTCGTGCCGATGGTCGAGCGGCTCGTCGAGGCGTGTCGCCGAGCGGGGGCGGACATCGGGGCGGCCACGGATGCCCTCTCGGCGTTCGACCTTCAGGCTGAGAGCGTCACGCGGAGTCGGAAGGCCGTTCGCGAGGTCCTTTTGCACTCCGGGTGCAGCGACGACGCTGCGGCAGGCCTCTCTGAGGCCTGGGTGAGCCACGACGACTTCCTTCTTGCAAGCCCAGATCCCGAGTCCTGCGACTTCGTGATCGGCAATCCGCCGTACATCCGCCTGGAGAACGTCCCTGAGGTGCGCCAGCGAGCCTATCGGCGGGCGTGGCCGACGATGACCGGCAGGTCGGACATCTATGTTGGGTTCTTCGAGGCCGGCCTCAATGCACTCCGCCCCTCCGGCAAGCTCGCGTTCATCTGCGCCGATCGGTGGATGCGCAACCAGTACGGCCGGCATCTCCGTCGGACCATTGCCTCCGACTTCGCGCTCGACGCGCTCATCGTGATGCATGACGTCGATGCCTTCGAAGACGAAGTCTCGGCCTATCCCGCCATCTGCGTTCTCCGCCGGGAGGAGCAAGGGCCGGTCATAGCGGTTGAGGCGCATCAGTCCTTCGATGCGGCCGCGGCTGAGCGTCTCAAGGCATGGGCCGGCACGGCACACGCGGCGGATATTTCCGGGGCCGAGTCCTATGACGCGGCGGTCTTGCCGACGTGGTTCGGCGGCGTCGAGTCGTGGCCCACGGGCTCGCCGGAGCGGCTCAAGCTGCTGGCCGACCTCGAGTCGCGTTTTCCCCCGCTCGAAGACCCCTCCACCGGGACACGGGTCGGCATCGGAGTCGCCACCGGCGCGGACCAGGTGTTCCTGACGACGGAGCCAGACCTGGTCGAACCCGAACGACTGCTACCCCTCGCCATGGCGGCCGATACGAAGTCCGGCGCAATGCAGTGGTCCGGGCACTACCTGGTCAATCCCTGGAACGCGAACGCGTGCGAGCTCGTGCGGCTCGCGGACTACCCGCGGCTGCGCAAACACTTCCTTGCACACGAGGATGCGCTCAGAGGACGCAACGTCGGTAAGCGGAAGCCGGACCAGTGGTACCGAACCATCGATCCCGTCCACCACTGGCTGACTTCGCGAGAGAAGCTCCTCTTCCCGGATATCAAGAACGTCATCCACCCCGTGCTCGACGAGGGCAAGCTTTATCCGCATCACAACCTCTACTACGTCATGTCGCGGGATTGGCCCATCGACGTGCTCGGCGGCCTGCTCCTGTCGCGCGTCGCGCAACTCTTCGTCGAGAGCTACGCGGTCCGCATGCGCGGCGGCTGGCTGCGCTTCCAAGCGCAGTACTTGCGACGTATACGACTTCCCCGGCGGGAGGCGGTTACGAAGCGGGCTGCCACGGTCCTCTCGGAGAGCTTCTTCAGCCGCGACGTCGAGTCGGCCACGGCGTGCGCCATGGAGCTTTACGGGATCGACGAGCTGCCTCGGTAAGCTCCCGCGCGTCATGGACCAGACGCGGTTCGAGGAAGCCGTACGCGAGTACTGGAAGGCGAGGACGGCCCAGCACGAGCGGCAGTCGGACACCAGTGGCCGTGGGGCGGTCACGGCCGGCCGGCATCTCGATGCGCTCACTCGCCTCATCGCGGAGGTCTTCCAGGATGCGGGGTTCTCGGCGTCCTCAATCCGCTACGGAACCCGCCGAGCTGCCCGGCTACTTCCGGGCAGAGAAGAAGTGGGATTTGGTCGTGGTGCAGGACGACAAGCTCGCCGCGGCCGTCGAGCTCAAGTCGCAGGTAGGCCCCTCGTTCGGGAACAACCTCAACAACCGAACCGAGGAAGCCATCGGCAACGCCACAGACATCTGGACGGCCTATCGCGAGGGCCGGTTCGGAACCCAGCGCCCCTGGCTCGGCTATGTCTTCCTGCTGGAGGAAGCCCCGGGCTCGACGCGATCCGTGCGCGTAACAGAGCCGATGTTCCCGGTGGAGGACATCTTCCGCGGCTCGTCCTACAAGCGCCGGTACGAGATCCTGTGCCGCCGCCTCGTGCTCGAGCGTCTCTACGACGCCGCCTGCTTTGCGACCTCGTCCGCCGACCCGGACACCCCCATCCACGAGCCCGCAGACGACCTCAGCTTCGCAAGCTTCGTCGCAGCGATCCGCGGCCGGGCTGCCGCCCTGCTGAAGACCACGTAGGCGTCTTCTTGCGCGGGGCTTGCGCACGCGTGGTCCACGCCTCATCCAGAGTGGGAAAATCAGAAAGCCCAGCCTCTGACCTGGGCTTTCTCAGTAGCGGGGGCGGGATTTGAACCCGCGACCTCTGGGTTATGAGCCCAGCGAGCTACCGAACTGCTCCACCCCGCGTCGCGCCCGCGATGGTAGCAGCCGCCCGGCCGGGACGCACCCCTAGCTGGGGCCCGGCGAGGGCGTGGGCGAGGCCGGCGGCGGCGGGCCCGCGCCGAGCGCTTCCTGCGCCCGCTGGTTGTCCCGGCGCGCAAGCTCGATCTCGCGCTGGAAGGTCGCCAGATCCCCTTCGCCCAGCGCCTCGAAGGCCCGGTCGAAGTGGCGCCCGGCGCTGGCGAGCAGCTCGGCCACGGTCGTTCCGGCGGGCTCGGACGGTCCGGCCCCGAGGTCCTTCGCGTCGAACAGGCCCGCCAGGGCGTCGCCGAGCGTCTCGGCCATGATGATGTTCTCGCCGTGGACCGCGACCACGCGGCGCAGCTCGGGCAGCTCGCTCCCCTCGCCCTTGAGGTAGAGCGGCTGCACGTACAGCAGCGAATCCTCCAGCGGCACGATCAGCAGGTTCCCCGGTATCACCTCGGAGCTTTGCTGGTCCAGCAAGGTGAGCTGCGGGCTCACGATCGGGTCTGCGTTGATGCGCGAGTTGATCTGCTGCGGCCCGAGGATCGCCTCGTTCTTGGGGAATCGGTACGTCACGATCTTGCCGTACTCGTCGGGGTCGGCGTGCGCCACGACGTAGGCGCTCAGGTTCTGGCGCTCGCGCGGCGTGAACGGTCGCACCAGGACGAAGTCGAGGCCCTCCTCGCCCGGCAGCGTCTGCAGCACGTAGTAGGGCGGCACTTGCGGCTGCGGGCTCACCAGGTCCGCCTGCTGCGTCGGGTCCAGCGCCACCGTCCAGACGTCTTCGCCGGAATAGAAGTTGGACGGATCGGTGATGTGGTACCGGCCGAGCTGCTCGGTCTGGATCTTGAACAGGTCTTCGGGGTAGCGCACGTGGGCGCGCACGCCGGGCGGCATCGCTTCCTTGGGCTGCAGCAGGTCCGGGTAGACCGAGCGCCAGACCTTCAGCACCGGGTCCTCCTCGTCCCAGACGTAGCCCGTGATCGTGCCGTCCTTGGCGTCGACGGTGAACTTCAACGAGTTGCGGATGTAGTTCCCCGAGCCGAGCGTGAAGTTGCCGGCGTCCGCAGCGAAGTTCGTCCGCTGCGAGTATGGATACATCTCCGAGGTCGTGTAGCCATCGAGGATCCACACCAGCCGCCCGTCGATGATCGCGATGTACGGGTCGCGGTCGAACCTGGCGAAGGGCGCCACCCTGCGGACGCGGTCGGCGACGCTGCGGCGGAAGATGATGAGCGCATCGTCGCCGAGCGCGCCGCTGACCAGCAGGTTGACGTCGCGGAACCGCCACGCGAACGCCGCCTTGCGCAGGAAACCCGACAGCGCGATGCCTCCCTCGCCGTCATAGGTGTTGGTTTGGAAGCTGTCGCTGTCCCCTTGCGGGTAGTCCAGCTCCGGCTGCGTGGACCGCGCCACGACGAAGGCGGGCGAGTCGTTCTCGCCATAGTAGATCTGCGGGTCCTCGATGGCCGGCGCGCCCTCCTCCACCCCGACCGGCGGGATCTCCTTGTAGATGAACTCAGGCTGGCCCTTCGTGGTGACGCGGTCGACCCGGCTCGCGACGAGGCCGTAGCCGTGCGTGTAGATCAGGTGCTCGTTCAGCCAGCTCTGGGCGTCGGCCTGAAGCCCGCGCGTATCGATCTCGCGCGCCGAGAGCATCACCTGCCGCCGCACGCCGTCGAACTCGTAGCGGTCGATGTCCACGTCGGTGAAGTCGTAGTACTGGCGGATGCGCTGCAACGTGACGTACTGCTGGCCGAGGATCGCCGGGTCCCACAGCCGGATGTTCTGGATCGTGTCGCGGTGGGTCCGGATGTCCTTGGCGGTGAGCTTGGACGCGGCGGGGAAGTCGCGCACCTCGACCTCGTCCAGCCCGAAGGCTGCGCGCGTGCTCTCGATGTTGCGCGTGATGTAAAGCTCTTCCTGCTTCTGCTCGTTGGGCACGACGCGGAACCGCTGGACGAGCGCCGGGTAGGCGCCGCCGGCCAGGATCGACATCAGCGCGAGGATCCCGATCGCCGCGGCCGGCAGCAGCCAGTTCTTGATCCGCGCGTTCAGGAAGAAGAAAAGCGAGACCACGATCGCAACGACGACCAGCAGCTTCAGCGCGGGAAGCTGGGCGTTGACGTCGGTGTAGGACGCGCCCACGACGGTGCCGCGTTCGGAGAAGAGCAGGTTGTACTGGTCGAGCCGGTAGCCCCACGCCTTCAGCAGCACGATCAGCCCGAGCAGCACCGACAGGTGCGCACGCACCTCCGGCGCCACGCGGTCGCGGCGCTCGAGCGGGCGGATGCCGCCCATGAAGTAGTGCCCGACGGCGCTGACGATCGTCGCGACGAGCAGCGCCGAGAACGTCCAGGTGAACAGGAAGCGGTGGAAGGGAAGCCGGAACAGGAAGAAGCCGATGTCGCGGCCGAAGACGTCGTCGGCGGTCCCCACGTCAACGCCGTTGGAGAACTGCAGCCATTCGCGCCACTGCGTGCTGGCGCTGCTGCCGGCGAACAGTCCGAACAGCAGCGCCGAGCCGATGACGATCGTGCGCATGTACGGCTGGAAGGTCGCGCGGTAGCGCTCGAGCACCTGATCGGGGACGGTGAACATCCGCTCGGGCTTCGTGAGCTTCTTCACCAGCCACAGGTTCACCAGCACGAGCAGCGCGAACACCGCGCCGAACACGACGCCCAAGCCGAGCTTGGTCCAGAACTCGGTCCAGAAGACCTGCTCGTACCCGGCTTCCTCCCGGAACCAGAGCACCTCGGTGTAGAAGCCGGACAGCGTGGTGAAGCCGATGATGACGACGCCCGCCAGGACGGCGAGGAACGTGAGCATGCGGCGGCGCGGCGAGCGCGCGGGTCTGATCGTCATCGCGCGGGCGAGCCTAGCAAGCTCGTCCGCGCGTTACAGGCACAGGGGGGGCAGCGAGCAGGGCGTCGGGGATTCCGACTCGGTCGGCGTCTCCGACTCGGTCGGCGTTTCGGAACCGGTCGGCGACTTGGAGCCGGTCGGCTTCGAGGTCGGCGACGTCGTCGGTGTCGACGTGCCGGTCGGGTTCGGGCTCGGCGGCGGCGTCACCTCGCCGGTGAACAGGCCGATGCGCGCCACCAGCTCGCCGGTGAAGGAGTCCGCGTCCACGCCGTACTCGCGTGCGATCAGTCCCCACGACGCGCCGAGCGTGCGAAGCTCGACGGCCTGGCGGAAGGTCACCGCGGTCTCGCCGCCGCCGTTCTCCTCGACCAGCTCCGCCAGCACCCACGCCGCGAACACGTCGCCGGGTGAGGTGTCGCCCAGGTAGGGACGCAGGAAGCGAAGGGACGCGCCCTCGGAGGCGCGCTCGAAGAACGACACGGTGCGAGCCCGCCTGCCGAAGTTGTTCTGGAACCCGCGAAGGATCGGCGTCACGCTGTCGTCGATCGCGAACACGTCGGCCAGGAGCGCGACGTCCCACGGGTCGGCCTCGTCGGGCCGGAACGGTTGCGGCTCGCGCGGCAGCGAACGTCCTGCGATCACGCCTTCGCGAAGGCTCGGAAGCAACAGCGCGCCGCTCGGTGCCGTCACGGTCGCGCTTCCCTCGTACACCGCGACGCGGATCGACAGCAGGCGGTCGAACCGGAAGGTCCCGTCGGGAGAGGACGCCCGAACGCCGGAGGACTCGACGTCGATCCGAGCCGTGGGCGTGCTGGTCACGAGGGCCTCGCCGGCCGAGACGTCGATCAGCGACGGCGACTCGACGCGAAGCTGCGCCTCGTCCTCGGGCGTCGAACGGATTTCGAAGCGGCTCTCGGTTCCACGCTCCAGCGCCAAGGCGCCGCCCGCGGCGACGCGCAGGGCGTCACCGCCCTCGATCCGCTGCCCCTTGGTGACCATGGTCCATTCCGTCGCCCCCGCCGCGAGCGCCTCGACGGTGCCCGTCACCGATCCCACCAGGAACGAGCCGAGGTCGGGGCCCCGGCCGACGCACGAGGACGCCGCGAGCGAAACCGCCGCGAGCACGGCGGCGACCCGGCGCGTCATCGCCCGCTCCGCTTCGCGCGCGAGGCCGGCTTGGCGCGGGCTGCGGGCTTGGCGCGGGCTGCGGGCTTGCGCGCAGCCTTGGCGGGGCCGGACCGAGGTGTGCTCGTCTTCGCGCCGACCGTCGGCAGGATCATCGTGAACGCGCTGCCGCGCCCCGGCGCGCTCGTCGCCATGACCTCGCCGCCCTGCGCGTCGACGATCCGCTTGACGTAGGCGAGCCCGAGGCCGAGCCCGCCGTAGGTGCGCGTCTCGGACCCGTCGAGCTGGCGGAAGTCCTGGAACAGCTCGGGCATCCGCTCCGGCTCGATGCCGATGCCGTGGTCTCTGATCGTGATCTTGATCTGCTCCTTCGCGGCGCGGCCGCTGCCGTTCGAGGCGGCCTCCGCGATCACCTCCACCTTCCCGCCCTCGGGCGAGAACTTCACCGCGTTGTCGACCAGCTCGTTCAAAGAGCGGTCGAGCAGGCGCGCGTCGCCCAGGATCGGCGGAAGGCCGCGCCCGCCCCGGCGCACGAACGTGTGCTGGCGCGCCCGGCTCTTCCATCGCTCGGTCAGCTCGTCGAGCAGCGCCGTGACCGGGACCGATTCTTCCCTCGGGGTGAGGCGGCCGGCCTCCATCGACGAGAAGTCGACGAGCAGCTCGACGATGCGCTCCAGGCGCTCGACCGAATCGAGCACGCCGTCGAGGAACTGCTCGGTCTTGTCGCGCGAGAACCTCTTGCGCTTGAGGATCTCGGCGTACCCCTTGATCGGCGTGATGGGCGTGCGCAGCTCGTGGGAGACGTTGGAGAGGAACTCGGTCTTCATGCGCTCGGCTTCGTGCTCGCGACTCACGTCGCGCACGACGACCACTCGCCCCGACACGCTGCCGTCGGCGTCGCGCAGCGGCGCGGCGGTGAGCGCGACCGGGACCGTGGTTCCGTCCGGGCGCTGAAGGCTGCCGTCGGCGGCCTTGGCCTTCATCGCCGCCTCGGACAGTCGCCGGCCCTCGCTGCTCACGCCGGTCATGACCGTGCCGAGGGAAGAGCCGATCGCGGAGGAGGCGCGCGTCTTGGTCAGCAGCTCCGCCGCGCGATTGAACAGCACGATCTTCCCGCCGGCGTCCGTCGCGATCAGTCCGTCGCCCATCGACTGCGTCACCGTTTCGAGCCGCGCGCGAAGCGACGCCTGGGATGTCGCCGCCTGGCGCAGGTCGCCGGTCTTGCGCTGTAGCTCCTGCGCCATCTCGTTGAACGCGTCCCCGAGCGTGCCGACCTCGTCGGCCGAGGACACCGACGCGCGGGCGTCCAGGTTCCCCGTGCGCAACTGGCGAACGGCGCTCGTCAGCGACCGGATCGGCTTGGTGACCGCGCCGCCGGAGATCCAGGCGAGCACCGCTGCGATCAGCACGGCCGCGAGCGAGATGACGAACAGGGTCAGCGTGATGTTGCGCTGCGCCGCGGCGAGCGGACCGGTCACCGGGCGCGAGAGGGCAAGGAAGCCGAGCACCTGTCCGATCGTGCTCTTGATCGGCACGAACACGGTCGTGAACTGCTCCTCGCCTAGTGAGACGTCGCGGTCGACGACCGAGCCGTCGATCCGGGCGTCGTCCAGCGCGCCGGCCAGCGGTTCGATCGCGCCGGCGACCGTCTCGGCCGAGCCGAGCGTCGTCCCGCTCACCTCCCGACCGACCAGGACGGTGGCCTCCGCGCCGGTGTCCAGGCGCACCTGCGACAGGAATCCCTCGTCGATGCGAACGCCGACGGCGACCGCGCCGAGCAGCCGGCCCTCCACGGCTACCGGCGTGGAGGCGAGCACCACAATGCTCGGCTGCACGGCGCCTTCGGAGCCTTCGATCCCGCGCGAGGTCGTCGGGCTCGTCGCCGCCCGGCCCGCGAGCGACTCGGTCACGACGTCGCTGCCGGCAAGGCCGATGGCCTCCGCCGCCGACACGCGCACGTACCGGACGTCCCCGCCCCTTCGACGGATGGCTTCGACATCGCCCAGGACCAGCCCGCCCCTGTTGACCAGGAGGATGAAGTCCACGCTGGGCGGCGCGATCAGCATGAGGTCCTGCGAGAGCGACGCCGCGCGGCGCTCCCGGTGTCGCACCGCGCCAGGCCCGCGCCAAAGGCGATCGTCGAGTACCTCTCGCACCGAGCCTGCGAGGCCGAGGCTCGCGGCGGTCGACAGGCCCCCGTCCCCGAGATCCTCGAGGCTCGTAACGCGACCAGCGCCGATCTGCGCCAGGGACTTCGCTTCCTCGCGCCGCAAGGTGGAGGCGATCACCGCGTTGAGCGCGGTGCTGACGACCAGCACGCCCAGCGTCAGCAGGATGACGAACGATGCCACGAACCGCCGGCGAACGCTGCCGGCGATCGAGCTCCACAGCCACCGGGCGAGGAACAGCCCGGCGAGCAGCCGCATGCCGTGCCCGAGCAGGAGGAGGACGCCGCCGGACGCGGGCGCGAGCGCCGTGAGCGCTTCGGCGATCGCGAAGGCAACGAACCCTGCGGCGAATGCGAACGTCGCCGGGTCCTGGTCGGCCTTGTGCGCGCGAGCCCCGCGCGCGGCCACCGCGGCCGCCGCGACCGCCGGCGCGATGGCGTACGTCGCGTTGGGGCCGGGGAAGAACAGCGCCGGAAGTCCGGCGCCCATCATCGGCGCGAGTCCGCGGATCGCGACGCCGTGCGCGGGACGCGAGGAGAGAGCGAGCAGCGCGAAGCCGGCCGCGCGCAGCGCGACTACGACCTCGGCGCCGTCTTCGGGAAGGACGAGGGATCCGTGCGCGACCTGTGCGGAGGCGATCGCGATGAATCCCGCGGCTTGCCCGAGGGTCCAGGTCCCCGCGCCGCGGGAGCGCGCGCGGATCGCATCGATCGCGGCTCCAAGCGAAACGATCAGGACGAGGAACTCGGCGGCGAAGTGAAAGGGAACAGTGAATTCACCTGCCATCGCGTTCGCCCATCATATCGGCGGGTTGGTCCTGATTCGCCCCCTGAGCAGCAGAAATGGCTCGAAAGGACCAGCCTCGGCTAGTCATTTCTGACCACCTCAGTCGAGGGCGCGCAACGCCTGGATCGCCTCCCGAACCGTGTGGACGGCGATCACGTCCAAGCCGGTCGGCGCCGCAGCTCGCGCCTCCCGCTCGAGCGAGCCGTCGCGGGTCTTGGGAACGAGGAAGACGGTCGCGCCGTCCCGGACCGCCGCGACGAGCTTCTCGCGAATGCCGCCGACGGCGCCGACGATCCCGATCCCCTTGCGGTTCAGCGACAGCGTTCCCGTCACGCCGACCGTTCGGCCGCGCGTGAGGTCTTCGTCGACCAACGCATCCGCGATCGCCAGCGCGAACACCAAGCCGCCCGAGGGCCCGATCACGTCGCCGCTGTCGATCGTGACCTCGCGTGGCAGTCGATACGCCTCGCCGGAGCGAATGCGGACGCCGAGCAGCGTCCTGCCGTCCTCGCCGGCGTGCGTCCGCACCCGCACGCGCTTCTCGAGTCCTTCGCGCCGGATCGTCAGCTCGACCGCCCGTCCCGGCGTGCGCCCCCGCATGGCGCTCGCGAGCGCCTTCGTCGTCCGGACCCGTCTCCGCTCGACGTGGGTGATGACGTCGCTTTGGAAGAGCACGCCCGAGGCGCCTGCGGCCGGGTCGACGCCGAGGATCTCGACCCCGGAGATCGCCGGCGTCGTGCGCCCGAGCGCCCTGTACGCGGCAACGGAGGCCGTGTACTTGCTCAGGTCGATCGCTTGCTCGTTCTGCTCGCGCACGCGCTCGCGCGTCGTGTCGGGCGGCACCCACTTGCTGCGCGGGATCACCGTCACGTCGGGCGCCACGGCGACCCACAGCAGTTGCCACAGGTTCAGCGCGGCGGGCGAGATGTTCACCGTCAGCAACAGGAAACGCCCGGCGGACGGCTTCGACCGCACGCCTTCGATCGTGACCGAGTCCGACACCGCCACCGGACTGCCGGGAGCGAAGCTCAGGTAGGGCGTGCGCACGAGCAACCCCGCGACGACGACCACGAGCACGAGCGCGGCGATCGCCGTCCGCCAGCGGCCGTCGCGGGTGCGGGTCGCGGGGGCCGCGCCGGGCAACGCAACCACGCGACTCAAATCCCGCGGGCGGACGTGAAAAGATAGGTCATCGACGACCGAGCGTACCGCTACCGATGACCGAACTCGTGGTGTGGGTCCTCGCGAGCCTCGTGCTCGCGTGGCTGCTCGTGCGCCAGGCCCCGGCGGGCGGGGCGCACCGCGCCGAGCGCCGGCCGACGCCGCCCGAGCACCGCCCGCTCACCACCACGACGGACATCGGCGTCGCCCCCGCCGAGATCGGCGTCGCGCCCGAGACCGCGCCGCCGGGCCCCGAGTGGGTGCGCGTCGGCGACCCGTTCCTGCAGCCAGACCCGGACCGGCTCATCCAGTCGGCGATCGTCGAGCCGAGCGGACCGGCGCAGCGGATGGTGGCGACGCTGCGGCTCGTGGTGATGATCGCGCTGGCGGGCGCGGCGTTCGCCGGCCTGCTCATCGGGGGCGTCCGGTTCCTGGTGAGCCGCTTCTAGGCCCCGCCCAGGATCCCCTGGTCTCGCAAGCGCCCGAAGGCTTCGAAGGCGCGCATCGCTCCGAGCGTGGCCACCTCCGCCGGCCGTTCGCACACCCGTGCCGGGACGCCGGTCTCCTCGTGCACGCGACGCGCCAGGCCGCGCAGCAGCGCCCCGCCGCCCGCGAGCACGATGCTGCCTTCGATGACGTCGTGGGCAAGGTCCGGCGGCGCCTCGGTCAGCACGGCGCGCACGACGTCGATGATCTGCCCGAGCGGTTCGTGGATGGCCTGGCGCAACTGCGGCGACGACACGCGCACCGCCTTCGGTGCGCCGCTTTCCAAGTCCCGTCCCGAGACCTCCGCGTAGGCGCCGTCGTCCTCCTCGTGCGCGGAGGCAGCCGCGATCTTCAGCTCCTCCGCGGCGCGCTCGCCCACGATCACGCCGTAGGCCTCTTGCAGGAAAGTGCGAACCGCAGCGTCCAGGTCGAAGCCTCCGACCGGGGCGGTGGCGGTCGACACCACGCCGCCGAGCGACACGATCGCCGCCTCCGTGGTGCCGCCGCCGACGTGGACGATGCAGCTTCCGCCCGGGCGTTCGATCGGGAGCCCGGCGCCGATCGCCGAGGACGTCGTGACGTCGATCAGCTCGGCCGCGCGAACGCCCGCAGACACGGCGGCTTCCCGCACCGCGCGCCGCTCGATCAGCCCGATCGTGGACGATACGGCGATGAGCGCGCGCGGCCGCAGGAACCGGCGAACGCCGGCGCGCTCGAAGGCGCCGGCGAGCAAACGCTCCGTCAGGTCGAAGTCGGTGATCGAGCCGCGCTCGAACGGCCGGATACAGGTCACGCCGCCGCCTTGACGCGCGAGCATCGCCCACGCGCCGTCCCCGACGGCCAGGATCGCGCCCGTTCGCTCTTCGAGCGCGACGACGCTCGGCACCCGCACGACGGGTCCGCCGGCGCGAACCGCGACGTTGGTGTTCGCGGTGCCGAGGTCCACGGCGATCTCTCTGATCACCGGGAAGGCTCCTGACGGCGCTCGCGGACGGGCATGGATCGCGAAGAATAGCGCGGCAACGCATCGACCACGCCCGCCAACTAAGATGAGCGGCAATGGAAGACCCGTTCGAGCTTCCGCCTGACGTCCTCCGGCGCATCCCGTTGTTTGCCGAGCTGAGCAAGGTGCTCGCCTGGTCGGGCGGCGCGGTCAACTGGGACATCGGCACGCAGGTCGCCATCTCGATGGCGGCGGGCAGCGCGCCCGACCCGGCGGTCGACGCGGCCGACGCCGCCGCGGTCGCCGAGCACGTCCGCGTCGCGCAGATGTGGCTCACCGCCGCGACCGGCCTGCCCGAGCCGCACTCCCCCACCGATGCGCACGCGGTCACTCCCATCGGCTGGGTCGAAGGCACACGCGATCGAATCGCCGAGCTGATCGACCCTGTTGCGGCGAAGCTGACGTCCGCGCTCGCCGAGCAGGCCGGCGACGGCGCGCCGGCGGGCGGGCTCCAGCAGGCGCTCGGACAGATCGCGCCGATGTTGATGGGCGTGCAGGCGGGCACCATCCTCGGGACCCTCGCCCGCGAGGTGACGGGTTCGCACGAACTCGGGTTCCCCGCCGCGAGCGACCCCGTGAGCCTGGTGGTTCCGACGATCGACCGCGTGGCCGAGGAATACGAGCTGGACGCCGCGCTCGTCAGGCAGACCGTCGCGCTGCACGCCGAGGCGGATCGCATGTTCTACGGCGGCATCAGCTTCGCGCGCGCGCGCTTCTTCTCCCTGTTCCACAACTACATCGCGACGCTGCGCTTCGACTTCAGCGAGTCGATGCGCCGGCTGCAGGAGCTGGACATCGGCAATCCCGAAGCGATGCAGTCGGCCCTGGGCGACCAGACGCTGTTCGCGCCGGAGACCTCGCCGCAAACGCAACGGGCGGCCGAGGCCGTCGGCTCGTTCATCGCGCTCGTCCAAGCGCACATCGAAGCCGCGGTGGCGTCCGCCGGCACGCGCGCCGGCGACATCGCGCGCGTCGAGGAGGCGTTTCGCCGCCGAGCCGCGAGCGGCGCGACCGGCGTGGCGATGCTGAAAGGCTTCCTCGGCATCGACGATGCGCCGTACCGAACGCGCGCGCGCGCGTTCGTGCGCGGCGCGCTCGGGGCGGCCGATTGGGAAACGCTGCTGCGCGCCTGGGAGGATCCCGAGGCGTTCCCGCGCGAGGAGGAGCTGGACGACCCCACGGCCTGGGTAGGAAGGATCGCGCGATGAGGCTCCCCGACCGGCTGTTCGTGGGCGTGCCTCGCGCCGTCGGCGCGGCGCCGCCGTCGACCCCGCACGTCGAGTTCGGCGGCTACGCCGACCTGCCCACGCCGCGCGACATCGGCGCCGGCGTCGGTCGCGACCAGACCTGCACGATCGAAGCCTGGCACGTGCTGACCCACCGCCGGAGCGACCCGCGCTATCGCGCGATGACCGATCCGCCGCCCGAGCACGCCGCGGTCGGCCACTTCGACCGTTCGCGCTGGACCGACGAAGCGTGGGAGGCGCTCGACCGGCTCGCGCGGGCGACGGACCTCCAAGCCGTCGTGCTCAAGACGCCGGCGAGCTTCAAAGCCTCTGCCGAGCACGCGACGCGATTGGAGAACTTCGTCGCGCACGCGATGCGCCCCGGGCTCGCGCTCGCCTGGGAATGGGCGCCGCGTTCCTGGCCCGCGACGAAGGCGCTCGACCTCTGCGATCGCATCGGCGCGATCGCCGTCGTCGACCCCACGAAGGAGCCGATCCCCGACGGCGAGCTGGTCTACCTTCGGGTTCGCCCCAACGCGCGCGGGAAGCGCGTGCTGAAGGACGACGAGCTGAAGAAGGTCGCCCTCGAGGTGCGCGACCGCATCGGCTGGCTCATCTTCGACAACGGCGACGGCGAGCAGGACGCCGAGCGCATCCTCGAGATGCTTTGAGGACCCGCTACTAGGTCCGCACCGCGAGTCCGAAGAGCCATCGCCCGCGCGCCGCTCCCCACGATGCTTCGAGCGCCAGCACGTACCGGCCCTCGTCGAGGTCCACCTGGAACGGCATGATGTCCGCGGGCACGAGCGCCTCCCGGACGACGACCCGGCCCTGCGGGCGCCGCACCTCCACCGAGACGGCCTCCGGCGGGAGGACGAGCATGAACGTCACCAGGTCGGCCTCGACCGAAGGGACGAACCGGCCCGGACCCGCTGCCGCGGTGTCCTCACACGCGTCGTCGCGGCACCACGCCTCGAGCGTCCCTCGCAGCCACTCGGTCCCGGCCTGCATGAGCACGCGCTTGGGCGGGGCATCCGGCGGCGATTGCTCGTGCGGCGCGCTCGCGGCGGGCTCGCCGGCGCGATTGGACGCGCCGGCCCCGGTACACGCCACGAGCACCATCGCCGCGGCGGCGACCCAACGCCGGATCATGCGGTCAACTGTAGGGGCAGCGCGGCTATCCTTCGGCCATGCGGGAAGCCGTCGTCGCCGCCATCGCCGCCCAGCGCGCGCTGTTGCTCGAACGCCTCGCGAGCGCCGGCGCGCAGGACTGGGAACGCCCGACCGCGTGCGAGCGCTGGACCGTCAAGGACGTCCTCGGCCACTTGGTGGAGGGCGAGCTGGTGGACGGGCGCTTCTACCGGCGTGAGATCGACACGATCGGCTACCTCGACGCCGACGAGGGCATCGCGCGGTGGCGTCCGCTGCCGGGCGACGCGGTGCGCTCGGCCCTGTGGCAGCACGGGACCGCCACCCAGCGCGTGCTGGAAGCGCTGGACGACGCCGCCTGGCGCGCGCCGATCACGGCCTTCGGCTGCTCCAGGATCGGTCAGCTCGCGCGCCTGCACCTGTTCGAGCTTGCGGTGCACGGCCACGACCTCACCGACGGCCTCGGGGTCGCACCCGCGTGGGCGCCCGCGCTTCCGATCGTGGCGGGGTTCGTCGTGCGCGCCGCACCCCGCACGTTCGGCAGGCTCGGCGCGCCGCCGCCCGGCTCGGTCCGCATTCGAACCGGCTCGGGTCGCTGGACCCTTCGCGCCGGCGAGGGCGGGCGGTGGAGCGTCGCCGAGGACGCCGACGCCGAAACCGACGCCGACGTCCAGCTCACCGACGAAGCGCTCGTGCTGACCACGACCGGACGCGCGTCGCTGCAGGAGGGGTTGAAGGACGCCTCGATCGCCGGGGACGCCGCGCTCGCGCGAGCCGTCTTCGAGCGCTGGCAGATCGTCGCGTCACCGCCGAACGAGCGGTGAGCCGGGCTCAGGACTCGTCCATGCCCTTGGCGAGCAGGAAACCACGCGCGCGCTCGGCGTGCGGGTAGCGGCGCACAAGCTGCCAGAAATAGTCCGAGTGGTCGGGGACCCGCAGGTGCGCCAGTTCGTGGACGATCACGTAGTCGCGAACCCAGTCGGGATACTCGGCAAGGACGTGAGAGAGCCGGATCGTGCGGTCCTCGGGGGTGCAGGACCCGAACCGATCGCGGTGGTTGCCCACGTAGCGGATGCTCTTGAGTGCGGGCCTGCCGTCGAAGTAACGCTCGTGGAGCTGGCGGGCCCGGCGCTCCAGCGCCTTGTCGTCGTTGAGCTTGCGAACGCGCTCGCCCTGTTCGACGCGGTGCACCATCTCCCGAACCCAGCGGTTGGCCTCGCTCCGCGTCATCGTCGCCGGCAGCCGGACGACGACCTTGTTGCCTTCCTTGGTTGCCTCGACCGTCTTGCTGCGACGGGGGCTCCGCACGACCTCTACTTTCAACTTCACCGTTGCTCCAAAGACGGGGGCCGGGAGGGGCCCGATGCTCACTTGGAAGAACGATAAAGTGGGCCGTTCGGTTCTGCTCGACGACCGGCGGTGTTCGATCCCGATTTCTGCTAGATCGCGTTCGGGTTGTTCGCGAATCGTAACGATCGACGAGTCCGCGCGCGCGCCGCGCGCGAGCGTGCGGGAAGAACCCTTGCGATCCTTCTCACTCTCCCCGCGCCGAAACCCCCTCTGACCAGCGGAAACGCGGGTCCACCTGGCGTTTTGCCGCTGTTGACAGCCCGTACGTCCGTGCGTACCGTGGCGCGCGCGACGCCCCGGATGGCTCAGTAGAGAACGTCGGTGAAAGGGGAAGGCACCGGCGGCCCCAACGGTTGTTCGGGGCGTTCGCGCGCCCTCAGCACGCCGCCTCCTCACCACGCCGCGCCCTCGGCACGACGGGGCGTCGCGTACCATCAGCCGCGCCATGCTGGACCCCGATCTCGACGCAGCGATCCGTGCGCGGCTGCAAGACGCGCCCTTCGCCGGATGGTTCGGCATCGAGCTGGTGTCGCTGGACGAGGGGACCGGGACCGTTCGCTTGAAGCTCGCCGCCCACCACTTGAACCCGGGAGGGATCGCGCACGGAGGCGTCGCCGCGGCGCTGCTTGACTCCGTGATCGGGCTCGCGCTGCGCACGCGCCTGGGCATGGGAGCGACGCACGTCACGACGGCGCTGCACCTGAACTACCTCCGTCCGGTCAGCGACGGCACGATCGTGGCGACCGGGCACGCGGTTTCCTCCGGCGGGCGAGTTGGATACGGCGAGGGCGCGATCACCGACGCGGGGGGCGCCCTGCTGGTCCGCGGGAGCGCCACGTTCATGGTTTGGGAGCCCGGCCGCGGCCTCCCCGAGACTCCCGGCTAGGAACCCTCGAAGCGCGGGTCGCGCCGCTCGCGAACTGCCGTGAGCCCCTCAAGCAAGTCCTTGGTGGCGAACGTCACCGGCTGCGCCAGCCCTTCGTACTCCAGCATGGTCTCCATGTCGGCGCGCTCGGCCAGGTAGATCGCGCGCTTGGTCAGCCGCATGGCGAGCGGCGCATTGGCGGCGATCACCGTGGCCGTCGCCCGCGCCTCCGCCATCAGCTCCGCAGCCGGGACGGCCCGGTTGACCAGCCCGATCGACGCGGCTTCGGTCCCCGACAGCGCGCGAGAGGTGAAGAGCATCTCCGCCGCCCGGGCCGTGCCGATCAGGCGCGTCAGCAAGTAGCTCGCGGCCATGCCGGGGTGCATGCCGAGCCGCGTGAACGGCGCCGACAGCCGCGCGTCCTCGGCGGCGATCCGGAGGTCGCACGCGAGCGCCAGGCAGAGGCCGGCGCCGACCGCCGGGCCGTTGATCGCCGCGATCACCGGCACGTCCAGCGACCGCACCGCGAGGAACTTCGGGTAGAACGAGCGCATTTTCTCCCGCATCTCCGGGACGCTCGCGCCCGGCCCGGGCCTGATCCAGGACAGGTCGCCGCCGGAGCAGAACGCGGGCCCTGCGCCCGTGACGACGACGGCTCGCACGTCGGGCATTCCACGCAGATCGTCGACGGCACTCACGAACGCGTCGGTCAGCTCCACCGACATGGCATTCCGGACATCCGGTCGATTCAAGGTCAACGTGACCACGGCTTCGTCCCGCGTCACGATCACGGGTTCGCTGCTCACACCGTCCCCTTCCGTTCGAACAGGCGCAAAGCATAGCCACCGGCGCCCGAAGGACATCGATGTAACCCGCCGGAGCCTCGCGTGGTCCAAGGTTCCAGAGACGAAGGAGGTGTCACGTGTATCACTTCGCGATTCTTGCCCTACTCGGGCTCGCGTTGTGGAAGTTCGTAGGCATGCTGCTCGGCTTCATCTCCGGCAGCGAGCTTCCGTCGCACGTCCGCGCGTTCATCACCCTGGCGCTCGGTGTCGCGACGACGGTCACGCTGGACTACTCGGTCTTCGCCGCATGGGGTATTCCCGTGCGGGCGTCGTGGATGGGCTCGGTCGGTACGGGTCTCATCGTCGGCGGCATGACCTACGCGGTCCACTCGTTCATCGGGCTCGTCGAAGCCTACGGACGCAAGAGCCGCGACGAGGCTCGCGTCCTCGAGGGCCGCACACCGAAGGCCGCCTGACGCGCGGCACACGGACGAAAGGGCCGGCTTCCCCCGGCCCTTTCGCGTTGGCGGTCAGACCGGCGGCAGCTTCGCGCGACGCTCGTCGACGAACGCGCGAAAGCGCCGGCCGGCCTCGGACTCGTCGAGCGCGGCGAGATGCTCGCGCACCGATCGCTCCACGGCGCTCACGTCCTCGTGCGGTCCCTTGATGCGCACGAGACTGCGCTCGCGCTGCGGGTAGGAGCCGATCGAGGTGCCGGGGTAGCGCTCCTGCAGATCCTTGAGCAGCTCGGCGACGGTCGACTCGGGGTAGGGGTGCGCGACCTCGACGGTGAGCAGCTCGGCGCCCGTGCCTCGCAGATAGCGATCCTCCACCGCTTCGGCCCACACGAGCTGAAGCGCCCGCGGCGGACCCGGCAGGATCACGACCGGCCCGGGGCCCTCCTCCACGACCACCGCCGGGAGCACGCCGCTCGGCGTCTCCAGCATCTCGGCGCCGGCCGGCGCCATCGCCATCTTGCGCAAACCGCCGGCGCCGAATTCCTCGCCCCCGAAGCCCGCGGCGCCGATTTCGCTCACCAGCGCGTCGATGCGCTCGGCGAGCGCATCACAGATCGCGAGCGGCCGGCCGAGCGCGAGCGCGACGCCTTCCATCGTCCGGTCGTCGTGGGTGGGTCCGAGCCCGCCGCACACGACGACCATCCACGCGAGCGAGCGAGAGACACGGACCTCGCCGGCGATCTCGGCCGGGTCGTCGGGAACGACCACGACGCGGCGCAGCGCGTGGCCGTGCTCGTGCAGGCGCTCGGCGATGAAGTGCGCGTTGCGCTCGCGCACGTGTCCGGCCAGGATCTCGTCGCCGACGACGACGACCGCGACGTCCATGGGCGATGAAGCATAGTGCTCGTCCCGGTACGATCGAGCCCATGCTCGTTCGATGTGGACGCTGCGGGGTGGAGCTGGAAGTCGCCGGCGCCGGCGAGTTCATGTGCCCGCGCTGCGGCGCGCGCAATGCGGTGCGCGAGCCCGAGGGCCTGCCGCAGGGCGCGCCGGACTTCGGCTTCGGGGCGCCGGCCGCGCCCCCACCCGCCGAAGACCCCCCGGGAATCGACTGGGTCACCTGTCCGTCCTGCCGATGGCGGTTCGCGGTCGGCGACGTGCCCTCGGTCTCCTGTCCGACCTGCGGAATCGCGCTCACGATCGAGGACGGCGTCGCCTCGGCCGCCGTCGATGGTTGACAGGTTCTCCTGACGAAACAAACCGGGCGCCGTCGAGAGGAAACGCGGGCCAGGCGTCGAACCTCAACCTGTACGAACCGGAACCTCCGGAAGAAAGCCGGGGGCTCTCGCGGAGGGTGTGATGAAGGCTCGCGACGATTCGAGCACGGGCTTGCGGAGCGCTCACGACCGGATCGAGGCGCTGAAGAGCGACCTCGACGAGACCATCGAGCAGGTCAAGCGCCTCACCGACGAGGGCGACGACCGCGAGGCGCTCCGGCTGATCGACCTCCAGCGCGAAGAGCTGGTCGAGGTGATCCAGTCGGTGAGCCAGACGGTGGCGGTCGACGCCGGCTCCGACGAGCGTCCCGAGTCCGCAGACCTGCCCACCCTGCGTCAGCCGGAGTTGCGGTGGCATGCGCCGCTCGTCGCGTCGTTCGCGCTCATCGCCGTCGTCGTGACCGTGGTCGCCGGAAGTCGCGCGACGCTGCACGAGACGGCGGACCTCCAGCTCGAGCGAGCGCGATTGGTGATCGAGCCGGGACCGCGCCTTCAAGCGCTGCTGTACGTCTACGAGATCGTTCGCGAGCTGGAACCCGCCGACGCGATGCGCGCCGAGCTGCTCGGCGAGATCGAGGACTCCGCGCGCGACGTGGAAGACGAGGGCGAGCCCTCGGACCGCAACTTGTTGATCTATGCAGACCGAGCGGCGGACGACCTGTCGCACGGCGAGACGCCGTCGGGTCCGCCACCGTCTCCTCCGCTTCCCGAGGAGATCCAGGAGCTGCTCGGTCAGTAACGAGACGCGCCCTTCGTTCCGTTAGGCTTCGCCCGTGCGCCGGTTCCTGTGGACGCTCGCGCTGAGCGCCGCCCTGCTGCCCGCCCCCGCCGCGTCGGCCAAGACGATCGACCGCATCACCTTTCGCGGTACGAGCGAGGCCGTGTTCACCGTCGAGGGCCGGTATCCGGTGAACGAGGATGCTTGCCCTCGCTTCCGGCACCGCTCCCCGCTCCGTGCGAAGTATCGCGGGTCGATTCAGTTGCGGCTGGAGGACGACGGCTCGATCAGCATCGTGAACACGCTGTCGTTCGCCGACTACCTGGCCGGGATCGCCGAAGTGCCGCTTACCTGGCCGGTCGCCGCGCTGCGCGCGCAGGTGATCGCCGCTCGGTCCTACGCCCTGCACGCGTACCGCCAGTCCGGCGGCGGCTCGTACGACATCTGCGCGACCGATCGGTGTCAGGTGTATCGCGGCGCGACGATCGAGCTGGGTCCGTTCGGCGACCGGTGGACGGCGGCGGTACGCGGCACGAGCGGACAGGTGCTCACCCGCAACGGGAGCGTCGTGCAAGCGTTCTACTTCTCGACCTCGGACGGCCATACGCGACGGGCCTTCCAGGGCGGCACGCCGCAACCGTACCTGCGACGCGCGAGCGGTGAGGACGGCGACACGCCGCTCGGGCACTGGACCGCGCGATTCCCGCGCCGGGACTTCGAGGCGATCCTTCGCCGGGCGGGCCTGTGGCCGGGCGGGCGCGTCGAGCGCGTCGGCGACGACGGCGACGTGGTCGTCGTCCGCGGGACTCGTACGAGACGACGCGTGGACAAATCCACGCTCACCGCCGCGTTCAACACGAGCGCGCCGTGCTTCTCGCGCCGCTACCCGAGCCAGAACGGCTCGCAGGAAGGTACCCCGCTCCCCCAGACCGTCCCGTCGACGAGCTTCACGGCGGTCACGGCCGGCAACCGGATCGAGCTGCGCGGCCGCGGCTGGGGTCACTTCGTCGGGATGTCGCAGTGGGGCGCGAAGCGTCTGGCCGACCGCGGGCGGAGCACACGGGCGATCTTGCGCCACTACTACCGCGCGTCGATCGACCGCGTGCGGGAGCCGGCGAGCTTGCGCGTGCTCGCCGCGGAAAGCCTGCGCAGCGTGCGCATCGGGATCGAAGGAGACGCCACGATCAGAACCGGGACCGGCGGCACGCTCGGTCCCGGCGACGCGTTCGAGGTCACGGGCGGCAAGGGGCTCACGATCGAGCGCGGCCGCGGACCCGACACGCGCGCGGTGCTCAGTGTCGAGCCGCGAACGTCCGCGATCACGACCGCGGCCGGGACCCCGGCGGTCGTGCGGTTCCGGCTCTCCGACGACGCGCGCGTCACGATCCGGGTCTCCGGCGAGACGCCGCTGCCGGCGCCGGTCGAGGACGCCTCGTTCGAAGGCGGCATCGTGCGGCTGCGCGTGCCGCTCGCGGCCGGGGACGGGACGGACCTCGGGCCCGGTTCCTACCGGCTCGTCATCGAGGCCTCGGACGGGTTCGACTTCGTCCGGAGCCGCCCGATCGCCCTGACCGTCACCGGCGGCGGCGGGCCGCTGCCGGGCGACGCCGGCACGGTGCCGTTCTGGCTCGTCGCGGCCGGGCTCGCGGCGCTCGTCCTGGCGATGATCTGGTTCGGTGCGCAGATGATCACGAAGCTGCTCATCCGAAGGTGAACGAGTAGATCCGAAAGCCCGGCTCGACCTCCAGGCGCAGGACGTGGGTCTCGGGGCGCGCGAGCCGGATCGCGCCGTACAGGTCGGCGTGATCGACCGCGATCAGCTCGCCCGTGACGTCGTCGCCGCGGGCCCCGGCCGGGATCGGCCGGCCGTCGAGCAGCACGCGGACCGTCGCGTCGCCGTCGCCGACGAAGAACACGTCGCGCGCGTGGAACGGAAGGACCACCGCGGTCGAGCCGCCGACGGCTCGAACGAATTCCTCGCCCGCTTCCCACGTTCCTTCCAGGAAGAAGCGCCCGCCGGTGCCGGCCGCGCGGACCTCGGACTCCCCCGCCTCGGCGTAGGCGAACGGCTCTGCCGGGTGCCACCCCTCGTCGTTCGCCAGCGAGTCCTGGATGATCCCGCGCTTGGGCCCGGTGTAGATCTCCGGGGTGATCCCGCGGCTCGGTCCGCCGGGTGCGAACGCGATCTCGGCGGGGAGAGAACGGCCCGCCTCGGCCAGCAGCGTCCGGACCTGCGCCTGGAGCTGCTCCTCCCCGCCCTCGCCGATGTGGTGGTAGCGGATCACGCCCTCGGCGTCGATCACGTACACGTGCGGCCAGTAGCGGTTGGCGTACGCGCGCCACGTTTCCATGTCGTTGTCGAGCGCGACCGGGTAGGGCAGACCGTGGCGCTCGATCGCGGCTTGGACGTTGTCGATCTCGCGCTCGAAGGCGAACTCCGGCGAGTGCACCCCGACGATCTCGACGCCGAACGGGTGATACGCCGCGTACAGCGCGCGCAAGTGCGGGAACGTGCGGACGCAGTTCACGCACGAGTACGTCCAGAAGTCGACCAGCACGACCGAGCCGCGAAGGTCCTCGATCGACACGGGCCCGCCGTTCAGCCACTCCTCGATCCCGGTGAAGTCCGGCGCCGCACGCCCCGCGACGTCGTCGCCGGTGAGCGGGCCGGGGATCGGGCCCTGCAAGGAGTCCACACGCGTCGAGGCGACCGCGATCGCCACGAGCCCGGCGATCGTGACGGCGACGAAGCCGGCACGGACCTGCCTTCGCGTCATGACGCCAAGCCTAGGGCGTCGGGCGCTGTGCAGCCCGGCGCCGCCCGCGCGGCATTGCCGGTTCGGGCGAGCCGTCAGGCAGGAGGCGAGACCGGCTCGGCGTGCGGAGGCGAGACGTGACGGAGCAAGACGGCGGCGCCGAGGGCGACCACCGCGAACGACAGCGAGGAGACGCGCGTTCCCGCCGCGTCCGCGAGCGCGCCGACGCCGACCGAGGCGAACGCGCGCGGGCCGAGGAACGCGAGGCTCCACAACGCGCTCACGCGCCCGCGCAGCGACTCGGGCACGTCGGCTTGGATAACGGTGGTGAACGCCATCGTCGCCACGATGTACCCGCCGCCGGCGACGAGCCCGCCCAGGAGCACGACCGGGAACGCCGGCGCCAGTCCAACGATCGACACGCCGGCGAAGAGCACCACGAGCGCGATCCAACCGAGTCCCCGCTCGGTCGCGACGACGATCAAGCGGCGGCCGACCAGGATCGTGACGACGGCACCCGCTCCCCAGGACCCGACCACGTAGCCGGCGCCGCCGCCGGCCACGCCCAGCCGCGCCGAGATCGCAGGCGCCAGCGTCACGATCGGGTCCAGCGCGATTCCGATCGCCACAATCGACAGCAGCATCCAGCGCGTGCGCAGGTGACGCCAGGCGTACGCGATGCCTTCCCGGATCGGCCCGGGCGAGCGGTCCGCGACGCGCGGGTACGGCACCCGCCCGATCATCGTCAGCGCCGCCACGATCGCGGCGAACGACACCGCGTTGATGCCGAACGCCCATGCGGGGCCGAGCGTGCCCAGCACGAGCGCCGCGAGCGTCGGGCCGAGCACGCGGGCGACGTTGAAGGTCAGCGCGTTGAGGCGGATCGCGTCCCCCATCTCCTCGTGCGGGACCAGCGTCGGGATGAGGGCTTGCATCACCGGGATCCCGACGCTGATGCCGACGCCGATGCCGGCCGCCGCGAGCACGACCAGCTCGCGCGTCGCGTTGCCGGTCGCGACCGCGATCGTGAGCATGCCGGCGAGCGTCGCCATGAGGATCTGCGCGCTTCGCAGCAGGCGCAGGCGGTCGAAGCGGTCGGCGAGCGCGCCGGCGGGCAGCGCGAACAGCAGCGTCGGCACGAACAGCGACAGCCCGACCATGCCCACCCAGAACGAGGACCCGGTGAGGTCGTGGATGTAGACGGCGAAGGCGACGTTGCTGATCCAGGACCCGACGTTGGAGGTGAGGTTCCCGATGAAGTAGAGGCGGAACTCTCGGCGTCGCAACGGCGACGCCGAGAGGTCCGGCTTGAGGCGCAGGGACACGGTCACCGAAGGGTAGCGACGCCGCGGGGGCCCGGCGTACGCCGGGCCCCCGGCTTCGGCCGGGTCCGAGCGGCGTCGGATCCCGGCCATGAGGTCACGCGACCTCGACGACGCGCGGCTCGTCCTTCCGGGGCCGTCCCCGCTTGCGCTTCTGGGGGATGACCTCGCCGCGGTCGAAGAGCTGACCGCCCCAGACTCCCCACGGCTCGCCCCGCTCCGTTGCTCCCGCGAGGCACGGGACCCGGAGGGGGCACTCCTGGCAGATCAGCTTCGCCTCGTCGATCTCCCCCTGCTCCTCACTGAAGAACAGGTGGAGCAGACGGGCGTCCCCCGTCGCGCAGGCGGCGTCGGTCCATCGCGTTTCGAGCTTCTGCACGTGCTCCACCTCCTTCGTTGCCTGGTGTTGCGTCGATCCTGTGGTGCGGGTGTTCCGGGGAAACAGAAAGGCCATCGGTTTCGCCGATGGCCCGGGGTTGGTGGGTGAGGATCCTTAGCGAGATGCCTCCCACGGTCCGGGCGCCGGCGGGTGCTGGGCCTTGGCGCGGTCTCCGACCATCCACGAGGTCGTGAGATCGAAAGCGGGCGTCTTCACGCGCGCACAGGCGAGCGCGGCGGCGCCGTTCCGATAGATCGTCTCGTTTCTCATCGTGGTTATGGTGCGCTCCTTCGCCGGACCCTTTGCCCGGTCCGGGGAGTATGCCAGGACACCCCCAGCGGGTCAACGCCTTTTCGGGACAGGAGATAGAGGGGGGGAACCACCCCTTGACGCAGGTCAGCCTGACCTAAGAAGGGTAACGATACCGTTGACTCACCTGCTCTAGCAGTGAATCACTATCTCCCCCTGGTGGCAGAGAATCACCACCTGGCCACCGGTTTCAATCACGTGGAAGTTGCGCGACCGAGCGTCCGCGACGATGGCGGCTATGCCTCCACCAAGGGTGTCGACGTCTGAGCGGCTCCGTCGAACAACCCCTCCCACGTTTGCCTGATTGGCCTGGAAGATTTGATTCCGCCATGCCTGAGGACCTGGGGTGCTCACCGCTTCGCTCCTCCGTGATTGGTTGATGCTGCTTTGAAGAGGGTATCACTTGCCCTCCAGCCTCCGACCGCCGACAATAGTGAGGGAGTCGAGCTGCAACCCGACTCCCTCAGACTTCAAGTGTTCGCTTCTTGACCGGATCGTGGCCCGGTCGCTTCGGGCTACCTCATGAGTTCCCCCCCTCCGTCGTCGGCTCGCCGAGAAGTTTCTCAATCCGATTGAGCAGGCTCTCGTCTAGCTCGTCGGCCCCTTCGGCCTTCTTCAGGAGCATGTCGAGGTAGCGATGCCGGTGGTTCGAGGCGCGAGCGGGAACCTCTCGCGGCACGGGGTCAACCTTCGTCCCACGACGGCCGCCGCGCTTGCCGCCTCCGGCAGACGGGGCCTTTTTCGCCACCTTCCATAGGGGACTCTTGGGCACGCTCGCGTAGTCGCTTGCGGCCAAGTAGAAGCGGATTGCCTTCGTGCGGGACGCGCCCGTGATGCGCGGATACGCCTGACTGAACGCCTCTTCCAGTTCCCCCATAGTTGCGTTGGTCTCGCCGAGCTTCGTCGCATCGGGGTAACAACGACGTAGGAGGTCAGCGATCCGACCCGGTCGCGCGTCGGCGTCTGCGGCCAGTTCTCGAAGTTCGTCGCTGACACGCCCATCGTCGTAGATCAGCCTGAACCCCTTGAAGGCCGCGATGAGGTAGGTCTGCTCGTTGCCCGAACGGGTGCCCAGGTAGCTTCGGTCGATCTTGTTCGGAAGATCCTCGGCCACCTTCTCGATGGTGCTCAGAAACGTCCCCCAGGGGATGTTGTAGGGAGGCGAGAAGGTTCCCGGCTCCGGGCTCTGCGTGTCGTCCATGACTATGCCTCCGTGGCGGTCTCGGCGTATTCCGAGGCGTATATTCCGTTAGTGTACGCCACGGAATATACGCCGTCAAGAAGAACCTACGCCGCAGGGACTTTTTCTGAGAGTGCCTTGCGAGACTAGCCGGGGCATATCCATGATACTCACGTGCGGAATGCGGACATCGCCCCTGGCGAGATCGTCGTTGCGATCAACGCGTTCGGCGAACGGCACCCCCGGCGCGCGCTCACAGGGATCGAGTCCGAGGGTCATGACTTCCCGGTGGTCTGGCTGTGCTCCGAGGAGGAGTGGCAGGACGCCCTTCGAGAGGGTCGCGACCCGGAAGGCATTCCCTGGCCAGCAGAAGATGTGAGCCTGGACGAGGGGGCCGCTTGAACCCACCCGGCAAAGATCGCGGCGAGTCTAAGACGGCCCCCTTCGAGCGGTTCCTAGAATTGGCTAGGCGACTCGTGTCGGTCCCGAAGAAGGAGATCGACCGCAGGGCCGAGGCGTACGAGAAGCAGAAGAAGCGCGGGGCCTAGGCCTTGCCTATCAGCGCCTCGTAGGTCAGCCGACGCCCCGATACCGCAGCGAGCACCGTCGCGAAGCGCCCGAAGTCGTTCTGGTCGCGCTCGTTGAACGTGAACGAGCGCTCGTCCAAGTAGCGGAAAGTGGAAGGGCGCGACCTGAACGTAGGTGCCCTTCAAGGCTCGCTTCAACAGGCTCCAGAAGTTCTCAACCCCGTTGGTGTTGTTACCCTTCTTAGGGTAACGATACCGTTGGCTCACCCGAGCGCGGCGTCGAGGGCGCCCCGATGGGGAAAAGGCGCGGCGCGTGGGAGCCGCTGTCAAGGCCGGGCGCAGCCCGCCCGAAGGGGTGCCTTGACAGTGGTGAGCGCCGCGCTAGGGGGCCGCGAAGGAATCGGCACCGAAGGTGACCACCCTGGGTTCGGTCTTGGGCGAAGCGGTCATTCGTGACTGCCCGGTCGGAAATGGTGGACGGCCCGAGTGGATGGCGAAAAATGTCCAAAGGTGGACGTCGACGTGGGCGGAACGGAGTGCTTAGAGTCCCGCTCGTCCCGGAGACAGGTCCGGGCGGGAGACAAGGGGGAACTTTCGTGAAACCACTTCGCGCTGCGGTCGTTGTGCTAGTTATGGCGACGATGGTCTTGCCGGATTCGGCCCGTGCCGATGACCCGATCTGCGACGTAGACCCAGGGCCGCCACCGGCGTTCGTTCTGTTGCCGCCGACCTGTGGCGGCGCGGAGACCGGCGAAGAGGGCGATGAGATGTTGTTGGTGAACGCAGACTTGTACACGGATGCGCTAGACCCGCAACCAGCAGGGAGTGAGCTTCCGCCGGATGTGCCAGTCCAGGAGACTCAGAACACGGGAGCGTGCACGCCGAAGGATACTGTGTTCTACGGAGAGTACGAGAGTGGGGACGACGGGTATGGAGAGCGTCGTATATTCCACAACTACGGAACGTTGGACTGCTCGTCGAACGTGGACACCTCTAAGCTGGTGTTGAAGATTCAGCGGAAGAGGAGTGATGGATCGTGGGAGACAATGGAGGCGCGGACCGTAGGTCCGGATACGCGGGACTTCCACTACGGTAACACAAGTTGGACGTGTACGACGACGCAGTTGCGGACGTACCGGGGTAAGGTAATCGGGCACTGGTGGTTCGAGAACGGTACGAAGAAAACGAAGGGCGCAGTGTGGCCGAAGCTCTGGAAACTAAGGTGTTCAACGCCGCCAGAGTCCTAGGACGGGGCTGGCGGGAGGGTCACCGTCGTAGAGTGGTGGCTGCCCTGTGCTGCGCTGTGCTCGCGTTCGGTGGGGCAGTGCCGGTGGCCGAGTCGGCCGTGGAGAAGTCCACGTACTACACGCGCAATGGGAGGTACAAGTGGTACGTGTGTGAGGGACACGCGCCGGAGGACGCCGGTTGCACGATGAAGGTAAAGGTTGCGAAGGCGGTAATGACTTCTACGCAGCTGTCGTATCGGGCGGACGGATTGAGTGAGACGACCGGCGCACCTGACTGGGTGGCTGCTTTCGCAGGGCGAATCGAGTCGGAATGGGTGGGCCGAGAATCGACGTGGCGATCGGAAACGACGGGCGTCGGGGCGAGCGGAGGATACTACGCAGACTCGACGTTCGGGCCGGACTTCATAAAGGGCGAGACAATCACAATGACCGTGAAGGCGACCGGCTACGGCTGGTGGAAGGTCGGGACGCGGGTGCGGTTGAAGTAGGGGCGTAGCGGCAGGCTGATGGCTGCGACGGGGCTTTCGTCGCTGTATTGCTCCCAGATCAGGCGCGGACTTCGCATCCCGCATCCGGTGCATTGGAACGCTTTGCGAATGGCGGCACCCTCGTGATGAGCTTCTGTTGAACGATCTCATTGATTTTCGTGGCTTGGGATGCGCCTCTTTCTTGGCAGAGAGGGGAACCTCGCTTCCTCTATGGCGACTTCTGACGCTGGGCCTCTTGCACCCTGTACGCGAGAAGGCTTAGCAAAGAGATGTATTCGATTGCTCTCTGCTCAGGACCCTCGGGAAAGGAATGACCGCCCGGATTTCGTATTGCCATTACGGCACCCTCGAAAAGGTGCATCATTCCTTCCTGCTCATCACCGTCGGTCTGATCAACTAACTGGTTGAAGGCGAGTATCGGGTTGCTTCGGAAAAATACCGTCCTGACGAGCGAGGCTCCGTCGCGATTCAAATATTACTTCGTACAGTTTCAACCGCGCCCGTGTCGTTGCTAACCGCATGTGTGATGTCGAGGCGGGTCACTTCTTCGATGCGTCCGTGAAGGGGGCCACCAACGATTTCGATCGACATATCCTCGCATGGTAGAGGGGGTTGGCAGGACACGATCCCCTGGGCAGCATCTTCGATGAAGTGGACCACCCTCTATCTCCTGTCCCGTCAACGCCTTTTCAGCGGCGCCGCGTCAGCGGGCCTCAGGCGGCTGGGGGCGCCTTCCTTCGTCGAAGGCTCGAAGGCCCGCGGCCATGCCGGCGTCGGCGGTGGTGGGGCGGCCGCGTTCGGATTCGCGCAGGATGCCGGCGTCCAGGGCCTCGGGGTCCAGGATCGAGGCGCGGTCGGCCCGGATGGCGCCCTGGTTGGGATAGGCGGCAATGCGCTCGGCCAGCTCGAGTGCCCGGGCCAGCGCCTGGCCGTCGGGGACGACCTCCTGGACGAAGCCCATCGCGCGTGCGCGCTCGGCGTCGAAGCGAGCGCCGGTCTCGACGACGTAGAGCGCGTTGCCCGTGCCGACGAGCCGCGGGAAGCGCTGGGTCCCGCCGTCGATGAAGGGGACGCCGAAGCGGCGGTTGAGCGCGCCGAAGGTCGCGCCGGCCGCCGCGACGCGAACGTCGCACCACGCCGCCAGCTCCATCCCTCCGGCGAAGCAGTAGCCCTCGATCGCGGCGATGGTCGGCTTGCCGGGGTCAAGGCGCCCGAAGCCGAGCGGACTGCCGCGCTCGGCGTAGGCGTGGGAGAGCAATCCGTCGGCCGCGCGGAGGTCCGCGCCGGTGCAGAACGCGGCCGTTTCCTCGCCGGTCACGACCAGGACGTGGGCCTCGGCGTCGCCGGCGAAGGCGTCGATCGCCTCGCCGATCGCGATCGCCGTGGCGGGGTCGACGCAGTTGTGCACCTCGGGGCGCTCGATGACGAGCACCCGCACGGCGCCGCGAACGTCGACCCGGACGGTTCCCACCGCCGCAGCTTAGTCACCACGCGGTGAGGTCTTCGATCATGCCGACGGTTCGCAGCGGCGCCTCGGGCCTCCGGCGCACCGGTCGTGGCGGTTGCGCCGGGTCGGCGGGAGCGGTCGGGGCGCTGGGGGACGCGACGGTCGCCGCGATCGGCTCGCCGGAGCCCCCGGTCGTCCGTGGCTGCCGCGGCTGCGGGGCCTGCGCCTGCGAGGGCCGCATGAAGATCTCGGTCACCCACAGGGTCGAGCCGTCCTGCACCACCCCGACGCCGATCCGGGTGAAGTTTCCGTCGAGGATGTTGTGGCGATGCCCGTCGCTCGCCATGAAGGCGGCGTGGATGCTCGCGGCGTCCTCCCCGCAGCCGACGTTCTCGCCGAGCTTGGACCACCCGGACACTTCATCGCCGAGCGATTCGTTGTGGTACAGCTCGCCGTCGGCGGCCATCCGCTCGGAGTGCTCGCGAGCGATCCGGGTGAGGTCGGCGTTCTCCGTGAGGGTCCCCTTGCCCCGATCGGCGCGGGCATCGTTCGTCAGGGCGATGAAGTCCAGTTCTGCGTCGCGCTCCCCTTCCGTTTGCGCGAAGACGGGTCCGTCCAGGAATCCCACGAGCAACGCAACGCTTACGACCAGCACGAGCCTTCGCATCGCTACCCCCAGCCCGACGGTCCCGGCGCGGCCCACCCTGGGAGGGGTTGCACGACAAAACGCATCAACGCGGCGCGGGTTCGGGGACCAGCTCGCGTTTGACACGAAGGGACTACGGCTCTGGTCAGTCCACGCGCGGACACCAGCCCGGCCGCGCTGAAACGCCCGGCGTGGCTAAACCATCACGGAGAGAAGCCGATACACAAAACGAGGCCTCCATCCGGGGAGGGCAAGGCTCGACGAAGGGGAACCTGATGCGGGAGACGACGAGGATGAACACCTGCTCGCGCTGCGAGAGCGTGCTGGAATCGGGAGCGCGCTTCTGCGGCTGCGGCAGGCCGACGGCGCTCGCGTCGTTCGAGGAGCGCAACAAGTACGAGGCGGCGCAGTGGCGTGCCTACCGGGCACGGGTTGACACGAACTGAAGCCGCCGAAGCGTGGGGGTCGTCCTACAGGTATTGGCCTGGACGGCCCTCTCTGCCTTTCTCTTCCGGTTCGGCTTCGGCATCGGTGAGGCCGGGCGGAAGCCGGCGCCGCCGTATCTCTTCGAGTTGCGAGGCCATCGCCATCTGCTGGGTCGCGATCGCCGCTTGGATGCCCTGGAAGAGGCCTTCGAGCCAGCCGAGGAGCTGCGCGTGCGCGATCCGAAGCTCGGCTTCGCTGGGCACCGAGTCCCCGAGGGGGAGCGCGATGCGATCCAGCTCGTCCGCCAGCGGGCCCGACAGCCCGCTCTTCAGCTCCGCCAGCGCACGGGCGTGGATGTCCGCGAGGTGCTCGCGCGCGTGCTCGTCCAGCGGCGAGCGGCGCAGTTCCTCCAGCAACTCGCGCACCATCATCGCAATGCGCAGGAGCTTGCCGGGCTGCTCGATCACCGGCTCGACGCGCTCGTGGACGTCGACCTCGTCAGGGGGCACGGGGCAATTCTCCTCGCCCGCGCTGCCCGGCGCAAACGACCCGCCCGGAGCCACGCGAATAGTCATTCCGGGCCATAGAGGCGTGGGGCCGCGCGGCCGATGCCATGACCAGATGGGGCACACGGGGAACCGACGGCTGATCGCGAGCACCCTGCTCGCGTTCACGCTGGTGGCCGCGGGCGGCGGCGCGGCCCACGCGGATCCGCTCGTCGACGTCACCGACACGATCGACGACGCGGAGGACACGGTCGAGGGCCTGCTCTCGCCGTTGCCCGATGAGACCCCCGGGACCGGAACCAACCCCGTCGACGACACGATCGAGGACGTGTCCGAGACCGTGGGCGGACTCACCGGAGGCTCCGAGGGACCCGAGCCGAGCGGAGGCGGCTCTGGTGCCCCCGGTCCTTCGGGAACGAAGCGCGGCGCCCGGAACACCGGCGGCGCGACGAGCGCCCCCGGCACCGACGGCGGCGATCCCGCATCCGGCGGATCCGAAGCGGTCGTCGGCGTGATCCCCGGCTCGTCCGACTCCTACGCGAACATGACGGTGGACGGCGCACGGGCGACCATCGATCGCGCGGGATCGCTCGCGCGACCCCTCGCCCCCGCGCTGCTGATCGGCGCGATCGCCCTCGTCGCGATCGCGAGCGCGAGGAACCATCGAGGACTCGTCCGCGCCGAGCGGCGAGGAGGCCACCGCCTGACGCTATGAACCCGATCGCGAGCCTCGCTGACCCAGTCGCATCGCGTGGCCGGGTCGCTTTGTTCTTCTCCGTTCGATACGCCACGCCCGTGCTGGTGCTGCTCGCGCTCGCCGCGAGCGGCGAGTCCGCAGACCTCCGGGTGATCGGGACGGTGCTCGTCGGTCAGATGATCCTGGCGCTGGCGGGACACGCCGTCTCGGTCGTCCGGCCGCGCAGCACCGGCCTGATGATCTGGGTCGGGATGATGACCGACGTCGCGGCGATCGCGACAATGATGGCCGCCGCGGGCGGCCCGCGCGGGCCCTTGCCGTTCATCCTGATCATCCAGGCGCTCGGGGCCGGCATCCTGCTGTCCTCGCGCGCGGGCCTGCGCTTCGTGGTGCTCTCGACGGTCGCGGTGCTGCTGATCGACCTCACCGCCGCCCCCGCCTCGCAGCAGGGCGGGCGCCTGCCGACCGGCCTGATCACGATCGCCACGCTCTGGATCGTGGGCGGCGCGGGCGCGCTGTTCAGCACCATGAACGAGCGAGACTTGCGGAGCCGCCATGCCGAGCTGTCGACCATCCGGCGCATCGCGCTGGACATCGAGGACTCGCTGACGATCGAGGAGATCTTCAGCGACCTGTGCGCCGGCGTCGTCGAGGGCTTCCGCTTCGACGGCGCAGCCATCCTGCTCGTCGAAGGGCAGTCGTTGCGTTGCGTCGCCGCGCAGGGACTCACCGGCGCGCGCGACATGCGGATCGAGCTGCGCGGGCGGGTCGAGCGCGCGCTCACGTCCCCCGCGCCGACGGTCACGGCGACCCCCGACGCCCGCGCCGACGCGACGCTGGTGCCGCTCGTGGGCCCGCGCGGGTACATCGCGATCCCCCTTTCCCACGACGGCCTGCTGATCGTCACGAGGTCGGGACGCAAGGGCCGGCCCGGCGTCGTGCGCTCGAACGAGATCGACGCGCTGGAAGGCTTGTCGCACCACGCGCGGCTCGCCATCGCCAACGCGCGCCTGCACGCCCACGTCCGGGCGATGGCGATCACCGACCCGCTGACGGGGCTGGCCAACCACGGCGAGATGCAGCGGCGCCTGAGCGCCGAGGTCGGCCGGCTGACGCGCTACTCGTCGCTGAAGGGCAAGGGCCACCGCCTGTCGCTCGTCTTGCTGGACATCGACGAGTTCAAGGCGCTGAACGACCGCTTCGGTCACCTGGCGGGAGACGCGGTCCTCAAGGGCGTCGCAGCCGCCATCCGCTCGGCGGTGCGCAGCTTCGACGTCGCGGCTCGCTACGGCGGCGAGGAGTTCGCCGTCATCCTGCCGGAGACGGGGAGCGAGGGCGCCATGACGGTGGCCGAGCGCATCCGTTCGGCCGTCGCCGCCTACCCGTACGCGCCGCGAGACGGCGAGCATCCCGTCCGCGTCACGGTGAGCGCAGGCGTCGCGACCGCCGACCAGAGCAGGACGACGCCCGACGAGCTGATCGAGGCGGCCGATGCGGCGCTCTACGAGTCCAAGGCAAGCGGCCGCGACCGCGTGACGCTCGCCGGCCCGGGAACGGTCGCGGTCGGCGAGATCGTGCGGATGGACGCTACGCGACGCCGGCAGGGATCAGCCGCAAGCCGCGCTCGCGGCGGATCGCGGCCCGCTCGCGCGCGGTCGTCCCGCCCCAAACGCCGAACTCCTCGCGCTTGATCGCCCACTCCAGGCACGGCTCGCGCACCGGGCACGTCGCGCAGAGCGACTTCACCTTCATGATCGCGACGGCGGACTCCCCGTAGAACAGCTCCGGGTCGAGGCCGCGGCACGCCGCCTCCTCCAGGTAGGGGAACATGCGTGACCGGCGGGTCTCGTCTGTCTTCACGACACAAACTCCTCGGGCGAGCGGAGAAGGACGACGTGCGGCGACCTGGGGATGGCGCGGGAAAGTGGGGCCCATGGTGCGACCGGGGACGACGGACTGTCAAGAACGGGAAATCGATCGGAGAGCGCGCGCTTACACGGTCTCCAGCTCTTCGGCGTGGACCGCGCCGGACCACAAGCGCCGGCGGAGGCTGCGGCCGGCGTCGGTCGGCGACAGCGCGATGCGCACGAGCCGTCCGAGGTCGATGCCCGCCCCGTCGTGTCCGCGCTCGCGCCAGACGAGATCGATCAGCCGCGCGCGGACGTCGTAGGCGTCCACCTCGTCTCCGCCGACGACGAGCGGCGTTGCGAACGCGCCCGTCTGGCGCAGCAAGTCCGCGACGACGCCGGGGACGAGCCCCGCGGGATCGGCGCCCGCGCGCAGCAAGCCGCGAACCCGCGTCGAAGACAGGTCGCTCACCGCCGGGTGCAAGCGCAGGACGCTCACGCGATCGGCGAATCGCCGGTTGGCGGGCGCCCGCAGCACCTCGCGCATCCGCTCGGTCTGGTCGAAGCGCGGCGCGACGAGCATCGAGGCGCGCGCGAACAACCGGTCGAGCGCCTCGTCTCGATCCCGGTACCACCGCCCGTCGAAGATCTGCAGCACCTTGTCCGAGCCGATGAGGAAGGTGACCCGGGCGTCCGGGAAGGCTGCGCACGCCGCCTCGGCCATGTCCGCGTAGAGCCCGTGCGAGCACAGGCCCACGCCGGTCACCGTCCCGCCGAGCGCGCGCAGCGCGATCAGCCGGTCCTCCAGGATGAGGCCGGTCTGCGGTTTGCCGAGCGGCCGCAGCGGGAGCGCGAACAGCACGCGCTCGAACCCTTCGCTGAGCGCACGCTCGGCGAGCAATCCGTGCGCGGCGGTCGGCGGGTTGAACGACCCGGGAAGGATCGCGACGCTGCCGCACCGAGGCAGCGGAGACAGGGTCTTGATCGCCGGAGCGGCGCTGCCGTCGATCGCATCGGCCAGCGACCGAAGCTGGAACAGCGACGGAAGGTGGAACGGGTCCACGGAGACGTGCACTACGGGCATGCTAGCCGTCGGCCGCCCGAGCCGCCGGATTAGTCGCCGTTGCGCGCCGGCAAGAGCGCCTGCGTCACGATCATCGCGCACACGAGACGCCCGTCGGCCTCGGAGGTGATCCGCACGTCGATCACGAGCGTGCGCGATCCCTTGTGCACGATCGTCGCGTCGGCCAGCAGCGTGCCGTCGCGCGCGGCCGCGATGAAGTTCGCCTTGAACTCGATCGTGGTGAAGGTGCCGCCGTCGGGCAAGTGCGGGAAGGTCGCCCATGCGGCAACCGTGTCGCCGAAGCCGGCGAGCGCTCCCCCGTGCGCGGAGCCGCCCGGGTGCAGGACCCGATGGTCGACGTTCAGCGAGCCGCGCGCGCTCGTGTCGGTGACGTCCAGGATACGAACGCCGAGCGCGCCCGGGAACGTGTCGCGGAAGATCTCGTCCTGGCGATCGATCGCCTCGCGCAACCGGTCGGGGATCGGCCCCTCGAACCCGGCGTCGGCTCGCGTCACTCCTTCCCGTCCTGCAGCGCGCCTTCGAGCAGCTCGACCAGCTCTTGCGCGCGGAAGGGCTTGGTGAGGTAGGCGTAGCACCCTGCGGCGAGCGCCTGTTCCTGGCGGCCCGGCGAGGCGTGGGCCGAGACGACGATAACCGGCAGAGAGGCGAGCAGGTCGCGGTCGCGCAGCCGGTCGATCACCTCCCAGCCGTCGATGCCGGGGAGTCGCAGGTCCAGCAAGAGCACCGACGGCATGTTGTCCTCGATCGAGGTCAGCGCCTCCTCGCCGCTTCCGGCCGCCGTCACCTCGAATCCCCGCATCTCCAGCATGACGCGCAGCATCATCGAGATGTCCGGCTCGTCTTCCACGACCAACACTCGTGCCATCAGGCCCTCCTGAACGTGAGGACGAACCTGCTCCCCCCGCCCTCCGGCGTCTCGTAGCGGATCGAGCCGCCCATCGCCTCGGCGAGCCGGCGCGAGATCGTCAGGCCCAGGCCCGAGCCCGACCCCTGGCCGGTCGTGCCGCGCGTGAACGCGTCGAACAGGATCGGCGCCAGGTCCGGGTCGACGCCGGGGCCGTCGTCGGTGATCGAGAGCCTGAGCGTGGTGGCGTCGGTCACGGCATCGACCGAGACGTTGGGACCGCCGTAGCGATAGGCGTTGCGCAGCACGTTGACCAGGACCTGATCGACGGAGTCCGCGGCCGCGTGGACGAGCGACTCGGGCGGGACGTTCACGCGAACGTTCTTGCCCTCAGGCGGTGGGAGCGCCGCCATCACGCGGTCGATCACCACGGCGAGGTCGGTCGCGCGCAGCTCGATCGTCTCGTGCGTGAGGCGCGCGAGGTCGAGCAGGTTGTTGACCAGGGTCGTCGCCCGATTGCACTGACGCCCGAGACCCTCCAGCACTTCCTCGACCTGGTCGTCGGTGAGCCGCGCGCGATACTCGGTCAGCGTGGCGGTGAGGCCGGTGATCGCGGTCAGCGGCGTGCGCAGCTCGTGCGCGGCGTTGGCGATGAACTCGCGCTCGCGGTCGTAGACGGCGCTACGCTCGAGCGCGAGGTCTGCCAGGTTGCCGAGCGAGCGCAGCAACGTCACTTCCTCGCGGCCGAAGTACGGCGAGTACGGGCTCGCACGCACGACGAGCGCGCCTCCTTTCAGCGGCACCCGCAGCACGCTCGGATCGGTGGGCGTGTGGCCGTTGCCGCGCAAGTCCTCCGGCTGCAACCCCGTGCCGTACTGTCCCAGCAGCGCGCCGGACGGCGACACGAGCGCCGCTCCGCTTCCGCCCATGATCTTGGCGGTGTGCGGGAGGATCGTCGAGGTGACCTCCTCAGTCGAGGTCGCCAGCAACATCCCTTCGACCGCGTGCAGCAAGGCGTCCTGCTCGGGCAAACGCCACGTCGTGCGCACGAGCTTGGGCGGCGCGAAGCCCAACCCGAACAGAAGCGCCGCCAGAATGCCGATGCTCGACGTGACCAGTTGCGTCACCGTCACCTCGCCCCGTTCGGTGGGAACGATCACGCCGATCACGATGACGAGGTCGAGCGCGGCGGCCGCGACCGCCATCACCCGCATGCGGCGGCGGCTGAGCGTGGGCTGTCCTCGCCCGCCGCGCCACAGCGCGACTGCCACCGAGACGAACAGGTAGGTCCATTGCACCGCGATCAGGATCGCGAGCCAGCGGAACCAGCTCGGGGGATCCTCGTCCGGACCCGGAAGCGTGATGAACAGGAACGGCGCGGTCGCCGCGATGGTCAGCACGGCGGCGATGAACCCCCACGCCGGGTGCTGCGGACGGAACGACGTCGCGAAGCGGTAGAGGAAGTACGGGAAAGCGAACAGCAATACCAAGATCGCCTTGACGAAGATCTCGTAGCCGAGACCTTCGCCGCCGTCCTCCGGCAGAAGCAGGCCGACCAGCACGATGATGCCGATCGATGCGAAGGCGGCGGCCGCCCACGCGTTCTGCCTGCCCCCTCGTCGCAGCCACAGCACGATGGTGAGCAGACCGAGCGCGCCGAAGGACGCCGAGCTGATCGCCTGCAGGACCCCGTGGGCCGTATCCATCCGCTAGAGATTATCCCTCGGCTGCGGCGTTTTCGGGAGGGGCTCCTTTGGGCGTTGCTCGTCGATCAGGTGCGACCAGTAGGCGGCCATCAAGCTGTCTCGGGTAACGGCACCGAGCACGATCCGGCTGGAGGCGGCGTCGATGACGGGCAACATGCGCAAACCACGCGGGGCGAGGCGCCGGAACGCCACGTCGAGCGACTGGTACCGCGTGATCGGCGGAACGGCCGTCGCGAGCGCTTCGAGCCCGCCGTCGGCGGCGGCTTCCTCGGTGAGCCGCTCGCGGGTCACGACGCCCTGGAGCCTGCCTTCGCCGTCCACGACGATGACCCAGTCGTGGCTGCTTCCGTCCAGGCGCGCGCGCGCGTCCCCGACGGTGGCCGGCAGCGCGACCGTCGGGACGTCGGTGAGCACGGCCTTGCGCACCGCCGTCCGCTCAAGCAGGTGCCGCTCGCGTCCGTCGCTCAGCTCGACGCCCTTGCGCGCGAGCTTCATCGTGTAGATCGAGCGAGCCGGCGAGCACGCCGACGACGACCGCCGTGAGGACGAGGACGTTGTTCTCGCTTTGCGGGAGCGCCTTCAGGCGCGCGACGAGACGGCGCATCACCGCGTGACGACGGGCCTTCGACCGATCGCGCGCCCGTCGCTGCTCACGGCAGCCAATCTATCGCGTGAGCGGCTGCGAGCGGTGCGCCGCGTGCGTAGCATCGTCGCATGCGTCGATCCGTGTCGGTCGCGGCCGCGGCCGCGGTGCTGTGCGCCGGGGCGCCCGCCCACGCCTACGTTCCGGAGGCGACGCCGCGAAGAAGCGTCGAACGCGCCGCGATCGTCATGGCCTCGCACCCTTCCGCGCGCCCGGCGATCGCCGGGATTGCCGTCGTGCGCAACGGGCGCACGATCTACGGACGCAACCTGTCGCGCGCGATGATCCCCGCGTCGCTGACCAAGCTCGCCACCACGACCGCCGCGATGCTGGCGTTCGGACCGCGGCACCGCTTCGCGACGCGCGTGCTGGCCGAACCGGCCGGCGGCATCGCGGGCGACCTGTGGATCGTCGGCGGCGGCGACCCGACGCTCGCCACGACCGCCTACCTGCGCGCGCGCTTCCTGCCCCGCGCGAGCGACCCGATCAAGCGGCCCGCGTTCGCGAGCGGCTCCCCAACGATCGAGGATCTGGCGGCCCGCGTGCGAGCCGCCGGCATCACGCGCGTGACGGGCGACGTCGTCGTGGACGAGTCATTGTTCGACGACCGGCGGACGCAGCGTGGGTGGCTCCCCCGCTACCTGGACGACGACCCCGACGTCGGGCTGCTGTCGGCGCTCAGCATGAACGAGGGAATGGCCGACCTCGAGGGCACGCGCCTGGTCGAAGACCAGGCGCGTGCGGCCGGCACCGCATTCCTGCTCGCGCTGGGGGCGAGCGGCGTCCGGGTCGACGGCGGCGTTCGCGCCGGCGTCGCCCCGGAGGGCGCGGTCGAGATCGCGCGGGTCGAGTCGCCGCCGCTCGCCGAGATCGTCGACTTCGTGAACCGCTACAGCGTCAACTTCCCGTCCGAGATGCTGCTGAAGGCGCTCGGGGCGAACGCGGCCGGGCTGGGCTCGACCGGGCTGGGCTCGACCGACGCCGGCGTCGCCGAAGTTCGCCGGGTCCTGCGCGAGCGCGACGTGCCGCTCGGCGGCTTCGTCATGGAGGACGGCTCCGGGCTCTCGCGGCGCAACAGGATGACGCCGGCGACGCTCGCCGCGATCCTGTCCCTGGTCCTGACCGCCGACGAGCCGGGCTTCGGCGCCCTGCGGGCCTCGATCCCGGTGGCGGGAAGGCCGGGACAGCTCCTCAACCGGCTCACCGGTCCGCTCACGACCGGCAACGTGCGGGGCAAGACCGGGTTCCTGCGCGGCGTCCGGTCGCTGAGCGGATGGGTCACGGCGCTCGACGGGACGCCGCTCGTGTACGTGGCGCTGTTCAACGACGCCCCCGACGCGCTCGCGCTGACGGGCCCGATCGACGTCTTCGTGTCCCTGCTGGCGCGCTTCCCGGTCCCGTAGGCCCGGCTTCCGGCTTTGCCGGTTTGCCGGACTGAATCCCGGCGGTGGAATTCGGGCGAACGGTGGGTAGGAATCCGCTCGGTCGAGCGCGAATGAGTCCCCTGGAGGGTCGCCGGACTTCCCTCTCGCCCGCTCGAAGGAGGAGTAACTGATGAGGACTACCGGGCTGCGGTTGCGCACCCTCGCACTTGTCGTCACGTCGCTCGCGACCGTGATCGGCTCGAGCGTGGGGAGCGCGCACGCCGACGTGATCTGCCTCGACGCGTCGCTGCAAGGCTGCTTCGAGGCTCCGTATTCCGAAGGCGCCGGGGCGCGCGGCACCTACGCCGAGGCTCCGCCGGCGACCGTCGCGGAAGCCGGCGAGTTCCCGACCGCGGTGAGCGCGGTGGTCACGCCGGACGGCAACATCGTCTACTGGGACGGGCTGTCGGGTCTGCAGGACTCGCACGCGACCCTCGCGCTGGACGCCGGCCGCACCGCCGACCCCGACCGCAGCCGGATCCTGGACTACAGCGCATCGCTCGCTTTCGACGAGGTTCCGGAGATCTACGAGCCCGCCACCAACCCGACCGGCGGCTCGGAAGATAACCTGTTCTGCGCCGACCAGCGCCTGCTGGCCGACGGCCGCGTGATCGTCGCCGGCGGCACGAGCTACGAGACCACCGACGACATCCCCGACGAGATCGCCGACCCGGAGGCCGAGGTCGCGCCGGGCTACGGCGCGCCCGACGGGCTCGCGGAGCTGTACGGCAGCAGCAACACGCGCCTGTTCAGCACCGGCGACGGCGGCGCGTGGGACTACGACGCGAACCTGGAGATGCACTACCGCCGCTGGTACCCGACGCTCGTGACGCTCGCCAGCGGGGACATGCTCGTCGCCGGCGGCGTCAGCAAGCTGCTGTGGAACTCCAACCTGCACGACGGCGACTCGGACGCCGACCCCGACGACCCGATCAACGAGCGCGCGACCGGTCCGGTCCCGCTCAACGTGCCCCAGACCGAGACCTTCGACGGCACCGGCTGGACCGAGAACGGCGCCTCCGGCGAAGTCTCGCTCCCGCTGTTCGCGCGCATGCACCTGCTGCCGAGCGGCGAGGTCTTCTATTCCGGCGCGGGCCAGATGTGGGGCCCCGCCGGCGAGGCGGTCGACCAGGCCGGCTGGAACTACAAGAAGACCTACGACCCGGTCGCCAACGCCTGGCGCGACCTCGACACCGGCGTGCTCGGCGCTCGCAACGGCGCGTTCTCCGCGCTGCTGCCGCTGCGTCCGGACGCCGAGGGCGACTACGAGGAAGCCAAGGTGCTGCTGGCCGGCGGGACGCTCGGGACTTCTCCGGGCTACTACCTCGCCACGCCGTTCACCGAGATCGTCACCCTCGCCGACACCGACGCCGAGACGGCCGGCTGGGAGTCCAGCACGGAACTCGGTCCGGACCTGAACAACGCGCGCTGGTACTCCAGCGGCGTGGTCCTGCCCAACGGCGACGTCCTGGCGCTCAACGGCGCCGACAAGGACGAGGTCGTCGCACCCGGGACCGAGCAGGCCGTGCACCAGGTCGAGCTGTTCGACGGCGAGCAGTGGATCCCGCTCGCGAGCGGCGCGCGCGACCGCACGTACCACAACTCTGCGATCCTGCTCGCCGACGGCAGCGTGCTGCTGGCGGGCCACTCCCCGATCAACACGCTCTACGGCGGCCAGGGAGACAACGGCCTGCACAGCAGCGGGCTGACGGCGAACAACCTGCGCGACCCGTCGTTCGAGCGGTTCTACCCGCCGTACCTGTTCAACGCGGACGGCAGCTTCGCGACCCGGCCCGAGATCACGAACCTCCCGTCGGGCACGTGGGAGCCGGGCGCACACGCCTTCGCCGTGAACGACACCAGCGTGGTGGACAAGGTCGTGCTCAGCCGGCTTCCGTCGGTGACGCACACGACCGACGCCGACCAGCGCACGGTCGAGCTGCCGATCACCGCCAAGGCGGGCGACAGCGTCCACGTCGAGGTGACCGCGAACAACGGCGCGCTGCCGCCGGGCTACTACTACCTGTTCGCGCTGACGGCCGACGGCGTTCCGTCCGTGGCCAAGATCATCAGGGTCCTGCCCGCGTAGGCTGACGCGCACGTTCCAAGCGGGGCGCCCTTCGGGCGCCCCGCTTCTGTCGCGCCCCGCTTCTGTCGCGCCCGGCGCCGGACGCTAAGGTTCGCGCCGTGCTCGTGCGCAGGCTTCCGTTCCGCAGCGACGGCCTCGATCTCGCCGTCGAAGTGTGCTGGCACGGCGAGCCGCGCGCGCTGCTCGTCCTGTGTCACGGCGCGCCGAGCGGAGAGCCGCCCGACCCGGAAGACCCGGGGTACGCGGGCTTCGCCGCGCAGCTCGCCGGGCGCGGTTACGCCGCGGCGTGGTTCGCCTTCCGCGGCGCGCACGGCATGCCGGGCGAGGTCTCGATGGCCGGGTGGGTCGCCGACGCCGGCGCCGCGCTCAACGCCTTGACCGAGGTCGGCGAGTTGCGCGTGCTGCCGCGCGTGCTCGTCGGGTCGAGCCTGGGGGGCGCGACGGCGATCGTCGCCGCCTCACGAAGGCCCGACGCGGTGGCCGTCGCGACGTTCGCGGCTCCGTCGTGGCCGGAAGGCGGCGCAGGATCCGGCGAGTCGGGCGCCGGCGAGTCGGGCGCCGGTGCCGAGGCTTTCGTCGCGTCGATCTCGCCCCGCCCTCTCTTGCTGGTCCACGGCGACGCCGACGACGTGGTGCCCTACCAGCACGCCGAGCGCCTCTTCGCGCTGGCCGGAGAGCCGAAGGAGCTGGTGCGCATCCCCGGAGGCGGCCACCGCCTCCGGCGCGATCCCCGGGCGGTCGAGGCCCTCGTCGACTGGCTCGACCGACGCCGGTTCGGCCCGTTCCGCCCCGATACCTCCGCCGGATCGCCACCCTCCGTAGTCAAGTCAAGCCCGGGAACCGCCGATAACCCCCTACGAGAGAGGACCGGCTCGATAGGGGAACCGAGCGATGGAGGATCTGCGCCGACCGTGCGCCCACCGTGGCACGGATGAAGTGCTGACCAGCCCCGTCCAGTCACCAAAGGGCGGCGCCGTCGAATTCAATATTTGCAGGCAGTGCAGGCGCTTCTGGCTGGAGCGCGACGGCTGGCTGCTGTCCAAGCGGGAGACGCTGTCCTTGCTGAAGGGATGGCCGGAGGCCCCGCTCAAGCTCGCGCGCTGAGCGCGCCGGCTTCCACGGGCTCTACACGATCCCGAGCGTGAAGCGCCGGAAGGCTTCGGCGTACTCGTACCCGCCTCGCGCACCGATCAGCTTGAACTGGTCGCGGGCCCACGACGAGGTGCCGGCCGGGTCGGCGACCTGGCTCTCGTGGCGCATCAGCGCCTCGATCTTGCGATCCATCGTGGCGGTGATGTCGACCAGCACGTCGCCCTCGAAGAACGAGCTGAGGAACATCGCCTTGGGTTCGAAGGGCTCGAAGCCTTCCTCGTGCCACAGCTCGGGGAACATCAGGCCTGAGGACGCGTCGGGGTTGATCGAGCGCAGCGACACCTCGCCGACGGCGATGTGGTCGGGGTGGTTGAAGTAGATGTTCTGGACGGTGCGAACGGTCGGGTCGTGCGCGATCACGACCTCGGGCCTGGTGCGGCGCACCTCGCGCGCAACGGCCTTGCGCAGGTCGAGGTCCGGGTACAGGTAGCCGTCCTCGAAGCCCAGCGGCACGAGCGTCTTCACGCCGAGCACGTCGCACGCGGCGCGCTGCTCCTCGATGCGGATCGCGGCGAGCTTCTCCCGCGTCATGTCCTTGTCCTTTGACCCCGAGGCGCCGTTGGTCACCAGCAGGTAGGTGACGTCGACGCCGGCGCCGGTCCAGGCGGCGACCGTGCCCGCGCACATCCATTCCGCGTCGTCGGGGTGGGCGAAGATCACCATCGCGGAATCGAACTCGAGGGAATCGTCGAACTTCATGCTTCCTCCCGCTATCCGAGCAATGCTTCCAAGCCGCGCACGTAGCCGTCCGGTAGACCGTACGCCGCCGCGCCCCGCAAGAGCGAACGCACGTAGCGGGTCGAGGGCCGCTTGTACTCGGCGTGCGTACACCGGTAGGTCGTGACCTCGCACTCCCTGCCTTCGAACTCCACGGTCACGGTGGCCCGCTCGTAGACGCCTTTGTCGACGCGCTCGTAGCGGTCGAGCGACCGCAGGTGCGGCTCCGCCAGGTCCCACAAGACGCCCCAGACGTCGTCGCCCGGCGCGTGCTCGACGTGGCCGACGCCGCCTCCCCAACGCGGCGAGTCGAACGTGAACGTCAGGCGGTGCTCGCGCAGCACCGCGGCGCCGAGGGCGACGGCGCCCGGACAGCGACGGCGCATCTGGCCGGGGTCCATGTTGGAGCCGTAGGCGAAGTAGAGCACTACGACCGGTCGTCGATCCCGCTCGGCGGCGGGAAGCCGCATTCGTCCATCAGCTCGGCGATGTCGCCTTCGGACATGCCGCGGGCGGCGAGCGCGTCCACCAGCCGCAGCGGCGCCTGCGAGGCCCCGCACCGCGGGCAGTAGACGACGTCGCCGCGCTGGGGCAGGCGGGCCGCGCAGTACGCGCAGCGGCTCCGGTCCCCGTCCCAGGCCGCGCTCCCGGCTCCGGCGGCCTCCCCCACGACCACGCCGATCTCGGAGCGGGCGTCGAGGAACCCCCGGCCGTAGTCCCAGCCGATGTAGTCGTCGGGGCGCGGCTCGAACGCCGGTTCGTGCATGCGCGGCTCGCCGGTGTCGAGCATGTACTCCAGGGACTCTTTCAGCATGTCCCAGCCGTAGTAGTGGTCCTCCCCGCACTCGGCGCAGGTGATCATCACGCCCTTGAAGCCGCGCTCCGCGAACAGCGTGCGGAGCGCGTCGAGGTCCTCGAGCTCCTCGAGGATCGACTCGCGCTCCTCGGGATCGATGGCGGCCATGGCCTGATGCTACCCCCGGCCGGGCGCGCGAGCCGACCGGGCTACGCGGAGAACCACGCGTGCACGCCGTCGGGTCGCATCACGCTCACCGCGAAAGTGCTCGCCGTGCGGTGGAACGTCCCGGCGTAGCGGTACCCGAGCGCGGGCTCCACGTTGACCATCCAGGTTTCGCCGGCTCGCACGAAGGCCGTCGCGCGGCCGCCCGGCGGCACCTGGTACGTGTACCAATCGCCGACGTCGCCCCACCCGCCCGCGTCGCAACGCCCCGGTCCGAGCGTCGACCCAACCCACCCGACCGACGGGGCGATGCCGACGCACTCGTCCGCGGCCTCGTCCCGGTAGAGACGCTCGAAGACCAGGCCGACGAACGTCACGGAGGCCGGCGCCAGGGTGCTCGTGGAGGGAATGGCGAAGACAAGCGAGTGCGTGCCCGCGGCGATCGGGTTGCACGTCGCCCCGAACGTGATCGACGAGACGTCTTGCGTCACGGTCCCCGACAGCCCGCACTTCGTCAGCGTCCAGGGAACGCCGGCGAGCGATCCGCCTGTGGGATCGGTGATGGTCAGGGTGAGCGGCGCGCCGACGCCCTTCTCGGTGGGGCTCGACGTCCCCGACACGAGCAGCCCGCGCTTCGCGCTCATCTGGATCTCGACGGGGTCGATCGTGCAGCCGCAGGTCGAGGACACGACGCTCACGGTGATGAGCCCGTCGCCGGTCCCGGTGGCCGTGCACGTGAAGTCGGCGATCCCGACCCAGTCGGTCACGTCTTCCCCCGAGCAGGCGCCGGAGGCCCGGACCTTGACGCCGGCGCGGAGGTCGCCGCCCTGCGTCACCCGGACGAGCACGCGCTGGTTCGCGCCGAGCACCTCGCCGGCGTGCGGCTCGAAGATGCTCATGCGGTGCGCGAACGCCGGCAGCGGCGCGGGGGGCGGCAAGGCCGGCGCAGGCGGCAGCGCGTCCACGTGGGTCCGAAGCACGGCCACCGCCGGGTCGCCCGGCGTGATCGACCAGCAGTCCAGCGTCGGGTCGTCGATCATCTGGCCGTTCGGCAGCGTCGACTTCAGCGACGGGTCCTTCCAATCCCACACGACGAGCCCGTCGCCGCCGTAGCGCGGGTCCAGGTGCGTCGCGAGCGTGGCGTCGATCGTGCTCGCGCGCGTCGCCGTGGAGACGTGGCCCGAGCACGCGCTCTTGCCGTTGGCCGCCTGGATGCCGACTTCGCCGAGGAAGAACGGCTTCGCGCGCGCGTTCGCGGCGTGAAGGTCGAGCGCGATGCTCCCGTTGTTCTCGACCGCGGCCGCACGGAACGAGAGCTTCAGCGCCAGCGAGATCGAGGTCGGCCCGGTCGCCTGCGCCGGCGCGACGATCTCGGTGATCGTGGGGAACGACGCGGAGGGAACCCGCGCGGCCAGCGCGCCGGCACCCGACGACACGTCTGTCGTGGTCCTGCTGAGCGTGGCGTCCGGGGACGTGAATCCCTCGGTGCCGCCCTCGAAGGTGTAGACGCGAGGCTGACCGAGCGTCTGCACCACGACGTCGTCGATGAACGCGTCCCACGCCTCGTTCGCCGGAGAGGACAGCTCGATCCGGAAGTACTTGTAGGGCGCCTCGGACGACGGGACCGAGGCGCTGAGCGTGGACCAGCCTTCGACCAGGACGCTGCCCGTCAGCGGGACCCGCGCCGACTCGCCGAAGTCGTTCCAGAGGTAGAGGCCCAGGCTCACGTCGCCCGTGAGCGGCAGACCGGGCATCGGTGAGGTCGCGTTGAACACGTGCGCCTCGGCAAGGTCGTTGCAGCCGCCGCCCGGCGCGCAGCTCATCAGGAGGCCGTAGGTCGGGAAGCCGTTGCCGGCGGCGTTGTTGCCGACTGTGCCGAGGTGGATCAAGTGGTTCGTGTCGCCGGCCTCGGTTCGGATCGCCGAGACCATGTCGGCGCTGAAGCTCGGAAGGACGCCGGCGTTGCCCGCCGCGGTCGCCTCGTTCATCAACTGCCAGAACGCGATCGCGGGGCTGGCGCGATAGCGCGAGGCGACGGCGACGACGTAGTCCCGGTAGCTGATCCCCCACGGCTCGGTCTCGGTGCGGTACCCGGACAGGAACCAGTCGGCGTCCTTCACGTCCTCGCCGCACGAGCGGTACTGGTCGCCGATCGAGGGGATCAGACGGATGCCGTACTTCTGCGCGTAGTGCACGAGCTTGTCGGTGCTGCTCCAGTCGCGCCCGCCCTCGGTGAAGCTCGCCCGGAAGCCGAAGGTGCGAACGGCGGTCGCGTGCATCTGCTCGGCGAGCACCTTGAAGCTCTGGTCGAAATACGTGTCCAGGTCGGCGTGGCGGTAGTAGCACGCGAGCGGGTCCCCGTTCAGCGCGCCGGTGGTCTCCATGTCCCAGAAGTTGACGCCGATCGGGTGCCAGGGCGTGCCCTCGACCTGGAAGCTGCCGCCCGGGCCGGCCTGCACGTACGGGGAGGGAGCGGCCCGCCCCGCGACCGGCAAGCCCGCTACGACCACCGCGGCTACGGCGATCAGCTTCGTCGTCCTCGTTCGCATGTCGATGGCCCAGAATCGGCAGGTATCTATCCATTCGCCGGAACGCTCCCAAACTCCTGCGTTCCGAAGGCCGTTCCCCGGGTTTTACGCCGGCCGCATCGACAAAACGTCCACCTTCAGGAGCCGAGCGACTGCTGCAGGCTCGACGTTTGCGGCGAGTAGGCGGGCGGGCGACCCTCGAACAAGCCGGGGACGCGTTCGATCAACTGCTCGACCGTCCAGCGCGCGTCGCTTGCGATCGTGGTGCGGAAGGCCCACGGGTCGAAGAGGTGAACGGTGCCGCCGTAGACGTAGAACACCTGCCCGGTGATCTCGGCGGCCGCGTCCGTGGCGAGGTAGGCGACCATGGGCGCGATGTTCTCCGGCGCCCACTCGTCGAACGTCTCGCCCGCCCCGATGTCGCCGAAGGTCCGCTCGGTCATGCGCGTCCGCGCGGCGGGGGCGATCGCATTGGACGTCACCCCGTAGCGGCCCATCTCCATGGACACGATCTGCGCGAAGGCGGCGATGCCGGCCTTCGCGGAGCCGTAGTTGGATTGACCGATGTTGCCGAGCAGGCCGCTCGTCGAGGACGTCGAGATGATCCGCCCGTTCGCCGGCCCGCCACCCGCCTCCTTCGACTTCTGCCGCCAGTACGCGCACGCGTGGCGCGTCGGCGCGAAGTGGCCCTTCAGGTGGACACGAATCACCGCGTCCCAGTCGGACTCCTCCATGTTGAAGACCATCTTGTCGCGCAGGATCCCGGCGTTGTTGACCAGCACGTCCAGCGAGCCGTAGGTCTCGACCGCCTGACGGACGAGTCGCTCCGCGCCGGCCCAGTCGGCGACGTCGTCGTAGTTGGCGACGGCGGTCCCGCCCGCGGCGACGATCTCGTCCACGACCTGCTGCGCGGGCCGGTCGTCGGTCCCGGTCCCGTCCCACTCGCCGCCGAGGTCGTTGACGACGACGCGCGCCCCCTGCGCCGCCAGCTCGAGCGCCTCCCCGCGGCCGATGCCGCGCCCCGCGCCGGTGACGATCGCAACCTTGCCGTCGAGCGTTCCCATGCCGTGCCTCCTTGTCGATGAAGGGGTCAGTCTCGCATCGCGGCCGGGCGCGCGTCGAACGAGCGGGCGGCGAAGGCTTCGGCCGGGTCCGGGAAGTCCGAGCGGATATGCACGCCGCGGCTCTCCAGCCGGGCCGCCGCCGCCGAGACGATCATCGACGCGAGCGCCGTGTGCCCGCCGGCCGCGAGCGCCGCGATCTCCGCGCGCGCGGCATCCAGCCCCGCCGCGTCGCGGATCGGACCGGCGCGGCTCCACAGGATCGCGGCGAGGCCGGCGGGCGGCGCGGCGGCCCCCACGGTGGGAAGGCCCGCGCCGCGCGCTTCCTCCGCGGCCACGCGCTGCCCGGCGCGAGCCCCGACCACGACGGTCTCCAGCAACGAGTTGCCGGCCATGCGGTTCGCGCCGTGCATGCCGGTCGAGGCGCACTCCCCGGCCGCGTACAGGCCGGGGATGCTCGTGCGGCCCCAGGCGTCGGCGGCGATCCCGCCGATGAAGTAGTGGGCGGCCGGCGCCACGGGCACGAGTTCACGCGCCGGGTCGATGCCGGCCGCCCGCGTGCTCGCGACGACGGTCGGGAACAGATCCTCCAGGCGCTCGATGCCGCGCAGGTCGAGGAACGCGCCGCCCCGTTCCAGGATCGCCTTGGTGACGACGTGCCGCGGCGCCAGCTCGTCCACGAAGCGCTCGCCGTCTTCATCCACGAGCGGCGCGCCGTGCCCGCGCAGCGCCTCGGTCAGCAGCGCCCGGCGGCCCCCCGGCGCGCCGGCGCCGAGCGCCGTGGGATGGAACTGCATGAACTCCAGGTCGGCGAGCTGCGCCCCGGCGAGCAGCGCGAGCACGATCCCGTCCCCCGCCGCGCCGGGCGCGTTGGTCGTCGTCCCCCACAGCCCCCCGGCGCCGCCGGTCGCGACGAGGGTGGCTCGCCCCGTGAACGGCCGGCCCTCGGCCATCACGCCGGTACACCCGTCGGGGCCGCAGAGCAGCGCGTCGGCGCGTGCGCGGACTCGTTCGACGTCGCGGCTCGAGAGCGCGTCGCGGAGCCCCCGCACGAGCGTCGCTCCGGTCGCGTCCCGCTCGTGCACGCTCCGCGCCACCGTCTGCCCGCCCTCGCGCGCCAGGTGCAACGCGCCGCGCTCGTCGCGATCGAACGCGCATCCCAGCGACAGGAGCCAGTCGACCGCGGCCGGGCCCTCGGCGCAGACGTCCTTCACGACGTCCGCGTCGCACAGCCCGGCGCCCGCGGCGATCGTGTCGGCGGCGTGAAGGTCGGGAGAGTCCTCCGGTCCGACCGCGGCCGCCATCCCGCCTTGCGCGAGCGGCGAGGAGCCCGCGCCGGATGCTCCCTTGTCGATCACGACGACCCGCGCGCCGGCCGGCGCCCGCAGGGCGGCGCACATCCCCGCGATCCCTCCCCCCACGATCACGAGGTCGAAGGGCGTCTGGGTCACGACACCTCGGTCGCGTAGAACCCGCGCAGGTGGCCCTCGGCGATCTTCAGGTCCTCGATCCGCTGCAGCACGTTCGCCGGCTCGGCCCCTTCCTCGGCGATCACCTTCCCGCGCATCGCGGTCACCGTGAACACGTACTCGTGTTGCGGGTCGCCCGGCTGCGGGCACGGCCCCGTGTAGCCGACCGAGCCGGCCGAGGTCTGTCCCTGCACGCCGCCTTCGGGCGCCGAGTCGATGCCCACGCCGGTCACGCCGGGATCCATCCCCCAGACGGTCCAGTGGATGAAGACGCCTCCGGTCGCGTCGAGGTCGCGCACGACCAGCGCCAGCTCGATGGTGTCTTCGGGGACGCCGAACCACTCCAGGGCGGGCGAGATGTTGCGCCCGTCGCAGGTGTAGACCTCGGGGATGGCGGTGCCGTTCTGGAAGCCCTCGCTCTCCACCAGGATCTCGAGCTCGTCGCCGGTCGGCGTCGTCACCGGCGCGCTCGGCGAGCACGCCGCGAGCAACAGGCAGGCCGCGATCGCCGCGCGCCTCATGGTCACACGCGCCAGTGGGCGCGCATCCACGTCCGGCGCCCGCAAGCCGGGCACTTGAGGAACGTGTGGTACCGGCGCGGCAGCGTCAGCGTGAGCGGGAACGCCAGCCCGGGCAGCTCGCGCACCTTCACCGGCGACTCGCGCTTGCACGACGAGCACTCCAGCGCCAGCGTGCCGAACCGGCCGGGCTTCACCGCCGAGCCGCTGAACAGCGCGCGCTTGCCGAGCGGGTCGGGCTCGCGCGACTGGCGCAGGTGATCGGCGATCTGCTCGTCGATCAAGTCGCTGTCCCAGTCCGTGTCGTTTCTGGTCATGGGGCGGTCAGGGTTTGCGCGATCTGGCGGTAGGCGCCGGCTCCGGGATGGGAGGACGCGTACCGAAGGATGGACTTGCCGGTCCGCGGCGCCTCGGCGAACCGGATCGACTTGCGCACGGGCGGTTGCAGCACTTCGATCCCGTAGCGGCGGCCGACGTCGTCGAGGATCTGGCGGGCGTGCTGGGTCCGGCCGTCGTACATCGTCGCGACGATCCCGCGGATGTGCAGCTCGCGGTTGGTCATGCGACGCACGTCCTCGATCGTTTCGAGGAGCTGGCCGACCCCGCGTTGCGACAGCGCTTCGCACTGCAGCGGGATGAGCACCTCGTCGGCGGCGGTGAGCGCGTTGATCGTCAGCACGCCGAGCGAGGGCGGGCAGTCGATGACGACGTAGTTGTAGTGAATCGCGACGTCGTCGAGCGCCATGCGCAGCGCGTACTCGCGCCCGGTCCGCGTCAGCAGGTACGCCTCCGCGCCGGCGAGGTCGATGTTGGCCGGGACCACGTCGGCCTCGTCGAGCTGGTGGATCGTCTTCCCGATGGGGACGCGCCCGACCAGCACGTCGTGGATGGTGTACTCGAGCGAGTCCGGGTCGATGCCCATCGAATAAGTGAGCGAGGCCTGTGGGTCGAGGTCGATCAGCAGGACGCGCGGTCCCTGCTCGGCGATGGCGGCGGCAAGGGCGAACGCCGACGTCGTCTTGGCGACGCCGCCCTTCTGGTTTGCTATCGCGATGGTCCGGGCCAAATCGCTCCCCCGCCTCCGGTGCCCGTATCCTCTCCGACGCCGGTAGCCCGCCGCAACACGGGGAAGCCGTGGCACGGGGAGTCGTCCGGCTCGGAGCAGGGAGGGCGCATGGCGGAATTCGAACCCACGACGGCCGCCGAGCCGGGCGCTTCGGGAGGCGTCGTGCTGGCCCGCGCCCTTCGCGCGCAAGGCGTCGACACCGTCTTCGGGCTCCCCGGCGGCCACGTCCTGGGCTTCTTCGACGCCTGTCTGGACGAGGGCATCCGCGTGATCGACGTGCGCCACGAAGGCGCCGCCTCGCTCGCGGCCGAGGGCTGGGCGCTCGCGGCCGGGCGGCCGGGCGTCGCGGTCGTCACCGCGGGCCCGGGCTTCGGCAACGCGATGACCGGCCTGATGGACGCCGGGCTCGGCGGCGTCCCGATGGTCCTCGTCGCCGGGCGAACGGGGATCGACCGGCAGGGCCGCGGCGCGGTGATGGACCTCGACCAGCGCGCGATCGCGACGCCGGCGACGAAGTGGGCGGCGAGCTGCCACGAGACGGCTCGCATCGGCGAGTACGCGGCGCGCGCGCTGCGCGAGGCGGCTTCGGGCCGGCCGGGCTCGGTGTACCTGGAGATCCCACAGGACGTGTTCATGGCGAGCACGCCCGCCGCGGCCCCGCACGAGGCGGCTCCGGCCGCCCGCTCCCGCCCGGATGCGGAATCGGTCGGCCGCGCGGCCGGCGCGCTCGCCCGCGCCGAGCGGCCCATCACGATCGCCGGCAGCGGCGCGTTCTTCAGCGGCGCGGGCGGCGCGCTCGCGTCGTTCGCGCGCGCGGCGCGCGTGCCGGTCACGACGACGAGCGCGGCCCGCGGGCTCCTGCCCGACGCCGACGACTGGTGCCTCGGCTCGATGGTGCACGCCGGGATCGCCGTCGCCCGCGCCGACGTCGTGCTCGTCGTCGGGAGCGCGTTCAACGCGAACCTGCTCTACGGGCGTCCGCCGCTGTTCGGCGAGAACCAGACCCTTATCCAGGTCGACGTGGACGAAGGAAGGATCGACCCGCGATCGATCGCGCTCGCGGGGGACGCGGCGGCGGCGCTGGAAGCGCTGGCGGCGAGCGCCCGGGAGCCCGCGGCCGGCCGCGAGGCTTGGCGCGAGGAAGCGCGCGCGCTCGTGCGGTTTGCGCGCGCCGCCTGGGACCATCAGGTCGACTCACATGCCGGCGCGCGCATCCACGCGGGCGCCGCGGCGCGCGAGCTGGCCGCCTTCGCGCGCGAGACCGGCCCGCACACGATCGTCGCCGACGGCGGCGACTGCCTGTCCTGGATGCTCGCCTACGCGGACGCCGAGGGGCCCGGACGGCTGCTCACGACCACGACCGCGCTCGGGACGCTCGGCGTGGGGATGCCGTTCGCAAACGCGGCCGCGGCCGCGCGGCCCGGCGAGCCCGTCTACGTCTTCATCGGCGACGGCACGTTCGGGCTCTGCGCGATGGAGGTCGACACCGCCGTTCGTCACGGCCTTCCGGTGATCGTCGTGGTGTCGAACAACGCGGCGTGGGCCGACGTGACGCACGAGCAGGACGCGTGGTTCGGACCAGGCCGCCACATCGCCAGCGAGCTGGGCGACTCGCGCTACGAGCTGATCGCGGACGCCTTCGGCGCGCACGGCGAGGTCGTCGAGGACCTCGACGAGCTTCGGCCCGCGTTGAAGCGCTCGCTCGACGCCGGCGCGGCCGTGATCAACCTGCGCACCGACCCGGGCGTGCTGAGCGACCTGCTGCGCAACATGGGCTCCCTCCGTCTGATGTGACGGCACCCGTGCAGGCGCGCTCAGCGCAGCGTCAGCAGGCGCTCGCCGGCGGCGCGCAACGTCTCGAGCTTCTTGCAGAAGCTGAAGCGCAGCTTGTCCCGGCCAAGTTCGGGGCGCGAGTAGAACGACGAGCCGGGCACGCTCGCGACGCCGATCTCTGCGGTGAGCCGCTTCGCCGCGGTCACGTCGTCGTCAAACCCGAGCGCGCTGATGTCGGTCATGACGTAGTACGCGCCGTAGGGCTTGTAGGTCTTGAAGCCCGCCGCCTCCAGGGCGCCGAGCATCACGTCGCGCCGCTCCAGATAGTCGTCGTGGAGCGTCCGGTAGTAGTCGCCGGGCAGGCCGAGCGCAACGACGCCGGCCTCCTGCAGCGGCGCCGCCGCGCCGACCGTCAGGAAGTCGTGGACCTTGCGGATGCCGCTCGTCAGCGCGGGCGGCGCGATCGTCCACCCGACGCGCCAGCCCGTGACCGAGTACGTCTTCGACATCGCGTTGATCAGGATCGTGCGGTCTTCCATCCCGGGGAGCGTGATCAGCGGCACGTGCTCGTGGCCCTCGTAGGTCATGAACTCGTAGATCTCGTCGGTGATCGCCACGACGCCCCAGTGCTGGCACAGCTCCGCGATCCGATTCAGCTCGGCGCGCGAGAACACCTTGCCCGTCGGGTTGTTGGGCGTGTTGATGATGATCGCGCGCGTGCGGTCGTTGAACGCGGCGGCCAGCTCGGCGTCGTCGAAGGTCCAGTCCGGCTCGTGCAGGGTCACGTAGCGCGGCGTCGCGCCGGACAGGATCGCGTCGGGCCCGTAGTTCTCGTAGAAGGGCTCGAAGACGACGACCTCGTCGCCGGGATCGATGACGGCCAGCGCCGCCGACATCATCGCCTCGGTCGAGCCGCACGTCACGCAGATCTGCGTCTCGGGATCGACGCTCATCCCGTAGGTCGAGGCGAACTTCGCCGCGATCGCGTCGCGGAAGCGCTTGGCGCCCCACGTGATCGCGTACTGGTTGACGTCGGCGTCGATCGCGGCCTTCGCCGCCTCCTTCAGCTCGGGCGGGCAGGGGAAGTCCGGGAACCCTTGCGCCAGGTTGATCGCGTCGTGCTGCATCGCGATCCGGGTCATCTCCCGGATCACGGACTCGGTGAACGACGCGGCCTTGTTCGAGACGACGACGTCACGCACCGACCGATTCCTCCGCCGCGAACGCCCGCGGGAACAGCGGGCGAAGCTCGGCCAGGACCTCCTCGGTCGTGGTGAAGCGGATGGCGTGCATCCCCACGGCGGCGGCGCCCTCGACGTTGACCGGGATGTCGTCGACGAACGCCGCCTCCTGCGGCCGGACTCCGAGCTGCTCGCACGCGAGCGCGTAGATGCCGGGCTCGGGCTTGCGCATCCCGCAGTCGCTGGAGTCGATCACCGCGTGGAAGCGGTGCGACTCGACCCACGCGCGCCAGCCCGTCCACTCCTTCACGTTGTTGGACAGGATGCCGGTGGGATAGTGCCCGGCGATCGCGTGCGCGGCGGCCACCATCTCGTCGTTGCGGGTGAGCGAGCCGAACATCATGTCGCGCACCGCGGCCGGGTCCTCCGGGAGCGCCACCGGGCGGTCGAGGTGCTCCTCCAGCCGCCGCCGCATCAGCCGGTAGAACTCGCCCTCGGTGATCTCGCCGCGCTCCAGCCGGAAGAAGTCGGGCTCGGGCGCGTCCGCGCCGTCGCCGCGAAACGCGTGCAGGATCGCGCGCTCGGGCAGACCGAGGCGCTGCTCGAAACGCGCGAACGAATCGCGGATCGACGAGGTCAGGACCCCGCCGAAGTCGAAGATGCAGGCGCGCAACTCGGTTGGCATCGAAGGCCCGAGTGTATCGTGGAACGCCCGACCGAGAGGAGCCGGCGATGCCGATCACGGACCCCGACGTCGCGCGCTACATGCGCGGCTTGCTCGACCGCCACGACGAAGACGTGCTCGTCGAGATGGAGAAGCTCGCCGAGGAGAAGCGCTTCCCGATCGTCAACCGGCACGTCGGCGTCACGCTGGAGATCCTCACCCGCATCCACGGCGCGCGCCGCATCTTCGAGCTGGGATCGGGCTACGGCTACTCGGCCTACTGGTTCGCGCGCGGCGCGGGGCCGGACGCCGAGATCCACTGCACCGACGGCGACGCCGAGAACGCAAAGGCGGCCGAGGACTTCCTGGGGCGGGCGGGCCTGTGGGACCGGATCACCTACCACGTCGGCGACGCCGTGACGTCCTTCGACGGCGTCGAGGGCGAGTGGGACGTCGTCTACGACGACATCGACAAGGACGGCTACCCGGCCGCGTGGCGAGCGGCGTCCGGTCGCATCCGGCTCGGCGGCCTCTACATCTGCGACAACGTCCTGTGGGGCGGACAGGTAGCGGGCCACGCGGGTCCCGACGGCATGCCGGGCGAGTGGACCGAGGCGATCAAGGAACACAACAGCCTCATCGCCAACGACGAGCGCTACGTCTCGAGCATCCTTCCGATCCGCGACGGCGTGATGCTCGCCCTGCGCGTGGCTTAGCCCGCCACCGGCCAGTCGCCGAAGCCCCAGGCCTGCCGGTCGTTGCGCCGCCAGCGGATGAGCGCCTGGCGCGTGCGCGCGGCGCCGTCGCGAAGCGGATGGGCGGCGAGGACGGCGCCTTCGACCTCGATGCGCTCGCCGCCCGGGTCGGTCGCCGCGATCGAGAGCCACCGGACGCTCGACCCGTCGCGCGTCGTTTCCAGCACCGCCGTCACCGGGACAACGTCATGCCCGCGCGCGAGCCAGCCCGTCGCGGGATCGTCCAGCGTCGGCGCACGCAGCACGAGCGACAGCGCCGGCCCGAACACGACGCGAAGGAAGGCGTCGGCGCCCAGGTTCGGTCCCCACCGCCGCATCCGGGACCCGCCCGCGTCGATCGTCGAGCCGTGCTCGCCGATGCGCAACGACCCCGACGCGCGGCCCACTTGTTCGAAGCGCCCCTCCGACGTCACCTGGACGAAGCCGATCGCGTCCACGTTCTTCGTCCTGCGAAGGCCGCCCACGGGATCGACCCAGGCGTCGAAGACGACGTCCATCTCGATCGGCACCCCGACGCCGCGCCGCTCGGCGTTGGGTCCGCGCGCCGGCAGGACGAGCGCGGTGTCCTTGCACGCCAGGCGCCAGGATCGCGCCGGCCCGGCGCACGACAGCGCGATCCGGTCGACGGTCGTCGTGGCGTGGCGCTCGACCTTCGCGCGCGCGAGCACGGTCGCGAACCCGCCGTCGGCAAAAGCCACGTTGATCACGGCGTCGGCCTGGTGGCGGCCGGGGTCGAACGTAAGGCGCACGATCAGGCCCAGCTCGGCGGCCGGATCGGCGAAGTCGAAGGTCAGCTCCTCACGCCATCCGGGGGTGCCGCCGTGCTCGTGGAACGCGTCGTCGCGCTCGGAGACCGCGTCCGGCCACGGCGAAACCGGCTTCACGTTTCCTTGCGCGCGCGCGCGATCGCGTCGACGACGCGGTCCACCATCTGCTCGCTCGCCGCCTTGCCGAGCAGACCGATCCGAAGGGACGCGCCGGCGAGCGGCGGCAGCCCTCCGGAGAGCTGGATGCCCTGCCGCAGGACGTGCGCCAGGATCTCCCCCGCGTCCTCGGCGTGCACGGCCACGACGAGGTTCGATCCCGCGCCTTCGCGTGCGACGTGCTCGAACCCGAGGTCGCTCAGCCCCGTCCGAAGTCGCGACGCGAGCGCCGCGCGCGCCTCGACCCACGCCGGGAACCCGTGCGCGAGGATGCGCCGGAGGCTCGAGGCGAGCACCAGGACGAGCGGCGTCGGCATCGTGACCGGGTGCGGGTGCCACGAGGCCCACTCGCGCCGGTACCAGTCCCAGGTGTGCAGGTCGAGGTACCAGGATGCGGGCCGCGAGCTGCGCGCTTCGACGCGCTTCCGGCCGCGCGGGCCCAGCGCGACGATGCCGAGGCCCGGCGGCGTCTCGAGCCCCTTCTGGGTCGAGGTGACGAGCGCGTCGATCCCCCACGCGTCCACCTCGGCGAACTCGCCGCCGACGCTGGCGATGCCGTCGATCACGCAGAGCGCGCCGGCCTCGCGCGCGGCCGCGGCGATCTGCTCGATCGGGTGCCGGACGCCCGTCGAGGTCTCGACGTGCACCGCGAGCACGCCGTCGCACCCGCGCGCGCGTTCGGCAACCGCGCCCGCCTCGACCGGCGCGCCCACCTCGACCGGCAGCACCTCGACCGCCAAGCCCTGCTGCGTCGCGATCTGCGCCAGCCGCTGCCCGAAGAACCCGGTGTCGGCGACGAGCACCTTCTGGCCGGGCTCGAACAGGTTCAGCATCGCCGCGTCCAGGCAGGTCGTCCCCGAACCCGGGATCAGGTACGGGGACTCCGCGGCGCCCAGCAAGGTCGCGAGGTCGTCGAGCACCTGCCGGTGGATCTGCACCCACGTGTCGCCGTAGTGCGCGATCACTTGCCGCCCGAGCACCTCGAGGTCCTCGTCGTGCAGCTCGCACGGCCCGACGATGGCCAGGGCGGGCATCTCCGGCAGGTTGCGTGGGTCGATCATGTGGCTCAACTCCCGGTTCGGCTGCGCGGCAAGGATAGCCCAGCGGTCCGTCCGGCCCGTCCGCTCGAACCCGGTAGGCTCACGCGCGCTGTGGACTTCACGGGTCGTGTCGCCGTCGTCACCGGCGCGTCGATGGGAGTCGGGCGCCGGATCGCGCTCGACCTCGCGCGCGCCGGCGCTATCGTCGTCGGAGCCGCGCGCCGTCCCGAGCCGCTCGCCGAGGTCGAGGCCGAGCTGCGCGCCGTGTCGGCGGCGTCGTGGACGCGGCCGCTCGACGTCGCCGACGAGGCCGCCGCCCGCGCGCTGATCGACGACGCCGCCGGACGCCACGGGCGGCTCGACGTCGTGGTCTGCAACGCGGCGATCCTCGGGCGCCGGCCCGCGACCGAGATCGATCCCGCGTTCGTGCGCGAGGTGATGGACGTCAACCTGTTCGGCACCACCAACTGCGTCCTGCCGGCCATCCCCCACATGGTGGGGCGCGGCGAGGGGTGGATCGTCGGGCTGACGAGCGGCTCGGGCAAGAGCCCGCTGCCCGGCGAGAGCGTCTACTCGGCCTCGAAGGCGGGCATGCACGCCTTCCTCGAAGCGATCTCCTACGAGCTGGCGCCCAAGGGCGTGCGCGTGAAGGTGCTCTCCCCCGGCTTCGTGTCCGAAACGACCATGGCCCACGACGCCGTCGAGACGGGGCTCAGCGTGCCTCCGAAGCTCGTGCACCGCACGCCCGAGCAGGTCTCGCGCGCGCTGCTGCGCGGTCTGGATCGCGCCGGATTCGAGATCAACCTCACCCGGCTCGAGAACGTCGCCGTCGTCACGCGCGCGCTGCTCCCCGCCATCTACCGGCGGAGCATCGCCCGCCGCGCCTAGCGCCGCGCCGCGCGCGCGCGCAGCTCGGCGACGACGTCTTCGTCCGTGGTGTTCGCGCCCATCGGCCCGCCGTGCGCGTTGCCGTGGAAGTCGCTCGACCCGGTTCGCACGAGGTCGAGCCGCTTGGCGAGGTCGCCGTAGGTCCTGCGCCACAGCTCTTCGTGCTCGGGATGATCGACCTCCAACGCGCCCAGGCCCGCCTCCGCCCACTCCTCGATGCGCTCGACCGAGCGGCCGAGGTCGTTCTCCACCCAGATCGGATGCGCGACCGCCGCGACGCCGCCCGCTTCGACGATGAGCGCGATCGTGTCGACCGGCGCCATCACGCGCTTGTCGACGTAGGCGCGCCCGCCCTCCAGGATCCAGTCCTTCGTGAACGCGTCGACGGTCGTGGGCACGACGCCCGCGTCCACCATCGCCGCGGCGACGTGCGGGCGGCCGATCGAGTCGCCCTCCGCGTGCGCGCGCACCATGTCCATCGTCACCGCCACGCCGAGCTTCTGCAGCTTCTCGACCATCTTCTCGGCGCGGACCACGCGGTCGTCCTGGATCCAGCGAAGCTCCTCGACCAGGCGCGGGTGCTCGGTGTCCATGAAGTAGCCGAGGACGTGGACGCTCTTTCCTTCGAGCTGCGCGGAGATCTCGCACCCGGTGAGCACCTCGAGCCCTGCGCGCTCTCCCTCCGCGCGCGCCTCGGCGAGCCCGCCGGTCGAGTCGTGGTCGGTCAGCGCGATCCCGTCCAGGCCCGCCCCGGCGGCGCGCCGCACGACCTCCGCCGGCGGCAACGCGCCGTCGCTGACGTTCGAGTGCGTGTGCAAGTCGTATCGCTTCATGGCGCCTCCGATGCTAACCGCACCACGCGAACACCCCGAATCACTCCTTCATCCCACTCTCGTCACCCGCGCTGGACACGCCGGATCGCGAGCCTTACCATGGCGTCCCAATCTGCTAGCGATTCTGCTACCAAGGTGGTACGATGCCGTCCGTGCCGACGTTGCACGTTCGAGGAGTTCCCGAAGACCTCTACGAGGCGATCCGTGAGCGCGCTATGCGCCGGAACGCCTCCATCACCGACGAGGCCATCCGCCTTCTCCAGCGCGGGATCCGGCTCGAACATGGCTCGCGCAAGGCCGTCGTCGAATCGATCGTCGCCATCCGGCCGCACGTCACCCGTGGACCGTCGCCCGCCGAGCTCATCCGCGAGATGAGAGGACCCCTCCCCACCAAGCGGCGATGACCGAGCGCGTCGTCGTCGACGCGTCCCTCCTCGTCGGGTTCCTGATCGCAGCCGATCACGCAGGCGAGACCTCCGCCCTGCTCGGTACGGAGGTCGAGCTGTGGGTCCCCGACATCGCGCCGGTGGAGGCGACGAACGCACTGCGCAAGCTGGCGCTCCAACGCCGCATCTCGGACCAGGTTGCCTGCGCGCTGTTCGACCGACTGGAGTTGCTCGAGTTGACCCAGGCGCCCGCGGCGGTCCTCCTGCGTGGCGCGTGGGGGATGCGGGGCGCGATGACCGTCTACGACGGCTGCTACGCGGATCTCGCGCTCGCGTTGACGTGCCCGCTCGTGACGCTCGACCGGAGGTTCGCTCGCGCCTGCGCGCCCTACGGCATCCGTGCGATCGTGCCAGGCACGCGCGCGTTCACCGAGTTGCTCGATTCGATCGAGGACTAGACGAACGCGCTTTCGCCGGTGAGGTGGCGGCCGATGATGAGCTTCTGGATCTGGCTCGTGCCTTCGTAGAGCGTGGTGACGCGCGCATCGCGCAGGTAGCGCCCCACCGGGTACTCGTCGACGTAGCCGTAGCCGCCGTGAACCTGGATCGCCAGGTTGGTGCAGCGCACCGCGGCCTCGCTCGCGTAGTACTTCGCGACGCTCGCCTCCAGGGTGTTGCGCTCGCCGGCGTCCTTCTTCGCGGCCGCCCGCAGCGTGAGCAGCCGCGCCGCCTCGACGTCGACGTACATATCGGCGAGCATCTCCTGCACCAACTGGTGCCGGGCGATCGGCTTGCCGAACTGCTCGCGATCCTTGGCGTAGGCAAGCGCCGCGTCCAGCGACGCCTGCGCCAGCCCGACGCACGACGCCGCGAGTCCCACCCTGCCGTTGTCGAGCGTCGACAGCGCGATCTTCATCCCGTCACCGACCTCGCCCAGCAACGACTCGGGGCCCACGCGCACGCCGGTCAGCACCAGCTCCGCAGTCGAGGACGCCCGCAGCCCGAGCTTGCCGTGGATCTCGTTGGCGGCAAAGCCGGGCGTCGCGGTCGGCACCAGGAAGCACGCGATGCCCTTCGCGCCGCGCGACGGATCGGTCTGCGCGAAGATCAACGCGATCCCGGCCTGCGTGCCGTTGGTGATGAACATCTTCGAGCCGTCGATCACCCAGTGCTCGCCGTCGCGCACCGCGCGCGTCACCATCGATCCGGGGTCCGAGCCGGCGCCGGGCTCGGTCAGGCCGAAGCAGCCGAGCATCTCGCCGCCGGACACCTTCGGCAGCCACTCCTTGCGCTGCGCCTCGGTCCCCCACTTCAGGACCGTCAGCGCGAACAGCGAGCAGTTGACGCTCACGATCGACCGGACCGAGGAGTCCGCGCGCGCGATCTCCTCGATCACCACGGCGTAGGACACCGCGTCGAGCCCCATGCCCCCGTACTCGACGGGCACCGGCGCGCCGAGGAAGCCGACCTCGGCGAGCCGCGGGATCAGCTCGGCCGGGAAGTGCTCGTCGCGGTCCCATTGCGCGGCGTGCGGCGCGACCTCGCGCTCGGCGAACGCGCGCGCGGTCGCCCGGATCGCTTCCTGCTCAGGAGTCAGCTCGAACACGAACCGACAGGCTACCCGCTCAGCGCGGCGAGGATGTCGTCGTGGACGGCGCCGTTGGAGCTGACGACCGCCCCGCCCCCGCCCGCGTCTCCGCCGTCGAGCGCGCTCACCCGTCCCCCCGCCTCCTCGACGATGATCTTCGGCGCGGCGATGTCCCAGACGGCGAGCGGCGCCAGCTCGATCATGGCTTCGGCCGATCCCTGCGCGACGAGCATGTGCCCCCAGAAGTCGCCGAACCCCCGGTGCCGCTTGGCCCGCGCGAGCAATGCGACGAGCGCATCGGCTCGGTCGCCCGCCCAGTCGACGCCGCCGGTGATCAGGTGCGACTCGGCGATCGAGGCGACCGAGGACACGCGCACGATCGTCCCGCTCGCGTGGGCGCCGTCGCCGCGCGACGCCCACCACCGCGTCCCGAGCGCCGGCGCGCTCACCATGCCGACCACCGTCTCCTCCTGCTCTTGCAGCGCGAGCAGCGTCGCGAAGACCGGCACCCCGCGCGCATAGTTCTTGGTGCCGTCGATCGGGTCCAGGATCCATCGGCGATCGCTCCGCCCGGCCAGCCCCTCTTCCTCTCCGAGCACCGCGTCGGTGGGGAACGCGGATTCGATCGAGCGGCGCAGGGCGCGCTCCACCGCGCGGTCGCCGGCGGTGACCGGCGTCCCGTCGGCCTTGATCTCGGTGAGGGCGCCCGCGGTGAAGTAGTCGAGCGCGATCGCGTCGGTTTCGTCGCACCACTGGTGCGCGAGCGCCAGTTCCCGTTCGTAAGACACAGGCCGCGCATCGTAGCGTGCTAGCCTCAGCGCCGGTGAGGGTCCCCGTCTGCGCCGTCGGCGCCATCGTGCTCGAAAAGGGCGAGCTGCTCCTCGTTCGCCGCGACACCGATCCGGGCCGGGGCGAATGGACCCTTCCCGGCGGCAAGGTGGAGTGGGGCGAGAGCCTGACGGAGGCGTGCGCGCGCGAGGTGCGCGAGGAAACCGGGATCGAGATCGACGTGGAAGGGCTCGCGGGGATCGCGGAGCGCATCGTCCCGGACGACGACGGCGAGATCCGCTGGCATTTCGTCATCCACGACTACTGGGCCAAGCCTCGGACGAGGGACGTGGTCGCCGGCTCGGACGTGAGCGACGCCCGCTGGGTGGGCGTGGACGCGCTGGGCGACCTCAAGCTGACCACCGGTCTCTACGAGTTCCTGCACGACCGGGGCGCGCTGGAGGGTCGCAGGCCGCGCGTGCGCGCGTAAGCGCGAAGCCCTCGCAACCCGCCGATATACTCCCCCCGGCCGCCCTCCAGGAGGAATCGCAGTGTCCGTAACCATCCACGACTTCCGCGTAACCGACCGCGTGCTGGCCGAGACCGAGCCGGACGCCGGCGACGTCGTCTACCTCGGACTGGTGGGGTCGGTCGCCTACCCGTTCGTCGTCGTCCGGCGGCTCAGCGGTCCGGGCGGCGTTTACATCGACGCGATCGACGTCTGCGACGCCGACGGCTCCACCCTGGGCACCTACGAGAGCAAGTTCGAGCTGGACGGCGAGTCCAAGGCGCAGGTGCTCACGACCGAGCTGCGCGACCTGACGTTCCCCTCCGCCGGCACCTACACCCTGCAGTACTCGATCTTCGACGACGTGGTCGCCAACTACCCCTTCACGGTCGTCCAGCAGCACGCTCCCGGCGGCGGGATCGTGCCCGGCCCGCTGGACGCCGCGCTCGCCAAGTCGACGATCGCATGGATCCGCGTGCGCGACGTCGACACGCCCGCCGGAAGCCGTGCGCCCTACGAAGGTGAGAAGGACTACCCCGTGTGGTACGGGTTCGAGGACGGCGTCGTCTACGTCTTGGTGGGCGAAGGCGAACAGCACGTGCCCGGCCTGACCGAGGCCGCCCGCGTGCGGCTCGTCGCGCGGTCGAAGGACAAGCGATCACAGGTGGCCGACGTCGAGTGCTCGGTGCGCGTGCTCCCGAAGGACGGCGCGTGGACGACGATCGCCTCGGAGCTTCTGGCCGGGCGCCGCCTCAACCTCCAGGGCGCGGAGACCGCCGTCGAGCGCTGGAAGAAGGACTGCGAGATCGTGGCGCTCGCGCCGCTGCCGCCGCCGGTGCCGACGGCCTAGCGAGCGGCGCGGTCGATCGTCTCGGCGGGCGCTTCCAGCGTGATGGTCGCCGGATCGGTCAGGACGAGCAGCTCCTGCTGATCCTCGCGTGCGAGCCGCCGGGAACGCCGGCCGAGCAGGAACCAGCCCAGCAGCGCGAGCAGGATCAGGCTCGGGACCAGGATCAGCAGCAGCGAGCCGATGCGCGGGGCCGACGACGAGGCGGCCATGACCACGCGCTCGCCGAAGGCCGGTCGCCACACGACCTCTCCGTCGCCCTGCACCCCCGAGCCCTCCACCTCGCGGATGGCGCCGGGCAGCGACGCGCGGATCTCGAAGTGCAACTGGCTCGCGATGAGGTCCCGCAGCGCGCGCTGGATCTCCGTCAGCTCGACCTGCGAGGTGTCCACCACCGCGGAGAAGGTCGAGCGCGACTGCAGGAAGGACTGCTCGGTGTGCTCGTCGATCTCGAGCCGGAAGCCGCCGAGCCCGCGCGCGCCGCCTCCGCGCGCCCCGCTCAGCTCCGCGAGGGCACGGTCGAACCCGGACTCGTCGTCGAAGGCTCGCGTCGCCACGTAGGACAGCCCCGCGTCGCCGTCGGCCGTCGAGACCTCCCAGCCGGCCGCTTCGAGCCCGTCGTAGAGGTCCTCGATCGCGCGCATGCCCGACTCCGGCGTGGATTCGGAGGCGAGCAGGTCCCGCAGCTCCCGATCGAGGTCCATGCCGATCGTGAAGGTGCCGCTCCCGTCCGCCTCCAGCGCGGTGTCGAGCCGGACCGTGAGATCGCACGCCCCGAGCGTCAGCAGGAGGAGAACGGTTGCTGCGATTCTTCGAACGACGCCCATCGTCACCTCGTCAGCGTGAAGAGCGGATACGGGATTCTACTCCCGGCCGGCGCGAATCCCGTACTCAACCGGGGGCCGGAGGGACGAGGTAGGTGCCGGGGGCGACCTTCTCGACGGCGCCGGCCGCGGCGCGCGCGGAAAGAGCGCGCATGAACGCCGAGCGCGCGTCGCGGTCGGCGAGCGGGTCGATCAGCCCGCCGCGAAGCGCGCGGTCCCAGAGCACCGTCCAGTGGACCCGTTCCCCCGCAGCTTCGGCCAGGACCGCATCCAGCGCCTCCTCGACGGTCATCGCACCAAGGGGAGCAGCTCGCCCGCGGCACGCTCGAGCTGTTCGTCGTCGGGAACGGCGAAAGGCAGGTGCCCAGCGGTGAGGATGATCTCGGAGACGCCGAGGGCTTCGAACTTCTTGATTCGTTGCGCGCACTCGTGGGCGGTTCCGGCCAGGCGACCCTCCCGCCAGTCCTCGAAGGCCGTCGCGTCGATCACGCCGGGCGGCGTCCACCGCTGCAATCGCTCGTAGCGCGCGCGAACGTCCCGGTCGTCGGCGCCGATCAGGAAGTTGAGCCCGACGGAGAGCGCGACCGACGACGGCGCTCGGCCGGCTTTCTCGCATGCGCGCGCCAGGATCGCGAGCCGTTCGCCGTACGCCTGCGGCGTCATCTGCCAGACGACGTTCCAGCCCGCGGCATGCTCGGCGACGATACGCAGGACTCGAGGACCCCCCTTGCCGCCGATCCAGATCGGGACGCCGGGGTCGAGCCGCGCCGCAAGCTCGGCCACCTGGGAACCGAGGCGCGTGATGCGCGAGCCGGCCGTGCCGAATTCGATCCCCATCTCCTCGAACTCCGCCTGGTTCCAGCCCGCGCCCACCCCCAAGTCGAACCTACCGCCCCCGACGGCGGCGATCACGTTGGCTTGCTCGGCCATCAAGGCCGTGGCGCGGAAGGGCATGCACGCCACGAGCGTCCCCACGCGCACTCGCTCGGTGGCCGCCGTGACGGCCTGGGCGAGCGACATGCACTCGACCGAGCGCCGGCGGCCGCCGGGGCCGCCGTAGCGGGAGAGATCGATGAACAGGTGGTCCGAGACCCACACCGAGTCGAAGCCGAGCCGCTCTGCGGTGCGCGCGTAGGAAAGGACGCGATCGACCGTCAAGGGGCCGTGGTCGGGGAAGGAGAACTCGTAGTGCGGGAGGGCGAGGCCGATCTTCATGGACGGGCACCCTACCCTGGGCTGTCGAACCCCTGGGGACCGTCCGCAAGGGAAGAGCGGACGGTCCTGAGGAGTCCCCCGGATGGCGGTTGGGGGAGCTGGTCGGCTTTCTCCCGCCCCCGGGGGCTCCAGGCCTTCCTCATTATGCGCTCGGCCGACCAAGTTCGCCACAGAATCTCTGGCATGATTTCCCATTCCGCCAGACCCTGGCAGCCGGGCGTCCGATGGCGGCAGGCCGTTTCCGCCCTGCTCCGGCGGGTGCTAGCCTGGGATCACGACTTTGTGAGGAGATTCACATGCCCACCAAGGAACAAGTCCTGGAAGCGCTCAGCCATGTGGCCGACCCCGAGATCGGCAAGCCGATCACCGAGCTGGACATGGTCAAGCAGGTCACCATCGACGGCGGCAACGTCATCGTAGAGGTCTACCTCACCATCGCGGGCTGTCCGCTGAAGGACCGGATCACCAAGGACGTCACCGCCGCGGTCATGCCGATCGACGGGGTCGAACACGTCGAGGTGGTCATGGACGTGATGACCGACGAGCAGCGCCAGGCGCTCGTCCAGCGGCTCCGGGCGGGCCAGCCCCGCGAGGCGGAGCGCCCGATCGGGTTCTGGCAGGACCGCGGGGCTACGACGCGCGCGATCCTGGTCGCCTCGGGCAAGGGCGGCGTCGGCAAGTCCAGCGTCACCGCCAACCTCGGCGTCGCGCTCGCGGGTCTGGGCTACAAGGTCGGCATCATCGACGCCGACGTCTACGGCTTCAGCCAGCCCGGGATGCTCGGCGTCATGGGGCGTCCGACCGTGTTCGACAACATGGCGCTCCCCCTGGAGGCGCACGGCGCGAAGGTCATCTCGGTCGGCTTCCTGACCCCGGAGGACACGCCGGTGATCTGGCGCGGTCCGCTGCTGCACAAGATGATCCACCAGTTCCTCGCCGACGTGTACTGGGGCGACGTGGACTTCGTGCTGATCGACATGCCGCCGGGGACCGGCGACGTGTCGATCTCGATCGCGCAGTACCTGCCGGGCGCCGACATGATCGTCGTCACGACGCCACAGGAAGCCGCGCAGAAGGTCGCCGCGCGCGCCGGCAAGATGACCGAGCAGGTCGACCTGAACGTGCTCGGCGTGGTCGAGAACATGAGCTTCTTCCTCTGCCCGTCCTGCAACGAGAAGCACCGCATCTTCGGCCAGGGCGGCGGGGCGGCGCTCGCGCAGCAGCTCGGGACCGAGCTGCTCGCCGAGATCCCCATCGACCACAAGCTGCGGGAGGGCGCCGACGACGGCAAGCCGATCGTCGTGACCGAGCCCGAGTCGCCTGCGGCCGCGGCGATCATCGACCTGGCGAAGCGAATCGCGAAGAAGGCCCCGTCGCTCCGCGGGCGCAGGCTCCCCATCCTCGGAGCCGGCGGCGGCCACCGCCACTGACCAGACCGCCTACCGGCGGGCGTAGCGCACCCAGAGATCCCCGAGCGCGCGGCCGAGCAGCAAGCCCCCGATAACGTCGGACGGGTAGTGCGCGCCGACGTACACCCTCGAGTACGCAACGAGCCCGGGCAACCGCTCGATCACGGCGGTCGCCGGCGCGTGGACCTGCGCGCGCAGCACGCGCGACACGGCCATGCTCACGGCCGGATGCCCGCTCGGGTACGAGCGGCCGGCCGGCTTGCGCACGAGCAGCTCGGCCCCCTCGGCCTCGTACGGACGATCGGTTCGATACACGACCTTGAGCGCCTGCGCGACCGCCCACGCGAGTCCGCCGGCGCCCAGCACGTCCCGCGCGAGCGTTCGCTTGCCGAACAGCGCGAGCACCGCCGCCGCTCCGCCGAGGGCATAGGTCGAGCCGAGGTCGGTCAGCGCCGGGAGCGCGCGGTCCAAACCGTCGGTGCGGGGGGTGGCGAGGAGGGTGCGCGCTCGCGCATCCGCGTCGCGGATGCGCGAGCGCGCCGCGTACCCGAGCGCTGCCGCGCCGGCGAGGCGCAGCAGCGCACCCCCCAGCCCGGGCCTCTTTCGTGCCATGAACGGCGCAGTCTACCCGCCGGCTCAGGTGTCCTCGTGCTCCGCCGCGGCTGCGTCGAGCCGGGGCGAGGGGCGCTCGGCAAGCGTGTCGAGGTCCGTGGCAAGGTCCTTCTTGAGACCGCGGACCTCGTCGGCGATCGAGCCCACGTCGGGCAGCTCGGCCTTCGCTTCCTCCAGCCCTTCCCGCAGCACCGCGGTCGCTTTCTGCGACTCGACCTGGAAGGTGCGCCACGCCTTGCCGAGGTTGCGGGCGATCTCCGGCAAGCGCTTGGGCCCGAAGACGAGCAGCGCGACGGCGAGCACCATCAGCAGCTCGGGCACGCCCAGGTTCACGGGGCGGGCCTCGGCGCGAGCGTGGCTTCGGTCGTGACAGTCTCTCCTTCGCGTTCGACGACGACCGTGACGACGTCGCCGACGTCCTTGTCGATGATGAGCGATATCAGCGCGTCCATCGAATCGACCTCCCGCCCGTCGAACTCGACGACCACGTCCCCGACCTCGATGCCGGCGCGCGCGGCAGGTCCGTCGCGCTCGACCTCGGCGACGCGCGCGCCCGCGCCCCCGATCAGGTCGCCGCCCGAGATCCCGAGGTAGGCAAGCTGCGCTTCCCGGCCGTCGATCATCTGGTCGGCCACCTTGCGCGCGATGTCGATCGGGATCGCGAAGCCGACGCCCACGTTTCCCTGCCCGCCGACGATCGCGGTGTTGATGCCGATGACCTCGCCGCGCGAGTTCGCCAGCGCGCCCCCTGAGTTGCCCTGGTTGATCGGCGCGTCGGTCTGGATGGCGTCGGTGAAGCGGACGCCGCCGTTCAGGCTCTCGTTGCGGTGCAGCCCGCTGATGATCCCGGCGGTCACGGTGGACTCCAGACCGAAGGGATTCCCGATGGCCACCGCAAGCTCGCCGACGACCAGGTCCTTGGACGAGCCGAACGTCGCGGCCGGCAACGGCTCGTCGGAGACGACCTTCAGCACCGCGATGTCCACGCCGGTCTCGATCGCCGTGCCCACGACCGCCGCGGGAAGGACCTCGCCGCTGGGCAGCAGGACTTCGATCTCGCTGCGCGGGCACGAGCCGTCGAGCAGCCGCGGCTCGCACACGACGTGGTTGTTGGTCAAGACGAACCCGTCGGGCGAGTAGATCACGCCCGAGCCGAGGCCGGTCCCGACGTCGCTCGCGACGGTGATCTGCACGATGCTCGGCAAGACCGCCGAGGCGACGCGCGCCGCAGCGTTCTCCGGTCCGGTGACGGGGGTGACGGGCGGCTCGGCCACGTTGACCTGCACCCGTCCTGCGCCGCGATCGGTCAGCGCCAGATACATGGCCCCCGCCCCGCCGGACGCGCCGAGCAGCGCCGCGATGAACCACGCGAGCGACGCGCGCAGGATGCCGGGACCACGGCGCGCGGGACGGGCCTGCACGGACGGGGCTTCCCAGAAGAAGGACGAGTCCTCCGGCGCGGGGCGCGCGGCGTCCTCCGGCGCCTCGGTCGGCGCGTCGGGTTCTTCCGGCGCGAGGCCGGCCTCGACCCCCGGCTGGGCGAAGGGGTTGGGATTCGGGTCTGACATACGGTTGCGATTCTACGACCGCGTCTTCGCGCTCGCGCCCGAGCAGCCTAAGAACATGCTGAACGCCTAGAAAAATCTGACCTTAGAGGCGAACTCCGCCGCAAGGCCCATGATGACGCCGAGGTAGAACAGGCCCGTGGCGGCCTGGATGCTGCTCTCCTTGACCAGCGCGCGAATGAAGACGCCGATCGTCGCGCACAGGGCCACCAGCCCGATGGCGAGGTAGGCGGCGAGCGCTCCCGCCCCCAGCAGCGGGGAGAGGTCCGGGCTGGCCGTGCCGCCGCCGGAGATCGCGAGCGCGCCGGCGACGGCGGCCAGCGCACAACCGCCGAGGAAGAGCGCGTTCACGAACGCGAGCGGCTCGCGCGAGAGCTTGCGATCGACGAGGTACCAGTGGCCGAGCAGCAACCCGTCGGTGAAGGCGCCTGCGAAAACCGCGCCGGCGAGCACCTGGAAGATCGCGATCGCCGGCGCGCGCGCGGCGGCGGGCTCGAACGCGATCGCGACGAGCGCCGCCGCGCCGGCGGGGATCGAGGCGACGCCGGCCATCCGGGCCGGCGTGTGCGCGCGCAGCCACAGCAGCGCCTGCCCGGCGACCGTCAGGGCGGCGAAGGCCAGCAGCAGCGCGGCCGCGACGCGGGCCGGCGTCGAGGCTGCGTCCCCGAGAGGCCCGCGCGCCGCGAGCCAGGCCAGGATCGCGATCGCCGCGAGCACCCCGCCGGCCAGCTTGAAGAAGCCCGTCTTCACGCGCCCCCACAGCGGGGCGACCCACAAGACGGCGACGCCGCCGATCGCGACCTCCGCCAGGACGAGGGCGAGGACGATTCCGGGGCCGCCGAGGGAGTCCGTCATACGAGCGCCCGGTTGTGAGCACCGCGCGCGCCGTGAATGATATTGCCCATGAGCACCGGACCCGAACTCGGCGCCACCGGCGAGGCGAGCAGGACCGTGCGCGAGCAGGACACCGCGACGGCCGTCGGCTCGGGCGAGGTGCCGGTGTTCTCTACGCCGATGCTGTGCGCGCTGATCGAAGACGCCGCCGTGGCGGCGGTCGCGGGCGCGCTGCCGGAGGGCGCCGTGAGCGTCGGCACGCGGATCGAGCTGGACCACCTCAAGGCGTCCGCGGTGGGCGCGCGGGTGCGCGCGACCGCTCGCGTGACGTCGGTCGAGGGCCGAGCGATCGGCTTCGCCTGCGAGGCGTTCGAGGGCGACACGCTCATCGGGCGCGCGACCCACACGCGCGCCGTCGTAGACCGCGCGCGCTTCCTGGAACGACTCTGACGGCCCCCGCTACCGCTGCGCGAGCGCGTACTCGACCAGCGTGCGCACCCCCACGCCGGTCGCGCCCTTGGAGAACTCGAACTCGTCCTCGTCCGAACCCATCGGACCGGCGATGTCCAGGTGCACCCACGGCGTGTCGCCGGCGAACTCCTTCAGGAAGAGCCCGGCGGTGATCGCGCCGCCCTCGCGACGGCTGCCGACGTTGCGCACGTCGGCCAGCTCGCTCTTGATGAGCTTCTTGTAGTCGGTCACGAGCGGCAGCTCCCAGGCTTGCTCGCCCGCACGCTCGGCCGCGTCGAGGACTTTCTTGGTCTCGGTGCGCGGGTCCCCCATGACGCCGAAGACCTTCGTCCCGAGCGCGATGGCGCACGCGCCGGTCAGGGTCGCGACGTCGATCACGACGTCGGCGCCACGCTCCTTGGCGTAGACGATCGCGTCGGCCATGACCACCCTTCCCTCGGCGTCGGTATTGCCGATCTCGGTGGTCTTGCCCCCGTACTGGCGGATCACGTCGCCGGGGCGGATCGCGTTGCCGCCCGGCATGTTCTCCGCGGTGGCGACGTAGGCCCGCACGGCGACCTTCGGCTTCAGGTCGGCGATGGCCATCATCGCGCCGAGCACCGCCGCTCCCCCGCCCATGTCCATCTTCATCGCGTCCATGCCTTCGCCCGGCTTCAAGTTGATGCCTCCGGAGTCGAAGGTGATGCCCTTGCCGACGAAGGCGATCGTCCGCCGCGCGCCGGCCGGTTCGTAGCTCAGCTCGATCAGGCGCGGCGGCCGACGGCTCCCCCGGCCGACGCCGAGCAGTCCGCCGAAGCCCTTCGCTTCGAGTTCCTTCTCCGTGAAGACCTTCAGCTTGAGTCCGTTCTTCGCGATCGACCTCGCGGCGTCGGCGAGCGTCTCGGGGCTCTTGTCGAACGACGGCGTGTTGGTGAGGTCGCGGGCGAAGATCGTTCCCGCCGCGATCGTCTCCGCGCGCTTGATCGCCCCGGTCACGGCACGCGCGTCCCAGGACTTGCCCGCGAGCAGGCGCACCTCCGCGATGCGGTTGGGATTGGTGTCCTGTTCGGCCTTGTACTTGGCGAAGCGGTACGAGCCGAGCAGGAACCCTTCGACGAACGCCGCGACGGCCGCGTCGGCCTTGCCCCGGAACGCCTGCGGGATCGTCGTCGCAAGGGACGAGCCGCCGCCGGCGCGGCGCGCCGCGACTGCGCCCGCCTTGCGCGCGACGGCGCCGGTCGCCGACTCCCCGAGCCCGACGAAGAGCACCTGCGTGGCTGGCAGCTTGCCGAGCGTCGTGACCAGGATCGCCTCACCCAGCTTGCCCGTGAAGCGCCGGTCGGGCAGCGACAGGACCGGCACGTGCTCGGCAAGCTCGGCGACGGTCGAGCCCAGTGCGCGCTCGACGTCCTTTACTCCGGGGCCGGCTTTGAGGCCTTGGAGAACGGGGACGGCGAGCACGTCGACGGCCGCGTCGGCAGCACCGGCCTTGACGATCGAGAACGTGGGCATGATCGAAGCTCCCTTGTGAGGACGTGAGAATGGTGAGACTGCGGCTGCCAAGTATACGGCTCCGTCCCGCCCTCCCCGGGCCGCATGGCGAAGCCGTCGCGATTTTGGACACAATGACCCACGCCCGACGACGAGGGAGGAACCCCGATGACCGACGTGTGTCTCTATGAACGAGCCGGCGGGATCGCCACGATCACGCTCAACCGCCCGGAGGCGCTCAACGCCCTGGACGAGTCGCTGAGCGACGGGCTGATCAAGGCGCTGGGCGACGCGGGGAGCGACCTCGGAGTGCGGTGCGTCATCCTCACCGGCGCCGGGCGGGCGTTCTGCTCCGGCGCGGACCTGCAGGAGGCCAAGAAGCGCATCGCCGAGCACGGGACGATGCAGCCCAGCGAGATCTTGCGCGATCGTTACAACCCGATCGTGCGCCAGATCGTCGAGATGGAGAAGCCGGTGATCGCGGCGATGAACGGGATCGCGGCCGGAGCCGGGGCGAGCCTCGCCCTCGCCTGCGACCTGCGCATCGCGAGCGACAAGGCGGGGTTCATGCAGGCGTTCGTCAAGATCGGGCTCGTCCCCGACGCGGGGGCCAACTACTTCCTGCCCCACCTGGTCGGCTACCAGAAGGCGCTCGAGCTTGCGCTGACCGGCGACGTCGTCGGCGCCGAGGAGGCGCAGCGGATCGGGCTCGTCAATCGCGTGGTGCCCCACGACGACCTGATGGCGCAGGCGCACGCCTTCGCCGAGCCGTTCGCGACGGGACCGACCCGCGCCTATGCCCTGACCAAGAAGGCGATGCGCTTCGGCGCGGTGCACGACCTGACGTCGGTGATGGACTACGAGCCGGACTTGCAGGACCAGGCCGCCCTGACCGCCGACGCGCGAGAGGGCATCGCTGCGTTCGTCGAGAAGCGCGCGCCCCGCTACGACGGGCGGTAGCGCGCCCGCGGCGTACGATGTCCTCGATGAGCTACGAGGAGCGCACGGCGGCGTTCAAGGCGCGCATCGACGCCGGAGAGAAAGTCGAGGCGACCGACTGGATGCCGGACTCCTACCGGGAGGCGGCGTTGAAGTTCATCGAGATGCACGCCAACTCCGAGATCATGGGCGCGCTGCCGGAACGCGAATGGATCCCGCGCGCGCCGTCGCTGCGCCGGAAGCTCTCGCTCACGGCCAAGGTGCAGGACGAGGTCGGCCACGGGCAGATCCTCTACCGCATCGCCGAGGACCTCGGGAAGGGCCGGGACGCGATGTTCGAGGACCTGGTCAACGGTCGCACGAAGTTCCACAACGTCTTCCACTACCCCGCGGTCACGTGGGGAGACGTCGCGGTGATCGGCTTCCTGATCGACGGCGCGGCGCTCGTCACGCAGCGCGCGCTGCTGGACTCGTCCTATGCGCCCTACGTTCGCGCGATGAAGCGCATCTGCGCGGAGGAGTCGCTGCACCTGCGCCACGGCGAGGACTTGGTGCTCGAGCTTGCGGGCGGCACGGCCGGCCAGCGCGCGATGTTCCAGGACGCGGTGAACCGGTGGTGGCGGCCGATCATGCACTTCTACGGTCCGCCCTCCAAGCCCGACAAGGACGTCCTGCTGTCCTGGGGCATCAAGACGCGGTCGAACGAGGACCTGCGCAACGAGTTCTTCGACACCTACGTGCCCAAGCTGTGGGATCTCGGGTTCACCGTTCCCGATCACGACCTGCGCTGGAACGGCACGACCTGGGAATGGGGTTCGGCGGACTGGGCCGACTGGGACGAGTTCTGGCGAGTGGTCCGGGGCGAGGGCCCCATGACGGCCCCGCGGCTCGCCTATCGAAAGGCCATGTGGGACCACCATGCGTGGCTGCGCGACGTGTTCGACGGCATCGGCCGCGCTGCTTGACCGTCCCTTCACATTCGCGAAACAAAGAGGCAACGACCGCGCAACGTTGCGCTGCGAAGATGCGCCGATGAATCAGGCCCTCGAACCGGCGCCGCTGCGCATCGGCGCGCTCGAGGTCGACCCCGACCAGGCGCGCGTCGCCTTCGGCGACCGGGTCATCCACCTCAGCCCCGGCGAGCTCGCTCTGCTCGCGACGCTGGTCGCCAACGGCGACCGGGTCATGTCGCGGGACGAGCTGGCGCGCACCGCGGGCCTGGGCCGCGGACGCTCGGTCGACGTGCTGCTGTCCAACGTCCGGCGCGCGCTCGGCGTCCCCTACCTGCGCAACGTCCGGTCGCGTGGCTGGATCCTTCGTCCCGAGGCGTTGGAGCTTCGCCCCGCGTCCTGACCAAGCCCCAGAGGAACAACAGGAGCGGCGCGAGCGTGCCGCCGGCGGTGACGAAAGCGATCGAAGGGCGCGAAGGACGGCTCGAGCAGGGTGCCGGGCCGCTTCCGCGCCCGGCGTGCGCATTATCCTGGTCGTCGATGGAGGTCTTCGAGGTTTGGCAGCGGCGCACCCCCGGCGATCCGCTCGTCCGCGCGGGCTCGATCAAGGCCCCGGACCTGGAGCTGGCGCTGCTGCTGGCGCGGGAGACGCACTTCCGCCATCACGAGGGCGCCGAGTGCTGGGTCGCGCACCGGGGCCGGATGCACGCCGTCGCCCACCCGGAGACGATGGGCGGGGTCACCGATCGCTCCTACCGGCGCCAGGACGGCTACGTGGGCGTCGGCGCGCGTCACAAGAAGCTGAGCGAGGCGCTGCGCGCGCGCGGCCTCACCGTCGATGCGCCGAGGCCCGGTGCCCGCGGTGGATGACCCGCGTGTCGGGTTGCTGCTCGCCCTCGCCGACGACGAGCTGATCCTCGGCCACCGGCTCAGCGAGTGGACCGGCTGGGTCCCCTACATCGAGGAGGACCTCGCGATGAGCTCGATCGCGCAGGACGAGATGGCGCACGCGCGGGTGCTGTTCGGCATCGTCTCCTCGATCGACCGCCGCGACGAGGACCGCCTCGCGCTCGGGCGGGCGCCGGAGGAGTACCGCAACGCCCTGCTGTGCGAGCGGCCGAACGGTGACTTCGCCTTCACGCTCGCGCGGCACTGGCTCTACGACACCGCCGACGCCGTGCGGCTCGAGTCGCTGGCGTCCTCGACCTTCGCCGAGCTGCGCGATGCCGTCGCCGTCTTCCGGTTGGAAGAGCGCTACCACCTCGAGCACGCCCGAGCGTGGTTCGAACGGCTGGCCGGCGGGCCCGTCGAGGCCCGCCATCGGTTCGCCGCCGCGCTCTCGGCCGCGCTGCCCGATGCGATCTCGGTCTTCGAGCCCCTTCCCGAGGAGCAGGCGCTGCTGTCGGACGGGACCCTGCCCGAGCCGTCCGAGACGCTGCTCGGACGATGGCTCGGCGAGGCGGGGCAGGCGCTGGACGAGGCGGGCCTGGACTACGTGCTGAGCGGCGGCGCCGCCGAGCCCGGCGAGATGATTCCGACGTCCGCCGGCGAGATCGCGGGCGAAGAGCGCTCCGTGCTCCGCGTCCCCGGCGTCGAGCGACGTGACGGCCGGTGGATGCACGCCGGCTCGTTCGCCGGCGCCGGCGGCCGCCACGGCCGCCACTCGGAGGATTTCGCCGCGCTGTGGGGCGAGATGACGGGGCTGTATCGCGAACACCCGGGGGCGCGATGGTGATCACCGAGTCGAGCGTGCGCGCGGCGCTCGCGTCCGTGATGGACCCGGAGATCCCGGCGATCTCGATCGTGGACCTCGGCATCGTCGAGCGCGTCGCGATCGCCGGCGAGTCGGTCGAGATCGACCTGCTGCCCACGTTCTCCGGCTGCCCGGCATTGGACGCGATCAAAGACGACGTCGAGCGAGCGGCCCGCGCGGCCGCGCCGGGAACGAAGGTCGTCGTGCGCTTCGTGCTCTCCCCGGCGTGGACGACCGACCGCATGACCGACCAAGGACGAGCCGCGCTCGGCTCGTTCGGCATCGCGCCGCCGCTGTTGCGCGTCGGCCGGAAGCCGGCCTGCCCCTATTGCGGCTCCACGCGAACGCACGAGGAGAGCGCGTTCGGGCCGACGCTCTGCCGCACGATCCGCTACTGCGACGAGTGCAAGAACCCGTTCGAGGGTTTCAAGACCAAGGCCTGATCTTCTTCCGATCAGTTCCGGTCAAACCCGTCACCATCGCTGGTCGATCCCCATTCCGAATGCTACGGTGGCCGCGTGGACCAGATCGTCTGGACGTTGATCGGGTTGCTGGCGGCAAGCACCTTCGGCAACCTCTACTACCTGTCGGCCAAGATCGACGGCCTCGGCAGCCGGATCGACGGCCTTGGCAACCGGATCGACGGCCTGAGCGGGCGGATCGACTCGCTCGACGACCGGCTCACGACCCGGATCGACTCGCTCGACGACCGGCTCACGACCCGGCTCGACTCGCTGGCGGCGCGGATCGACGGTCACCTGGACGCCCACCGGGCCGGATAGTGGCGGTCACACCGTTGCCTGCTCGACCAGCGCTTTGAGTTTCCGGGCGCTCGCGAGCAGCAAGGACTCGATCGGGCGGCGCAGGAGCAGGCCGCCGACCTCGCCGAGCGCCCCGAGCGGCGGCACTAGGTCCTCCCCCCACTCGAGGCGCGTCCCCGAAGCGTCCGGGCGCAGGATCCACCACGCGTCGCCGCGGACGATCGCCCCGAGGTGCCGCACCCGGATCAGCCGGTCCGGCTCCCAATCCGTGACGACCATCGTGTCGACGATCGGGACGCCGAGGGTCACTCGGGTCACCGCTCGCACGCGCGTCCCGACTCCTTCGCGCTGCTCGCCGAACACCTCGACGGTCGTGGCGTCGACCATCCATTCGGCCTGCCGCTCCCAGTCGGCGAGCATCGCGAACACGCGGTGGGGAGGCGCCGCGATGCCCACCTCGGCGTGAAAGTACGCCATCACGACGCGAGCGCCGGGGCGGTCTCCTCCGCCCGCACCGCCATCGCCAGCGCGACGACCGTCAGCGCGGCCACGAGCAGGAACGCCGACTGGAAGCTCACGTACTCGGCGAGCGTCCCGACCAAGACCGGCCCGACGAGGCTACCGACGTCGTTGGCCAGGCGGTAACCGGCGACGGCCATCGCGCGCGTCTCGTCCGTTGCGACGTCGGCCACCATCGCGCTCGGACCGGGACGCAAGTAGCCGCCGGCCGCGCCCAGAATCGCCATGAGCACGACGACGGCGGCGACGCTCGTCGCTCCCCCGAGCGCCACGACCGCGACGGCCGTCACGCCGAGGCCCGGGATGAGCGCGAACCGCCGGCCGCGGCGGTCCGACAGCGAACCCGCGTGCCAGACGACGAGCAGCGAGGCCAGCGCCGTGACCGCGAAGGGAACCCCCGACGTCGCCTCCGACGCCCCCAGGCGATCGGTCCACATGCCCGGGATCAGGGTCTGCTCGGCCGAGACGACGACGAACGTCAGCGTGCCGGTCGCGATCGCGGCGCGGAAGGCCGAGTGCCGGAGCAGGCGCGCCGATCCGCGGAGCGTCGCGCTCGGAGGCGGCGCGACGGTCTCCTCCAGCTCGACACGCTCGCTGAGCACCGACGCCGGGACGCGATCGATGCCGAGCGCGCGCAGGCTCAGCGGGACGCAGGCGAGGCACACGATCCCGTACACGTACAGGGGCATGTTCGGGCTCGACACCGCGACGATGACGCCGCCGAGCGCCGGCCCGACGAGGAAGCCGAGCCCGAACGCGGCCTGGAACGTGCCCATCGCCCGGCCGCGCGCCTCGGGCGCGACGCCGCCCACGAGCGTCGCCGTCAAGCCCGCCAGGAACATCGCCGAGCCGAACCCTCCCAGCCCGCGCAACACGACGAGCTGCGTGAAGCTCTGCGCCGCGCCGGCCGCCAGCGACGACACGCCGACGATCGCGACGCCGATCGCAGTCACCGAGCGCTCGCCGAACCGGCCGAGCAGCCGGCCGGTGAACAGGTCGCCGACGAGGCGCGTGACCGCGAAGGCGGTGATTACGGCGCCGACGCCTGCCTCCCCGACGTCGAAGGTCGTCGCGAATTGGGGAAGCGCCGGCACGATCAGCCCGAAGCCGGTCATCACGAGCAGCGACATGCCGATGATCGCGCGGAACCGAGCCGAGCGCAGCGTCATCGGCTCGGCCGCCGGGTGCCGCGCGCGCATCAGCGCCAGAAGGCGACGCCGAGGACGCCCGGTCCGGTGTGTGCGCCCATGAGGGGCGTGAACGCGCTGACCAGGGTCTCCTTCGGATCGAACTCGGCGCGCAGGCGCTCGGCCAGAGCGGCGGCCTCTTCCGCGCAGTTCGCGTGCGCGACGCCGATCCGCGGGCGCCCGTGGCCCGCCCCGCGACGGACCTCCTCCACGATCCGGTCGAGCGCGCGCGCGCGCGTTCGCGGGCGGCCGAGCTGCTCGACCTTGCCGCCCCGCACGGCGAACACGGGCTTGATGTTCAGCGTCGTCGCCGCGTAGGCCATGAGCGCGTTGACGCGACCGCCGCGCCGCAGGAACTCGAAGGTGTCGATGGTCGCCACGAAGGCGGTCCGGCTCGCGACGTCGGCCGCGCGCGCGGCAACCTGATCGGCGCCCGCCCCGTCCGAGGCCGCGCGCGCGGCTTCCAGGACCGCGAGTCCCTCGCCGAGCGAGGCGCTGCCGGAGTCGACGACGCGCACCCGCTCGCCGAAGGAAGCGGCGGCCTGCACGGCGGCCTCGTGGGAGACGCTCAAGAAGGACGCGACCGTGACGCACACGGTCACGTCCGCGTCGGCGAGCGCGCGCTCGAACACGTCGCGGTAGTCGCCCGCCGAGGGAGCCGAGGTCGACGCCGGCACCTGCTCGTCGACGAGGCGCCGGTAGAAGTCCTGCACGTCCAGGTCCACGCCGTCGTAGAGAACCTCCTCGCCGAACTTCAGGATCATCGGCACGACGTGGATCCCGTGCTCGGCGATGACCTCTCGCGGGAGGTTGGACGCGGAGTCGGTCACGACGGCGACGCGCACGATCGGCTCCTTCCCGACGGGTTCCGGGCCCCCTCCGAGGCGCGTATACCATACTCGCGTGGTTCGCAGATGAGTTCCGACGTCGCACGCTACCGGCTTCGCCACCGGACCCGTCCAATGGATGTGTTCGTCGCCGGCGACGGCCGTCCCCTGGTCCTGCTGCACGGCTGGGGGCTGTCGGGACGCGCGTACGAGGAGGCGATGATCCGGCTCGCCGACCGCGGCTTCCGGGTGATCGCGCCCAACACCGCGGTCGCCAAGGACTGGTCGGTGGACGGCGCGGCCGAGTTGGCGGCGGAGGCGATGGCCGCGGTCGAGGCGGCGCCTGCTCCGGTCGTCGGGCACTCGTTCGGCGGCGTGATCGGGTCGCGCATCACGCTGAACCACACCGACTTCGTCACGGCGTTCGTGGCGGTCAACAGCCCGCTGATCTCGATGGGCGGCCTTCGGCTCGGTCGAATCCTGCTTCCCGGCACGCACTACCGCATCGCGGCGCACGGCCCGGCGGCCGCGGCCCTGATCCGGGCGGCTTCGTCCGCAAACGGCCTCGGCAGTCTCTGGCGATCGGCGCGCTGGTTCCTCGGCAGCGGCCACGACGAGCCGCTGCGCGCCATCGCCGACCTCGGCATCCCCCGCGCGATCGTGTGGGCGACCTACGACACCCTCCTGCCGGCGGCGCTGGGGAGACGGGCGGCGGAGGAGCTTTCGTGCGAGCTGATCACCATCGACAACCCCGCGATCCGTCCCGACCACGACTGGCCCTTCAAGCATCCCGACCTCTTCGCGGGCACGATCGACCACGTGTTGCGAGAGGTCGCTCAGCCCAGGCCCATCCCCGGCGAAGAGGACGTCCCGGAACGTCCGCCGCGGGAGAAGCGCGCGTGAGCGTCGCCGGCCACGAGGGGTGCCGCGCGGTCCTGGTCGGAGGATCCGAGCCCGTCCCGTGTCCAGAGCCCGCCGCCGCGGGGATGCCCTATTGCGCGCGGCATGCCGGCCCGGCGCGGACCGAGCACCCGTCCTCGCCGTCGGAGTTCTTCGCCGAGTGGCGCCGCTCGATGACGAAGGCGCTCGTGAACCAGCGCGCGGCACGCGGAGACTTGGAGCACGACCCGGACCTCGTGCGCGCCCTGATGCCGCTCGCGATGCCGATCTACGCCGGGTACTGGCGGGTGGAGACCTTCGGCGTCGAGAACATCCCGACCGAAGGCCCCGCGCTGCTCGTCGCGAACCACTCGGGGACCATTCCGATCGACGGCGCGATGCTCAAGCTCGCCGTGCTGAAGGAGCACGGCCGCAACCCGTGGCTGCTCGCGGCCGACCTCGCGTTCCGGATCCCCGGCTTCGGGCGGCTCGTTCGCGTTGCCGGCAACGCCCGCGCCGACCGCGAGGAGACCCTGAACCTGATGCGCGCCGGCGAGCTGCTCGGCGTGTTCCCGGAAGGGTTCAAGGGCATCGGCAAGGGGTGGAAGAAGCGCTACAAGTTGCAGCGGTTCGGGCGCGGCGGCTTCATCGAGGTGTGCCTGGAGACCGGCGCCCCGATCGTTCCCGTGGCGATCGTCGGCGCCGAGGAGGCCTACCCGATGGTGGCGAACCTCGGCTTCGTCGCACGACGTTTCGGGCTCCCGTACTTCCCGGTTACGCCGACCTTTCCGATCCTGGGCCCGCTCGGCGCGATCCCGCTGCCGAGCAAGTGGCTCATTTCCTTCGGCGAGCCGATCCCGATGATCCAGTACGGGGCGGCGGCGGCAGAGGACACCCAGCTCGTGCTGGAACTGGCCGAGGAGGTCCGTGGCGTCGTCCAGGCCCTCGTCAACGACACGCTCAAGCGGCGGCGCCGCTCGTTCCTGTAGGTCTCAGTCGTTCAGGCGCTTGTAGTCGAAGACGGCCGCGAAGAGCTTCCGCGCGTCCTCCGGTAGCTCGGCCGGCCCGCCCAGCATCGTCGCGGCGAGGTACGTCTGGGCGGCGCGCTCGACCTGGCCGGCGACGTGCATCGCCGCGCGGAGGTCGCGCCCGCACGCGACGAGCCCGTGCGAGGCGAGGAAGACCGCGTTGGCCGTCTCCCCCATCGCCTTCACCACGTTCTCCGCGATGTCCGGCGTCCCGCTGATCGCGTACTCGGCGACGCGCACCTCGTCGCCGACGAAGACCCCCATCTCGTCCAGGAAGGACGGGAGCGGCACGCGAGCCGCCGCGAAGGCGCTCGCAACGAGCGGGTGCGCGTGGATCACGGCGCCGACGTCGTCGCGAGCCCGATAGCAGGCGAGGTGAACCTTGTGCTCGACCGAGGGCGCGCGTTCGTTCGTCCCTTCGTCGGGGAGCAGCGTGCCGTCGAGCGCCATCAGGTTCACGTCGGCGGGCGTGATCTCCCGATATGGCATCGTGGAGGGCGTCACGAGCGCCCCTTCCTCCACGCGGCAGCTCACGTTCCCCGCGGTGCCCCATGTGAGCCCGCGCTCCTCCATCTCGACCGCGAAGCGGCACACGGCTTCTCGCTGCTCGATGTAGCGCATCTACACGTCCTCGATCGTCACGTCCTCCGCGACCGTCCGCTCGGCCCGCGCGCGCCACGCGGCGCGGTGCGAAGGGTAGTCCTGCGCGGGATCGGGCGCGACGACCGCGCCCCGGTCGGCCATGCGCTCCATCGCGGCCACGACCCCGCCCGCGTCCTCGGCCGCGGCCACGATCGCCGCGCCGCGCGCCGCGACGTCCCCGCGCACCACGCGCACCGGGCGCCCGGTTCCCCCGGCGAGCGCGTCGGCGAACGCCCGCGAGCCCGTCACGCCGCCGACGGCGACGACCTCGTCCGCCATCCCAACGCGCTCGAGCCCTTCGGCCGCGGCGAAGGCGATCCCTTCGAACACCGCGCGCGCGACGTCCTCGCGCGGCCGGCCGAGCGCGAGCAGCGGCGCGGCGAAGGACAGCTCGGCACGTCGAACGAGTGGGAAGCGGCGAGCCTGCGACGGCCACGGGTCGACGACCTGCACGCCGCCCCCACCCGGTTGTCCCTTCTCGGCAAGCGACGCGAAGCCCGCGGGCGACAGGTCGAACAGCGTCGCGAACCACGCCGCGAGCGCGCCGGCTTCCCCGCAGTGCGCCTCCACGAGCGTCAAGCCCTCGACCGGCGTCGGCGACCGCCACAGCTCTCCTTTCGGGTCCGGCAGCGCGTTCGTCGCGCATCGCCCGGCGAGCATCGTGGTCCCGGCCGTCACCGTCGCGACTCCCGCGCGAGCCGCGCCGGCCCCGACGAGGCCCGCTTGCGTGTCGGCCCCCGCGGGGACGAGGCGCGCGCCGTCCGCGGCCGCACCCGCGCTCGCCCCGCGCTCGAGCACCGGCGGCAGGATCCCGGCAGGCACCCCGAGCCGCACGCACAGCGACTCGCTCCACGCGCCCGCGTCGACGTCGTAGACGAGCATCTCCGCGGCCTGGGTCGGCTCGGTCGCCATCGCGCCGCCGAGGCGCCACACGATCCAGTCCGACAGCGCGAGCGCGTGCGCGACGCCGGCGGCGCGGTTCGCGCGCCACCACGCGAGGCGCGCGGGAAGGTAGAGCATCGCCGGCAGGCGTCCGGCGACGCGGTAGATCTCCTTGCCGTGCTCGCGCTCCATCGCGACGCCCTCGGCGATGGCGCGCCCGTCGGCGTTCGGCGCGACCAGCAGCTCGCGATCGTCGCGGTCGAGCAGCACGACGCCCGTGCGCTGCGAGGCGACGCCGATCGCTTGCACGCCGCCGGCCTCGGCGATCGCCGGTCCGAGCACCTCGTTCACCGCCCGCACGACCGCATCGGCCTCGAGCACGGGGAAGCCGGCGTCGTCGGTCGTGTAGCTCCAGGGCGCCGCGCGCGAGGCGAGCCGCTCGCCGTGCTCGTCGATCACGAGGCATCGCACGCCGCCGGTGCCGGCGTCGAGGCCGGCGTACGCGGTCACGGCGCGGTCACGATCGCCGGGTGCGGGCGTCCGGCGAGCGCCGCCTCGAAGCCGCCGGCGATGATCGCGGTGTGGGTGGCGACGGTCTCGCGGGTGGTGCCGCCGATGTGCGGGGTGAGGATCACGTTCGGCATTCCCACAAGCGGGTGATCGGGCGGAAGGAACTCGTTCTCGAAGTGGTCGAAGGCGGCGCCTGCGAGCCGTCCGTCCGCGAGCGCGGTGAGCAGCGCGCCTTCCTCGACGATCCCGTATCGGGCGGTGTTCACCAGGAACGTCCCCGCGCGCGCGCGCGACAGCTCGGCTTCGCCCACGAGACCGCGTGTCGCCGGCAGGAGCGGCGCATGGATGCTTACGACGTCGGCCCGCGCGACCAGCTCGCCCAGGTCCCGGACCGGCTCGATCGAAAGCGCGCGAAGGTCGGCGGCGGGAAGGGCCGCGTCGTAGCCGAGGACGGTCGCGCCGAGGGCGTTCAGGCGGGCCGCCGCGGCGCGGCCGACGGCCCCGCACCCGACCAGGCCCGCGGTCACGCTGCTCACCTCGCGGCCGAGGTACCGCTGCTGCGCGATTCGCCCGTCCACGACCCAGCGGCCGGCGCGGACGTCGGCGTCGGCGGCCACGATCCCCCGGAGCAGCCCGATGATCAGCCCGACGGTGAGGTCCGCGACGCCGCCTGCGTTTCGCCCGGGCGTTCGCACGACGGTGACGCCGGCGGTCGCGGCCGCGGCCAGGTCGACGTTGTTGGGATCGCCCCGGCAGACGCCGAGCAGCCGGAGGCTCGATCCCTCGATCACCTCGCGCGAGACGTGGTCGGCCTCGACGATCAGCGCCTCGACGCCCTCGAGGCGCGCGCGCAGCTCGTCCGCCGCGTGCAGCTTGATCGGCACGTGGTCGATCCAGGGATCAAGCTCGAGCGTGCCGAGCGCCCGGATGCGCTCGAGCGCGGGTCCGCCGAGCGGCGCCAGGGAGACGATCTTCATGGAAGCGCGAGTCTACGCCGGGGCGCCGCTGGGGCTATCCTGCCGCGTCGGTGAAGCTCCTGAAGCGGTTGCTCAAGCGCGTCCTCGTCGTCGTCGCCGTCCTCGCGGTGGTCTTCGGGGCCTTCATCGCCTACCTCGGCATCACGACGCCCGGGCCGCGCGAGGCGGACGTGTGGGTGCGCCTGCCGGACCTGCCGCATCCGCGCGGCGAGATGGCCGCCGCGGTCGGCGCGCGCGTCGCCGACGACGAGTGCCGGCCGGGCGAGCCGTGCGAGTCCTCCCTGACCCAACTGCTCGTGATGGGAGGACTCTCGGGCCTCGGGTCCACGTCGGACCTGGTCGATGTCTTCGACCCGGGCACGGGGACGTGGCGCGACGGCCCGCGCTTGCCCGAGCCCCGCCACCACATCGGCGCGGCCGGAACCGGCGGCGTGATCTACGTCTCCGGCGGCGCGAAGACGGCGACCGACTGGACGCCCGAGGCGAACTTCTGGGAGCTGGACCCGACCGAGACCCAGTGGCGCGTGCTGCCGGACATGCCCGAAGCGCGCATGGGCCACCAGATGGTCGCGCTCAACAACAAGCTCTACGTGATCGGTGGCCGCGGCACGACGTCGAACGTGCTCGTCTACGACCCGATAGCCGGGCAATGGTCCATCGGCGCGGAGATGCCCGAGCAGCGCGACCACCTGGTCGCCGCGACCGCCGGCTACCTCGTCTACGCGATCGGAGGACGCGACGAGGAGGTCACCGATCGCGTCGACGTCTACGACGTCAACACCGACTCCTGGAGCGCGGGCCCGCCGCTGCCGGTCCCCATGAGCGGCATGGCCGTCGCGACGCTCTCGGACGGCATCCACGTCGTCGGCGGCGAGCAACCCGCCGTGATCGGCGGTCACGTGGTCGATCGGCACTTCGTGCTCAAGCCCGGGGGAGACGAGTGGACCGACGCGGCGCTGCCGATCGTCGCCACGCACGGCTCGGCCTCGGCGATGGTGCGCGGGGGGCTGGTGATCGCGGGCGGCGCGCGCAGGCAGAGCGCGTTCAGCCCGCTCGGCTGGACGGGCATCGTCGAGGTCTACGACCCCGCCAACGCCGACGACTGAAACGTCGAGAGGCCCCGCGCGGGGCCTCTCGACGAACGTTGCGAGCCGCTTAGCCGGGCAGCCCGTTGATCAGACCGATGAACGCGCAGTCGCCGTACGCCTCGTACTCGTCCTCCGGCGTGTCCGGGTCGTCCGGCGTGCTCGAGAACTCCTCGTGCCCGCAGAACCACTCGCGCAGGAACGCCTTGGGGTCGGCGAGCGCGACCTGGATCGCGTCGAGCGACTGCTCCATCTGCGCCTGGGTGTAGTCGGGGTCGAACGGACGAAGGACGTGGTACTCGTCCGTGCACGCGACGATCGGAACGAAGGTGCCGCACGCGTTGTGGTCGATGACGGTGATCCCGATCTGGGTGTCGACGATCCCGTTGCGGCAGTGCTTGCTCTGCAGGTTCGGCGTGCCGCAGATGTCGATGTAGATCGCGCCGCCGTGGCGGTCGTGCACGCCCTCGCCGCGCTCCTCCGCGTGGTCCTCGCATTGGTGGGCGAACTCGAACAGGAAGCAGTGGCTGGCTGCGAATCCGACGTGCAGCTCGTTCGGCGTCGTCTCGCCGGGACTCTCCGTCGTGCCCCGGTTCGGGAAGGCGCTCACGCCGCCGTACGCCCACTGGCACATCTGTGCGCTCTCGCCGTCGGGCTTGGCGCACTCCTCGTGCCAGCGCTGCTGGTCGAACCGAGCCTCACGGCTGTTGTCGACCGGCTCGAACAACGGGACGTACGAACCGCGCCAGTCCTCGACCGCCTTGCTTTCCTCACAGCTTTCGTCCGGGACGTCGGTGTCGCAGGTGTGCGCCGAAGAGCCGGTGGCGACTCCGAGGCTCAGCAAACCCGCGACGACCGCGAGCCACAATGCGCGCTGCTTCATCTCCCTTTCCTCCTTCTCCGTCACGCCGCGAGCGTGAACGACCAGATTCCACTGAGCTGATCGAGCGGGAACGGCGGCACGGTCGTGCCGGTCCCCAGGTAGATCGAATCGCCGACGACCGCGGGTGCGGACGAAGGCGCTCCCTGCAACTGCCCTTCCCAGAGCAGCGCGCCGGTGTCGGCGTGGATCGCCATCACCGACAGGCTGAACGTGGAGGGAACGAACACGACGCCGCCGAGGCTCACGTCCGCGACCCGGTGACCCTCGACGAAGGTGGGAGCGCCGAAGGCCTGGCGCGACACCGAGCGCCACAGGATCTCACCGGTCGCCGCGTCGATCGCGTGCAGCGAAAGCCAGCGTCCCGGGTCTTCCGCGAGCGCGGCCGGGTCGAACGGGTTCCCGCCCGAGTCGAACGGCTGCTCGAACGGCGTCCCAACCGCCGAGGCGGCGAAGATCGCCGGCGAGCCGAGGACGCTGCCGACGGCCGGCGTCCCGATGATGCCGCCGAGCGAGAAGTCCGTGTTCAGCCGCCCGGACCGAGCCGGGTGCGCCGTCCACGCCTCCGACCCGTCGGCGTAGTTGCGCGCGTAGTAGCGGCCGTCCTTGCCGCCGTTGCCGACGACGTTGCCGGGGAGCAGGTTGGCCGACGCGCCGAAGTCGTCGTCGACGTGGTTGTGGCCGCGCGGCGAGTAGTGCCAGTTGTACGCCCCGGACCGGAGGTCCACGGAGAAGATCGACTCCCCGTACACCTCGCCCGCCGGCGGGTCGCCGTCCTGCGTGCAGTTGGACGTCCCGAAGAAGACCAGCCCTTCGTCGAGGTCGATCGCCGGCGAGGACCACACGCCGCCACAGCCGCCGCCGCTCCCGTGCCCGTGGGTCAGCGGGTCGGCCGACTCCACGCACGCCGGCTCCGCGGCGCCGCACCCGCCCACGGGCTTGTACGTCCGCAGGGTCTCGGGATCGAACTTCCAGACCGGCGACAGGGTCCAGTCGGCCGGGTCAAGGCGCAGCGCGACGACGCCCGTGCGACCGACGTCGCCCCGGTTGTGCACGCTGTGCCCGACGACGATCCAGGTCTCGCCGTCCACCGTGATGATCGAGGGCGAGGACTCGATCTCGATGTCCGCCTGCGACGTGACGCAGCGCTCGGCTGCGTCGGCCACGGGGTCGCGCGGATCCAGGCAGATGGAAGCGAGCTTGCGCTGCGCCGGGTCCGGATCGGTGTCCAGGACGTACAGCGTCGAGCCGCCCCCGAAGACCGCGATCTGCTTGCCGCCCACCTCGGCGATGGCGGCCGAGGACACGATCCGCCCGAAGCCGGTCGAGTTGCCGTCGTCGATCGCGAAGCGCCAGATCTCCGCGCCGGTCTCGGCGTCGAGCGCATAGAAGGTCCCGTCCCACTCCCCTACGTAGACCACGCCGCCCACGACGCTCGGCGACGCGGTCACCGGCGTGTCGGTCGGGATCGTCCACTTGGGGCGCAGCGCGCCGGCGTTGAGCGCGTTGATCTCGGAGCATTCGGCGGACTGCGCGAAGGAATGCCCGGTGTCGCGGCCGTACATCGTCCAGTCGCACGAGCCGATGCTCGAGCGCGCGCCGAGCGGCGCGGTCAGCAGCGCGCCGAGCGCGAGGAATGGAAGCAGGCGTCTCATGCGCGATGACTTCGCCGTCAGCGACCGCTCGCCCTGCCGTTTCGTCCTAGCTTGCCCGGCCGGGAACCGGGGCAAAACGAACCCCGCCGCGGCGCCGTTCCGGCCTGCCGAACCGGGTCGCCCGGTAGGCTTCCGCGCGCATGCGCGACAAGGCGGCGATCGTCGGCATCGGCCAGACCGAGTTCGGCAAGGAGATCGGACGGCCGGAGCTGGCGATCGCGCTGGAGGCGATCACCGCCGCGCTCGCCGACGCGGGGATCGCGCCGCACGAGGTCGACGGGCTCGTGAAGTTCTCGCTGGAGAACACGATGGAGGTCGACATCCTTCGCAACCTCGGGATGCCGAACGTCCGCTTCTTCGCCGACGTCGCCTACGGCGGCGGCGCGGGGTGCGCGGCCGCCGGCCACGCGGCCATGGCGATCGCCGCCGGGCAGGCCTCGGTCGTCGTCGTGTGGCGCGCGCGCAACCGCGGCTCGGGCGGGCGGCCGTGGGCGGCCAAGGGCAACCGCGTCGCCGGCGAGTTCCAGTGGTTCCTGCCGTTCGGGCTCTCGCGCCCCGTGGACCAGATCGCGATGCTCGCCCGCCGCTACATGCACGAGACCGGCACGACGCCAGAGCAGCTCGGCGCGGTCGCGGTCGCCTTCCGCGAACATGCGCAGAACAACCCGCGCGCGATGATGCACGGCCGCCCGATGACGCTGGACGACTACCTCGCCGCGCGCTGGATCAGCGAGCCGCTCCGGCTGTTCGACTGCTGCCTGGAGTCCGACGGCGCGCTCGCGGTCGTGCTCGTCTCGGCCGAACGCGCGCGCGACCTGCCGCACCCGCCCGCGCTCGTCTCCGGGTACGCGCAGGCGACGGGAGCCGACCACCTCGTCATGGCCAACTACTTCACGCGCGAGCCGCTGCGCTCGCCGGGCCACGTCGCGGCCGCCGACCTCTGGCGCAACGCGGGGCTCGGTCCCGCGGAGATCGACTGCGCGCAGATCTACGACGCGTTCACCCCGCTCGTGCCGATCTCGCTGGAGGCGTTCGGCTTCTGCGGGCCCGGCGAGGGCGGCGCCTTCGCCGGCTCCGGCGCGCTGCGAATGGAGGGCGCGCTGCCGTGCAACACCAGCGGCGGGTCGCTGTCGGAGGCCTACGTGCACGGGATGAACCTGATCGTCGAAGGCGTGCGCCAGGTGCGCGGCGCGTCGGTCAACCAGGTGCCGGGATGCGAGACCGTGATGGTGTCGAGCGGCAACGGCGTCCCAACGAGCGCGCTGGTGATGCGCCGTGGCTGAGTCGGGCGGGACGGGCTCCCGGGCGCGCCGCCCCGTGCCCGATCCAGACGCCGCGAGCGCTCCCTTCTGGGAGGCCTGCGCGCGTCACGAGCTGCTCGTCCAGCGCTGCTCGTCCTGTGGCGCGTACCGGCACCCACCGCGCCCGATGTGCCCCGCGTGCAACTCCTTCGAGCACGCGTGGGTCCGCGCCGCAGGAACCGGCGCGGTCTGGTCCTTCGTCGTCGCGCACCCGCCCGTGCTCCCCGCCTTCGCCGCCCGCGCGCCCTACGCGGTCGTCGTCGTCGAGCTGGACGAGGGCGTGCGCATGATCGGGGCCGTGACGGGCGCCCCGAACGACGACCTGACGATCGGGCTGCCCGTCCGCGTCGCGTGGGAGGACGTCGAGGAGGGCGTCGCGCTCCCCGCCTGGCGCCCCGCATAGCGCGAGTGTTCGCGCGCGCTCGGGTCGCAGCCCTACCATGCTCGCGATGAGCGACCTCGACCTGTTCTTCCATCCGCGCGTCATCGCCGTCGTCGGCGCGTCCGACAACCCCCGCCGCGGCTCCTATCACCTGTTCAAGAAGGTGCAGGCGCGCGCCGCGCTCGACGGCGGCGCGGTCTACGGCGTGAACCCGCGCCTGACCGAGCTGGAAGGAGCGCCCGTCGTGCCGTCGCTCGCCGACGTGCCGGAGCCCGTGGACCTCGCGGTCCTGATGGTCGGCAAGGACAAGACCGAGCAGATGCTGCGCGAGGCCGGCGAGGCGGGGGCGAAGTTCGCCATCGTGTTCACGGCGGGATATCGCGAAACCGGCAACGTGGAGGACGAGGAGCGTCTGACCGCGATCGCGAAGGAGACCGGCGTCCGGCTCTTCGGCCCCAACACGAACGTCAACGCGCTGGAGACGTTCCCCGACCTGCCGGGCCCGAAGATCGCGCTCATCACCCAGTCCGGCCACCAGGGGCGCGGGATCGCGCAGGGCGTCAAGCTCGGCATCGGCCTGAAGGCGTGGGTGCCGACCGGCAACGAGGCCGACCTGGAGGCCTCGGACTTCATCGAGCACTTCGTGGGCGACGACGAGGTCGCGGTGATCGCCGCCTACATCGAGGGCTTCAAGGACGGGGCCGCGCTACGGCGCGCCGCGCACGCGGCGGCGGCGGCGGCCAAGCCGATCGTGCTGGTCAAGATCGGGCGCAGCGACGAAGGGGCGCGCATGGCCGCGAGCCACACCGGCCATCTCACCGGGTCCGACGAGGTGCACGACGCGTTCTTCGAACAGTTCGGCATGATTCGCGTCGACGACCTGGACGAGCTGCTCGACACCGCGGCCATGTTCACGCGCGTCCCCAAGCCTCCCGGCGACGGCGTCTGCGTCTACGCGATCTCGGGCGGGACCGGCACGCACATGGCCGACCTCGCCGCGGCGGGCGGGCTGCGCTTGCCGCGCCTGGCCGGCGAGACGCAGGCGAAGCTGCGCGAGCTGGGGATCCCCGAGTACCTCACCGTCGCGAACCCCGTCGACAACGGCGCGCAGCCGGTGCGCACGCCGGGCGTGAACCGCGCGCTCATCGAGGCGTGCCTGGACGACCCGAACGTGGACATCCTGGTGTGCCCGATCACCGGCATCCTCGAGTCGATGTCGAAGATCGTCGCCGCCGACATCGTCGACGCGTACACCAGCGCGAAGAAGCCGGTGTTCGTGATCTGGGGCTCGCCGGTCACCGACGACGAAGGCTGGCGCATCCTGGTCGAGGGGCGCGTGCCGATGTTCCGCTCGTTCACCTCGTGCGTGCGGGGGATCCGACGCTACCTGGACTACTGGCGCCGGCAGGAGTCGTTCGAGCCCCGCCCGGTCCCGCCCGCGGCCGCGCCAGCCGAGCTTGCGGGGCTGCTCGCCGGCGCGGGCCCGCTCAGCGAGTACGACTCGGCGACGGTCGCGCGGCACTACGGCGTGCCCTTCCCCGAGACCACGTTGTGCACGACCGCCGAGGAAGCCGCAGCCGCGACGGGCAACGCGCCGGTCGTGATGAAGGCCTGCGGGCCCGAGCTGCTCCACAAGAGCGACCTCGACCTCGTGCGCGTCGGCGTGCCGCCGGGCGAGGTCGCGGCCACGTTCGAGGACCTGCTCGGCCGCGCCCGCGCCGAGTCCCATATCGGCGTGCAGGGTGTGCTCGTCCAACCGGTCGCGCCGGACGGCGTCGAGTGCATCGTCGGCGTGAAGAACGACCCGCTGTTCGGACCGGTCGTGCTATTCGGGCTCGGGGGCGTCTTCGTCGAGGTGCTGAAGGACGTCGCGCGGCGGGTCGCGCCGCTGACGCGCGCCGACGCCGAGTCGATGGTGCGCGAGGTGAAGGGCTACCCGCTGCTGGCGGGCGCGCGCGGCGGCGCGCCCGCGGACGTCGGCGCGCTGGTGGACCTCATCCTGAACGTGAGCCGCATGGCCGTGGATTGTCGCGACCGCATCGCCGAAGTCGACCTCAACCCGGTCCGGGTCCTTCCCGACGGAGTCCTCGCGCTCGACGCGCTCGTGGTGCGCCGCCCGTGACGACGTCCTCGGTCCTCGCCGCCATCGCGCGCGACCTCGCGCCGGTCTTGGATTTCGTCGAGAACTCCGCCTACGCCAAGCGCTGGGGCGACCCTTCCATCAGCGACTTCGTCTTCGGCAACCCCCACGACATGCCACTGCCGGGCATCGCGAACGCGCTCACGCGCTGGACCGAGCCCGAGGACAAGAACTGGTACGCCTACCAGCGCAACGAACCGGACGCCGTCGCGACGGTCGTGTCGTCCTTGCGCGAGAGCCACGGGCTGGCCTTCGAGCCGGAAGACGTCTTCCTCACCCCCGGCGCCTTCGGCGCGCTGTCGGTCACGCTGCGCGCGCTGCTCGACCCGGGAGACGAGGTCGTCTTCCTCAGCCCGCCCTGGTTCTTCTACGAGGCGATGATCCGCCTTGCGGGCGCGGCGCCCGTGCGCGTCCGGCTGGAGCCGCCGGCGTTCGACCCGGACCCCGCGGCGGTCGAGGCGGCGCTCACCGAACGCACCCGGGCGATCATCCTCAACACGCCGCACAACCCGAGCGGCCGGCTCTACGGACACGACGAGCTGGCGGCGGTCGCCGGCGTGCTGCGCACGGCGGCCGGGCGCAACGGTCGCCCGATCACGGTCCTGGCCGACGAGGCCTACCGGCGGATCCTGTTCGACGGGCGCTCCTTCACCTCGCCCGCGGCCGTGTACGACGACACGATCGTGCTCTACACGTACGGCAAGACCCTGCTCGCGCCCGGCGAGCGGTTCGGCTATGCGGCGCTGCACCCCTCCATGGAGAATCGGCCCGCGCTCCGCGAGGCGCTGACGCTGTCCCAGATCGTCGGCGGATGGCAGTTCCCGAACGCGATCCTGCAGAAGGCGATCGGCGACCTGAACGCGCTCAGCATCGACGTTGGCGCGTTGCAGGCGCGGCGGGACCGGCTCGCGGCGGCGCTGCCGGAGATGGGCTACGAGCTGATCGTGCCCGAGGGAACCTTCTACATGCTCGTGCGCTCGCCGGTCGAAGACGACGTCGCGTTCACCGAGTCGCTCGCAGCGCACGACGTCTTCGTCGGCCCCGGCACGATCTTCGAGCTACCCGGCTGGCTCCGGCTCTCGCTGACGGCCAACGACGACATGGTCGAGCGATCTCTCCCCGGCTTCGCCGCCGCCCTCGACGCGGTCCGGCCCAACTGATCAAGGACGGGAGTTCGCACGCCCGCGCCGCGAGCGCTCACGATTCACGGCTCGTCCTTCGTTCGCTCGTCGCGCAGGGTGGCGACGTCGGTGTCGTTCACCGGGCGCCCGCCCAGCACATCGGCTCGCACGCGCACGGCCGCCCGCAAGGCCTCGCGCAGGCCGCCCGGCTCCGCGCCGTCCAGCTCGACGCGAAAGACGTCGAGGCCGCCGGCGTCGTGCTCGACCACCGCGCGCCAGCGTTCAACGCCGAACCGTTCCATGACCTCGGCGACCTGGTGCGCGTAGACGAACATCCCGCGCACCTTCACGCCGTCCTCGATGCGGCCCGCGAAGCGGATGCGCGGCGCCGTACGCCCGCACGGGCAGTCGCCCTCCAGGAGTACCGCCCGGTCGCCGTTCAGGAATCGCAGCAGCGGGCGGTACGGGTTGAACACGGTGGCGCACACGGCGCCCGGCTCGCCCGCCGGGAGCGGCTCGCCCGAAGACGGGTCGACGATCTCAAGGATCATCAGGTCGGGCACGTGCATGCCGTCGGCGACCCAGCACTCGTAACACGGCAGCAGGCCGTCGGCCGAGCCGTAGAGCTGCCGCACGGTGGCCCCGTAGGCGTCCTGTAGCTCCGCGCGCAGCTCGTCGGGGAGCGGCTCGGCCGAGGTCAGCGCGACCTCGAGACCGAAGGACGCGGGGTCGTGACCCAGCTCGCGCGCGCGCGCGGCGATGATCTTGAGGAACGACGGGGTCCCGACGTAGCCGGTCACGTCGAGCTTCGACAGGGTCTGGACCTGCAGCTCGGTCTGGCCGGGGCCGGCCGGGATCACCGCGCACCCGAACGCGCCGAGGGAGTCGTCGAAGTTCACGCCGGCCGGGGTCCAGTGGTAGCTGAAGGTGTTGAGCACGATGTCGCCGGGGCGGAACCCGATCGCGTGGTACACGCGAAGCAGCGGGTTGGCCTCCTGCGGCACGGGGCCGTAGGCGTAGAACTGCGGGCCCGGCGAGACGAAGATGCGCCGGGCCTGGTTGTAGGGCACGGCTTGGATGCCCTCGAAGCCCATGTCCTCGGTCTCGCGCTTGCGCGTCACCGGGACGCGCGCGAGGTTCTCCAGCGTCGCCACGTCGCCGGGCGCGAGCCCCGCGCCGTCGAGCTTCGCGCGGTACAGGGCCGACTTCTCGCACGCGTAAGCGACGAGCGGCCCGAGGAACCCGTCCTGCATCGCCCGCCGCGCGTCGAGAGACATGGTCTCGGCGGCTTCGTCGTAGAAGCCCGAGCGCCGCTCGGCGTTCACGCGGCCTTGAAGCGCACCGGCACGCGGTTGGGCGACCGGAACGCGTAGCCGAACATGTGGGGATCCCCCTCGTCCTCCAGCCGGAGGCCGTCCAGGCGATCCAGGAGCACACCGAGCGCCGACGCCGCCTCCAGGCGCGCGAGGTGCTCGCCCAGGCACCGGTGCACGCCGTCGCCGAAGGCGATGTGCGGCGGCGGTCCCTCGCGGCCCGGATCGTAGGCGTCGGGCGCCTCGTAGCGCTCCTCGTCTCGGTTCGCGGCGCCGAGCGCGACGAGCACCGGCGTCCCCGCCGCGATCGCGACGCCGCCCAGCTCGGTGTCCTCGTTCGACTCGCGCGCGGCGAACTGCACGGGCGCCTCCCAGCGCAGCGACTCCTCGATCGCCGCGGGGATCCGCGACGGCGCCTCCCGCACGGCCGCAAGAAGCTCGCGGTCGGTCAGCAGCGCGAGCAGCGTCGAGCCGAGCAGCCGGTAGGTCGTCGCCGCGCCCGCGGGAATCAGCAAGCGGATGAAGCCGAAGATGACCTCGTCGGGCAGCCGCTCGCCCTCCAGCTCGGCCGTGACGAGGTCGGAGAGCAGGTCCTCCTCGGGCGACGCGCGGCGCCGCTCGAGCACCGGCGCGAAGTACGCCTCCACTTCCTTCGCCGCGGCGACGCCGCGCTTCCAGTCGAGGGCCGCGCGCTCGAGGTCCACCGCCCAGCCCTGCCAGCGCCCGAGGTCGATCTCCGGCACGCCGAGCACCTTGGCGAACACGCGCACGGGAAGCTGCCAGGTGAACTCGCGCACCAGCTCGGCCTCGCCGCGCGCGGCGAAGCGGTCGATCAGGTCGTGCGCCGTCGGCACGATCAGCTCGGCGTCCCAGCGCTGCACGACGCGCGGGCGGAAGGCGTGACCGATCAGGCGTCGGTGCTTGTGGTGCTCGGCGCCGTCCATCTCGAGGATCGTCCGCCCGAGCAGCGGCCGCATCCACCTGCCGTTGATGCGCGCGCTGAACCGGCCCTCGTCCTTCAAGACCTCGTCGGCCTCGCCGTAGGCGTAGACCATCGTGACGTGCGCGCCGAGGTGCTCGGTCGCGTGCACCGCGTGCGCGCGGCGCGACTCGTGGTAGGCGGCGTAGGGGTTGCGATCCGCGCCGAGGTTGGCCGCGAGGAGATCGGGCTGGTCGCTCACGCGCGCAGTCTCTCCGGTCGATCCCGAGCCGGTCAAGACGCGACTATCCTGCCCGGACCGATGGAAACCTTCGCGCCGATGACCCACGAGCCGGTGCGCGGCTCGTATCCCGACCCCGCGGTCGTCGCGCTTCCGGGGACGGCGCGCATGGGAACGCCGTCGAAGGCGGTCATTCCGCGGCCGCCGATCCACCACCTGTTCGGCCTGGTGCCGGTCGACGCGGGACCGGGCACGTCCACCTTCGAGATGCCGGCGAGCCCGTGGCTCCAGACGAGCGCCGGCGTGTTCTTCGGGGCGACCGCCGCGCTCGTGGCCGACGCCCCGCTCGGCGGCGCCATCCTCAGCGAGATCCAGCCGTGGCACGTCGTCACGACCTCGGAGCTGTCCCTCAGCTTCCTGCGGCCGGCGACGGTGGCCAGCGCCAAGCTCACCTCGCGCGCGAGCCTGATCGGCCTCGGGCGAAGCCAGGGCCTGGCCGAAGCGACGGTGAACGACGCCGAGGGGCGCCTGCTCGCGCACAGCACCTCGCGATACTTCATCCTCGCGCTGCCGCCGCAGGAGGGCGTGGTCCCGCCGGAGCCCGCTCCGATCGAGGACCCGGTCTTCGACACGCCCGACCCGTGGGCGCGGCCGATCCCCCCGGCGCTCGTCGACCCGGACCTGCTGGAGCTGTGTCGCACGAAGCCGGGCCTGGAGCTGATGACCGCCGGCCTGCACGGCACGATCCCGCCTCCACCGTTCGCCGTGCTGTTCGGGATCGGGCTCACCGACGTCCGGGAGGGGACGGTGAGCGCGGCGCTGCGGGCGACCGAATGGCTCGCGAGTCCCGCGCGCACGGTCTACGGCGGCGTGCTGGCGTTCCTCGCGGACATGGCGATGACGAGCGCCGTCACCACGACCCTGCCGGCGGCAAGCTCCTGCGCGACGCTCGACATCACGCTCCACTTCCTTCGGCCCGGCATTTGCGACGGACGGGACATCACCGTGTCGGGCGAGGTCGTTCACCGCGGCCGCACGCTCGCGGTGACGCGCGCCCAGGTCGCCAACGCCGACGGCAAGCCGCTCGTCGTCGCGACGGGATCGTCGATGGTGCTGGAGGGCAGGCCGTGGGCCGACGTCGCGGTCGCGGACGTGGCGGCCGGCGACCCCCGCGACAACGACGAGTAGCGGGCGACTCGGCCCGCGGCGCCGAATGGCCGGCCTAGGTTCGGTCGCGCTCCTCGAAGACGGCCTTCATCGACCGCTTCTGCTTCCGGGCGGCCAGCGCGTCCAGCGACGCCTTCGTGTTGTGCTGGAACTGGTGGACCATGAAGTGGTACTCCAGCGCCGATCGATAGCCGGCGAGGTCCTGGGCGTGGTTGACCGAGCGCTTGACGTTCTGCGCGGTGATCGCGGGCAGCGACGCGATCCGCTCGGCCAGCGCCATCGTCTCGCTTTCAAGCGCCGCGCGCGGCACCACGCGGTTGACGAGCCCGAGCCGCGCGGCCTCCGCGGCCGGCAGCTCGTCGCCCGTCCACAGCAGCTCCTTGGCCTTGCGCGGGCCCAGCTCGATCTCGGCGAGGACCTCGACGCCTGCCGCGGTCATCAGCCCGACCGGGTTGCGGAAGACCGCGTCGTCGGCGGCGACGATCAGGTCGCACATCGCCGCGACCATCCACCCCGCCGCGACGCAGTTCCCCTGCACCATGGCGATCGTCGGCGTGCGCAGGTCGCGCAGGGCCATGCACTTGTCGAAGTACTGCGTGCGCTCGTGGTCGAACTTGCCCTCGGGCGTGGCGCGCTTGTCGTGCCAGTGATCGGCGGGCGCCTCGCCCACGTAGGCCTTCAGGTCGTGGCCCGAGGAGAAGTGCGGCCCGGCGCCGGCCAGCACGATCGCGCGCACCTCCTCGTCGCGGTCGAGCCCGCGCATCGCCTCGTCCAGCTCGTCGAGAAGCTGCGTGTTCTGCGCGTTGCGCACCTCGGGCCTGTTCATCGTGACGAGCGCGACGGCGCCGCGCCGCTCGGTCAGGATCGTCTGATAGCCCATCGCCCGCGAGCCTACCGTGGCTCGCGCGGGAGGCCGAGGATGCGCTCGCCGATGATCGAGCGCTGGATCTCGCTGGAGCCGCCGGCGATCGAGGCGGCGCGCGACCACAGCAGCGCGCGCGCCCAGCGCCCGCCGTCGACGGCCTTCGGGTCCTCGGCCGGCACGAGCGCGTCGAGCCCGAGGATCTCTTCCGCGGCGAGCGCCATGTGCTGGCTCATCTCCGACCAGAACAGCTTCACGATCGAGGATTCGGGCCCGATCTGCTCGCCCTTCGCCAGGCGCGTCAGCGTGCGGGCGTTGTGGAGGCGGAACAGCTCGACGTCGATGAAGGACTGCGCGACCTTCTGCCGAACGAGCGGGTCCTCGAAGCGCCCCGAGTCGATCGCGCGGCGCAGCAACAGGTCGCGCGCGACCTCATGGAGCACCTGCTCCTTCCAGACGAAGGACGTGCCGCGCTCGTTGGCAAGCGTCGTGCCCGCGACGCGCCAGCCGTCGTTCTCGGTCCCGATGAGGTGCCCGGCCGGCACCGGCACGTCGTCGAAGAACACCTCGTTGAACTCGCTCTCGCCGGTGATCTGGCGCAAGGGCCGCACGTCGATCCCCGGCGCGTCCATCGGGACGGCGAGCATCGAGATGCCCTTGTGCTTGGGCGCTTCGGGATCGGTCCGCACGAGCGCGATCCCGAAGTCGGCGAACTTCGCGTAGGAAGACCACACCTTCTGGCCGGTGACGCGGAAGACGTCGCCGTCGCGGACCGCGCGCGTGGAGAGCCCCGCGAGGTCGCTGCCCGCCCCCGGCTCGGAGAAGAACTGGCACCAGATGTGCTCGGCGCTGAGGATCTTCGCGAGCCAGCGCTCGCGCTGCTCGGGCGTGCCGTGCGCCATCAGGGTGGGACCGACCAGGTTCACGCCGGCGCGGCCGAGGATCTGCGGCGCGCGAGCGCGCGCCATCTCCTCGTTGTAGATCGCCACCTGGACGAGCGAGGCGCCCCGGCCGCCGTACTCGGCCGGCCAGTGGATGCCGACCCAGCGATCGGCCGCGAGCGTGCGCTGCCAGTCGCGCAACGCCTCGCCCTCGCGGAAGTCGCTCGCGACGTCGATCTCGGGCGGAGCGTGCGACGCCAGCCAGGCGCGCAGCTCGTCGCGGAAGGCGAGATCCTCGGCGGAGAGGTCGAAGTCCATCTAGAGCGGCACCTTCGAAATCACCAGCAGGCGCGGCTCGGTCATCTCCTCGATCGCGTAGCGAAGGCCCTCGCGTCCGACCCCGGAGTCCTTCGTCCCGCCGTAGGGCATCTGGTCGGCGCGGTAGGCGCTCTGGTCGTTCGCGATGACGGCGCCGACCTCCAGGTCGCGGTGCGCCAGGAACACGCGATCGACGTCCCGAGTGAACACACCGGCCTGCAAGCCGTAGGGCGAGAAGTTCACCGTCGCGATCGCCTCATCGAACGTCTCGTAGCGGCTGACGGCCACCACGGGCCCGAAGACCTCCTCGGCGCACACCTTCATCGCCGGCGTCGTGTCGGCCAGGACGGTCGGCACATAGAAGGGGTCCTCGCGACGGCCGCCGCACAGCGCGCGCGCGCCGCCGTCGATCGCCTCCTGCACCCATGCCTCGACCCGGTCGAGCGCGGCCACGTTGATCAGCGGCCCCACGTCGGTGGCCGGGTCCATCGTGTCGCCGACCTTGAGGTTCGCGACCTCCTTCACGAGCCGCTCGCAGAACGCGTCGTAGACGCGCGACTGGACCAGGACGCGCTGGGTCGAGATGCAGCTCTGCCCGGCCTGGTAGTAGCCCCCCATCGCGACGCGCGCGGCGGCGTGGTCCAGGTCCGCATCGTCGTGGACGATGACGCCCGCGTTGCCGCCCAGCTCCAGGATCACCTTCTTGCGGGGCACCAGCTCCTTCAGCCGCCAGCCGACCGGCGCGGAGCCGGTGAAGGACAGCACCGCGAAGCGCTCGTCCTGCACGAGTCGCTGCGCGCGCTCGGGCTCGGGCACCGGCAGCACGGAGATCATCCCGGCCGGCAGCGCGGTGCTCGCGACGATCTCGCCCAGGGCAAGCGCCGACAGGGGCGTCGCCGGCGCCGGCTTGACCACGATCGGCGCGCCCGCCGCGATCGCCGGCGCGACCTTGTGTGCGACCAGGTTCAGCGGGAAGTTGAACGGGGTGATCCCGAGCACCGGCCCGACCGGGAATCGGCGCACGATGCCGAGCCGCGAGCCGAGCCCGTCCTCGGTGTCCAGCCGCTGCACCTCCCCGCCCAGCCGCCGGGTCTCCTCGGCGGCGATACGGAACGTGGACACCGCGCGCTGGGCCTCGCTGCGCGCCCACTTCAGGGGCTTGCCCCCTTCGCGCGCGATCGTCTCGGCAAGCTCGGCGGAACGAGCCGCGAGCGCTTCCGAGACTTCGGTGAGCGCGTTCAGCCGGACGTGCGCAGGAAGCCTGCGAGCCTCGTCGAACGTCGCCGACGCGGCGGCGACCGCGTCCTCGACGTCGTCGTCGTTGGGGATCGCAACCGTGTCGACGACGCTGCCGTCCAGGGGGTTCACGACCTCGGCGGTCGAGCCGCGAGACCGCGGCGACCCGGCGATCAGGAAGGGACGCGCCATCGCCGCACCTTATCGCGTGGCCGGACGAGCGCCGGACCTGACGGCTTCGTCATCGAGCCGGGCGCCGTGCATAAGATGACGCGGACCTGCGACCCAGGAGGCTCGAACGATGACCCGCGAGTACACCGTCATCTCGACCGACGACCACATCATCGAATCAGGGGACCTGTTCGGCGGGCGGCTGCCCGCCGCCTTCGCCGACCGGACCCCGTGGTTCGAATCCACCGACGAGATCGCCGCGTGGCACATCCCCGGCATCGAGCAGCCGATCGAGATGAGCGGCCTGTCGACGGCCGCCGGACAGAAGGTGGAAGAGTTCTCTCCGAAGTCGAAGACCATGGACGCGATGCGGCCCGGCTGTTACGACTCGGCCGAGCGGCTGAAGGACATGGACGCCGACGGCGTCGACGCGCACGTGTGCTTCCCGACGCTGCCGGGCCTGGCCGGCGACAAGTTCGTCGCGCTGGAGGACAGGGACTACGCGCTCGCGCTGATCCGCGCCTACAACGACTGGCTCGTCGAGGTCTGGAACGCGCCCGACCCCGAGCGCCTCTTCGGCGCGGCGATCCTGCCGCTGTGGGACGGCGAAGCGTCCGGCGCCGAAGTCCGCCGCGTCGCCGAGCGAGGGCTTCGCTGCATCTCGCTGCCGTCGACTCCCGGGGGGATCCCCGGCGTGGACCATTACCCGAAGGATTCCTGGAACCCGGTGTGGGAAGCGATGAGCGACACGGGCCTTCCGGCGGAGATCCACATCGTCAGCGGGCGCAACGACACCAGCGCGCTGGCCAACATGGGCGTCGGCAGCGAGATCTTCGTGTGCCTGGCGCCCTCGACCAACATGGCGACCTGCGCCACGCTCATCTTCAGCGGCATCCTCGAGCGCTATCCGGCGCTGAAGTTCATCAGCGCCGAGTCGGGCATCGGCTGGCTCCCCTACTTCATCGAGCGCATCGACTACACGCACCGCAAGCACCAGTTCTGGACGCGCTCGTCGATCCACACCGCGCCCTCGGAGCTGTTCCGGCGCTCGATCTTCGCCAACTTCATCTCCGACAAGGCCGGGGTCGAGGCGCGGCACCTGATCGGGATCGAGAACATCATGCTCGGGACGGACTACCCGCACACCGATTCGTCCTGGCCCGACACGCAGCGGGTGATCAAGGAGCAGATGGGCGACATCCCCGACGACGAGCGCTACGCGATCTGCGCCGGCAACGCCACGCGCGTGTTCAACCTGTAGGAGGCGCGGGGAGTCTAGAGCGCGGCGCCCATGCCGTCGGAGGGGCCTGCCGCGCCGAGGACGCCGCTCGCGCCTTGCCGCCAAAGCTGGTCGCCCGCTGCGGTGGGTCCGCCCGCGCCGCCGTAGAAGACCTGGACCTGGCCGGCGCTCGACGTCGACGAGTGCGACTCGCCCGGCACGCCGATCGCAAGGTCGGCCGAGCCGTCGCCGTCGAAGTCGCGCGCGGCGAGCGCGAAGCCGAACAGGTCGCCCCGCTCGCTGCGGTCGCGGACGCCGGCCGACTGCTGCGACCAGAACTGGCTGCCGGCGGCGGCGAGCTTCCCACCGCCGAAGAGCACGTGGACGCCTCCCGCCGCGGACTTCGAGCCGATGGACTCGCCCGGCACGCCGATCGCAAGGTCGGCCGAGCCGTCGCCGTCGAAGTCGCCCGCGGCGAGCGAGAACCCGAACAAGTCGTCGCGCTCGCGCGACTCCGCGATGCCGCCCCGGTTCTGGTGCCAGCGCTGGTCCCCCGACCGGGAGAGACCGCTCCCGGTCCCGTAGAAGACGTTGACCTCGCCGCCCGTCCCGGCGCCGGGCACGCCCGCGGCCACGTCGTCCCGGCCGTTGCCGTCGAAGTCGCCCGCGGCGAGCGAGAACCCGAACCGGTCGCCCGCGACTCCGGCGCCGGCGACGCCGCCCTGCCGGCGGTGGAAGAACTTGTCGCCCGACCCCGTGAGCCCACCGGAAGACCCCGGGATCACGTTGAACGCGCCCATGTCCCTGCGCCCACCCACGTCCTCGTTCGGCGCGCCAGCGGCGAGGTCGAAGAAGCCGTCGCCGTCGAAGTCGCCGGCGGCGAGGGCCGAGCCGAATCGGTCGCCGCGCTCGCGTCCGCCGGCGATGCCATTCCTCCCTTGGCGCCAGTAGTCGTCATTCGTGCTGCGAAGCCCGTCCTTCCACCCGTACAGGACGTGGACCGCACCGCGCGCGGCGCCGTCGCCGGGTGCCCCGATAGCGAGGTCGAGGAAGCCGTCGCCGTCGAAGTCGCCCGCGGCGAGGGCCGCGCCGAAGTTTTCGTTCTTAGCCGCCGAGCCCTTCACGCCCCCGGATTGCTGCGTCCAGAGCTGGCTCCCGCCTGCGGTCAGCCCGGCCGCCGAGCCGTAGAGCACGTTGACCGCGCCGGCTCCGTCCTTGCCGCTCACCTTTTCGCCGGGGACGCCGATCGCCAGGTCGCCGTACCCGTCGCCGTCGAAGTCGCCGCCGGCCAGCGCGGCCCCGAACCCGTCGCCGGCCCTCGGCCCGCCCGGGACGCCGCTCGAACCCTGCGTCCAGACCTGGTCGCCCGCCGCCGTGACGCCCGCCGCGCTCCCGTACAGCACGCTCACGCCGCCCGCGCCGAAGGCATCGCCCGGCACGCCCGAGGCGAGGTCGGTGAAACCGTCGCCGTTGAAGTCCATCTCCACCGGCGCCGCGCGGATCGTGAAGCACCCGGCGCACGTGTTCGCGCCCGCGTCGGTCTTGGTGACCTTCACGTCGACGTCGCCCACCGTCGCGCCGGGCGCCACGTCGATCACGGCCCGCAGCGTCGTCGCGTTGACGAACGTCGTCGAGTCCACGGTCACCTCGCCTCCGCCGAACGACACCTGGGACCCGGCGTCGAACCCGGCGCCGGTCACGGTGACGAGCACGTCCTGCACGCCCTGGGCGAGAGCGCCCGGACTGACGCTCAGCGTCTCGAGCGTGTTGTTGACGGTGAAGCAGGCCGCGCAGACCGCGAGGCCGCCGTTGGTGTTGGTCAGGGTCACGTCCCGCGCCGACGGGTCGGCGTTCTCGGCGATGTCGATGGTGACCACGGCGGAGGTCGAGCCGGTTACGTCGACCGAGTCCACGGTGATGCCGCCGCCCGAGAAGGCCACGCCGGCCCCGGCGTTGAGGCCGGTCCCGGCCAGCGTGACGTCCTGGTCCGTCGCGCCGCGGCCGCGGTCGTCGGGAGAGGCGCTCGTCAGCGTGGGATCGACGCCGGCGGAGTCGGTGCGATCGGCGTCGGGACCGTCGAAGGTGGGCGAATCGGCGAACGTCGCCGTGACGGTGTCTCCCGCGGCGACCGAGAGCAGGTCGCCGCCGTCGTCCGACGCACCCTCGGTCAGGGTCGCCGAGCCCTCGAAGACGCCGGTGTCCACGCCGGATTCGGTCAGGGTCACCTCGATGCCGGTCGCGTCGGTGGTCGAGTCGAGCGTCACGGCGACGGACTCGGCAGTCCCCGCGTCGCCGTTCTCGTCCGGGTCGACGACCGTGATCGCGACCGGCGAGGTCGTCGCGTAGCGAGCCGCGTCCAGGGCGACGACGCCGTTGAACCCGATCGCGGCCGTGTCGGTGCGATCGGCGGTTCCGCCGGCGAACAGCGACTCGACGTAGCGGAGCGTCACCTCGTCGCCCGGCGCGATCTGTAAGACGTCGTTCGCGTCGTCGGACGCGCCGGTGCTGAACGTCGCGGTCCCGGTGAAGGTCCCGGTGTCGTTCCCGGTCTCGGCGAGCTGCACGTTGATCGTGCCGGGGTCGCTCGTCGAGGAAAGCTCGACGCTCACGGTGTCTTCCGCCGAGGGGTCGGCGTTTGCGTCCACGTCCACGACCGTCATCGCCGGCACGCTCCCGACGCCGTACGCGGCGGCGTCGAGCGTCGCGGTCGCCGTGTCGACGAGCATGGTCGCGCCGTCGGTCCGGTCCGCGCCCGGTCCCTCGAACGTGGTGGTCTCGCCGTACGTGGCGGTCACGTCGTCGCCGGCGGCCACGCCGAGGACGTCGGCGCCGTCGTCGCTCGCGCCGGTCGTGAAGGTCGCCGTCGCCTCGAAGACTCCGGAGTCGACCGCCGTCTCGTCCAGCGTCACCGAGATCCCTGTGCCGTCGGTCGTGGACGTCAGGGCGACCACGACGGACTGAGCGGAGCCGGCGTCGGTGTCCAGGTCCGGGTCTGCGACCGCGATCGTCGCGGTGTCCGCCAGCGCGTACCGGGTCGCGTCCAGGGCGACCGTGCCGTTGGTGCCGACCGACGCGGTATCGGTCCGGTCGGCCGGGGTGCCGTCCTCGGTCGTCGTCTCGGCGTAGGTGGCGGTGAGGGTGTCGCCCTCGGACACCTGGAGCGCGTCGGCGTCGTCGTCGGTCGGACCGGTCGTGAGCGTCGCGGTGCCCGTGAAGACGCCCGTGTCGTTCCCGGTCTCGGTGAGCTGCACGCTGATCGTCCCGGAGTCCGTCGTGGAGGCAAGCTCGACGTCCACGGTCTGCTGGGTGCCGCCGTCGGTGTTGAGGTCGGCGTCGGTCACGACGATCCCGACGGTGTCGTCCAGCCCGAAGACGTCCGCGTTCAAGTCGATCGTCCCGTCCACGTTGACCGTCGCGGTGTCGGTCCGATCGGCGTCGGTTCCGTCGTACAGGTGCTCGGCGTAGGTGAGCGTCAGGTCGTCCCCGCCCGCCACCTGCAGCACGTCGTTCACGTCGTCGCTCGGGTCGGTGGAGAAGGTCGCGGCGCCGGTGAACGCGCCGGTCGAGGCGCCGGTCTCGGTCAGCTCGACCGTGATGCCGGTCCCGTCGGTGCTCGACACGAGCGCGACCGACACGGCGTCCGCCGTCGCCGGGTCGGCGTCGCCGTCGACGTCGGTGACGGTTAGCGTCGCGGTGTCGGGCATCGCGTAGGACGTCTGGTCGAAGGTCGCGGTGGCGCCGTCGAGGTTCATCGTCGTCGTGCCCGTGCGATCCGCGTTCCCGCCGGCGAAGAGGGCTTCGGTGTAGGAGGCCGTGACGGTGTCGCCGGAGTCGGCGCGGATCACGTCCGCGCCGTCGTCGCTCGCGTTCTCGCTGAAGTCGATGGGTCCCGCGAACAGGCCCGTGTCGGCGCCGGTCTCGGTCAGCGTGGCGGAGATGCCGGTGCCGTCCGAGGTCGACGTCACGGCGACGTCGACCGTCTCCGCAACGCCGGGGTCGAGGTTCGCGTCGGTGTCGGCGACCGACAGCGTGGCGGTTTCGTCGACCGCGTAGTGCGCGCGTTCGAAGAACACCGTTGCGTCGTCGGAGTACATCGACGCCTCACCGGTCCGCGTCGCGTCGGGGCCGTCGAACGTCGTGGTCTCCAGGTAGTCGAAACCGAGCGCGTCGCCGCCGCTGACTTCGAGCGTGTCCGTCCCGTCGTCGCTCGCTCCCGTCGTGAACGTGATCGTCCCAGAGAAGATGCCGGTGTTGTTCCCCGTCTCGACGAGGGTGACGCCGATCCCCACGGGGTCCGACCCGCTGACGACGGTCACGTCGAGGTCCTGCATCGAGCCGCCGTCGGTGTCGATGTCCTCGTCGGCGACGGTCAGCGTCGCGGCGTCCGACAGCGCGAACCGCTGCACGTTGAAGGCCGCGGACCCGTTCCGGCGCATCGACGCAAGGTCCACGAGCGTGTCCGGCGTGCCGTCGAACGTCGTCGTCTCCTCGTAGCTCACCAGGACGCCGTCGCCCTGCGACACGGCAAGCAGGTCCGCGCCGTCGTCTGAGGGACCGTCGACGAACCCGGCCGAGCCGACGAAGGTGCCGGTGTCGGCGCCGGTCTCGGTGAGCGTGAACGTGATCCCGGCGCCGTCGGTCGAGGAGATGAAGCCGACGTCGACGGTCTCGGCGGCGCCGGCGTCCAGGTTCAGGTCCGGGTCGACGACGGTCGCCGTCGCGGGCGTGTCGAGCTGGTAGAACTCCGCGTCGAGCGACACCGTTCCGTCGGTGTTCATCTTCGCGTTCGCGGTCCGCGTCGCCGGCGTGCCGTCGAAGGTGGTCGTCTCGTCGAAGGACAGGGTAAGCAGGTCGCCCGAGGCCGCCTTCAAGATGTCGTTGCCGTCGTCCGAGGCGCCCGCGGTGAACGTCGCCGTCCCTTCGAAGACGCCGGTGTCGTTGCCGGACTCCGTCAACGTCACGTTGATGCCCGTCCCGTCGCTGTCGGAGATCAGCTCGACGGCGACGCTCTGGGCGCTGCCCGCATCGGTGTTCTCGTCCGGGTCGTCGACGGTCAGCGTCGCGGTGTCGACTGCGGCGTAGGTCGGCTGGTCGAAGAAGACCGAGGCGTCGGCCACCATTCGCGCGGTGTCGGTCCGGTTCGCCGGCGTCCCGCTGAACGTCGTCGTCTCGGCGTAGGCAAGCGTGATCGTGTCGCCCGAGGACACCTGCAGGATGTCGTTGTCGTCGTCGCTCGGCCCGGTCGTCAGCGTCGCCGTGCCCGTGAAGGTCCCCGTGCTGCCCCCGGTCTCCATCAGCGTCACGTTGATCGTGCCCGGATCGGTGTCGCTGGAAAGCGTCACGTCCACCGACTCCACCCCGCCGGTCTGGTTCTCGTCGGCGTCGGAAACCGTCATCGTTACGGTGTCGCTGACCGAGTAGACGGTGTCGTCGAGCGACGCCGACCCGTTCACGTTCATCGTCGCGATGTCGGTCCGGTCCGCGGTCCCGCCCGCGAAGAGCGGCTCGGCGTAGGTGAGCGTGACGAGGTCCGCCGTCCCGACCAGCAGGGAGTCGGTCACGTCGTTGGATGCGGTCGTGTTGAACGTGGCGCCGCCGCTGAACAGTCCGGTGTTCACCCCGGTCTCGGTCAGGGTCACCGAGATGCCGGCGGCGTCCGACGTGGACTTCAGGTTGACCGAGAAGGTCTCCTGGACCGTCGGGCTCACGTTGCGGTCGGCGTCGGCGACGGTCAGGACGGGTGTCGAGGCGACCGAGTAGCGCGACTCGTCGAGGTCCGCCGTCGCCGTGTTCGCGAACATCGTCGCGGTGTCGGTCCGGTCGGCGTCCGGGCCGTCGAACGTGGTCGTCTCCGCGTAGGTGATCGTGACCGTGTCGCCGGCGGCGACGAGCAGCGAGTCGGTCCCGTCGTCGGAGGCGACAATGTTGAACGTGGCGCTCCCGTCGAACTGCGACGAGTTGACGGATGCCTCGGTCAGCGTAACCGTGATCCCCACGGGATCGCTCGTGGACGCGAAGTTCACGTCGACCGTCTGGGTGGACACGGTGCTCGTGTTGAGATCCGCGTCGGTGACCCGCAACGTCGCCGTGTCGGCCAGGGCGTAATGCTCCGCAGTAAGGCTCGCGGTCCCGTTGACGGCCATCGTCGCGGTGTCGGTCCGGTTGGTCGTGCCGCCCGCAAAGGCAGGCTCGGCATAGGTCAGCGTGATCGTGCCGCCGGCGGCGACCCGGAGGACGTCCGCCGTGTCGTCGGACGCCGTGTCGCTGAAGGTGGCGGCGCCGCTGAAGATGCCCGTGCTGACGCCGGTCTCGGTCAGGACGACCGAGATGCCGGTGCCGTCCGAGGTCGACGTCAGGGTCACGGTGACCGTCTCCGCCACGTCGACGTCCAGGTTCCGGTCCCCGTCGGTCACCGTAATCGTCGCGGTCCCGTCCAAGGAGTAGACGGTCGCGTCGAGCGCCGCGGTGGCGTCGTTGGTGTACATCTTCGCCGTGTCGGTTCGTTCGGCCGTGCCCCCGGCGAACACCTTCTCCAGGTACGTGAGCGTGATCGTGTCCCCTTGCGCCACCGACAGCAGGTCGGTGTTGTCGTTGGAGGCGGCCGTGGTGAATGTCGCGGTCCCGGTGAAGACGCCGGTCGCGTTGCCGGTCTCGGTGAGGTCGACCGAGATCCCGGTGGGATCGGTCGTCGAGTCCAGCGTCGCCGTCACCACGTCCGGGGTCGTCGCCGAGAGGTTCTCGTCCGAGTCCTCCACCGTGAGCGTCGCGGTCTGGAGCAGCCGGTAGCGGCGCTCGTCCAGCGACGCGGTCCCGTCGTCGACGACGATCCCCGCGGTCGCCACGCGGTCGGCGTCCGTGCCGGAGAACGTCGTCGTCTCCGCGTAGGTCGCCGTCACCGTGTCGCCGGAGGCGATGTGGAGCACGTCGTTCACGTCGTCGGACGGGCCGGTATCGGTGAACGTCGCAGTCCCGGTGAAGACGCCGGTCGCGTTGCCGGTCTCGGTCAGCGTCACGTCGATGCTGCCGGGATCGGTCGTCGACTCGAAGTGCACGTCGACCGTGTCGGGCGTGCCCGAGGTGTCGAGGTCGGGATCGGTCACCGTGAACGTGGCCGTGTCCGGCAATGAATAGAGCTGGGCGTCGAGCGCGAGCGTCCCGTTGCTGAACACGTCGGCGGTGTCGGTACGCGCCGTCGTCGTGTTGGAGGCGTAGACGGGCTCGTTGTAGGTGAGCGTGACGACGCCGCCCGGGTCGACCCGCAGGACGTCGCCCGCGTCGTCCGAGGTCCCGGTCGACTTCAGCGTCGCGTCTCCTTCGAAGATGCCGGTCGCGTTGCCCGTCTCGGTGACGTCGACGTTGATGCCGACGACGTCGACGTCGCTGCGCAGGTTGACCGAGAAGGAGTCGGCGGCCGCCGGGTCCAGGTCGCGGTCGACGTCGGCGATCGAGAACCCGACGATGTCGTCGACCGCATAGCCCGCCGCGTCCAGCATGGCGGTCGCCGAGTCCACGAACATCGTCGCGGTGTCGGTCGTTGCGCTGGTGCCGCCGGCGAAGACGGGCTCCGCGTAGGACACCGTGACCGTATCGCCTTGCGCGGCCTCGAGCTGGTCGAGCAGGTCGACCGTCAGCGTGGCGCTGAACGTCATGGTCCCGGTGAAGATCCCGGTGGCATTCCCCGTCTCGGACAGGTCGACCGAGATGCCGGAGCCGTCGGTCGTCGAGGTCACCGACACGGACAGCCCCTCCTGGAGCTGCGAGTCGAGGTTGGCATCCGCGTCCACGACCGTAAGGGTCGCGGTCTCGAAGACGCGGAACCGCGTCTTGTCGAAGGCAGCCGTCGCCGTGTCCGCGAACATCCGCGCGGTCGCCGTGACGGTTTCCACCGGCGCATCGTCGTCGTAGGACAGCGTCACGATGTCGCCGGCCGCCACCTGGAGCGTGTTGGTGGCGTCGTTCGACGCGCCGGTCGTGAACGTCGCCGAGCCGCTGAACTCGCCGGTCGTCAGGCCGGTCTCGGTGAGCGTCACCATGATCCCGGTCCCATCGGTGGCGGAGAACAGGGCGACGTCGAGCGTGTCGGGAAGCGCGCTGGTGTCGGCGTCGCCGTCTGCCACCTGAAGGGTCGCGGTGTCGGTCACGTCGTAGCGCTCGGCGTTGAAGGTCGGCTCGCCGCGATCGGCGATGAGGGCGACGTCCGTCCGGCCGGCCTGCGTCCCGTCGAACAGCCGCTCGGCGAACGTCAGCGTGACCGTGTCCCCGACGGCCACCAGCAGCACGTCGTTGCCGTCGTTGGACGCCACGATGCTGAACGTGGCGGTGTCGGTGAACGTCGCCGTGTTCGGGCCGGTCTCTACGAGGTTGACGGTGATCCCGGTCGCGTCGGACGTGGAGGCGAGGTTGACCGCGACGCTCTCGGCCAACGCGGGGTTGAGGTTCAGATCGACGTCGGTGACGGTCAGGGTCGCGGTGTCGTCGAGCGCGTAGGAATCCTGGTCGAGATCGGCCGCACCGGTGTCGACGTACATCGTCGCCGTCGCGGTCCGGTCGCCCGCGGGAGCGGCGTCGGTGTAGGTGAGCGTGACGGTGTCGCCGGCCGAGACCTGGAGCGTGTTGGTGGCGTCGTTCGAAGCGCCGGTCGTGAAGTTGATCGCGGGCACCGGCGTGTTGAACACGCCGGTGTTATTGCCGCTCTCGCGCAGGACGACGCCGATCCCCGAAGCGTCGGTCGTGCTCTTGAGGTTCACAGAGACCGTGTCCAGCGCGCCCGGGTCGCTGTTGAGGTCGGCGTCCGTCACGGTCGGAACGGGGTGCTCGCCGGCGTGATAGCGCGTCTTGTCCAGGGTCGCGGTTCCCGCCACGGCGGCGAAGGCCGTCCACAGACCGAAGGTCACGGAGGCCACGACCGCACCGATGACGATGGGGACGCGCTTGAACTTGATGCGACTTGTCACGTATTGATCCCGCTGGCCCCGTTTGCTGGCTTACCGTCGCTACAGCCGAGCACAAACCGGACCCGGCTTCAACGTTCTTCGGCACCATAGCCGAGGCTCTTGACGAGTCAAGGGGTCCGGAGTCCAGAACTCGCGTCGCGAACCCGTACACTCCGGACACAAGAGGAGAGCGTGGATTGATCGACGAACGTTTGCGGCACGTCGCCGTGACCGAGCCCGACGCCGTTTCATTCATCGACGGCGACCGGCGGCTTACATACGGAGAATGGGACTGGCTGTCCGACCGGGCCGCATATTCGCTCGCCGCCGAAGGCGTTCGAGCCGGCGACGTGGTCGCGATCCTCGTCGCGCCCGGGATCGCCTACCCGATCGCGTACGCGGGCGCCGCCAAGATCGGCGCGGTCACCGCGGGCATCAACCCCCGCCTGTCGCCGCGCGAAAAGAGCGCCGTTCTCGAGCACTCCCGCGCGCGCGCCCTGGTCACCGACGACGCCGACGCGCCTTCGCCGGGGATCCTGCTCACACCCGAGCAGCTCATGCGGCCGGGCGCCGCCCCGCCCGCCGCGACGAGCGACCCGGACGCGCCCGTCGCGATCGTGTACACGAGCGGAAGCACCGGGAGCCCCAAAGGCGCGACGTTCACCGCGGGCGCGCTCGAGGCCGTCCGGCGCATCGAGGCCGCCGCGGAGCCGCTCGATCACCCGCGCGTGCTCCAGGCGATCCCGATGCAGCACATGCACTTCATGACCAAGATCGAAGCATTCATCGAGCGCCGTACGACGGCCGTCCTGATGGATCGATGGACCGCAGCCGCCGCGCTCGCCGCCATCGCCCAACACCGGCTGACCACCTTCGGGGGCGTGCCGGCCCAGCTCGAGCTGATGCTGATGGATCCGGCGCTCGAGCAGACCGACCTGTCGAGCATCGCGCGCATCACCATCGGCGGCGCGCCGGTCACGCCGGCGCTCGCCGGCCGCGTGCGGCGAGCGTTCGGCGTGCCAGTGACCGTCCGCTACTCCTGCACCGAGCTGGCGGTGTGCACGGCCACGGCGCCCGACGACCCCGACGAGGTCGTCGCGCACACCGTAGGACGTCCGCTCCCAGAGGTCGACGTGCAACTGCTCGGGGTCGGCGACGACGGCGTGGGAGAGGTGCTCGCCCGCTCGCTGGCCATGATGCGCGGCTACTGGCCGGGGCGAGGCGACGGCTTGGACGAGCACGGCTGGTTCCACACCGGCGACCTCGGCCGCGTGCGAGCCGACGGTCGCCTCCAGCTCGTCGGGCGGGCCAAGGAGATGTACATCCGCGGCGGCTACAACGTCTACCCCGTCGAGGTGGAGGCGGCACTCGCGGAGCACCCCTCCATCGGGCTCGCCGCCGTCTTCGGCATCCCCGACGACGTGCTCGGCGAGCGCGGCAAGGCGATCGTCGTCTGCGACGAGCCGCTCGACGAAGTCGCGATTCGCGCCTTCCTCGCCGGGCGCATCGCCGACTACAAGATCCCGGACGTCCTCGAGGTCAGGCGAGAGCTGCCGCTGACCCCGACCGGCAAGGTGGACAAGCGCGCGCTCCAACAGGAGGCTCGATGACCGCACGCGTCGAGCGATCGAGCGGCGGGGTGATCGAGACGCCGCTCGACGCGCGCGCGCTATAGCCTGCGCGCCATGCAGCCGATCACGTACCCGCCCACGAAGCAGGTCGACCATGTCGACGATTACCACGGGACGCTCGTCGCAGATCCCTATCGCTGGCTGGAGGACCTCGACGCCGAGGACACCGCGGCCTTCGTGGCCGCCCAGAACGAGGTGACGTTCGCCTACCTCGATCGCATCCCCTACCGGGCCGCGTGGAAGCGGCGGCTCGAGCAGGTCTGGGACTACGACAAGTACGGGGCGCCGCAGCGGCTCGGCGACGGCTCCTACCTCTACGCGCGGCAGACGGGCTTGCAGAACCAGTTCACCGTGCACGTCACCGCCGACCCGAAGGCCGACGGGCGTCTGCTGCTCGACCCGAACGAATGGTCCGCCGACGGCACCGTCGCGCTGACGAGCTGGTCGCCCAGCGACGACGGACGGTTGCTGGCCTACGCGATCGCGTCGGGCGGCTCGGACTGGAACGAATGGAAGGTCGTCGACGTGGCGAGCGGCGAGCACCTCGCGGACCACATCACGAAGACCAAGTTCTCCGGCGCGTCCTGGGACCACGAGGGCGCCGGCTTCTACTACAGCCGCTACGACGACGTGCCGGCGGACGCCGGCCTCGAACGCATGAACCTCAATCACAAGGTCTACTACCACCGGCTCGGCGCCCCGCAGGCAGAGGACGAGTTGGTCTACGAACGGCCCGACCACCCCGACTGGCTCTTGTTCGGAGCCGTGAGCGAGGACGGGCGCTGGCTCGTCGTCACCGCAGCGCGCGGCACCGACCCGCAGAACGGACTGTTCGTGAAGGACCTCTCGAAGCCGGGCGCGACGATCGAGCCGCTCTTCGACGCCTTCGACGCCGAATACCTGTTCCTCGGCAACGACGGCGAGCGCTTCTACGTCAAGACCGACCTGGACGCCCCGCGCGGCCGCGTGGTCGCCGTCGACAACGGCGCCGTCACCGACCTCGTTCCCGAGCAGCCCGACGCGCTCCAGGCCGTCTCGCTGGTCGGGGACCACTTCTTCGCCCAGTACCTGCACGACGCGCATTCCCTGGTCCGCGTGCACCACCTCGACGGCTCGCCCGAGCGCGAGGTCGAGCTGCCGGGCCTCGGCACCGCGACCGGGTTCGCCGGGAAGCGCACCGACTCCGAGACCTACTTCGGCTTCACCTCGTTCACCACGCCCAACGAGATCTGGCGCTACGACGTGGCGTCCGGGAGCGCCGAGCGCCTCCGGCGGCCCGAGGTGGCCTTCGACCCCGACGCTTTCGAGACCACGCAGGTGTTCTACGAATCCAAGGACGGCACGCGCGTGCCGATGTTCCTGACGCACAAGCGCGGGCTGGCACGCGACGGATCGAACCCCACCTACCTCTACGGCTACGGCGGCTTCAACGTGCCCCAGACGCCCGCGTTCGCGATCACGATGGTGCCGTGGCTGGAGATGGGCGGCGTGTACGCGGTCGCCAACATCCGCGGCGGCAGCGAGTACGGCGAGGAGTGGCACCAGGCCGGCGTCAAGCACAACCGGCAGAACGTGTTCGACGACTTCATCGCCGCCGGCGAGTGGCTGATCGCGAGCGGCGTCACGTCCAGCGCGCGGCTCGCCATCGGCGGCGGCAGCAACGGCGGCCTGCTCGTCGGCGCCTGCATCACCCAGCGGCCCGACCTGTTCGGCGCGGCCCGCGCGGCGGTCGGCGTGCTCGACATGCTGCGGTTCCACACGTTCACCATCGGGTGGGCGTGGACGAGCGACTACGGCAGCGCCGACGACCCGGAGGACTTCAAGACGATCTACGCCTACTCGCCGCTGCACAACCTGCGCCCCGGCACCGCCTATCCGTCGCTGATCCTGACCACCGCCGACCACGACGACCGCGTCGTGCCGAGCCACTCGTTCAAGTTCGCCGCCGCCATCCAGGCGGCCCAGGGCGGGCCGCGGCCGGTCTTGCTTCGCGTCGACGTGCGCGCGGGCCACGGGATGGGAAAGCCGACCGCCAAGCTGATCGAGGAAGCGGCGGACGTGTTCTCGTTCCTCGCCCACGAGCTGGGCGTGGAGTCCGTGCCGTGGGCCTGAGCGCCCCTACGACGATCGCGCGATGATCATGCGCTGGATTTCGCTCGATCCGCCCGCGATCCGCAGCACGCGGGCGAGCCGGTAGAGGCGTTCGACCTCGTTGCCCTTCATGTAGCCGGCGCCGCCGAAGATCTGCACCGCGCGATCGACCACGCGCCCGACCATCTCGGTGCAGTAGAGCTTAGCCATCGAGATCTCTTTGAACACGTCCTCGCCCGCGTCGGCGCGCTGCGCGGCGTCGTAGCAGGCGGCGCGAGCGGCATATAGCTCCGTCTCGGAGTCGGCGATCATCCATTGGATCGCCTGGTTCTCGAAGATCGGCTTGCCGAAGGTCACGCGATCCTTCGCGTACGCCTTCGCAAGGTCGAGCGCCCGCTCCGCCATCCCGATCGACAGCGAGGCCATCGTCAGGCGCTCGTTGCCGAGGAACTTCAGCGCGTACTGGAAGGCCTTGCCCTCCTCGCCGATCAAGTTCTCCGCCGGCACGAAGGCGTCGTCGAAGCGCACCTCTGCCTGGATGTCGTCGCCGCCCATCGAGCGCTGGACCTCGCCGACCTCGTAGGCGTCTCGATCGACGATGAACATCGAGTACCCGTCACCGGTGCGGGCGAGCACTTGGAGGAAGTCGGCGAAGGGCGCGTTGGAGATGAAGTGCTTCATGCCGTTGAGCAGGTATCCGCCCTCGGTCGCGATCGCGGTCGTCTTGATCGCCGCCAGGTCGCTTCCGGCGTCCGGCTCGGTCAGCGCGATCCCCGTCGTCGTCTCGCCGCGCATGAGCGGCGTCAGGTAGCGCTCGCGCTGATCCTCGCTCGCAAGGGTCGAGAGCATCTTGTTCGGCCCGAAGGGAAGGTCCCCCAGCATGAGCATCGCGAGGTGCTTGCCCTCGCGCGCCACGACCTCGCGCACGAGGCACATCTCGTACTCGCCGAGCCCGTGGCCCCCGACCTCGGGAGGCATGAACATCGCGAAGAAGCCGGCCTTCACGCTTCTTCGCATTACCTCGACGCACAGGTCGAAGAACTCCTGGTTCACCTCGCCGGAGGCGACGAGATCGTGGTTCTCGCGTTCGATCGGCACGATCTCGGTGTCGATGAACCGCTTGATCGCGGCGCGCAGCTCGCGGATCTCCTCCGGCACGTTGTGGTGCATCCGGCTCCTCCCGATGGGCTGGCGCCAGCATAGCCCCGGCCTGACACGGGCGTCAGTTGGGGGACGTCCCCGTTTGGAGCAAGAAAGAAACCCGATGGGGCGAGACGTCCGGACGCCGAGCACGTATTTATTAGTAGGACGATCTTTCGGGGGAACCTGTATGAGCATACGAGCGCGCAACGTGACCGGCATCGCGGCGGCCGTCTCGGTCGTCGCCCTTCTCAGCATCATCGTCGTCCAGACCGGGGGGCCCGGTCCGGCACCGGCCGGCGCCCAGGCCCCAGCGGCCGAGCCGCGCGCGGCTGCGCCGGTCACGCCGCGCAACCCGAAACCGGTCGCCGTCGATCCGGCCGCCGACGAGAAGGCGCAGCGACCCGATGTCGACGCCGAACCCACGGACGCACGGGCTCTGTTCGACTGCGCCGACGCCGGCGCGCCGAAGGGCTCGGAAACCGGCGTGACGAAGGATCGAGTCGTCGTCGGAGCAACCGTCCCGCTGTCCGGGCACGCCGCATCGTTCGGCAGCGAGATTCGATTCGGGATGGAGGCGATGAAGCACCGGATCAATCGAGCGGGCGGCATCTGCGGCAGACGGCTGGATATTCAGATCATGGACGACGGCGCGGACGCGACGCGGGGAGCCGAGTACCTCTGCGCGATGGGACGCACCGTCTTCGCGCTGCTCGTCGTGCCCTTCAGCGGAAGCCTTCAACAAGCCGTCGACTCCGGCTGCATCGACCGGCTCGACGTCCCCGTCGTGCAGGCGCTCGGGTCCTTCTATCCCTGGCGGGTATCCGACCCGTGGGTATGGTCCGTCGGCGCCACCGGCGAAACCTTCGCTCGCATCGCGGCGTTGTACGCGTACGAGGCCGGCGCGCGCCGGTTCGGCATCGTGTTCGAACGCGAGCCGGAACCGGCCTTCGTTCCGGCCGCGCGCGCGTACAACGCCGCCGTGCGGCGCCTGACCGGGGCGAACATCGACGGCTTCAACGCGGCCGGCACGTGCGAGCGGCGCTACTGCGGTCTGGTTCGGGGTCAATCCAGCGCCATCGCCGAGGCCGGCGAATACCACGAGCACGAAGGAGACGTGACCGCGCTGGCGATGACGCCGCCGACGGCGCTCGAATGGATGGGAACCCCCGGCACGGTGAACGCCACCGAGCAACGCTACGACGCGGGACCGGCCCTCCTGGCGAAGTCGTTCGCCACGAACTGCCAGCGTGTCTGCGACGGCATGCACGTCTGGAGCCCGTTCGAGCTTCCCCTCCCCGACGCGAGCGCGGCGGCTCGTCGCTACGCCGCCGATCTCGCGGCGATCAATCCCGAAGCCGACCCGTTCTTCGTCGAGACGCAAGCCGCGTACGTGGGCTTGGCGGTCTTGGCGGACGCGATGGCGCAGACCGGGAGCGGCCTGACGCGCGCGGCCATGCGCGACGCGCTGACGACCGGCACCTTCGACGTTGGGTTGCTGCCACCGATTTCGTTCGGCCCGGCCTCCGGCGCGAGGTGCATGCGCACCTACGACATCCAGTACCGCGCCACGTTCAACGGCTGGAAACCCTCGTCCCGCTGGGTCTGCGCGTAGACCTCAGAGGTTCTTGGCAATGATGAGGCGCTGGATTTGGTTGGTGCCGCCGCCGATCGGGCCGAGCAGGGAGTCGCGCACGAGCCGCTGCATGTCGTACTCGCGCAGGTAGCCGTAGCCGCCCATCACCTGCATGCCGTCGATGCAGACCTTGCGCGCGGTTTCGGTCGCGTAGATCTTCGCCTGGCTCGCGGCGACGTTGCAGTCCTGGCCGGTCTCCTTCAGCCACGCCGCGTAGTAGGTCATCATCCGGGAGGTCTGCGCCCCGATGGTCATGTCGGCAAGGATCTGCTGGATCATCTGGTAGCTGATGATCGGCTTGCCGAACTGCGAGCGCTCCTTCGCATAGCGGATCGCGTCGTCGGTCGCGCGCCGCGCCATCGCCGAGTACTGCGCCGCGATCATGATGCGCTCCATGTCGAGCTGCTTCATGAGCTGGAGCCATCCCTGGTCGACCATCTCCGGCCCGCCCATCACCGTCGATTCGTGCACACGCACGTCCTCGAAGAAGATCTCGAACAATCCGATCAGCTCGCTGCCGATCTTGCCGAGCCGCCGGTGCCGGATCCCGGGGGTGTCGGCAGGGACCATGAAGATCGTCATGCCCGCGTACTCCCCGCCGGGCGAGGTGTTGGTCGCGAGCATGATGTGCGTCGCGACGTCCACGCCCGAGATCATCGTCTTCTGGCCGTTGATGACGAAGTGATCGCCGTCGCGCGCCGCCCGCGTCTCGATGTGCACCGCGTCCGAGCCCGCGTTCGGCTCGGTCAAGCCGAAGCATCCGCGCACCTCGCCGCGCGCGATCTTCGGAAGCCACTCTCGCTTCTGTTCCTCCGAGCCGTTCATCACGATCATCTCGCCGGCGAAGAACGCCGGCAGGATGAAGATGCTCGCCACTGCGGCCGAGCCGTACGCCGTCTCCTCCGCCGCGATCACGAACTCCATCACGCCGCCGCCGGAGCCTCCGTACTCCTCCGGGAAGGGCAGGCCGAGCAGCCCCGTCTCGGCGACCTTCGGCGTCAGCTCGATCGGGTAGCGGCCTTCGTCGTCCAGGCGGCGGTCCAGGTCGGGCGGGCACTCGCGCTTGATGAAGTCGCGGATCATCTCGCGGAAGGCTTCCTGCTCGGGCGTGAAGGAGAAGTCCATGGGCTCAGCTCCTCGGGCGGAACTTCGGCAGGCGCAGCTTCGTGTGGAACGCGTCCTCGATCTCCTCGTCGAACCAAACCTCGACGGGCATGCCGACGCGCACGTCCTCGGGCGCGCACTCGGTGATGTTGCTCGGGATGATCGGGCCCTCCGCCAGCTCGACGTCGGCAAGGACGTAGGGAACCGCTTCGGTGAAGCTCGGATGGAACGCATGGCGCACGATCGTGAAGGAGAAGACCGTGCCCATCCCGCTCGCGGCGCGCCAGGCGAGGTCCTGCGACAGGCACTCCGCGCAGCACGGTCCCCCGGGAAGCTGGACGTGCCCGCACTCGTTACAGACCTGCACGCGCAGCTCCTCGACGAGCGTGCCCTCCCAGTACGGGCGCGTCTCGTCCACGACCGTCGGCGCGGTCCCCATCACGAGGTCGGTCAGCGTGTGCGGCACGCGGGCCAGTGTAGCGGGGCGCATGACGGAATCGTCAGTCCGCTCCGAGTGCGTCGAGAAACTCGCGCGGGCCAAGCACAGGAACTCCGATGTCCGAATCGCGGAGCGTGCGGTCGCCGGTGACGAGAATCTCAGCTGCGGCGCGGGCAAGCGCGACGAGGTAGGCGTCCTTCGGATCGGCCTCAAAGACGGGGGGATCCGGTTCGTCCTCAGCGGCGACGCCGTCGATTCGCAGCCGCGCGACCAACGTCGCCGCGTCTGCGGGATCGACGCCGGCTCGTCGGATGGCCGGCCTGGCGGTCACTTCGACGAACTCCTCCAGGAGGCGATTCGAAACGACCAGCTCGAAAGCGCCGTGCTGCCATGCGCGAAGAATCTCGGCCGGCGCTCCCTCGGCGCTCAGCATCGCCACCAGCACGTTCGTGTCGAGCAGAACCCGGATCACCGGCGGGACCGACGAGTCCCCGAACCGGGTGCTCCTTCCTTGCGCCGGACGCGCTTCTCCTTCGCGCGGACTGCGTCAACCTCACGAACGGTGAGCGCCATCGCTTCTTCCTCGTTCATGTGCGCCTTCGCCCTTATCCGCTCGAGCAGGTCCAATCCCAGGTAGCGGCGCAGGGCGTCTTCGACGACCTGGTATTCAGCCTTGTCTTCCCGGGCGGCCGCGACCTTCGTCGCCCGCACGATGCCGGCATCGAGGTGGTAGGTCGTCTTCTTCCGCTCACTCATCGAACGCCATCGTACCGTAAATACAGAATGACGGCCGGACTTGAAATGTCCCCGGTCGAGCCTTCACGACCGCGTGAGGACGAGGGTCGCGTGGGCGGCCTGGAAGCCGCCGTGGCCGGTGACGACGCAGACCTCCGCGCCGTCGACTTGGCTCGTGGACTCGCCCCGCACCTGGCGCACGCCTTCGGCGAGTTGGTTCCAACCGGTGACGTTCGCCTCGGAGAGCATCCCGCCGCTGGTGTTGCTGGGCAGCGCTCCCCCGGGGCGCAGGTTGCCGTCGAGCGCGAACGCGCCCGCCTCCCCCTTCGCGCAGAACCCGTAGTCCTCGATCGTGATGAGCACCGTCGAGGTAAAGCAGTCATAGAACTGCGCGACGTCCACGTCCGCAGGCGTGACGCCGGCCTTCGCGAAGGCGGTCGCCGACGAACGCGCGCCGGCGAAGTGCGTGTAGTGCTCGCGGTCCTTCAGGCCGTCCAGGTTGTGGCCCTGCCCCATCCCCGCGATCGACACCGGACGCTTCGCGAGATCGCGCGCGCGCTCCATGCTCGTCACGACGACCGCGACCGCGCCGTCCGAGGCGCCGATCGTGCAGTCGAGCACGCGCAACGGTTCGGCGACGAACCGGTTCGCGAGGTACTCCTCCATCGTGAGCGGGTCGCGGTAGCTCGCGTTCGGGTTGCGCGAAGCGTGCTCGCGAAAGGCGATCGCGACCGAGCCGAACATCTCGTCGGTGAGGCCGTAGGTCTGCTTGTAGCGCATGGCGCTGCGCGCCTCCATCACCGGCCCGCCCGCCATGCCGTATGCGATCTCGTCGGCCTGGCCACGGCCCATCTGCGCCCGCCCGAACAGCATCGGCATGCCGGTCTTGGCGTTCTCGCCGTACACGCACACGGCCACCGAGCACAGCCCCGCCTCGATTGCCATCGCGGCCTCCTGCACCAGCGCGATCGCCGTCGCTCCCCCGATCGACTTCGTGGACAGGTAGGCCGTCTTCAGCCCGAGCATCCGCCCGAGCACATGGCCGTGCAGCAGGAGCGGCTCGGTGAACTGGGGCTCGGTCAGAAGCCCGTCCACGTCGGCCTTGGTGAGCCCGGCGTCCTCGATCGCGCGGCGCACCGCTTCGGCTTGCAGCGACCAGGCGGAGCGGCCCGGCAGCTTCCCGAACGCGGTCACGCCGAGGCCCGCGATCGCCGCGCGCCCGGAGATGCTCATGGCCGGCGAGGATACAGAGCCGCTGCTCGAAGGCGTCGTTCGCGCCCGCGGCTCGATGTGTTAAAGGATGGGAGCCGGCGCACGAAGGGGGGAACGATGAGGACCAAGCGGCTCGGATCGAGCGGACCGGAGATCAGCGTCGTCGGGTACGGCGCGTGGGAGCTGGGCGGCGACATGTGGGGGGCGAATCCCGCCGACGAGCACGAGCTGCACCGCGCGATCCGCGCCGGGATCGACGCGGGGATGACGTGGGTCGACACGGCCGAGGTCTACGGGAGCGGGCGCAGCGAAGAGATCGTGGGGCGCGCGCTCGCCGGAAGGTCCGACGCCCTGGTCTTCACGAAGGTCGCGCCGAGCGGCACCGGCTTCCGGCCCGAGCAAATCGTGGAAGCCTGCGACAAGAGCCTGCGCCGCCTCGGACGGGACGCGATCGACCTCTACCAGCTTCACGCGCCCGACAAGGAGGTCCCGGTCGAGGACACCTGGGGGGCGATGGCCGGGCTCGTCGAGGACGGCAAGGTCCGCTTCATCGGCGTGAGCAACTTCAAGCAGGACTTGATCGAGCGCTGCGAGTCCGTCCGGCACGTCGATTCGTTGCAGCCGCAGATCTCCATGCTGTGGCGCGACAACCTCGAGCTGGCGGCGTTCTGCGGACGCAACGGCACCGGCGTCATCGCCTACGGCCCGCTCGCCTACGGTCTGCTCACCGGCACGATCACGAAGGACACGACGTTCGCGGACGGCGACTGGCGGAGCGGCTCGACGATCTCCTACTACGAGCGGCTGTTCAAGCCGGGCGTCGTGGAGGGCCATTTGGCGGTCGTGGATGCGCTTCGCCCGGTCGCCGACCGGCTCGGTTGCACGCTCGCGCATCTCGCGCTGGCGTGGGTCGTCCACCAGGAGGGCGTCACGGGCGCGATCGCCGGCTCGCGCGACGCACGGCACTGCGCGCAGAACGCCGGCGCAGGAGACGTGGCGCTCGGCGAGAAGGACCTGGAAGAGATCGGCGCGATCCTGGCGGGGTAAGGCCTCGCGCGTCGACGCCTGAGCCCGGCTTGAGGCAAGGACGGCCTGGGTCGGGGCCGTGGGCTCAGGCGTCGAACGCGCTTACCAAGCTGAGGGCTGCGACCGCGCGGGCGGGGCCCGGATCTTGCTTCGCGGCGGGCTTCGCCGGAGTTGCGGCGACCGTCGAGGAGGAGGGGGAGTCGACGGTCGCCGCGTGTCCGGCGGTCGAGGAGGCGCTCGGGGAGGAAGTCGATGAAGAGTCGAGGGTGGCGCCGGAAGCGGAGCCGGAGCCGGTCTTGGCGAAGGTGGCGAAGACCTCGGTGACGTAGATCAGTCCGTCCGAGCCGTGGGCGACGCCGATGCCCAGCGAGCGGTAGTCGGTGTCCAGGATGTTCGCGCGGTGCGCCGGGGAGTCCATGAACGCTTCGTGGATGACCTGGACGCCGGTGCCGCGGCCGACGTTCTCGCCGACGTACACCCAGTTCTTCACGTCGGTCGCCAGGTTGGGGTTGTGCCAGATCGACTTGCTCGCGGCCATCTCCCGGCTGTGGCGGCGCGCGACCTCGACGAGGGAGGCGTCCAGGGTCAGCGACTTGATCCCGCGCGAGGCGCGCTCGCCGTTGAGAAGGCTCACGAACTGCGACTCTTCCGAGGCGGCCGACGCCTGGGCGGCTCCCGCGCTGCTCAGGATGACCGCCGCTGCGACCGCGACCCCCGTGACGACTGCTGCTGTGCGCCGCATCTGTACCGACCCGTTCCTTTCGTTCCCGGTCCGAGGGCGTCGTCGAAGAAGCCTCGGGTCGTTGGGATTTCGGTGGGAACCCCTTCCCGCCGGTCCGGGCTCGCCCCTTCGGGCCTGCCCGGCGTTCCTTGCCTCCCCCTTATGGTCGGTCGCGGGCAGGCAAGGATTGACTAGATGGAGTGACTATTTGTTGGGTAGTTAGTTCTGACTAGCCCGCATCCCCAGAAGCGGCGCGTCAGCCGAGGCGCTCGATCACGGTGGCGTTGGCCTGGCCGCCGCCTTCGCACATCGTCTGGTAGCCGTAGCGGCCGCCGGTGCGCTCCAGCTCGTGCAGCAGCGTGACCATGATGCGGGCGCCGGTGCAGCCCACCGGATGGCCGAGCGAGATGCCGCTGCCGTTCACGTTCACGCGCGCATGGTCGATGCCGAACTCCTTCTCCCACATCGGCACGACCGATCCCATGGCCTCGTTGCACTCCAGCAGGTCGAAGTCGTCCAGCGACATCCCCGACCGGTCGAGCAGCTTGCGCGTCGCCGGGATCGGACCCTTCAGCATCACGATCGGCTCGGTGGCGGCCACCGCGAAGTCCACGAAGCGCGCCCGCGGCGTCAGGCCGAGCTGTGCGGCGCGTTCGGGCGAGGCGATCAGCAGGGCCGCGGCTCCGTCCGAGATCGGCGAGGAGTTGCCGGCCGTGATGTCGGGGCAGCCCTCCATGATCTGCGGCAGCGCCGCCAGGCCTTCGATCGTCGTCTGCGGACGGATGCACTCGTCGACGCTCAGCTCCTCGACCGAGCCGTCCTCGCCGGTGACCTTGATCGGCACGATCTCGCGGCTGAAGCGGCCCTCTTGCGTGGCCTGCCAGGCGCGGCGGTGCGACTCGACCGCCAGCTCGTCCATGTCCTGGCGCGAGATGTCCCAGTCGCGCGCGATCTGCTGCGCGGCCTGGAACTGGGTGTAGAGGAACTCGCGTCCGCCGACCGCCTCCAGCCACGAATCACTGAACGCGAATCCGGGCTGGATCGCGTTCGTGCCCAGGCCGACCTGCGACATGGCCTCGACCCCGCACGCGATCACCAGGTCGTACGCGCCCGCTATCACGCCTTGCGCCGCGAAGTGCGCCGCCTGCTGGGCCGAGCCGCACTGCCGGTCGACGGTCGTTGCCGGCACGTCCCACGGCAGACCCGCCGCGATCCAGGCGTTGCGCGTGACGTTGACGCCCTGCGCCCCGGTCTGGGTGACGCACCCGCCGATCACGTCGTCGATCGCCGCCGGGTCGACGTCGGTCCGATCGAGCAGCGCGCGCAGCACCGCGCCCAGCAGGTCGGTGGGATGCGTGCGCGACAGCGCGCCGTTCTTCTTCCCGATGGGGCTCCGAACCGCCCCGACGATCACCGCGTCGCGCATCGCTCCAGGCATGACTGAAATCATAGCCGCGTGAAGAAACGCGAGAGGTGGACCGTTCGCCGAACGTGGCTCAGCCGGAAGCCCATCGGCGGGCGATCTCTGCGTCCCTGCGGCGGCAACTGGCTTCGAGCGCGCCGGTATGGCGCGCCAGCTCGAGCGTTTCCAGCAACCACGCAACCCGACGCTCGACCGACAGAGCCGCAACTTCGCGGAGCTGCGCACGCTCGAGTGTTCGCGGATCGCCTCGCCAGTCCTCAATCCTCGTCATCGGCAGCCTCCAACGCCGCGATATCGGCGAGATCCTGCGGTCGAGCAGCCTCTCGCTTCAGCTCGACGAGATCCTGCCTGCCGATGACGCGGGCGACCGTCCTCCCGAAGGGCACGGTGAGCGCCCGTTTGTCCAGCTCGTCGAACGGCCGCGGCTCGCGAACGAAGAGATCCACCCTGCGCGTAACATCGCCGGGATCGCGCAGCGGGAACGCGACCATGTGCTTGTCCCGCACGAAGCGCTCCCGAGCCTCGGGATCGGCGAACTCGTGTATGTCGACCGGAACCGACGGCTCAAGTCCAAGTCCGCTCAAGACGGCGATCGCTTTCCGGGCTTGTTCCGGGCGAAGGTCGATGATCAGGTCGAGGTCCAAGGTCGTTCGCACGTGGCCGTGGAGCACCACGGCAAGGCCCCCGACGACCAGGTAGCGGACATCCGCACGCTCAAGCGCTTCCAGCACGTCCTCGAAGAACGACACGGCTCACTATACGGCCGGTGCTCGGCTGAGCCGCCCCGCGCCGAGTGCCGGGCGGCCTGGAACTGCGTAGAGGTACTCGGCCCCGGGGTTAGGAAAGCTTCAGCTTCGCGCGTAGCTCCTTCGTCTTCTTCTCGTCCACCGTCAGGGAGTAGTCCTCGAGCTTGCCCTTCAGCACGACGCCGTACTCGCGCTCGGCGGCCTCGCGCGAGACGTACTCGTCGAGGACGTCCTCGCACACGGCCTGCGGGTCGCGCTCGAACGGGTCGCCCCAGCCGGCGCCGCCGGCGAAGCGGTACTCGATGCGCTCCCCCGGCTCGATCGGCTGATAGAGGGCCGTGTGCTCGCAGACCCAGGCGTGCTCGCCGCCGGCTCGCAAGGTGAGATGGTTGGGCGAGCCGTTCTTGCCGCCGTTGATCCCGATCGAGGGGTACTTCATGCCGAGCACGAACGTGTAGACGGACTGCGGGAGCACCGCTTCCTTGACGTAGAACGAGCCGCACTGCCCGCGCCACTTCCCCGGCCCGCCGGTGTCGGTCATCAGGTCGTTGCCGCGGTGGCGGTTGGGAAAGATCGCCTCGTTGACCTCCGCGGTCGCCATGATGAGGTTGCCGAACCCGGCGTTCGTGCAGCCCCATCCGTCCTGGCCGTGCGCGGCGGCCGACGCGGTCGAGGTCGTGTCCACCGAGTGATCGACGAAGAACTCGCCGTTCGCCTTGGCGCCGAACACGACGGTCGGCATCGCCGCCTTGTAGACCTGCGGGACGGTCCTTTCGGGGATCGCGTTCGCAAGCGCGAGCGCGACGGCTTCGGAGATCTCGCACCCCGGATGGTGCGTGCCCATCGACACGGGCTTGCCCAGCGGCGGGTTCACGATCGTGTTCTCCGGGTAGTGGATCGTGACCGGGTTGAACAGGCCTTCGTTCTTCGGGATCGCAGGGTCGATCATCGAGCAGAGCTGCGCCATCGTCATCGAGCGCGTGTTGCCGCGCGTGCTCCACGCCTGCAGCCAGCCGCGGTCGTCGGACCCGGCGAAGTCGATGTCGAGCGCGTCGCCCTTCACGGTCACGCTCGCGTGGACCTTGACGTCTTTGTTGCCCTTCACGTCGTGGTCGAAATAGGAGTCACCTTCGTAGGTGCCGTCGGGCCAGGACGCGATCTCCTCGCGGAAGCGGCGCTCGGCGAGGGCGATCATGTAGTCGATCGAAGCCTTCACCGTCTTGGTCCCGTACTTGTCCACGATCTCCCGGCACAGTCGCGCGCCGAGCTGCGCCGCGCCCATCTGGCTCTTGAGGTCGCCCTCGTAGGTTGGGACGCGGTTGTTGGTGTGGAACAGGTAGACGACGTCCTTGCGCTCGACGCCGCCCTCGACGAGCTTCACCGCCGGGCAGCGGAAGCCCTCCGCCCAGATGTCCATCGCGTCGGCCGGGTAGCCGCCGGGCATCATCCCCGCGGTGTCGGCGTGGTGCGCCTGGATCGAGGCGAACAGCACCAGCTCGCCCCTGGCGTCGAAGACGGGCGAGAAGATGCTCCAGTCGGGCAGGTGCCCGCCGCCGTGGTAGGGGTCGTTGCACGCGATCACGTCGCCCGGCTTGAATTCGCCGCCGAAGAAGTCGAGCGCGAAGCGGATCGGGCCCATCGAGGAGAGCATGAACTGCGGGATGCCGACGGCGAGCGCGGCGAGCCGTCCCTGCCAGTCCATGATCGTGGCGTTGCGCTCGTTGGACTGGTTCAGGATCGGCGTGGTGGCCGTGCGCGACACGTGCGTCGCCATCTCGAAGGCGATCGTCTCCAGCGCGCCGCGGATGACCTCGGCGGTCACCGGGTCGACGCGCGGCGCGGCCGTGCGGGCCGCGGGTTTGCGCGCGGCGGCCTTCTTGGGTCGGCGTGCGGTCTTGGCCGGGCTCATCGCGCCGCTCCTTTCGTCGCCACGTAGTTGCCCTTGGTGTCGAGCTTCACGGTCCATCCCGGCGGGACGACGACGGTCGTGAAGGGCTCCTCGACGATCGCCGGGCCCGCGATCGTCTGGCCCGCGCGCACGCCCGGCCCGTCGTAGATCGCCGCCTTGCGGAACCGGCCGCCGAAGTAGGCCTGCCGCGTGGCGGCGGGCTTGATCGCCGCGCGCCCGCCCGCGGGCTTCGGCGGCGCCGGCTTGTCCACCAGCCCGCGCGAGCGCACGCGCACGCCCGAGACCAGCACGTCCTCGGCGCGGCGCGCGTAGGTGTGCTCGGCCTCGTGGATGCGGTGGAAGTCCTCGGCGATGCGCTCGATGGTGGCGGCCGTCACCGCGCCGCCGGGGACGGGTACGTCGATGTCCCACGTCTGGCCTTCGTAGCGACATTGCGCGAAGCGGCGGTGCTCGATCTTGTTCGCCCTGACCCCGGCCTTGCGGATCTCCGCCGTCGCCGTGGCCTCCAGCTCCTTGAACAGCGCCGCGATCTTCTTCGGGTCGGCTTCCTTGGACGGCGTGAGCGACGCGCGCACCTGGTCCACGAGGTTGTCGGCCGACAGCAGGCCGAGCGCCGAGAAGGCCGGCGCGGTCTTCGGGACGACGACCTTCGTGATGCCGAGGTCCTCGGCCTGTGCGAGCGCGTGTACCGCGCCGTTGCCGCCGAAGACCACGAGCGCGAACTCGCGCGGGTCCAAGCCGCGCTCGGCCGATACCCGGCGGATCGCGTTGTTCATGTCCGCGTTCACCAGGCGGTAGATCCCCCACGCCGCCTCGACCGCGTCGAAGCCGAGCGGCGCGCCGACCTTGTCCTCCAGGATCTCCGCGACGGTGTCCTTCTTCAGCGGGTAGGCGCCGCCGGCGAAGGTCTCCGGGTTCAGATAGCCGAGCACGAGGTTCGCGTCGGTGACGGTCGGCTCGGCGCCGCCGCGCGCGTAGCAGATCGGGCCTGGGTCCGATCCGGCCGACTCTGGCCCGACCTGCAGCCCGCCGGCCTTCACGCGCGCGATCGAGCCGCCGCCCGCGCCGATCGAGATGACGTCCACCATCGGCAGCGCGATCAGGTAGCGGTTGACCCAGTTCCAGCTCGTCTTGACGTTGGGCTCGGCACCGCGCACGAGGCACACGTCGTAGGACGTGCCGCCCATGTCCACGGAGATGAAGTCCTTCGTGCCGATGCGCTTGGCGGTCTCGGCGGCGCCCATCACGCCGCCGGTCGGCCCGGAGGCGAGCGTCGAGATCGGCCGGCTGATCGCCGCCTCGACCGAGGTGATCCCGCCCGAGGACTGCATGATGAGCAAGTCCTTACGGAAGCCGCTCTCGCGAAGGCTGTCGCTGAGCTTGCGGAGGTACGCCTGCACGCGCGGGCCGACGTAGGCGTTGACCACGGTGGTCGAGGTGCGCTCGAACTCCGGGGCGGCCGGGTGGACCTTGTGAGACAGCGAGAGCATGCCGAGGCCCGGGTACTCCTCGCGCACGATCTCCCCGATGCGCGCTTCGTGCGCCGGGTTCACCCACGAAAAGAGCGTCACGACCGCGATCGACTCGATCCCGGCGCCCCTCAGGCGGCGCACGGCCGCGCGCACCTCGTTCTCGTCGAGGGGCACGAGCACCTCGCCGAGGTGGTCGAGCCGCTCGTTCACCGTCAAGCGGTAGCGGCGCGGGACGATCTGGGGCGGCGCGGGGTAGCTCGGGTCCCAGATGCTCTCCTTGTACCCGCGACGCATCTCGATCTCGTCGCGCGCGCCCTTGGTGACGACGAGACCGGTCTTGGCGCCGTTCAGCTCGATCATCGTGTTGTCGGCGGTCGTGGTGCCGTGGATGATCACGTCGGTCTGCGCGAGCAGCTTCTTCAGCGTGAGGTCCCGCGCGGACGCGAGCCGGTTGAGCCCGGAGAGCACACCGGCCGACTCGTCGCGCGGCGTGGTGAAGTTCTTGTCGAGCACGAACCCGCCGTCGGGCGTGACGAGCAGGAAGTCGGTGAACGTGCCGCCGACGTCGATCCCGATGCGATACCCCATCGATCCTCCTAGACGCGTTCGATCACCGCGGCGGACCCCATGCCGCCCCCGGCGCACATCGTCGCGACCCCGATCGTCGCGTCGCAGCGTTCCAGCTCGTGCAGCAGGGTGACGAGCAGGCGCGCGCCCGTCGCGCCGACCGGGTGCCCGAGCGCGATCGCTCCCCCGTTCACGTTGACCTTCTCCTCGTCGAGGCCCAGCTCGCGCACGCAGGCGACCGTCATCGCCGCGAAGGCTTCGTTCAGTTCGATCAGATCGACGTCGCCGAGCGTCAGGCCCGCGCGCGCGAGCGCCTTGGGCACGGCGAAGACCGGGGCGATGCCGGTCACGTTCGGGTCCACGCCGGCGCTCGCCCACGCGCGGATGCGCGCGCGCGGCGCGAGGCCGAGCTGCGCCGCGCGGGCCGCGCTCGTCACGACGATCGAAGCGGCGGCGTCGTTGATGCCGCTCGCGTTGCCTGCCGTGACCGTTCCGCCCTCCTTGTAAACCGGCGGCAGCTTCGCGAGCGCCTCCAGGGTCGTGTCGCGGCGCGGGTGCTCGTCGGCGGCGACGGTCGCCGGTCCGCCGCGGCCCGCCACGTCCACCGGGACGATCTCGCGGTCGAAGCGGCCTTCGTCCATCGCGAGCACCGCGCGCTGGTGACTTCGCAGCGCCCAGCGGTCCTGGTCCTCGCGCGTGACGCCGTACTTGTCGGCGACGTTCTCGCCGGTGTTGATCCCGACGCTGAGCGGCGCCATGTCCGGCGGGTGCGAGGGCGGCGCGACGACGACCGGCGGCGGCTTGCGGGGGAAGGCGCGGTCGGGCTTGCTCATCAGCCACGGTTGGTTCGACATCGACTCGACGCCGCCGGTCAGGTAGGCCTCGCCCTGGCCGGCGCGAACGTGCAGCGCGGCCTGCGTCACGGCTTCGAGCCCCGTCGCGCACGCGCGGATCACGCTCAGACCCGGGACCTCCACCGGCACGCCGGCGGCCAGCCCGACGTAGCGACCGACGCCGCCGCCGCCGCCGACCGTCTCGCCGAAGATCACGTCGTCGAAGCCGGCCGGGTCCGTGCGCGCGCGGGCGACCGCTTCCTTCGCCACGATCGTCGCGAGATCCCACGCGGAGACGGAGGCGAGCGCGCCCCCGGCTCGCCCGATCGGCGTGCGCACCGCGGAGATGATGACGGCGTCGTCAGGCATGGAACCCGAACGCTAGCGGGCGCGCGCCCGCACGCGCCAGAAGCCGGCCGGCCGGACCTCAGACGATCGGCGCGATGATGACGTGTCCGTCCTCAATCAGGTCGGCGACCTTCATCTCCACCGAGAGGTCCTGGGCCGCGGCGAACACGACCCGCTCGTGCTTGGCGAGATCGGCGTCCAGCAGGATCGGCAAGTCGAGCAGATCCCCGATCGGCGGGATCCCTCCGAGGTCGAAGAAGGGAAAGTCGCGCGCGATGCCGTACTCGCTGGTGAGTTCGACCGGGCCGCCGACGATCCGTCCGACCTTGTCGGTGTCGACGTGCCGCGTCGCCGGGACGACGGCGATGATGTGGCCGTCGGGCGTGTCGAGCACGACCGTCTTGGCCACGTCTTCCGCGTTCACGTCCAAGACGCGAGCTTCCTCCATCGCGGTGACCGCGCGTTCGTGCGGGAGCGGCCGGAACGAGATGCGATGCGCCTTCAGGTAATCGGTGACCGTCTTGCCCATCCCAATCGCCTCCCATCGATCGCCGCCGGAAGGCCCGTCCCCTGTGCGAACGGTAGCGCACCGCTCGCGCGCGGCCTACCCCTCGGAATGACTACCGGCGATGACCTGATGCGCTTGCGCTACCGCTTCGACAACGAGCGCGCCCATCTTCTCGTGCATCGGGTTCGTGCTCGCGCCGGATACGAAGGCCGCGTACGAACCCTCGAGCACGCACGCGAGCTTGAACAACGCGAGCGCTTCGTAGAACGCGAGGCGCTCCAGCGACCGGCCGGTCGCGGTCGCGTACCGTTCGGCAAGATCCGCACGCGACGGGAAACCGGTGCGGTCCTTGAGGTAGCGGCTCCCGAAGCGAAGCGGTTCTTCGCCCGGCTCGGACCATCCCGCCAGCAGCCATCCAAGGTCGAGCAGCGGATCGCCGATCGTGGACTGCTCCCAGTCCAGGACCGCCGCGAGCGTCCCGTCGGCCCGGGCGAGGACGTTGATGAACTGGTAGTCGCCGTGCAGGATGCCTGGTTCCGCAGCGGGCGGGACGCTCGCGTCCAGCCGGCGTGCCAGCTCGTCGATGCCGGGTATCTCGCGCGCGCGATAGGTCTCGAGCTGGCCCAGCCAACGCCCGACCTGCCGTTCCAGGAAGCCGTCCGGCTTGCCGAACCCCTCCAGCCCGGCCGCGCGCCAGTCCACGCGCGCGATCGCGGCGAGTCCGTCGACCAGCGATCGGGCGAGCGTCGCGCGGTCCACGCCGGCGGGAAGCGGGTCCATCGGCGTGAAGCCTTTGACGTGCTCCATCACGTGGAAGGGCGCGCCGATCACATCCGGGTCCTCGCACAGCAGCAGCGGCGTCGGGACGGGGACCTCCGTGGCCGCCAGCGCCCGCAACATGCGGAATTCGCGCGCGATGTAGCGGCGGTCGGTCCGGCGATCGGGCGGGCGCCGCAGGACCCACGCGCCGCCGTCGCGCCGCATCAGGTACATCCAGTTCGACGCGCCGGTCGTCAGGCGTTCGAGCCGGAACGGCCCCTCCCCCGGCAATGCGTCCCCGACGAACCGCGCCAGCGCCTCCCCGGCCGCCTGTTCCGGCGACTCCATCACAGCTCGAGCAGCGCGCCGAATCGCTCGATCGCCGCCGCGCGACGCGTCGGGACGTGCTCGCGCGGCCAGTCGCCCTCGTGGGGTTCGTAGCCGCGCAGCGCCTGCTTGGCGATCGTGACGCGGTGCACCTCGTCGGGCCCGTCCATGATCGGCAGGGCGCGCGCGAGCCGGTACATCCCCTCCAGCGGCATGTCGGTCGAGTAGCCGAGCGCGCCGTGGATCTGCAGGGCGCGATCGACGACGTCGTGGAGCGCCCGCGAGACGAAGACCTTCGCCGCCGCGATCTCGGCGCGCGCGCCGGCGGACCCCTGGCGGTCGGTCGCCCATGCGGCCTTCATCACGAGCAGGCGCGCGGCCTCCATCTGGATCACCGAGTCGGCGATCCAGTTCTGCACCGTCTGCTTCTCGGCCAGGACCGAGCCGTGCGCGAACCGTGACACGGCTCGCTCGCAGAGCATGTCGAACGCGCGCCGCATCTGCCCCAGGTAGCGCATGCAGTGGTGCAGCCGTCCCGGGCCGAGCCGCTTCTGCGCGATCACGAACCCCTCGCCCTCCCCGCCGAGCAGCGCGTCGCCCGCGACCCGGCACGCCTCATAGAGGATCTCCGCGTGCCGCGCGTCGCCGAACATCCCGGCCACTTCGCGCACGATCCGCACACCCGGCGTGCCCTCCGGGACGAGGAACATCGACGCGCGGCGGTGCGGCTCGGCATCGGGATCGGTGACGGCCATCACGATCAGAAAGGCGGCGATCGACGCGTTGGAGGTGAACCACTTGTGGCCGTCGATCCTCCAGCCGTCGCCGTCGCGCACGGCGCGCGTCGCGAGCAGCGTCGGGTCGCTCCCCGCGCCGGGCTCGGTCATCGAGAAGGCGCTTCGGATCTCGCCGTCCAGCAGCGGCTGCAGGTAGCGCGCCTTCTGCTCGGCGGTGCCGTACATCGCGATGATCTCGGCGTTGCCGGTGTCGGGAGCCTGGCAGCCGAAGACCTCGGGCGCGTGCCGCGTCCGCCCGATGATCTCGTTCATCTGCGCGAGCCGCACCTGCCCGAAGCCCCGGCCTCCCAGCTCCGGCCCGAGGTGGCACGCCCACAGCCCGCGCTCCTTCACCGCCGCCTTCATCGGCTCGGTGAGACGCCGGAGCTGATCGGGTTCCAGATCGAGCGTTTCCAGCGGCTCGACTTCCTCGCGGACGAACGTCCGCATCCATTCGAGTTGCGGCTCGAAGTCCTCGTCGCCGGCGAAGTCCCAGGCCATGGGCTCCCGACGCTACGGGAGCGGATTCGGCGCGTCCAGCGACCCGGCGCCGGCCGCGCGCTGGCGAACCGCTTCGAACAGCGCGATGGCGGTGGAGGCGGCCGCGTTCAGGCTGTCGGCGTCGCCCGGCATCGGGATGACCGCGCGCTCGTCGGAAGCGGCGAGCAGCGCCTCGCCCAACCCGTACTGCTCGCTTCCGACCGCGATCGCGACCGGCGGCCGGAGGTCGACCTCCCACAAGGGCCGGTCCGCGCCGGGCGTCGAGGCCACGAGCCGCAGGCCCGCCGCCCGAAGCCACGCGGCGCACTCCTCGACGCTTCCCACGCCGATCGGGATCGAGAACACCATCCCCACCGAGGAGCGCACGACGTTGGGGTTGAACACGTCGGTCACCGGGTCCGCCACGACGACCGCACCGGCGCCCGCCGCGCAGGCCGTGCGGAGCATCGCGCCGAGGTTGCCCGGCTTCTCGATCCCCTCCAGGACGAGCACGAGCGTCGGCGCGGCCGGCAGGCGGCCGAGCGACACGTCGAAGGTCGCCGCGACCGCGAACAGCCCCTCGGGCCGGTCGCGGTAGGAGAGCTTGCCGAACACGCGCCGGGTCACCTCGGTCGCGGCGGCGCCCCGCGCGACCGCGCGCTCCACCAGCGCGGGCTCGTTGCCCTTTAGGTAGAGGTCGGGACAGAAGAAGATGGTTTCGATCGCGACGCCGGCGTCGAGCGCGCGCCTCAGCTCGCGGTAGCCCTCGACCGCGAACCGACCGGCGGCCGCGCGCGCCCGCCGGTCGTGGACAAGCTTCGCCGCGGCCTTGACGCGCTCGTTGGTCGGCGAGGTGATCATCGGAACGCGGGCAGGACCTCGCGCGCGAACAGCTCGGTGCCGGCCGTGACGTCGGCGCGCCCGAAGTGGCACACGACGTGATCCACCCCGACCGCCTCGTATTCCTTCAGGCGCCCGATCACCTGCTCGGGCTCGCCCGCGATCGCCACCTCGCCGTAGAGCCGCACGTTGCGCAGCGCTGAGGCGCGCGCTCGCTCGACCCGCGCGCGCGCCCGCTCGGCGTCGGCGTCGATCCAGACCGGCACGTAGATCGAGGTGCGCGCGTCGCCGCCCAGCTCGCGCACCGTCCGCGCGCGCGCGGCGACGTCCTCCGGCGTCAGCAGCGGCGCGTTCCACACGTCGGCGTGCTCGGCCGCGACGGCCAGGAGAGACCGGCCCTTTCCGCCCACCCAGACCGGCATGCGCCCGCGCACCGGCTTCGGGCAGTCGGCCGTACCGTCGCACGAGTAGAAGCGACCCCCGAACGGCCGCCCCGCCCACATCGCCTCGATCACCGACAGGGCCTCGCCGAGCCGCGCGGCGCGCTCGGCCGACTCCAGCCACGGGTAGCCGTAGGAACGGAATTCGGCCGCGTAGCCGCCCGCGCCGATCCCGAGGATCAGCCGCCCGCCGCAGAGGTGATCGAGCGTCGCCGCGGCGTTGGCGAGCCAGGCCGGGTTCCGAAAACCCTCCGCCAGGACGAGCGGCCCGACGCTGATCCGCTCGGTCCGCGCCGCGATCGCCGTCAACGTCGTCCAGCCCTCGTATGCGGGCTCGCCCGGGGGGACCGCGATCACGCGCAGGTGGTCCTCGACCCAGACAGAGTCGAAGCCGAGCGACTCGGCCAGGAGCGCGTGCGCGAGCACGTCGTCGAAGCGCGCTCCCTCCTGCGGGACGAGGACGCCGAACTTCACGCGGCGCGCTCCGCGGCTCGCACGACGGCGATCGCGCAGTCGTCGGCGGTGATGCCGGCGGTCTCGTCGGGCTGGCTCACGTCGCCGGCGCCGAGCACGGCGGCCGCGCGAGCGCGCACGTCGTCGCGGTCCGCGGCCTGCCCGCCCTCCAACGCGGCGGCCATGCGATCCATCACGTCCGGGGGCGACAGGTGCATGTCGCCGGCCATCATCGCCCGCGCGATCGTCCCGCCCGCATCGACCGCCACCCCCGCCCGCACGAGCTTCTTGCCCTTGTGGTTCGCGAAGCCGACGCGCGTCCCCGGCGGGGCGGCGCCGCGGAATCGCTCGGACGAAACGCGGCGAACCCAGTCGTCCGCGCTCACGGTCGCGACGAAGCCCTCGACGCCGGCCTCCTCCTCCGGCGTGAAGCCGCGCGCGACGAGGTCCATCCCCGCGGCCTTCGCCTCGCGAACGATCGCGTCACGCAGCTCCTCGTAGGGCAAGTCCGAGCCGCGCAGCTCGGCCGGGGCGCACAGGTACGCGAGCGGGTCGGACACGTCCTTGTCGGCGAACTTCTCCTCGGGCGGGTGCGCGACGGCCGCGTAGGTCGCAAGGTCCGGCGGGCGCAAGTTGAAGAAGCCGCCGACGACCTTCGTGCCGAGCACGCTCTGGCTGATGAGCGTCCCGAGCTTGCGCCCCCGCCAGCGGATGTCACTGGAGCCCTCGAACGCCGCCTCGCCCAGCCCGACCGCGTCGAGCGCGCCGCGCATGACCGGCCGATGCGCGTCGAGCGCCTCGTCCAGCGTCGCGAAGGCGTCGTCGGGAAGGAAGAAGGACAGCAACGACACCGCATCGGTGTCGTAGAAGGCGGTCCCGCCGCCCCAGATCGGCCGGCGGAAGACGTCGACGCCCCGTTCGCGAGCGGCCTCCAGGTCGAGCACCGCGTCGACGTCCTCGAACCAGCCGATCTGAAAGTGACCGCGACCGAACATCCCCGTCATGAGCATCGGCGTGCCCGCGCTCACCACGGCCGCGGCGAGCATCGGCATGCGGCCGAAGGCGACCGGCGCGTCCATCGCGCCCGCGTCGACGTGGAACCAGCTCACGCCGAGACGACTCGCTCGAAGCCGGCGGCCGCGACGCCGTGGGCCACGAGCACCTCGCGCACCGCCCACTCGCACCGCACCAAAAGATCCTCGGTCGCGCAGTACTTGCGGATCATCTCGATCGCGCGGGCCGCGTGCTCCTCGTCGGTGTCGACGTGCATGAAGAAGAACTCCAGGTCCTGCTCGGCGACGCCGTAGCGGTCGCGGTAGATCGAGCCGAGGAACCCCATCGTGCGGGTGCGCGCCTCGATGCCGTAGGACAGAGCGGCCAGCCCGACGACGAAGTGCTCGTCGCGGCAGATGCGAAGGATGCGCTCGACCCACTCCTTGCTCTCGGGCATGGGTTCCACATCGAACGGGTCCGGGATCTCGGCGCCGAGCGCGCGGCCGAACCGCGCGACGAGTTGTGCGTGATCGCGAGCCGGGTCCCCCTCGCCGTGCTCTTCCAACAGGTTCTCCAGCATCAGCTCGCGCACGTCGCGCGGCTCGGCCGCGGCGTAGACGGCCGCGACGCAGCGCTTGAACTGGTCCACCTGGTAGCAGTACGAGACGCCGAAGCGCGCGAGCTTCTCCCGCGGCACGCGCCCGTCGGCGAACGTGCGCATGAAGGGGCGCTCTTCGAACCACTCGGAGTTCATCACGGCCTCGAGCCGCTTCACGACCTCGTCGGGGTCAAGGTTCATCTCGATCCTCCCGGTCCATGCGGGCGATGATTGCACGCCGGGCGCGCGCGTTGCTAGCGTCGGGCCGCTCGCGCCGCTTTGGGTCGCGATCTTCGATCAGGGAGGTACTTCATGGGCTTGCTCGATGGACGCGTCGCCGTCGTCACCGGATCCGGCCGGGGAATCGGCCGGGACATCGCGCTGGAGCTTGCCCGGCAGGGCGCGAAGCTCGTCATCAACGACGCGGGCGTGGACGTCGACGGGCGTGGCGGCTCGGAGGACCCTGCGGCGCAGGTGTGCAAGGAGATCGAGCAGCTCGGCGGCGACGCCGTTCCCAACTACGGCGACGTTTCCAAGTGGGCCGAAGCGGAGGGCATCGTCACCACCGCGGTCGATTCCTTCGGCACCATCGACATCCTCGTCAACAACGCCGGCATCCTTCGCGACAAGTCGCTGGTGAAGATGGAGGAAGCCGAGTTCGACGCGGTGATCGCCGTCCACCTGAAGGGCACCTTCAACGTCACCCGGCACGCGGCGCCGATCATGAAGGAGAAGGGCTACGGGCGGATCGTCAACATCACGTCCTCGGCCGGCCTGCGCGGCAACTTCGGCCAGACCAACTACAGCGCCGCGAAAGCCGGGATCGCCGGCATGACCCTCACCTGGGCGATCGAGCTGGCGAAGTACGGAGTCACCGTGAACGCCTACGCGCCGAGCGGCGTCACGCGCATGACGACCGGCCTGCTGCCCGGCGCCGAGAACAAGATCCCGCCGCAGATGGACCCCAAGCACAACGGACCGATGATCGCCTTCCTCGCCTCGGAGAAGGCCGCGCACGTCAACGGGCAGGTGCTCGGGCGGCGCGGCTACACGTTCACGATCTTCCAGCAGTACGGGATCAAGGCCGGCATCTTCCAGCCCGACGGCTGGACGGCCGAGCAGATCGCCGCGAACTTCGACGCGGTGCTCGGCCAGCACATGACGGCGCCCGGGATGGACATCAAGCTCAACAAGCCGGGCGAGAAGAAGGGCTGAGGTGGTCGAGATCACCTACGTCGAGGAGATCGACGTCGCCGCGTCTCCCGAGGCCGTCTTCGACCACCGGCTCGACTTCGAGAACCTCCCGGCGGTGAACCCGAACGTGGCGAACCTCAGCCGCACCGACGGCGGCTCGGCGCCGGGACCCGGCGCGACCTACGCGTTCGACACGACCATCCCCGGCATGGGCACGATCCCGACGACGCTCACCGTCGTCGAGGCGAAGCGCCCGGCGCTGATCGTGAACGAGATGGAGGCGGGCCTGCGCGCGCGCGAGGTCACGACGTTCTCGCCGGCCGGCGAGGGCACCCACGTTCGTTTCGAGGTCACGATCTTCGCGCCCGACGAGGTGGACGAAGCCGGCAAGGCATTCATCGCGGAGTCCGGCTCCAAACAGGTGCGCGCCGAGCTGGAGCACATGAAGAAGGCGCTGGAGGTCTGATGGGCCGTCTCGACGGCAAGGTCGCCATCATCACCGGCGCCGGACAGGGCATCGGCCGCGCCTACGCGACACGCTTCGCCGAAGAAGGCGCTCGCGTCGCGGTCGCCGACATCAACGACGACAACGCGCGCGCGGTGGCCGAGCGCATCGGCGAGGCCGCGATCCCGGTGCACGTGGACGTGTCCGACGAGGGCTCGGCCAAGGCGATGGCCTCGGCGGTCGTGGACCGCTGGGAGCGCGTCGACGTCCTGGTCAACAACGCGGCGATCTACTACGACCTCGACCAGAAGGACTTCTCGCTGGACTACCTCAAGCGGATCATCGACGTGAACATGCTCGGGCCCTGGCTGTGCGCGCGCGCCGTCCTGCCGGCGATGCGGGCGCAAGGCTCGGGCCGGATCATCAACCAGTCCTCGGGTGCGGCGTGGATGTACGCGATGGCCGGGTACCTGATGAAACCCGACTCGCTCGAGCTGCCGTCGTTCCACTACTCGGTGTCCAAGGCCGGCGTGAACGCCTTCACGCACTTCATGGCCGCAGCGCTCGGCCAGTTCGGGATCACCGTCAACGCGATCGCGCCGGGCGTGACGATGACCGAGGCGACCAAGAAGCACGTTCCCGAGCAGATGCGCGGGATGATCTCGATGATGACCGCGCTGCGCCGCACGCTCCAGCCCGAAGAAATCGCGGCGGCCGCGGTGTTCCTGGCCTCGGACGAGTCGGCGGCGATCACCGGCCAGGTGATCCCGGTGGACGCCGGCGCCGTGATGCTGGGATGAGCGAGGTCACGCCGATCCCCGACGAGTTCGCGCCGCCGTTCCACCGCGCGCTGAAGATCCGGATGGGCCTCGGCGCGGCCGGCGAGGGCGTCGCCTGGGTCGACGTCGACCCCGAAGTTCACTACGGCAACCGCTGGGTTCACGGCGGGCTCGCCGGCGCGCTCGCCGACATTGCCAGCGGGGTCGCGATCGCGCGCGCGATCGGCAACCCCGAGTCCGCCATCGACGGCACCATCGACCTCAAGATCAACTTCCTGCGCAAGGTCGTCGAGGGCGACCTCACCGCAACCGCCACGATCCTTCACCTCGGCCGGCGCGTCGCGGTGACCGAGGTCGCGATGACGAGCGGCGGTACCCTCGTCGCGAAAGCGGTCGCGACCTTCATGCTCCGCCGGCCCGAGCCCGGCGACGCCGCGGCGGAGGCGCTGCGCTCGTCCGAAGACGCGTGAAGGTCCTCACCTGGAACGTCAACTCGCTGCGGACCCGTCTGCCGCGCCTGCTGGCGTTGCTCGAGCGGGAAGCCCCCGACGTCGCGCTCATCCAAGAGGTGAAGATGCTGGAGGAGGAGATCCCCTACGACCGGCTCGCGGCGGCCGGCTATTCGGCGCTCGTGAACGGGCAGCGCACCTACAACGGCGTCGCCATCCTCTCGCGCCACCACGGCGAGGAGATCGCGCGGGCGTTCCCGGGCGACCCGGTCCCGGAGGAAGCGCGCGTCCTCGCCGCGCGCGTCGGCGGCCTGACGATCGTCTGCGTCTACGTGATCAACGGGCAGAGCGCCGGCTCGCCCGCCTACGAGCGCAAGCTGGTCCAGCTCCGCTCGCTTCGCGACTGGATCACGAGCACGTTCGACCTGGAGCAGCCGGTGCTCGTCGGCGGGGACTTCAACCTCGCACCCGACGACCGCGACGTGTGGGACCCCGCCGGGTGGAAGGGCCACACGCACGCGACCGAGCCCGAGCGGGCGGAGTTCCGCGCGCTGCTCGACCTGGGGTTCGCGGACCTGTTCCGCTTGCACCACGACGAGGGCGGCGTTTTTTCGTGGTGGGACTACCGGCAGGGCGCGTTCCACAAGCGCGAGGGACTGCGCATCGACCTGCTGCTGGGAACCGAGCCGCTCGCCCGCCGCTGCACCGAGGTCCGGATCGACCGCAACGAACGCAAGCCGAGCGCCGGCGAGGGCGCGCCCAGCGACCATGCGCCCGTGATCGCCACCTTCGACGACTGAGCATTTCGCTGGCAGTGCGCGCGCTGGCTAGCATCGACGCATGACCACACTCACCGCAGGAGACAAGGCGCCCGCGTTCACGCTGCTCGATCAGACCGGCGCGACGGTCTCGCTGTCGAGCCTCAAGGGCGGGAAGGTCCTCATCTACTTCTATCCGAAGGCAGACGCCCGGGTGCGCCAAGCAGTCGTGCTCGGTGCGCGACAACCGCGCCGCGCTGGCCGAGGCAGGCATCACCGCGTTCGGGATCAGCCCTGACAAGCCCGCGAAGCAGGCGAAGTTCGACGAGAAGTACGACCTCGGCTTCTCGTTGCTGTCCGATCCCGACCACGCCGTAGCCGAGGCCTTCGGCGTCTGGGGCGAGAAGAAGTTCATGGGCAAGACCTACATGGGGATCGTCCGATCGTCGTTCCTGATCGACGAGAAGGGCCGCATCGCGGCCGCGTGGTCGCCGGTCAAGCCCGACGACACCGTCCCCAACGCCCTCGGCGCAGCCGCTCGGTAGGCGCGCGGTTAGCGCGCGAGCCGGTAGGCGTGGCCGGGCTTGATCTCGAGGTTCAGGTAGCGCCCCTTCGACTCCGCATCCATGAGAGCCCGGTGCGTCTCGGGAGACACGGCCGAGTAGACGTACACGCCACCGTTCAGGAACCGGACGTGCAGCTCGCGCCGTGCGGCGTCGTAGCCGATCGCCTCGATGCTCGAGGAGTCGACCGGGACCAGCTCGGGAACGCCCATTCCGCCTTCGGGTCAGTGTAGAAGCGAATCGTGAGAGGGGATCAGCTTGAAGACCCGTCTTCACTCGACCGGCGTAGTCCCGTGAGGCCGGGCGAAGTTGTAGTGCATGAAGTGAAGGCATGAATCGGGTTCATGCTTTCTCTTGAGATCCGCCCACGGCCTTGTCAATGATCTCTTTCCCTTTGTCGGTAAGAGTCCACCCCTTCGGGCCGGAAACAACCTCGCCGCGCTTACGCATGGTGTCGAGCATTGCGCTGATCCCGTTCGTTATCTGCTCTGACCGTCCGTGCGCCTGGAAAGCGTCCCGGATTGCGGCAGGCTTGAGCGGTTTCCCGGCGGCAAGAGAGGCCAGGATTGCTGCCCTTCGCGTGGACTTCGACCAGTCAGGCTTCCCGTACAGGGGGGTGGAAGACGCCTCCTCCACAACCTGTTCACCTATCAGGTCGTCGAGCGGCTCGATCAACTCGTCCAGCTTTTCGATCTTACTTGAGAGTTCATCGCACTGGCGCTGTAGAGTTGCCCGCTGAGATAGGAGCTTCGTACGTTCCGTTCGGGCGGCTTCACGAAAGACGGGCGAGAGTTCACTCATAGTGGCCTACTCCTATCATCTATGGAGAGTGGATGCAAGGGGTTGTAGGAGGCGGTAGTGGGTGTATACTGACACCAAGCCCCCGTAGCTCAGCGGATAGAGCGCGTTTCTGACGAAAATCGAGGCCGCAGGTTCGACTCCTGCCGGGGGCGCTACTGGAAGACTTTCCCTCTTGCCAAGGCGGCTGAGGTTAGCAACAATGGTCGCGTCAGAAACGCGCTCAGGATTACCCTGAGTGAGGCTTCGAGGAGTTTGGGGCTAGGCCGCTGGAGACGGGCCGAAGCCCCTTTCTCTTTGTCCAGTTGCTGAGTCCAGTTGCTGACTCCAGCGTGCACGGGCCGCCTTCTTGGCGATTTCCGGCCGACGCTTGGGGCGGATGGCTTCTCCGCGCGTGCTTGCCGCCCTTGAGTCCCTTACGCACAAGCGCGACAGCCGCAGGGTCTTCCCCGCGTCAGGATCGGGTTCGCCCTCGCCATGAAGCCACGGCGGAATCGAGAGTGCAAGAGCGGTCACATGTACTTCAAACTGACCCACTACCCCGGAGTGGATGGTCTTGACGAATCGAACGTATGTTCGATAGAGTTGTCCTCCTTCGAGGAGGGGCGTCGGGGTGGGGCGGCACGCGCGTTTCGGGTACGAGCCTGCGGAAACGCGCTGGTTGCCGGTGGTTTCGGCCCTGGCGGAGCTACTCCCGGAGGGCGGAATCAGGCGGGGCGCCACGGTCGGCGTCGCGGGATCGACTTCCCTGGCCCTCGCGGTCGGCGCGCGCGCCTCGGCGAGGGGATCCTGGTGCGCGGCCGTCGGCGCGCGCGCGCTCGGCCTGCTGTCGGTGGCAGAGCTGGGCTACGACACGGCACGCTTCGTCCTGATCGACGCGCGCGAGCCCCTCGCCTGGGCGCGCGCGGTCGCCGCGCTGGTCGACCCCTGCGACGTCGTGCTGGCCTGGCCACCCGCGTCGCTCGGCCTCAAGCATGCCGAGCAGGTTCGCGCGCGAGCCCGCGAGCGCGACGCCGTCCTGGTCGTCGCCGGCCGGTGGCCGGGACGGACCGACCTGATGCTCACCGTGACGCGCGCCACCTGGATCGGGATCGATCGGGGCGCAGGCCGCCTGCGCGCGCGGCGCGTCGAGGTCGAGGTGACCGGACGGGGCGCCGCCTCGCTGGGACGGCGCGGCGTGCTGTGGCTCCCCGGCCCGGACGGCGAGATCGAGCTGGCCGAGCGTGACGACGTCCACGCGGCGCAGGCAGCGAGGTAGGCGATGGCGGTGCGCACGCTCGTCGTCTGGTGCCCCCGCTTCCCGGCCGGGGAGGACCCCGCGCTCGCCGTGCGCGCGTTCGAGCCGGTCGTCGTCGCGCTCGAAGCGATCGTCCCGGCCGTCGTCGTCGAGCGACCGGGCCTTGCCGCGTTCGCCGCGCGCGGACCCGCGCGCTTCTACGGCGGCGAGGAGGCGCTCGCCCGTCGCGTGGCCGAGACGGTGCGGGAGGCGGGGGCCGAATGCCGCGTCGGGATCGCAGGCGGGTTGTTCGCAGCCGAGCAGGCCGCCCGGCGCGGGTCGATCGTCGGCGCCCACGAGACGACCGCATTCCTGTCGGCGCTGCCCGTCGACGTGCTCGACGACGAAGATCTCAGCGAGGAGCTGCGCCGCCTCGGGCTCGCGACGCTCGGCGACCTCGCCGCGCTCCCCGCCCCGGCCGTCGCGGACCGATTCGGCGATCGGGGGACGCGCGCGCACCGGCTCGCGCGCGGGCTCGACGAGGCGCCCCTGATCGCGCGCGAACCGCCCCCCGACTGGTCGATGACGATGGACCTGGACCCGCCGGCCGACCGGATCGACACCGTCGCGTTCGCCGCGCGCAGCCTGACCGCCGAGTTCGTGGCTCGCCTCGCCGCTCGCGGCCTCACCTGCGCGCAAGTCGTGATCGAAGCCGAGACGACAGCGGGCGAGCAGCTCTCGCGCCGCTGGCGCACCGAGGGCCTCGCGTCCGCGACGCTGACCGAACGCGTGCGCTGGCAGCTCGACGCGTGGGTGACCGCGCGCGCCTCGCGCGCGCCGCACGGCGAAGTCGGCGGCTTGCGGGTGCTGCGCCTGACGCCCGACGGGCTGCACGCCGACCACGGCCGGCAGCTCGCGCTGACCGACGAGCACGCCGTCCGGGACGAGCAGATGGAGCTGGTGCTCGCCCGCCTCCAGGGCATGCTCGGGGAGGAGGCGGTGGCGACCCCGGTGTTCCTCGGGGGACGCACCTCGCACGATCGCGAGCGCTTGGCGCCATGGGGGCACGCCCGCCCGAGCGCGCCCGGCAGCCCGTCGCGCGCCGGGCGATCACGCGCGGCCCGGCGCGCGCGGCGTGGCGAGCCGGAACCGTCCTGGCCGGGGATGCTTCCCGCTCCCTCGCCGGCGACGCTGTATCGCACGCCGCGGCGCGCCGAGGTACATGACGCCTCAGGCGCGCGCGTCGAGGTGAACGAGCGCGGCGAGCCGACCGCCGACCCGGCGCGCATCTCGGTCGAGGGAGGCCCCTTGGTCCAGATCGCCGCGTGGGCCGGGCCGTGGCCGCTGTGCGAGCGCTGGTGGGACCTGCGCGCGCGGCGGTGGTGCGCGCGCATGCAGCTCCTCACCGCCGACGGCCGCGGGTTGCTCGCGAGCGTGCAGGGCGGCCGATGGCTGCTGGAAGGAGTGTACGACTGATGGGTTTCGGCAACCCGCCGATCCCCTGGCGCGAGTTCGAGCGCCGCCTGGACGGCCGCCCGGAGCCCGAGGCGCCCGGGGGCGACACCGACGGCGCGGCATGGTCGCGCAAGCGCCGGCCGTACCGGCCGCCCGCCGGCACCATCGCGCCCGCACGGCCGGGCGTCCCCTACGCCGAGCTGCACTGCCACTCGAACTTCAGCTTCCTGGACGGCGCCTCTCCTCCCGAGGAGCTTGCCGAAGAGGCCGCGCGGCTCGGGCTGTCGGCGATCGCGCTCACCGATCACGACGGCTTCTACGGGGTGGTGCGCTTCGTCGAAGCCGCGCGCGCGGTCGGGATCCCGACGGTGTTCGGGGCCGAGCTGACGCTGGACTTGCCGCGGCCGCACGCGGGCGAGCCCGACCCCGGCGGGAGCCACCTCGTCGTGCTCGCCCGCGACCCGGAGGGCTACGCGCGCCTGTCGCGCACGATCGCCGGCGCGCACATGCGCGGCGGCGAGAAAGGCCGCCCGACCCTGAGCCTGGACGATCTCGCCGATGCGCACCGCGGGCGCTGGGTCGTGCTGACCGGATGCCGCAAAGGGACCGTGCCCCAAGCCCTGATGCGCGACGGTCCCGCTGCGGCCGGACGCGAGCTGCACAACCTGGTGCGCGTCTTCGGGCGCGACAACGTCGCCGTCGAGCTGTGGGACCACGGCGAGCCGCTCGATTCCGAGCGCAACGACGCGCTCGCCGAGCTGGGCGCGCGCGCGGACCTGCGCGTGATCGCGACCAACAACGCCCACTACGCGAGTCCCGCGCGATTCCCGGTCGCCTCCGCGCTCGCGGCGATCCGCGCACGCCGCTCGCTTGCGGACATGGACGGGTGGCTGCCGCCGGCCGGCACGCGCCATCTGCGCTCGGGCGACGAACAGGCGCGCCGGTTCGCGCGCTATCCGGGCGCCGTCGAAGCCGCCGACGCGCTCGGGCGCGAGTGCGCGTTCGACCTGTCACTGGTCGCGCCGGGCCTGCCCCGCTATCCGGTGCCCGACGGCCACACCGAGATGAGCTGGCTCCGCCACCTGACGGCCGAAGGCGCGCGCCGGCGCTACGGACCGCCCGAGGCCGAGCGCGCGCCCGGCGCGTACGCGCAGATCGAGCACGAGCTGGCCGTGATCGAATCGCTCGGCTTCCCCGGCTACTTCCTGATCGTCTGGGACATCGTCGAGTTCTGCCGGCGCAACGACATCTACTGTCAGGGGCGCGGCTCGGCCGCCAACTCCGCCGTCTGCTACGCGCTCGGGATCACGTGCGTCGACGCGGTGTCGCTCGGCCTTCTGTTCGAGCGGTTCCTGTCGCCCGCGCGCGACGGCTACCCCGACATCGACCTGGACATCGAAGCCGGCCGGCGCGAAGAGGCGATCCAGTACGTCTACGGTCGCTACGGACGGCAGAACGCCGCGCAGGTCGCCAACGTCATCAGCTACCGCCCGCGCTTCGCCGTCCGCGACCTCGGCCGCGCGTTCGGCCACCCGCCCGACCGGCTCGACGCGTGGTCGCGCGCGATCGACCGCGACGCCACCTCGAACGTGCCGGAGATCCCCGGCCAGGTTCGCGCGTTCGCCGAATCCGTCCGTGGTTTTCCGCGCCACCTCGGCATCCACTCGGGCGGCATGGTGATCTGCGACCGGCCGGTGATCGACGTCGTTCCCACCGAATGGGCGCGCAAGGAAAACCGCAGCGTCATCCAGTGGGACAAGGACGATTGCGCCGCGGTCGGCCTGGTCAAGTTCGACCTGCTCGGGCTCGGGATGCTCTCGGCGCTGCACCTGTGCGTGGATCTCGTGCGCACCCACCACGGCGTCGAGGTCGACCTCGCGCTGCTCCCTCAGGAGGATGAGGTCTACGAGATGCTCTGTCGCGCCGACACCGTCGGGGTCTTCCAGGTCGAGTCGCGCGCGCAGATGGCGACGCTGCCGCGCCTTCGCCCGCGCACCTTCTACGACATCGTCGTCGAGGTCGCGTTGATCCGCCCCGGCCCGATCCAAGGCGGCGCCGTCCACCCCTACCTCAAGCGCCGTAACGGGCAGGAGCCCGTGCGCTACACCCACCCGGTGCTCGAGCCGGCGCTGCGCAAGACGCTCGGCGTCCCGCTGTTCCAGGAACAGCTCATGCAGATGGCGATCGACGCGGCCGGCTTCACTCCGGCCGAGTCCGACCAGTTGCGCCAGGCGATGGGCTCGAAGCGCTCGGCCGAGCGGATGGAGCGCCTTCGCGGGCGGCTCTACGAGGGGATGGCCGCGCGCGGCGTCACCGGCGCGGCGGCCGACACCGTCTACACCCAGATCGCCGCCTTCGCAGACTTCGGCTTTCCCGAAAGCCACGCCGCCTCCTTCGCCTACCTGGTGTATTCGAGCGCGTGGCTGAAGCTGCACTACCCGGCCGCGTTCTGCGCCTCGCTGCTGAACGCGCAACCGATGGGGTTCTGGTCGCCGGCTTCGCTCGTGGCCGACGCGCGCCGGCACGGCGTGGTCGTACACGGGCCCGACGTCAACGCGAGCGCCGCGGCCGCTGCGCTGGAGCCCGACGCGGCAAGCGAGAGCGGCTTCGCGGTACGCGTAGGCATCGGGTCGGTGCGCAACGTCGGCGACGCGCTCGCCGAGCGGATCGCGGAAGGCCGCCCGTACGCGAGCATCGAGGACCTGGTGCGCCGCACGGACGCCGGGCGAGCGGCGGTGAGCGCGCTGGCGACCGCCGGCGCGTTCGGACGCCTCACACCCGAGCGGCGTCCCGCCGTTTGGACGGCCGGCGCCGTCGCGCACGCGCGGCCCGGGACGCTGCCCGGGATCGTCACCGGCGCCGAGCCGCCGCCCCTGCCGCGCATGTCGCCGATCGACGTCGTCGCCTCGGACCTGTGGGCGACCGGCATCACCACCGCCGAGCACCCCATCGCCTTCGCGCGCGCGCGCCTGGACGAGATCGGCGCCGCACCCATCGCATCGCTGGGCGAGATCCCAAGCGGCCGCCGCGTGAGCGTCGGCGGCGTGGTCACCCACCGCCAGCGGCCCTCGACCGCCAACGGCACCGTGTTCCTGTCGCTCGAGGACGAGACCGGCTTGCTGAACGTGATCTGTCCGCGCGGGATGTGGCTGCGCTACCGGCGCGTCGGCCGCAGCGCGCCGTCGCTGCTCGTTCGCGGGCGGCTCGAACACAAAGAAGGCGCGATCAACCTGGTCGCCGAGCGCCTGGAAACGCTGTCGCTCGCGACGCCCGCCGTCCGGTCACGCGACTTTCGCTGAACGCGGGCGGACCCGAGCCTCCGGAATGACGAAGGGCTCGCCCAGAGGCGGCATGTGGCGCCCACGGATCGGGTGGGAGAGAATCCCCTCATCCGGACAAGAAAGGGGGAGCGAGTCATGGGCAGGATCAGGCCGCACCTGTGGTTCGACAAGGAGGCTCGCGAAGCCGCCGAGTACTACGTTGCGACGTTCCCCAACTCCACGATCACCGACACCCACACCCTCCACGACACGCCGTCGGGAGACGCTGAGGTCGTTTCGTTCGAGCTGTTCGGTCAGGGGTTCATCGCGATCAGCGCCGGGCCGCTGTTCACGTTCACGCCCGCGGTGTCGTTCCTCGTCTCCTGCGCGACCGACGCCGAGGTCGACGAGTACTGGAGGCAGCTCGCCGACGGCGGCACCGCGCTCATGCCGCTCGGCTCGAATCCGTTCAGCGACCACTACGGCTGGACCCAGGACCGCTACGGGCTGTCGTGGCAAGTCATGCTCGCGAGCGGCCGCGAGATCCCGCAGCGCATCACGCCGACGCTGATGTTCGTCGGGGACGTGTGCGGCAAGGCCGAGGAGGCGCTCCGGTACTACACGTCGGTCTTCCCCAAGTCGGAGGTCGGCGAGATCGCTCGCTACGGGCCCGGCGAAGAACCGGACCGACAGGAGACGGTCAAGCACGGCGCCTTCACGCTCGCCGGCCAGCACTTCGCAGCGATGGATAGCGCCCGCGCCCACGACTTCACCTTCAACGAGGCCGTGTCGCTGCTCGTGGACTGCGAGACGCAGGATGAGATCGACCGCTACTGGGAGGCGCTTTCGGCCGTTCCCGAAGCCGAGCAGTGCGGATGGCTCAAGGACCGCTACGGGCTCTCGTGGCAGATCGTGCCGGCCGCGATGGACGAGATGATGCGTCGCGGCTCGAAGGAGCAGATGGCGCGCGTCACCAAGGCGTTCCTCGCGATGCACAAGCTCGACGTCGCGGAGCTGCAGAAGGCATACGACGGGCGATGAGAGCCCGCCGGTCAAAGGAGGTCACATGGCGTACGCCGGTCCGCGGGAAACGTTGAAGCCGTCCATCGCGCGCGCGCTGCATCGTGTCATCGAGCCGGTGCACGCGGCGGTCTACTTCCAGCCCGAATCGAAGTCCTCCTATGAGGCGATCGGGCTCAAGGGCTATTGGATGGGGTACTTCGCGTCGCGCGCGGGCGCGATGGGGCCGGTCCCTCCCGAGATGGTGATCGCGACCTTCTACAACTTCGCGCCGCGGAAGGTGCGGCGCGCGATCCCCGACGCGTGGCGGTTCTGTTCGGTCGATCGGGTGCTGGAGACGCGGCTCGACGTCGCGCGCATCGCGATGGAGCGGCTCGTTGCGGACGCCGACGTCTCCGAAGCCGCGACGCTCGCGGAGACGGCGGCGCGTGCCGCACCGGCCGAAGGCCGGGCGCTCTTCGCCGCGCACGCCGCGCTGGCGTGGCCGGACCCGCCGATTCTCCGGCTGTGGCACGCGACGACCTTGCTGCGCGAGCACCGCGGGGACGGGCACAACACGGCGTTGCTCGCTGAGGGCATCGACGGGCTCGAGGCCCACCTCATGCACGCGGCCGCGGGATTGATCGACCCCGCCCGGCAACGGGACTACCGGGGATGGAGCGAGGACGAGTGGGACGCGGCCGCCGAGCGGCTGCGCGCGCGCGGGTTGCTCGACGCCGGCGGCGCGTTCACCGAGGCCGGGGCCGCGCTCAAGCAGCACGTCGAGGACCGAACCGACTCATTGGCGTCGCAGCCCTACGAAGCCATCGGCGAGCCGGGATGCGAGCGGCTCGTCGAACTGCTCGCCCCCTTCGCCGGCGGGATCCCATACCCGAACCCGATCGGCCTGACGCCGCGCTGAGCAGCCAGAAGCCGTCGGCGCCCCGGTGCTCGAACGCATGGAAGCGCTTCGCGATCTTGCTTGACCCTTCGTGCGGTGGGGGTCATACTGCGTATGACATGAACCGCGCGTCCAAGGTGCTCGCCGTTTCTCTTCCGCCTGAATCCGCCAAGGACTTCGAGCAGATAGCCCGCGAAGAGGGGCGCAACAAGAGCGAACTCTTCCGCGAGATGTTGCGCGTCTACCGCGTGTGGCGGGAAACCCAACGGTTCGAGTCGCTTCAAAGGGAGTCCGCAGCCATCGTGCGCGAGAAGGGGATCAAGAGCGAGAGGGACGTCGAACGTCTGATCCAGGAATTCAGACGTGAGAATCGTCCTTGACACCAACGTTCTGATCTCGGCGATTCTCTTCCCCGGCGGCCCTCCAGAGGACGTCTTGCGGCTGGCGATCGAAGGCCGGGTCGAACTCGTGACCTCGGCAACGCTGCTCACCGAATACGCGCGCGTGCTCACCGAGAAGTTCGGTCACTCCGAAGGCCAAGCGAGCGAACGGGTACGCCGCATCGTTGCCATCGCGAAGATCGTGAAGCCTCATGAGAGGGTCGAAGAGGTCGCAGAGGATCCGGAGGACGACCGCGTCCTAGAGGCGGCGCTCGCATCTGAGGCGAACGTGATCGTGTCCGGCGACAAGCATCTGCTCCGCCTTGGCTCGTGGAGAGGGATCCGCGTCCAGCGGCCGGCAGAGTTCCTTGCCGAGTTCGAATCCCATTAGCCGCCATTCATCGCCTCGCATACTGATTGAGCTAGTAGGGGCTCGTCTCCGATGCGTCGACAACAGTACCGCCCACCCGCAGGAAGTAATCGCGTAGCGCAACGTCAGAACTCGTGCAGCGGATGATGGCGAAGTGCCCTGCGGTGGACGCACCATTCGGCTCTGTGATCCTGCACTCGACCCCCTGCTGCATCGTCACGTGCTCAAGCACAAGTGGCGGACCTGGCGCACCCTCGTCATGCACAGAACATGAGCAGGGTGGGCATGCCTGTGCGGTCCATCGCGAGACGGTCACCGGAGTATCCCTCAACTGGCACTGCTGAGGATCGAAGGTCAGAGTCGGCTACCTCCGGAGGCCGCCGTGGCGAAGAGCGGGAATAGGTCGACCATGGACCGACGCCTCCTCCTACTGGGGCTGGCTTAGCCAGGCGCCGCTCATGACGCGAGGCACCCAAACGGCAATGTTGGGGACGTTGTCGGCGATCACCGTTGACCCATCCTTCAAACGCAGCGTGTGAATCTGAATCGTCAACTCGCCGTCGGAATGGATCGCGCGGTCTCCCGGATACAGTGTTACGCGTGGTCTCACTGACTCGTCGTAGTTAGCCCCCTGGAACAGGTTCAGAATCGCATTGTCAGGGCCCACCGATCGTTCGCGGGTCGCCCCTCTGCTCATGCGATACACGGTGCATGTCGCGTCTGGGTGATCATCCAGATAGCGTCCCACCTGCAACAGCAGGCCTGCGAATGGCACTGAGTCGCGCGGCTGCGCCAGCCACAACTGCGTGAGCAAGTCTCGGAAGGCGTCTTGAAGGGGAACACCGTTCGCTACCAGATGGGCCTGGATGTCGGTTCGACGCGCGTGGCCCTCGTCTGGCTCGAAGGTACCTTCTTGAGCTTCCAGAAAGGTACGGACCAGGCCTCTGTTTGCCTCTGTGGCTTCTGGCGGATCGTGGGGCGTCGAGGGTGCAAACCAAGTGTCCGCAAAGCTGCCTCGAAGCGGATCAAGATCAATAACCTGATTGCGCGTTGGGCGCAGGCCAGGGTCGATGAAGAAAGCGCGTCGCCAGCGGCGAAGATCCTCACCTGTGGCTCGAAACTCCTCCAACTGGTCTCGGAGGCCGCTCTCGTGATCGACGTAAGCTCTGTAGAGGCGCCGCATCTGGTCGGAGATATATACCCGGCAGTATCCCAAGTAATCTGCCTTGTATCCGAACCATCTTGCGCGCTGCTGAATTGTGTCAGCCTGGCTTGTGCCGGGGCCACGCGGCATGTACGCCACTGTAAGTCCTTCGACGGTGACGCCGCGGTTGAGCACTTCTCCACCGACGACGATGTGGGCATAGAATTGTCGCCAGTCTGGTTGGGGCGTACGGCCACGCGCGGCGTTGACCTGCGTGACGATCGTCTGCCTCATCGCCTCCCCCAGCCTAGGCACAAGCTCGTCAAAGGGAGGCAGGTCATCGGCGGTTCTCGACAGGTCTTCGTAGGCATCGAGGAAGCGCTCTATCAGGGTCTGTCGGTCCGGGTCAGATTCTTCCAGTGCGAGAGTGCTGGCCCACGATGATTGAACAGCACGCACCCATTGGTGATAGTCGGCATGGGGGAGCGTTCGTTGCGACGGATGAATCATCATGGAACGGTTCCCCTGGCTCCCACCGAGGAGCCCCGCGGCCACTCCCAACCAGTACACCCTGAGAGACTCCTGCAGGCTGGGCGGGGCACCTCTGAGTACGTTCTGCTGCGTGGGAATGTCTGGGATCGGAACTGTTCTAACGAGGTCCATGTCGCGCTCGAAGAAGCTGTGCCCGCCGGTGTACATAGCGCCCGGAGTGAGGATCTCAGCGAACCCGGGGGAGAGCATGTCGATGAGGTTGATGAGCAAGAGGGCTTGTGGGGTAGCCGTATACTGAAGGAACGTGTGGTGAGGCACAAGATCGCGAAGTCCCAGGATGCGCCGATAGGTGGCGCTCCGGTTGTTGCGGCGAACCTCGTTGTTCAGGCTGGCCTGATCTGCCTCATCGTCGATGATCAGCGCAGGAGCACGCTGCAGGCTCAGTCGGGTAAGAAGTTGACTCAGGTTGTCGAGATGGCGTCCGTTCTTCATCACCGGGAGGAGCACGGTCCTGCCACCCTCAAGCGCCGTCGCAACCATCTGCTCCTCCTCAACCCTCGCGCGCGGATTAGGAAGGAACAACCATTGCCGGTCCGACCGCTCACTGAGCCGAAGATCGCGTGCAAGACGATCGGAAGATTGCGTGAACAGGTTGCGGGTCAATCCGGTGCAGATGATGAGGAGCCGATACCCGTTGTCGCGCGCCAGCGCGGCAACGGTAGTGAAGGACGTCGTCTTGCCGCTCTGCACATACCCGATGACCAGACCTGTTTCGTGGGCATTGGGGGCCGTCGGCGGATGACAACGCGCGAGGGTGGAAACGGCCTCCCGCAGCAACCGGTCCCGTCCGCCAGAGTCCGCCGGCGGAAGTTGGAGCGATTCAAGGAAGACGCGCGTCTCTTCGCCGACCCCGGGCTGCCAGCGGATGGTTGGGTCCTCTCGCTCGATGATGTCCACAACCTCGCCGAGGGAGCCCGACGCCTCCGCGATCGTTGCACCGTCACCTATGGGTTGGATAGCGCCTCCCTCAAGAGTTGGTTCACCCGCCGCCTGATCGAGCCAGCAAATTCTACTCCAGCCTCCCTGGCGGTCACTTCCGCCAGCGCCAGCGCCGTCGCCACGCGAAGCAGGGGCTCGATCTGAGAGGCATCCGTGCCGGCGAAGCGCTCCATGAACGGGTGGGCCATGGCCACACGGATGCCGAGGACGCGCATCTCCTGACCCCGAGCGCTTGTTGGACTTTGGTCGGCTATGTAGAGCCAGTCACCCACCGCAGGGTCGGTGGACAACTCGAGTTCGATTCGCCAAGGCACACCGTCACACTCAAGCTCGATCATTCGTTGTGATACGAGGGTTGCAGGCGGCAGCTTAGGGGAAGGGAGTGCTGCCTGAGGCGCGTCTGCCAGTTGCCCCTCAAGGATCGGAGGCACATCGCGCGCTATCACGTCGGCGGTTCGACGCACAGCTACTTCCGCGCCGCGCCGCACGTCCTCTGGTCGAACTCGTGTGCGATGCCCCTCTGCTTGCCGCAGAAGCGGCAATGGCTCCCGGTCCAACTCTTCCTTGAGCACTTCCAGGACGATCTCCTCATGCTCCTCCCATTGGAAGCCGTCCTTTGTGTGACTGACCTCGAAGCCATCCAAGTGCAGTTCCCCGAACAGGCGCTGATAGGTGAAACTGTTTGATGCGCCAAAGATGAAGGAGGGACGATAAGACTCGTCACGACTCCCTTGGATCAATCGATCACGGCGGAATAGAGCGAAGCCTGCCTCAGAGGTGCTCCCTTTTTCGCGGAGCGCGGCAAAGCCGCGAACGCGCTGTCCGTCTCCGAAATCGAAGTCGATTTCCTTGCGCCAGGTTCGGGCTTCTGCCTTCGGCTCCCGGAAGAAGGTCGCAGTCAGCACTGCAGGGTCCTCGAAGCTCAGACGCTCACCATCGAAAGTGAGTTCTAGCAGTTCCTTCCGGAGGAAGATCCGATAGATGCTCCCGAGGTGCTCCTTGATCTTGTAAACAGTCCGACCTCGCACGGGTCGAAAGAGTTCCGTGAGTACGATCTCCGTGTAGTGAGACTCTGGTTCAACTCGTCGCGTGGTCACGTCAAGCTCTTCAAGAGCGTCCCGGACGATGCGGTCGATGTCAAAGGACACGGTCCTTTCCACCGGCTCGCCCAGGGCAGTGGTGCGGACCGTCCACCGCGGGGCGAACCAGCACGAGGCACTCTTCAGTCCCATCCCGAACTCGGCCAAGCCACTCCTGTCCGGAGGGATCTCGGCGGGTCTGAATGCCCGCGCGTAATCATCCTCGTGGATGCCAGCCGCGTTGTCCCGCACAGTCAGTCGGGCGCCATCCTCGTCGCGCTCAATGGACACCGCTAGCGAGTCCTCTCCCGCATCGCGAAGCTCTTGTCGGTAGTCGAGAAGGCTCTGCAACGAGTTGTCGACGAACTCTGCGATCGCGTACCAGGGTCGATAGTTGAGGTGGCGCAGAACCGAGAGAATCCCAACGCCGGGCCGGATGCTGACGCGCTGGTCGGGCGGATGAGCGCGCTCAGGCGACATTGCCTCCGCTCCGCGAGGGCGACGTCCTCACTGCATCAAGAAGAGCCTGTGCCACCATCTCCACTACGTCAACGTTCACAGCGTTGCCCAGCGCACGATAGGCGTGAGTAGATGCCTTGGGTAGTTCCCCAAGGTCTCCCATGCTTTGGAGTCGGGCGCACTCATGTGGCGTCATGTAGCGGCGCTCCCAGGCGACGATGGGGACCTGAGTCGTAGTCATTGACACGAGCGAGGGAGATGACGTTGGACGCTTCACTCTGACCCCCGAGGCGCGGAACTGGATGATGTATCGCCAGATGTCGCGTTCCTCGCCCTTGCAGTTCCATTCTAGCTTCTGCAGGCTCGGTGGGAAGGCCTTGATCTTGGGGAGCCACTTGTCGATCCAGCGTCGATTGTCTTCGTACAGTTCGCGGTTCCACCGAATGAAGTTCCTCTTCCAATCAGGGAATAGGTCATCCTGAGCGCGCGCATACGAGGGCAAAGCGTCCATGCGCTGGTCGGGTGCAAGCGAGGCAAGACGAATCCCATGGCTTCCGCGATAGGGACGCAGTCGGTACGTTCCCATTCGATGCGGATTCGTGCGCTCAAACGGATAGGAGGCGCCAAACTCCATGGTCCAGATTGGAAAGGATGGGAGTTCCTCGTTCTTCGGGAACTGATGCAAGAATTCCTGCCAGACGCGGAGGCACTGTTCGACCTGAGGCGAGATCCTTTTGGCGTCCTTCGGTTTGCAATCGAGCACTGACACGATTGAGCCAGGACCACTGTGATCCTCATCCGGCCAGTCGAAGCATCGCAGGGAGTCGAGGGACCCAACGATGAACAGCCTATCGCGAACCTGCGGGATGCCGAAGCGGTGCGGCGACAATCGCTTAGCGCGAATGTCGTATCCTTCGTTCCGCAGCGCTGACTCAATCTGCCGCCAGGTTCTGCCGCCATCGTGCCGTTCTAGGTTGGGAACGTTTTCCATCAGAAGGTGCCTGGGATGATGATGCCGGACGATCTTGAGCACATGAGCAAAGAGATCGCCCCACTGCGGACAACGAAAGCCGTGTTGGGTCCCTGCCTTGGAGAATGGCTGGCATGGGAAGCCAGCACAGAGGATGTCGTGCGGCGGGACAGCCCGGGCATCGATGGCGCGGATGTCGCCTTCTGGCTTGAGCTCAAAGTTGTGCTCGTAGAGCTCACGCAGGTTGGGATCGATCTCGCTGGCCATCACGGCCCGGAACCCAAACCTCGCGAGGGCGATATGGAAGCCACCAAGCCCGGCGAAGAGATCGACGAAGCTCAGACGTTGGGAAGCAGGTGGCATCCGCTTCGATCGAGTGCGAACGCCCTTGTCGGGAGCCCGACGCGACGCGTGCCTCCTATCCTCGGTGGTAGGCATCTGGCTACGTAGGGCGCACCACGGCGATGACCTTGGCAGCGGCATCTGCCAGCGGCTCGTGCTCCCATACGCGCACGACGAACCATCCACTCGCCCTCAACTCCCGGTCGACTGAGCGGTCTCTCCAGACGTTCCGTTGGAGCTTCCGCCGCCAATAGTCAGGATTGGCGCGCGGCATTGTTCCGTGGTCCGGGCAGCGGTGCCAGAAGCATCCATCAACGAAGACGGCGGTCTTGGCGCGTGGGAACACGATGTCTGGGCGCACGGCTTTCTCCGATGCGGTCACCAGATAATGCACTCGGAACCGCGGCCCGCGGCGATGGAGCGCCGAGCGCAGTGCCAACTCGGGCCGCGTGTCCCTGTTGCGGTTTGCCCGCATGACGGCCGAAGCTCTCCATGATGTTGGCAGAGGAGGCTCAAGAGCCCTACGCATGGCCAACACGCTGGTCACCTCCTCCGCATCGCCCGACGTTCTGTCGTCTGAGTGTACTGCCCCGTGCGCGGATTACACCCAGCCTCCCAGGCGTACGCTCCACGGCAGTCCGCACCAGGGGCGGCGCGTGACTGTCGGTACCCTTCGCTAGAGTAGACTCTAATAGCCGAGACTAGGTACAAGAGGAGGAGTCGTGCCAGTTCCGCGAGCCCTGTCGTCAACCGAACGCCGCGAGCTTGAAGATGGTGCCACCGAGGTGCTTCAACGAGCGGATGCCCGGTACTCCGGCTTTCGGGTGGGTGCTGCCGTGTTGACAGAGAGCGGCCAAATTTTCGCCGGGTGCAACGTTGAGAGCGACTCTTACGGACTGACGATGTGTGCCGAACGCTCCGCCATCTTTCAGTCGGTGGCCGCCGAGGGTCCCGAAAGCAGAGTCCGGGCAGTCGCAGTCGTCTCCGAGGCCGGCGCGATGTGCTCCCCGTGCGGCGCGTGTCGCCAGGTCATCTTCGAGCGAGGGCCGGACGCCCGAGTAGTCTTCCACGACGGTGAGGGAGCGCGCGAGGAGTCCATCTCCGCTCTCCTGCCTTGGGGGTTCAGGCTCAAGTGACCGATCCGAAGAAGGAGAGAGGCCCCTTCGGTAAGGTTTTCTGGGCCGCCTTCGGCTTCTTGGACAGGGTCGCCAACCACGTAACAAACCCCATCGCAGCGGCAATCGTTCTCGTGTTCGGCTTGGCCACGCTCGCGACTGTCGCGGCTTTGATGGTGGGCGCCACTCTGGGAATGCCTCTCTCTGGACTGGCTGCGCTGGCGTTCTTGGCTCTGCTTGTGTATGGCCTTGGCGATTCCATGCTTCGGAAGTCTGAGGGGACTCCGCAAGTCGTCAAGCAACGGATTGTCGAGTCTCGACAGGAGTTCGATCCTCCTCAGGATACAGTGGCCTTCGCAAGAGGCTTACCGGCCGGACCTCGCTCAGACATCAAGCTCACCGTCATGAAGGCGGTAACCGAAGTCGCCGATATTCTCGGAATCACGCGTCACGGTGTGGTGAGAGGAAATCTCTTCGGAAAAGACGGCGACAACTGGATGCGAATGCTCCAAGGGATGACTCACAACATGAACCACCCACCCGAGCTTACTATCACGATGCCGGTCGGTGAGGGCAGCACCGGAACGTGTTTCCATCGGAATGAATCGAACGTCGCCATTCTCGACCCGAGTGGCGCGTGGCCCCATCCCTACTCGCTACCTCCCGCAGAGGTCGCGAAGGCCCATCCCAATCTGAAGTGGATCATATCCTTTCCCGTGCGGGTCGGTCCGGGACGAGGTACGCCGCTGTGGATCTTGAACGTCGACGGCTTGACCGATCCGCCACCGGCGTTGGTGCCGAAGACTCATGATGATCGGATCTGGCGTCAGGTTAAGCACTGGATGGAGAAGTATGCCGATACAATCGCCGTCTACGCAGCCGAGGCGGCGCGCTGAGGAGAGTGATGAGCGATGAAGTTTAGAGCGTTGACGTCCGAGGGAGAAGATGGATCGGGTCTCTTCGAGGTGGAACCCTCCCCCCCGGAATCCGATTTCAAACCAAGTAGACACTTCCTAGAACTCGTACGTCAGACGAGGAGGATTCGTTACTTGAACGAGAACACGGCCGAGGCCTTCCTCGAAGGTCTGGGGTCATCGGAGGCTTGAGAAAACGCACGTCTCGCCTGACTCAGTGTCTTTCGCGACCCCGATGACTTTGCTGAAATTGGTGAAGATGCGCTTTGCCTAAGGCTCTTTTCACGTCTTGCGGGGAGCATCAAGTAGGGACAGTAGCTCACGGAAGTCCTCGATTGCATAGGTCGCAACCTGTCGCAGTTTCGGGTCCGCAAGGTACCCAATAGAAACTGGTGCGGATTGCGCCAGGCCGACGTCGTTTGGGCCATCCCCAACGAAGACCCAATCGGACATGCCCAGGCCAAGCTCCCGCAACATGAGACGGACGAAATCGAGCTTCCCCTCGAAGTCGCAGGGTATGAGATTGTAGTGCTTAAGTGTTCCACCCTCATCGAAGAAGTACTCGCAGGCGGCGAATGCGTGACTGATCCGGAGATCCATTTGCGCCCGAGCCGCAAGCTCTTTGAATCCTCCTGAGATCAAGACTGGACGGAATCGACCCCGATCCAGGCGAGTGAATACATCCAGAACGCCTGGACAATAGGGTGCCGATGAGACAACATCCTCGAATACCGGGCGCCGGAGTCCATGTTTGAGGTGAATGGTGATCGTGTCCTCCATCCACTCCAGATAGTTGGAGTAGCCACCAGAGTCCCAGCGCTTGTGCGTTTCAAGTTCTTCGGCAATCGCTGTTTTACCGAGTCGGCGCGCTAGCTCCTGCCAGACTGAGAAGGGGATCAACGAACCGTCTAAGGGTGCTGACCTGAACAGAGTCCCTTCGACGTCCAGCACAAGAAGTGTGCTCATCTCCCAACCTCCCTTAGGTGAGCCTTGTCGCCAGGGCACCGCCCCCACCCGCAAGATACATGGGACCCACCAGAGACTGCCCTTCGAGTTCGGTCACGCTGCGCTACCGCATGCGCCTGCACCACATCGGCATCGGCAAGCGGCACAAGGGGAAGGCCGTGATCATGCTCGTCGATGATCTCGACATCCGTGTGCTCACGCCCGATGGCGAACTGCTACGGCATCTGACGCTCGATCCCACACGGGACTACCAGGCCCAAGCAAGAAGCTGAATCGTCTACCATGCCCCGACACAAGCGTGCACGATGCCCCGACACATCACAGGGTGGAGGTGGGGGGAATCGAACCCCCGTGCTTCGACCTCAGCTCGTGAGCATCTCCGGGTGCAGCCGGCGATTTGAGTCTCGGATCCGCCGCGCGCACCGGCGCGCTCGGCTTCTCCCAGCCTGGTGAGGCGTCCTCCCCGGTACCCAGGCGCTCCCGGGGAGTAAGCCCGCTAAATGACGCCCGATTCGGGACCGCGGGCGGTCCCCGAGGGACGGCTACCCGATACTAGGCAGCGAGTGCGACTTCAGAGTCGGCACTTATTAGTTGGTCCGGTTCTTTAGCGAGGCTCCGGAAACCTCGACCCGCTTCTCACGCTCCGATCGATCGAAGTCGAATCCATTCACCCCCTCGTGTTCGTCCCGTCAAGTCTACCGGGGCATCCCCTGCCCGTCTTGAGGAAATCAGGCCGCCTCGACCGTTCGGATCAGGATCTCGACGAGCGGGTCGAGGGGCATGCGCTCGGGCCTGCGCGCGGCGCCGACGAAGGAGAACACGTAGGTCTCGTCTCCGCCGGGGATCAGCACCAGCGTGTTCCCTCCCTCCCAATGCCCGATCGAGATCAGGTTGAGTTCGCGATGGCCGATCGTGCGCCTGCCCGTCCAGACCTTCCGGCATCGCAGCTCGTTGCACCCCCGCGTGACCTCCTGCTCGGCCAGGATCTCGCGGCGCACCGCCGCCGGCCGGCCGTCCCGGCGGGCGATCGTCACGTACGGCTCGACGAAGAGGGAGTAGTTGAACTCCCGCCGTGGGATCAGCTCGAGCGCGCGCTCGTCTCCCAGCGGCGAGCACGACCGGCACGGCCTGGCCCGCCAGCCGGGCGGGAGGACGTAGGCGAAGCCGAACCTCGCGTCGCGCCGGGTCGCCTGCTCGATCGTCATCAGCTCGGCGCCGGCCGGCGCCCGGTCGCGAATCGAGATCACACTCGTGGGGCCCCGGCCCGTCTGTCCGGGAAGCGCGAGCAGCTCGTAGACGCTCGTCCCGACGGCGGAGGTGACCCGCACGCGACCGCCGGCGTCGCGCCACCAGATGAGTTCGCCGGTCAACCACCCGCACGCGGTCCCCGGGGAGACGATCCACGGCGTGGCCTCCACGCCCTCCGGTCCGGCGAGCGACAGCGACGAGCGCTCGAGACCGCCGAACAGGATGCGCGTGCTCGCCGGTGACCACGCGTCGGCGCAGAGGATCCCGTTCGGGGAACGCACGCGAGTCCCGCCCGGCCCCACGATCACGATCTCGCCGGTCACCTCATCCTCGAACGCAACGGACCGGCCGTCGGGGCTCGGCTGCCCGAGCCCGAAGTCGGGTCGAGCGAGGAACGACGGCGCTCCCAGCGCGTCGATGACGATCGGGTCCGCCTCGGCGGCGACGACGAGATGATCGTCGTCGATCCAGCGGCACGCCGGCGCGCCGGCGACGGTCCTGAGCATCCCCGTCGCGTCATCGCGCACCACCGTGCGGCGACCGTCGTCGCCGGCGATTCCCAGCGCCTGGAACCGGCCGTCCGGCGACGGCGCGAAGCACATGGTGAGGAACCGCTCGGGCGGAATCGCCGAGCCGTCGATCAGCAACCGCGGCTCGGCCCGGCACCGGACGTCGACGGCGTAGAAGTCGCGTGCGTGCCGGTAGTAGATCAGCTCGGCGTCGGCGGACAGGATCTCGCCGGCCGCGATCGGACAGGGATGGATCGAGAGCGCTTCGTCGACGACGACGACCGCGTGCCTATTGCCGGCGATGTAGGACACGACCGCGACCGGTTCCGCGTCAGCCGGGACGCGGATCGGCGAGTCGCGCGAGAGAAGCGGCGCGACGAAGAAGGCGCCAAGCGCGACGGCCAGGACGGCGGCCACGACGAGCCGCGTGGGCGACCGTCGGCGAGCCCGGGGCTCGTCCTCGCCGGCGAACGGCTCCCAGACGCCCGGACCGCTCACGTCGAGCGCCGCCGCGCGCCTTCGCGCTTGGCCATCTCGCGCTCGGCCTCACGCTTGGCGATCGCCTGGCGCTTGTCGTAGCGCTTGCGCCCGCGCGCGATCGCGACCTCGACCTTCACGCGGTTGTCCTTGAAGTAGAGCTTGAGCGGCACGAGGGTGTAGCCGCGCTGCTCGGTCGCGACCCGCATCGCGGCGATCTCCTTGCCGTGCAGGAGCAGCTTGCGGGTTCTCGTCGGTTCGTGGTTGAGGTGCGACGCCTGCGGATACTCCGGGATGTGCAGCCCGTGCAGGAAGACCTCGCCGTCGCGGATCGACGCGTATGCCTCGGCCAGCGAGGCCTTCCCGCCGCGCAGCGTCTTGACCTCGCTTCCCACCAGCGCGATGCCGGCCTCGTAGACCTGCTCGATCTCGTAGTCGTGCCGGGCTTTCCGGTTGGTGGCGATCGCGCCCGCGCCGGGCTTCTTCTTCTTGGTCACGCCCGGATGCTACGCGGGCGGGGCTACAGCCACTGCATCGGGTTCGTGTGCTGCCCGTTGACGCGCACCTCGAAGTGCAAGTGCGGGCCGGTGGACCAGCCGGTCGAGCCGACCGCAGCGATCGACTCCAGCGTCGAGACGTGCTCGCCCGGGCTGACGTAGACCTGGCTGAGGTGCGCGTACACCGTTGCGATCCCGTTGCCGTGTCCCATGATGACCGTCAGTCCATAGGCGCCCATGTAGCCGGTGTCCAGGACGGTGCCCTTGCGAGCGGCGCGCACCGTGGCGCCGCTCGGCGCGGCGATGTCGATGCCGGTGTGGAACGATCGGTAGCCGTAGATCGGATGAGTCCGGTACCCGTAGCCGGAGGAGATGTAGCCCGAAACAGGCCACTTGAGCCAGCCTCCCTTGCCCTGGATGACCGACTGGCCGGCCTGGGCGCCCTGCAAGAACGCGGCGATCTGGTTCGACTCGCGCTCCATCGCTGCGAGCGCCTTCTTGAACCGCGCCTCCTTCGACTGCAGCTCGGCCAGGAGCCGCTTCTGGAAGGCGACCTCGGTGGCGATCCGGCGCCAGGCCTGCTCGCGCTGGCCCTCCAGCAGAGCGACCTCCTGCGTGGTCGCGCGGGCCGCCTTGCGATCCTGTTCGAGCGCCGCCAGGCGCGTTTCGATCTCGGCCTGGCGCTGCTCGATCAGCACTTTCTGCGCCTCGATCGAATCGATCAGCTCGCGATCGCTCTGCACGATCGCCGCGGCGAACTCCTCGGCGTCGATCAGGTCGGTGAACGACTCCGCGACGGTGAACATCCGGGAGTACGACGACGGAGCGGAGGTGTAGAGCTGCGCCACCCGCGCGTCCAGGATGTCGCCTTGCAGCTCGAGGTCGGCGAGCGCCTGGTCGAGTTCCCGCCTGTTCTGCGAGAGCTGGACCTGGACGAGGTCCACTCGCTTCACCAGCTCGGCAAGCTCGCGGCGCGCGACGGCGAGTTGCGCCTGGGCGCTGAGCAACAGGTCGCGCAAGCGCGCCTCGCGCGCGTTGGACTCGTTCAGTTGCGCGAGCAGGTTCTGCTCGCGCGCGTTGAGTCGCGCGATGTCATGTTGCTTGTCGGCGATGAGCTGCTGCAGCTCTTGCTGGCGCTCGCTGTGGTATGCCGCCGCCGGCGACGGAACGAGCGCGACGGTCGCTGCGACGGCGAGCGCGACGGCGACGAACGCGTTCGGTCTTCCAACCCCCCGCACGGTTCCTCTCCCCTTTCGATGCTCGACCAATGCTATCGACCGAAATTGATGATCTCTAGAGGTCTCGTGACTCAGTTGTTTACTCTAGCAACAGATCTGCTCAGGCGCACCAGCGGTGCAAAGCGGGGCTCTGACGTGCAAACACGACGCAGCGTGGTCAGACGTCGAGGAACTTCCGCAGGCCGACGATGCTGCCGACGCCGCCCACGACGACCCCGGCCAGCACCAGCCACACCGTTTGGGACGCGACGTCGAGGTAGGTGACGTTGACGTTGAAGAACTCGAAAGGCGTGCTGAACTTGGACAGGCTCGGGCGCGCGGCGAGCAGCATCAGCGCCGCGACCGCCGACCCGACGACGCCCTGCACGACGCCCTCCATCATGAACGGCACGCGGATGAACCAGTTCGTCGCGCCGACGAGCTTCAAGATGCCGATCTCCTTGCGCCTGGCGTAGATGGCCATTCGGATCATCGTCGCGATGAGCACCGTCGCGGCGATCCCGACGATGACCGCCATCGCGAGCGCCGCGGTTCGCAGGGCGCGGGTCGCGGCGAAGATGTCGTTGACGACTTGGCGCTCGTCGCGGATGTCGTCCACGCCGACACGGCCCTGGAAGCGATCCCGGATGACGGCGAACTGCTCCGGGTTCACCAGCTCGATGCGGAAGCTTTCCGGGAGCGCGTCGGGGCGGGTGTTCTCGATCAACCTCGGCTGGTCCGCGTACAGCTCCTTGAAGCGCTCGTAGGCCTGCTGCTTGTCCTCGAACAGCACGCTCGCCACCTCGGGCATCGCCTTCAGCTCCGCATCCAGCTCGTCGCGAGTCTCCGGCGAGATGTCGCCGTCGAGGAACACCGTGACGCGCACGCCCGCGGTGAAGATGTCCAGGCTCCGGCTGATCGCGGTGCGCAGCAGGAACACACCGCCGAACAGGAACAGCGAGATCGCCACGACCAGCACCGCGGCGAAGGACATGAACAGGTTTCGCCGGATGTTGGTGACCGACTCCTGGACCGCGTATTCGAGCTTGACGGCCATCAGACCTCCGCGCCGTAGCCGTACACGCCGCGCGCCTGGTCGCGCACGATGACGCCCTTGTCCAGCTCGATCACGCGGCGGCGCATCGCGTCCACGATCGCGTGGTCGTGGGTCGCCATCAAGATCGTCGTCCCGCTGCGGTTGATCAGGTCGAGCAGCTTCATGATGTCCACCGAGGTCGCCGGGTCGAGGTTGCCGGTCGGCTCGTCGGCGATGACGATCGGCGGGCGGTTGACGAACGCGCGCGCGATCGACACGCGCTGCTGCTCGCCGCCCGACAGCTCGTCGGGGAAGTGCTTTCCCTTGCCGCCCAGGCCGACCAGGTCGAGGACTTCGGGCACCTGCTCGGCGATCACGTTCTTGGGCCGCCCGATGACCTCCAGCGCGATTGCGACGTTCTCGAACACGGTCTTGTTGGGCAGCAGCTTGAAGTCCTGGAACACGCACCCGACGTTGCGCCGGAGCATCGGGATCTTCCAGCTCGACAAGGTGTTGATGTTCTTGCCGGCGACGTAGATCTCCCCGGAGGTCGGCGCGATCTCGCGCAGCAGCAGGCTCATCATCGTCGACTTGCCCGAGCCCGACGGGCCGACCAGGAAGACGAACTCACCCTTCTGGATGTCGATCGAGGCGTCGCGCAACGCGACGACGTTCCCTTTGTAGACCTTGGTGACGTTGACGGTACGAATCATGGGTTCGCGGACGAGCCGCGCGCATCTCCCCTCTCGCTGGGCAGGTTGAGGCTAGCAGCGGCCTTCCGGCCGGGCAATCACCTCGCGTTCGATCACCGGTCGAGTAGCGCGATCACCGGTCGAGCAGCGCGATCACCGGTCGAGCAGCGCGCGCGCGGCGGTCGCGATTCCGGCGGCGTCGAGCCCGCGTGCCGCGTACAGCTCGGCGGTGGTCCCGCTCTCGCCGTAGCCGCGCAATCCCACGCGAACCTGGCGCGCGCCGGCCCCCGCTTCCGCGAGCGCTTCGGCGACGGCGCTGCCGAGCCCGCCGTTGACGTTGTGGTCCTCCGCGGTGACAACCCGGCCCGTCGCGCGCGCGCGCTCCACGATCGACGCGGACCCGAACGGCTGGAGCGTGTGCACGTTCACCACGCCCGCCGAGACGCCCTCCGTCGCGAGCGCGTCGGCGGCGCCGAGCGCCTCGGCGACTTGCGCGCCGGTCGCGACCAGCACCACGTCGCTCCCCTCCCGAAGCACATCGGGCTCGCCGAAGCGGAAGGTGTAGTCGTCGCCGTGGATCGCAGGGACGCCCTGGCGCGTGAGCCGCAGGAACGCCGGACCCTGGTGGTCCAGCAGGTACTCGACCGCGCGATGCGTTTCGACCTCGTCGCAGGGCTGGATGATCGCCATGTTCGGCAGGGCGCGCATCGCGGCGACGTCCTCCATGGCCATCTGCGTCGCGCCGTCTTCGCCGATGCCGATGCCGACGTGCGTTCCGACGATCCGAACGTTCGCCTCGTTGTAACCCACCGAGACGCGGATCGTTTCCTGGCGCCCGGTGATGAACGCGCTGAACGAGCACGCGAAGGGGACCTTGCCGCTCAACGCCAGGCCCGCCGCGACGCCGATCATGTTCGACTCCGCGATCCCGACGTCGACGAACCGCTCGGGATACTTCGCCTCGAAGTCCTCGGTGTGGGTCGAGTTCTTGAGGTCCCCGGTCAGGACGACCACGCGCGGGTCCTCGCCCAGGCGAAGGATGGCGTCGCCGAAGGCCTTGCGGGTAGCGACGGCGCCCATCAGGCGGCACCCCCGTTCAGGATCTCCTCGATGGCGCGCTCGGCCTGCGCCTCGTCCGGCGCCTTGCCGTGCCAGTCGTGGTCCAGCTCCATCCAGCTCACGCCCTTGCCCTTGAGCGTGCGCGAGATGATGACCGTCGGCTCGCCCGTGTGCTCGCGCGCCAGGTTCAGCGCGTTCAGGCACTGGGCGTGGTCGTGGCCGTCGATGGAGATCGCGTTCCACTTGAAGGCGCGGAACTTGTCCGCGAGCGGCTCGAGGTCCTGGATCCGCGCGACGAGCCCGGTCTGCTGCACCTGGTTGAAGTCGATGATCGCGGTCAGGTTGTCCAGCTTGGCGTTGCCGGCGGTCATGACGGCTTCCCACACTTGCCCGGCCTGCGACTCGCCGTCGCCGAGCATGCAGTAGGTGTGCCAGTCCGCGCCGTCGATGCGCGCGCTGATCGCCATGCCGGTCGCGATCGACAGGCCCTGCCCGAGCGAACCGGCCGAGACCTCGACGCCCGCCAAGCGCGTGCGGTCGGGGTGGCCCTGCAGGGCCGAGCCGAACTCGCGGAACGTCCAGAGCAACTCGCGATCGAAGTACCCGGCTCGCGCGAGCGTCGAGTAGAAGCCCGGCGTGCAGTGCCCTTTGCTGAGCACGAACCGGTCCCGGCCGGGCCAGTCGGGTTCGTCGGGCCGGTACCGCAACACCCCGCCGAAGTACAGGCACGTGAGCATGTCGATCTCCGACAGGGAGCCGCCGGGGTGGCCCGACCCCGCCTTCACGAGCATGCGAATGATGTCCACACGCAGCTCTTTCGCGATCCGCGCGAGGTCGTCGACGTTTGGAGCCGTAGCGGCTTGGGCCACGCGAGGTTCCTCCTGTGTCGTTCGGGGAGGGGAAGGCGGCACAACTATAGCGAGAAGCGAGCCCGCCTACGCCGTCGCGCCGGCTCGCCGCCACTCGAGGAAAGCCCGGATGAACTGGTCGATGTCGCCGTCCAGGACCGCCTCGGTGTTCGAGGTCTCGACGCCCGTGCGCACGTCTTTCACCCGCCGGTCGTCCAGCACGTAGGACCGGATCTGGCTGCCGAAGTCGATCCCCTTCCGCTCGCCCCGCAGCTCCTCCAGCTTCTGCGCGTGCTCCTGGCGCATCAGCTCGGCGAGCCGGGCCTTGAGCACGCGCATGCAGACCGCGCGGTTCTGGAGCTGCGAGCGCTCGTTCTGCGACGTGACGACCAGGTTCGTCGGCAGGTGCGTGATGCGGACGGCCGAGTCGGTCGTGTTCACCGACTGCCCGCCCGGCCCCGAGGACCGATACACGTCGATGCGGAGGTCCGACTCGGGGATCTCGAAGTCGGCGTCGGCCTCGTCCAGCAGCGGCACGACGTCGATGCCGGCGAAGGACGTGTGCCGGCGCTTGTTGGAGTCGAACGGCGAGATCCGCACCAGCCTGTGCACGCCGTGCTCGGCGCGCATCTTGCCGTAGGCGAAACGGCCCTTCAGCAGGAAGGTCGCGCTCTTGAGGCCCGCCTCCTCACCCTCCTGCCGGTCGATCAGCTCGACCTCGTAGCCACAGCGCTCTGCCCAGCGCACGTACATGCGCAGCAGCATCTCGGTCCAGTCCTGGCTCTCGGTGCCCCCCGCGCCGGAGTGCAACGAGACGACCGCATCGCCTTCGTCGTGCTCGCCGCCGAGCAGCGTGCGCACCTCCAGGTCGTCGACCTTCTTGCGCAGGGTCCCGAGGCCCTCACGCACCTCGTCGAAGGCGGCCTGGTCTCCCTCCGACTCGGCCAGCTCGTCCAGGGTCTGGAGGTCTTCGAGCTGCGCGGTCAGCGACTCGTAGGTCTTGACGTCGTCTTCGATCCGCGCGATCTGCGACAGCAACGCCTTCGCGGCGTCGGGGTCGTCCCACAGGCCGGGCGCCGAGGCTTCCCGCTGGAGCTGATCGAGCCGTGCGCGCTTGGAATCGACGTCAAAGATAGGCCCTGGCGTCGGCAATCGCCTTGGCCAAGACCGCGAGCTCCGCAGTGAAGTCACTCATGTCCGGGTCAGTGTATCGGCTGGGCGCGACCGGGATGAACGATCGGGGTCAGGCGCTGAGGCCGTGGCACTTCTTGTACTTCTTGCCACTGCCGCACGGGCAGGGCTCGTTGCGTCCGACCTTGCTGGACCGAGCCTGCTCGACCACCGCGCCGGTGGATCCTCCGCCGTCGTCGGCCGAGGCGGCGGCGCCGACCGCGGCCGGCGCGCGCTCCTTCAGGTAGCGAAGCCGCGACTCGCGACGCGCGGCGCCGTTGCCGTCGGCCGAGGTCGTCGTGGTCTGCTCGCGCACGACCTGGACGTGGAACATGTACTGGACGAAGTCTTCCTTGATGGTGTCCTGCATCTCCTGGAACATCGCGTGGGCTTCGCGCTGATACTCGACGAGCGGGTCGCGCTGCCCGTACCCGCGCAGGCCGATGCCCTCCTGCAAGTAGTCCATCTCGTAGAGGTGCTCGCGCCACTTCCCGTCCAGCACGTTCAGCAGGACGCGCCGTTCGATCTCGTGGAACTCCTCCTCGCCGATCTCCTCGGCGCGCGCGTCGTAGACCTCCTGGGCGTCGTCGGTGAGCCGCCGGATCAGCTCCTCGGTCGTCACCGCCGCGAGATCGACGCCGTCGGTGGTGAGTCGGACCGGGTACACGGTGTGCACGCGCGCGAACAGGCCGTCGAGGTCCCAGTCGTCCTGGGCGATCTCGTCGTTGGCGAACTCCATCACGATCCCGGCGACGACGTCCTCGACGAACCCGGCGGCCAAGTCGCTGAGGTCCTCGCCGTCCAGGAGTTGGTTGCGCCGTTCGTAGATGGCCTCGCGCTGCTTGTTGATGACGTCGTCGTACTTCAGGACGTTCTTGCGGATCTCGAAGTTCTGCCCCTCGCGCTGTCGCTGCGCTCGCTCGATCGACTTGGACACCATCCGCGCCTCGATCGGCATGTCGTCGGGGATCTTCATCCGGTCCATGACGCTTTCGACCATGCGCGTGGCGAACAGCCGCATGAGGTCGTCCTGCAAGGACAGGTAGAAGCGGCTCTCGCCGGGGTCGCCCTGGCGGCCCGAGCGGCCGCGGAGCTGGTTGTCGATCCGCCGGGACTCGTGGCGCTCGGTGCCGACGACGTAGAGCCCGCCGAGGTCGAGCACGTCCTCGTGCTGCTTCTCCCAATCGGACCGCGCGGCCTCCATGCGCCGCTCCAGCTCGCGATCGTAGGTCTCGGTCTCGGGCTCGTAGCCTTCCGCCGCGAGGTCGAGCTTGATCTGGAACTCAGGGTTGCCGCCGAGGATGATGTCGACGCCACGGCCGGCCATGTTGGTGGCGACGGTGACCGCTCCCTTGTGGCCGGCCTGCGCGACGATCTGCGCCTCCCGCTCGTGCTGCTTGGCGTTCAGCACGTTGTGCGGGACCCCGCGCTTTTCGAGCGCGCGCGCGAGCTTCTCGGATTTCTCCACCGAGATCGTGCCGACCAGACACGGCTGGCCGCGCTCGTTGCGCTCGACCAGGTCCTCGATGATCGCGTCGAACTTGGCCTCCTCGTTCTTGTAGACGACGTCGTGCCGGTCGTCGCGAACGACGGGGCGGTTCGGCGGGATCTCCACGACGCCCATCTTGTAGATGTGCTCGAACTCCGCGGCCTCGGTCAGGGCCGTTCCCGTCATGCCGGCCAGCTTGTCGTACATGCGGAAGTAGTTCTGGATGGTGATCGTGGCGAGCGTGACGTTCTCTTCCTTGATGCGGACGTTCTCCTTGGCCTCGATCGCCTGGTGCATGCCTTCGGAGAACCGGCGGCCCTCCATCACGCGCCCGGTGAACTCGTCGACGATCTTCACCTCGCCGTGGTCGACGATGTACTCGTCGTCGCGCTTGTACAGCTCCTTGGCCTTGAGCGCGTTCTGCATGTAGTGGACCAGCGGCGAGGAGATCTCGTCGTAGAGATTGTCGATGCCCAGCAGGCGCTCGACTTCATGGACGCCGGTCTCGGTCACGGCCACGGTTCGCTTCTTCTCGTCCACCTCGTAGTGAACGTCCGGCTTCAGGCGCGGGACGATCCGCGCGAAGGTTCGGTACCACTTCGCCGATTCCTCGGCCGGACCGGAGATGATCAGCGGCGTGCGCGCCTCGTCGATCAGGATCGAGTCGACCTCGTCGACGATCGCGAAGTGGTGGTGGTGCTGCACGCGGTCCTCCGCGCGCCAGGCCATGTTGTCGCGCAGGTAGTCGAAGCCGAACTCGTTGTTGGTCCCGTAGGTGATGTCCGCCGCGTAGGCCGGCTTCTTGAGGTCCTGGCTCATGTTGTTCTGGATGAGCCCGACCCGCAGGCCGAGGAAGCGATAGATGCGCCCCATCCATTCGGCGTCGCGCCGGGCGAGGTAGTCGTTGACCGTGACGACGTGGACGCCTTTGCCGGTCAGCGCGTTCAGGTAGGCAGGAGCCGTCGCGACGAGCGTCTTGCCTTCGCCGGTCTTCATCTCGGCGATGTTCCCCAGGTGCATGACCGCGCCGCCGATGAGCTGGACGTCGTAGTGGCGCTGGCCGAGCGTCCGCACGGCCGCCTCGCGCACGGCGGCGAAGGCTTCGGGCAGCACGTCGTCGATCGGCTCGCCGCCGGCAAGCCGCGCGCGGAACGCGTCGGTCAGGGCGCGCAGCTCGGCGTCGGAGCGCGCTTGCATCTCGGGCTCGTACGCGTTTGCCGCCTTCGCGAGGCCGGTCGCGAGCTTGAGGCGCTTGCCCTCGCCGAGTCGAAGAACTTTCTGTAGGGGCGATGCCACGGGCTCAGTATGCCCTACTCGATCTCGAGCAGCTTCTCACGCACCGCATAGACGACCGCCTGCATCCGGGAGTGCAAATGGAGCTTCTCGAGGATGTTCCGGATGTGGTTCTTGACCGTGTTCTCGGAGATGAACAGGTCCTTGGCGATGTCCCGGTTGTTCTTGCCCTTTGCGACGAGCTTGAGCACTTCCATCTCGCGCTCGGTAAGGCGCGGCTGCGCCGACACCGGCTTCTCGTCGCTCTTCTTCACCATGGTCTGGAACTCGGTGAGAAGCTTGGAAGCCATCGAGGGGCTGATCGTGGACTGCCCGGCGAACACCTTCCGGATGGCGTCGGCGACCTCGTCGACGGGAACCTCCTTGAGCAGGTATCCGTTCGCGCCCGCTTTGATCGCGTCGTAGAGGTCGGCTTCCTCGTCGGAGATCGTCAGCATCAGGATCTTCGTGTGCGGCGCGACTTCCTTGATCGCGCGCGTCGCCTCGATTCCACCGCGGCGCGGCATGACCACGTCCATCAGGACCACGTCGGGGAGCGTCTCGGTGGCGATCTGCAGGGCCTCGGCGCCGTCGCTCGCCTCGCCCACCAGCTCGATGTCCTTTTCCTGCTCGAGCACCATCACAAGGCCGCGCCGGAACAGCTCGTGATCGTCGACGATGAGGGTGCGGATGGGTTCGTCGGGGATGGGAACCGGCGCTGCCCCGTTCTCGTGTTCGCTCACGCTTCCTCCGAACTAGTCGGGCTCTATCAACCCGAAGGAGCCATCGCGGCGACGGTACACCACGCCGGCCTGCTCGCTCTCGGCATCGACGAAGAGGTAGAAGTCGTGTCCGAGCGTCTCCATCTGCAGAACCGCCTCCTCCGCGGTCATCGGTTTCACCGTGAATCGCGTGACGTGCGTGATCTGCGGCCCTTCCGGTGAAGCCTCCGAACCGGGTTCGGATTGTACCGGAGAGGCTTGCCCATTCGAGCTAGTAGCGGGTCCGGGTTCCGACGAGGCGGGTGATTCGGGCATCTTTGGGTGCTTGGTCCGGCTCCCGCGCCGGGTGAATCGGCTTCGAAGCTTGTTGACTTGCGCCTCGAGCTTGTCCTCCACCAGGTCGACGGCGCTCATCGCGTCGGGGCCGCTCGCGTGAGCGCGGATCACCTGTTGCTTGGTCGTCGCGGTGACCTCGACGGTGAACTTCGCCGCGATCCTTGGGTTGTGCTCTTCGGAGAACTCGATCTCCAGGGCCTGGATTCGATCGCCAAAGCGCCCGACGCGTTCGAGCTTATGGATGGCGTGGTCCCTGAGGTGGCTGGAAACGTGCATGTTGCGGCCCGAGACGATGATGCGCATCCCATCCTCCTGACACCGGGTCGGTAGTAATGGACTCCCCTGCGGCTGACCTGGTCTTTGGCCCCACACTCGCCTGCGGGAGGGTTCGAAGCCGCGCGCCCGTCGACGTCCTGGCGGACCGGGTGAGCACGACCCCTCGCCCCCTCTCGCGCGCGGTCCCGGCGGGACCGGCGCGGCAGGACTCACTCCTAAGTAGCACCATGCTCAGCAACCATCCGTTGCCTTACGTGGGTCGTTTCGCCTGCTACTGGCTTCGACTAGGTGGACGAGCCACCGCAACCACAGACCCGCGGGGGAGCCCATTCGCACATCCTACACCGCACGGGTAAACGTCAATACCCCCACATCCTCGGCGCCGGCCTCCCGCAGCGCCCGCGCGCACGCATCGGCCGTCGCGCCCGTCGTCATGACGTCGTCGACCAGCAGGACCCGGCCTCGGACCGGGCGCGAGCGGAACGCCCCGGCGAGGTTGCGGCGGCGGCGCTCGCGGCCCAGCGAAGCCTGGTCGGCCGTCCGGCGCACCTTGGCCAGCAGCGGCCTGCACGGCATCCGCAGGAGCCGCGCGACCGCGCGCGCCAGCTCTTCCGCGGTGTTGTAGGCCCCGAGCCCCAGCCCGGCGCTCGGCGGCACGAAGGTCGCGACGTCGGCTGCGGGCGCGAGTGACGCCATACGTTCCGCGAGCGCGGCGGCCGCGCGCCGCTCGCCGCCGAACTTCAGCGTCATGAGCGCGTCGCGCGCGACGCCGGCGTAGGTCGCGACGGCTCGGGCACGGGAGAAGGCGGGATCGTGCGCGCAGTCCGAGCAGCGCGGGGCGGGCGCCGGCAGCGGTCTGGAGCAGCGCGCGCAGCTCGGCCCGATGGCGGGGAACGCGGCTTCGCAGGCCGGGCACAGGAAGCGATGCCCCGTCGCGCGGCAGGACAGGCACGCGCGCGGAAAGAACAGCTCGGTCAGCACCGCGGAACCGTACCGTCCGGCGCGGGGCGCGTCTCCCGCCGGCGACCGGCTCGCCCCGATTACGTCGTCAGCGTCTCGAAGGGCGGGCGGTGCACGCCCGCCTCGGTGACGATCGCGGTCACGAGCCGCGCCGGAGTCACGTCGAACGCGGGGTTGCGCGCGACGCTTCGCGGAGCCGCGACCGCCGTTCCCGCAAGATGCGTGACCTCGGTACCCGCGCGCTCCTCGATCTCGATCGAACCTCCGTCCGGCGTCGCGGCATCGACGGTCGAGCGCGGGGCGACGACGACGAACGGGATGCCCGCGTCGGCCGCCGCGAGGGCGAGCGCATACGTGCCGACCTTGTTCGCCACGTCGCCGTTCACCGCGACGCGATCGGCGCCGACGATGACGAGCCGCACGCCCCCGCGCGCGATCAGCCCCGCCGCCGCCGCGTCCACGACGATCGCGTGCGGAACGCCCGCACGCCCCAGCTCCCAGGCCGTCAACCGCGCTCCCTGCAACAGCGGCCGGGTCTCGGTGGCGAGCACCTCGATCGCGTACCCCTGCTCGACCGCGTGCGTGATCGCCCCGAGCGCGGTCCCGATCCCTCCCGTCACGAGCGCGCCCGTGTTGCAGTGCGTCAGGACGGTGCCTTCGCGCGGGAAGAACTCGAGCGCGTGCTTGGCCATCGCGGCGCACGCGGCCTCGTCCTCCGCCTGGATCGCGAGCGCCTCGGCCACGAGCGCCGGGATCACCTCCGCGGCCGGGACCGCGGGCGCGCGGGCGAGCGCGCGCTCGATCGCCCAGCCCAGGTTGACCGCCGTCGGCCGCGCCGCCTTCAGCGCCGCGCCCGCCGCCTCCCCCGCCCCGAGCGGGTCGCCGCTCGCCCGCAGAGCCGCTTGCGCGACCCCCATCGCCCCGACGATCCCGAGCGCCGGCGCGCCCCGGACGCGCATCGCGCGGATCGCCTCCACGATCTCCTCGGTCGTGCGCAGCGCCCGGTGCTCCTCGCGGTGCGGCAGGAGCGTCTGGTCCAGGATCACGACGTCGCCGTCGTCCCACGCGAGCGCACGCATGAGGCTGATCTATCACACCCCGCTCGCGCGCACGTCGCCGTGCGACCCGGCACGGCGGCCGGGCCCAGCCGGGCACGGAGCGGGGCCTGGGAGCCGGGCGCTAACGATCGCGCACGAGCGCGCGGCGAACGTGCCAGCCTGCGAGCGCGCCCGCGAGGCCCGCCGGCGCCCCCCAGAGCAGCAACCGCCCGAGGTCGCGAACGATCCGCCCGGCGGGCGAGCGCACGTTCAGCGGACCGAGGCCGAGCTGCACCATGCCGTAGACGGCCCACAACGAAAGGCACGACGCGATCGCGCCGCCGAGCAGCGCGATCCGGAACCGGTCGCGGCGAAACGCGCCGACCATCGCACCGGCGCCGAGGCCGGCGACCGCCGGCGTGATCCACCGCCCGCGATCGAGCTGCAGCCAGTCGGTCGGCGTGACGAGGAACGTCGAGAGCAGCGCGCCGATCAGGAAGCCGAACGCCACTCCGCGCAACGGGTGCGCACGGCCACGCGCGTGCGAACCGTTGCCACTCGGGCGCAGCGGCGGCTCGAACGGAACGAGCAGACGTTCCTCGGGCGGCTCGTCGTCCATCGGCGCGACTATCCGGCCAGCTTCCTCTTCAGCCGCTCGATCACCTGGACCGGCGTCGGATCGACGCCGCGCAGCAACGCCAGGTAGATGCTCGTGAAGTCGCCGGTCACCGCGACGCTCATGAACTTGGCCAGCGAGGTCTCCCCCGTTCCCCACGCCTCGTGCACCGACCGGACCTCGCTGCTCACCTCGTCCAGGGTCGCCTCGATGCGAATCGCCAGGCGGCGATGCTCGCCCGGAACGCGCAGCACCACGAGCGCGATCTGGCCCAGCGATTCGATGCCGGGGTCGTAGCCCACCAGCTCGTTGTGGTCCAGCTCCGGCAGCACGGAGGAGAACGCCGGGATCTTCGCGTTCTCGTTGAGCTGGCAGCGCCAGCGAATCGCGGCGGCGGCGAGCAGTCCGTCCTGCCCCCACACGACCGGCAACAGGCCGTCGAGCGATCGCGCGAGCTGCTTGGCCGCGTTCTGCGCGCTCGGCACGTCCCGGCCCAGCGCTTTCGTGCGCGCACGAAGCACCTCGTCGGTCTCGGCCAGATCCTCGCCGAGGTCTCCGAGGAGCCCGAGGCGCTCGCACAGCACGAGGGTCGGCGCCGTCAGCGAGGCGAGCGCCGCGCGCGGCTGGATGCCGGCCTGCGGCGCGATCCGCAACAGTCCGTGCTCGTCGGCGACCTCGGCGAGCCGTCCGCCTCCGGTGATCGCCACGACGTGCGCGCCGCGCGCGAGCGCTTGGTCGGCGCACGCGAGGGTCTCCTCCGTGTTGCCCGAATACGAGGCTGCGATCACCAGCGTGTCCGGGCCGGCGAAGCTCGGCAACGCGTAGCCCTTGGACACCGTCACGGGAACCCGGCCGCGCTCGGCGCCGACCGCGGCCAGAACGTCGCCGGCGATGCCCGAGCCGCCCATGCCGCAGAAGACGACGCTCGTGAGGCCGTCGAACGAAGGCAGGTCGATCGCCCGGGCCCGCGCGACGGCCTCGGCCCACTGGTCGGCGCTCGCCTCGACGACGCCAAGGGCGTCGGACGCGTCGACGGCGCCGTACGTTTCCGGCGCGTCCAGCGCGATCGTCACGAGGCCGGCTTCTCCGCTTCGTCGATGAGCATGATCGGGATGTCGTCCCGAACCGGGTAGACGTACTTGCACTCGCCGACGCAGGTGATCTTCTGGCCTTCCTCGTCGTACTCGATCTTCCCGTGGCAGTTCGGGCAGATGAGGATGTCGATCAGGTCTTTGCTCACAGCCATGGTCGTCCCTCCTGTGCGCCGTATCGTAGTGCCCGGCCCGCCGAGCGTCATCCGCGGTCAGGTTCTGATCAGTCCGAGCAGCTCGTCGCGGCGCTTGACGCCGTCGGACTCCCTGCGCGCCTCGACGTTCAGGCGCAACAGCGGTTCGGTGTTGGACGCGCGCACGTTGAACCACCAGTCGTCGTAGTCGACGGTGAGCCCGTCGGTGCGGTCCTGCGCGCCGTCCGCGTACGCCTCGGCGAGCCGCTCGATCGCCGCTTGCTTGTCCTCGACTTCGGAGTTGATCTCGCCGGAGTTCCAGTAGCGGCCGGCGAACGGTTCGAGCGCTTCGCTGAGCGTGCCGCCCGACGCCGAGACGACCTGAAGGGCATAGAGCGCGCAGAGCATCCCGCAGTCGGCGCGCCAGTGGTCTCGGAAGTAGAAGTGGCCGGAATGCTCGACCCCGAAGATCGCGCCGGTCTCCGCCATGACGTGCTTGATGAACGAGTGCCCGACGCGCGTGCGCACGGCCTCGCTCCCGGCCTCGCGAATCACCTCCGGCACCGCGCGCGAGCACGTCAGCGAGTAGACGACCTTCTCACCCGGGTTCCGCGCGAGAATCGCGCGCGCCACCATCGCGCCGACGAAGGACGCGAGCACCGGCTCGCCGCGCTCGTCGACGAAGAACACGCGGTCCGCGTCGCCGTCGAAGGCCAAGCCGCACACCGCTCGTTCGGCGACGACCCTCCGCGACAGCTCGCGCAGGTTCTCCGGCTGGATCGGGTCGGCGGGATGGTTCGGGAAGGTGCCGTCCAGCTCGAAATACAACGGCACGACCTCGATCGGATAGCGGGCGAACACCGCCGGGACCGTCAGCCCGCCCATCCCGTTGGCCGCGTCGACCACGACCTTCAGCGGCCGAAAGCTCGCCGGGTCTACCAGGCCGGCGATGTGATCGACGAAGGACGCCAGCACGTCGAGCTTTTCGATCGAGCCGAGCCTGCGGTTCTGCGCGTAGCGATCGGCGGCGACCATGTCCTTGATCTCGGCCATGCCCGTGTCGCTGCCGACGGGGACCGCGCCGGCGCGCACGAGCTTGATCCCGTTGTAGCCGGACGGGTTGTGGGACGCCGTGAGCACCACGCCGGGCAGGTCCATCGACCCGGACGCGAAGTAGAGCATGTCGGTAGATGCGACTCCGAGGTCCACCACGTCCGCGCCCTGGGTCGCGGCGCCCGAGATGAAGGCGGCGCTCAGCGGCTCGCCCGACGCGCGCATGTCCCGCGCGACCAGCACGCGGCGCGCGCCCGTCAGCGAGACGAACGCGCGCCCGGCCCGGTGGGCAAGCTCCTCGTCGAGTTGCTCCGGGTACAGGCCGCGGATGTCGTAGGCCTTGAAGATCGCGTCTAGGTCCATCGGCGTTCCATCGTATCGGCCGGGATCGGAACGCCGGCCGGGGGCACGCGAACGCCGCGCCTGTTGAGCAGCGCGAGGGCGTGCTCGGCGATGGGAAGCGCCCCCGCGTTCAGCGCCTCGTCGCGTGCGCCGACGAGCCACCGGTCGGCCTCGTCCGAGCGGGCGGCGTCGAACGACGCGCCCAGGAAGAGCATCGACTTTGCCACGTGGCGCCTCCAGCGAAGCGATCCCGATACGGCTAGCGCCCCGAGCGAGGCGGTCACCGCGGCGCGGTGGTCGTCGCCCATGAGCGCGACCTCGGCTTCGACCCAGGCGAGCCTGATCGCGCCGCGCTTGTCCCGCGCGCGCAGCAGCCCGGCCGCTTCGGCGGCGAGCGCCGCCGCGTCGCCCGGCTCGGCGAGACCCACCGCGTCCGCGGCGAGGCCGACCAGCGCCGCGAGTCGCTCCGCGTCCGAGCCGGCCACGTCGCGCGCACGTTCGTCGTGGATGCGCGCCTCACGGTGCCTTCCCATGTGACGGAGCGCCGAGCCGGTCGTGACGAGCGCCGCCCCGGCAAGCGCGGGGCCGGCGCCGGACTCCGCGATCCCGGACCCGAGCATCACCGCGCGGGCATGATCCCCGGACACGTTGGCGACGTAGGCCTGCAACCAGGCGTGCTCCTCGGGCGTCTCCGCAAGCGAACGCGCCCGACCGAAGTCGAGCGCGCAGGCTGCTTCCCTGACCCCGTCGATCAACGGGGCCGCAGCGTACTAGGGAGCGTACTAGGTCGTCGCGCGCCGGCGAGGCTCGCGCTTGGCCATCTCCAAGACGCTGGACAGCTCGATCGGCGAGCCGTCTTTGAACCACCACCGGTGTTCGCAGTTGTGGCAGGAATAGAACGAGACCGGATCCCCGCTCTCCATCGTGAGGTTGATGTTGATCGCGTTTCCCGACCCGCACTTGGGGCACTCGAGCGCGTTCATCTCTCTCCTCCTCGAGCCGGGCGGCGCGTGCCTGGCTTGCCCCGAACCTACGTTTTCACCTGGGCTATTCGCAATGACCCTTCCGGGGCATTTCGGGCCCACCCGGCCGGGACCTACGCCCGGGCATCGCGCGGAAGCGACTTGCCGATGTAGCGCGAGCGCAGGCGCCCATCCTCTCGCCAGTACGCGTACCAGTACGGACCGTGCGGGCACCGAGTGCAGCCCTCCTTGCCGCAGCGCACCGGCTCGAGCCGGTAGGTCACCTTTCCCTCGCCGACCGCCTTGTCGGGTCGCTCCAGGTCGGTGCCGTCGGCATTCAGCAGCAAGCCCCTGATGAAGATCATCAGGCGCCGGAGGTCGTATTCGTCGAGGCGGCGCACCGCCTTGATGAGGTCTCGGTCGATCGCCATGGCGCTCTTATGTCCGTCGTGTACCTAAGACATGGTCGCTCGGGAATCGCGCTCGTGCAAGTGGACGGAGGGGTTGCTCTAGGCGCCGGTCTGGGCGTCGGCGGCCCGGTCGATGCGCGTGACCGGCTCGACGACGGGGCGGATCGGCGTGACCGCCGGCGGCGCCCCGCGCAAGTCCTCCTTACCCCAGCCGATCGGGACGGCCAAGCGCTCGGCGTGCGCGGCGCACAAGTCGTAGACCGCCGGATGCGGCTGCGGCGTCAAGTCCTCTATCCAGACCAAGCTCTGCGCGTATGCGTACGTGAGCGAGGCGGAGGCGGGCCAACGACAACCGTTCCGCGAGCATCGACGAACCTTGCTGCGACCTTGGATCCCCACGCGCGGCACCATACCAGCGACCCGCCGCCAGGCAAGGTTTCGGGAATCCGGTCCGCTGGTCAGGGCGATCTTACCCGAGTCCTGGTTACCTAAGACAGTTTTGAAAGTCATCCGGGACGCAATTTTTCGCGGCCGGCCTGCCGCGGCGTCCCGGATCGTCCGAGCCCAAACGCAAAGACCATCCGAAGATGGTCTCTGACCTGCGCGAGCGCTCAGGCTCGCAGGGCACGGTTGCCGTTCTTGGAATGAAAAGATGTACCCCCCAGCGACGTCCGGGTTGCCCCTTCTGCCTCTAGGGAGTACTGGACCAAGCTACCACAGGTTGATGCCCTTGTCAAGAGCCCCATTGTGTGCAAATCGGACGCGGCTAGGTTGCCGACGGGGTGGGCGAGGGCGAGTCGGACTCGCTGGGCGAGGGGGACGGCTCAGGCTGCACGATCGTCGGCTTGAACGTGGGACCGATCACGATCGGCGGCTTGCAGCGGCCGGGGCACCGGTTCGGGCGCTCGTAGCGAGCGAAGGCCCGGTACCACAGCACGACGTTGCGCCCGCGGATCGGCTCGTTGTTCTTGAAGGCCCATGGGTGCCGGATCCAAGGAAGGTCGTCGTTGCCCTGTCCGTTGCGATAGCGCAAGCCGTACAGGTAGGGGTGCCCGTCGCTCGGATTGGGGAGCACGCGGTAGCCGCGCGCGCTCGAGCCGTCGTAGAGGAGCCATTCCGCCCCGGCGTCGTGCGAGCCCTCGTCGATACAGGAGCATTCGCGCCGCGGCTCGCGCCAGTCGCCGTCCAGGAATCGCCGGTAGAACTCGTCACCGCGATCCCTGAGGTCCAAGTCCAGGCGGAAGTCGACCGCGTACGTGTGCTTCGGCTCCAAGCCCGGCCCGTAGGCATAGACACGCGCCCTGAACCTGCCGTCGGCATAGAACAGGTAGCGGACGTCGTAGCGATACGACGCGGCGCTCGGCCACCAGTCCTCGCTGTAGCGCGCGCGCACGTCGATGACCGAGTTGCCGAAGCCGACCTTGATCGGACCGTGGATGGGCACGTTCGCCGCCCGCCGCCCGCCGAGCTGATCGTTCATCGTCGGGTTCACCGAGTAGAACACCCGGATCTGCGGCACGCTCAGCCGTTGGAAGACCTTGTGTCCCTTGTAGCGAGCGCTCGTCACGGCGAGTCCGTCGGTCGGCGTGCTCTTCACCGTGAACCGCCACCCGTTGGCGTGGACGCGCCGGCCGTCCGCCGTGGCCTCGCGTCCGGCGGGCGGGAACGCGACGGCGCTCAGACCGAGCGCCAGGCCGAGGACGAGCGCCCGAAGCCTCAGGCGGACCGCCATCCCCGCACGCACGCGGGCGCACATCGAATCCGCACGGACTCGACGACCCGCCTGCGTGACAGGTCGACCACCACGTTCACCTGGCGGCCGATGCCGGTCGTCGCCAGGTCGTCGAGCAGGAACACGACGGTCGCGCAGCGGTGGCGGGCGCACGGACCCGCCTCGGGCCACATCGGCTTGGCAAGTCCGGGATGCGCGTGCGGCTCGCGCCGCAGCGCCCGCGGCAGCGACGCGTGGGCCAGGCGATGAGCTTCTCGACGCTCGAGCCCTGCGAGCGGCGGCTGGCCGCGGCTCGTCCGGACCTCGACGACCCTGCCGCGCGCGGTCACGACGGCCTCGAGCACCAGGTCGGCGTCGTAGTCGTAGAACGTCACCGCGACGCAGGAAACGCGGCGACAGGGATCCCCCGCAGGCAGGTCGGGATCGGGACCGTACGCGCGGAACAGCAGGGGTCGGGAGCGCGCGCCGGCGAGCCGGCGCGCGACGACCGGGTCCAGCAGCGCCGCGCGCGCGGCCGCCCGCGCGGCCCCGGGATCGACCCCCGGGTCCGCGGGGATCGAGCGATAGACCACGCCGGGGAGCCGGCCGAGCGGCTCGTGCCCGCCGGCCCGCTCGGACGCACGCTCCCCCGGGTTCGTCAGGACTGCGACCGCGATCGCGGGCACGACCGCGGCGAGCAGCGCGACGGCCACGGCGCCGAGGCGGGGACGCGCGGGAACGCTCGGGACGGGGAAGGTGGCCACGCCCGGTATACAACCATCCTTCACGCCCCGGTCAAGCAGCCTGCTAGAGCGCCGGAACGCCCGGGAAACGAGCCGGGACGCCGAGGCGAGGATCGACCTCGACCGGCACCAGGTCCCGCGATTCAAGGACTTGCGCGGCGAGCGCGAACGCGAACGCCACCTTCGGGCGCGGCGGGCGCGGGATGCCGCGTACCTTCGGGGGCCGCGGCCCGAGGTCGAGCGCCACGGCCTCGATCACCGGCACGACCGGTTGATCGGAGGTCAGCTCGAAGGCGAACGTGCCGGCGCCCCTCGCAAGGGGCACGCTCTCGGTCGAGCCGGCCTGCACGACGATCGAGCGTTCCTCGCCGCCGAGCGGCCGCAGCGTGATCGCCGCGGCGTCGTCGCCGGGATTTGCGATCAGGATTCGCGTCACCGCGTTCTGCTCCGGACCGCCGAAGACGCCGCCCCACCGGCGCGCCGGCTGCGCTCCGGTCGCGTGGGCCAGGTCGAAGGTGCCCCCGCGGGCGACCGGCCATGCGGCGCCGGCGACGACCTGGGAGCCGACGTCCACCGACACGCGGTAGGCGACCGGTCCGTCCCCCCGGCGCGGGAATCCGAGCCGGAGGCCGGTGTTGCCCCGGATCGACTGCGGGATCTTGGCGGCGGCTCCCGAGCCGGCGAAGGACAGCAGGCGCGCGGTGATGCCCGCGTCGTCCCGGCCGATCGCGGCGAGCCCGAAGCTCGTCGTCGCACCGCCGGCGCCTGCGAGCGTCACCGCCCCCGGGGACTGGGTCGTGGACGCGATCAGCGCGACGCGCGACGCCGTTCGTTGCAGCGCTTCGGCCCCCACGGTTCCCCGGTTGAGCTGGATCACGGCGGCGATCTCGGGCCGCTGGAAGGCGAAGTCGGCGAGGCGCACGATCGTGCGCGACCGCGGCGGCACGCTCACCTGTTCGAGCCGCTGCGGGCGGAGCACGTTCTTGCCGGCGATCAGCGAGATCGACGCGTCGGCGCTCGCCGTGCCGGGATTGAACAGCACCAGGTCCAGCTCCGCCTTCGCCGTGCTGCCGTGCGGCACGACCAGCAAGCCGTCGCCGGTGCGCCGGCACAGCGCGGCGCCCCCGCCACGCGGACCACGCCCGCCGCGCGGCGGGAGCCACAGAGAGTGCGACGCGACGATCTCTCCCCCGGTGCGCTCGACGATCGCGCTCGCGATGCCGGGGACCCGGCCGTGGAGGCGGATGGTGCGGGCCTGCCCCGGCTCGAGCGCGACCGGGATGGACACGGCGCGAGCCGGGTTCTCGGGGACGATCGAGACGACGGCGCGGGCGGGTTCGGCCCCGACGTCGGCGAGCGAAAGGAACGCCCGCCCGCCGGGCTGCACGGCGTACGGGCAGACGAGCGACGACGTCTCCGAGCCGATCCGGACCGGCTCGCCGCGCGACGCGGGCGCCGGCAGGGAGGCGTCGAGCAGCAGCGCCGCCACCAGCAGCGCAGCCGCGAGCCCGAAGCCGAACCTGCTCACGCTTCGCCCCGATCCCGCGAGACCCGCTGCGCCCGCCAGAACAAGAACGCGGCCAGCAGGACCGCTTCCAGCGCGATCGCGGCGCGGTGGATCCATTGCCCGCGCCATTGCAGCGTGACCGCCGACGTCCCGGTGGCAAGCTCGAACCGTGATCCCCAGCCGAACGAGCGCTCGGGCTCGACCTCCTGGTCCCCGGCCAGGGCGCGCCAGCGATCCGAGTAGGCCTCGGCCAGAAGGATGGTCACGGCGTCGCCGGTGTCCCCCTGGAGCACCGCCGCGGCCTGGCGCCGGAAGCCCGGCCCCGCCGCCGGGGACGCCTCGGCGATCGGCAGCAACCCCACATCGCCTCGCGACGCCTCGATCCACCCGGGCGAGCTGACCGGGGCCGCCACGCCCATCCCCGCCTCGTTGCGGTAGACGACGGTTCCGCGGAGGCGCTGCAGGAAGGCGAGGTCGGCTTGCCGGTCCAGCGCGGAGGTCAGCGAGCCGTCGCCGTCCGGACGGACGACGACGTAGCGCACGCCCAGCGCCGCCAGGATCCGGCCCGCCGAGGTGGACGAGCGCGTGGTGATCGTTGCGACCGCGAGCTTGAGCAGGTCGGTGCCCTCGCCGCCGGTGCGCGGCAGGTAGTCGGTCATGCTCGAACCCGAGGGGCCGGTGAGCGCCGCGCGCGGCGAGCCGGCCGAGCCCGACAGCCACACGATCCGGAAGTCGCCGGTCGTTCGGGCCTCCTGTGCGAGCGAGGCCGGCAGCAGGTCGCGCGCTTCGACGAGCCCTGGGCGCGAGCCGACGCCCACCCACAGCGCGGTCGCGCCGACCTGCGCCGCGACGAGCAGGCCGAGCACGATCGCCCCGACGTGCGTCGCGCCGAAGTTTCGCGATCCGAGCGCGACGAGCGTCCGGTCGAGCGCATCGCCGCAGAAGACGGGGACCACGACCGCGAAGCCGATGAGCGGCAGCGCCGGACGGGCCGCGATGGCGGGGACGCCGATCGCCACTGCCCAAGCCATGACCAGCCCGCCGAGCCCGATCCCGGCGAGGACGGCTCGCGCCGGAACGTCCGGGCGCCCGCGCACGACGCCGGCCACGGCGACAACCGTCGCGCCGAACGCGAGCACGAGCGGGATCGGCCGGACCGCCGCCGGCGACAGCGCGAGCAGGTCCAGCAGCGAGGCGTGCCGGTCGGCGCCCCCTCCGCCGAGCGGCGAGCCCGGCTTGAACAGCTCGCCGCTCCACGGGAACAACAGCGCCACAGCCGTGGCGATCATGATCCCGCCCCGCGTCAGGACCGCGCGCGCCGCATCCGCGGCGCGCGCTCGCACCAGCGCGACGATCCCGGCGACCCCCGCCACGAACACCAGCGCCCACGGCGCGAGCGACGCGGCGACCGCGAGCCCGAGCGAGCCCGCCGCCGCGCTGCGCCACGTACCCCGGTCGATCAACCCGCCGGCGCGCAGCAGCGGCATCACCAGCAACGGCGCCGCGCACACGAGCACGAGGTCGGGAAGGCGCCCGGCGCCGAAGGTGCCCATCAGCAGCGGCGAGGTCGCGTAGATCAGGACCGCGAGGCGGCGGCCGGCCGGCTCCAAGCCGAGCGCGCGCGCCATCCGGTACATGGCGACGGCGCCCAGCACCGGCAGGCCGAACAGCAACACGCGCTGCGCGAGCCACCCGCTGCCCCAGCACAGCGCCGTCAGGATCCCCAGCAACACCATCCCCGGCGTCGCCGGGCCCGCGCCCAAGCCGCCCCCGCGCCACCCCGAGGCGAAGGTCTCGAAGAAACCGCTGGCGCTCGGAAAGGGCGCGAAGTCCAGTCCCGCGACCTGACCGGTGACGAACAGCGGCCGCGCGCCGAGGATCGCCACGACGATCGTCAGGGTGATCGCGAGCCCGGCCGGGTGCCGCCTGATCCGCGCGAGCAGCCCCGGGGGCTCGACGTAGACGTCGTCCTCCTCGCCTTCCTCGACCTCTCCCATGACGCGCTCGGCCGCCTGCTCGACAATCGTGCGGACGCGGCTCGCCCCGTGGTGCATCAGCCGCGTGACGTGCCGGTCGCCGACGGTCCTGATGCGCTGGATGCGCGCGCGAGCCCGCAAGGTCGAGGGCAGGTGCACCATGTTCCAGCGGATCGCGTCGAGCACCTGGGCGGCGCTGCGCCTTCGGCCGCGCGCCAGGTACAGGATCGCGTTGCCCAGGCTGAGCACCAGCGTCACCGGCGCGACGAAGGCGATCGCCCAGCGGCTGTAGTTCTTGATCAACGTGGCGATCAGGTTGCGGTCGCCGTAGTAGCGCACGTTCCGGCGCACCGGCGTGTCGCGCAGGTCGCGGCTGAGCGCGGCGACGTGGCGCACGCCGGCGTCGGCGGCCACGACCGTTCGATAGCCCACGAGCCGCGCGCGCCAGCACAGGTCCAGGTCGTCGCGGAGCGCGACGTACCTCGGATCGAACAGGCCCACCCTTTCGATGACGTCGCGCGCGACCAGCAGGGCGGCGCTGGTGGCGTACAGGACTTCGCGCGTGCCGGCGTGCTGTCCCTGGTCGATCTCGTCGCGCTCGACGGCCGAGACGCTCCGGCCGTAGCGGTCCGTCGTCCGGCCGATGTCCTGCAGCACGTCGGGGTTGTCCCACTCCAGGAGCTTGGCGCCGACGATCCCGACGCCGCGCCCGCCGAGCGCCCCGACCATCAGCGACACGGCGCCCTCGCCCAGCTCCGCGTCGTCGTGCAGGATCAGGTAGGCGTCGCCGCGGATCGCGCGCTCGCTGGCCGCCTGGAGCGCGACGTCCAGCGCCCGCCCGTACCCCGCGCGCGTCTGCAGCCTCGTCACGCGCCCGCGGCCCAGCGTCTTGACGAGCAGCGCGCCGCTGCCGTCCTGCGAGGCGTTGTCGACCGCGACCACCTCGAGCGGCCGGTAGTCCTGCGCGCGGAGCCCCGCCAGGACCGCCGGAAGCCACGCTCCGCCGTCCGTTACGACGAGCAGAACGACGACGGCGGGATTCTCCGGCAGCGCCATGAGCCGCGCGAGCGTAGCAACGGCAAATCGGCGTCGCCAGAAGCGAGCGCGCCCGTAGGATGTGCGACTCGTGGACCCCACCTCGGCGAGCGACCTGGTCGCGGCGGCGCTGATCCTGGCGATCAACGCAGGCGTGTTCGTGTGGTTGCTGCGGTATCGGAACGTGAACCGGCGGCGACGGCGCGCGGGCTTGACCCCGATCGACCATCGCACCGCCGGACTCGGTCTCTCAGCGAAGCAGTTGACCGGCGAGCACAGCGACGAAGCGATCGCCGCGGCGCTCCGGCTCGCCCGCCAGAAAGAATGGGAGCGCCAGACGGCCGCGCAGGAGATGGTGCGGTACGGGCGCTACCAGACCCGGTCCTATTGCTCGCAACACGATCGGTTCTGCCTGCACCCCGAACAGGGACCACACCCGCCGGGCGGGTTCGACAACCCCGCCGTGCCCGACGACTGGGTCGACTCGCTGCGGTGAGGGAAAGCACGAGGCCCTGCCCGGATGGCAAGGCCTCGCTGGTCACCAGCCCGGCTAGCGTCGCGCTTTGCGGCGTGCGGGAGCGCGACGTGTAGCCGCCTTTCGCGTGCGGGCCGCCGGCTTGCGCGCGGCGGTCGTCCGCTTGCGGGCGGTCTTCCGGCGAGCGGCCGGCTTCCGCTTGGGAGCGGCCTTCGCCTTGCGGGCCGTCGCCTTCCGCTTCGCCGGCTTGCGCTTCGGTGCGGCCTTGCGGGCCGTCGCCTTCCGCTTTGCCGGCTTGCGCTTGGCAGCCTTGCGGGCGGTCGCCGTGCGCTTGGTTGCCTTCCGGCGAGCCGGCGCCTTGCGCTTGGCTGCTGCCTTGCGCTTTGGTGCCGCCTTCGCCGCGGCCTTCCGCCGCGCAGGCTTGCGAGCCGGAGCGCGCTTCGTTGCGCGCTTGGCCGTCGCCCTGCGTTTCTTTGGTGGCATGGGTGTCACCCCCTCTCCACGTCTAGACGGGTCCTCAGGAGGCGATCCGCTTCAGGCGGCGCCGCTCCCGCTCGGAGAGGCCGCCCCAGATGCCGAAGCGCTCGTCGTTTTCGAGCGCGTACTCCAGGCACTCCTCCTGCACGGTGCACTGGCTGCAGATCCGCTTGGCCTCTCGGGACGAGCCGCCCTTCTCGGGGAAGAAGACGTCGGGATCGACGTACGCGCACAACGCGTCTTCGTGCCACGGCAGTCGCTCGTCTTCGAGCAACTGGAACTCCTCGAACTGCTGCACCGTCTCCCCCTTGGCGCGGCTGAATACGACAACTGTAATTACGCTGCTGTAATTCTAGGCCGGGCGGCGCCCGCGTCAAGAAGAACTTTCGCCATTGACCACGCAAAGTGGGCAAATGACTACATGCCGAATAGCGAATCAGCGGGTCCGATGACCCGCTGATCGCTTGGGGGGAGAGAGGGTTGCGCTCGCGCGCTGTTGCTCTCTAAGTCTCGGCAGTGGAAGACCCCACCCGATGCCTAGGCGTGATGGATTCGGTGTAGGGCGAACGGGCTACTCGCCGGAAGACTCGCTGCTCGACGGAGGTTCCTGTGCACGGGGCGTCTCTTTCGAGGTGGGAGCCCGTTTCGCGGTCGTCTTCCTGGGTTGCGACTTCTTGCGCGCCGTCGCGCTCGCCGGGGTCGCCTTCTTCCGCGCGGCCTTCGTCGTCGCGGCGGGCTTCTTGGGCGCGGCCTTCTTCGCGGCGGGTTTGCGCGCAGTCGTCCGCTTGGGCGTCCGGTTCTTCGCTGCGGGCGCAGGCGCGGGCTCGGCCGGGGCCTCGGGCTCGGGAACCGAGGCGGGTTCGGGAATCGGGGCGGGCTCGGGCTCGCGTACGGGTTGCTCGGCGATCGGCGGCGGCTGCTCCTTCTGACGCTTCCGCCACGGTACGAGCCGCTCCCCCAGCCCGCGGCGCAGGTTCCGTGGGAGCAGCTCGGCCAGATCCATCAGCGTGCGGGCGAACACGTCGTCGCGCTGGCGGATCAGGTTCATCGCGCCGGCGAGCCGGCCCTCCAGCTCGTCGATGCGTCCGCTCATTGCGACGGCAAGCTCTTGGACGTCGAGACCGCGTTGTTGCGCCGCGGTGAACGCCGCGTTCCCGACGCGGTCGATCGCCTCGGTGACCGACGACCCCACACCGGCGGTCAGGGTCTCGATCGATCCGACCCGGTCCCACAGCTCGCTCAAGCCCGACGTCAGGGACTCGAGACGCTCCGCCATCGCGCTGCGCTCGTCCGCGGCGGAGGACAGTCGCTCTTCGATCTGCTCGGCCAACGGGCGCAAGGCGCCGGACGTTTGCTCCGCCAGAGCCGCGACCGAGCCGCCGATCTCTCCGACGATCCCGTCGATCCGCCCCGCGTGGTCCCGCACCGAATCGACGTAGCCGGCGAACGCCTGACGGGAGGCGCTCGCGCTGGTGGACAGCACGTCGCGCACGTCGACGATCATCCGGCCGACTGCTTCTTCCACGGCGGCGAGCCGATCGGTCACGGTCGCGGTCGCCGCGGTGACGGCCGCGGCCGCCGCCGGACTGATCGCCTCCGGCAAGCTCCGAACGTCGTCCGCGATCCGCTCCACGGCTTCGGGCAACCCCTGGACGCCCGTCGCGATGCGCTCGGCTCGCTCGTCGCCAGCCGCCGCTCGTTCGCCGAGCCCGCGAACCGCGTTCCCGATGGTGGAGACCACCTGCGCGAGCGACCCGACGTCCTCCTTCAGCTCGCCCAGTCCGGCGAGCCGGCTCGAGACCTCGTCCGGGAGGGCCCGCAGTCCGGCAACGCCCTCTCGAACGGCGTCTCGCACGGCGTCCGGCACGCGGCCGAGCCCGTCGCCGACCGCGGGCAGGATCTTGTCCTCGATGGCGGGCGCGATTCCTTCGATCGCCTCACCCAGCCGGACCTCGATAAGGCCCGCGATCGCCGACAGCTCGGGGCGAATCGTCTCCGCCGCGTCGGCGGGACGTTCGAGCAGCGCGCCGATCCCTTCGCGAAGCCCGTCGAGTCCTTCACGAAGCCGTTCGACGGCCGCCTCGATCGCGCCGGTCGGCGCGCTTCGAAGCTCCTGCGTTCGGTATTCCAAGTCGGCGTGGATACCGTCCGACTGCCGGCCAAGCTCCTCGCGCAGCTCCGTCGCGACGGACGCCAGCTCGGCGCGCAGCTCGGTCGCCACCGTCCCAACCGCCGATGCAAGCGCGTCGGCGTCGGGCCCGGGCGCGGTTCCGGCGCGGACTTCGTCGAGCAGCGCGGCGCGCGTTCGGGCGAGCCCGTCGACCACCGACGCCACGTCCGAGCGCACCAAGTCGAGCTGCTCGGCGACCTGCTCGCGCAACCCGCTCATGCGCTGGTCCACCTGCTGCGCGAGCGCCGGCGCGAGCGACTGCAGCTCGTCCTGGACGAGCCGTGTCGTCCCCGCGCTCTCACCCGTCAGCGCCTCGGCGCGCTGGCTGATGGCTTTGGCCTGGTCCCGCAGCGAGTCGAGCGCCTGCGTGATCGTCATCGACAGGTTCGTCAGGCGAAGGCCGAGCGCGTCGGAGCGGCGGCGCTCGTCGTCGGCTCGCTCGCCCACGATCGAGGCCATCTCGGCGCTGAGCGTTGCGGTCAGGTCGGTGATCGCGCGCTCGAGCCCGCCGCCGGCGGCCGGCGCCGACCCTTGCGCCGAGCCGATCTCCGCGATCGCGTCCCCCTGGCGGGCGACCTCGCCGGCCAGGCGCTCGAGCGCGCCCATCATTTCGGCGGTCATCGCGCGCACCTGCTCGATGGTCGAGCCGCCGACGAGCTTGTCGATCCGGTCGGCCCAGCCGCCGAAGTGCTCTTCGAGGTGCTCCTCAGTCGGATCGTCAGCCATGGCTCGCCACCTCTCGTCCATCGACGATGCGCACGTCGTCGTAGAGCGTCGTGCGTACGGCGGGCGTTCGCCCGATCGCGCGGATGGCCTCGTGGAACTCCTCGGGCTCGCGCCGGATCCCGTGGGACGCGCCGGCCATGCGGCTGATCGTCTCCTCCATCAGCGTGCCGCCGAGGTCGTTGCAGCCGGCGTTCAGCATCGCCTTCGCGCCCTCCATGCCGAGCTTCACCCACGACACCTGCACGTTGTCGATCGCGCCCGCCAGCAGCAGGCGCGCGATCGCGTGCATGCGAAGGTTTTCGTCGAGCGTCGCGCCGGGCCGCGCCTTGCCCGCCAGATAGATCGGCGCGTTCTGGTGCACGAACGGCAGCGGCACGAACTCGGTGAACCCACCGGTGTCCTGCTGGATGCGGCGAATGCGGCGCAGGTGCGCCACCCAGTGCGGCGGCGCGTCGACGTGGCCGTACATGATCGTCGCGGTCGAGCGGATGCCGAGCCCGTGCGCGATGCGCACGATCTCCTCCCAGGTGTCGGCCGGGAGCTTGCCCTTGGTCAGCACCCAGCGCACCTCGTCGTCGAGGATCTCCGCCGCGGTCCCCGGCGTCGAGCCGAGCCCGGCATCTTTCGCGCGCGCGAGCCATTCGGCGAAGGAGATGCCCATGCGCGTCGCGCCGTTCAGCACCTCCATCGGGCTGAACGCGTGGACGTGCATCGCAGGCACGCGCGCCTTGATCGCGCGCAGGATGTCGAAGTAGTAGTCGCCGGGAAGGTCGGGATGGATGCCGCCCTGGATGCACACCTCGGTGGCGCCGATCGCCCACGCTTCCTCCGCGCGGTTCGCCACGTCCTCGTTGGTCAGGAAGTATGCGTCCGGATCGTCGCGCCGCTGCGCGAACGCACAGAACCGGCACCCGACGTAGCAGACGTTGGTGAAGTTGATGTTGCGGTTGACGACGTAGGTCACGACGTCGCCGACCGCCTCGCGCCGGACCTCGTCGGCGATCCGGCAGAGCCGCGCGAGCGCGTCGCCGCTCGCGGAGAACAGCGTGAGCGCGTCGGCGTCGGAGAGTGGCCTGCGCGACTCGGCGCGCCCGAGTGCCGCGTTGACCTCCGCGGGGTTCGGCGCGGGGCGCGCGGCCCACGCCGTGCTCGCACCCACCTCCAGCGCGTCCCAGTTGCCGTGGACCATGTCGGTATCCTCGCGCAGCGCGCGGGCGAGCGCGGCCGTCGCCTGCCCGGCGTCTTCGACGGCGCGAATCCCCGCCCCGCTCGGCGCTTCGAAGACGAGGTCGGGGGCTTGCCATGCCACGGGCTCGGCCCGGGCGGATGCGCGCGCATACCCGTCCTCGGCCGCCAGCGCGACGACCGGCGCGCGCATCCGCCCGTCGATCCAGGGATCGGGCCGCAGCGCATAGGACGGATAGATCGTGAGCCGCTCGCGCAGCGTGAGACCGCGCGCCTCAGTCTCTGCGCGGAGGCGCTCGATCTGCGGCCAGGGCTTCTCGGGGTTCACGTGATCGGGCGTGACCGGCGACACGCCGCCCCAGTCGTCGATGCCGGCGTCGAGCAGATCGCCGAAGCGATGATCGGACAGGTTCGGCGGCGCCTGCACGGTGAGGTTCGCGCCCAGCAGCACGCGCGTCAGCGCGATCGTCGCCAGGTAGTCATCGTGCGCCGCGTCGGGCGCGCCGGCCATGGCGGTGTCCGGCTTGGCGACGAAGTTCTGGACGATGACTTCCTGAATGTGCCCGTACGCGCGCGCGAGCCGGCGCAGCGCCAGGATCGACTCGACGCGCTCGGCGAGCGTCTCGCCGATCCCGATCAGGATCCCGGTCGTGAACGGGATGGCCAATCGGCCGGCGTCCTCGATCGTGCGCAGGCGCACCGCGGGCGCCTTGTCGACCGAGCCGTAGTGCGCTTCGCCCGGCGTCGCGAACAGACGCTCGGAGGTCGTCTCCAGCATCAGGCCCATGCTCGGCGCGACCGGCTTGAGGCGCGCCAGCTCTTCGTAGCTCATCACGCCCGGGTTCAGGTGCGGGAGCAGCCCGGTCTGCTCGATGACGGCGATCGCGGCCGCCCGCACGTAGTCCAGCGTGCTCGCGTACCCGCGATCGGCGAGCCAGGCGCGCGCTTCGGGCCAGCGGGCCTCGGGCCGGTCCCCCAGCGTGAAGAGGGCTTCCTTGCAGCCGGCGCCCTGCCCCCGCCGCGCGATCTCGAGGACCTGCTCGATCGACAGGTACGGCGCCTCCACGCGGTCGGGCGTGGTGGCGAAGGTGCAGTAGCCGCAGCGATCGCGGCACAGGCGCGTCAGCGGGATGAAGACCTTGCGCGAGTAGCTCGCGACGCCGGCGCGCGGGCCGCCGTCGCGAACGGTCCGCGCGATCGCCGTCAGCCGCTCCAGGTCCGCGCCGCTCGCCGCTAGCAGCGCCTCGGCTTCACCGGCCGAGAGCGTCTTGCCGTCCTCGGCGCGGCGCAGCGCGCGCCGGATCGTCGTGTGCTCGGGACCAGCCACGGCGCGAATCTACATCACCGCTCCCCGACGGGTCGCAACTCCTGCGAAGTCGTGCAGCCTCGGTCAGGCTCTCACGCTATCAATCCGGCGAACCAACCAGGCTGAAACGAAGCAACTGACGATCATCCCCGCGGCCACCACGGATCGACGCGCTTCTCGTAGACGAGGTCGATGAACGGCCCCGGCCGCCGAGCCCGTCCGATGATCCGGTTGATGTTCGCCCGAAAGCATTCGGCCTGTTCGGCTCCTTTCAGTTTCCGGAGGGCAAGGCAGAACACTCGTGCTCGGTGCTCACTCACCGCCTCCAGTTCAGCCGGCACGTATCTGATCCTGCGGTCCTTCGTGAGGAGAATCCACCCACGCTCGGCTCCCTCGGCGATCCAGTCCACATCAGAGATTCGCTCCTCGGCGCCTTCGCCGTAGACGGAGAACATGGTGTGCGCGACGAACCCGGCAGACCCCAACGCCTGCGGCACCGTGAGTCTCCCGAGGCTCCGGTCAACGAAGAACTCGGGCGGAGGATCAGGCGGCCTCTTGCGGAATGAAGGCACGGAGCAGCTCGTAGACGTCCTCGACGGGGACGCCGAAGTCCTCGGCCAGGTCCCCGGGATCCTCGCCCGCCGAGAATCGGTCGAGGACATCTTCCATCCGGCCTCCTCCGCGGATGAAGACGGGCTGCCCGAACGCGATCCGGGGATCGGTCTTGAGTGTGGGCCTCTGCGTCAGAGGCAACACCAGCGACGAGGCCAGATCGTCCTCTGCGTACGTCATCAGCTCGAGATATCCAACGACGACCGGATCGAATACACGGTTCTTCGTAACGACCTCGGCCAGCTCCCGCTTTGCCGCGGGATCGGTCGCGTGATCCCACAAGATCTGCGCGCCGTGAAGGTGGAGCTTCCGCGATGCGAGGGCGTACTCAAAGCCGATGTCGCGCCGGATCGCGTCGACAGCCTTCCGGACGTACTGCATCGAAGCCCCTGCTCTCCGGAACGCGGCGACGACCAGACCTTCCGCGAGGGCAACGAAGGGGAGTTCGGGCCGGTGCCTTCCCCCAGCAGGGACGGCGTGGAGCAGCGGAGGGGTGCCGTTGCGCCCCCGAGCCCAGTACTCGAGCGTGTTGGGCGACACCTTCAAGTACATCGCCGCCTCCCTGACCGTGTACAGGGGCTCGGTCAAGCGGACATCGGTAGCGTTCGCGGCGTGCGTCACCTGGGCGACTCCTTCCCTCTCGACGGTCAGGCTACCGCACGCTTGGGACGGTCCCTCGGCAGCAGGCCGTCAGGCCGGAATAGGGCTAGAAGGAGGCGCTTGGACGGCGGCCCTCGATGACCTCGTAGATGATGCCTTGCTCGCCGAAATCCCAATGGCGAGAAGGTCGTCATAGGGAGAGAGCTGAGGATCAGGTTCTCGATGAGAGACATCGTCATCGAGGCTATCACCCGCGATTCGCATACCCGTCCGCGCTAGGCTCCGGCTCGTCGTGATCACGGTGCTGGCGGGAGGCTTCGGTGCGGCGCGCTTCCTGCGCGGGCTGGTTCGCGTCGTGCCGGCGGCGGAGGTGACCATCGTTGGCAACACCGGCGACGACATCAACATCTACGGCGTGCACGTCTGCCCGGACCTGGACATCGTCACGTTCATGCTCGCGGGGGTGCTCGACGAACGACGGCAGTTCGGGCTGATCGGCGACACGCGCGTGATCATGGACGAGTTGCGCGCCGCCGGCCACGACGCCTGGTTCGACCTCGGCGATCGCGACTACGCGATCTGCGCGGCGCGCTCGCTGTGGCTCCAGGAGGGCGTTCCCCTGCACCGGGCGATCGAGCGGATGACGGCTCGATTCGACCTCGAGACGCGCTTGCTGCCCATGACGAACGAAGTCGTGCCGACCTTGATCGAAACCGACGACAAGACGATGCACTTCCAGGAGTACTGGGTGCGCCATCGCGCGGCGCCGCGCGTGCGCGCGGTCCACGTGGGCGGCGGCGCGCCCGCGCCCGGCGTGCTCGACGCGATCGCGGAGGCGGACGTTGTCATCGTTGCGCCCAGCAACCCGGTCGTGTCGATCGATCCCATCCTCGCCGTGGACGGCGTGCGAGCGGCGCTCGCCGCGACCCGGGCCCCCGTCGTCGCGATCTCGCCGATCGTCGGCGGAAAAGTCGTGCGCGGGATGGCCGACAAGCTGCTCCCGGCGATCGGTGTCCCGGTGAGCGCGGCCGGTGTGGCCGGGCACTATGCAGGGATGCTCGACGGCTTCATCCTCGACGAGGTGGATGCGCAGGAGGCGGCCGGCATCGGCGTTCCGGCGCGCGCGGTGCCGGCGATCATGCGAACGCCCGAGGACGCGGCGGCGCTCGCCAAGCAGGCGCTCGATCTGGCGGCGCAGCTTCGGGACGCGGCTCGCCCGTGATCGCGATCATCCCGGTCGAGGGCATCGGCGAGGTGGCCGATGGCGACGACGTCGCCGCGCTCGTGTGCGCCGGGGCGGCGCTGCTCGACGGCGATGTCGTCGTGGTCGCGCAGAAGATCGTCTCGAAGGCCGAGGGACGGCTCGTGCGCGTGGACCCCGCGCAGCGAGAGGCCGAGCGCGGGCGGCTCATCCGCGAAGAGGCGACGGAGGTGCTCGCGCGGCGCGGCGACGTCGTCATCGCCCGCACGCGGCACGGCTTCGTGTGCGCAAGCGCGGGCGTCGACGCGTCCAACGTCCCCCTCGACGCGCTCGCGCTGCTGCCGCTCGACCCCGACGCGAGCGCGGCCCGCATTCGCGACGGGATCCGCACCCAAGCGGGCGTCGAGGTGGGCGTGATCGTCGCCGACACGTTCGGGCGTCCGTGGCGGATCGGTCAGACCAACGTGGCGATCGGCGTCGCGGGGCTCGACCCGGTTCGAGACGAGCGCGGCCGGACCGACGCCTACGGCATGACGCTGGAGGCGACGGTCGTCGCGGTCGCCGACGAGCTTGCCGGCGCGGCCGAGCTGGTGATGGGCAAGGCCGATCGTGTGCCGGTCGCCGTCGTGCGCGGTCACCGGCTCGGGCACGGCGGCGGGACCGCGCGCGACCTGATCCGTCCGTCCGAGGAGGACCTCTTCCCGCGCGGCATCATGGACCCGTGAGCGAATCGGCGACGCCGCCGAGCGCCGTGTTATAAAGCGTCGCACTCGTCGTTCAGGGAGGCTCCGCACGTGTCGAATCACCGAGAGACCAAACGGGAACGCAGGGAAGCCGCGCGGCTCGCGCGCATCGAGGCGCAGCGGCGCGCGGCTCGGAAGAGGAAGATGCGAGGCGTCCTCACCCTGGTCGCGCTCGTGGTGATCGCAGGCCTGATCGGCGTCGCCGTCTACCTGTCGGGCGCGAGCGCGCGACGCGCGGGACAGGAGCTTGCCCGGCTGGCCGCGCCCGCCGGCTGCACGGAGGTGCAGAGCTTCGGTGACGAGGGCTCGACCCACGTCGATTCGCCGACGGACGTCGAGTACCGGACCACCCCGCCCACTTCGGGCAACCACTACGGGAACGTGGGCAACACAGGGATCTACCACGTGCAGGCTCCCGACGAGAACATGGTCCACAACCTCGAGCACGGCCACGTCGGCATCTGGTACGCGCAGGACGGAATCGACGATGCCGTCCTGGAGGCGCTCAAGGGCGTCGTGCGCGAGAACGCAACCGGCGCGTTCCTTTCGCCGCGACCCGACCTTCCCGACGGCGTCACGATCGCGTTCACCGCCTGGCAGCACATGTCCACGTGCGGGACGCCCGGCGCGTCCGAGGACGTCGCCGCGTACGCCGGTCGGTTCATCGAGGCCCAGGGCGCGAAGGGTCCGGAAGGGTTCCTGCCGGGCTCGCCGGCCGGGGTGTAAGGCCCCGACGGGTCAGACCAGGACGGTCGTCGACTCGGCCCGCGACGGGTTGAGCGCTTCGTCGATGAGGATCACGTCGACGCGGTAGACCCCGTGCAGCTCGAACTCCGGCAGCCACTCGGTCACGACGCGGCCGGGCTCGACGGTCATCGTTTCCGACTCGTAGACCCTCGTGCCGTCGAGCTTGTCGTTCACCGTGAAGGCCCATTCCATCCGGCTCGCGTAGTCGTCGAGGGCGACGAAGTCGACGACCATCGGCTGGTTCGCCGAGGGCGCCGCGACCACCGAGACGGCGAGGTCCCGGATCTCGGGCGGCTTGCGATCCACGATCAGCGCGCCCACCGACGCGGCTCCCCACCCGGTGACGTCGCGCGCGCGCACGAGCAGCCGGTGCACGCCGGTCGGGAAGGTGAGCGGCACCTGGATCGTCATCGTCAGCTCTTCGTTGCGCTCGCCGAAGGCCCCGTCGACCGCCTCGACGGACCCGCCCGAGCCCGGACTGCCGAGCGAGTCGACGAACCACTCGGCTTCCAGGATCGGGTCCTCCGAGCGAGCGCGCGCGACCGCGGAGGCGACGCTGACGCCCCCGAGCGCGCGGGGCATGGTGGCCCGCGTGCGATCGACGTCCGGACCGACGCCGTCCATCAGCGCCCGCTGGACGTTGATCCTGCCGTGCCCGAAGTATTCGTCGATCCCCGGCGCGAACCGGTCGTCGTCCGCGGTGCGCTCGATGATCGATCGCACGTCTTCGGGCGAGCGGCTCGGGTTCTGGGCGAACAGCAAAGCGGCCAGCGCCGACACGTGCGGCGCCGCGGTGCTCGTCCCGCACCCTGCGGTGCCGTAGCCGCTCTCGGTCCGGGTGTCCATCGACAGCACGTTCATCCCCGGCGCGGCGACGCTGGTGTGGTTGCTGTGGTTGGTGCAGGGCGCCGGCCGGTCGGCCTCGTCGGTCGCGGTGACCGACATCACGCCGGCGTGCCAGGCCGGGTAGAAGGGCTGGTTGTTGCCGTTGTTGCCCGCGGCCGCCACCGACAGAGCGCCCGCGTCGTGCGCGACGCTGATCGCGGCCTGCACCGCGGTCGAGGTCTCCAGCAGGCCGAGCGACATGTTGATCACGCGCGCGCCCACGGAGACCGCGTGGTCGATGCCCGACGCGAGGTCCGCAGCGGTGGCGACGCCGTTGCCGTCCACGACGGTGATCGGGACGATGTCGGCGTTGTAGGCGAGCCCCGCGATGCCCTGGCCGTTGTTCGCCGCCGCCGCGAGGATCCCCGCGACGAAGGTGCCGTGGAACGCGGCGTGGCCGGCTTGCCTGCTCGCCGGGACGAAGTCCTTGCCCGCGCCGAAGTCGAGCTGCCCGCCGGCCGAGACGTCGTAGAGCGCGCTCATGGGCGGCGGGTTCGCGCCGCGCCAGTCGGGCTGCAGCTCGTCGATCTTGGTATCGAGCACCGCGACCTTCACGCGCGGCGAGAGGTTCTTCTTCTGCGTCGCGGTGTAGAAGTGGCCCGGGAAGACACTCCAGCCTGCAAAGGCGTTCACCGCGCCGAGGTTCCACTGGCGCGTGGTCCCGCACCCGTTCACGCACGCGTCGTTCGGGGTGATCTGGATCCGGCCCGTGTAGTTGGGCTCGGCGACGGCGACCTCGGCCATCCGCACGAGCCGGGCGACGGCGCCGAGCGCGTCGCCGCGAACCCGCACCAGGTCGTAGTCGATCGAGGGGATGTGACGCAGGACGCGCCCGCCGATCGACCCGAGCGCGGACGCGCGGTCGGAGATCGAGGCGGACCGACGGAAGCGGACGAGCAACTCGTCCCGCACGCGGCCGGTCGTGCCTCCCTCTCCGGCACGCCCGGTCGCCGGGACGATCGCAAGAAGGATGCACAGCGCTGTGAGCACCTTCCTTGCCCTGTCCACGTGCGGCGTCCTTTCCCGTCGGTCCTGCCCTGATCCTGAGCGGCGTTCGCGGCCGCTCTCTCCCTCCGCCGGTCGCCCGGCGACATTCGTCTACGTCAGCTCGAGGTCTGGGATGCAGTACCGCCCCGCCACGACGCTCCCGATGGAGATGACCTGGTCCGGCGCGCGCGCGCCGTTGGCGCCCTCGATCTCGCTGCCGGGGAAGATGATCGCGAGCGCGCTCGTCTCGACACGCTGGGGCTCCGTCGTCGCACGGTACCGGTGCGCGATCACCTGCACGGTGCCGGGCAGGGTGTAGAGCAAGGAGTTGGGCGGATAGCTCGAGGACAGGCTGAACGGTCCGATCACCGTGTCAGGCCGCGAGCCGTCGCCGGCGATGGTGACCATGAACTCGCTCCGCGCGAGGTCGACCCGCGACGTCGTGCCCTCGCACGAGGCCGTCGCGGTCGCGTCGATCTTGACCCCTTCGACCAGGACCGACACCTGGTTCGTCGGGTCGGCGAACACCGCGCTCAGCCGGTTGATTCGCGCGCGCGACACCACCGTTTGGTTTGCGTCCACGAAGGTCTGCAAGCTCGCGCCCGCCTCGAAGCCCTCCCCACCCAGGGTCCGGACGAGCCCTTCGTCGAAGCGCATGTCGTCGTAGACGTAGCCGGTGTCGATCGTTCGCGTCCTGTCAAGGCCGGCGATGCGCGACACGGTGCCGCCGGCGCCTTTCTTGACCTCGCCGCCGACGCCGAGGTCGAGGTAGGAGTCGACCAGCGCCGAACGGCCCTCGTAGGCGTCGTCGGCGATCACGATCAGGTCGTCGAACCACGCACGGCCGGCCGAGGTTCGCAGCCCGATCGCGCCCTCGTCGAAGGGAAGGCCCGGGAAGGGGTCGCTGTTGGTCGGCGTGTCGCCGCTCGGCTTGTCGCGGTGCTCGATGATGAGCCGGCCGTCGACGTAGGCCTCGATCCGTCCGCCGGACATGATGACCTTGTAGTCGTGGGGCTGGGTGAGATCGGCGTTGGTGTGCGAGATCTTGTTGCTGAGCATGAAGTAGCCCTGCCCCACGCGCTTCCACAACATGAACGCCTTGCCGGTCGGGAAGCCGCCGATGTAGCCGGTGTTGATCGCGGTGAAGAGGTAGAGGTTGTTGGGGTCCGCGGTGTGATCGCTCAGGATCGGCGCGCGGAAGGTGAAGCCGACGCTGCACGAAAGGCAGTCGTCGATCAGCGCCGCCGTGACCTGGACGGCGAAGTTCCGGAAGGACGTGTCGCGGATGTAGACGATGGGCTCGTTGGGCGTCTTCAGGATCGAGCCCTGCCGCAGCACGCGCCGCCCCTGGGTCGGGTCGATCGGGTCGACGATGTCGACGACGTCCCAACTGCCGCGCTTGATCTCGTAGGGCTCGGTCGGCATGTCGCCGGGAAGCGGTCCGAGCGTGTCGAAGTGATCGACCCACTTCGTGACCGTCCCTGCCGCGTGCCCGGCTCCGACGCTGAAGCAACTCGCCACGACGGTCGCCAGCGCGAGCATCGCGCGTGCTCGTGCGGCGCGTCCGCGAGAGAGCGAGAGCCTGGTCATGTCCACGGGAGACAGATTCGCCGCCAGACCCCGGCGTCCTGCCCGTTTTGGCTGCTCAGAGGCCATGTTTTCCGGGATGAAGGGGCGCGAACTCGCATCCGTGCGAAGCCGGTACGAGCGCGCACTTCCCCCGCGCGGGGACGAACCTTACGCGCCGATCGCGGAGGAATCAGGCCATACCGGGCGGACGCTCGAGCAGGGCGGCGAGGTCGTCCGGAGCCGGTCCCCATCGGCGTCGCAGGCCGTCGCGCAATCCGAGCGTGAGCGCGGTGCGCATCGGCTCGGCCGCGCGGGTTGCGGCAACGCGGTAGCGCCGCACGAGCAGCCGCCGCGTGCGCCACCGCCACCATGGCTTGCCGTGCTTGGCCAGGACGAGGAAGGAGTTGCGGGCGAAGAAGTAGCCGAACAGGGGCGAGCCGTCGCCGCCGAAGCTCGCGCTGCGCCCGTGCCGGACCCGGGCGGCCGGGACGACGACCGGGCGCTCGTCGGTCGCCGCTCGCACGCGCAGGCAGAGGTCCACGTCCTCCCACACCAGGAAGAAGCGCTCGTCGAACAGTCCGGTCTCCCGGAGCACCTCCGCACGTACGAGCATCGCGCTCCCCGTCGCGTAGTCGGTCGGCGCCGGCTCGGGCGGGCCGTCCCACGGCTCGTCACGGCCGGTCGCGTCCAGCGCCATCGACCGCACGTCCACGCGCGCGCGATAGAAGTCCACGACGTCGGTCTCGCCGAGCAGCGACAGGGGCGCCGCCATCGGCACCCGGGGATGGGCCGTCAGGTACGCGGTCAGCGCCTCCACGCAACCCGGCGTCACCACCACGTCGTTGTTCAGCACGAGCACCGCATCCGCGCCGTCGCTCAGCGCCGCCTCGATCCCGGCGTTGTTGCCGCCCGCGTAGCCCGCGTTGCGATCGTTCACGACGACGGTCGTGCCGGGGAGCTGCTCGGCGAAGACGGCGAGGGAGTCGTCGCCCGAGGCGTTGTCGACAACGACGACCCCGGCGTCCGGCGCCGTCTCCCGCAGGGAGCGGACGCACGCGACCGTGTCGGTGGGCCGCCGCCAGTTCAGGACGACGGCGACGACCTTCACGCCCGTTCCCAGGCGCCCGTGCCGGGATCGCGCGTGCGCAGGACGCGCGCCGGCACGCCCGCCGCGATCGAATACGGCGGGACGTCCTCGGTCACGACCGCGTTGGCGCCGATCCAGGCGTTGCGGCCAATGCGAACGCCGGGCAGGACGGTGACGTGCTCGCCCAGCATCGCGCCGTCTTCGATCACGACCTCGGCCACGCGGAAGGGCTGCTGCTTGAGCGGGCGCTCGTCGGTCGCGCTTCCGTATTCGTAGTGGTGGTCCTCGATGCAGACGCCGCTCGCGATGCCGACGTCGTTGCCGAGCACGATCCGCCGCATGGCGCCCAGGTGCGCGAAGGAGTTGATCACCACGCGGTCGCCGATCTCGATCCGCGCGTCCTCGGCGGGCAGCGCGGGTCCGCCCAGGTGCGGGTTCTCGACGATCACCTCGATGCGGCAGTACGGATGGATCGTGGTGGTCGCGCCGATGAAGAGCCGCTCGGGATGGTGCAGCAGCGAGGGCAGCCGCACGACCGAGCCCGGCCCCAGCGCGCCGAAGCGCGGCGCGTCGCGCCGGTCCTCGAAGTCGTGCACGCGCCGGTGGACGCGCGCGACGAAGTCCTTGAAGCCGCTCACGGACGCCTCCCGGCCATGGACAGAGCATCGCCCAGTCCGGCGCGCTCGGCCAGGGCGAGCACCGCCCGCTTCAGCCGCTGCTTCCGGTTCCGCCCGAAGTCCCGGTGCAAGTTGTAGGTGCGCTCGGCGATGACGACGAAGCCCGCGCGCTCCAGCGCCGCGCGCAGCGTGCGCGGCGTGAACTGCCACATGTGCCCTGCCGGCTGAATCCCGTACCAGAGGTCACGCTCGATCTTCGCCCCCGCCGAGCGAAGGTTCGGCGAGTTCGACACGTACAGCACGCCCCCGCGCCGCAGCAAGCCCCGGCAGAGCGCGAACGTGTCGTCCAGGTCGGGCAGGTGCTCGGCCGTCGCCGACAGCACGATCACGTCGACGCTTTCGGGCTCGAAGCCCGCGTCCTCCAGCCGCACGGCGCGCAGGTCGAGCCCGCGCGCGCGCGCGTAATCGACCGCGGCCTCGTTCAGCTCGATCCCGGTGGCTTCGTAGCCGCGCTCGCCGGCCATGCGCACGATCATGCCGACGTTCGCGCCGACGTCGATCAGCCGGGCGGGCGGCGGCGCCAGGCCCGCGACGTGATCGACCGTCGGGGCGAGCAGCGCCTCGAACAGCTCGGCTCGCTCGAGGTAGGACTGAATGAAGGCGTCGTCCCGGAAGGGACCGTGCTCGTGCTCGGCGGGCGGAGGCCAGGTGCGCACCAGCCCGCACGCCACGCAGCGGCGCAGCGAGTAGGTGTGCTCCGCCACGTTCGAGCCGTACACGCAGTAGCGATCCGAGGTCAGGATCGTCCGGTACCAGCGGCTGCCGCAGGGGCAGACGGGTCCGCCTGCTTCGCTCACGTCCTCCCGTTCCCGCTCGACGCCTCAGTCCGAAGCACGCAGATCCTGCTCCGCGCGCGCGTACGCGGCGGCGATCCGCTCGGCGTTCGCGCGCTCCCATACCTTAGCCATGACCAGGGTCCGGTTGAACGCAAGCAGGAGCGCCTCGACCGCACCCTCGATCCCTTCTCGCTTCAGTCCGGAGCGCAGCAGGCTTCGCAGCGCGACCCGGAAGGAGCGCAGCAGGTCGCGCGCCGCCGGCGCGGGGGCGCCGCGGCGCGCCATCTCCGCAGCCTCGTACTCGGAGTAGCGGTCGATCTTTCCGACGACCTCCGAGACGGTGCGGTGCGTCAGGTGCACGAGCCGCTCCGTCAGCGCGCCGGTCGAGGCCGCGCCGTGCAGGGCCTCGTGGACCTCGCCCACCCAGCGCGCGGCCCCGGCCCGCACGAGCCGCACCGGCGCGTCGGGCCCGCCGCCCGGGTGCCATTCGAGCCACCGGCCGAAGGCCATGCTCGCGCGCGGGATCGCGTAGGCGTCGTGCGGCGGGCCGGCGGCGAGCAGCGCCTGGACCTCCCGCGCGAGACCGGGCGTGACGCGCTCGTCGGCATCCAGGAAGAGGACCCAGTCGCTCATCGCCTGCTCCATGGCGAAGTTGCGCTGGGAGGAGAAGTCGTCGAGGGGGCGCGAGACGACGCAGGCGCCGCCCGCGGCGGCGAGCGTGGCTGTGGCGTCCGTCGAGCCGCCGTCGACGACGAGCACCTCGTCGGCGAAGGCGGCGGAGGCAAGGGCGCCGGGGAGCATCAGCTCCTCGTTCGTCGCCAGGATCACGACCGACAGGGTCATGGCTCGCTCAGCCCTTGCGCGCGATCAGCTCCACGATCGAACCGTACCCCAGCCCGTCGGCAACCCCGGCAACCGCGTCGCCGAGCGCGCGCCGGACGCGAACGGGCAGCGCCCGGCCCGCGCGCGTCGCGGTCAGGACGTCGATCCCGTCGTGCAGGGCCGCGGTGCGGGCGCTCCACGTCGTCCGCTCGAGCACGCCGAACCCGGCGGCGCGGATCGCGCGGGCGAGGGTCGCGGGCGGGTACCACGCGCAGTGCATCGGCGGGATCCAGTAGTTGAACCGCTCGCGTTTGATGCGGGCGAGCAGGCTCGCCGGGTTCGGCGTCGCGACGAGCAGCACGCCGCCGTCGCGCAGCAGGCCGCGGCAGGTCGCCAGCAGCGGGCGCGGGTCGGGAACGTGCTCGATCACCTGCAGCAGCGCGAGCGCGTCGAACGACTCCGATTCGAGTTCGATCTCCTCGACCATTCCCTCGTGGGCCTCGAACCCCGCCTCGCGAGCGCGGGCGACGCCGTACGGCGACGGGTCGACGCCGACCGGTTTCCAGCCTCGCTCGCGTGCGGCCTCCAGCAGGAAGCCGGGGCCACAGCCGACGTCGAGCAACCGGCCCGGCGGGACGTGCCTCTCCATCGCGGCGAGGCTGCGGTCGTGACGCGCAAGCAGTTCGTCACGAAGCGCGAATGCCCCCTCGTAGCCGCTGCCGTCGTCGAACTCCTCCATGCGCACGGTCTCCGGCGGCGGCCAGAGCGTCCGAAGACCGCAGCGCTCGCACCGCAGGATCGTCCACGAATCGAGCGTCAGCTCGGCATCGCGCGCGGCGGCGCCGCAGACGACGCAGGGAGTGGTGGAAGCGTGCTCGCCCGAAGGCTCAGACATGCAGCACCTGCAGGCCGAGCATGAGGATCAGCGTCCCGATCGTGCTCGCCCCGGCAGCAACCGCCTTGCGGCGGGTGAAGCCCAGGCGTCCGATCAGGTCGCGTACCTCTGCCATCTCACCCGCAAGGTACAGCAAGGCCAGGTAGGCGAAGCCGCCCGCGGCCGCGAGGCCGGCGAGCTGGAACGAGTCGCGGACCATGTGCGACACCGCGCCGATGAGGGCGGCCGGGATCGCGGCGATGATCAGGATGCGCACGAGCGGCGCGAGGATTCGGATCTTGATCTCCCGCCGCAGCGCGCTCACCGCGAGGATCGACAGGCACGACACCAAGCTCATCGCGACCGCGAAACCGTTCATGCCGATCCAGAGCGTGAGCGGCACGGCGAGCGCCCAACCCACGGCCGCCCAGATCATCGTCAGACGGAGCACGGTCTTCGCGCGCCCGAGTCCGTACAGCGCGCTGATCGCGACCGTCGAGTACGCGGCGTTCAGCATCGGGATGCAGAACAGGTAGAACGACGTCAGGCCCGGGAACCACTTCGGTCCGTAGACGTGCTCGACGATCTGCCGCGCGAGCGCCGCGAGGAACAGCGTCGCCGGGAACACCGTCGCCGCGACCCACTTGATCGACTTCTCGATCGCGTCGGCGAGCGCCTCCCGGTCGTGCTGGAGCCGCGCGTAGGCGGGGAAGGTCACCTTGCTCACGATCGGCAACAGGAACAGCGCGTTCGTCGCCAGCCCGACCGCCCACGTGACGTACCCGACCGACTGCGCGGTCAGCGCGAAGGCGATGAAGGTGGGGATGAAGTTGTCCTTCAGCGCGTTCACCAAGCCGTTCGCTTGGTACGGCAACCCGAAGGACATCATCGAGCGCATCGCCCGGACGTCGAGGCCGAAGCGCGGGCGCCAGCGCGACATCAGGTTCAGCACGATCGTGTAGACGACGCGCGAGGCGACGGTCGCCCAGACGAATACCCAGACCGCCGAGGCGGCGCCTTCCTGGGCGACGTGCGGGTCCTTGAACTGGAAGGCCAGCGGGATCGCGACGAAGACGTACGCGAGCGAGCCGGCGACGTCCGCGATCGACAGCTCCTTGAACCGCAACTGCCGTTCGAGCCGGATCGCGGGCACGGCCACGAAGGTCGAGAACAGGATCGTCGCGGCGAGCACCTGGACGGCCGCGACGTTGCCCGCGTCGATGTCGTAGGCGTGGATCAGGGGTCCGGCCACCGCCAGCAGCGTGCCGACGACGACGACGTTCAGCAGGAACGACAGCGAGAACGCGGTTCGGAGGTCCTTCTCTTGCAAGGCTTCCTTGCGCTGGACCAGCGACGCGCCGAGCCCCAGGTCGGACAGGAAGCCGGCCATGCCGACGATGAAGCTCACGATCGCGTAGAAGCCGAAGGTCTCCGGCGCGAGCCAGCGCGCGAGCAGGATGTTGCCGACCATCTGCAAGCCGCGCTGACCGATGCTGCGCAGCAGCATCGCGCCGACGCCGCGGAGGGCGAGCGTGCGCACCTCGGCGACGTCCAGCTCCGGGTGCGCGGTCGGTCCGCCGTCGATCTGCGGCTGCTCGACGACGCCGGCGGCGGCTTCAGGCGACACGCAAATCCACCCCCTTCGCGTCGCCGGTGACCTCGCGGTAGGTGCGCTCCATCTCGTCCACGACGTGCTCGATGTCGTAGCGTTCGAGCGCGCGCGCCCGGTTGAACCCGCCAAGGCGCTCGGCGACGCCTTCCTCGGCCAGGATCGAGCACAGCGCGTCTCCCAGCAGCCGCTCGTCGCCCGGCGGCACGAGCCGGCCGCCACTGCCCTCGATCACCGCGTCGGGGATGCCGCCGCCCGTCGTCGCCACGACCGGGCGGCCGCACGCCATCGCCTCGATGACGGTCATGCCGAACGGCTCGCCGAATGACGGCTGGCTCAGGACCGTCGCGTGCGCGTAGGCCGTCGGCGCCTCGTCGGGGGCGACAGGGCCGGCGAACTCGACGTGCGATGCGATCCCGAGGTCATCGGCGAGCCGTTCGAGTGCGAAACGTCTTCCTTCCGGGTCGGCGCCGGCCACGATGAGCCGCGCGCTCGGCGCGCAGCGCGCCACCTGCGGCATCGCGCGCAGCAGGACCTCGATCCCCTTGCGCTCTTGCAGCACCGACAGGAACAGGATGGTCGGCCGCGCCGGCATCGGCGTCAGGCGGAACCGATCGACGTCGACGCCGAACGGCACCACGGCGCAGCGCCCCCGCACGTGCTCGGGCATCGCCGCGTACGACGAGCCGCCCGTCACGAACAACGTCTTCGCCCGCGCGAGCGTCTTGGCGTGCAGCCGCCGCTCGATCCGGCCGGTGTAGGCGTTCGCAGCGCGCGCGACCGCGCGCGCGCGCCTGCCGGCCGCCCGCGGCCACGGCACGTTGATCGGGCCCGCCACCAGGGGCGCGCCGCGCACGAGGCTGTAGCCCTCGGCGGTGTTGAAGGGAAAGAGCAGATGCGCCACGTCGAAGCGCTCGCGGGCTGCGTCGCGCGCGATGCGCTTCGCGAAGCGGATGCGGCCGATCGCCGCGGTCGGTCCGTCGGCCGGGATCTCGCGAACCTCGACCCCGTCGATCGGCGGCAGCGTGCTGCGCTCGCAGTACGCCAGGATCTCGTGCCCGCGGGCGGCCAGACGGCGGATGAGCGCCGAGGCGATAAGCCCTTCGCCGTTCGGCTCGGTCTCGGTGAGCAGGCGCGCGGCCGGCACGAACGCGATCCTCACCGGCGCGCCTCCTGCCGGACGTGATCGGTCACCCAGGCGACCGTGCGCGCGATCCCGTCTTCGAAGGACACCTGCGGCTCGTAGCCGAGCGCTCGGAGGGCGCCGACGTCGGCCGCCATGCGGAGCGAGTCGCCCGGGCGCACACTCCCCGTGAACTCGATGCGCGGTTGCGCGCCCATCGCGGCCGCGACGGCCTCGACGACCTCGGCGATGGAGACCATCGAGCCGGAGCCGACGTTGTAGGCCTCGCCCCGGGCGGGCGCGCGGCGGGCCGCGACGAGCGTCGCGCGCGCCACGTCTTCGACGTAGCACAGGTCGCGCAGCTCGGCGCCGGTGCCGTAGACCTCGACGCGCGCCGGGTCGGCCATCAGCTTGCGGATCAGGTCGTAGACGACCTGCTTGGTCTGGCGCCGGCCGTACACCGGGAAGAAGCGAAGGATGACCGCGGGGAAGCCGTGGATCGCCGAGGCGACCCGGACGTGCTCCTCGGCCGCGAACTTGTCGACGCCGTAGGGCGACACCGGGGCGATCGGCGCGTCCTCGGCGATCGGCTGCCGCTCGGGCTGGCCGTAGACCGCGGCGGAGGACACATGGACGAAGCGAGGTTTGTCGGTCACCGCGCGCATCGCGGCGATCATCACGAGCGTCTGCTCGACGTTCGCGCGCAGGTCCCCGACCGGGTCCTCGACCGACGGCGGGACGTAGGCCGGCGCGGCGAGATGGAAGACGGTGTCGAAGCCGCGCTCGAGGATCAGCGCGGCGGCGGTCGAGCAGTCGCCCTCGACGACCTCGACGGCGGATGCGACGGAAGCAAGGTTCTCGCGGGAGGAGGTCCGGAAGTCGTCGACCACGACGACGGCGGCACCAGAGGCGGCGAGTTGCTCGACGACGTGACTGCCGATGAACCCCGCGCCGCCCGTGACCAGGACGCGCGCGGGACGGTGCTCTTCCAAGACGGTGTCGCCCCTTTCCGCCGCACGTGCCGCGCCTCAGCCGTAAGGCGCCGCACCTCTACCAACGAGCGGACCTCGGCCCGCGCGACGCCCGAGCAGCGAACTCGCCGCACTTTCCTCGCCCAGGTCCGACATGCCGAGCCAAATCGGACCGCTGCGTTGCGTCAGCAGGCCATGACCTTGCGCATCGCCCGGCAGAACTCCGGCCACCGCCCGGGCGCGACCGCCCCGGCGGGGGCTACGAGCCGATCGACGGGCACGAGGTGGACGTTGTCGAGGTTCGCCACCGAGCCTTCCTCGACGCCCTCCGCGGCCCCGAGTGCGACCTCTGTCGGGATGCCGCGAACCGTCGTCGTCACCGGCGCGACGAGCACGCGACGCAAGCGCGGCGCGGCGCGCGAGCGCGTCAGCACGACCACCGGCCGAACCTTGTCGAGGTCGGCCCACCACACCTGGGCGTGGGCGAGCCTCACTTCTTGCGCCTTCGCGCACGCGCCTTCGCGAGCACCGCCTCGGGCACCTTCCCCTCGTAGGGAAGGGCGGGACCCTCCGACGCGGTCCATGCCAAGTCCGGGTCGTCCTCGTACGGGAACGCTTCCAGGGCCGTGCGCTCGGCCTCGGCCTCGACCGAGTCCACCAGCGCCCCCAGGGCCCGGTCGACGAGCATGCTGTCCGGCTCCGACACCAGCTCACGAGCCCGGTCGAGCAGCTCGGCGTCCACCGTGGTAGAAATCCGCACACGACTCATGCTACTAACTGTAGCATAGCGAGACATCCCAGATCCCGAACGGCGGCTCATCTGCGGTCGCGCGGCCAGAGCCCCTTCAGCAGGCACCTATCGCGCGCCGCAAGCGCGAGCCTCGCAAGGAGCGGTCAAACATAACGGTCTTGCGGAGGCGATCGATGCTCCGCGAGCGAGAATGGTTCGGGAGACGCTCGTCCAAGCGATCGCTGACACGACGGTTTGCTAGACCAGGCGCGGAGGTTCGATTCCTCCTGGGGCACGATGCTGGGGCACTGCCCCGTGTGCGTAGGCTCCTCTGCGTGGACGGAGAAGGGAGGAACGATGAGCAAGTATGAGAAACTGCTTGACGGCGCACAGCAGCACCTTGACTCAGGCGAGCAAGTAGTTGAAGGCGTGACCGGAACCTGCGAAACGAAGAAGCTGGGTCAGGACTGGGTTCGCACCGGCATGCTCCTGGCGACAGACCGCAGAGTGGTCTTCTACGCGAAGAAGCTCGGCGGATACGACCTCGAATCTTTCCCGTACCAAAACGTGTCTTCGGTCGAGATGAGCAAGGGAATGACCGGGCACCGCGTCCGGTTCTTCGCCTCCGGTAATGACGTCTCCATGAAATACATCAACGACCTACCTCGCCTGCAGCGCTTTGTTGAGCACGTTCGTGCGCGCATGAACGAACCTTCCGCTCCCGCTGCATCCGGCGAGCAGGGATCTGACATCATGGATCAGCTCAAGAAACTGGGCGAGCTACGCGACGCTGGCGTCCTGACTCCGGAAGAGTTCGAAGCGAAGAAGGCCGATCTCTTGAAACGGCTCTAGCCGGGCAAGGCTTCTTAACTAGCCAAGTGAACGAAGCACTTGCGGCCGAAATGCTCCCGGACGCCAAGTTCGGCGTCCTCTGTGCCGACGACGTCCTAGTCGACAAGACCGCAAGCCGCGTTGTGCTCGGAGTCATGAACGACCAGGCCTGGATGATCGAAAACAGCTTGGCGAGCGAAGGAGGACTCGCGCGCGCCGATATCGGCACTGAACCACATGTTGCGCGGGACGATCAACAGCCCAACGGGTACAAGTTACCCGATCGACCTCGCGAAGGTCGTCGCGGGGCTGCATCCCTGGGATCGGACTCGTCCCTCCCCTATCCTCTGCGCAGAGGAGGTTCCGCTTGGCTCAGGCGACTCAGATGCACATCGTGGTCACCGTGAAGGCATATCCGGCGGTCTCGACGTCCTACGGCGAAGTGGTGTGCATCGCGGGATTCGCACTGATCCTCTTCGGCCCGAGTGGATAAGGCTCTTCCCCATCGATCGCGACACGGCGGCCTCGTTCAAGAAGTGGGACGAGATCTCGATCGACGTTGTTCCTCACTCTGGTGACACACGGCCCGAGAGCCGGCGCCCGCTGGCAGGCAGCATGAAGATCGTCCGCCATCTGGACACCAAGAAGAACTGGGCTGCTCGGCGGCCGTTGATTGAGTCCGTTCGGATCGACTCGATGTGCGAGCTCCGCCGGGCCCAAAAGGCGAACCGAACATCACTCGGCGTCTTTCCCATCAAGGAGGCGACAGACCTCCAGATCGAGGCCTCGACCGGAGAATGGCGGCCGGAGCAGGAGGCAGCCCTCCAGAGGACCTCCTCACAGATGAGCCTGCTCGTCGAGGTGGGCAAGCCCGGCCGGTCCAAGCTGGAGAAGATCCCCTACACGTTCAAGCTCACCTACCGATGCCACGACCGCTATTGCAGAACGCACACCCAGACGATCGTGGACTGGGAAATCGGGCAGGCGTTCCGAAGCTGGCGACGCACCTACGGCGAGAAACAGGCGCTGAAGCACATCCGCAGTAGGTGGCTGGACGAGATCTGCTCGTCCGCGAACAACACCCACATATTCGCGGGCAACATGCACCAGTACCCGGAAGGCTTCCTGGTGCTCGGGATGTACTACCCGAAGCGAACCTAGAGCTCGCGAACCTTGACCGACCCAGCCGCGCGCTCGGCAGCAACCTCGCCGACAACCTGGCGATGACACTGATCCGGTGAAGACTCGAGGCACATGATCGCAGTGCGTTGAGCTTCGGCAACCGCAACCAGCCAATCGACATGGTGTGACCGGCCGTTGTTCAGTAGCTGCCGGTAACGTTTGCGGCCCTCTGTGATCGCGGGCCCATGGAACATCGCACGGATCTGTGGAGGATTGCCAAGGGCGGCGACGTGCTCATATGTGATGCCAGCTTTACGCAGCCCCTCCGCCAGCCTGTTCCGAGAAAAACCAGGCTGTCGACTCATCGGAGTCTGCCGGATGTCGATCACGCTTTCGATGCGGTTCTTCTTGAGAACATCGACGAACGCCCGGAGCGTCTTCCCCGCATATCCGATGGTGTAAAGGGTTGTTTTGCTATTCAGTTCTGCCATGGCCCGGCCCTCCTCTCACGCCTCGACGGAGATACACTACCGAAGGGCCGGCTGAATAGTGCGCACGCCGCCCCGTAGGGCTCAGGGTAGGCGCAACCAGTGACAGCGCGTGGTGGGCGCTAGGAGTCGCGAGCCTGGAAAATCCGCGGTTCCTCTTCCGATCAGCACCTAGACTGCACTCCATGAGCATCGTCGCCTGGCATGGTCGGATCGGAAGCGGTGGATTCGGGGAGGTTCATAAGGCCTCGCTCGTCAAGAACGGGCCCGTGTTCGCCGTGAAGCTGCTCCTGAAGCAGCCCGTGAACCAGGAGATCGCAGTCCGTAGGTTCCATCGCGAGGTCGGCATGCAGCAGAGACTGACGCACCCGAACGTCATGGAGATCGTTGCGTTGGGATTGGACGATGATCCGCCCTGGTATGCAATGCCGCTTGCAGAGCAAGACCTAGCCGCTGCGATCCAGGCGCAGGCGGGGGACGACGGGTTCATCATCGATGCGTTCGGTCAGGTCCTGCGAGGTGTCCAGGCCGCCCACGTGCACGGAATCGTTCATCGTGATTTGAAGCCGAACAACATCCTGGATGTCGGCAAAGGGACATGGGCCGTTTCTGACTTCGGCGCAGGCCTCGAGCTCGATCGTGAGACGACTGTCATCACTCATGCTCAGGGAATCGGCACGCTGGACTACCTCTCTCCCGAGCAGTACTCGGACCCACATAACGCCGACCGGCGCTGCGATGTCTTCAGCCTGGGCAAGATCCTGCTTCAGATGGTGACCGGCCAGCAGCCGATGCCGTTCCGACCGCAACACATACCCGGAGGCCAATTCGGACCGCTCATCGATAAGGCGACCCAACAGGACCCAGCTCACCGATACCAATCGGTTGACGAGTTCATCGCGGCCTTCGACGCTGCCACGACCGCTGGTTCCTTCGAAGCCCCCACACAACAGCTGGCGAGACTGGAAGAGGAGCTGGGCCAACCCGACGCGTCAGACGCGACCGTTGATAAGGTCCTCGACCTGTTGGTCCGCTACCCCGACCGGCAGGAGTTCCATCACCAGCTAGTCCCTCGCATCTCCATGGACCTGATGAAGTCCTTGCGCCTTCGTCGTGAAGACTCATTCCGCACCTTGATCGAGAGGTATGACGGCCACGTTTCCGGCGGACTCGACTTCGGATACTGCGATATCGTCGCCGACTTCTATAGCGACCTGATCGTAACCTTCCCCGATATCGACCTATTCCGTAAGCTATTCGCTCGCCTACTAGAGATGGGCGCGTCTCACAATCGTTGGCATGTGATGGGAGTCGTGTTCTCAATCTGCTCTACTGCTTCACTCGAACACGTCCCCGTCATCGCAGCCGCCATCACCGCCGATCCCTGGTCATCGGAGCGGACGTTCATCGATCGCGACGTGATCGAACTTGCGCCAGAAATCCAGGCAGCACTGGTGTCGCTTCGTCCCTAACTCTTCGACGCGGCGCCGGCTCGATACATGGACGGATCTACTCGTCGAGCCGTGCTCGTGGCGACGGTCGTCGAGCGAGAGGTTCTTCGAAAGGACCATGCGAGGATTCCTACATTCCGGAACCTGCGGCCATGACCGAGTCGATTCCGTGGCGGGACGAAGGTTTGAGGTCAGAGGGTCCCCTATCCCGTGGCGCAACCGTCCTTCAGCCGATTGCGTGGCGGTAGGCATCTTCGTGGCGGGCGGCGACGGCCTCGGGGGTGTATTCGGCGGCCTTGTCGCGGCCCGCGCGGCCGAGCGCGGCGGCTCGGGCGGGATCGTCGATCAGCTCGGTGATCGCGGCGGCGAGCTGACCCGCGTCGGCGTCGACGAGCAGGCCGTCGCGCCCGTGAGCGATCAGGTCGGGGGCGCACCACCAGCGCGCCGCGACGACCGGCCTGCCGACGCTCCAGGCCTCCAGGATCGACACCGGCATGATCTCCGAGACCGAGGGCAGGACGAGCATGGTCGCCGCCCGCATCCACGAGCCGACCTCGGCGTCGCTCACCCTGCCCACCCGGACGACGCGCGGATCGGCGATCCCGGCGAAGTCCGCCTCCGACGCCGCGGTCTCCGGACCGACGAAAGCGAAGCGTGCGCCGGGGTGCTTCCCCCAGACTTCGTGCGCGGCGGCGAGGACGAGTCCGTAGCCCTTGTACGGCTCCTTCACGCCGAGGAACAGCACGAGCGGCTCGTCGGAAAGGCCGTGCGCCGCTCGCACGTCCGGCCCGTCATCCGGCAGCGGGGTCACCGGGACGCCGACGCTCCACACCTTCGCCTCCTCGACCCCGAGGCTCGCGTAGAACGCCGCTTCGCTCGGCAGCAGCGCGAGCACCAGGTCGGCCGCGCGATAGAACGCGACGTTGAGCGGGTCGTCGCCCCACGCCTTCGGGTGCGCGAACGGCGTCACGACGACGGGGACCTTCCCGGCGCGAGCGGCCGACGCGCCCGCCCAGTTCACATGCTCGCCGCCCCAGCAGTGAACGATGTCGGGCGCGCCCCAGTCGGCTCGCAGCCGAGCGCCGACCGCGCCCGCGTACAGCGGCGCCGTCGCCGACCGCAGGACCTTGTAGCCGACCCTGCGCGCGCCCGGCACGGTCAGCAGCCCCATCGGCGAGGTGGTGAGGCGAGCGACGCCCATCGGGATCGGCCGGATCTCCACGCCGTCGGACCAGAACGGCCGGAACCGCTGCGGGCGCGACGAGGCATTCAGCCGGGTGAGAGGCTCGTCGTCGACGCGCGCGGCCCACACGCGCACCCGGTGGCGCGTTGCAAGCTCGCGCGCCACGCTGCGCATGGCCGTCGCGATGCCCCCGGGTCCCGGGAACGAGCGCCGAACCGTGTAGGCGATATCCATCTTGGGGGGCCGATCGTACTGCCAGCGCAAGTTCTCCTTGACGCTGTGCTCGGAGGGCGTATCCTGGGATAGTCGGAAAGTAAGAAGGTGTGAATATCCGAGAGGCTGAAGTGTCGCGAACGACGATCCGCTCGAAGGGCCAAGTTACGATCCCGCGCGAGATTCGCGAGCAAGCGAACCTGGCCGAGGGTGATCTTGTCGACGTCGAGATGACCGCGGACGGCATCCTGCTCCGTCCGCAAAAGGTGATCGACGCGACGCAAGCATGGTTCTGGAATCCCGCCTGGCAGGCGGGAGAAGCGACCGCGAGCGCGGACATCGCCGCGGGTCGGGTGGACACCTTCGAGTCGCCCGATGATTTCCTCGAGTCGCTCGACGACTAGCGCGTGCCGACCTTCGCGAAGACCGCTCAGTTCAAGCGAGACTGGGCCTCGCTGACACACGAGCAACGACAAGCGGTCCGGCGCGCGCTCACGAAGTTCCTGGCCGACCTGCGCTCGGGACGCTTCCGCAAAGGGCTGCGGGTCAAGGGAGTGCAGGGCGCGCCGGGCATCTTCGAGATGACGTGGGCGGACGATGGGCGCGCGACGTTCCAGTACGGACCCGAGATCATCCGGGGCGAGCCGCACGTCGTCTGGCGCCGGATCGGCACGCACGACGTCCTGAACCACCCGTAGCTTCTACAGGTCGAGCGAGAAGGACCGGAACTTGATCGCGCCCGCCAAGACCCAGTAGGTCTGCACGAACGGGTGGATCGCGGCCTGCAGGATGCTCACCGGGTCGCGCGCCTTGTAGGCGAACGCCACCCGGCGCAGGTGCCAGGCGAACACCGGGGCGAGCAGCACCGAGAGCCCCGGCAGCCACGGCGCGAGCACGACCGGCGCGAGCACCGAGGCCATGTACTTCACGTGGATTCCCGGGATCCCCGGCACGACGGGGCGCAGGTGCGCGCGGTACAGCGCGGGATGCTTCTTGAACAACAGCGGGTTGTAGTAGCGCTTCTTCGCCTCCTTCAGAAACCGGCCGCGTCCTTCGTGGATGACGAGGTGGTTCACGATCACGTCCGGGTCCCACGCGATCGCGCCGCCGGCGTCCATGATCGCGAACGCAAGGTCGGAGTCCTCCAGGAACGCGAGCCGGAAGCGCTCGTCGAACCCACCCGCCGCGTCGATCGCCTCGCGGCGATAGACCATGTTGCAGGTCATGAACAGGCCGCCGGCCTCGTTGCGCATCTGATGGGTGAGCGTGCCGACGTCGCCCTTGGGGTCGGTGCGGCCCTCGACGCCGGCGACCTCGGGCTCCGCGGCGAAGCGCGCGAGCGCGCGTTCGAGCCAGTCCGGCGCGACCTCGCAGTCCGAATCGGTGAACGCGACGAGCGGCGCGCGCGCGACGGCGAGCCCCGCGTTGCGCGCGGCCGCCGGTCCGCGGTTCTCCGGCCGGCGCACGAACGTGAAGCGCGCGCGGGCGTCGGCGAGAAACGCCTCGACGACGCCGGCCGTCGCGTCGGTCGAGCCGTCGTCGACCACGACGACCTCGTAGCGCTCGGGCGCCAGGGTTTGCGCGTCGAGCGACGCGAGGCATCCGGGGACCACGGCCATCGCGTTGTAGACGGGCACCACGACGCTGATCTCCGGCCCGGTCATGCGTCCGGCCTCCACGCCTCACGCACGACCCGGTACAGCTCGTCGACCCGCGCGACGTGCGCGTCGAGCGCGAAGACGCTCGCGGCGCGAGCTCGCCCGGCCTCCCCCATCGCGCGCGCGCGCGCCTCGTCGGCGAGCAGCGCGCCGAGCGCCCGGCCGAACGCCTCCACGTCGCCGGCCGGCGCGAGCGCACCGGTCTCGCCGTCAACGAGCCACTCCCTGATGCCGCCGGTGTCGAAGGCGACGACGGGCTTGCCGGCGGCCATGGCTTCCAGCCCCACGATCCCGAAGGGCTCGGGCCACATCGAGGGGACCGCGACGACCGAGGCGGCCTCGCGCCAGCCCGCCAGATCCGCGGCGTCGAGCCAGCCGGTGAAGGTGATCCGGTGGCGGCCGCCGGCGCTCGCGGCGTGCCGCTCGACCGAGGATCGCGAATGACCCTCTCCCGCGATCACCAGGTGCACGGCCGCGCCCGATCGATCGACCGCGTCGACCAGTTGCGCGAAGCCCTTCTCTTTGGTGATGCGCCCGCTCGCGAGCACGACCGGGCGCCGGTCGTCGTTGCGCGGCGGGCGCGGAAGAGGCAGAGGTGGAACGGGGTACGGCGTCACCTCGACGGCGGCCTCGTCGATGCCGGCCTTGGTCATCAGCGCGCGGACGGCGTGACTGAAGACCTGGATGCGGAGCCCGCGCGCGGCCCGAAGGGCCGCGCGCCAACCCACGTAGGGACGAAGGGTCGCGTTCGCCTTGAGGGATCCGCAGTGCGCCGCGACGTTGTACGCCAGGCACCACGGCCCCGGGCGGATGTCGCACGCGCGCTTCCACGCCGCCCAGTAGCGCGTCCCGACCGGGCAGTCCAAGCGGTGATCGTGGACGGCGAGCACGACCGGCGCCGCGCGCTTCGCGCGCGGCGCCACCCACGCCACGTCGGGAAGGTGCGCGTGGACGACGTCGGGCGCCCGCGCGGCCAGCGCCGCGTCCAGCCGCTCCCCCGCCGAGCCGTCCGCGTCGTCGAGCCCGCCCAGCAGCGCGCCGCTGGCGACCTCGGGCCGGCGGGCGTCCGGCTCGCGCGCGTAGAGCAACGCGACGTCGTGACCGGCCGCCCGCTGGCCCTCGCAAAGCGCGGCCACGTAGGACTCGGCCCCGCCGCGCACGCTCCCGTACCGGGCGAGGTGCACGATCCTCATCTCGCGATCCCCTCCAGGAACCCCAGCAGCTCCCGCGCGATCGCCCGCGGCGTGAAGCGCTCGGCGACGGCGGCCCGGCCGGCCGCGCCGAGACGCTCGCGAAGGCCGGCGTCCCGCGTGAGCGCGGCGATCGCGTCCGCGAGCGCGCCGACGTCGCCCTCGGGCACGACGAGCCCGCCGCCCGTCGCCTGGACCGTGTGCGGCAGCTCGCCCGAGCTGGTGACGACGACCGGCTTTCCAGCCGCGTTCGCCTCGATCACGATGCGTCCGAACTGCTCCATCCAGGTCTCGGTGGTCCGCGACGGCACGACCACGACGTCCATCGCGCCGTACCACGCGGGCACGTCCTCGTGCGGGATCGCGCCGGTGAAGACCGACGGGATCGCGTGCGCCCGCTCGCGCGCCGCCTCCAGTTGCGGGCCGTCGCCCACCACGAGCAGCGAACCCGTTCCGGCCTGCTCGATCGCAACGATGAGGTCGATGAGGCCCTTCTCCGGTACGAGCCGCCCGACGAAGCCGATCACCGGGGCCGGCAGGTCCACGATAGCGGCCGACTCGTAGCGGCTCGGGTCGACGCCGTGCGGGAACGGTCCGATCGGGCCGCCAAAGCCGAGCGCGCGCACGAGGAACTCCGCGGACTTGCTGCGCACGGTCACCCCGCCGGCGCGCGCAAGGACGGCCTTGCGCATCGCCTCGAACGGGGGCGGCAGGACGCGCACGATGTTCTGGTTCTCGTGAACCACGAACGGCGCGCGTACCTTCCCCGCGGCACGCGCGGCCTGCAACGCCGCCGCCGAGTACGGCTCCTCCTCGACGAAGACCAGGTCCGGCCGCGCGCGCTCCACCGCCTCGCCCAGCCCGTGGTAGACGATCAGGTGGATCCCGCGCTGCCCGCCGAGCACCTTGCGAAAGCCGCCGATCGCAACGTCGAGGCCGACCAGCTCCCCTGCGAAGCCCGGCAGCTCGGCCAGCTCCACCCGGCCGCGGATGTCGGTGTCGAGCGCCTTCGGGACGACCAGCGTCACGTCCGCACCCGCGCGCGCCAGCTCGTGGAACGGCTCCTGGTTCACGTCCACGACCGCGGCATGGCTGAGCGCGAGTATCCGCATGTTCGGTCCAGGCTACCGGCGGGCCTTCGCGCCGACGCGCAGGCTCACGGGTGCCCGCGCCGTTCGCGCGCGCCCGTCCACGCGTCCTCGATTCGCTCGACGAGCGGACGCCAGTCGAAGTGCTCGGCGACGTGAGCCCTCCCGGCCGCGCCGAGCCGCGCGCGAAGCTCCGCCGACCGGCGCAGCTCCAGGATGGCGTCCGCGAAGGAACCGGCGTCGTCGGCGAGCAGAAGGTGCGTGCCGTGCACGGTTCCCAACCCTTCGGCGCCCAGCGACGTGGACACCACCGCGCTCCCCATCGACAGAGCTTCGAGGATCTTGTACCGCGTGCCGCTGCCGATCCTGATCGGCACGATGCCGATCGCCGCGCCGGCTACGTGCGGGCGGACGTCCTCGACGCGGCCGAGCAGCCGCACGGAGTCCGGCCAGGAAACCTCGACCGGTGTCCCCACGACGTCGAGCCGCACCGCCGGATCCTCGGCGAGCACCTTCGGCAGCACCTGCTCGACGAACCAGCCGAGCCCGTCGCGGTTCGCCACGTACGTCAGCGGTCCCACGAAGACCAGCTTCGCCGGGTCGGGCTCGACGCCGCGCAGCGGGGCGAAGGCCTCGGTGTCCACGCCGTTGGGCACCGGGACCGCTTCGACGCCGGCGTGCGCTCGCAGGAAGGATCGCTCCTCCTCGCTCACGGAGAAGACGATGTCGGGCATGCGCGCGTAGCGAGCGTCGTAGCGCCGCGCCTTCAGCAGCTCGAGCCGGTTGAGCGCGCGCTCCTTGCGCGTCTGGTCCTGCGCGACGACGGTCGCGAACCACCGCGATGCCACGTCCTGCAGGTCGAGCGCGCGCACGGGACGGCGCGGGATCCAGCGCAGGTAATGGGCCATCTCCGTCGTCTCGACCTGGACGACGTCGGGGTCGAACCGCGCGATCTCGTGCACGATCGCGGCGCGCATGGCGGGGTGGGCGAGGTAGGAGACGAAGGCCGGGAGCGTGGTCGTCAGGCGCTCGCGATAGAAGCGAAGCGCGCCGGCGAGGCCGGCCGGCCGCGGAGGAAGCGGCGGCGGCGGCAGCGCCGCGCCGGGATAAGGGTTCTCGTCCGGCGATTGATCCTCGGCCGTGTACCCGACGAGATGCAGGTCGTGACGCTCGGCCAGCAACCGCGTGATCGACGTGAGCCTCGTACGCCCGCCTGATCCCGGCGTCGGCAGGGTGGGCGCGACGAACAGGGCCCGCATCCCTACCCCGTCGTCTCGATCAGGATTCGCTCCAGCTCGGCCACGATCGTCGGCCATGCGAGGTGCTCGATCGAGGCGCGAACGGCGTCGCGGTCGGGCCCGAGCCGCAGCGCGCGCGCCGCCGCGGCGGCCACCTGCACGGCGTCCCTCGGCTCGGCGATGACCGTCCCGGTTTCGCCGTCGCGGACCGAACCCGCCGCGCCGGCGCGCGCGGAGACCGCGACCGGCGTCCCGCACGCGAGCGCCTCGATCACCGGCAGGCCCCACGGGTCGAACAGCGTCGGGAACAGCAGCGCGTCGGCGGCGGAATAGGCGGCGCGCAGCTCGTCGTCGGGCACGAAGCCCACGGAGCGCACGGACCCGAGCACGCGGTGCTGGGTCGCGAGCGCGCGAACGTCCTCGGCCGGGACCTTGCCCCCCACCACCAGCAGCGCGCCCGGCATCTCGTCGAGCACGCGGCGGAAGGCCTCCAGCATCGTGCCGAGCCCCTTGCGGCGAAGCTCCGTCGCGAGCGTGAACAGGATCGGGCGATCGCCCCAGCGCGCGCGCAAGCGCGCGCGCCCCGCTTCGTCGAACGAGAACTCCTCCATGTTCACGCCGTCGGCGAGCGCGCGGACGCGCCCGCGCACGGCAGGGTAGAACCGTTCGATGTCCTCGGCCGCCCACGCGCCGGCCGCCAGCACGGCCTTGGGCATCCCCCGCCCGAGCACGCGCTTGTCCCACGCGAGCGTGATCCGGTGGAACGGGTTCAGCCGGCGCCGGAGCCCGTCCACCGTCGTCGCGGGCCAAGCCTCGTTCGCGAACTCCCACCACGAGCGGTGCGCGCCGGGCATGCGCACGACCGCCGGACGGCGGACGGCCGAGCCGAACGAAAGGATCGCGTCGTGGTGACTACCGTCCAGCGCGTGGGTTGCCTTGATCGGAAAGGTCGCGGCGCGCAGCGCCATCCAGCGCCGGAAGCCGCCGACGCGCACGAACGTGATCCCCTCGTCGAGCGACTCGCGCGCGACGCTCTGCGCGTAGACGGTGACCGTGTGCTCGCGGTCGCGGAGCCCGCGGGCGTACTCGACGGCGACCCGTTCGAGCCCGCCCCGGCGGTTGTACGCCGCGATCACGATCGCGAGATCCATCACGCTCCCCCAGCCAGCGCCCGGACGAGCGCTTCGGTCTCCCGAACGTATCGCGAGATGTCGAAGTCGTGCCGAGCGCGGTCGCGGCCCGCGGTCGCAAGGCGCGCGCCGAGCCCGTCCTCGGTCAGGATCCGGATCACGGCTCGCGCGATCGCGGCCGCGTCCCCGGCCGGCGCCAGCAGACCCGACTCCTCGTCGACGACGATCTCGGGGACGCCGCCGGCATCGGTCGCCACGACCGGGACCCCGGCGGCCATCGCCTCGACGGTGGTCAGCCCGAACGGCTCGGCGAAGGAGGCCGCCACGAACACGTCGAGCCCGGGCAGCAGCGCAGGCACGTCGTCGCGCTGGCCGAAGAAGCGCACGCGATCCTCGATCCCCAGCTCGCGCGCCAGCCGCTCGAGTCGTGCCGGGTAACCGGCGGAGAAGCCGCCCGGCGTCCCGCCGACGACGACGAGCCGCGCGCGCGGCTCTGCCTGAAGGATCGCGGGCATCGCCTCGATCAGCAGGTGCTGGCCCTTCCAGGGCTGCAGGCGGGCGACGCTCCCGACGAGCACCTCGTCCCCGTCCGCACCCAGCAGCGTGCGCGCGGCGGCGCGGCCGGATCGCTCGTAGCGCGCGAGGTCGATGCCCGGCAGGATCGCGCGTCCACGCCGGTGACGCGACGCGGCGGCGGCCGAAGAGCACACGACCGTGCGCGAGCGGAGCAGCGCCGGCAGGCGGTTGTCGATCAGGTAGCGCGGCTCGCCGCGCGCGGGCCGGATGCCATGGTCCCACCAGGCCGAGGGCCGGCGGGCCAGCCACGCGGCAGGCGTGCCGTAGTAGTGCCCCTTCACCTGCCAGGACAGGACCGCGTCTGCCTGCCGCGCGAGCCGTGCGAGCCGTGCGACGGTGCGGGCCCAGCGCGCCAGGTTGCGGAGCCGTCCCGCGCGAACACGCCGCACCCGCGCGCCGGCCGCTTCAAGCTCGTCCACGAACGGCCCACCGGCGAGGCACGCGACTTCGACGTCGGTGGTGCGCGCGCGCGTCGCCAGCGCGAGCAGCAGCTCCTCCGCGCCGCCCCGGACCGGCGACGGGTTGACCACCAGGAGCCGGACGCGCCGGCTCGGGGTCAGGTCGGGCTCCACGGACTTTCGGGCAGCGGGTCGGTCCGGTCATCCAGCGTGTTGCGGATGTTGAAAGCGAAGATCTGGAGCAGTTGCAGGTCGCTCGGGCCGACGGTGCGCTCGGCATTGAGGTAGCCGCCGACGAGGACCCCGACCGCCCGGTCGTCGCGCACGATCGGCGCGACCGCGTAGCTGCGCAGCCCGTCGTAGGCGGGCAATGAGGGCGTCCGGCCGTCGGGCTCGGTCACCGCGATCGCGCGCCGGTCGCGCGCCGCCTCGCACTCGACCAAGTCCGCCTCCAGGTCCAAGTCGCCCTCGATCGAGCCGACGTTGTAGGCGCTCTCCATGTGCAGCCCGGCGTCCCCGACGACGTAGAGCATCGCGCGGTCGAAGCCGATCGTGCGCCGCACCTGGTCCGGGATCATCCGCCACCGCCGCTCGATGGACGGCTCGGCCGCGAGCTGCTGCCGGACGTAGTAGATCCGCCGGACCCGTTCCTGGACCTCGTCGCTCACGCCGGCGGTCGTCAGCGTCACGTCCTGCCGCGCGCGGTCCTGCAGGGCGTTCGTGATGACGTGGCACAGCAGCAGGTGAACGTCCTCGATGTGCTGGTAAGAGGTCGATCGGATGTGCAGCACGTTCTTGGCGATCGCGCCGACCGTGCCCCCGTCGAATCCGACGAATGCGATCGTGTCGCACCCAAGCTCGTTCGCCAGCGCGATCGCGTTGACGATGTTGACGCTCATCCCCGAGGCCGTGAACCCGATCACGAGGTCCCCCGGGCGCGCGAAGTTGACGAGCTGCTCGCCGAAGATGTTGGTGTAGTTGGTGTCGTTCGCCCAGGCGGTGACGAGCGAGGTGTTGTCGGTGAGCGACATCGCACGCACCCGGCGGCGGCCCGGCACGATCGCGGTCTTGTTCAGGTCGCACGTGAAGTGCATGGAGGTGGCCGCGCCGCCCCCGTTGCCCATCAGGAAGATCTGGCGGTCCTCGCGATAGGCCGTGTAGATCACGTCGATGATCTCCTCCAGGTGGTCGGCGTCGACCTGCTTGAGGATGTTCTCGACGGTGCCCAGGTACTGCATGATGAAGTTTCGCGTCGTCATCGCTTCACCTCCGAGGCTGCAGGCCGCCCGCGACGCGGACCGCTCGCTGCCCCATGATCCAGATCGCGGCGTCGATCAAGTCGTCCGCCACGAAGTCGGGCTCGACCGACTCCCAGCCCGCGGCGCTCTGCGCGAAGCGGCCGCGGCCCGACCGAACCAGCACCGTGGCGCACCCGGCGGCGGCCCCGGCTTCGATATCGGACTCGTGGTCCCCCACCATGAACGAGGACCCGAGGTCGAGCTTCAGCTCCTCCGCGGCTTCCAGGAGCATCCCCGGCTTCGGCTTGCGGCACGCGCACTCGTCGTCGGGGTGGTGCGGACAGACCATGACCGCCGAGACCTCGGCGCCCGCGGCGGCGAGCGAGTCGACCATCCGCGCGTGGATCGACTCCAGCGTTCGCATCGTCAGCAGCCCGCGTCCGACCACCGCTTGGTTCGTCACGATCACGAGCGGGAAACGCGCGCGCGTCAGCGACGCCATGGCCTCGATCGCGCCGGGGATGAACTCGAACTCCGACCACCGCTTCACGTGGTCGGGACGGTTCTTGCACAGGACCCCGTCGCGGTCCACGAAGACGGCGCCCGGCCTACGGCGTTGCAAGCTCACCGTCGACCTCTTCCCGGATCTCGACGACCGCACCCTCGCGGTCGATGCGATAGGGCTGCTCCTCCCAGCCTTCCTCGCCGAGCGCCGCCCGCACGTCGTCGCGCGCCGCCGGCGGCACGAACAGCATGAGCGTCCCGGAGGTTCCCGCCCCCGCGAGCTTTCCCCCCGCCGCGCCGGCCTCGCGCGCCCGCGCGTACGCCCGTGCGAGATCCGCGCCTCGCAGCGTCGAGTTCAAGTGCTGCTTCGCTTCCCATGCGTCGTGGAGCATCGGCCCGAGCGCGTCGACGTCGCCGCGCTCGAGCACGTCGCGCAGATCGTGGGCCAGCTCCTTCAACGCGTGGAGCGCGCGGACGGTGTCTTCGTCGCCCGCCGAGCGAGCGGCCTGCTCGCGCAACGGGCCGACCGCGCTGCGGCGCGCGCCGGTGCCGAAGAGCATGATGCGCTGCTCCAGCGCGTGCAGGACGCCGTCGGCGACGGCGAGAGGCGACACGTCCACCGAACCGTCGCGGAAGAACTCGATCAGGTTCAGCCCGCCGAACGCCGCCGCGTACTGGTCCTGCTTGCCCGAGCCGCGCTGCAGCATGTCCATCTCCACGTAGCAGGCGGCGTCGGCGATCGCCTCGCGATCGAGGTCCTTGCCGGCGAAGCGCGCGACCGCCAGCACGAGCGCGACGCACACCGAGCCCGACGACGCGAGGCCGGCGCCGGTCGGGATCTCGCTCGAAGCCGACAGCGTCCCTCGCTCCATCTCGAAGTAGGCGGCCACCGCCTTCTGGTAGGCGAGGAAGTCCTCGGCGATGAACGGCTCGCGCATCCGCTTGGCATAGGACCCCGCGGGAATCACCTCTCTGATCCCGGCGTCGTCGCTGACGAGCACGAGGTCCTCGGCCCTGGGCGCCGCTCGCGCGCGCGAGTACAGGTCGATGGTGAAGGAAACGACGGCGCCGCCGAAGCGCTCGAAATAAGCGGGGAGATCGGTCCCCCCGCCGACGAGCGACACACGAGCCGGCGCGCGGCTCGCCACGGTGATCACCTGCGGCAATCCTTTCGCCCACGAACAGCCGCGAGCCCTCGGAGCCCTCAGCCTACTCCGCGCCGTCGATCAGCGGCCGGAGCTCCGAAGCACCCCGCGCTCTTTCATGGCTTCGAACGCGCCGTCCACGATCCGCGCGTCGAGGCCGAGGCCGCCGAGCCACTCCCAGTACGCGCGCCACGTCGCCACCAGGTCCGTCTTCGGCTCCCAGCCGAGCGCGCGCAGGCGCGAGAGGTCTCCGATCGTGTGCCGGACGTCGCCGACGCGAAAGAGCCCGGGCAGCTCGGCCGCGCGCGGCTCGGGCACGATCGCCGACAGCGCATCGAGGACCTCCAGCACGCTCCAGGACCGCGCGCCGCCGACGTTGTACGCGCGTCCCGGCGCCCCGGGGTGGTCCAGGGCGAGCAGGTTCGCCTCGACCACGTCGTCGACCGCCACGTAGTCGCGTCGCTGCTCGCCGTCTTCGAAGACGACCGGCGCCTCTCCGCCGAGCAGCTTCAGGCACGCCGATCGCAACAGGCCCGAGTACGCGTTGCGCGGGGACTGACCGGGACCGTGCACGATCGCGTAGCGGAGGGCGACCGTCTCGATCCCGTTCGCCTCCCCGATCGCGAGCGCCGCCGTCTCGGCCGCGAGCTTGGACACGCCGTAGGCGTTGCGCGGCTCGGCGAGGTCCTCGGTCGTCGGGACCGGCTCGACCGCGCCGCCGCACCGCGGACACGTCACGTCCCACTCGCCGCGCGCGAGCGCGTCCGGCGCGCGCTGCCCTGGCACGACGACGCCGTCGCTCGCGCAGCGAGCGGCGCCCTCGCCGTAGACGCTCTGGCTCGATCCCACCACGACGCGTCGCACCGGCAAGTCGCCGGCGACGATCAGCTCGTAGAGCAACGCGGTGCCGGCCGCGTTCACGCTGAAGAAGGTCGAGTAGTCCGGCAGGTAATCCTGGTAGGCCGCCAGGTGCAGCACGGCGTCGACGCCTTCGAGCGCGCGCTGGACCGCGCCGGGGTCGCGGACGTCGCCGCGCAGAAGCTCCACGCCGTCGCCGAGGTCGGGCGACACGCCGGGCGGATGAACCGGCTGGGTCAGCGCGTCGAGCACGCGAACCTCGTCGCCGCGAGCCGCGAGCGCGCGCGCGGTGTGGGACCCGATGAACCCGGCGCCGCCGGTGACGAGGACGCGCACGGCGCTAGTGGCCGCTGATCGCCGCGCGGAAGGAGTGCAGGATCAGCTTGATGTCCAGCCAGGTCGAGCGGTTCTGGATGTACTTCATATCGAGTGCGAGCTTGGCCTCGAACGACGCCGTGTGGCGGAACCATACCTGCTGCATCCCCGTGATCCCCGGACGTACGGCGAGCCGGCGCGCGGCGGTTTCGTCGTACAGCTCGTACTCGTAGGTGAGCGGCGGGCGGGGGCCCACGATCGACATCTCGCCGCGAAGGACGTTGACGAGCTGCGGGATCTCGTCGAGCGAGAGCTTGCGGATGAAGCGTCCGATCGCGGTCACGCGATCGTCGGCCATGAGCTTGTAGATGACCTCGCCCTCGTGCTCGTGGCCGCCGTTCTCGCGGACGTAGCGTTCGATGAAGCGCCGGTGCGCCTTGTCGTCGCCGTCCCGCCGCATCGAGCGGAACTTGTAGTAGGTGAACGGCGCGCCGCCCCTGCCGTGGACCGTCCCGGTGAACAGGATCGTGCCCGGTGACTCCAGCTTGATCATGATCGCGATCACGGTCCACAGCGGCAGGCCGAGAATCAGCACGGTCAGCGCGATCGCAACGTCCATCGCGCGCTTGACGAACTCGTAGACGGGCTTGGACTCGATCCAGGGGGCTGCGCTCGGACGAGACGCCGGGGCCGGGGGCGTGACGGCGGGCGCGATGCGCGGCGCGCTGCGGCGCAGCGGAGCGGTGCGCTTGGAACGCTTGGGACGCGCCGGATGTGGTTGCGAGCGCGGCCGCACGACCGTGGCGCGCGCGGCGGTCACCTCCGGCGCGACGACCGGGTTCGGCCGGACGGCCACCGGACGCTCGAGCACCGGCTCGGCGGGCGCGGGCTCGGCGGGAGTCTGCTCGGTTGCCGCGGGCTCGGCGGAGACGTCGCGGTCCGGCTCGTCGTCGTCGTCGATCTCGATCGTGACGCTTTCGCCTTCGGGCGGAAGGTCGAAGTCGATGCGCCGAGAAGTCTGCGCGGCGGGCGGGCGGGCCGCTTCGTCGAACGGCATCGGATCGGGAACACCCGCCTCGATCTTCGGCCACGCGATCGGACGCTCCACGGACACGGGCGGCGCCGGGCGCTTCGCGCGGGCGGCGCGCAGCCACGACGGCACCATCCGCTGGACCCGCTGCCGGCGGCGCGCCGAACGCTTGGCGAGGGCGGCGTCGATCTGCGCCACCGACGAGATGGTGCGCTCCACGGGGAAGAAGCTCTCGGCGACCGCGCGGCCCGCCTCGCCCATGCGCGTGCGCAGCGTCCGGTCCTCCAGCAAACGGTCGAGCGCGTCGGCCAGCAGCTCGGGCCGGCCGGGAGGAACGATGAACCCGGACGACGGCGGCACGATTTCCTGCACGGCGCCGCCGGCGGCCGCAACCACCGGCTTGCCGGCGGCCATCGCCTCGACGAGCGTACGGCCGAACGGCTCGGGCTCCTTCGACGCGTGGACGATGACGTCCATCGAGGCCATCGCCTCGGGCGCGGGCTGCCAGCCGAGGAACGTGACGCGCTCCTGCAAACCGTGCGCTGCGACCATCTGGTGGAGCTGGCGCTCGAAGGGAACGTCGTTCTCGGGGAAGAGCACCGCGCCGACGACCGCGAAGTGCGCGGTCGGGTGGCGGTTCGCGAGCATCGCGGCGGCGGCCAGGAAGACGTCCTGGCCCTTCCACGGCGCGACGCGCCCGACGATCCCGACGACCGGCTGCTTCGCCGTGACGCCCATCGCCTCGCGCATCGACTTGTCTCGCTTGGCCTCGGCGAAGTCGGCGACGCGGATCCCGTTGGGGATCAGCCGGAGCTTGCGATACACGCGCCGGTTGCTGCGGAAGCACTCGGCGACGGCGCGGGACGGGACGACGATGACCGACGCCGCCGAAGCGGCCAACGCGACGGCGCGACGGAGCCATCCCTTCGGAAGGATGTCGCGCATGTGCCAGACGAGCGGCGTCTCGCGCAGGAAGCACGGGATGATCGCGAGCAGGTGGGTCTTGAGCGTGTTGGTGTGTACGACCGCCGGCCGCACCTGCCGGATGAGCCGCCAGATGCGGTACGACGCGACGAGGAAGGCGCCGAGCCGCGCGATCGCGGTGAACGGCGAGCGGGACAGCGTCGCGCGTGAGGTCTCGAGCAGGCTGCGGCTCATCGGCACGTTGCGAACCAGCACGCCGTGCGCCCGCAGGTGCGTGGCGAGCGGTCCGTCGGACGGGAGCGCCACCACGGGCTCGATCGGGCCGCGCTGGAGCCCGATCACCAGGTCGGCAAGGCTCTGCTCCGCGCCGGACATCCGGGGAACGTGGTCCAGGAACAGGACGCGCACGGGAGCCGCTCGGTTCTTCATCACAGTGTCTAACGACATGCCGTCGGGTAAGTTTTCGCCCCGTTACACCTCTTGCTGAAGTTCCGCGTAGGTTTGCAGGACGATCTCACCCGCTGTGTCCCAATTCCTCCCCTCCGCGACCGCGCGGCCTCGCGCTCCCATGCGCGCCCGCAGGGCATCGTCCGCCCCGAGTGAGTCGAGGGCCGCACGGATCGCGGCGGCAGAGTGCTCGGGAAGGACGATTCCGGCATCGCCGACGATCTCGTGCGAACCCGTCTCGCGGGAGACCACGACCGGCAGCCCGCAGCTCATCGCCTCGAGCACCGCGAGCCCGAAGGCGTCGTAGCGGCTCGGGAAGGCGAGCACGTCGCCCGCCCAGTACGCGGCGCGGACGTCGCCGACCTTGCCCGGCATGGACGCGCGCAGCCCGGCCGCACGCGCCGCGGCAGCCATCCGTCCGCTGCGGTGCTCGCCGACCGCGAGCAGGTGCTCGCGCGGGCGCGGCGGGCTCATCGCATCGAGCACCGCGGGCAGACCCTTGCGCGGGCCGTGCGCCCCCACGGTCAGCACGACGAACGCGCCGGGATCGATCCCGAAGGACGCGCGCGCGTCTGCTCGCTCGTCGCCGGTCGGCGGGCGGAACCGTTCGTGGTCCACCGCGAACGGCAGCACCCTGACCCGGTCGCGGGCGACCCCGCGCTCGACCAGGTCGTCCGTGGTCATGGCCGAGTTCGCCAGGACCACACGCGCGCGCCTGGCGTGCGCGATCTCGAGGCGCGCCTTCACCCGCGTGGCAAGCGCTTCGTTCGCCCCGCGCAGGCCGGGCTCGCGCCACCAGGCCTCCGGCATCTGCAACCAGCGGTCGGTGACCGTGTGCACGGCGACGACGTCGGCGCGCCGGGGCGTCATTGCCGCGTCCGCGTGCACGAGGTCGTAGTCGCGCGGGCGCAGCCGAAGCCCCGACCACGCCATGCCGAGCATCTGGTTGCCGAATTGCCACGCCGGCAGGCGGGGCATCGTGAACAGTCGCACGCCCGGCAGCGCGCGGACTTCGTCCGCCGCGTTGCCGGCGAACACGTCGACGGCGTGGCCGGCGGCCGCGACGCGGCGAAGGAGGTGGAGGTCGGCACCGCCCTGCCCCTCGCGCTCACCGAGGCTCGGCACGACGAACGCGATGCGCATCAGCCCGCGATCACCTCCCGCGCCACGGCGGTCAGCCGCTCGAAGAAGGCGTCCTCGCCGAAGCGAGCCGCGTGCGCGGCGAGCAGTTCCCGGTCGAAGTCGATCGACTCCGCGCGCGCGACGGCAGCCATGATCGCGTCCGGCGTCTGCTCGGCGAAGAGCACGCCGGTCTTGCCGTCGCGCACCGTGTCGAGCGCCCCGCCGTCGCCGAAGGCGACGGCGGGGCGCCCGCTCGCGTTCGCCTCCAGTGGAACCAGCCCGAAGTCCTCGCGTCCGGGCACGACCACGCCGCGCGAGCCCGCGTAGAGACCGGTCAGCTCGGCGTCGGAGACGGCGCCGGCGAACCGCACGGTCGGTCCCGCGACGGCGTGCAGCGCAGCGCGCGCGGGACCGTCGCCGACGACGACCAGCCGTCGGCCGGCCCGGCTGAACGCCCGCACCGCCAGATCGACCCGCCGGTACGGCAAGAGCCGTCCGACGACGAGCCACTGGTCCTCCGGCTCGCCGGCGGCCGGGGGCGCGCCGAGCGTCACGGGCGGGTGCAACACCTCCGCGCGCAGGCCGTAGACCTGCTCGATCCGGTCGCGGGCGACCGCGGACACCGCGAGGTAGCGGTCCGCGCGCCGCGCGGCCCGGCCGTCGCTCGCGCGCAGCGCCGCTCGCACGGGGCCGAGCACGGGCCGGACCCACCGGGGCGCGACGCCCTCCAGTCCGTAGCCCGGGTCGTAGAGGAAGCGGGGCGGCGAGTAGCAGTACACGAGCACCCGGGCAGGCGCGGCCGGCCGGACGTGGTGGGCGAAGCCCGAGCTGGAGCAGATCACGACGTCGAACCCCTCGATCCGCAGCGACGCCATCGCGCGCGGGAACAGGGGAAGGAAGCGGCGGAAGGCGGCCGCGTCTCGGGAGAACCGCTGCAGGAACGACGAGCGCACGTCGGCGCCGGCGAAACCGCCGTAGGTAGCCTCCGGATGGAAGAGCGACGTGAAGATCGGCGCGTCGGGCCAACGGCGGTGCATGGCCGCGACGACCCGCTCCGCGCCTCCGCGGTTCACGAGGTAGTCGTGAGCGATCGCGACCTTCATCGCGCGCGCGCGACCTCGGCGAGCAGCGACTCGTAACGCTCGACGATCGCGTCCCAGCTTCGCTCGCCCGCGGCCATCTTCGCGGCGCGCTCGCCGAGCGCGACCGCGAGGACGCGATCCTCCAGCACGCGCCCGAGCGCGGCGGCCGCCGCTCCCTCGTCGAGCGGGTCGACCAGCAGCCCGGTCTCGCCGTCGGTGATCGCCTCCGGAATGCCGCCGCTCGCTCCGGCGACGACGGGGAGCCCGTAGGCGCAGGCTTCCAGGATCGCGATGCCGCCGCCCTCGACGCCGCCGTGCGTCGCGCGCGACAGCAGGGCGAAGGCGTCGGCGCTCGCGTAGGCCGTGGCGAGCTGCTCGCCGGTCAGCGAGCCGAGCAGGTGAAGCCGCTCGGCGACGCCGCGGTCGCGCGCGAGGGCCGTCAGTCGCGTCCGGTCGGCGCCCTCGCCCACGATCGCAACGTGCACCTCGGCCGGGAGCCGGGCGAGGGCGCCGACGAGCCGGTCGTGCCCCTTGTGCTCGACGAGCCGCGACACCGACAGCACGATCTTCGCGCCGCCGATGCGCTCGCGAAAGGCCGCGACGCGCGCGGCGTCGACCGCCTCCGGCTCGGGCGCGCCGACCGGGATCACCTCGATCGCGTCCGGCGCGGCGCCCAGGTCTTGCGCGGCGCGCGCGGTGAACCGGCTGATCGCCACCACGCGACGCGCGCGAGGCAGGACGCGGCGGGCGACGGCGCGGATGCGAGGCGATCGAAGCTCGCCGCCGTAGACGACGACGACCATCGGCACCGCGCGGGGCACGGCGACGCCCGCGAGGGCGTGCATGGACAACACGACGTCCGGCGCCGGCCGGCGGGCGAGGCGCCGCGTCGCGAGGGCGACGCTGGGGATGAATCCCCACCGTCCCGGCACGAGCCGCGGCACCCGGACCACGCGGGCCGGAAGCGCCGCGTCGGCCTCGGCCGCTCCCGGCTCCGCCGGCGCGACGACGTGGAAGCTGGTGCGGCGTGCGCGCACGATCAGCTCGCGCGCAAGCGTCTGGACGCCCCCGATGGTGGGAGGGAGATCGAGCGTGGCGAGCAGCGCGCGCGTCGGCCGGGGGCTCACGCGTTGAGCGTAGCGCGCAACAGTCCTCGATCCCGGAGCCGCTTGTACGCGGCGTCGACCGCCCCGATCAGGAACCACAGCAGCGGCCCGATCGCGTAGTTGCCGCCGAGCAGCCACGCGCCGACGGAGGTCAGCAGCATCGCCCAGATGCCGACCCACGCCGGCCCCGGCAGCGCGCGCCGCACGCGCGACGCCGTCGTGATGGCGACGATGACGATGGCGACGTAGAGGAGCCCGCCCGGCACGCCGAGCGACAGGAAGAAGTCCCCGATGTCCAGCTCGGTCGACGCTTGCAAGCCGCCGAACTTCGAGCCGGCGAGCGTCGAGGCGCCGGTGCCCACCCCCGCGGGCTTGTGCGTGATCACGTAGCCGACCGCCTCGGTCGCCTGCTCGAAGTGGATGGGCAGCGTCGACTTGGTCCGGTCGAACGGGTCGCTCAGCGCGCGCACCTGCTGCTCGATCAACTGGGAGGCGCCGGCTTCTTTCTCGTTGATGTTCCCGGTCGTCGTCGTCGTCGCCGACCAGAGCACCGCCAGGCCGATCATCATGCCGGCCAGCCCCATCGCGAGGAAACGGCTGCGCGCGCGCGCCGCGACCAGCACGACGATCGCCAGCAGCACTTTGATCGTGAACCCGCGCGACCCGATGAGGAACCCCGAATACGCGATCACGGCGGTGAGCAGCAGCAGAAGCGATCGCTTGCTCTTCGGCTTGAACAGCATGGAGGCGAACGCGACCACGAACGCGATGTGGGCGTAGCTCGCCCACTCGGAGGCGTTGTTGAAGAACGAGAACGGACGCGTGGTGTCGGCGACGCGCAGCGCGCCGTACGCGTTGGCGATGAACTCGCGCTCGAACCCGAAGAACCCCATGAAGACCTGCTTGAGCCCGTAGAGCGCGCCGAGGCCGCCGATGACCATGACCATTCGCGTGAGCCGGTGCGTGTAGTCGGCGTCCCCGATCGTTCGCCCGATGAAGAAGAACGACAGCGGGACGAGGTTGATCATGATGCCCGTCACGCCCGTGAGGAGGCTGCGCTGCTCCGGGTTGAACACCTGGATCAGTCCGACGACGAGCAGCAGGAAGACGAGCTTGGACAACGTGGTGCCTTCGAAGTCCATCTGGCCGTTCACGGTCATCGACACGAAGATGATGATGGCGACGGCGCTCGTGATCAGCAGCAGCGGGTCCAGAAACGCGCGCCCCGAAACGCCGAGGAAGAGGTGGCGGATCATGCCCATGAACGGCAGCAGCGCGAACAGCCACGTGACGGCGGCGCGCGGGTGCTGGACGGAGGGGATCGCCAGGACGCCCATGACGACGACCGCGACCACCACGCGGATGGCCGACCCGCCGGAGGCGATCTGGTAGCCGATCGCGAGCGCGCCGGTCGCGAGCAGGCCGGCCCAGATCGCGCCGGGGTTTCTCCGGGCGACGGGCGCGTCGAGGGTTGCGTAGGTCATCGGTCTACCTGTAACAACGGTGCGAAACGCCGGGCGATGACGCCCCAGGAGAACTTTTCTTCGTACAGGGCCCTCGCGGCTTCACCCAGAGAGCGCGCTTTGTCCCGATCGGTGGCGAGATCGGCGAGCACGGCGGCGAGCGCGCCCGGGACCGGTGGGACGACCAGCACGTCGCGCCCGGGCGTGAGATCGGTGGACTGGTCGGGTCCCGTATAGGACACCAGCGGCAGGCCGTGCGCCAGCGCCGAGACGATGCTCGTCCGCCGGCCGGCCGACGCGCCGGCGCGGTCGGCGTGGACGTAGACGTCGCACGCGGTGAGCTGCGCCGACAGATCCTCGCGGCTCGCCGGGCCGGGCAGCACGATCGCGTCGCGTACCGATTCCGGCGGTGTGAAGGGTCCGGTTGCGCCCAGCAACGCCAGGCGAACGTCGAGCCCCTCGCGCCGCAGCCGCTCGATCGCGGCGAGCAGCGGCGTGAGGTCGCGACCCGGTCCGACGCCGCCGAGGTGTCCGGCGACGAACGCGCCTTCCGGCAAGCCGAGCGCCTCGCGCGCGTTCTTCCCCGTGGGCACGACGCTCGGCCCCGTCGGGATGCGTACGACCTTCGAGGGGTCGATGCGCCGCAGGTCGCGCTCGCGTGTCTCGGTCGTGACCACCCACCGAGTCGCCGCGCCGAGCACGGGCCTGATCTGCGCGCGCTGGCCGAGCGCCCACGCCAGGCCACGCGCGCCCGCACGCCAGAACGGGAACCACAACTCGTGCAGGGACAGCACCAGCGGCGCCCGGGACGCGAGGGCGCGCGCGAGCCTGCCCGCCGACGGCGCAAGGCCCTTGCGGCCGATGGAGAAGGGGTTGTAGTGCCAGTTGATCGCGTCCGGCGCGGTCTCGGCCACGGCGGAGGCGATTGCGCCGAACCCGCGCGCGTCCCAGCGCTCGATCACGGGATGGACGGCGAACGCCGACCGTTCGGCGACCTCGGCAGCCGACGTCACGACGGCTACCTCGATGCCGGTCGCGGCCAGCGCGTCCGCGAGGTGGTCGGCGTGGTCGCCGATCCCGTCGACGGCGGGCGGGAAGCCGCGCGTGAGGATGGTGAGGCGCATCAGCGCCGGGTTCGAGAGGCGCTCCGCGTGCCCGACGTCCGCGGCTTCGCGGCGGTGCGCGCGCGCGCGGTGGTCGTGCGCTTTGCGGTCGAGCCGCGCGCGGCCGTCTTGCTCGCGGCCGTCTTGCTCGCGCTCGAGGTCGTCTTGCGCTTCGGCGAGGCCGCGCGAGCCGACGAGCCGTTCGCGCGGGAGCCGTTCGCGCGAGCCGTTCGCACGCCTGCCTTGGGGACGACCGGGCCGCGCTCTGCGCGCGAGCGCTGGCCGGCGCGCGAGGCCGCGGTCTTCTTGGCCGGCTGCGAGCGCGGGCGCGACGGCCGTGCGTCGGCGTAGGCGGTCATCGTCAGGACACTACCCTGCGACCAATCCTCGTTGTACATCTCTCCGCCGTAGACGCCCTCGACCGGCCCGGAGCCGTAGCCGCCCCAGGACCCGAAGCCCCCGCCGAACTCGTCGTGGAGGTCCTCGACCTTGTCCTGCTCGGGGCTGCCGACGAGCACCGCGCCCAGGACGCGCGCGCCCGCGGCGACCAGTTGTTCCTTGGCTTCGGACGCCTGTGCGCGATTGGTCTGGCCCGCCGAGACGACGAGCAGCACACCATCGGCATAGGCGCCCAGGATCGAAGAGTCCGCGGCCGCGAGCACCGGAGGCGCGTCGAGCAGCACGACGTCGGCCCAGCGCACGGCTCGCCGCAACGTCAGCGCCATCGCCTCGCTGGACAGCAGCTCGCCGGGGTTCCCGATGACCGGGCCGCTCGGCATCACGTAGACGCCTTCGATGCCGGGCGCGGGCCGGATCGCCTTTTCGAAGGGCACCTGGCCGCGGATCACGTTGGCGAGCCCGACCGTGTTGGCGATGCCGAACGCCTCGTGCGTGCGGCACGAACGAAGGTCGCTTCCGATCACAAGGACGCTGCGGCCCGACTCGGCGACGGCCGCCGCGAGGCTCGCGAGCGTCGTCGAACGGCGCTTCGTCAGCGTGCTGGTGACGACGAGCATGCGCTTGTCGTGGGGGAAGCCGAGCGAAGACAGCGTCGAGCGAAGGTTGCGCGCGGCTTCGATCGTGCCGGTCGAGGGCTCGTCGAGCCCGTCGATCGAGTCCACCGTCGGCAGCGCGGCGAGCACCGGGATCCCCAGCTCGCGCTGCGCCGACTCCTTGTCGCGCACCGTGTCGTCCATGTACTCGCGCACCATCGCCCAGCCGATGCCGAACAGCAGCCCGACGATCAGGCCCAGCGTCATGTCGCTGCGAAGGTTACCGCCTTGCTTCACGCCGCCGCCGGACGTCTCGACGATTCGTCCGCCGCCGTCGATCCCGTTTTCGATCACGTTCTCGAGTGCGTTGACCTTGCCCGAGACCTCCTGAAGGTCGTAGAGAGCCTGGTCGCGCTCGAAGGCGGCGATGACTTCCGTTTCGCCGCTCGCGGCGAACTCGGCGACCTTCCGTTCGACGGTGCGTCGCAACGCCGTCCGCTGCGCCTTCTTGTCCTTCAGGAGCTTGCGGTACCACGCCTCGGCTGCGTCGAGGTTGGCTTCGCGGTAGGCCTGCATGTGCGTGTTGCAGATGTCCGCCGAGCGCATCCCGGGCTTCTCGGCGTACCGCGCCCAGCCCCGTGAGGTGGGCTCGGGCGAGGAGGACGCCGTCAGGACGAAGGTCTGGCCGCCTTCCAGCAGTTGCACGTCGGCGATGTGGCCCACGACCTCGCTCGCGGGGAGATCCAGGATCTCGGCGGCGCGCATGCCGACCTCCGGGCTCTTGATGAACTCCGCATGGTCGGGAAGGCCGCCGATGTTGTTGAAGGCCTTGGAGTTGGGGTCCGTCGGGTCGTAGGCGGTCGCCTCGAAGGCGATCTTGCACACGGCCGTGTAGATCGGGGTCTTCTTCATCGAGAAGAACGCAGTAGAGGCCACCGCCACGACGACGGCGACCACGATCGACTTCTTCCTCCGAAGGAGGACTCGTGCGAAGTCTTTCGGTTCCACTGTTCTTCCGTTCCTCGCGTTGCCGGGTTCCTACGGCGCTCGAAGGGTTCGAGCTGCCCCCGAACATCTCGTTCGGGGGCAGCGGACCGACGCAGGGTCCAGGAGGGAGGGAGGGAGGAGGGTTGGCATCTGCGTCGGGTCGTTTCCTGGTCTATGCGAATGCGGGGGCAAGGGCCGCCGGTGCGTCCGCGTCTTGGTCGTCGGAGATCATCTCGCTCAGTGCCCGGTCGCGAAGCCGGTACGCCTGCGAGCGGCTCACCGAAAGCGCTTCGCAGACGTGGCGCACGGGCTGGTCCATCACGTACCACATCGTCAGCAGCGCCCGTTCGCGTTCGCCGAGCGCCGCGAGGCGGCTCATCAACTGCGCGCGCTGCTCGATCGAGTTGAGGAAGCCGCCGCCGAACGGTTCGGCGTTCACGCCGGACGCCTTGCCGCTGCGAAGGACGATCCCGCTCGCCTTGGGGTGGTAGTAATCGCGGAACGCCTTGAGTGCTTTGACCACCTGGCCCGCCGTTTCGAACATCGCTTTTTCCTTCGTCTTGTCCGTGGTGCGTTCCCTGGAAACAACGAAGCGGCTCTGACCGACGTTGCAGGTCAGAGCCGCTTTTTTATGTGTGCGAAGCGGTGAGAACCATGACGAGGCTCGACGAATCGGGCGGTGTTTCTCGATGCCGATGTCGGACCTGTCGGGCGTTCCGAAACCGCCTTCGACCGCGCTACTGCGCGACCGCGATGCCGTCGCGGGGAGGCCGCGTTTCGGCGACGTCGGGAACGACGTCGCGGAGCGCCTCCCACACCGCGCTCGCCAGGAACCGGCGGTGGCCGCCGAGCGTGCGGATGTAGGGGAGCTTGCCGGCGTCGGCCCAGCAGCGCACGGCGCGGTGGGAGACCCGGAAGAGCATGGCGACCTCGCCGGTGGTCAGCAAGGCGTCCTCACGGCGGTAGCCGTTCTGCATCGCCACTGCCTGCCGGCGGAGCCGCTCGATCAGACGCTCGCGGGTTCCGCTCGTGTACGGAGTCTTGGACATGATCGTCCATCCTTTCTGCCCTTGGTGGGGCGGCTGCGCTCGCGTCCGCGAGCGTGGTGAGCACGCGACGGGTCGTCGCGCACGGCCCCCTCGGCGGTTCCGAGGAGGAAAAGCAGAAAGGCCGGACTGCTCGTCCGGCCTTTCGAAAAGGTCGAAGATGCGCCTGGGCGCTGGAAACGCGCTGCCGATCGCGAGGGGTGTCGATCGCGGAGGGCGCGGTCCCGAGAACGCAAAACGCCCGGGAGTCCCGGGCGCCCGTCTACTGCCTTGTCACAGTCGTTGCGTTGTACCGATTATGGCAGAGAACCGTCCCGCGTCAACCCCTCGGGTCGAAGTTTTTTCCTCGCTTTTCAGGGCGAATTCGGGCATCTCAGCACGAGACTCCTAGCCATTTCTACGCATGCCGGTGTGACATTGCCCACCAGTTCGGGCCGGTCGGCTCGGGCAGCGTACCCGTCGGGCGCAGCGGAAACCAGCCCTACAAATGACCCGATCGGGCCATGTGATGACGAACGGGGTGCTCGTTTGGACACCCGAACGCACGAACGAGAAGGAGCCAGGAGATGACCACGCGAGCGGCCTACGCGAACCGGATGTACCGCCGCGGCCGGCGCCGCCGGATGGCGCGGACGTCGCTCGAGTGCGGCGTGGACGCCGCCGTCTCCGCCGGAGGGCTCCTGCTCGCGAATGCGGCCTTGGGCTTCGGGCTCGGCCTGCCCGACGGAGCCGCGGGCATCGGCGCCGGCGTCGCGATGCTCGCCGCCGGTATCGCCTCGCTCGGCCGCCGCGGTCACCGCCGCGCACGCCCGGCACTCGCGCCGACGGCGGTCGCGCCGGTCGTCGAGCTTCGCCCCGCCGCCTGACCAACCAGACCCCATCACGATCGCAGCCTCCCGGACGCGGGGGGCTCGATCGTCTTGTCGGTCGTCCCAGCCGGAGAGGGCCGGTCAAGCGGCGGCGTGCGGCGCAGCAGGCGTCGGATGCGTCGGCGAGGGGCGGAAGGCTCGATCGGTCCGGTGGCCTGCTCGGCTTCGATCCCGGCGATGAGGGCGCGCTCCCGATCGGCGCCCGCGGCGGCCGCCCGCTTGCGCGCCCGCAGCGCGCGCACCATGCCGGGGAACTCAGCCGCCTCCTCCAGGGCCTGCCGGACCAGCGATCGATCGCGTGTCGTCGTCCCCGATTCGTCGAGCGCATGGAGCGTCCCGCCCGCCCGTTCGATCTCCAGCCGCCACAGCTCCTGTCCGGCGAGCGTCGGCGCCAGCGTCGGGAGGCCGGCGACCACGACGCTCTCCGCGCGCCGCTCGCGCAGGTCGTCGATCGCCTCGGCCATGCCGAAGCGAACCTCAACCTCGTCGGCAGCGCTCGCGCCGGCGTCGATCCTGACCGTCGCGACCGTGTGGCCGTGGTGCGCGGCCCAGCGTTTGATCCGAGCCTCGACGACCTCTGCGGGCGCGTCGCCCGGCCTGATCCTCAGGTACGCGACGAGCCGCATGGTGGCGTCACGCTACACCTCCGCGGCGGCCCGGCTCAGCGGGCGGTGCGGAACCACTCGACGGTGCGCGCGAGCCCTACGTCGGGCGCGACGGCCGGCTCCCACCCCAGAAGGGCGCGGGCGCGGGCGATGTCGGGACATCGCACGTTCGGGTCGTCTTCCGGGCGCGGGCCGAAAGCGATCTCCGAATCGCTCCCGCACAGCTCGCGAATGATCTCGGCGAGGCGCAGGACCGTCATCTCCGTCGGGTTGCCCAGGTTGACCGGGTCGGACACCGGACCGTCCAGCATCATCAGCCGCACGATCCCGTCCACGAGGTCGTCCACGTAGCAAACGCTCCGCGTCTGGGTTCCGTCCCCGTGCACGACGAGCGGCTTCCCGTCCAGCGCGCAGGTGACGAACTCGGGGATCGCGCGGCCGTCGTCGGCGCGCATGCCCGGCCCGTAGGTGTTGAAGATCCGGACGATTCGCGTATCCATGCCGTGCGACCGGTGGTAGGCCATCGTCATCGCCTCGGCGTAACGCTTCGCCTCGTCGTAGACGCCGCGAGGCCCGATCGGGTTGACGTGTCCCCAGTAGGTCTCGGGCTGGGGGTTCACCTTGGGATCGCCGTAGACCTCCGAGGTCGACGCCAGCAGGTATCGCGCGCGCTTGGCTCGCGCGAGTCCCAGCGTGTGCCACGTGCCGACGGCGCCGACTTTGAGCGTTTGGATCGGGTAGCGCAGGTAATCGACCGGGGACGCCGGAGACGCGAAGTGCAGGACCGCGTCGACCTCGCCGTCGACGAAAACGGGGCTGGACACGTCACGGTCGAAGGCGGTGAAACGAGGGCTGCCCGACAGGCGCTCGACGTTGGCGCGACGGCCCGTCAGGAAGTTGTCCAAGCAGACCACGTCGTGGCCCTCGTCGAGCAGCCGCGCCGACAGGTGCGAGCCGATGAAGCCTGCTCCTCCGGTCACGACGACGCGCATGACCTCACGATACCGGCGCGGGTCGCGTCCGGAACGCTGCGACGCTAGACGGTGACGGCGCCCCGAGCCGTACGGGCCGCCAGGACGGTGCCCGTCGGGTCGCCGACGGCGACCCCGTAGCGATAGAGCTTGCCCCGGTGGTCCACCCAGTAGCCGCCCGTGTTCGTCACGCGCAGGAGCGCTTGGGCGTCCCTGCTCGAGCCGGTGCCGTAGGCCTTGACGCCGCTCGCGCCACCAAACGGGATCATCTTGCCGGTCGCGCGCAGGACGTACCCCGACTTCTCGTTGCCGTTGAGGACGAAGTCGCGCACGTCTCCCTTCGACACGAACGCCTGCTTGGCGATCGACTTCGGCATGGCGTTGCCGCCCACTTTGAACGGGTAGAGCTTGCCGTTGGTGGCCAGGACGTACCCGCCCTTGCCGTTGTCGAGCAGCGCCAGGGCAACCGCGCAGCCGCACGAGCCCCAGGTCTTGGACGGCTTGGCCTTGGGCGCGCCGCCGAAGCGGTGGATGCCGCCCTTCTTGTCCAGGACGTAGCCGGAGGAGTCCGTGCGCATGACGACGTCGCGGGCCCATCCCCACTTCAGGTTGAGCTTCGACTGGGAGGGCGGCTTCGACGCGCCCCCGACCGAGAACGGGAAGACGTTGCCGCGCGCGTCCATCGTGTACCCCTTCGTTCCCGCGTCGTTGATGGCGACGCCGAAGAGCCAGTGCGTGGAGCGCACGCGCTCGTCCACGCTGCCGTCGGCCGAGCCGAACGCGTGCAACGTGCCGGTCGATTGCGCGACGTATCCGGCGACGCCCCGCGCGAGCTGGACCGACTTCTTCACCGTGCTCGCGCCGGTCGCGTCCACGGCGGTGACGCGAACGAACATCCCGAAGCCGCGGCCGGGCGGCACCGTCCAGTCCTCGGCGCCGTCGTCGGCCTTGTCGTAGGCGCCGTCGTTGATCGGGAACCAGTTCTTGCCCTTGTCCAGCGAGTACTCGATCGTCATCGGCTCGGCCACCTGGCCGATGGAAGCGTCGCTCACGGTCCAGGTGATCTCGAACTCCTCGCCGGCCGGCAGGAAGCGATCGCTCGTCCGTGGCGCGGTCAGCGCGAGGACGGGCGGGCTCGAATCGATCGTGAAGGGATCGGAGGCGCCGTAGCCCTTGTTGCCGTTCGCGTCGACCGTGGTCGCGCGCAGGCGCGCGCCCGAGGTGTCGTCGCTCGGGGCGGACCAGGTGTCGCTGCCGTCGATCGCCATTCCCTCCGCCGGCGCCGCGCCGGCGAGATCGGTCGTCATCCAGGTCGTGCCGCCGTCGTTCGAGTACTCCAGGAGGACCTGGTCGAAGTCGGCCGGCACATCGTCCCCGTCCCACGCGAGCGACACGGGATCGCCGCCGGCGATCAGCGTGAGCGGGTCGGGATCGGTGATCGTGAGGGAGACATCGATCGGCGTGTAGTCGGCATCCAACGAGACCGAGGACGCGCTCGGATCGCTCTGGTTCCCGGCGTCGTCGTAGAGCACGATCGTCAGCGTGTGCGAACCGGCGTCGTCGATCGCAGCCTGGAGCTCGGCGTCGTCGCCGAAGCCGGAGAGCGCGACGGCCGAAGTGTCGCTCGGCCCGATCAGGGGGCTGATCGCCCGCGGGTCGAGGGCCGCGCCGTCGACCAGGATCTCGGCGTAGCCGCCTTCGGCGTCGGCGGCGGCGAAGTTCGCGGCGAGCGAGATCGACTGCGTGAACATGTTGAGTGTCGTCGCCGGGGCGCTCTCCCCGTCGGTCACCGTCTGCGAGAAGGTTCCGAGCGCGGGCGCGGCCGGCGCGATCGTGTCGACCTCCGTGTCGAGCGTCTCGGCGTCCTGAGCGAGCCCGGCGGGGTCTTGCCCGTCGACGGCCATGATCTGCACGGCGCACCCGGTAGCCACCGCGCAGACCAGCGGCTCCACGCCGACTTCGATTTCGCCCTCCCACACGGAGTCGTCGATGTTCAGCCATCCCGACGTGTGGTCGCCGTCGTCGATCGGGCTCACGGCGTTACCGTCCACGGTGACCGTGGGCTGCACGGATGCGTCCATCGGCTCGCTGTAGTCGACCGCGATCGTCGCGGTCCCGGCCGGCAGCGGGGCCGACGGCGACGCGCCGATGACTGCTTGCGGAACGGCCATGTCGGTCACGCCGGGGGCCGCGTAGAGCTGCGTGCCGGTGGCGTTGCCGGCGGCGTCGGCGAGCGTCCCTGCGTTGAACGCGATCTCCTTTGGCTCCGTGCCGGGGACGTCGACGGCGAGCGTCAGGGTCTCGTCGCCGGGATCGTCACCCGCGCCGGGCGCGAAGCCCGTCGCGCCGGCACCGCCGACCGTGAACCCGGCGGCGGTGCCCGCCGACGGATCGACGATCGGCTCGCTGTAGGTCAGGACGGCGCGATCGATCGAGCCGTCAAGGTCGGTGTCTTTGACGATCACCGGGGCGACGATGCGGGGCGCCGCCTTGTCCGCGGGCGTGACGCTCGCGGGCGCGACCTCGATGGCCGCCGCGTCGGCGGTCTTGCCGTTCGCGACCGACGTGTACGTGAGCGACGGCGTCGTGCCCGTGTCGCCCGAGCCGCCTTCGGGGAAAGCGATGTCGACCTTCGTGGCGTCGCCGGGCACGATCGTCGCGGAGGTCGCGCCGGCGCCGCCGACCGTCCAGCCGTCCTCCGCGGCGGAGCCGATCTCCTCGCCGAAGGTCGCGCGGATCGTGTCGAGCTTGCCGTCGCCGTCGCCGTCCTTGGTGATCGCGCTCACCAGGAGCGGTCCGGCGCCGTCGCTCGCCGGCGTGTCGAACGAGCCGACGCACGCGCGGTAGGGGTCGCCGGTCGGCACGATCGCCTTCAAGCCGGACCCCGACGAGGAGGTGCAGTCCGAGGGCTTCGCGTAAGCCACCGTCGGGGTCACGCCGGTTCCCCACGAGACGCCGCTGATGCGGAGGTAGATGGTGTCGTCGTTCGCGGTCGATCCCGTGTCCACGCTCGAGGTGTCGATCACTGCGTTCGTCGCGCCGGAGCTGACGGTGAAGTCGCCCAGCCGGGCGAGCACGGTCGCGTCGTCGACTTTCTGGTTGAAGGTCAGCTTGATCGCGTCGAGCACGCCGTCCGCCGGGCCCGTCCGCCCGTCGATGGTGGCGGCCGTCGCGAGCGCCGCGTCGACCGGGCTCGGATACGCCTTGATCACGGCCTCGTTCTGCGTCGCGGCCGGGTTCGGGCTCGGCGAGGCCAGGTCGCGGATGTTGGTCCCGCTCGTCACGCCGAGCCAGCACGTCAGCGGCACGCCCGGAATCGCGCGTCCCGCGGACGAGCCGAGCGAGCCCGTGACGTACTGGATCTTCCACGTCGCGGTCGCGGTGGTCTCGATGAAGGGGTTGGCCGTGCCCTGCGGCTGGGGGAAGTTGAAGGTGTTCGACAGCAGCCCGCCTCCGTCCTGGCAGAGCGCCGTCGCCGGGTCGTTGTTGAGCACGAGCCCTTGCTCGAGGTTGTTCCACTTGTCGGCGGCGGTCGCGCCGCTGAGCGTCGCGGGCTCCGACCAGGTGATCAGCACGTACTCGCCGACGAGGTTGAACACATTTGGCGCGGCGGGAAGGTCGTTGACCTGCAGCGACAGCAGAACCGGTCCGGCGCCGTCGGTCGCTGGGGTCGGGCCGTACGGATCGAGCGTCAGTCCCGTGCCGCTCTGCTTCAGCTGCGCGCCGTCGCCGTCGACGTACGTCACCTCGGGCTGCGCTGCCGTGTCGGGAGCGTTCCCCTCGGCAAGCGAGATCGTGAGCGTGTTCGCGGGGCTTCCCCACGCGAAGCCCGTGATCGTGTAGTCGTCGACGAGGAAGCCCGCGCTGGCGCCGTCCGACTCCTCCGGGGTGACCGTGGTGTCCATCGGCCCGTTGAAGGTCACGCGGATGCCGTCGATCTTGCCATCCCGGTCGCCGTCGAGCGTCGCCGCGGACTGGACCGTCACCAGCGGGCTCGAGTAGCCCGCGCTCGCTCCGAAGGCGAGCAACGCGACGACCGCCGCCGATGCCAGCGCCGCGAGCGTCGCGGCTCGGAAGCGCGTCGAACGGAAAGTGCGAACGGCCATGATCGAATCTCCTCGTTGGATCGTGTTTCTTCTCAGGGTCCAACGAGGCGCATCCGTCGTGGTTTCACGCCCGACCTTGCCGCGGCGCCCGTTCTGCCCTTTGTGTCAACCCTTGCGGGGAAAGTCACCCCGAGACGAACCGGTCAGCGTCCGATTCCCTCGTAGGCGAAGCCGTGCTGGCGGAGCGAGTGCGGGTCCAGCAGGTTCCGGGCGTCGATGATCGCCGGCGACTGCATCACGCCCTTCAGCCGCTCGAAGTCGAGCCAGCGGAACTCGTTCCACTCGGTCAGGACGACCACGGCGCGCGCTCCCTCGGCCGCCTCGATGGGGCCGGCCGCCCGCTCGATCCCGAGCTGCTCGAATACCTCCTCGGAAACCACGGGGTCGTAGGCGCGCACGATCGCGCCGGCGTCGATGAGCCGCCGCACGACCGCGATCGCGGGCGAGTCCCGCGTGTCGTCGGTGTTGGGCTTGAACGCGATCCCCCAGACGGCGACCGGCGCCCCTTCGAGGTCGCCGGCCAGCTTGCGCACCTTGCGCACGACGACGCCGTGCTGGTCTTCGTTGACGCGGATCACCCCGCGCAGGAGGTGGAAGTCGTAGTCGTTCTCGTCGGCGAGCCGCACGAGCGCGCGCGCGTCCTTGGGCAGGCAGGAGCCGCCGAAGCCCGGACCGGGCTTCAGGAACTCAAAGCCGATGCGCGCGTCGTAGCCCATGCCGAGCGCCACGTCCTTGATGTCGGCGCCCACCGCGTCGCACAGGTTCGCGATCGCGTTGATGAAGGAGATCTTCGTCGCGAGGAAGGTGTTGGATGCGTACTTGATCATCTCGGCGCTCGCGGCGTCGGTGACGATCAGCGGCGCGCCGAGCGGGCGGTAGAGCGCGGTCAGGACGCCCGCCGCTCGTTCGCTGGCCGTGCCGATGACCACGCGATCCGGGTGCATGAAGTCGAACACGGCCGTGCCCTCGCGCAGGAACTCGGGGTTCGAGGCGACGTCAAATTCGAGGTTCTCGGGCAAACGCCGGCGCGCGATGCGCTCGACCAAGTCGCGCGCGCCGACCGGCACCGTGCTCTTGTTGACCACGACGACGTACCGGTCGATGTTGGCCGCCAGGTCCTCCGCGGCGCGCTCCACGTAGGACAGGTCCGCGCTGCCGTCCTCGCGCGGCGGGGTCTGCACGCAGATGAACGCGACCTCGGCGCCGCGCATGGCCTCCGCGTGGCTCGTCGTGAAGCCGAGCCGCTTGTTCGCCAGGCCCCTCGCCACGACCTCCTCCAGCCCCGGCTCGTAGATCGGGATGTGGCCCGAGCGCAGCTTCTCCACGCGCTCGGCAGAGATGTCGACGCACGCCACGTCGTGGCCGAGGTCGGCGAAGCACGCGCCGGTCACGAGCCCGACGTAGCCGGTCCCCACCACCGCGATCCGCATCAGCGTCCCGCCTTCTGCTTCTCCAGCTCCAGGTCGGAGGCGACCATCATCTTGACCAGCTCGGGGAACGACACGCTCGGCGACCAGCCGAGCACGTCGCGCGCCCTCGTCGCGTCGCCGACGAGCAGGTCGACCTCCGCCGGACGCATGTAACGGGGGTCCTGCTCGACCAGGTCGCTCCAGTCCTGGATGCCCGCTTCGGCGAAGGCCAAGTCGAGGAACTCCCGGATCGAATGCGTCTCGCCGGTCGCGATCACATAGTCGTCGGGCTCGTCCTGCTGGAGCATCAGCCACATCGCCTCGACGTAGTCGCCGGCGAACCCCCAGTCGCGCGCCGAGTCGAGGTTCCCGAGCGCGAGCTTGTCCTGCAGCTTCAGCGCCATCCGCGCGACCGCCTGCGTGATCTTGCGCGTGACGAACTCGTGTCCCCGCCGCGGGCTCTCGTGGTTGAACAGGATGCCGCTGGAGGCGTGGATCCCGTAGCTCTCCCGGTAGTTCACGGTCATGTAGTGCGCGTAGACCTTCGCCACGCCGTAGGGACTGCGCGGGTGAAACGCGGTCATCTCCGTCTGCGGGACCTCGCGCACCTTGCCGAACATCTCGCTGGACGAGGCTTGGTAGAAGCGCATCCGTCCCTCGCGCCCGTCTACCACCCGAATCGCCTCCAGCAAGCGCAGCGCGCCGAGCCCGGTGATGTTGCCCGTCAGCTCGGGCTGGTTGAACGAGAGCTTCACGAACGAGATGGCGCCGAGGTTGTAGACCTCGTCGGGCTGGGTGTACTCCAGCGCCGCGATGAGCGAGCCCATGTCGGTCAGGTCGCCCTCGACCAGCTCCACGGACGGCAGCATCTGCTCGACGAGCGCGCGCTTCGGGTTGTTCTGGCCGCGGATGAGGCCGTAAACCTGGTATCCCTTCGCGACGAGCAGCTCGGCCAGATAGGAACCGTCCTGGCCGGTGATGCCGGTGATCAGCGCCCGTTTCTGGGTCATGGCGAGCAGCGTAACACGGTGATTTCCGGGCGCTCGGCCGTCCGGCCGCTTCGCCCCGGAACGTCCGAGGGCGCGGTCGCCCGCGCCCCCGGCATCGTTCGCGTCCGATCTACAGCAGCGATCGCATCTCGTCCATCGAGAAGCCGCGCAGCGTCTCGGTGATCGCGTTCCCGCGTCCGGCGACGACGAGCGCGAGCCGCGCCGCGGTCTCGTCGTCGGGGGCTTCCGTCACCGCGACCTGATCGAAACGGCCCATCGTCACCCAGTTCCCGACGAGCTTGCCGCCCGCCTGCTCGACCCGCTTGGCGACCTGCTCGACCCTGTCGGGGAGCGAGGCCACCTCCTTGCGACCTTGATCGGTCCACTTGATGAGGCTGATGTACGTCGCCATCAGTTCCCCTTCCTGCGCGGACCGCGGCCGATCCGCGGTCGGACCGCTATCCCTAGCGCATCGAGGCTCGAACGCGCAACGGCATCACGCCACGATCGCGGCGTCGAGGGTCGCGCCGTCCTCGACCGTCGCCGTCCCCCCGACGATCGAGTCGCGCACCACCGCGCGTTCGCCGACGTGCGCGCCGGCGAGCACGACCGAGCGCTCGACGACGGCGCCGGCCCCGATCGAGCATCCCTGCCCCAGCGAGGTGTGCGGCCCGAGCGTCGCGCCCGGCCCGACCGCCGCGTGCGACAGCAGCACCGGGCCGGCGATCCGCGTGCCGTCGTCGAGCGTTCGATCCTCTCGCACGACCGTGCCGTTCACGGCCGCGGCGCCGGCGACGCCGTCGAGCACGTCACGGTGCGCGCGCAGGTACCGCTCGCGCGTCCCGATGTCCAGCCAGTAGGCCTCGGACCGGTAGCCCGCAAAGCGCTCGCCGGCCGCGAGCAGCGCGGGAAAGAGCGGATCGGGCGGGTGCTCGAAATCGCGACGCTCGCCCGGCGACACGCCGGCGAGCACGCGCGGCTCCAGCGCATAGATCCCGGCGTTGATCCAGTCGCCCGGCATCGGTGTTCCCTTCACGTTCTGGATGAACGCGGTCACGCGGCCGTCGTCGTCCATGGGCACGACGCCCAGCCCGTCGGCGTCCTGCACCCAGGACAGCGCGATCGTGACGGCGGCATTCCTGGCGCGGTGGAGCGCGAGGAGCGCGGAGACGTCGATGTCGGTGAGCACGTCGCCGTTGAACACCAGCGCGGTGTCCTCGCCGGGGTCGAGCGCGAGGCGGACCGCGCCGGCCGTGCCGAGCGGCTCGTCCTCGGTCGAGACGACGAGCCGCACGCCGTGCCGCGCGGCGGAGGTGGCGAAGGATTCGAAGTCTCGCGCGCGATAGCCGGTCAGGAGCACCGCCTCGTCGACGCCGTGGCGAGCGAGCAGCCGCACCTGGTGCTCCAGGAACGGCACGTTGCAGATCGGGAGCAGCGACTTCGGCACGTGCTCGGTGACCGGGAGCAATCGCGTGCCGAGCCCGCCGGCGAGGATGAGCGCCTTCACGCCATCGTCTCCAGGATCGCGGGCATCGCAGCTTCCAGCGCTTCCCGGAAGGGCGGCAGCTCCGGCAGGGCGGCGGCGCGCCAGGCGTGTCCGTCGAGCGGGGCGTACGTCGGGCGCGCCGCCGGCAGGGCGGGAGCGCCCTCGGTCTCGACCGGACGCACCAGCGCCGGGTCGAGCCCCGCCAGCCCGACCGCGGCGCGCGCCAGCTCGAACCGCGACACGATCCCGGGATCGACCGCGTGCAGGACGCCCTCGGCTCGCCGCTCGATGACGGCAGCGACCGCGGACGCCATGGCCGCGCACGACGTCGGCGAGCCGATCTGGTCCCGGACCACGTCCAGCGGGCCCGTTCGCGCGGCGCTCAGGATCGAGGTCACGAAGTTGCGGGCGAGCGTCCCGTCCCCCCGCCGCGCGCCGTAGAGCCACGCGGTGCGAAGGATCGCGAACGAGCCGGCGGCCGCGGTGATCTCGCGCTCGGCGTCGAGCTTCGTGGCGCCGTAGACCTGGATCGGGTTGGGCTCGTCGGTCTCCACGTACGGGCGGCCGGCGCGGCCGTCGAAGACGTAGTCGGTCGAGATCGCGACCAGGAACGCGCTGCCGCGGGCGCGCGCCACGTTCCGCGTCCCGTACGTATTCACCGCGCGCGCCCGCCCCGGGTCGCGCTCGCACCCGTCGACGTCGGTCCACGCCGCCGCGTGGATAACGACGTCGGGCCCGGCATCGGCGAGCGCGCGCGCGACCGAGCCGGCGTCGGCGACGTCGAGGTCCGCGCGCGAGGGCGCCAGCACGTCGTGGGCGGCGAGCGCGCGGCCAAGCTCGTACCCGAGCTGGCCGCCGGCGCCTGTGACGAGGATCCGCATGTCGAGCCGCGCGGCGCGAGGACGCGCGGCGCGTTGGACTCTACTATGAGCCCGTGAACATCCTGGTGACCGGCGGGGCGGGCTTCATCGGCTCCAACTACGTCATCGAGCACCTCGCGCGCGCCCCCGGGGACGCGATCGTCGTGCTCGACCTGCTGACCTACGCCGGCGTCGAGGCCAACCTCGACGAGGTCCGCGACCGGATCACGTTCCAGCGCGGCGACATCGGCGACGTCGGGCTCGCCACGAGCCTCTTGCGGCACCACGCGATCGACGTCGTGGTGAACTTCGCGGCCGAGTCGCACAACTCGCTCGCCGTGAAGGACCCCGCCCGCTTCTTCCAGACCAACACCATGGGGACGCTCGCGCTGCTGGAAGCCGCCCGCACCGTCGGCGTCGCGCGCTTCCACCACGTCTCGACCTGCGAGGTCTACGGCGACATGGCCCTGGACGACCCCGGCGCGTTCACCGAGGAGTCTCCCTACCGGCCGCGCACGCCGTACAACGCGTCGAAGGCGGCCGCCGACCACGCCGTGCGCGCCTACCAAGAGACCTTCGGGCTGCCGGTCACCATCTCGAACTGCTCCAACAACTACGGCCCGCGCCAGTTCCCCGAGAAGGTGATCCCGCTCTTCGTCACATGCGCGCTCGACGACGAGCCGCTGCCGATGTACGCCTCGACCGCGAACCGTCGCGAGTGGCTGCACGTGCGCGACCACTGCTCGGGGATCGACACGATCCTGGAGCGCGGGACGCCGGGCGAGACCTACAACGTCGGCTCGGGCTTCGAGGCTTCGATCGAGCAGGTCGCCGACGCCGTCTTGGCGCGCACCGGCAAGCCCGCGACGCTCAAGCACATCGTCCCGGACCGTCCGGGCCACGACCGCCGGTACTTGCTCGACGCCACGAAGATCACCCGCGAGCTGGGCTGGACGCCCTCGGTGCCCTTCGAGGAGGGCTTGGACGAGACCGTCGCCTGGTACGCCGAGCACCGCGACTGGTGGGAGCCCCTCAAGCACCGCGCCCCCGTCGACGAGCGCGCCTGGACCTAGGCCGGGAGGGCCTTGCAGCCCTCGTGCGGTGGGGTTCGGGCCGTGGGCGTCCCGGCCGGGTCGGACTCCCCGCGTAGCAGGTCGCGTCCGAGCACGAGCACGACGTCCGCCGGCTGCGTCCCGTGCGCGGCGCGCACCTGCGCCGTCGGGTAGAGCTTCTCGAGCAGCTCGGCCGCCAGGCGCTGGCCGGCGGCGTAGACGATCCTCGTGCGCTTGGCCGAGCCCGGGTTGTTCTCGGCGCCGACGACGTCGAAGCGCTTGCCGCCGAGCTTGCGGGCGTGCTTGCCCGCGAGCCCGGCCTTGTTCGTTCCGTTGCGCACCAGGACGGAGACGTCCGACCTCGTCGGTACCGATTCGCTCGTCGTGCCGACGCGCGGCAACGGGCGATCGTCGCGGATCGCGTCGAAGAGTCGCCGGGCCTCCGGCTGGTCCGGGATCAGGTAGGAAATCCCGTCGATGTACGCCGACGAGTAGGGCGTGATCCGGAAGTCGACGTTGCTCTGGCCGACGGTCGCGAGCCGCGCCGCGATGGCCTGCGCGAGCCCCAGGTCGACCTTCTGGTCGATGATCATCGACTCGCCGATGCGCTCGGACACCCGGAGCACGCGGTCGGGGCGCAGCAGCAGCGACACGCTCTTGAGCCGGTCGATGACCGCGCGCATGAATCGCTGCTGACGCGCGATCCTGCCGATGTCGGCGGTCGGGTCGAAGGAGCGCGCGCGGACGTAGGCCAGGGCCTGGTCCCCGTTCATGTGCCAGCAGCCGGCGGAGGGCACGTCGAGCTTCGCCTTGTCGTCGTGGATCGGCCCGTCGACGACGATGTTGACGCCGTCCACGGCGTCCACGATCCCGCGGAAGCTGAAGAAGTTGATCCCGACGAAGTGATGGATCGGCACGCCGGTGAAGTCCTGCACCGTCTCGACCAGGAGGTTCACACGCTCCTTGTCCGAGTCGCCGTAGGCGAACGCCGCGTTGATCTTGTCCAAGCCGTGCCCGGGGATCGGGACGCGGAGGTCGCGCGGCAGGCTCAGCATCGAGGCGCCCTTCCCGCCGCCTTCCAGGTGCAGCAGGATGATCACGTCGGCACGCTGTCCCGTCGGACCGCCGAGCCCCTTCCGCCGGTCCTTCTTGGTGATGCCGGCCCGCGAATCGCTCCCGACGATCAAGACGTTGCGCGGCTGGTCCGGCGCGCCGGAGGCAAGCTCGGTCAACTGCTCGATCTTCTCCCTGGCTTTGTTGATGTTCCGGTTCGCCAGATAGAAGGTCGTGCCGTAGACGCCCACGGCCAGCACGACCACGACGACCAGCCCGTAGAGAAGCACCCGCGCGACACGTCGGACCTTCGGTCGCCGCGGGGATGGAACCTCGAGATTCTTGAGTCCCTCGTACATCTGCAGTGGGGGAATCGTACCGGGATGTCGCGAGCGCGGCTGCGACCGGCGGGTCGCCTCAGGGGTGGATCTTCCGCCGGTCCAGGATGGCGGCCTTGCGCGCGAGGCGGTGCTGCCGGCGGATCTTCGCCTCCTCGCGCCGCCGGTCCTCGTCGGGGGTCTCGGTGCGAAGCGCGGGAACCTGCCGGGGCTTGCCCTCGGCGTCGAGCGCGACGAAGACCAGGTAGGCCGTCGAGACGTGGCGGCGCTCGCCGGTCACGGTGTTCTCGGCCTCGACGCGCGCCCCGACCTCCATCGACGTCCGGCCCACGTCGTTCACCTGCGCGCGCAGCGTCACCACTTCGCCGAGGAAGACGGGCTCGATGAACGTCATCTCGTCCATCGCCGCGGTCACGACGCGTCCGCCGGAATGGCGGACCGCGGCGATCCCGGCGGCGTTGTCGACCAGGCGCATGATCACTCCGCCGTGCACGTTCCCGCTGAGGTTCGCGTCGTTCGGCTCCATCTGCAGGGACAGGACGGTCGCCGACTCGCTCGGCGTGCGCTCGGCGGGGTGTGGGCCGGGCCGGCGATCGCTCATCGGCCGCCGGCGCTCGCGATCAGCTCCGCGATCTCGCCGACGAGCGCGGTGAGGTCGTACTGGGCCGGCGTGAACACGCGCGCCACGCCTGCCTTCTCCAGGACGCGCGCGTCGGCGTCGGGGATGATCCCCCCGACCACGACCGGCACCTCCGCGGTGTCGATCCCCCGGTCCCTCATGGCGTCGAGCACCGCGGGGATGAGCGAGGCATGGCCGCCGGACAGGATCGAAAGGCCGACCGCGTGGACGTCCTCGTCGGCGGCCGTCTGCGCGATCGCCTCGGGCGTCAGGCGGATACCCGAATAGATGACCTCGAAGCCCGCGTCGCGGGCCCGGACCGCCACCTGCTCGGCGCCGTTGGAGTGTCCGTCGAGCCCCGGCTTTCCGACGAGCATCCGGAGCCGCTTCACCCCGCGCGCGCTCGCCACCGCCGCGACACGCGCGCGCACCGCCGCCAGCGCGTCCTTGGCATCCGTGACGAGCACCGCGTCCGACACGCCGGTCGGCGCGCGATACTCGCCGAAGGCCGAGCGCAGCGCGTCGGCCCACTCCCCCGTCGTGACGCCGGCGCGCGCGCAGGCCAGCGTCGCGCTCATCAGGTTCTCCTGCGTCCCGGCCGCGCGCTTCAGCTCGTCCAGCGCCGCCGTCGCGGCGGCGCCGTCGCGCTCGGCGCGCCATCGCCCGGCCGCTTCCACCTGCCGCGCGTGCGCGCCGGGATCGGCGTCCTCGATCAGCCCTTCGGCGTCCAGGGGCGATGGCTCGGACTCGGTGAAGGCGTTCACGCCGACGACGGTCAGGTCGCCCGACTCGATCGCGCGGCGGCGCGTCGCGAGCGAGCGCACCAGCGCGCCCTTCATGTAGTCGATGGCGCGGAGCGAGCCGCCCATCGACAGCACGCGCTCCAGCTCCGCCCACGCCGCTTCGGACAGCTCCTTGGTCTTCGCCTCGACGACGTGCGAGCCGTTCAGCACGTCCTCGTACTCCAGCAGATCCGTCTCGTAGGCCAGCACCTGCTGAAGCCGCAGCGACCATTGCTGGTCCCACGGCCGGGGCAGGCCGAGCGCCTCGTTCCAGGCGGGCAACTGCAACGCGCGGGCTCGCGCGTCCTTGCCGAGGGTCACGGCGAGCGCCTCCAGCAGGATCCGGTAGACGTTGTTCTCGGGTTGCACGGCGGTCAGGCCGAGCGAGTTCACCTGCACGCCGTAACGGAAGCGGCGGTACTTCGGATCGCTCACGTTGTAACGCTCGCGGCAGATCCGGTCCCACAGCTCGGTGAAGGCGCGCATCTTGCACGCCTCTTCGATGAAGCGGAGGCCGGCGTTGCAGAAGAACGAGATGCGCCCGACCACCCGCCCGAAGTCCGCCTCGTCCACCCGGCCGCTCTCCTTGACCGCGTCGAGCACCGCGATCGCGTTGGCCAGCGTGTAGGCGACCTCCTGGTGGGGCTCCGCGCCGGCTTCCTGCAGGTGGTAGGAGCAGACGTTGATCGGGTTCCACTCCGGCATCTCCGCCGCGCAGAAGGTCACCATGTCGGTGATCAGCCGCATCGAAGGGTCGGGCGGGAAGATGTGCGTCCCGCGGGACAGGTACTCCTTCAGGATGTCGTTCTGCGTCGTGCCGGCGAGCGCCGCCCGCGGCGCGCCTCGTTCTTCCGCGACCGTCACGTACAACGCGAGCAGCCACATCGCGGTCGCGTTGATCGTCATGGACGTGTTCATCTTCTCCAGCGGGATGTCGTCGAAGAGCGTGCGCATGTCGCCGAGCGAGCCGATCGGCACGCCGACGCGCCCGACCTCGCCGGCGGCCATCGGATGATCGGCGTCGTAGCCGCATTGAGTCGGCAGGTCGAAGGCGACGCTGAGGCCGGTCTGCCCCTTGGCGAGGTTGGTCTTGTACAGCTCGTTGGAGGCGCGCGCGGACGTGTGACCCGCGTAGGTGCGCAGCAGCCAGGGCCGGTCCGGCTCGTGGTTCACGCCCATGCCACATTCTCCCCTGCGAGCAACCCCGGCGCGAACCGCCGCGCCGGAGCCCCCTATACTCGCAGTCTCATTCAGGCTGGAGGACCGGGAACGATGGCGATCAAGACGGTAGGCGTGCTCGGGTGCGGCACGATGGGAGCGGGGATCAGCGAGGTGTGCGCTCGCCACGGCTACACCGTGGTCTTCCGCGAGCTGGACGACGAGATCGTCGCGGCGGGGCTCGAGCGCATCCGGCACTCGCTCGACCGGGCGGTCGAGCGGGGGAAGCTCGACGCCGCCGAGCGCGACGCTGCGCTCGCGCGCATCTCGGGAACGACGACGTACGAGGACCTGAAGGAGTGCGACCTCGTCATCGAGGCCATCCCCGAGCACCTCGACTGGAAGCAGGACGCCTTTGCGACGCTGGACGTCACCCTGCCGCCCGAGGCCATCTTCGCCACGAACACCTCCTCGCTTCCGGTGATCGAGATGGCGACGAAGACGACGCGCCCGGCGCGGGTGCTCGGCGTTCACTTCTTCAACCCGGCGCCGGTGATGGGCTTGGTCGAGCTGGTGCGCACCGTCGTCACCGACGAGGACGTGCTGACCGAGGCGCGGGCGTTCGTGGAGTCGCTCGGCAAGAGCCCGGTCGTGTGCCAGGACCGGGCGGGCTTCATCGCCAACCTGCTGCTGTTCCCCTACCTCAACAACGCCGTGAAGATGCTCGAGTCGGGGTTCGCCTCGCGCGAGGACATCGACGCGGCCATGCAGTTCGGGTGCGCGCACCCGATGGGGCCGCTGGCGCTGGTGGACCTGATCGGTCTGGACACGACCTACGAGATCATGGACGCGATGTACCGGCAGTTCCGCGAGACGATGTACGCGCCGGCGCCGCTCATCAAGCAGCTCGTGACCGCCGGGTTCCTCGGCCGCAAGACCGGACGCGGGTTCTACGAATACGAAGAGCCGGACTCCCCGCGCGTCAAGGAGCGCGGATCGCACGGCCACCAGATCCCCGACGCGGCCGCGAGCTTCGTCAAGAAGATCGGCGTGCTCGGGTCCGGGACGATGGCGAACGGCATCGCCGAGGTCGCCGCCAAGGCCGGCTACAGCGTCGCGATGCGGGCGCGCTCCAAGCAGCGCGCGAGCGAGTCGCTCGCCGCGATCGAGAAGTCGCTCGCGCGAGCGGTGTCCAAGGGGAAGCTGACCGAGGAGCAGGCGCGCGAGACCGCCGGTCGCGTCGAAACCTCGACCGAGTTCGACGTCTTCGCCGACTGCGACATCGTCATCGAGGCGATCGCCGAGGAGCTGGACGTCAAGGTCGAGCACTTCCGGACGCTCGACGACGTGCTGCCGGCGCACGCCGTCCTGGCCTCGACCACCTCGTCGCTGCCCGTCGTCTCGCTCGCCGCTGCGACGAGCAGGCCCGAACAGGTCGTCGGGATGCACTTCTTCAACCCCGCGCCGGTGATGAAGCTCGTCGAAGTGGTCCGGACCGTGCGGACGAGCGACGAGACGCTGCAGGCGACCTTCGCGCTCGCGCGGCTGCTCGGCAAGCATCCCGTGATCTGCCCCGATCGAGCGGGGTTCATCGTGAACGCCCTGCTGTTCCCGTTCATCAACGACGCGATCACGATGCTGGAGAGCGGCTACGCCTCGGCCGAGAGCGTCGACACCGCCATGAAGCTCGGGTGCGGGCACCCGATGGGGCCGTTCGCGCTCGCCGACATCGTGGGCCTGGACGTCACGTTCCAGATCATCCAGACGCTGTATCGGGAGTTCCGCGACCCGTACTTCGCGCCGGCGCCGATGCTCGAGCACCTCGTCCACGCCGGTTACCTCGGCCGCAAGTCGGGGCGCGGCTTCTACACCTACTAAGAGGGGGAGCCATGGGCCTCGAGATGTTCTCGCTGGAAGGCAAGACCGCGCTCGTCACCGGGGCGTCGCGCGGGATCGGCGCGGCGATCGCGCTCGCGTATGCCGAAGCGGGCGCCGACGTCGCGCTCGCGGCGCGCTCGGCCGAGGACATCGAGACGCTCGCCGGCAAGATCCGGGCCGAGGGGCGAAGGGCGGTCGCCATCCCGACCGACGTCACCGACCCGGAGCAGATCGACGCCTGCGTCGCGCGCACGATCGAGGACCTGGGCGGGATCGACGTGCTGGTGAACAACGCGGGCGGCACGCGCTTCATGGCCCCGGCCGTCGACACGCGACGCGACGGCTGGGAGAAGGCGATCCGGCTCAACCTGGACCAGGTCTTCTACTTCTGTCAGACGGTGGGCAAGCACATGCTGGAGCGCGGACGCGGATCCGTCCTCAACATGAGCTCGGTCGCGGGCGTCGCCGCGGCGCCGACGCTCTCCTACTACAGCGCCGCCAAGCACGGCGTGATCGGCTTGACCAAGACCCTCGCCGTCGAGTGGGGAACGAACGGCGTGCGCTGCAACGCGCTCAGCCCCGGATGGATCAAGACCGACCTGAACCGCAACATCTGGTCGAACGACGCGATGGCGGCCGAGTTCGTGAAGGACCAGCCGATCAAGCGGTGGGGCGAGGTCGCCGACCTCACCGGCGCCGCGGTCTGGCTGGCCTCGGACGCGAGCGCCTACGTCACGGGCGCGACGATCGTCATCGACGGCGGTCAGACCGTCTTTTGAGCCCGCGCCGGAACCGTCCCCGGCGCGCCGGGCCGAAGTCCGGCGAGGAACCGGCGCCCCTCCGCGTTCCCAACCTGGTGACGGGCGCGCCGCCCGGCTGGCAGGTGCGCGTCATCCAGCCCGCCCGAGCGGAGAAGCCCTACGTGTGCCCGGGCTGCCAGCGCACCGTGCAACCCGGAACCAAGCACGTCGTCGCCTGGCGCGAGGGCGAGGAAGACCTGCGCCGGCACTGGCACAGCCCCTGTTGGGACCGCGAAGCCCGCAGCCTGTAACGATGCGCCGTTTCCTTGGACGGAGCCGCGCGCGGACGTAGAATGAAAAGTGATGAAAAGAATCACGACGCGAATCGCCGGCCGGTCCTTCGAGCTTGATCGCACTCTGATCGAGCGGCAGATGCGCTCGGTCGAGCCGGATTCGATCCGAGACCACTTCGTTCACGTCGGCTCGGAGCGGTTCCCTCCGAAACAGGTCATCCACGAGGTCACGGGCCTCGACCGGGCCGACTTCACGACGAACCATGCGCGCGCGATCCTGAAGCGCCTCGGATTCTCGGTCGGCCGGATCGGCCGTGCCGGCGAAACCGCTCCCCCTTACCTCGTCGCGTCGAGCACCGAGGCTCTCGAGCCCCACCGTGGCCGTTGGGTCCTCGTCAAAGACGGCGCCGTGCTTCGCGCGGGCGACGATCCGGTCGCGCTGATTCGGTGGCTCAAGCGCTCCCGGCAGCGAGCGGACTCCCTCTTCCGCGTGCCGGCGGATCCGGAGTTCGAGCCGTTCTCATGGACGGGTTGAGCTTCCCGTTCCGTCCGTTGCCCGGGTCGGGGATCCCGCGCCCGGTGGTCGACGTCTTCGTCGGCGCGCTCGACGTCGTGCCGATCGCCTGCCTGATCGATACCGGCTCGATCTGGAACCGCTTCCCCGCGTGGCTCGCGCGTGAAGCCTCCGTCGACCTTCGAGGCGCGCCGGCCTCGGAGGTCAGCATCGGAGGTCACACCGTCATCGCCCGCGGGACCATGGTGACGCTTCGCATCGGCCGTCACGAGGTCGAAACGCACGCCTCGTTCTGCAAGCCCTGGCCCTGGGACTTCGGCGTCCTCGGCACGGAAGGATTCCTGCGCTGGTTCGACGCGCAGATGTCGGTCGCGAACCGCACGCTCACGCTGGCGCCGGCCTGACCCGCGGCTGGCGTGCTCGCGATCGGCGGGTGGAACGCTATAGCTCGACGGAAACCGTCGCGTCCGAGCCCGCGATCGCGACCTCGTTCACGGTCGGATCGAAGCCGTCGGCGCGCGTTTCCAGCTTCCAGGTCCCGTCGGCGACGTGGAACGTGAACGCGCCGTCGTCCTTGGTGTAGATCTCGGCGACGAACTCCCCCGACGGTCCGACGCAGCGCACGTACGCGCCTCCGACGGGCGAATCACCCTTGGTCACGGTGCCGCTAATCGATGGCATCAGCCTTCCTCCTTGTCCGGGTTCCCGACCTGAATGAAGCGAAGCTCCCACAAGCGGTCGCACGTCCTGCAGTGGTAGGCGCGATCGTCCCCCGCCGGACGCAGGTCCTGCTCGCCGCAGTAGGGGCAGTAGAACGGCTGCGCGTGCGCCGTGCCGGGGACGCTCACCGCCGCGCGGGCTCCGCGAACCGCGCGAGCGCCTTGTCGTCGAGCGCGTTGACGTACTCGCCGAACGACCGCTCGCCGTTGCGGTGCGCGAGGTAGCGCCGGATGAGCGTCTCGACGTAGTCCAGCGCCTCTTCCGCGTAGACGCGCACCCCGCGGACCTTGCGCCCGAACGCGCTCTCCTCGCCGAGCCCGCCGCCAAGGTGGATGAGGAAGCCGTCGGTCTTGACGCCGTCGGGCCGGGTCATCGCGCAGCCCATCAGGCCGATATCGGCGATCTGGAATCGCGCGCACGAGTTGGGGCACCCGTTGACGTTGATGCGAATGTCCTCGTCGAAGCCGGGCAGGCGCTCCTCCAGCTCGGTGTAGATGTACTGCGCGCGCATCTTGGTCTCGGCGAGCGCGAGCTTGCAGAACTCGATCCCCGTGCACGCCATGGTCCCGCGGCGGAACGGCGAGGCGTTCACGCGCATGTCCTCGTGCTCCAGCGCCGCAACCGCCTCGTCGGCGCGCGCCTGCTCGACGTCGAGCAGCACGAGCTTCTGCTGGGTCGTGGTGCGGATGCGTCCCTTGCCGAACTCGTCGGCGAACTCGGCGAGCCGCCGGAGCTGGCTGCCGGGGATGCGTCCGGCCCGCGGCGCGAAGCCGACGTAAGCGAGCCCGTCGTGCTGGCGGCCGACGCCCAGGTGGTCGCGCTGCTTCGTCGCCGCCGGCGGCGGGGCCGGCCCGTCGGGAAGCGGCGCGGACAGGAACTCGCGCTCGAGTGTCTCGCGGAACCGCTCGGCGCCCCAGTCGGCGACGAGGAACTTCAGCCGCGCGCGGTTGCGGACGCGGCGGTACCCGTAGTCGCGGAACAGGGTCGTGACGCCCGTCCATACCTCTGCCACGCGATCCGGTTCGACGAACGCGCCGAGCCGCTGCGCGAGGTGCGGGTTCGGTCCGAGCCCGCCCCCCACCCAGAGGTCGTAGCCCTTCGCGCCGTCGTGGTCGACGCCGACGAAGGAGATGCAGTTGATCTCGTGCTGCGCGCACTGGTGCGTACACCCGGAGATCGCGGTCTTGTACTTGCGCGGCAGGTTGCTGAACGCAGGATCCAGCGAGCGCTCGTGCACGGCGAGCACCTGCGGAGTCGCGTCGAGGATCTCCGAGGCGTCGATCCCGGCGAGCGGGCAGCCCAGGACGTTGCGCGGGACGTCGCCGCACGCCATTCCCGTCGTGATGCCGACGGCTTCGAGGTGCTCCCAGATGCGGGGAACGTCCTCGATGCGGATCCAGTGGAGCTGCACGTTCTGGCGGTCGGTGACGTCGGCGACGTCACGCCCGAACCGCTCCGAGACCCAGGCGATCGCGCGCAGTTGCTCGGACGTGAGCAAGCCGCCCGGGATGCGGATGCGGAGCATGAAATGCTCGTCCTCAAGCTCTTCGGGCTCGGCGCTGACCGGCGTCATGCCCGGCGGCACGCCCTGCTTGCGCTGCGTGTACAGGCCCCACCACTTGAACCGCTGGCGCAAGTCGGCCTTGTCGATCGAGCGGAAGCCCTTCTTGGCGTAGATCGTTTCGATGCGAGCGCGCACGTTCAGCCCGTCGTCGTCGCGCTTCGTGCGCTCGGCGGCGTTGAGCGGCTCCATGTAGCCGAGCACCCACTGGCCCTGACCGCGCTTGTCGGCGCGCAGGCGTGCTGTGCCCGTCGTGCGCGACCGCTCGCGACGCAGCTCTCCTCGCACCGGCTCCTCGGGCCTTACCGGCCGTTCGTCACCCACCGAAGCTCCTTCTCGAAGCGCTCGCTGCGCGTCTCGGCGTGCATGCCACACTCCTTGTCCTCGTCGTCCTCCCACCACCAGCGCCCGGCCCGCTCGGGCTCGCCCGGCAGGGTCGCGCGCGTGCACGGCGCGCAGCCGATCGAGGTATAGCCCTTGTCGTAGAGCGCGTTGTGGGGCACCTTGTGCTCCCGGATGTAGTCCCAGACCTGTTCGCTCGTCCAGTCCGCGATCGGGTTGATCTTGGTGATGCCGCCGTGCAGGTCGTCGATCTCCACCTTGGCCGTCGTGGCGCGCGAGTTGTTCTGCCCGCGCCGGAGTCCGGCGATCCACGCGTCGAAGTGCGCCAGCACCTTGTTCAGCGGCAGGACCTTGCGGACGTGGCAGCACAGCTCGCGCAACGCCGGGTCGTTGTGGAACAGGTTCATGCCGTGGCGCTCGACCATCGACTCGACGTGGCTGGTCTCGGGGAAGATCACCTCCACGATGAGGCCGTAGCGGCCGCGGACCTGGTCGATCAGCTCGTAGGTTTCGGCAGGCAGGCGGCCGGTGTCGATCGTCACGACGCGCAGGTCAGGCTGGATGCGGTGGGCCATGTCGATCAGGACCATGCCCTCAGCCTGGAACGCGGTCACGACCGCGAGCTGGGGGTGGTAGTGCTCGAACCCCCAGCGAAGAATTTCCTCCGGCGGCGCGTCCTCGAAGGTCGGCAGGACGGCCTCTGTCTGTTCCATCCGCGCTGGTCACCAGCCTTGTCCACAGTTTCCACCATTCAAACGTTAGAAACCGTCCACGTCAAGTCGGTTGCCGGGCCGGCTGGCGGACCAGGACCGTGGACTTCAGCCGCGCACGGCAGCGGGGAGCGTGAAGCAGAAGCAGGCGCCGGCCGGCTCGTTCGGCTCGTACCAGATGCGCCCGCCCATGGCCTCCACGTAGCCGAGCGCGAGCCCGAGGCCGAGTCCGGAGCCGTAGGTCAGGCGAGCGCCGCCGCCTTGGGCGAAGGGGTCGAACAGCCGGTCCACGAGGTCGGCCTTGATGCCGGGGCCGTCGTCGGTCACCCGCACGAGCACGCCGTCGGCCCCGCCCCGGACGTCCACCGCCACGGCCGATCCGCCGTGGCGGCACGCGTTGTCGATGAGCACGTCGATCACGCGGCCGAGCGCGTCGGTGTCGAACGCCGCGACGGCGTCCTCGTCGGCGCGCAGCGCGATCGTCTTGCCGGCCGGCATCGCGTATGCCTCCAGCACGCGCTGGACGACCGGACGCACCGGGTGCGGCACGACGACGAGCCCGGGTGCGCCGGCTTGGAGCTGCGACAGCTCCAGCAGGTCCGAGATCATCGTGGCGAGCCGCTCGGATTGCGCGCGCATGCGCTCGAACGCGTCGTCGATCACTTCGTCGTCGAGCTTGCGCCAGTGGTGGTGCAAGGTGGAGGAAAGGCCGAGCACCACCGAAACCGGCGTGCGCAGCTCGTGGGACACCGTCGCGATGAACTCGTTCTTCGCGTCGGCCAGCGCGCGAAGTCCCTCGGCCAAGTCGCGCTCCTGCTCGAGCTGGCGCGCGTTCTCGATCGTGACGGCCGCCTGGCGTCCGAGCGCTTCGGCCGCCGCGACGTCCTCGTCGTCGAGCGGCCTGCCGTTGGCGCGCCCCCCGATCCGGATGAAGCCCAGCGAGCGTTGCCCGTACATCAGCGGCACGATCGTCGCCGCGCCTTGAACCTGGACCGTCGACGGTCCTGCATCGACGATCGTGACCTCCACGTCGTCCACGAGCAAGAGCTCGCCGACCGCCGAGCCGATCCGCGCCTGGAGGTCGGGCGAGCCGTGCAAGTCGCTCATGGCGCGCGCGACCCGCCGATACCGCTGCTCGGTCAGGCGCAAGTCGGTCTCCGCGCGCACGCGGTCGGTGATGTCCTGCGCCGTGCCGACCATGCGGGCCGGCTCCCCGTCGGGCCCCTTCGAGACGTGGCCCTTGGACTGGATCCACCGGACCGAGCCGTCGGCACGCTGGATCCGGTGCTGGAGGACGAACGGCTCGCCGGAGGCCACCGCCTCGGTGATCACGCGGACGGTCAGGTCCCGGTCGTCGGGGTGATAGACGCTGAGGAAGCCCGCGTCGGGCCGGGGCACCCAGTTCCGGTCGCGATCGACGATGCGATACATCTCGTCGCTCCAGCTCACCGAGCCGGATCGCATGTCCCACTCCCATGACCCGATGTGGGCAACGGCTTGGGACTCTTTCAGCCTACGCTGTGACTCCGCCAGATCCCGTTCGAGCCGCGCGCGCGCCTCGCGCTCCTGCACGAGCAGCGTTCGCAGGCGTTCGTGCGTGGCGCGGAGCGTGCCGCCTTGTTGCCGCTGCGAGGTCGTGCTGGAGCGTGACTGATCGGATGTTCGCCGTCCGGTCGTTGAGATCCCCTCCGACGGGCCGATTTGTCGCGTCCTCCCATGGAAGCAGCCCGCACCGCACCGCGCATCGTCAACTCGGGCTATTTGACGGACCGGAGTGTCTAGAAGTGCCCGGGTCGCGCGGGGGCGTCCCGTTCCGCGATCGCGCCGCTGCGCGCTGCGGATTCCCAGCCACCCGGCTTTGTGGCGCGCGCGGCCGCCGCCAGGTCGTCGCGCCAGACCGATAGCACGGCCGCGCGCGCCACGGAGGTCTCGGCTTCGGTCGGCCGTCCGGCGACGACCACGACGTCGGGCGGCTTCACAGCGGGATGTTCCCGTGCTTGCGGGGCGGGCGCGGCTCGCGCTTGGTCCGCAGCGTCGCCAGCGCGTCGATCAGCCGCGGCCGCGTGTCGCGCGGGTCGATGACGTCGTCGACGTACCCGCGCTCGGCGGCGACGTACGGGTTGGCGAAGCGCTCGGTGTAGTCGGCGATCAGCTCGCTCCGGCGCGACACCGGGTCGCTCGCGGTGTCGATGTCCTTCCGGTTGATGATGTTCACCGCGCCCTCGGGGCCCATGACCGCGATCTCCGCGGTCGGCCACGCGAGCGCGACGTCGGCCCGGATCGACTTGGAGTTCATCACGACGTACGCACCGCCGTAGGCCTTGCGCGTGATGACCGTCACCTTGGGCACCGTCGCCTCGCTGAACGCGTACAGGAGCTTGGCGCCGCGCCGGATGATCCCGCCCCACTCCTGGTCGGTGCCCGGCAGGAACCCGGGCACGTCGACGAACACCGTCAGCGGGACGTTGAACGCGTCGCAGAAGCGCACGAAGCGCGCGGCCTTCTCCGACGAGTGCACGTCGAGCACGCCGGCCAGCACCTGCGGCTGGTTGGCCACGATCCCGATCGGATGGCCGTCGAGCCGGGCGAAGCCGGTCAGGATGTTCATCGCGTAGTGCGGGAAGACCTCGAAGAACTCGCCGTCGTCCACGACGTGACGGATCACGTCGTGCATGTCGTAGGGACGGTTCGAGCTGTCCGGCAGCACGCTCAGCAGCTCTTCCGCGCGCCGCTCGGCCGGGTCCGTGGCCGGGTAGTACGGCGCCGGGTCGAGGTTGTTCGACGGGATGAACGACAGCAGGTACCGCACCATCTGCAGGCAGTGCCGCTCGTCCTCGGCCACGAAGTGCGCGATGCCCGACTTCGAGCCGTGCGTCATCGCGCCGCCGAGCTGCTCGAAGGAAACCTCTTCGCCGGTCACTGTCTTGATGACTTCCGGGCCGGTGATGAACATGTGCGAGGTCTCCTTCACCATGAAGATGAAGTCGGTCATCGCGGGCGAGTAGACCGCGCCGCCGGCGCAAGGGCCCATGATCACGCTGATCTGCGGGATGACGCCCGAGGCGCGCACGTTGCGGTCGAAGATCTCGCCGTAGGCCGCGAGGGACACCACGCCTTCCTGGATGCGCGCGCCGCCGGAGTCGTTGAGCCCGATCACCGGCGCGCCGGCCTTCTCGGCAAGGTCCATCACCGTGCAGACCTTCTCGCTCATCACCTCGCCGAGCGAGCCGCCGAACACGGTGAAGTCCTGGCTGAAGACGAAGACCTTGCGGCCCTCCACCGTGCCCCAGCCGGTCACGACCGCGTCGGAGAGCGGCCGGTTGTCCTCGATGCCGAAGCCGTGCGAGCGGTGCCGCGCGAAGCGGCCGGTCTCGACGAAGGAGCCGGGGTCGAGCAGCAGGCCGATCCGCTCGCGCGCCGTGAGCTTGCCCTTGGCGTGCTGGCGCTCGACGGCGCGCTCGGATCCGGCATGGAGGGCCTCTTCGTTCAGCTTCTCCAGGCGCGCGAGCTTGTCGGCGACGCTGCCGGCGGCGTGCGGCTCGGAGTAGGCCTCGCCCACGTTCGCGGGCAGCGGCTCCTCGGCGTCGTTGCGGTCGCTGGGTGCCAAAGCGCGGGCATCCTAACAGCGCCCGCGCGCGAGCCTCACTCCGCCGGACCCCGATCGATCTCTTCCTGCAGAGCCCCCAGCTCCTCGATCATGCGGAGATCCTTCGGCCGTCCCGCCGCCCGCTTCATGCGGATGATGTCCTCCAGCGATGCGACGAGGACACGGGTTCCGCCAATGTCTGCCTCGACAGCTGAACGCGCGAGTTCGGCATAGCCCTCAACACCCGCCACGTCCCCCAGGCAGTCGAGGTCGCCGGCATCGGTTACGAAGGTGAAGTTCAAACCGTTCTTGATCGTTATCGCGTCGAGGATGAACGGCAGTCCAGGTGGTGCGCCACGAAGATACGCGTTCAGCTCGACAAGTGCGTCGACGAGCCGCGCGATGTTCTCGTCGCTGCGCTCGTAACAGACGTCGGTGTCCATGGTGTTGAGCGGCGACCCGAGGAGGTTCGCCGCGTAGGCCCCTATCACCACGAACTGAACGTCGTGTCGGGTCAAAGCCTCGAGAGCCACGGAGGGTCGCCACGCACCATCAGGCATGCGTTTGCCGCGACCCCCAACGATGTACTTCTCGGAATCCTCAGCGACGCGCGATCGAACGGCGGGTCCTCCGAGCGACTGATATCGACTGATCAGCGTCCGATCGACGCCGATGCCGAGGCGGCGCTGGGCGTAGAGGCCCTCGCCGCACTGTTCGAGCAAGCGATCGAGCGTGTCGACGCGCGGGATCGTCGCGCCGGACTCGATCCGGGCGATGGACGGCTGCGGGACGCCCGCCTTGGCCGCCAGCTCGCGCTGGGTCAGGCCCGCGCGCCGCCGTGCTTCCCGCAAGACCCTGGCCGCGTTCACGGCGCTGATACTATCTACGCTATCTAGATAATGCAAACGTTATCGTCGCAGCTCACCGCCGGCAATGACGTAAATAACGCCGCCGACGGCGCTCGACGTGAGCAGGATCGCCAGGACGAGCAGCGCGAACGCCAGGGCGGTCGCATGGTCCACGCCGAAGGCGCCGAACGCCCAGACGTAGGCGGCCTCGCGAAAGCCGAGCCCGCCGGGCGAGAGCGGCACGAGCGCGGCCAGTGAGGCGACCACGACGATGCCGGTCATGCCCGCGATCGAGATCGCCCCCAGCCCGAGCGCTCGCCCGAGGGCAAGGTGATACGCCAGCACGAGCACCTGGAACAGCAGTCCGAACAGGTACCCGCGCCCGGCCGCTTCCCGGTGCCGGGCCGCCGCCTGGATGGCCCGCACCGCGGCGCGCAGCTTCCCGCCGATGCCGTGCATCTTCACGAGCCGCCCGCCACCCAGCAGGCGCTCGCCGGCGAACAGCACGAGCGACGCCGCCCCGATCATGCCGAGGCTCAGCACCGCCGACACGCGCGCCACGTTGAGCTGCTCGCCGGCGATCAGCTCGACCAGCGCGCCGATGAGCCCGATGCCGGCCAGCGCCACGAAGCCTGCGAAGCGGTCGAGGAACACCGACGCGAGCCCGGGCGTGTAGGCCCCGTGCGCCTTCCCGATCCGCAGGGCCTTGTACGCGTCGCCTCCCATCCCCGACGGCAGGAACGCGTTGAAGAACGTCCCGACGAAGTACAGCCGCAAGGTCGTCGCGAACGGCATCGGGATCTCCAGGGCATCCAGGTACGCACTCCATCGCGCGGCGCTGGTGGCGACGCCGACCAGGATCGCCGAGGCCGCCAGCGACACCCATGCCGGGTCCGCTCGTCGCAGCGCATCGAGGAGCTGCTCGCGGTCGGGCGTGCGCAGGACGAGCACCGCGACGACGGCGACGCCGACCAGGATGCGCAGCACGAACTTGAGCGGACTTCGCTTCGGCTCCTGGAGCGTCGCGGCGTCCTCGGCCCCGTAGACGGGAACGCCGGCCTCGCCGGAGTCGGTCACGGTTCCTGGACCAGCTCGACCAGGACGCCGCCGACCGACTTCGGATGGATGAACGCGATGGAGGCGCCGCGCGAGCCGGGCCGCGGGTGCTCGTCGATCATCCGTATCTCGGCACCCTTCAACTCTTCGATCGCGGCGGCGACGTCGGCCACCACGTAGCCGACATGGTGCACGCCCTCGCCGCGGCTCTCGATGAACTTCCCGACCGGGGTGTCGGGCCCGAGCGGACGCAGGAGCTGGATCCAGGACTCGCCCACTTGCCCCATCGCTTCCTCGACGCCCTGCTCCTCCACCGTGTGGCGGTACGTGAAGGTGACGCCGAAGGTTCGCTCGTAGAAGGCGATCGCCGCGTCCAGGTCGCGAACGGCGATCCCCACGTGGTCAACGCGATCGAACATCCGCGCGATTGTACGGCACGTTCGCCGGGGCGCATCCCGCCGCGAGCGCCCGCTAAGATTGCGCGGAACCGATCTTCGAGGAGGGAACCGCCATGGGCAGCTCACCGTCCGTCATCGTCGCGGGAGCGCGCACGCCGATCGGCAAGTTCAGCGGCGCGCTCACCGCCTTCACCGGGATGCAGCTCGGCGGGTTCGCGATCGCCGAGGCCCTCCGCCGCGCGGGCGTGCGCGGGGACGAGGTCGACTACGTGCTGATGGGCCACGTCCTGCAGGCCGGGCAGGGACAGATCACCGCGCGCCAGGCGGCGGTGGCCGGCGGGATCCCCATGGACGTTCCCTGCATCACCGTCAACAAGGTCTGCCTGTCCGGGCTCAACGCGATCGCGCTCGCCGACGCGCTCATCCGCGCGGGCGAGATCGAGATCGCGATCGCCGGCGGGATGGAGTCGATGACCAACACTCCCTACGCGCTGCCGTCCGCGCGTGCGGGCGCGCGCATGGGAGACACGAAGCTGGTCGACTTGATGATCCACGACGGCCTGTGGTGCGCGTTCGACGGGTGCCACATGGGCGACGCCTCGGATCGCGTCAACGAACGCATGAGCATCGGCCGGGCGGAGCAGGACGAGTGGTCGGCGCGCTCCCACGAGCGCGCGGCCGACGCCACCAAGGCGGGCAGGCTCAGCGAGGAGATCGTCGCGGTCGACGTGCCCCAGCGCAAGGGCGACCCGGTGCGCGTCGAGGAAGACGAGGGTATCCGGCCCGGGACGACGGCCGAGTCCCTCGCCGGACTGCGCCCGGCGTTCGTCTCCGACGGCACCATCACCGCGGGCAACGCCTCGCAGATCTCCGACGGCGGAGCGGCGCTCGTCGTGATGTCGGCCGAGAAGGCGGCCGAGCGCGGGCTTCAACCGCTCGCCGAGATCGTGGCGCACGGCCAGGTCGCGGGACCGGACACCGCCCTGCACCTGCAGCCGGCCAACGCGATCAAGGCCGCGTCGGCCAAGGCGGGGCTCGACCCCGCGGCGCTGGACCTCTACGAGCTGAACGAGGCCTTCGCGTCCGTGGCGATCGCGGCCACGCGCGACCTCGGCATCGACGAAGCGAAGGTCAACGTCAACGGGGGCGCGGTGGCGCTCGGTCATCCCATCGGGATGAGCGGCGCGCGCCTGGTGCTCACGACCGCCTACGAGCTGAAGCGCCGCGGCGGCGGCGTCGGCGCCGCGGCGCTGTGCGGAGGCGGCGGCCAGGGCGACGCACTGCTCGTTCGCGTCTAGGCATACCCGAGCGCGTGGACCGCGACACGCTCGTCCGCGCGCGCTGGTTTTCCTGGCGGCGGCAGCGGCTCGACCGCTCGTGCGCCGGGGTCGTGGATTGCCTGCGGTCGGTCGTGGGCGTCTACTCGTCCAACCCGCAGGGGCCGCTGTCGCTGCTCGCGCGGGTGCCGCGCTTGATGAAGGGCGCGGCCATCGAGGGCGTGATCGATACCAAGCGCGCGGTGCGGATACCGGCGATGCGCGGCTCGGTGTTCATGGTCGCGACCCAGGACGCGCCGGCCGTGTTCGCCGCGACCCGGAACGCGACGCCGGTCGAGTGGCTCCTGCGGCGCTCGGGCATCGGCCGGCGCCTCTACGCGCGCATCCGGAGCGAGGTCCTCGCGGCCGCGACGGCGCCCGTGTCCGTCGAGGCGCTCCGCGCCGGCGTGACGCGGCCGCCGCGGAACCTCTCGGTCGCGCTTCAGGCGATGACCGCCGAGGGCGTGCTCGTGCGCGTCGGCTCCCCGAGCTTGCGTGCGAACGACCCGACCTACGCCGCGACCGAGTCCTGGCTGGGCGGCCCGATGCCCGGCGTCGACGCGGCGGAGGCGCGCGCATGGCTCGCCGGCGGCTACCTGCACGCGTTCGGCCCGGCGCGGGCCGACGACTTCGCGTGGTGGAGCGGCATGAAGGCCGCCGCCGCTCGCGAGGCGCTGGCGACGCACGACCCGATCGACGTCGGCGGCGGGTACCTGTTGCACCGGGCGGACGAGCGCGCCTTCGCCGGCACCCGTCCGATGACCGGCCGCGTGAACCTGCTGCCGAAGTGGGACTGCTACACGATGGGATACGCGCCGGACGGCCGTGCGCGGTTCCTGCCGCCGGCGATGGGGGCGGCCGCCTACAGCGCCGGCGGCGACGCGCAGCCGGTGATCCTCGTCGACGGCATGGTTCGCGGGACCTGGTCCATCCGGTTCGCCGGCCGAAGCGCGGAGATCACGCTCGACCCGCCCGGCCGTCTGAGCTCGCGAACGCGCCGCGCGCTCGGGGACGAGGCGAGGCTGATCGGCTCGTTCTTCGAGGTCGCGCGGCTGGACGTGCGCCCATCGGCGGGAAGGACTTCGCCGAGCCGGGAGCGAAGGTGACTCCCGACTCGGACCGCCGCGAGAAGGGTTCCGCCCCGATGCGTTCGCGCTTGTGCGTCACGGTGCTGGCGTCGGCTGTGCTGTTGCCCGCCTCGCCGTTGCCGGCGCGCGTGGCCTCACCCGCGCCCGCCGCCGTCGCGCTGACCCTCGCGGACCCGTCCGCCCCGGTCCGGAGCGAGCCGGCGGACACGCCGGTCCCGAGCCCCTGCCCGTCCGGCACGCGCGCGACCGGCGACCGGGCCGACGTGCGCGGCGGCTCGCTCGTCCACGTCGTCTACCTCGTGCCGAAGAACAAGGCGGACGAGTCGCTGGATCGCAACGGGATCCTGGAGTGCTCGTTGCGCGCCCAGCAGGAGTGGTTCGGACAGCAGACCGGCCTGCGGTGGCGCTTCGACACCTACGAAGGCTTGATCGACATCACCTACGTCAAGTCGAACAACCTGAACGCGGCGGATCTCGACAACGCGGACGAGATCAGCGCCGAGTTGCGGCGGCGCGGCTTCGACCGGGACGGCAAGCGCTATCTCACCTACGTGGCCTCCGGGCCCGCGGGCCTGACGGGCAGCGCCATTTGCGGCAGCGCCTACTACCCCGAGCGCACCGGGACGGGTCCCGTCGACGGCAAGTACGCGCAGGTCTACCTGGACAGCGGGCCGAGCTGCCGTGCGCGCGACTTCGGGCGTCCGGGCGCGCCGAGCTACTCGGAGGTGATCGCGCAGCAGGAGCTGATGCACAACGACGGCATCGTCCCGCTCGTGGCCCCGCACCAGTGCGCCGTCGTCCTGTACCACGTGTGCACGGCGACGCTGTCGTGGCTGCACGCGGTCGCCGGAGACGTCGATCCCGAAAGCGTCGACATCATGTTCCCCTACGTCGGCAGGCCGCTCGGTCAGAAGGTCGTCGACGTGGGCCACGACGATTACTTCGCCCATCCCAACCCGATGGTCCGGCGGCTCGAAGAAAGCGACTACCTCGAGCCGGCCTGAGCCTCAGGCCCGCGTCGCGGTTCGCATCCAGCCGATCTCGAAGGACTCGAACGCGATGCCGGTGAACCCAGCCGCGCCGAAGATCGCGTCCCAGTCCGCCGCCAGGAAATCCTTCAGGTAGGGCTCCGGGAACGGGATCGGCGACAGGGCGGGGCCGCCTTTCTCGTAGGGCTCCAGCACGGCGAGCGCTCCGCCGCGCCGGCAGACCCGCGCCATCTCGGCGGCGACCCCGGGCGCGACCTCGGCCGGCAGCTCGTGGAAGAGCAGGCTGGTCGTGACGACGTCGAAGGAGCCGTCCTCGAACGGCATCGCCTCGGCGTCGAGGCACCGGATCTGCGTCCGCCGGTCGCGCGCGAGCTTCCGCTCGGCGACGGCGGCCATGAACGGCGAGACGTCGAAGGCGACGATCTCGGCCTCGGGGAAACGGCGGCGCCATGCCCGCGTCGACTCCCCCGTTCCGCACGCGACGTCCAGGATCCGGCGCGCGCCGGCCGGCGCTCGCGCGGCGAGCCCGTCGCGCACGGACGCCTCGTCCAGTCCGTACTCGGCGAAGATCTCGCGGACGACGGGGTCCCAGGTGGCGGCCGCCAGCGTGGTGCCGTACCCGCCCTCGATCCCGTGGATCTGCGACCGAACGTAGTCTGGCATCGGCGGCGGCGCGAGCCGCGCGACCGCGGCGTCCCAGTCGACGTCGCCGACGAACTCCTGCGCGCTCACCCGACCGAAGATCGACTCGGTCCGCGCGTTGGGCACCCAGCCCTCCGTGGTGCGAATTCCCGTCGTGGCGGCCATCGCGTCCCCCTCCCTCCATCGTCCATCCTGGACTATCTCCGCCCGATGCTATAGTCCATGGTGGACCATGTCAAGTGCCGACCTCGAGCTGACGCCCGGCGACTACGCCTTCCTCGGCATGGTCGGGATGGGTGCGCAGACCGCCTACCAGGTCAAGAAGCTGATGGCGGGATCGGTCTCGTTCTTCTGGAACGCGGCGCACAGCCAGGTCTACCAGCAGGCGGCCCGTCTGGTACGGGACGGCTACGTGCGCGAGCGCGAGGAGGCTGGCGGCCGGCGCCGCCGAATCCTGTCGTTGACCGCGAAGGGACGGCTCGCGCTGAGGCGCTGGCTCACCACGCCGTCGGAGCCCCTGCAGCTTCGGGACGAGATGCTCGTCAAGGTCTTCTTCGCCGTGGATGCCGGCGATTACGACGCCACTGCCCGCATGCTGGAGAACCTGCGCGCCACCTATCGCGGGATCCTGGAGGAATTCCTCGCCATCGAACAGGGACTGTCCACGCACGAAGACGATCGCGCGCGCGACCAGGCGCTCACGGTCGGGCTCGGCATTCGAGTCATGGAGGCCTACCTGTCGTGGCTCGGGGAAGCGGCGAACGCCATCCGCGCGCGCTGAGCCTACGGCAGTCCCGTGAGCCCTTCGCGCGGCGCGCCGACGAGCGCGGCCATCACGCCCTCGGGGTGGCGGTTCTCGTGCATGAGCTGGTGGCACTCACCGATCCGGTCGAAGGTGAACGTGCGCGACAGGCACGGGTCGATCTTGCCGGCGACGACGAGGTCGTTGAAGGCGTAGGACTGCTCGTCGTTGGCGAAGTGCGAGCCCTGCAGCCGCTTCTGGCGCATCCAGTGATAGCGAAGGTCCAGCGTCGCGTTGTACCCGGAGGTGCCGGCGCAGATCACGACCATGCCGCCGGTCTCGGCCAGGAAGACGCTCGTCGGGATGGTCGCCTCGCCGGGGTGCTCGAACACGATCGTCGGCGCGCGCTTGTCGCCGAGCGCCTCCCAGAAGGCCTTGCCGAACGCCTTCGCGCCGCCGAGCCAGGCGCCGTAGGCCTCGTCGTCGGCCCAGTGCGGGAGCATCCCCCAATGGTCGAAGTCCTTGCGGTTGAGCACGCCGACGGCGCCGAGCCGCGTGCAGAACTCGACCTTGTCCTCGCTGGAGACGACCGCCACCGGCTTCGCGCCGGCGAGCGCGGCGATCTGGATCGCCATCGACCCGAGGCCGCCGGCGCCGCCCCAGATCAGCACGGGGTCGCCGTCGCGCACGACGTTGGGCGGCCAGCCGTGCAGCATCCGGTACGCGGTCGCGCCGACGAGGGTCGGGGCCGCCGCCTGCTCCCAGGTCAGGTGCGGCGCCTTCGGCATGCATTGGTGCGCCTGCACCTTGGTGAACTGCGCGAACGAGCCCCAGTTGGATTCGTAGCCCCAGATGCGGAAGGACGGGTGGAACATCGGGTCGGTGCCCGCGGGAACGGCATCGACGTCCCACTGTCCGCAGTGGATGACGACGTGGTCCCCGACCGCCACGTTCGCGACCTTGTCCCCCACCGCGTAGACGACGCCGCTGGCATCGGAGCCGCCGATGTGGAAGTCGTCGGGCTCGCCGAAGCGGGCGTGCACCGTGGTCACGTCGACCGGGATCCCGCGCGCGGCCCACACGTTGTTGTAGTTGATGCCCGCGGCCATCACCAGGACGAGCGCGTCGTGGGGGCCCACCTCGGGCACCGGAATCTCCTCGACCTGGAACGCTTTCTCCGGGTCGCCGAACCGCTCGGGCCGGATCACCTGCGCGACCATGCGCGCCGGCACCTCGCCCGGCGGCGGGATCTGTCCGATGGGAACGATGTCGGTCGGCACGCGGTCCCCCTTCTTTCGAGCGTGCCGGACAGGATTGCGGCCGGGAGCGCGGCGGTCAAACCGGGCCGCGGCGGGTCAGCGGGCCATGAAGGCGCGCGAGCACCGCAGGCGGGTCGGCGACTGACCCTGTCCGAGCACGATCATGTGGTCGGCGACGTGCAGCAAGGGGCACCGATCCTCGTGGTCAAGGATGCAGGGCGGGGTCCCCGGACAGACCAGGACGCTCATCCCCTGGGAAACGAGCGCGTTGCAGAGCCTGGTCCGTTGCGGGGAGTCCCGTCCGACGACCAGCGTGGTCGGACGCGCCGCGTCTGTCTGGTGCGCCTTCATCGCATCCACCTCGCGTTCAGCATGGTGCGGCAACGCGGCGGATCGCCAGGGTCCTTCGACCCCCGGCGGCGGGGACTCTCAGACGCCCTCGGCGCCGATGGGCGCCGGCGCGCCGAACAGCTTGCCCTGCCCGCAGTCCACGCCCAGCTCGGCGAGCACCCCGGCCTCCAGCTCGCCCTCGACGCCCTCGGCGGTGGTCGTGGCCCCGATCTCGCGCGCCAGCGTGACCAGACCCGCGATGAGCGCCCGGCGGACCGGGTCGGTCGCGACGCCGATCACCAGCAGCGAGTCGAGCTTGACGACGGCAGGCTGCAGCTCGGCGATCTCGCTGAAGGCGGAGAACCCGCCGCCGGCGTCGTCGACCGCGAGTCCGAGCCCGGCGGCGCGCAGCGCGTCGACGCCGCGCATGAAACGTTCGTGCTCGTCCATCGTCGGCCGGTCGGTCAGCTCGATGACGATGCGGTCGTGCGGCAGGTCCCGGACGATGCGCTCGAACCCGGGCGCCATCAGCGTACGGGCGCTCGCGTTGATCGCCAGGAACGCCTGTGCCGGGACCTGGTCGAGGTGGGCGAGCGCCGCGCGCACGGCCGCCAGCTCCAGGTCCACGCCGCGATCGACGCGCGCGGCTTCGGCGAACCACCGGTCGGGGGTGCGCTCGGGCATCGCGCCGAACCGCGCGAGCGCTTCCAGCCCGACGCGCGTCCCGTCGCCCAGCGCCACGATCGGCTGGAAGACCATCGAGATGCCCGTCGTGTTGAGCACGTCGTCGATTCGCTCGGCCTCGGTCTTCAGGCGGACGGGGTCGTGCTCGACCCCCTCCAGGACTCGCCCGATCGCCATCGCCAGCACCCGGAGCGCGCGCAGGTCGTCCTCGCGCCGCGCGCGGACCTGCGGGCTGGAGCACGACAACACGCCCAGGAATCGGCCGTCGGAGGTCTCGATCGGCAGCCCGATGTAGGTGCCGCCGACCACGCGGGGCGAGCCGTCCTGCCCTTTGCCGTCGCGCAGGACGACCGGCCGCCGGTGCTCGCGGACCGTGCGCGCCAGCTCCGAGAAAGGGGCGCGCACGGCGCCGACCTCGTCGGCGCCGACCACCCACGGGATCGTCTCGGACTCGGTTACGAACCTGCTGACCCAGGCGACCTCGGCGCCGACGCGCTCGCGAACGATCATCAGGATCTGCTCGATCGCCGCCTGCGCGTTCCTGTCGTCGATCCGTCCGGTCATCACCGTGCTCTGTCGCCCATGCGGCTCCGCCATGAGAGCACCTCCCGTTCGCGCACGACCCGCCTGCAACGGTAGGTACCGGACCAACGGGCGGTCAATGGTCAATCCTGGCCGTTGACCTCGCCGCGCGGCTCACACGGCCGCCGTCACGACGGGTAGGTGACCTCGTCCAGCCGGATCGTCGGCTCGCCGACGCTGAGACGGTCCTCGACGCCGACGACGCCCGGGATCGCGTGGATCGTCCGCAGCAACAGCGCTCGCGGCGCCGGACCGGGCACGACGCCGGTCAGGGTGACGGCGCCTTCGCGCACCTCGCACCGCAGCTTGTAACCGCGGAAGGTCGCCAGCCCGAGCAGCTCCTCGACCTCGGTCAGGATCTCGGTGTCGGTCCGCACGTACGGGCGGAGCAGGTCCGACTCCGACACCAGCCCCACCATCGTCGCGCCGCGCATGACCGGCGCGCGCCGGATGTGGTGGCGCGCCATGATGCGCGCGGCTTCGGCGATGCTCATCTCCTCGCTGAGCGTGACGAGATCGGTCGCCATGACCTGATCGACGATTCGCGTGGACCGGCCGGGGTCGGCTTCGAACGGCAAGACGTCCGAGCGGCACACGATCCCGACGAGCGCGCCGTCGCGCGTGACGGGAAGGCACCCGATCCCCCGGTCGACCATCCGGCGCGCGACGTCGAAGATGTTCGCGCCGGCCTCCACGGTCGCCACGTCCACCTGCATGACGTCACGTACGGATATCGACATGCCTCAGCCCTCGCCGTTGAACGTACGGGAGCACCGCGGGCTCACCTAGGGTCGAACGGCCCCCTGCGCGAAGGCCGTCGGGCTTCGCCGGGGGACGGCCGCCCGCCAGGAGGTACGCTTCCCGCGATGACGGAGCAGCCACAGGAGCGGCGTGCGCGCGCCCTGATCGAGGCGGGCATGGTGATCGCCTCCGAGCTGTCGCTGCCGGCGGTCCTGCAGAAGATCATCGACCTCGCGTGCGACGTCGCCGACGCCCGGTACGGCGCGCTCGGCGTGCTGGGCGGAGGAAACCGGCTCACCGACTTCATCACGCACGGCGTGACGGACGAGGAGCGGCGGGCGATCGGCACGCTGCCCGAGGGCCACGGGATCCTCGGCGTGCTCATTCACGATGCGCACCCGTTGCGGCTCGACCGCATCGCCGACGATCCGCGCTCGGTGGGGTTCCCGCCGCACCACCCACCCATGACCTCGTTCCTCGGCGTGCCGATCACGATCCGCGGCAAGGTGTTCGGCAACCTCTACCTGACCGAGAAGCGCGGGGCGAGCCACTTCGACGGGACCGACGAAGAGGCGATCGTGACGCTGGCCGCGCAGGCCGCGGTCGCGATCGAGAACGCGCGCCTGGTGGACGAGACCCTGTACCAGCAGCGCCGCCTCGCCGTGCTGGAGGATCGCGAACGCATCGCGAAGGAGCTGCACGACGGCGTGATCCAGTCCCTGTACGCGGTGGGCATGTCGTTGCAGGCGACAGAGGCGGTCGCGGCGGATCCCGAGGTCCAAGGGCGCCTGGCCACCGCCGTCAACGACATCGACGGCGCAATCCGCGCGCTGCGCGATTACATCTTCGGCTTGTCGCCGGGCGGGCCGGCCGACCAGCAGCTCGCACTCACGCTGGAGGATCTCGCGAACGGCTTCCGCGCGGGCTCGAAAGCGCGCATCGAAACAGACATCGACCCGGCCGTGACGGCGCTCCTCGCGGGCCGGGCGCCACAGCTCGTCCAGATCGCGCGCGAGGCGCTGTCCAACGCGGTGCGACACGGGGGCGCGTCGGTGATCCGCCTGCGCGTCGGGAGCGAGGGCTCCGATCGCGTCATGGAGATCGGCGACGACGGAGTCGGCTTCGCGACCGAGGATCCGGCAGCGGGCCACGGTCTGCGCAACCTCCAGCATCGCGCGACCGAGATCGGGGCGGCGCTAGAGATCCGGACGGCCGCGGGAGAAGGCACGCGCGTGCGTATCATCGTGGCGCCCGACGGGGAGCGTAGAGCGTGACGGTGAAGGTGATGATCGTCGACGACCACGAGGTCGTTCGCAACGGCGTGCGCCTGCTGCTGGAACACGAGCAGGACCTGGAGGTGACGGCGGAAGCGGCGTCGATGGCGGAGGCGATCGAGCGCGCGGCGCAGGTCCGGCCCGACGTCGTCGTCATGGACGTGCGGCTCGGCGACGGCAGCGGCATCGAGGCGTGCCGCGAGATCCGCGCGCAGCGTCCCGAGACGAAGGTGTTGATGCTGACCTCGTTCTCCGACGACGAGGCGCTCTTCGCCTCGATCATGGCCGGCGCGAGCGGCTTCGTGCTCAAGCAGGTGCGAGGAGGCGACCTCGTCGGCTCGATCCGCGCCGTCGCGGCGGGCCAGTCCCTGCTCGACCCGGAGGTGACGGGAGCCGTGCTCGACCGGCTGCGCAAGGGCAAGCACCTGCTGCAGGACGAGAAGCTCGCGCGGCTCTCGGCGCAGGAGGAGCGGATCCTCACCCAGGTCGCCGACGGGAAGACCAACCGCGAGATCGGCGAGGCGCTCGGCCTGGCGGAGAAGACGGTCAAGAACTACGTGTCGAGCATCCTGACGAAGCTGCAGGTGGCGCGACGCGCCGAAGCCGCCGCCTACCTGGCGCGCCACGCCCGGCCCGAAGGCTGACGCCTACGGGCGCGCGGCGTCGCGGCCGGACCGATCGCCCGCCTCCGCGCCGCGGAGCATCGCCGCTCGCACGGCGGCGACGATCAGCCTTTCGTCGGCGTGCCGGGGCAGCACCGTCACGCGGGCGTCGTCGTGAGGAACGGACGCACCCTCGCCGGCGATTGCGACCACCGGCCGCCCGCGATCGGTGTAGTAGTCGAGCAACTGCCAGCCCGGGGTGCCGCGCATCATGACGTCGCCTTCGGTCCGAAGGTCGAGCACGATCGCCGCGGCGGGCTGAATCAGCGGACAGTCCTTGCCTCGCCCGCCAAGGCAGGTGTAGTCGGGCGCGCTCGGGCCGGGACAGATCATCACGTCGAACCCTGCGTCGCCCAGCGTGAGGGAGAGGCGGCGGCGTTCATCGGCATCGTTCTCCACAACGAGCACCGTCTCGTTCATGGCGTCCTCCACTCGTGGCGCACAAACTGTGCCGAGCGCCGCACGCGCGAGCCAGGGCCGAACGGCCCGTCGCGGACGGGCCGGGCGGGCGGGCGGATAGGATGAGCCGCCATGAGCTACCAGATCACCGAAGAGCAGGAGCTGTTCCGTCAAAGCGTCCGCCGGCTCGCCGAGGACAAGATCGCGCCGCGCGCGGCGGAAATCGACGAGCAGGACGAGTACCCGCACGACATGCACGCGCTGCTGGTCGACAACGACCTCATGTCGATCGGCTACCCGGAGGACGTCGGGGGGTCCGGCGGCCCGATGGAGTTCGTCCTGTTCATCGAGGAGATCTCGCGCGTGTCGGCGTCGGTCTCGCTCATCCCGCTCGTCAACCGGCTCGGCGCGATCCCGGTGATGCTGGCCGGCAACGCCGAGCAGAAGAAGGAGCTGCTGACGGCGATCGTCTCGGGCGAGCGGCAGATGGCCTACTGCCTGACCGAGCCGGGGAGCGGCTCGGACGCGGCGGCGATGCGCTCGCGCGCGGTGCGCGACGGCGACGGCTGGGTGCTCAACGGGACCAAGCGCTTCATCACCAACGCCGGCGTCGCGGACACCTACACCTACTTCGCCGTCACCGACCCGGAGGGCAAGAAGGGCAAGAACATCACCGCCTTCGTCGTGCGCAGCGACAAGGACGGCTTCGGGATCGGCCGCTCGGAGAAGAAGATGGGGATCCGCGGCTCGCCCACGCGCGAGGTCGTGCTGGACAACTACTTCGCGCCGGCCGCCGACGTGCTCGGCGACGAGAACATGGGGTTCACCTACGCGATGCGCACGCTCGACTACTCGCGCCCGACGATCGCCGCGCAAGCGCTCGGGATCGCCCAGGGCGCGTTCGACCACGCGCTTGCCTACGCGAAGGAACGCGAGCAGTTCAAGCAGCCGATCGCGTCCTTCCAGGGCATCCAGTTCATGCTGGCCGACATGGCGATGGCGATCGAGTCGTCACGCCTGCTGGTCTACAAGAGCGCCGCGAAGGTGATCGCCGGCGCGCCCGACGTTTCCTACTGGGCGGGCATGGCCAAGTGCTTCGCCTCGGACACTGCGATGAAGGTCACGACCGACGCCGTCCAGATCCTGGGCGGGTACGGTTACGTCAAGGAGTACCCGGTCGAGCGCATGATGCGCGACGCCAAGATCACCCAGATCTACGAAGGCACGAACCAGATCCAGCGCGTCGTGATCGCCCGCGCCCTCGAACGCGGCGTCCCGATGGGCTCGTAGCCCTTCTTCTCGACCCCGCCGCTGACGGGCCGTGCCCCCGCGTAGACTGCCCGCGTGACGGCGGCCGCGAGGGGGAAGGCGGTGTGGGGTGACGAATCCGACCCCGGACCCGGCCGCGCCGCCGGCCTCTGAGGAGCGCGCGGAGGAGCGCGCGCCGCGCGCCCGCGCCGCCGCGCGACGGACCGCCTCCGCCGCGCGAACGACCGGTCGCACGACGACCCTGGCCGCGCGGCGCACCGTTCGAACCACCGGCCGCGTGGCGCTCACGCCGGCCCGCGCCCTCGCCGAGATGGTCCGCTACTGGTACGCCGAGCGCCGCACGCTCCGCCAGGGCATGGTCTCGCTGTCGATCTCGGCAGTCGGCAACATCCCCACGGGACTCGCGCTCGGGGCGATGGCCGATCGCCTGGAGGCGCTTCCGGGGCTCTTCATCCTCATCCCCGCGGCGATCGGGATGCGCGGAGCGATCTTCGGCGCGCTCGGCTCGCGGCTCGGGACCGCGATCCAGACCGGCCTGTTCCGGTTCACGCGCGACCGGGAGGGGCTACTGGCGCAGAACGTGTACGCGGCGACGCTTCAGACCTTCACGACCTCGCTCTTCCTCGCGGTCGCAGCCCGGGCGGTCACCGCGGCCACAGGCCTTGCCGGCATGTCGGTCTGGGACTTCCTGGCGATCAGCGTCCTGGGCGGCCTGCTGTCGTCGGTCTTCGTGCTGGTGGTCACCGTCGGCCTCGCGGCGGCCGGGTCGAGGCGCGGCTGGGACATGGACTCGGTCGCCGCGCCGCTCATCACCTTCGTCGGCGACCTCATCACCCTGCCCGCGCTCTACGCCGCGTCGAGCCTGGCCGGGCGCGGCGCGACGAGCCTCCTGGTCGGCCTGGCGAGCGCCGCGATCTGCCTCCCGGCGGCGGTCGCCATCTTCCGCGGCGGCGCGTCGCTCGCGAAGCAGATCACGCGCGAGTCGATGCTGACGCTCGCGCTCGCCGGCGTCGTGAACCTGATCGCCGGAGCCGTCATCGAGCACCGCTCGGCGCGCTTCCTGGCGTTCCCGGCGCTGCTCGTCATGCTGCCGGCGTTCCTGGAGAACGCGGGCGCGCTCGGCGGCATCGTGTCGAGCCGCCTGGCCAGCAAGCTGCATCTCGGGGCGATCCGGCCGCGCGCGATCCCCGACCGCCTCGCGGCGCTCGACATCACCCTGGCCGGCCCGTGGGCGCTGCTCAACTTCGCACTCACCGGCATCACCGCGCACATCGTGGCGGTCGCGCTCGGGCTCGCAAGTCCCGGCGCGCCGTTCATGGCCGGCATCGCGCTCCTGGCGGGCGCCATGGCGACGGCGGGCGCCGCCCTCGTCGCCTACGTCACCGCGGTCGCCACCTTCCGGTTCGACCTGGATCCCGACAACCACGGCATCGCGGCCGTCACGAGCACGATGGACCTCATCGGCGTCATCTGTATCGTGGCGTCGCTCGCCATTCTCGGAGTGATCTGACATGCCAGAACGAGAAGCAACGACGGTGAAGGACCTCTTCGCGGAAGCGAAGGACGTCTCGGAGCTGATGGTCGACCTCGCCTACGCGGGCGTGTTCTTCGGCGACCAGAGCATCGCGCGCGAGGTGCTCAGCCTTCGAGAGAGCATGTCCGACGTCGTCACGCGCCTCCGGGTGATCGCGACGCTCGCCGCGCGCTCGCGCGAAGACGCCAGCGCGATGGCCGGCGTGCTGCGCATGGTCGCCTCGATGGACAAGATCGCCGACGCGGCCGAGGACATCGCACGGGTGGTGCTCAAGGACCTCGGCATCCCGGCCGCGCTGCGAGACGACCTTCGCCACGCCGAGGAGGTGACGGCGCGCGTTCGCCTGCGCGAGGAGAACCTCCTGGCGGGAAAGAGCTTGCGCGATGCGGCCTTGCCGTCCGAGACCGGGATGTGGGTCATCGCGATCCGGCGCGACGTGTCGTTCATCTTCGGCCCGAAGGGCGACGAGGTGCTGCGGGCGGGGGACGTGCTCTTCGCGCAGGGGCCGGAGGAGGGCGTGAACCTGCTCCGCGAGCTGGCCGGCGCGCCCGCGCGCGTCGAGGCCGACGTCGAGCCGACGCAGCTCACCGGGCTCGATCGCGCCGTGGACCTTCTGGTCGAGATGAAGGACGCGAGCGAAGTCGCCGTCGGGCTCGCCTACTCCTCGGTGCTGCTGCGCGACCGCGGGCTGGCGGCCGAGGTCGCGGCGCTGGAGGACGCCACCGACGAGATGCACCACGAGCTGGAGCGCTGGGTGCTGCGCGCCGTCCGCGAGGGCGCCGAGCCCGACGCGCTGCGCGGGCTCCTGCACCTGGCCTTCGCCAGCGAACGGATCGCCGACGCTGCCCAGGAGATGACCGTGGTGATCGAGTCCGGTGAGGCGCCGCACCCCGTCATCGCGCAGGCACTCGCGGAGACCGACGAGGTGGTGACCTCGACCTCCGTCGCCGAGGAGTCCGAGGCCGCCGCCCTGACGCTTCGGGACCTGTCCCTGCGCACCGAGATCGGCATGGAGGTGCTCGCCGTGCAGCGCGGCGGCCGGTGGATATACGGTCCGCGCGGCGAATTCCGGCTCGGCGCCGGCGACCGCCTGATCGCGGTCGGCCCCGAGGAGGGAGCGGCCGCGCTGGAGGAGCTGTTCGGATCGAGCCGCGAGGAGGAGTAGATGGACCCGTCCGTCGTCCAGACCGAGCCCCGCCCGGCGAAGCCGGCGGGATGGTGGAAGCTGGCGACCCTGCTCGCCGGCGCCGTCGGGGCGCTCGGGGCGGTGGCCGCGGCCGGCAGCGGCACCTACGACGTCGCGCCGTTCCGCGTCGAGCTGCGCGCGACCCCGTCGGTCTACGGCAAGACCGAGCTGGCGGTGCAGCCCGAGGGCGGCTTCGACGAGCTGCCGCGCCAGCACGCCGAGGCGGGGACCCACGCCTCGCCGATCACCGCGCGCGCGACCATCGTCGGCCTGTCGGTGGCCGGGCTCGTGACCTCCGACCAGCGGTTGCTCGCCGACCCCTACGAGCTGAACCGATTCTTCGGCCGGGAGGGCAAGGACGCGGTGCGCGCCTTCGCGCTCAAGCTCGCGGCGCTCGCGCTCGCCGGCGGGCTCGCGGGAGGGCTCGTCGTGTCGATGGGGCGCTGGAAGCGCATGATCGGCGGCGCGCTCGCCGGCCTGCTGACCTTCGCCGTCATCGGGCTGCTGATGCAGCAGACCTACGACTCGAACGAGTTCACCAAGACGCGCTTCGTCGTCGAAGACGCCGGCGGACTGCCGGACGGCGACGGGCTGCCCCTGGACCTCCCGACCTGAGCCGCTCTATTCGCCCAGGAGCGAGCGGGCGATCAGGATGCGCTGGACCTCGCTCGTTCCTTCGCCGATCTCCAGCACTTTGGCGTCGCGGTAGAAGCGGGAGACGGCGAACTCGTCCATGAAGCCGTAGCCGCCGTGGATCTGGATCGCCTCGCGAGCGATCTCGTTGGCGATCTCGGACGAGTACAGCTTCGCCACCGAGGCCTCGCGCTTGAACGGGACGCCCCGGTCGTGCATCCACGCGGCTCGATAGACGGCGAGCCGCGCGAGGTCGGCCTTGACTCCCATGTCGGCAAGTTTGAACGCGATCGCCTGGTTGCCGGCGATCGGGCGGCCGAACTGCTTGCGGTCCTTCGCGTAGGCGAGGCTCATCTCCAAGCACCCTTGCGCGAGCCCGACGCCGAGCGCCCCGATCGCCACGCGCCCGGCGTCCAGGATGATCAGGAAGTTCTTGAAGCCCTCGCCGCGAACGCCCAGCAGGTTCTCCTCGGGGACGCGGCAATCGTCGAAGGACAGCTCGCGCGTGTCGGAAGCGTGCCAGCCCATCTTTCGGTAAAGCGCCCCGACGGCGAAGCCCGGCGTGCCGCACGGGACGATGACGTTGGAGATCTCGTTGTCGCCCGTGCGCGCGGTGATCGTCACGTGCTGGCTGATCGGCGTCCCGACGTTGGTGATGAACGCCTTCGTCCCGTCGATTCGCCACTCCCCCGCGTCGAGCGTCGCGGTGGTCCGCGTGTTGCCCGAGTCCGAGCCCGCCTCCGGCTCGGTCAGTCCGAAGCCGGCGATCTTCTCCCCGCGCGCGAGCGGCACGAGCCAGGTCTGCTTCTGCTCTTCGGTCCCGAACAGGAACAGCGGCATCGCGCCCAGGCCGACGCCGGCCTCCAGCGTGATCGCCATGGACGAGTCGACCCGCGCAAGCTCCTCGATCGCGATGCACAGCGTCGTGAAGTCGGCGCCCATCCCCCCGTAGGCCTCGGGGAAGGGCAGCCCGAAGAAGCCGAGCTTGCCCATCTCCAGCACGACGTCGACGGGGAACTCGCCCGAGGCGTCCATCTCCTCGGCGCGCGGCGCGATCACGCGCTCGGCGAAGTCGCGCACGACGCCGCGAAACGCCTCCTGCTCGTCGGAGAACCGGAAGTCCATGCGCCCGATGCTACCCTGCGCGCCGTGGCCGACGAGCACCTCGCGCGCGAGCAAGCGTTCTTCGACGCCTCAAGCGAAGCGCAGTTCGAAGCCGAGCCGCCGCCGCCGACCGAGCACATGGCGTTCCTGCTGCGGCGGCTCGGATCGGCTACGGGCTTGCGGATCCTGGACTGCGGGTGCGGCGCCGGCGACCTGGCGAACCGGATCGCGCCCGAGGCCGGCCACGTCGTCGGCTTCGACCTGTCGCCGTCGAGCGTCCGCCTCATGCGCGCGCGCGCGGCGCGCGCGCACATCGCGCCGCCCGACGGGATCGTGTCGGTGATGGAGCGGCTGCCGCTCGACGACGGTTGCTTCGACGCGGTCGTCGGCGCTTCGATCCTGCACCACGTCGACGTCGAGGCGGCGCTACGCGAGGTGAAGCGGCTGATGAAGCCGGGAGGCCGCGCGATCTTCATCGAGAACCAGGTGACGAACCCGCTGCTTCGTCTGGCCCGCGAGAAGCTCACCGGCCGGTTCGGCGTGGCGCGGCTCGGCACGATCGACGAGCACCCCCTCGTCGCGCGCGACTACGCCGCGATCCGGCGCCTGTTCTCGTCGGTCACGCTGCACTACCCCGACTTTCGCTTCTTCGGGCTGATCAGCCGCAACGTGCTGCGCTATCGGCGCGCGCTGTGGCTCGCGCGCTTCTTCGCGTGGCTCGACCGGGCGATCTACCGCTGGGCCCCCCCGCTCCGCCGCTTCGGCTACCACGTGATCGTCGAGGTCCGGTCCTAGGTTCGGGCGCTGATGCGCTCGGGGGTGATCTGGATGAGGGCGTCGTTGCCGTAGGTTTCGGTGCGCTCGTACTTGGCGAGGAAGGCGTTCGTGAGCCGTTCGTACGAGGGGTCCGACGCGGTGAGGATGCGAGCGGTCCCGCGCAGCAGGACGAAGTCCAGGTTCTTGTAGGCGACGATCGCCGCCGTGCCCGAGCGCGCGGCTTGCCGCGCCTTGACCGAAGAAGCGCGACACCAGACGTAGGCCTTCCCCGCGTCGACGACGACCTCGACGGGCACCGCGTGGGGCATGCCGTCGGCGCCGGCGGTCGCCACGACGGCGAGCCTGCGCTCCCCGAGCCAGCTCTCCCAGGCTTCCATGGCGCGCCGAGCGTAGCGTGAGCGCCGGGTAGAGTCTCGGGACGGCGAAGGGAGGAGGTCGTGGTGCGACGCATGACGGCGGCCGGCTTGCTGGTCGCGCTGGCTTGCACCCCGATCACGCCCGAGCCGACCGGCTCGGCGACGGCCTCGCCGGCCCCCGTGCCGGCGTCCACGCCGGAGGGCGGGCTCGCGACGGTCTACTACCTCCTCGAGTTCGGCGGCCGGACGTACGTGTCGCCGGAGACCCACACCATCGTGCCCGCCGGCGACCCCGGCGCCGCCGTGCGCGAAGCGATCGCCGGCGAGCCCGCCGACCCCGACCTGTTCACGGCCTTTCCGGCCACGGTCCACGTGCGCGGCGTGACCGTGACCGACGGCGTCGCGACCGTCGACTGGGACTCCGACGTGCTCGCCGCCCACATCGGCGCCGGCCGCGAGACTCCGGCGATCCAGCAGATCGTCTGGACGCTCCTGTCGCTGCCCGGCGTGGACGAGGCGGCCTTCACCGTCGAGGGCGAGACGGAGGGCACCGCGTCCAACGGCCGGAGCATCGACGACTGGTGGGGCAACGCGTCCTTCGGCGACCTGCCCCTGACGCGGAAGGAAGACGCGCTGGAGCCGATCACGATCGACGAGCCGGCCGAGGGATCGCGCCTGGCGGGAACGATCACCGTGTCGGGGACCGCCTCGGTGTTCGAGGCCACGGTCGGCATTCGGCTCCGCAGCCCGAGCGGCGCGATCGCGCGCCGGACGTTCACCACCGCCGGCATCGGCGCGCCCGATCGAGGCGACTGGTCGATCGAGCTGCGGCTGCCGCCGGTCGACGCGCCCGAGACCTGGATGCTCGAAGCGTTCGAGCAGAGCCAGAAGGACGGGAGCGATTTCTTCGTCCAGACGAAGACGATCGTGATCCTGGCCTGAGCGCCTGGGCCCGGGAGCCGCCCCGCTCAGCGGAGGTGGATCACGTCGCCGGCCGTCACCGTGACCTCGCCGGTCGCGGCCTCGACGACGAGCCCGCCGATCTCGTCGATCGCGCGCGCCACGCCCTGGACGGGCTCGGCCGCCGTCCGCTCGACGCGGACCGTCGTGCCCAGCGTCGCGCAACGCGCGCGGTAGCGATCGAGGGCGGCCTCGGGCTCCTCCAGCGCTCGCTGGAACGCGGCCAGCGTGGCGGCCATCAGGTCCGCCCGGTCGAGCCGCACTCCGCCTTCCATCGCGATGCTCGTCGCCGCGAGGCCGGTCGGGAACGAGGTCTGGCCGACGTTCACCCCGAGCCCCACGACCACGAACGCCGGCAGCTCGGCCTCGACGAGGATCCCGCCGAGCTTCCGCTCGCCGGCCAGGAGGTCGTTGGGCCACTTGAGCGACGGCGCCACGTTCGTGCGCGCCTCGATCGCCTCCGCGGCCGCGACGCCGGCGAGCAGCGGGACGAGCGGCCACCGCTCGACCGGCAGGGCGGGGCGCGCGACCCACGAGGCGAGCAGGCTCGTGCCCGGCGGGGCGACCCAGGCTCGGCCGAGCCGGCCGCGGCCGGCGCGCTGCTCGTTCGTCACGACGACCGTGAGGTGCGGCGCGCCTTCCCGCCCGAGCGCGCGCGCGTCGTCGTTCGTCGAGCCGGTAACCTCGATCACGACCGCCCGGGGCGAGATGCCGTCGAGCGCCCGCTCGAACGCCTCACGAAACCCGGTCGGCTTGGGCATCCACCGAGGATAGCCCCATTCACGCGACTATCCTGAGGCTCGTGGGAAAGCGGTACGTCGTGGCCGTCGCTCTCATCGCCTTGCTCGGCGCCGTGCAGGTAGGCAGGCTCGCCGCTCGTTGGATCGAAGAGCCGGTACCCGAAGCAGCTCGCAACCGCGTTGCGCTCGAAGGTGGCTGGACGGATGATCTCTCTCAGGACTATGCATCCGCCTCGGAAGTTCGTCGGGGCGGGAGCCCGTACCAGCCGACCGCGCGACTCCTCGATCTCCACGTCGGAGAGGGGTGGAGGGGATACCACTGGGTGCCGGACGGCCAGGTGAACCCCCACACGCCATTGCACATCGTCCTGATGACTCCGATCACCGCACTGAGATACGCGGACGCCCGCGTGGTGTGGCTGATCGCGAACGCACTGATGTTCGCGCTGGCCTTTGGCTGGTTCGCTCGCTCGAACGGAACGAGCCGGTGGTTTGCGGCGATGGTCGGGCTCGCTTCGCTCCTGATCCCAACGGTCTACCGGCACCTGCAACTCGGACAGTCGCACGCAGTTCTCCTGCTGCTGTTCGTGGGGGCATGGCGAGCGCTGAAGAGAGATCGCGACGCCGGCGCCGGGATAGCGCTTGGCCTGGCAACGGCTCTACGCGTGATTCCGCTGGTTCTGCTCCTCCCCTTGCTCCGGCAGCGAAGGTTTCGTGCTGCGGCGTGGCACGCGGGCTCTGCGCTCGCCTTCACCGTCGTGGGCGTCGGGCTGGCGGGCGGCACTTCCCTCGGGGACTTCCTGCGGACGGCCGGCGGCGACAACGTCTCTTTCTGGCGATCGGCGCCCATGAACAGCTCCTTGTCGGCGCTGCCCTACCGGTGGTTGACCGAAAACCCCTGGGGGTACGGGATCGCAAACCTTCCCGCTCTCGCGGCTGTGGCGGGCGCCTTGCTGACGCTCGCCGCCCTCGTGGCGGCTTGGAGAAGTCCCGCACGAGGAACCAGCGACTTGTTTTGGGCAACGGTGCCGTGGATGTTGCTCGCATCACCGCTGTTCTGGGAGCATTATCTCGTACTCGCGATTCCGGCTGCGGCATTGGCGCTCCGCACAAGACTTCGCTCCAGCGGGATCGCTACGAAGCTCGCCATGATCGCGGGCGCTCTCGTCCTGCTGGGTGAGCCGCCTGGGCTTTCGGGCCTCGTTTCCGGAATCTCGGCTCCTGAGCAGCTTCTGGGGTACGCGCTTCCCCTGTACTCCATGCTCGTCCTCGGACTGTCCGACTGGCTGGCTCAGCCCGCGAGATCGTCCGTCACGCCCGCGGCGGAGACCACGTCGGCATGAGCAGCTCCCCGACCCCCGCCCGCACCATCCGCACAGCGACGATGATCGCTGTGGGGGTGATCGCCTTCGGCTGGTACATGCTGCTGCTCCCCCGCCCCTGGCCCGGACGTCCACTGAGCGACAGTCCGCGTGAGTCGATCGGATACGTCTTCGCCCGGCAGGCGGCGGACGGTGCCGGCGCGAGCATTGACGTGCCCGCCGAAGGATTGCCCGCAGACATCGCGGCGGCTCTTGCACCGCGCGACACCGCCCTCGTCGATGGTCGTGTGGCCCCTCAGGACTTCGTCGGCGTCTTCGGGCTGTACGTCGTCCTGTTCGCCGTCTGGGACCCGCTCGTCACCGTGGTCGTCCCGATCGCGGCAGTGGTCAGCGCGTTCCTTCTCGTCCAGTTGTGGGCGGAGCTATCGGCACGACCGGGTGAGACCGACGTCTCGTGGCGTGCGCCCAGGACCGAAGCGGAGTCACGCATGGGGCTCGCCCTCTTCGGCATCTGGCTGAGCGCCCCCGCGCTGGCTACCAACGCCACGTGGATCGTGGACTCGGGCGTCCTCACCCTCGTTGCGGTCGAGCTCGGCATCCTTGGATTCGTTCGCTTCGCCCGCACCGGCTCGACGAAGGATTTCGCCTTGCTCACGGCGTCGCTGGCGGCGGCCACGCTCCTCCGTTACCCGGCGGCCGTCATCGCCGCCGTCCTCGGCGTCGGCGCCCTGCGAACGGGGTGGGTCAGGAAACCTCATCTGATCGGCGGCGCGCTTGCGGCCGCTGCCGTTGCGGCCGCAATCAGCACGTTCAACGCAATCGTCTACGGGAACGCATTCACCACGGGCTACGGCGTGGCTGGAGCACTCCCGGGCGGAGAAGGCGTCTTCACCCGAGCAGGCTTCCTCGGCTTCGAGCCCCGTGCGGCGCTCGGTCACGCCGAGAACTACCTCGTCCACCAGCCGCTGGTCCTCCTGCCCGCCGTTGTGGGATTCGTCGTTGGGGTCCGGATGCTCCGCCGTCATCCTGAAAGGAGGCCGTGGATCTTCACGTGCCTGGCGGTTGTGGCTTCGTCGCTCACATACGTCGGGCGACCGACGTGGGGATGGGCGGCCCCCGCCATGAACGCCTCTTTCGCGCGCTACGCGCTTCCGACGATCGCAATCGGGCTGCTGCTGCTGGCCGCCGGCCTTCAGGCGACGGCTCGATGGCCGAGCCTCCTGCTCGCAGCGTGTGGTGGGCTCGCGTTGCTCGGAGTCGATGCGACGATCCACGGACCCGTCGGGACGTCGACCCGATCGCATGTGATTGCCGAGCAAGCCGATATCCGGAGCGCCGTCCTTCGCTCGACGGAGAGCGACGCGTTCGTGATGACTCGGATCGGCGATCGGTATCTGTTCCCGGATCGCTCGACGCTCAGCCTGAGCCGGCTCGCAAGCGGGGCGCCACGAGGTCGGACGACGCGCGATGCGTACGCATGGGATGTGCTTCCCGATCCGGATCGACTCACGGCGGTTGCGAAGCAAGTTTTGCTGCGAGGGCATGCGCTCTACCTGCTGGCGGACTTCTCCCCGGAAACCCTCGCCTTCTACCGGGCATCTGCCTCCGCCCTCGGGCTCGACGTCGCTGCGTGGGCCGAGGATCCCCTGCTCTTTAGAATCACGCTTCCCCCCGGCGAGCGCGACGGTCCTTAGACTCGTGACGGTGATGGATCAACAAGCTCCGACCCAAGCCGACGACACAACGCCTCAGGCCGCTCGGGCCCGAAGAGGATTCGCGCACAAGCGCATTCGGCTCCTGCTTGCCGCCGGGTTCTTCCTCTTCTACCTCTTCGCCATCCCTCGGCCCTGGAACGAGCCGGGGCCCACCAACACCCCGCGCGAGTCCGTCGGCTTGGTGCTGGTCGACCGCGCCGCCGAGGGGCATTGGTTCCGCCAACCCTTGCGGTACGCGGACACGTTGCCTCCGGACATCGCGCGGGCGCTGACGCCTCGCGACGCCGCACGAGTGAACGGCGACATCGTTCCGCAGGACTTCGCAGGGACGATGCTTTTCTACGCGCTGCTGGCCGCACTGTGGATGCCACTAGTTGCGATAGCCACGCCGCTAGCGGCGGTTGGCTCGGCATTCCTGGTCGCCTGGCTCGCCGAGCACCTTCTTGCCACGCCGGCGCGCGCCGGGCCGCGCTCAGCCGCGCGAATGGCCGGCACCGTGGCGTTCGTGCTGTGGCTCGCCCATCCCTCGCTGATTGTGGCCGCGACGCCGACCGTTGCGGGCGACACGCTCTCGGCGCTGTCGATGCTGGGCGCGATGGTCGCCTTCGTACGCTACTGGCGAGGGGAGCGGTTCGGCGACCTCATGACGGCCTCGGTCTGTATCGGCGCCGCGATCTTGTTCCGGTATCCCGCAGTCTTGATGGCGCTACCTCCGGCTGTGTTTCTCCTCGTCAAGAAGCGACCTCCGGCACGTCACCTGGCGACGGTCGCGCTCGTCGCCGGCGCCTCCCTGGCCGTCATCCTCGTGTTCAACCAACTTACGTACGGCTCGCCTACGACGACCGGCTACGAGCTGACGCTGCGGCTCCAGAGCGAGACGCTCAACTTTGCCGACACGACCTGGTTCCAGCCATTCGCGCTCGTAAATCACCTCGTCCTCTATGCCGTGGTGCTGCCCACCATCTGGCTGCCGCAGTTGATCGGGCTCGGCCTTGGTCTCCGGGCGGCCTTGCGCCACGAAGCTGATCGTGGTCTTGTGCTGAGCCTGCTCGCCGGGACGATCCTGCTCGCCGCGTTCCACCTGCCGCAGTCGACGAATGGGTCGGACTCCGTCGTCGTGAACGCGTCGCTGTTCCGATACCTCCTCGCGCCGCTGGGGCTGTGGACCGCGCTCGGCGTGCGCGCGGTGCTCGAGCGTGGGCTCCGAATCCGGCCGCTGGCCTGGATCGGCGTCCTCCTCGCAGTCGCATGCCTGGAAACGGCAATCATCGGGCCGCAGGGGATCATGCGCCAGCGTGCCGCGACCGCATGGATCACCATGCTGCGAGACCGCGTCGAGCGGCTCGTACCGGAGGATGCAATCGTAATGACGCGAATGGCGGACAAGGGGCTGTTCCCGGTCCGCGACACCCTGATCCTTTCCTATCTCAACGACAACACAACGCCGATCCCACGAGGGCCCGAAGGTCCGTGGCGCACCCTGCCCGATTCAGACCGGCTCATCGACGTTCTGCATACGGTCCACGACGCGGGCATTCCGGTCGCGTGGGTCGACGACTTCGACGGCGACGAACTCGATCGCTATCGAACGGTGATGGAAGAAGCCGGCTTCGTCTTTACGCCGATCGACGATTCGCTGATCTATTCGGTCTACCGCGTCACGCGCGCGGACGCAGGAACAACCGGCTGAGGCCGACGGCGATCGCCTCGGCAGCGATCGTGACCAGCCGGTGCGCGATGGCCGCGGCGAGCACCGGCGCCGCCGGCCCGACGAGCGCGGTCAGCACCGCTTCGCGAACGCCGATCCCGGCCGGGAAGGGCAGCGCGAGGAAACCGGCCGCCCACGCGAGCGCGAACGCCGCCGTCGCGCCCAAGAACGACTCCGTCGCGCCGACCGCGGTCGCGAGCGCGGCGAAGCCCGCTCCGCTCGCCACGAGCGTCCCGACGCTCCAGGTGAACGAGCGCGTGATCGCCCGCTGCGGGGGAAGGAGCGCGCGCGCCTTCGCGCCGGGCCGCCCGCCGAGGCGAAGCAGCAAGTCCATCCACCGCCGCCAGATCAGCAGGACGAGCACCGCGGACGCGATGGTCGCCAGCCGCACCCAGCCCGCGGCCCCGGCGGCGAACAGGCCGTACCACGCCCCCACGGCGCCCGCGGCCGCGACGTACACGAGCGCTTGGATCGGGACGGCGGCGACGGCCTTGGACACCGGGACCGCCGCCGCCGCCGTCCCCACCTGTCCCGCGTGCTGCCAGAAGCCCCCCGGGACGTACTTGCCGAGCTGCGCGAGCAGGAACCCCGACACGACCGCGCGATCCCGCGTTCCCAGGAGGTCCGCCCAGCCGCGCGCGCCGAAGGAGATCCCCGCGCCCACCAGGACGGTCGCGGCCCCGATCGCCGGCCACGCGGGCACCACCGAGCCCTCGTATCGGCCGAGCGCCGTTTGGAAGGCGATCGCGACGAAGGCGAGCGACACCAGACCGAACACCGTTCGGACGACGCGGCGACGGTGCTCAGTCATCGCGGCGCGCTCCGACCACGATCCCGATCCCGCGCCCCGCGCCCGCCGGCGTCCGCTGCACGAGACGGAACGGCGCGGTCGCGAGCCACGTCGCGGGGCCGAGCCACGCCGGCGGTTGCAGCACGCGGGCGCTCGCCGCCGTCCGCTCGCCGGTGGTCCCGCCCGTCTCCTGCCGGGCGGCGATCCGGTTGCGGACGGCCTCCAGCGCCTCGCCCAGCACGAACCCGTGCAGGCGCCATCGGACGTCGGTGAACCCGCTCCCCTCCACGAGCCGTGCGAGCGCGTCGGGCTCGTAGCGGCGCAGGTGCCCCACCTTCGCATCCCAGGGCGCGAAGCGTCGCTGGAACGCCGGCACGCTCAGCACCAGCAGTCCGCGCGGCGACAGGCGCGCCCGCCACGCCGCCAGCGCGGCCCCGTCGTCGTCGACGTGCTCGAGCACCTCGAAGGCGCACACGGCGTCGAAGGTCTCCGCGTCGCCGAGCTGCTCGATGTCGCCGGTCACCACGCGCCCGCCCAGCGGCTCGATCCGCGAGCGCGCGACCGACGCCGACCGCTCGTCGCGCTCGACCGCGGTGTAGTCGAAGCGGCGGGCGAGCCGCGCGCCGAGCGCGCCGAGCCCGCACCCGACCTCCAGGATCGAGCGGACCTCGGGCGCGCCGTCGAGCGCGCTCATGATCGCGTCGTAGCGGAGCCACGCGCCCGCCGTCAGCGGCGGCTTCACCGCGCGGCCTCTCGCGAGAGCCGCTCGCGGAGCCCCGCGACGACCGCGGCGCCGGCGAACGCTTCCGTCGCGCGGGCGAAGGCGGCGCGCCGCAGGTCTCGCACCGCGGCCGGGTCGGCGGCAAGGCGCTCGATCGCCTCGGCGAGCGCCCTCGCGTCGCCCGGCGGCACGAACACGGCCGCGTCGCCGAGCGCGCGCCGCGCGGGCGGCGTGTCCGCGGTCACGATCGCGCACCCCGCGGCCGCTCCTTCGAAGACCTTGTGCGGCACGACGCGCGACGCCTTGGGGCTCGTCCCGAAGATGCCCAGGCACACGTCGTGCGCGGCGACGGCGGCGGGAAGCTCGGCCGGGTCGATCCAGTCCCGCCAGACGACGGAGCGGTTGGCCGCCGTGCGCGCGCGCGTCGCCGCGAGGTCCTGCCCGTGCCCGACGATCGTGAAGCGCACGCTGGGGCACAGCTCCGCGCACCGTGCGATCGCCTCTCCGATGACCGGCCCGCCCTGCAGCGGCGCGAACGAGCCGTAGAAGATCGCCGAGAGCGGCTCACCGGCGCCGGCGGTCGGGTCGCGGAACCAGCGAGCGGTTGCGCCGATCGCCGCGACGACGACGCGCGAGCGCAACGCCGGCGGGACCATCGCCGCGTGCTCGTCGGTGTCCACGGCGATTAGGTCGGCCGCGCGCAGGGCGGCGCCGTCGATCAGCCCCAGCAGCCACACGACCGGCCCGAACCGCACGCCCCGATCGAGCGCCGTGTCGCGCGCGAAGATCATGTGGTCGAGCACGAGCGGCGTGCGCGGCCACAGCCGGCGGGCAAGGTGCACGTCGAAGTGGCCCAGGTAGCCGACGACGACCACGTCGGGGACGGCCATCGCGCGCGCGCGCCGCCGGAGCCGGGTCCACCGCGACAGCACGCGCGCCGCCAGCAGCGGCGCGCGCCACGGCCGCCGCAGGATCCCCACACGCTCTCGGGTGCTCAGACCCAGCGGCTCGTTGCACTCGATCACCTCGTCGCCGAGGTCGCGGAACCCCTCCATGAGGACTCGAACGTGGGGGTGCCGGTCCGCGTCGTAGGTGCCGAAGAACAGGACCCGCATCTACACCGAGGCCGGCTCGACCTCGTCCCGCGGCTTCGTGCGGTGCACGACCAGGTCTGCGACGAGCCCGATCGCGAAGGCCTGCACGGAGGCGAACAGCAGCAGCAGCGTGTTGGTCGCCACGCGGAAGTCCTTGTCGACCATGTCGAAGACGAGCTTCCCGCTGCCGATCAGCAGCAGGGCGAGGCCGACCGGTACGAACACGCGCAGCGGCGCGTAGGACATCACGAGCCGCACGACCTGGCCGAGGTAGCGCTTCGTGTCGACCCACCAATGGAACTTGGAGTTGCCGGCCCGCTCGGCGTAGTCGATCGGGATGTAGTGGACCGAGTAGCCGTTGGCCAGGAAGGTCATCGTCATCGTCGTCACGCACGAGAAGCCCTGCGGCAGCAGGTGCAAGTACTGCGCCGCCACCTCGCGACGGAACGCGCGGAAGCCGGAGTTGAGGTCGGGGATCGGCGTGCGCACCAGGTAGCTCGCGAGCCGCCGGATCAGCCATTTCGCGGGCCCGCGCAGCAGCTTGAGCGTCCCCTTCTCGGACGTGCGGGCGCCGACGACCTGGTCGTAGCCCTCCAGCTCCTTGACCAGCCGAGGGATCTCGTCGTTCGGGTAGGTCATGTCGACGTCGGTCCACACCACGACCCGCCCGCGCGCCGCGCGCGTCCCTGCCTTGCGCGCCGCGCCCGACCCGCGGTTGCGCGCGAAGCCCATCACGCGGATGCCCTCGATCGAGCGAATCTCGTCGCCGCTGCCGTCGGTCGAGCCGTCGTCGATCGCCACGATCTCGTAGGCGAGCGACGACGCGTCCATCGAAGACCGGATGCGCGCGATCTCCTCGTGCAGGTGTCCGCGCTCGTTGAACACCGGCAGCACGATCGAGACGTCGATTTCCCCCGCCGTCATGCGACCAAGGCTAACCCGTGACCGCCGATCCGGCGGCATCGCCGCCCGGGTCCGCGGTTACACGAGGTAGACGTCGCCGTCCCGAACCTCGACCTGCGCCCGCCCGAGCGGCACGACCCTGGTGTAGGCGATGAACGCCGCGCCGAGCCCGGGAATCTTCGCGAAGACTCCTTGCGGGCCCCTCACCATGCGCCCCGTGGACACGTCGTATCGCGAGCCGTGCCACGGGCACACCAGGCAGCCCTTCGAATCGATGGTCCCGTTCGCCAGGTCGGCCATCAGGTGGCGGCACCGCCGGGTCACCGCGAAGCGTTCGCCGGCGGCATTGCCGACCGCGTACCGGCCGGCTCCGGTCACGGTCCCGGGCGCAAGCTCCGCGGCCGAGCCGACCTTCACTGGTTTGCTCATAGCCGCGGAGCTTACGCGCTCGCGCGCTCAGACGCGCTCGGGCTCCTCGATGCGGTCCTGCCCTTCGACGCGGTCAGGGTCGCTTCCGAGGATGGCCTCCCGCAGGCGGTTGTAGAGCAGCGAGCAGGTGAGGAACGCGGCCCCGAGGCCGGTGAAGGCGATGAACCGGTAGGACGTCGGCATCAGCCATACGTCTCCCAGCACGAGCTTCACCACGACGACGGCGAACAGGATCACGCCCTGGAGCCGCACCACGCGGGCCCGCGCGACCACGCCCGCGACGACGAGCACGGTCGCCAGCGACGCCCACGCGATCGTGATCGCGAACTGCGTCGCGGTCTCGGGGTCGGCGACTCCCGCTCGCGCGACGGCCGAGGTCGCTTCGAGCGTCCACCACACCAGCACACCGATCGTGCCCGCGACGCCCATGATCGGCGCGAGGTCGCGTTGCGACGGCTGATCCGACCGCGCCAGCGCGAGCGAACCGGCGAGGAACGCGGCGGCCAGCATTCCGAGCGTGAACGACTCGACCGTGAGCAGAAGGCCGTCCGGACGGTAGCCCACGTCGCCGAAGTACGCGCCCGCCCACAGCGCCGCCAGGCCGAGCAGGCTCACGCCGGAGGGCACCATGACGGCGATCCGCTCCGAACGTCCGAGCCAGAGCAGCGTGAGGCCTTGCACCGCCCACGCCGTCACGATCCACGGCCCGTTGAAGTGCAGCGGGACGGCGACGACGAGGAACCCCGCCCCGAGCGCCGTGTAGGCACGCGCGAGGCCCGGGTCCGCGACGTCGGGCTGCCGCGCGGAGACGGCGGCGACGAAGCACGCCACGGCGAGCACGACGGTGAAGACGCCCGGCTCGCCAGCGGCCGAGACCCCGAAGCCGAAGACGGCCGCCGCGTTCAGCAGCACGAGCGGAAGATCCCAGGGGCCGGACCGCACGCCGCGCGTCGACGCTCGCACGAGGTGCGACAGCGCGAACATCCCTCCGACCGCGCCGACGTAGGCCAGGGCCACGCCGGAGGGCGCGTCCATGACGCCGAGCGCGAACAGGCTCCACGTGCCGGCGAAGGCGACATAGCCGAGCCGGTGCCAGTCCCTCGCCATCGCCAGGAACAGCAGGCCCGCCCCGACGACGAGCGCGTAGCCGTACACCGTCATCGGCGACGAGTCCTGCGTGCCGGCGATCAGCGGGTTGAGGTACGCGCCGATCGCCGCGAGCACGGCGAGCGCTTCGGATCGGTGCTGCAACGCGAGCGCCGTCGTCCCGATCGTCACCAGCGACAGCAGACCCAGCGCGACCGGCGCTTCGATGAAGCCGTACAGCTCGGAGCTTGCCCAGATCGACAGGACGTAGAGCACCATCCCGCCGGCCTGCACGGCTTGCGAGAAGCGCGCCCACCCCCTGCGGCGTGCCCACTCGCCCCAGCCGACGAACGCCGTCGCGGCGGCCACGCCGATCAGGACCCGCAGCGACGGCCCGATGACCCCTTGGTCGACGGCGTACTTGAAGCCGAACGCGGCGCCGATCATCACGGCGACGCTGCCGAGCCGTGCAAACCACGTGCCGAGCACGTCGACCTCACGGTCCTCGTGCGGACCGATCGCGGTGCTGCTCATGTCGTTCCTCCTTGTGCCGGTCATGACACAAGGGTGCGGTCCACGGCTCGGCGGCGGTAGACGGAAGACCGCTCAAACGCGGCGAGGCTCAGACCCAGATCGGGCTGGGTAGTTCAGGAACGGCGCAGGTCAGGAGGACGAGGGCGAGGGCGGCGGCGGGTAGAACACGTCGATGAGGTCGACGATGAAGATCAGCGTGGCGTTCGGCGGGATCACCGGCGGGCTCCCCTGCTCGCCGTAGGCCAGGCTTGGGGGAATGGTGAGCTGCCTGCGGCCACCCACGCGCATGCCGGGGATTCCCTGGGTCCACCCCGGGATCACCTGGTCGAGCCCGAACGTCGCCGTGTCGCGCTCGAACGAGGAGTCGAACTCCGTCCCGTCGGCATACAGCACGCCGACGTAGTCGACCGTCACCTGCGCGCCGAGCTTCGCCTCCGCGCCGGTGCCGACTTCGAGATCCTCGACCTGAAGCGTGGCCGGCGGGTCCGCATCCGGGATCACGATCTCGGGCTTGGGGCGACGTTCGGCCGGACCCGTCGTCGGACTCGCGCTGACGCTCGGACTCGGCGACGTCGAGGAGCCGACGATCGTGCCCTCGGCGCACGCGCCGAGGACCAGCGGGAGGATCATGAACGCGTAGCGGGCTCGCATGGGCGCGGATCATACTCCGCGTGGCTTCGTCGCGAAGGGATCGCCGGACGGAGCCGTGCCCGCCCGCATGCGCGCGTTGCTACCCTGGCGCGCGCATGTTCTCCAAGGTCTTGATCGCCAACCGGGGCGAGATCGCCGTGCGCGTGATCCGCGCGTGCCGCGACCTCGGCGTCGGCTCGGTCGCCGTCTACTCCGACGTCGATCGGGACGCGTTGTGGGTGCGGATGGCCGACGAGGCCCTCCACATCGGCCCGCCTCCGCCGGCCGAGTCGTATCTGAACGTCGAGCGCATCCTGGACGCCGCCCGAGCCGCCGGCGCGGAAGCGATCCACCCGGGCTACGGCTTCCTATCCGAGAACGCCGACTTCGTCCGCGCGTGCGATGCGGCGGGAATCGCGTTCATCGGGCCGCCCGCGGCCGCGATGGACGCGATGGGCGACAAGATCAGCGCGCGCCGGGTCGCGGAGCGAGCCGGCGCGCCGTTCGTGCCGGGCACGCTCGACCCGGTGACGTCCCTCGACGACGTGCGCTCGTTCGGGGCCGAGCACGGCTTCCCGATCGCGATCAAGGCCGCCTTCGGCGGGGGCGGGCGCGGGTTCAAGGTCGTCCGCTCGGCCGAAGACGTCGAGTCGGCGGTCGAAGGCGCGCAGCGCGAGGCGAAGCTCGCGTTCGGACGCGACGAGATCTACATCGAGCGCTACCTGTCCAACGCGCACCACGTCGAGGCGCAGATCCTCGCCGACGCGCACGGGACCGTGCTCTTCCTCGGCGAGCGCGACTGCTCGGCACAGCGCCGCCACCAGAAGCTCGTCGAAGAGTCCCCCTCGCCGGTGGTCTCGCCCGAGGTGCGCGCGCGCATCGCGGAGTCCTCGATCGCGGTCGCGCGCGAGGTCGGCTACGTCAACGCCGGCACGGTCGAGTACATGCTCGACGAGGATCGCGAGGGCTTCTACTTCATGGAGATGAACACACGGCTGCAGGTGGAGCACCCCGTCACCGAGCTGGTGACCGGGATCGACCTCGCCGCCTGGCAGATCCGCATCGCAGCCGGCGAAGCGCTGCCGTTCGAAGAGGTCGAGCCGCGCGGCCACGCGATCGAGGTCCGCATCAACGCCGAGGACGCCTCGAAGGGGCGGTTCCTGCCCGCCCCCGGGCGCATCGGCCACTATCGCGAGCCGAGCGGGCCCGGCATCCGCGTCGACGCCGGCTTCGGCGCGTTCACCGAGATCCCGCGCACCTACGACTCGCTCATCGCGAAGGTGATCGCGTGGGGCGCCGATCGCGAGCAGGCGCGCGCCCGGCTGCTGCGCGCGCTCGCGGAGTACGAGATCGAAGGCGTCCGCACGCTCATCCCCTTCCATCGGCTCATGCTTGAAGACCCGGCCTTCGTCGCCGGCGAGGTCCACACCGCCTACGTCGAGAAGTCGATGGACCTCAGCGCGTTCACCGTGCCGAAGCCGGCGCCCGTCCCGGCCGAGCCCGTTCCCCCGCCGCGTCCGGTCACCGTCGAGGTCGCGGGCAAGCGGCTGGAGGTCGAGATCCACGGGCTCGGCGGCTTCGCCGCCGCGGACGGCGCCCGCGCAAAACCCGCCCCACCGGTCGCCGAGACGAAGGTTCACCACGGCGGCGGCGCCGAAGAAGTGCGCGCGCCGATGCAGGGTACGATCGTCAAGACGGCGGTGAAGGAAGGCGACGACGTGAAGGCCGGGGATCTGCTGGTCGTCCTGGAGGCGATGAAGATGGAGAACCACATCAACGCCCCGCGCGACGGCACCGTGCGAAGCGTCGGCGTCAAAGCCGGCGAGAACGTCGAGTCCGGCGCTGCGCTCGTCGTCTTGGAGTAGCGCGTCTTTGCCCAGTGTGGCGACCTGCGAATCGAGCGTCCGTGCCATCCCTATATAGGATGCCAACCGCGGCTTGCGCACATTGGCAGATTTCGCTATCGTCCGCCGGGATCCGCAACACCAATGTAGAACTCGCCCTCGCAGCGGAGCATGGAGGGGACCAGCATGTGGACGTGGCGCTTTCGGTTGTTCGTCGTCGTCGCAGTGACTACCTTGACGGTGGGGGGAAGCGGAGCGCTCGCGACCACGGCGGCCGCATCTTGCGTGGCGACATCGGACGATGCTGGCGGATCATGCACGATTGTCGCCGCTGCGCCTGTCGCAAGCGTGTTCGGGATCCTCGGCAATGCGACAGATGTCCTTGCCGAGACTCACGTCGCCTGGAGAATTCTTGGACCAGGAATCGATCGGACTTCCTCTTACAACGGCAACACGGGGTCCGTCGAATACGCCGCGTTGGGCTTCGCTGTGACAGAGGGTGAGGAATACACACTCTCAATCACGCAAGGCTCCGCCACACTAGTCCTGGTCAGCGGGCAAAGCACCCGAGGCTACACGAGCCCCGGTGGCGAAGTCGACATCTCGAATGGCGGCGACGCGAGCGGGAGTCTTCTTGCCATAAGCACTACCGGCAACGCGGAAGCATCAAACACGATTCCGGTGGGTCCTGGCCAAGGCGTCGCGGTCAGCGGCACAGGATGCGCCACTGGAAGCTACGCTCTGAGTGCGAGTTGCGCGTCGGGAAGCACCGCGACCGCGACCGCGACGGGTTGCTCCGACGGAGGGCGCCTCGCCGTGAGCGCAGTTGGCTGTGCGAATGGGGAGACCCTTGCGGTGAGCGGTGCCGGTGATTCCTCGGGCGAGATCGCCGCGAGCGGTATTGGGTGCGCCAACGGCGTCTATGCCATCGGGATCACATGTGCGAACGGCGACGCGGTCACGGTGCGAGGCGTCGGCGATTCATCCGGGGATGCGGCCGCCGTTAGCGGAACAGGCTGCGCAACCGCAATGGTCGCAGTCGGCGGCAGCTGTGCGAACGGTTCCGTTGTGTCCGTGGCCGGGACGGGTGATGCAAGCGGTGGCGTTACCGCGATTAGTGTGGGCGGTAATGCGTATGGCGACATCGCCCTCGCCGGATACGGCGATGCTGGATACGACTCTTGCGACGGCAGCGCGGGGTTCAGCGTCTTGGGGGCAGGATGCGGGAACTTCTCGAATGATGACGTCGCCTACGCTATTGAGTCTCTTATCCCTGGTAATCCGGCGGAGTCGCCGCCCTCCGGTGACTCAACCCTGAGCAGTTCTAGCAACGAGTGTTGGGGAAGAAGCGATAATCCCCATCGAGCCAAGAAGGCGCTGGAGGCGTCGGCGAAGTCAAGGACGTACTGCAAGCTGGGTATTGAGCAGATGCTGTATGTCGAGTCGTGGCTCCGGGTAAGCTCCTTTGCCGGTAACATGTACGAAGTGGACCACGGGTCAAGACGCGTGTATTGGACTGATACGACGAAGAACTCGGGCGGCGACTTGCGCCTGAGTTACTCGTGTCGCGGCTTTGGTTACCGGACCTGGCTTCTAACCTCCTATCATCAGGTGCGTTTCACGGATGGCGTTCTTGGCGATGCGTGGACCTCGAATGCTCAATCGTTCAATTGTTGAATGGGTGCCCTTGCTCTGATGAGAGAGGCGCCGGGGGCTTTTCACTCGGTGCGGCTGGTGGTTCGGGCGTGGGTCGATCACGACGCCATGCTCGCGGGATTCGCTCGGTTCTTAGAGAACCCGGGAGTGACCGCCTTCGTCGAGCGCGCGCGCGCGGAGCCGCCACGTGGCGTGGAAGAGGAGGAGCGGCGTGTCTGGCTCCAATTGCCGGACGCCGTTCGCGAAGAGTTGTATGAGGAAGGCGGGCTCATCGAGACCAGCGGGCGTCACGGAGGCGTCCGGTGGGGATCGGGCGGAAGCCGCTCCGAGGTGATGGCCCACCAAGCGGGAACGGCGATCGCCGGGATAGGCCCTCGAACCAGCTCGCCTGCGCCGCTCGTCCTCGCCGTCCTCCTTCACCCGATGGCCTGCGAGCTGCTCCAACCATCCGATCTCCTGGACATGCTCACTTTCGAGGAGGTGGGGCGGGGAACGCTTCTCGGGCGCGGAACGATCGAAGCCGTCGCCAGGTGGACGGACTGGAGAACGATCGATCCGTTCTCCTACGAGAACTTCCCGATTGCCGAGGAGTACCGGCTCGTGGTCGACGCCGAACGCGGCATCCTGCTGCGCGTTTCTTGCCGGACCGACGAGGTCGAGTTCGCGACGACGGAAGTGCTCGATGTCGCTTTCGACGAGCGGTTCGACGATCGAATCTTTGCGCCGGAGAAAGATCCCGCGCGTTGAAGCGGGATCATTCGCCCTCGGTCTCCGGCGCTGCGCTCGTCGTCTTGGAGTAGCGCGGCGTCTTGGAGTAGCGCGGCGGGCGGCGGTCAGTCCGCCGGGTCCGGGAGGAGATCGTCGCGCTCGGCGCCGTCGAAGCGGCCGTCGCGCATCCGGAGGGTACGAGACGCGCGTGCGGCTACGGCTGCGTCGTGCGTGACGAGGATCACGGTCTGGCCGTGCTCGTCCGCTAGGCGCGCGAGCAGCTCGACGATCTCCTGCCCGGTCGTGGAATCGAGGTTGCCGGTCGGCTCGTCGGCGAGCACGACGCGCGGGTCGTTGGCGAGCGCGCGCGCGATCGCGACGCGCTGCTGCTCGCCGCCGGAGAGTTGCGAGGGTAGGTGCTGCGCGCGCGCGCCGAGTCCCACTTCGTCCAGCCTTTCGTGCGCGCGCGCGCGCCGCTCGCCCGACTTCAGCTTCAGCGGGGCGAGCGCCGCCTCGACGTTCTCCGACGCGGTGAGCGTCGGGATCAGGTTGAACTGCTGAAACACAAAGCCGAACGTGTGCAGGCGCAGCTCGGCGAGCTGCCGGTCGGGCAGCGTCCCGAGGTTCTGCCCGTCGAAGAGCACCGAGCCCGACGACGCGCGGTCGAGCCCGCCGAGCAGTTGCAGCAGCGTGGACTTGCCCGAGCCGCTCGTCCCTTCGATCGCCAGGAACTCGCCGTCGGCGATCGCGGCGTCGATCTCGTTGACCGCGAGGATCGCGGCGTCGCCCTGCCGGAAGCGCTTGGTGACCTGGGTCAGCTCGTACACCTAGCCCACCTGCCTCAGCGCGTCGGCCGGACGCAGGCGCGCGGACCGCAGCGCCCCGACGGCGCCGGCGATGAGCCCCCCGAGCACCGCGAGCCCGAGCGCCAGCGCGATCGTGGCGGCGTCGACGACGGCGTGCAGCGCGATCGTCTCGGTCCGCGTCTCGCCGGCTCCTCCGAGAAGCCGTCCGAGGCCGAAGAACCCGCCGTCGCCCGACGCCTGGGCGGTCGCGTCGAGGGGCGGGATGAACGCGGCGATCGCAAGCGCCGCGCCGACCCCCAGCGCCACGCCGAGCAGCCCGCCGAGGAGGCCCTGCGCGAGCGACTCCCCCACGACCTGGCGGACGACGAGTCCCTTTCGCCAGCCGATCGCCTTCAGCGTGCCCAGCTCGCGCACGCGCTTGGCGACCGAGGACAGCGTGAGCAGCGAGGCGAACAGGAACGCGGCCACGAGCAACACGATGCTCAGGATCAGTCCGAGCCGGTCGGCCAGGTTCGCGGCGTCCACGAGCGAGCCCGAGATCTGCCCGGCCAGCTCCTCGGCGCTGGTCACGCGAGCGCCGGGGAGCGCGTCCTCGATCGCGGCGCGGACGGCGGCGACCGACCCGGCGTCGGAGGCGCGCACGAACAGCGCCGAGGAGCGCCCCTCGCGGTCCGACAGCCGCTGCAGCTCGCCCAGCGGCAGGTAGACGTCGGCCGACTCCCCGCCGAGCGGCGGCTGCGCCAGCCCGGCGACGGCGAACTTCTCGCCGCTGATCGAGAAGGTCTCGCCGACCTCGATCTCCTCCCGCTGCGCGTAGGACTCCGAGAGCACGACCTCCTTCGCGCCGCCGCCGGCGAAGAACGAGCCCTCGACGATCTGCGCCTGCGTGATCAGGCCGAGCCCGGGCTGGGACAGGTCGATGCCGGCGGCCGTGTAGGTGCCGCTGGTGATGTCGGTCTGGATCTCGAGCAGCTCGCGCGGCGTCGTGAACGAGCCCTCGAACTGGAAGCTCCGCGGCGCGCATTCCTGCGCGGAGGCCGGCGGCGCGCCGTCCTGCGACCCGCCGGGCCGCGGCCCGCCTTCGAACGCTTGCGCGAAGCACCGGCGAATCTGCGCGCGCTCGTCGTCCGAAAGGGTGAACTCGCGGCTGAAGTTGAACGTCTCGCCCCCGGTCTGGATCTTCGGGACCGTGCCCTCCTGGTGCACCGCGCTGAGCGTCAAGCCCACACCGACCGCCTCGACGCCGTCGATTCCCCGAACGTCGTCGGCCTGCGCGGCGTCGAACGTGAGCTGCGACGCAGCGAGGAACGTGTCGCGCTCGAACTCCTCGCCGGGCTTGCCGAGCTTCGACAGGTCCGTGGTGACGCCCGCGTTCTCTGCCGCGAGCCGGCGCATCTCGGTCGCGTCCAGGCCGAAGGGGCCGCGCGCGGGCTCGTCCGCGTCGCCGCCGAGGCTCACGGGCCGCGTCACCATCAGGTCGGTTCCCACGCTCGCGAGCGGGTTCAGGACCTGGTCCTGCGCCTGGTCCAGCCCGCGGGAGACCGACGTGATCGCGGCGACCAGCCCGACGCCCAGGGCCAGGCCGAGGACCGTCAGGATCGTCCGGCCGAGCCGGCGCCGAAGCTCACGCCGAATGTAGGTGACCAGGAACATCGGAATCCTTCCGTCGAGCGCGCGGGCCAGCCAACCACGTCTGCCGGCTACGAGCCTGAAAGCAGCCTAAGCGTTCGATAAGGACTCACGCAGCGTCCTTCGCTTGCCCCGGCCTCGTTCGCGCGGGCACACTGCCCGGGACCCATGAAGGACCTCACCGATCCCCCCGCGCGGCCCGACGAAACCGCGCGCGCGCACCAGCAGGCCGCAATCGCCTCCTTCGGCGTGCGCGCGCTCGGCATCTCGTCGGTGGACGACCTGATCGCCGAGGCGTTTCGCACGCTGACCCAGACCCTCGACGTGGAGCTGTGCGGCTTGCTGGAGGCGACCGAGGATCCGGTCACGTTCCACTTCCGCGCCGGCCTCGGCTGGCATGCGGGCGTGATCGGCGCAACAGTCCCGGCCGAGCCGGGATCGGCCGTCGCGTACATGCTCGCGCAGCGGCGGCCGGTCGTCTACAACGACCTCGCGACCGAGATTCGGTTCACCGCGCCCAAGCTCCTGCTCGATCACGGCGTGTCGGCCGGCATCGGCGTGGTGGTCTACGGCAGCGGCGACCGGGTGCTCGGCGTGCTCGGCGTGCACACCGCCATGGTGCGAACCTTCACGAACGACGATGCCAACTTCATCCAGGCGGCGGCGAACGTCTTGGGCGAGGCGCTCGAGCGCACGAGGGCCGAGGAAGAGGTGCGCGAACGGGAACTGCGCTTCCGGCGGCTGGCGGAGAACGCGCACGATGTGATCTTCCGTTTCCGCATCCGGCCGGAAGCCCGGCTCGAGTACGTCAACCCCGCGATCGAGACGCTCTTCGGCTACTCGCCGCAGGAATGCTACGACGATCCCGAACTCTGGAAGCGGTTGCTCCCCGAGGAAGAGCAGGACCTGTCGCCGCTGCGTCAGGAGCAGCCGGTCGAGCTGCGCCTGCTCCGCAAGGACCGGTCCTCGGTTTGGTGCGAGGTTCGCCCGACGGTCGTCCGCGACGCGTCCGGAGGCATCGTGGCGGTCGAAGGGATCTGCCGGGACGTCACGTCGACTAAGCTCGCCGCCGAAGGGCTCCGCAAGGCCTACGAGCGCGAGCACGAGGCCCTGGAGCGGCTCAAGGGCATCGACCAGATGAAGGACGACTTCTTGCGGGCGATCTCGCACGAGGTGCGCACGCCGCTGACCTCCGTCCTGGGGTTCGCGCTCACGCTTCGATCGAACTTCGAGTCGCTGTCGCCCGAGGATCGCAGCGACTTGCTGGAGCGCCTGGAACGCAACGCGCGCGCGCTCGAGCAGCTCCTGACCGAGCTGCTCGACCTCGACCGGCTCCAGCGCGGCATGGTGGAAGCGGTGCGCTCGCCGACGCGCGTGCTGCAAGCGGCCATCGACGTCGTGGCGGGGATCGACGCGCAGGGACGCTCGATCCACGTCGAGGGCGACGACGTCGTCGCCGACGTGGACGCGCCCAAGACACACCGGATCCTGGAGAGCCTGCTGGCGAACTCCATCCGCCACACGCCGCCGGACTCGAAGGCGTGGGTGCGGGCCGAGGCGGTCGAGGGCGGGATCCTGCTCGTCGTGGAGGACGACGGCCCCGGGATCCCCGATCACCTGAAGGAGGCGATGTTCCAGCCGTTCCGCCACGGGCCGACGGTCGACCAGCACTCGCCCGGTCCCGGCATCGGCCTGTCGCTCGTCACCCACTACGCGGGCCTGCACGGCGGCTGGGTCCGCGCGCTGGACCGCGAGGGCGGCGGCGCGCGCATCGAGGTCTTCCTGGCTGCGACCGTCGCGAAGCGGTAGCGGGGCCGCGTCCCCGACGCGGTGTTAGCCTCGCAGGAGCGATGGGCAGCCCGAAGTTCCTGAAGCTGGTGGTCATCGCGGTGCTCGTCGCGGGCGCCGTGTACGCGGCGCTGACCTATGGAGGCGCGGCCGGCGGGGGCGGCGGCGGGCGATTCCAGCCCCGCGTCGAGCACCAGCCCGGTCGCGCGCCGGATTCCGTCCTGCCGCGCTGACGAGACCCGCTACCCCGCGCGCTCGCCCTCGCCGCGTCCGCGCTACCCCGCGCGCTCGCCGAGCCCGGGGATCGAGGGCTTCGGGGTCGCGCCGGTGAGTTGCGCGACGAGCGGCGCGGCCAGCGCTTCGCCCACCGCCGCGTGCGCCTCGGCGGGCCAGTGGATGCCGTCGGGGTTCAGGCGAGCGGCGAACGGCTCGACCAGCGGCCACGACGCGACGAACGGGAACCCGTGACGCTCGGCGATCGCGCGTTGCTCGGCCTCGCGCGCCGCATGCAGCGGGTGCAGGTCGCCGTAGTACGCGGAGCGATGGCTCGTCGGACCCATGACCACCCCGGCGGCGCCTTGCGTCAGCGCGCGCACCTGGAACAGCAGTCCGTCGTAGGTCCGGCGCCATTCGCCGAGCGGCGCTCGCGCGAAGCGACCCCGCGTCAGACGAACGCCCCAGGGATGGACGGCGTGCAGCGCACGACGCGCGGTTCGCCGCAGCCGTCGCGAGCGGAGCAGCGGGACGAGCGACTCCACCGTGGCCGGCACGCCCGCCGGCGCGTGATCGAACGAGCCGACCCCGACGACCACGGCGTCGGCGCCCATGAGCACCTCGAACTGCGCGTGCCGGTCCTTCAGCACCATGCGGTAAGCGTCGCGCGTGTGCGTGCCCGCGCGCGCGAGCACGTTCACCGCGACCGGCCGGTCGAGCGCGCGCTCGAGCGCGGCCCGCACCACGTTGGGATAGAGCCCGGCCTCGGACGGAAGGTGCGGGCCGCGCGCATCGGTGAACGCGGTGCTGTCTCCGATGACGACCAGGCGGAGGTCGGTCTTGGCGTCGGGTCGCTCGGGCGCGGTCACCGGCCCATCAGGCGGCGCGCCGCCTCCTGGATGCTGCCGGCGAAGCTCGGGTAGATGGAGAACGACTGCGCGAGCTGCGCAACCTGCAGGCGAGCGTGGACCGCGATCGACACCGGCAGGATGAGGTCGCTCGCGTGCGGCGCGACGATGGTGCCGCCGAGCACGATCCCGGAATGCTTCGACGCGATCAGCTTCACGAAACCGTCCCCGAGGCGCACCATCTTCGCCCGCGCGTTCGTGGCGAACGGCAGCATGATCGCTTCGGCGTCCATCCCGCGCTCGCGCGCGGCGGCTTCGCCGATGCCGGCGGTCGCGATCTCGGGATCGGTGAACACGGTCGCCGCCAGCTCGTCGGGCCGGAACGGCTGCACCGCCTGGCCGAGCGCGTGCCACATCGCGATCCGGCCCTGGATCGCCGCGGAGCTGGCGAGCATCGCGCCGCCGGTCACGTCGCCCGCGGCGTAGACGTGCCGGACGTTCGTGCGGCTGACGCCGTCGACCGGGATCCGGCCGCCCGGACCGGTCTCGACGCCCGCGACCTCGAGACGAAGATCGGCGGAGTTCGGGACCTGGCCGACCGTGATCAGGGCGTGCGACCCCGCGATCACGCGGCCGCCCTCGAGCGTGACCTCGGCGCCCGTCGCCGTCGGCGTGGCGGACGCGGCTCGGGCGCCCTTGACGATCTCGACGCCGCGGCGCTCGAACACTTCCTCCAGCACGCGCGCGGCGTCCACGTCCTCGGACGGCAGAACGTGCTCGCGTGAGGAGATCAGCGTGACGCGGCTCCCCAAGCGGTTGAAGGCGTGCGTGAACTCGGCGCCGGTCGCGCCGGACCCGACGACGACCAGGTGCTCGGGCACCTCGTCGAGGTCGTAGACCTGGCGCGCGTTGAGGATGCGCCGGCCGTCCGCGGGCGCCGCGGGCAGCACGCGCGGCGAGGAACCGGTCGCGATCAGGATTGCGTCCGCGGGAATGCGCTCGCCCTCGACCTCGATCGTGTGCGCGTCGGCGAACGCGCCCGAGCCGCGGACGATCCGGACGCCCGCCTGGTCGATCCGCTTCTCGACGTCGCGGCTCTGCGCGCTCGCCAGCGACAGGATGCGGTCGAACAGCGCACGGATGTCGACGTCCGCGCGCACGGCCTCGGAGGTAAGGCCGAGCGCCTGCGCGCTCTCCAGCCAGGTCGCGACTTCGGCGGCCGAGCACAGCGTCTTTGACGGCACGCAATCCCACAGCACGCACGCGCCGCCGAGCCCCGAGCGGTCGACGAGCGTGACCTCCGCGTGCAGCTCGGCCGCGACCAGGGCAGCCTCGTAGCCGCCCGGGCCGCCGCCGACGATGACGATCCTCACGGACCGCCGCCGGGGCGGTACATGCCGAACACGTCCCGCATCACGCCGCAGACCTCGCCGACCGTGGCCATGCGCCGCAGCGCCTCCCGGATCGGCGGGAGCAGCGGGTCGGTCCCCTTCGCGGCGTCGCGCAGGCCGGCGAGCGCGTCGTCCACTGCGTTCTGGTCGCGGCGCGCCCGCACCGCTCGCACCCGCTCGACCTGGGCGGCTTGGACCTCGGGCGCGACGCGCAGCAGCTCGGCGGGCGGCGTCGCCGGCTCGGCATAGGCGTTCACGCCCACGACCACGCGCTCGTTCGACTCGACCGCGCGCATCTCGTCGTAAGCCGCCTTCTCGATCTCGCCCTGCATGTAGGCGATGGCGTTCACGGCGCCGCCCATCGCGTCGATGGTGGCGATGTAGTCGCGAGCGCGAGCCTCGATCTCGAGCGTGAGCGACTCGACGTACCACGACCCGCCGAGCGGGTCGGCCGTGTCGGTCGTGCCGGCTTCGGCCGCCAGGATCTGCTGGGTCCGCAGCGCGATCTTGGCCGCGCGCTCGGTCGGCAAGGCAAGCGCCTCGTCGAAGGCGTTCGCGTGCAGCGACTGCGTCCCGCCGAGCACCGCCGCGAGCGCCTGGAGCGCGACTCGCACGATGTTGTTCTCCGGCTGCTGCGCGGTGAGCTGCACGCCGGCGGTCTGGGTGTGGAACCGGAGCGTGAGCGAGCGCGGGTCGGTCGCGCCGAAGCGCTCGCGCATGATCTCGGCCCACAGCACCCGCGCGGCGCGGAACTTCGCCACCTCCTCGAACAGCGTCGTGCGCGCGACGAAGAAGAAGGACAGGCGCGGCGCGAAGGCGTCCACGTCGAGCCCCGCCCGCTGCGCCGCCGTCACGTACGCGATGGCGTCGGCGAGCGTGAAGGCGACCTCTTGCACGGCCGTCGCGCCCTTCTCGGCCATGTGGTAGCCGCTGATCGAGATGGTGTTGAAGCGCGGAAGTGTCTGCGCGCAGTAGGCGAAGGTGTCGGTGATGAGCCTCATCGACGGCTCGGGCGGATAGATGTACGTGCCGCGCGCGACGTACTCCTTCAGGATGTCGTTCTGGATCGTCCCGGTGAGCGCCTCGGGCGCGATCCCCTGCTCCTCGCCGACGAGCTGGTAGAGCAGCAACAGCACGCTCGCCGGCGCGTTGATCGTCATCGACGTGGAGACCTTGTCCAGCGGGATGCCCTCGAAGAGCGCCCGCATGTCCTCCAGCGAATCGATGGCGACGCCGACCTTGCCCACTTCGCCGTCGGCGACCGGGTCGTCGGAGTCGTAGCCCATCTGCGTCGGCAGGTCGAATGCGACGGACAGGCCCGTCTGGCCGTGCTCGAGCAGATAGCGGTATCGCGCGTTGGACTCGGCCGCCGTCGCGTAGCCCGCGTACTGACGCATCGTCCAGGGCCGGCCCCGGTACATCGTGGGGTAGACGCCGCGCGCGTAGGGATACTCGCCGGGCGCGCCCAGCTCGGACGGCTCGACGCGAGGGCCGGTGTAGAAGGGCTCGATCGGGATCCCGGAAGGCGTCGCGCGCTCGTCGCTGGTCATCGCCCGGAATCGTATCGGGCGCGACCGGCGGGTGGGAACGAGGACCGGTTCTTCAGTCGTGCCAGGTGATGGTGGCTTTTCCGTCGGCGAGCGCGAGGTAGTTGTAGCCGATGAGCACGTACCGCTTGTTCCCCTGCACCTTCGCCGAGATGTTCTCCGACTCGCCGGGCGGGTTGAAGCTGTGGCCGACGTAGGTGTCGCCCGACGCGGTGTGCTTGCACAGGAAGGCGTCCCAGTCGTCGTCGGGTGCGGGCACGACCTTGATGATGACGAGCCGCGCCCAGGACGGCGCTTTCAACTCCACCTCGTCGTAGGTCTCCGGCATGCCGCGGTGCCGGCACGGCGCCTTCGGATCCTCGACGTGCGAGAGGGGATCGGCCCCCGCATAGCCTTCAGGATCGGCCGCGATCTGGTCCGCTTGGTCTTCGGGCCAGAAGAAGAACGCGCACAATGCCGACGCGCAGGGCACCGGCGCGCTGAGCGTCGCCTTGGCCGTCTGCTGCCGCGCGTGCGCGGGCGAAACTAGAAGCGCCAGCGCAGCAACCGCTGCGATCATGCTGCTCGTCCGCCGCATCATCGACCCCCCTCGTCCGCTTGCGAGGCCCCGCGTGCGGGGCCCCTATCCGTAGAAGACATACGTACCCTTCAGGTCCTCGACCGCGGCAAAATTGAAGGCACGCACGACGTAGGTCTTTCCCGCCTTGACCGACGCGGACATGCTCTCCGGCTCGCCCAAAGCGCCGGATGCGTCTGAGGCCAGTGTCCTGTAGCCGCCAGCGCTCTTCTGGCACAGGGCGATGTCCCAGTCGTCGGTCTCTCCCGGCGTGACATTGACCACAAGCAGCTTCGCCTTTGCGGGAGCCTTGAGCGCAATGTCGTCGTAACTCGGCGTCGGCGGAGGATGGCTGCACGCCCACTGATCGGAGTGATCTTGGTCCAGCGCCGTGTTCGGGTCGTAGCCTGCGCCATCCCGCTGAGCGTCTTCGGCAACCCCTTCGGGCGACAGGTTGTACGGACACGGAGCGCACGAGACGGGCGCGCTGAAGGTCAGCTTGCCTTTCCCCCGGACGGCCGCGTTCGACGCCGTGACCGGGAGCGCGACCGCGACGGCGGCCACCAGGATTACGGCCTTGAACTTCATGGTCAGGACCCACCTTCCGTTCGCGGGCGGGATCCTCCGCCCGTCTCCTCTGGTTCGACGCGAGGAGGACGGTCCCTCCCCGGACCACCCGAACCAACCTCAGAATTGGGGGTCATCGGGCGAATCCGTCAGGTTGATTCGCGACCTTTCGCCTAATGCGTCTGAAAGGCCGCCTCAGGCCCCCAGCTCGCGCGCCAGGGGGCGGGCAAGCGCGCCGCGACGGCCGACCTTGATTCGATCGAGCCCCAACCAGTCCGCCATCTCGCGCAGCTCGACCGCGAGCTCGCTCGCGATCGCGGACAGTGTTCCGCCGTCTTCGACGAACGCACCCTGGACGAGCAGCGCGCCCGCCTTGCGGTCTGCCTTGAGATCGATCCGCGCGACCAGCTCGTCGCCGAGCAGGAACGGCAGCACGTAGTAGCCGTACACGCGCTTGGGCTTCGGAACGTAGATCTCGATGCGGTAGTGGAACCCGAAGAGCCGCTCGGTTCGCTTGCGCTCGAAGACCATCGGGTCGAAGGGGACGAGCAGGGCCCGCCCCCGCACGGCTCGCGGGACCCGCACGCCCGGACGGACGTAAGCGGGTTGCGCCCAGCCCTCGACGCGCACCGGCGTCAGCTCGCCGGCCTCGACCAGCTCCGTCACGTGCCGCCGCGCGGTCGCGCCGTGGATGCGGAAGTAGTCGGCGAGGTCGGCCGCCGTCCCGATCCCGAGCGCATCGGCGGCGAGCAGCAGCAGCGCGCGTCGCGCGTCGTCCGCCGAGGGAGCGGGTTGCGCGAGAGCCGCCGCCGGGAACACGCGCTCGGGCAGGTCGTAGACGCGCTCGAACCCGCGACGGAATGCCGTCGTCACGCGTCCGCGCAGGAACAGGTACTCCATCGCCGTCTTGCCCCTGCTCCATCCCCACCACGACCCGCGGCTGTCGCCCGGGTCTCTCAACTGCGAGATGCGCATGGGACCGTGCGCCCGGACGTGATCCAGGACCTCCTCGACCAGCCCTTCGTTCTGGCGCACCCACCGCTCGAAGTACGGGTGGGGATCCTTCTCCATGCGCCACCGCAGCAGGGGGAGCATGCGCATCGGGAGCAGCGACGCCTCGTGACCCCAGTACTCGAACAGCTCGCGATCGTGGTAGGTCATCGTGTCGAGCAGCTCCATCGGGTAGGCGCCCAGTCGCGAGAACAGCGGCAGGTAGTGCGCACGCGCGAGCACGTTCACCGAGTCGATCTGGAGCAGGTGGAGCCGGTCGAGCACTCCGCGGACGTGGCGGCGGTCGATCCGCCCGCGCGGCCTTGGCCGGCCGAGCCCCTGCGCCGCCAGCGCGACGAGGCGCGCTTCGCGCGCGGAGAAGTCGGTCATGGGCACGTGGAGACTACCGCCGCCCGACGGCCCGGCGACCCGCGCCGATTCTTTCCGCGCGCGGCCGCGGTGTTAGATTGCCCTGGTCAGAGAGGGGGAACGCGCGCGTGGCACGACTCGCCGAGCGGCTCGGGACGGTCTATCGAGGAGGCCAGGGTCAGTGGTCCTGGGCCCTGCACCGGATCACCGGCGTCATGGTGGTCATCTTCCTGTTCGTCCACATCGCCGACACCGCGCTCGTCGTGGTAGGCGAGGACGCCTACAACCGCGTGGTGGGCGCCTACCATCACCCGATCATCCGGTTGCTGGAGATGGGGCTCGCGGCGGCAGTGCTGTTCCACGCGCTGAACGGGCTGCGTATCATCCTGATCGACTTCGTCCCTCGAATGGCGGACAAGCATCGCGAGCTGTTCGGCGTCGTCGTCGGGCTCTACGTGGCGCTGCTCGCGCCGGCGATGTTCTTCATGGGCCGCGGCTTCGTCAGGAGCCTGTGATGGCGGTCGCCGCGAAGCCGCGGACGACCGCGCGCGAGCGCGCGTCGTCGTCGATGGAGCTGTGGTCCTGGTTCTTCATGCGCATCTCGGGGATCATCCTGGTGTTCCTGGTGCTCGGCCACTTCACGATCGTGCACCTGATCGACGACGGGATCGACCGCGTGAACTTCGCCTTCGTCGCCGGGCGCTGGGCCTCGCCCTTCTGGCAGACCTGGGACTGGGCGATGCTCTTCCTGGGCCTGCTGCACGGCGCGAACGGGCTGAAGAACATCGTCGAGGAGTACGTGCGGCGGCCGGGCGCCCGCGCCGCGATCAAGTCCGCCCTGTACGTGCTGACGTTCGTCTTCCTGCTTCTCGGCACGCTCGTCATCCTGACCTTCAACCCCGACGTGGTGAGCACATGACGACCTTCCACCAGTTCGACGCGGTGATCGTCGGCGCGGGCGGCGCCGGCCTGCGCGCGGCCATCGAGGCGAGCGGCCGGGTGAAGACCGCCGTGATCACCAAGCTCTACCCGACGCGCTCGCACACCGGCGCGGCGCAGGGCGGCATGTGCGCGGCGCTGGCCAACGTCGAGGAAGACAACTGGGAGTGGCACGCCTTCGACACCGTGAAGGGATCGGACTACCTGGCCGATCAGGACGCGGTCGAGACGATGTGCAAGGAGGCGATCGACGCGGTCTTCGACCTCGAGCACTGGGGCCTGCCCTTCAACCGCACACCCGAGGGCAAGATCGACCAGCGGCGCTTCGGCGGTCACACGCACCACCACGGCGAGGGCGCCGTGAAGCGCGCGTGCTACGCCGCCGACCGCACCGGCCACATGATCCTGCAGACGCTCTTCCAGCAGTGCGTGAAGCACGGCGTGGAGTTCTTCAACGAGTTCTACGTCCTGGACCTGGTGATGAGCGGCGACCGCGTGGCGGGCGTCGTGGCGTTCGAGCTGTCGACCGGCGAGCTGCACGTGTTCCACGCCAAGAGCGTGCTCTTCGCGACCGGAGGCTTCGGGCGCGTCTTCAAGGTCACGTCCAACGCCCACGCGCTCACCGGCGACGGCCCGGGCGTCGTGCTGCGCCGCGGCCTGCCGCTGCAGGACATGGAGTTCTTCCAGTTCCACCCGACGGGGATCTACGGCATCGGCATCCTGCTGTCGGAAGCCGCGCGCGGCGAGGGCGGCATCCTTCGCAACGCGACCGGCGAGCGCTTCATGGAGCGCTACGCGCCGACGATCAAGGACCTCGCGCCCCGCGACATGGTGAGCCGTGCGATCTACTTCGAGATCAAGGAAGGCCGCGGCATGGGTCCGGCCAAGGACTACGTGCACCTGCACGTCGATCACCTCGACCCGCAGGTCGTGGAGGAAAAGCTCCCCGACATCACCGAGTTCGCGCGCATCTACCTGGACGTCGAGCCGCTGAAGGAAGGGGTCCCGGTGCAGCCCACGGCCCACTACGCCATGGGCGGCATCCCGACCAACGCCGGCGCCCAGGCGATCGGCGACGCCTCGAACGCGCCGGTGCCCGGGCTCTTCGCCGCCGGCGAGTGCGCGTGCGTCTCCGTCCACGGCGCGAACCGGCTCGGCACCAACTCGCTGCTCGACATCGTGGTGTTCGGCCGCCGGGGAGGGATCGCGATGGCCGAGGAGGCCGCGCGCACCGGCTTCGCGCCGCTGCCCGAGAACCCGGAAGCAGACGTCGAGCGGATGCTCGCCGGCCTGATCGAGCGCCCGCGGACCGAGACGATCGGCCAGGTTCGCGCGGACCTGCAGCGGTCCATGGACGACAACTGCGGCGTGTATCGCACCGACGAGCTGCTCGCCGAGCAGCAGGGCGCGATCGCCGGACTGCAGGACCGATTCGCGCGGGCCGGCATCCAGGACAAGTCCACGCGCTACAACACCGACCTGATGGAGGCGGTCGAGCTGGGCTTCCTGCTCGACATCGCCCAGGTCATCGTGGCGGGAGCCCGCGCCCGCACCGAGAGCCGCGGCGGGCACTACCGCGGCGACTACGAGGCGCGCGACGACGCCAACTGGCTGAAGCACACGCTCGCCTGGAAGGTGAACGGCGACACCAAGCTCGACTACAAGCCCGTGACGGTCACCCGCTACGAACCGAAGGAGCGGAAGTACTGATCGCGCCGGAGCAGCTTTCTGTCGTCATGGTATGCTTTTATGCATGCGAACGACACTCCGGATCGACGACTCCCTGTTTGCCCAGGTCAAGGAACTGGCCGCCCGTACCCGCCGAACGCTGACGCAGGTCGTCGAGGATGCACTGCGGGAGACGGTGTCGCGAGGACAGCCGGGTGGCGGGCGGCGGGCGTCCCTTCCCACGTTTGGAGGAAACGGCCTGCAGCCGGGCGTCGACCTCGACAGCACCGCATCGCTGCTCGACTTGATGGAGCGGGATGCAGGTTCCTGATGTCAACGTGCTCGTCTACGCCTATCGCGAGGACGTACCCGATCATCGGTTGTTCAACTCGTGGCTCCGCGAAGCGATGAGCGCGCCCGGAGCCTTCGGCGTCGTCGACCTGATCCTGAGCGGGTTTCTCCGTGTCGTCACCCACCCTCGGGTCTTCGACCCACCGTCGCCCGTCGCGCATGCGATGGGCTTCGCCGACGCGGTCCGCAGCGCCCCGAACGCCGTATCGCTCTCCCCCGGGCCCCGCCACTGGGAGATATTCAGCGACCTGTGCACGCGGTCGCGGGCCAAGGGGAATCTCATTCCCGACGCCTTCATCGCCGCGCTCGCCATCGAGACGGGCAGCGAGCTCGTCACCACGGATCGCGACTTCGCTCGGTTCCCCGGCCTTCGGCTCCTCCATCCGTTCGCCGAGTGAGGCCGGCCGTCGCTGCGGATGAGCGACCTCCTTCGACCCGGTAGGATGCGGCCGCAGAACCGGGAGGGGGACGAGCATGACCTGGACCAAGCGCATCGACGACGTCGTGGCCGAGCGCCACTTGCTGAAGCATCCGTTCTACGTGGCCTGGACCGAGGGGCGGCTGCCGATGGAGGCGCTGCGCGCCTACGCCGGGCAGTACTACAACCACGTCGCGAGCTTCCCGCGCTATCTCTCGGCGATCCACACCCAGACCGACGACCTGCGCGCGCGCCGGTACCTGCTGGAAAACTTGAACGACGAGGAAGCCGGTGAAGACAACCATCCCGAACTGTGGCTGCGCTTCGCCGAAGGGATCGGCTGCGATCGCGACGAGGTTCGCGGGGCGGCTCCCCTGCCGGAGACGGCCGCCTGCGACCGCGTCTACCGGAACGTCACGACCGGGCGCGGTCCCGTCGCCGGGCTCGCCGCCCTCTACGCCTACGAGCAGATGGTGCCGGCAGTCTCCCAGAGCAAGATCGACGGTCTAAAGGCTCACTACGGCGTCGACGACGAGCGCACGCTCGCCTTCTTCTCGACCCACGTCGAGGTGGACGAGTGGCACGCGCAGGTCGCACGAGACCTGCTAGCCGGCGCTCCCGCCGCCGAGCGGGATGCCGCGGTCCAGGCGGCCGCCGACGCGATGGACGCGATCAACCTGTTGCTCGATGGGGTCGTGCGGGCGCACTGCCCGGAGGTCGCCGCCTAGCGATGGCGAAAGGCGAAACGGACGAGGTCTGCGTGAAGGTCCTCCGGTTCAACCCGGAGGCCGACGGCGAGCCGCACTGGAAGTCCTACTACGTCGGCTACGAGCGGCTCGACCGCGTGCTCGACGCGCTGCACAAGATCAAGTGGAACCAGGACGGGACGTTGACGTTCCGTCGCTCGTGCGCCCACGGCATCTGCGGGTCGGATGCGATGCTGATCAACGGGGTCAACCGCCTGGCGTGCAAGGTGCTCATCAAGGACCTCAAGCACCCGATCACCGTGGCGCCCATCCGCGGGCTGAAAGTCGAGAAGGACCTCGTCGTGGACATGGAGCCGTTCTTCGCCTCCTACCGGCGCGTGCTGCCGTTCCTGGTCAACGACGATCCCGAGCCCGCGCGCGAGCGGCTCCAGTCGCCCGAGCAGCGCGAGCGCTTCGACGACACGACCAAGTGCATCTTGTGCGCGGCCTGCACGACCTCCTGCCCCGTCTACTGGTCGAACGACGAGTACACGGGCCCTGCTGCGATCGTCAACGCGCACCGCTTCATCTACGACTCGCGCGACACCGGCGCCCGCGCGCGCCTGGAGATCCTGGGCGAGAAGGACGGCGCGTTCAGTTGCCGCACGACCTTCAACTGCACCGACGCGTGCCCGCGCGGCATCCACGTCACCAAGGCGATCCAAGAGGTCAAGCAGGCCGCGCTCTTCGAGCGCGTCTAACCCGGCCGCCTCACTCCTTCGCCACGCTCCAGCGGAGGTAGCGGATGCGGTTGTTGCGGGAATCGACCACGAGGGTCAGCCCGTCCGGCCGGTAGAGCACGGCCGAGGGATGATCGAGCCGCGCCCCGGCGACCGCGCCGTCGCGGACCCCGTGCGGTCCACCGGCCACGGTCACGATGCGGCCCGGCTCCTCGATCAGGCGGATCGCGTTGCGATCCTCGTCCGACTCGACGACGACGAAGGCGCGCCGCACCGGGTCGAAAGCGATCGAGCGCGGCGAGCGCAACCGGTTCGCGCTCTCGCCGGGGCCCCCTGCGACGCCGGCGAACGTGGACACGCGACCGTCCTGCAGGACCCGGATCGTGTGGTTCCCGGTGTCGGAGATGAGGAGGCGGCCGTCGGGCATGCGAAGCATGCCGGACGGCCGCCGGAACCGAGCGGCCGAGGCGGCGCCGTCGGCGGCGCCGGCCTCTCCCCGAGCGCCCGCCAGGAGGGAGACGGCGGGCGAGCCGCTCGGATCCGCGATGCGCCACAGGACGTGCGCTCCCTCGTCGGCGACCACTAGGTCGTCGCCGGCCATCGCGAGCGCGCTGATCGTGCCGAACTCGTGCGCACCCGGCAGGCCGATCGCGGTGGCGTCGCAGGATCCCGACGCGCCCGCTACGAAGCGCAGCCGGCCGAGGTTGGATCGCGGGTCTTCCAAGCGCCACACGGTGCACGCCGACGCGACGTAGAGCGATCCGCCCGCGGCGACGATCGCGACCGGCGGCTCGGGCAGCTCGACGTAGGTGTCCTCCGTCGTCCCGGTCCGGAAGCGGACGGTCTCCACGCCGCCCCACGGGTCGATGCGCCGGATGGCCGCGTTGCCCGTGTCGGCGACGAAGAGGTGCTCGCCCATCTGCGCGACGGCGCCGGGTTCGTTGAAGCGCGCGCTTCCTCCCCACCCGTTGGAGAAGCCGGCCGAGCCGCCCACCCAGGTTCGGATCGCCGACACCTCGCGCGGCCACGGGCGCCACGCGTGCTCGGCTCCGCCGGCGGGTTCGGAGGACATCAACCCTGCGGGCGACACGGTCAGCAGCGCGCCGCTCGCCATGACCGAGCGCAGCACGCCCTGCGCCTCGTACCAGGACCAGCGAGGCCGGTACGCCGGGTGCGCCACGCGCGCGCGCTCGGCGAGCGAGTCCCGCTCGACGTCGATCAGGACGGCGCCGTGGAACAGCAGCGAGTCCCAGGACCGCCCTCGCTGGACGAGCGGGATCACCGCAAGCTCGTCGGGCGTCCAGTGCAGGAACGCGTGCGGCTCGCGCTCGGCGAGCGAGGATGCCCGCGCGAAGCGAATCTGGTCGATCCTGCGGGGCCGAGCCGGATCGCTCACGTCGAACAGGGAGACCTGCGTGCCGCGCGTGGCGCCGCCGCGCGACGCGTCCTGCCCGATTCCCAGGACCCTGCCCTCGCCGACGGGGTGCAGGTACGAGGAGTAGCCGGGGATCTTCAGCTCCCCGCGCTCGACGGGGTTCGCGGGGTCGGACAGGTCGATGACGTAGAGCGGGTCGACCTGCCGGAAGGTGACGACGTAGCCCATGGTCCCGACGAAGCGGACGCCGAAGATGCGCTCCCCGGCGCCGAGCCCGTCGACACGCCCGGCTTCGACGAGCTTCTCGCCGTCGCGCCGAAGAGCGACGACCGCGCTGTGGCTGCGGCCCCACGGGTCGATCGTGGTGGCGACGCGCAGGATCCCCTCGTGCTCCGACAGCGCCCAGCGGCTGAGGATCTCGCCGGGGACGCGGCCCGACGCGGCGTAGACGGCCGCCGGACCGTCCAGGTCGAACCGATGGATCTCGGTTGTGAACCCGCCGGAGAACCGCGCGCGCCGCGCATTGGAGACCCAGCGCGAGGTCGCGACGTAAAGCGCCTCCCCGGTCGCGTAGACCTCGCCCGCGTCGGCCAGGATGCTCGCCGTGTCGAGCAGCGCGCCCGCGCGGGGATCGATCGTGTAGAGCGACGCCGTGTCGAGCCCGCCGTAGACGGCCGGGCGGTATGCGCGGCTGCACGGCGCGATGCCGCTCTGCTGGACCGCGCCCGAGCCGTCCTGGATCGCGTAGGCGGGCAACCAGTCCTTCTGCACCGTCTCCCGCGCCGCTTCTCGGTTCTGCGCGAGCGCCTCCTTCGGCGACAGGCCGCGGAACGGACGGGTCGTGGCGATGTGCCCCGGACGCGACCGCGCGACCACTCGCACGAGCCCGCCGGCAAAGCGCACGCCGGCCACGGATCCTTCGAACCGGAACGTCTTCGTGATCGTCATCGCGTCGAGGTCGGAGACGTCGATGAGGTGCACGGCGAAGGCTTGGCCGTCGAACGACTCGCGCAGCGCGGCCGGCAGGTCGCCCGGCCTGCCGATGGCAACCAGCACGTCCCCGTCGAGCAGCAGCTCCGTCACGCCGCGCAGCCGAAGCGACCCGGCGAGCCTCGGGCGGCGAGGGTCGGAGATGTCGACCGCGCGCAGGATCCCGGACTCCAGGACGAACAGGCGCGTCTCGTCGGCCTTCAGCAGGTCGGCTTCGTCGACGCCCGCCTCCTGCACGTTGGTCCCCGAAACCGCCCGCCCCTCGGCGGCGACGGAATCGAACGCCAGCGGCGCCGGGGCCGCGCCGGGCAGGGTGGCCTCGGCTGCGAACCCGACGTCGTTCACCAGGATCACACCCCGCGAGTCGCCCGGCAGGCCGTAGGGGGTCATGCGCTTCGCGGCGGTCGCTCGGACGTGGCCGAGGAAGTCCTCGCACGAGGCGAACCGCCGCAGGCTCACCGAGCCGACCGGCTCGACGGCGTCCAGTGTGACCGGCCCGAGGAAGGGATCGTCGATCGAGGCTCCCGCCTGGCCGTCGGTATCGAACGGGGACGGGGAACGAGACCCCGCGGCGACGGAGGCCGCGAGGCCTCCGACCGCGACCAGGACGGCGAGGCGACGGACGAGGCGAGCTGGTGGCTTCATCATGCTCCTTCGTGCGCCGCGGGCGGTGAAATCAACCGCTTCGCACGAAAGGACGCAGGTTGACGGCGTCAGGGTTCGAGCGGATCGGTCCGGAAGCCGCCCCGGTATTGGATTCCGCCGGCGCGCGCGGTGAACGCGATCGCGTCCGGCCGCCGGACGTGGGTGCCCGGCCGGTACTCCAGGCGCGGGAAGAAGTTGCTGAGGAAGCCGTCGAGCCTGCCGAGCGCGGCTCGCGTCTGCGAGGCGGTGCGCGGCAGGTCCTGATAGATCGCGACCGCGAGCGCCTTCGCGGTCACCCAGCCGTGGACGAAGGCGCTCGACCGCAGCACGCCGCCGAATGCCTCGGATCGCGTTTCGACCGTGGACGCGATCTGGAAGGGCGAGACGCCGAGCGCGCTGCGCTCGCCCAGCTCTGCGAGCACCACCGGGTCTTGGCCTTGCGACAGCATCGCGATCCGGCCCGCCTGTCCGATCGCGGCCGAGCGGCGCAGCCAGGAAGCGCTCGCGGCCGAGTCCATGCTGAGGAAAGAGGTGTCCGCCGGCGCGAAGGCCGGCGCGGGGCTCGCGGGGTCGTACGCAACGCGCTGGGTCGTCACGCCCCGAGCCGACAGCACGTCCTCCAGCGCGTCCGGCACGACGGTCGCGTAGGGCTCGGCCGCGGCGTGGTAGATGACCGCGGTCGTCAGGGACGCGACCTCGTCCGGGTAGGCGACGTGCGCGAGGACCCGGGCCTGGTGCTCCGGGATGCTCGACAAGCCGAACACCCGCCCGCGCAGCGCCGCCTCCCCCGCGATCGTGGTCTCTAGCAGCGGGCCACGAACCCAGGACGGCGGCCCGCCCGCGCCGGCGAGCGCCGTCGCGGACGCGTTCACCGTGGCCAGCGCGTCCCCCGGCCCCTCCGGACCGACCTCGACGATCTCGACCCGGCCCCCGCGGATTCCACCGCCGCTGTTGACCAGCGCCATGTAGCGCTCGAACCCCTGCTCGATCTGGGGATCGCCCCGGACGATCCCGAGCCGGATCGGTCCGTCGTAGCGCCGAGGGGCGCCGGAGCCGACATCGGAGGTCGAGCCGCCCACGGAGTCGAGCGTGTAGTCGGACGCGTACGGCAGCGGCGTCGTAAACGGCGGCGGCGCGGAGCCGGGCACGTCCGCGACGCTCTCGCCAGCGACGACGCCTCCCAGGGCGCTGCCGAAGCTCGCCGGCTGCTCGGGAAGCGCCGGCAGCCCGACCGCCGGGAGCGGCGCGAGCGAGGGTCCCGTCGCGACGGCGTCCGGCTCGGGCTCCGGATCGTCCTGGAAGGCGATCGCGCCGAGCGAAGCGACGAGCACGAGCGCGGCCGCGATGCCGAGCGCCTTGGACGCGGCCGCACGGCGGGCGGCGGCGCGGGCGCGCGACGAGCCGGCCAGCAGGATCTCCTCGATCCGCACGCGCGCCGGCGCCGGCATTTCGCGGAGCCCGTCCACGCCGGTCAGGACCTGCTCGATGGAGGCCGCCGCGCCGGCCGGCAGCGTGCGCGGCTCGTCGACCCCGGCCAGCACGCCCCGCGCGAGCACGCCGCCGAGACGCGCGCGCAGTCCGGGCGGCATCGGGCGCGGGCCGTCGATGCCCCGCAGGAGGTCCGCGACGGGGTCGCTCATGCCTCGGCTCCAAGTTCGCGGCGCAGTCCGTCGCGCCCGCGCTGCAGCAGCGACTGGATCTGCACGCGCGTGCGGCCGAGCTGCGCGGCGACCTGCTCGACCGTGAGGTCGTCGAGGTACTTCAGGACGAGCGCCTGTCGCTGCGCCGCCGGCAGCCGGCCGAGCGCTCGCACGACCGCGTCGCGCTCCTCGGTCGCCTCGGCAGGGGGCGCGACCGCGTACAGGCCGCTGCGCGCCACCTCCTCCCGTCGCTCGCGTTCGAAGTGCCGGGCAACGCGGCGGCGCGCGATCGAGCAGAGCCAGGTCGACAGCGAGGACTCGCCGCGGAACGTGTGGGCCGAGCGCATCGCCTCGACGTAGGTCTCCTGCGCGAGGTCCTCGGCGACCGGCTCGTTGCCTCCGACGCGGGCAAACAGGAACCCGTAGACCTTGGACCCGGTCAGGTCGAGCAGCGCTCGCACGGCCGACGGCTCGCCGGCGGCGGCGCCGGCGAGCAGATCGGCGTCGTCTCCGTAAGGCGCCGGCTCGGCCATCGTCTCCCTTCGTGCTCGATCCCGGCCGGAATCAACCGGCGACCCGTCAACGCAAGCGCGGGACGAAGCCGACCGCGTCCTTCACCGCCGCAAGGGTCCCCGACGCGACCGCCTGCGCTTTCCGCGCGCCCGACTCCAGCACGCGCTGCAGCGCGCCGGCGTCGCCGGCGATCTCGGCGTAGCGCTTCTGGATGGGATCGAGGAACGCCACGACGGCCTCGGCGAGGTCCGCCTTGAAGTCGCCGTAGCCCTTGCCGTCGTAGTCGCTCTCGAGTTCGCCGATCGAGCGGCCGTCCACCGCGGAGTAGACCTCGAGCAGGTTCGTAATCGCGGGCTTGTCCTTGTGGGCGACGATCTCGCGCCCGGAGTCCGTCACCGCGCTCTTGATCTTCTTGCGGACGGCCTCGGGTGGATCGAGCAGCCCGATGGTCCCGTTCGGCGACTCCTCCGACTTGGACATCTTCGCGGCCGGGTCTTGCAGATCCATCACGCGCGCGCCGTGCTTGGGGATCGCCGGCTCGGGCACGACGAAGGTCTCGCCGAAGCGCGCGTTGAACCGCTGCGCGAGATCGCGGGTCAACTCGAGGTGCTGCTTCTGGTCGTCGCCAACGGGCACGCGGTCGGCTCGGTAGATCAGGATGTCGGCGGCCATCAGGACCGGGTAGGTGAACAGGCCCGCGGTCGCCTGACCCTCGCCGCCCTTGGCGCTCTTGTCCTTGAACTGCGTCATGCGGCGAAGCTCGCCGAACCCCGTGATGCAGCTCAGGATCCAGCTCAGCTCGGAGTGCTCGGGGACGTGGGACTGGATGAACAGCGTGGACTTCTCCGGGTCGAGCCCGACCGCCATGTACAGGGCCGCGATGTCCAGGCTCCGCCGGCGCAGCTCGGCCGGGTCCTGGGGCACCGTGATGGCGTGCAGGTCGACCACGCAGAAGAAGCAGTCGTCCGCGTCCTGGTCGGCCACGAAGCGCTTCAGGGCGCCGATGTAGTTGCCGAGCGTCAGCTCGCCCGACGGCTTGATCCCAGACAGCACGCGCGCCACGACGCCTCCTCCCTTCGTGCGAGGCAGGGTAGCAACCGCGCCGAACGCGGTCGCCCGGGTTCGGCGAAGCGGACGCTCAGAGGCTCGCCAGGTCCGCGCACTTGGCGCGGACGGCTTCGGCCGCCTCCTTCAAACCGGCCAGCTCCGCATCGGCGAGCGGCCGCTCGACGACCTCGACGACGCCTCCGCGCCCGAGCTTGGCCGGGACGCCCAGGTAGACGTCGGCGATGCCGTACTGACCCGTCACCCAGGCGCACACGGGCATCTGCTCCTTCGTGTCGCCCGCGATCGCCTTCACCATCGCCGCCGCGGCGCTCGACGGGGCGTAGTAGGCGCTGCCGGTCTTCAGCAGGCCGACGATCTCGGCGCCGCCGTCGCGCGTGCGCGTGACGAGGGCCTCGATCGTCGCGGCGTCGAGCACGTCGGACAGCGGCTTGCCGCCCACCGAGCACTGCGACGGAACCGGGACCATGGTGTCCCCGTGCGAGCCGAGCGTGAGCGCGCGGACGTCGCCGATCGCCACGCCGGCCTGCTCGGCGATGAAATGGACGAAGCGCGCCGTGTCGAGCATCCCGGCCTGGCCGAGCACGCGCTCGGACGGGAACCCCGAGGCGTCGCGGAACAGGTGCGTCATCTCGTCGAGCGGGTTGGTCACGATGACGACGACCGCCTCGGGCGAGCCCGGGCAGAACTTGGCAGCGACGTCACGGATGATCTTCGCGTTGACCCCGAGCAGGTCCATCCGGCTCATGCCCGGCTTGCGCGGCAGCCCCGCCGTCACGACGCACACGTCGGTGCCGGCGGTGGCCTCGTAGTCGTTCGTCCCGACGACCTTCGTCTCGTAGCCCTCGATCGATCGCGACTGGTTCATGTCGAGCGCGAGCCCCTGCGGCAGCCCCTCGACGATGTCGGTCATGACGACCTCGTCGGCGATCCCCGCCTCGGCGATGCGCTGGACGGTGGTGGACCCGTACTTCCCTGCTCCAACAACGGTTATCTTCACTGCTTCGCTCCTTTCGTCTGGTCACGCACCCACGCGACGAGCCGCTCCGCTCGAGTCGCCGCGGTTGCGGCCTCCTTGGGAGTCGACAGTCGATCCCCATATTCGGCCTTGCTCTTCTGTGCGATCAGCCGCTCGAGATCGTTGCACTGCTCGCGAACCTGTGGGCCGCCTTTCTCGCGCAGGAGCTTTACCGACGCATGGTGGTCGGCAGCGACCGAACGGACGCCGTGTTCGTGCGCCAGGTAGGCATCGACCGCGCAGATGCCCGCGTGCACCGCTGTGGACACGCCCACGGTTGGATCGCCCCGATCGATCGCCGCCGTGCACGCGCGCAGGAACTCCTCCGCTTTCTCCAGATAGCGCCCGGCCGCGGAAACGTCGACGATGCGTTCATCCCGCGACACGGGTCGTCCTCACGAGTGACGCCGGAGACTCCCCCCAGAGGACCCGCCCGCTGCTCGTGGCCTCCGCGAGGAACCCCACCCCCGCACGCATCGCCGCGAGGACATCCGCGAGGCGATGGACGTGCGGGTCGAGCAACTTGCCCTCGCGCGCGTAGAACTCCACCGGGACGAGCGCCTCCTCGGCAGCCTCCGGCTCGACGCCGTCCGGGACGATCACGAGCACGTCGAGATCGCTCTCGGGACCGTCGGATGCGCGGGCGGCGCTGCCGAACACGATGATCGAGATCGCGTCCGGTATCGCTCCCATGACGTGCTCGAGGAGCCGCTCCTCGCTCCGAACCTCCACGTCGAGGAGCGGCATGAGTCCCTCGGCCACGAGCGAGTGCGTCCGGTTCAACCGGAAGCGCGTCCCCGACCGGTCCGACGCGGTCCACACGATGTCCTGCTCGCGCAGCGCATGCAACGCCCCGAGCGCCGCCGTGTGGGACAGGTCCGCGCGCCGAGCGACCTCCCGGCCCGTAAGCGCCTCGCCGTCGGCTCGCCACAGCACTCGAAGCACCCTGACCTTGGCTCGGGAGCCCAAGATCTCGTCGAGAGGGTCAGTCCACCGCATGGCAGGTCCACCGCATGGCAGAGATATCTTACAACATGGAAGTTATTTCTTCCAACCTACCCGCGCATCCGCTCGATGATGGCGTCGGCGACCTGGCTGGTGCCGACGGCGGTCGGGTCGTCGCGGTGGGGCTTGAGGTCGTAGGTGACGCTCTTTCCCTCCTTGACCACCGCGGCGAGCGCGTTCTCCATCCTGTCGGCTGCCGCAGTCTCGCCGAGGTGGCGCAGCATGAGCATGCCGCTCAGCATGAGCGCCATCGGGTTGACCTTGTTCATGCCCTTGTAGCGCGGCGCGCTGCCGTGCGTCGCCTCGAAAACGGCCACCTCGTCGCCGATGTTCGCGCCCGGCGCGACGCCAAGGCCGCCGATCAGCCCCGCGCACAGGTCGCTGATGATGTCGCCGTAGAGGTTGGGCAGCACGAGCGTGTCGTACTCCTCCGGCCGCTTCACGAGCTGCATGCACATGTTGTCCACGATCCGGTCCTCGAAGGCGACGTCCTCGAAGCCTTTCGCGACGTCCTGCGCCGTGTGCAGGAACAGCCCGTCCGAGAACTTCATGATGTTGGACTTGTGGACCGCAGTCACGGTCTTGCGCCCGTTGGCTCGCGCGTATTCGAAGGCGAACCGCACGATCCGCGCGCTGCCGAAGACCGAGATCGGCTTGATCGAGATCCCCGAGTCGGCCCTGATCTGCTTGGGCTGGATGCCGTTCAGGAACTCGATCACCTTCGCCGCGTCCGCGCTCCCCTGCTCGAACTCGATGCCGGCGTAGAGGTCTTCGTGGTTCTCGCGGACGACGATCAAGTCCACGCCCGGGACCGCGCCGGGAATCCCCTCGTAGGACTTGCACGGCCGCAGGCACGCGAACAGGTCCAGCTCCTTTCGAAGCGCGACGTTCACGCTGCGAAAGCCCGTCCCCACCGGCGTGGTGATCGGGCCCTTGATAGCGACCTTGTTCGCCTTGATCGATTCCAGGACGTGATCGGGCAAGGGCGTCCCGTACTTGTCCATCACGTCGGCGCCCGCCTCCTGCCAGTCCCAGTTGAAGGAAACGCCGGTCGCCTCCAGCACGCGGCGGGTCGCTTCGGACAGCTCCGGCCCGACACCGTCGCCGGGGATGAACGTGACGTCGTGGGTCATGAGGCTCCTTCCATCGGTCAAGGCCCGAGCGGGCGGGCCATTATGTCGCCCGCGGCGCGTCTCGTTCAACGAGCGCTCGGTGGACGAGCCGCCGACCGCTCGGGCTAAGATGATCGCCGGTCCCGGCCATGAGCCGGCGAAGCGACGAGACGTTTCCGATACTCCCCAGGAGGGACGAGATGGCGACCAAGGGCCTCGAGGATGTCGTCGCCGCGCAGACGTCGATATCGGACATCGACGGCAAGATGGGCCGGCTGTTCTACGTGGGCTACGACATCCACGACCTCGCGGAGCACTCCACGTTCGAGGAATGCGTCTTCCTCCTCCACAACCTGCGGCTGCCGACCCGCGGCGAGCTGGACAAGCTGAACGGGCAGCTCGTCGAGGAGCGAGCGCCCTCGAAGTGGATCGAAGAGCTGCTGCCGGTGCTGTCGGAAAACGCGTCGCCGATGTCGATGCTGCGTACCACGGTCAGCGCCATGAGCGCCTACGACCCCGACGGCTGGGACGGCTCCGACGAGGCCAACTACCGCAAGTCGCTACGGCTGATCGCGCGGATGCCGACGTTGATCGCGAGCTACGACCGGATCAGAAACGGCATCGAGCCGATCCCGCCGAACCCGGAGCTGAGCCACGCGGCGAACTTCCTGTTCATGCTGAGCGGCGACGAGCCGGACCCGGCGGACGCTCGAATGCTGGATACCTGCCTCGTGCTCCACGCCGACCACACCATGAACGCCTCGACGTTCACCGCGCGGGTGGTCGCCTCCACGCTCGCGGACATGCACTCGGCGATCACCGCGGCCATCGCGAGCCTCAAGGGTCCGCTCCACGGCGGGGCCAACGAACGCGTGATGGAGATGCTGGAGGAGATCGGGAAGCCGGAGCGGGCGGAGGAGTTCATCAAGCAGAAGCTGGCGAAGCGGGAGAAGATCATGGGCTTCGGGCACCGCGTGTACAAGACCGAGGACCCTCGCGCCACCCATCTGCGGCGAATGTCCCGCGAGATCGGCGAGCGCAAGGGAGACCTGCGCTGGCACGAGATCTCCATCGCGGTCGAGCAGACCGTCATGCACGAAAAGGGCCTCTACCCCAACGTCGACTTCTTCGCCGCGAGCGTCTACCACTCGCTCGGCCTGCCGACCGACCTGTTCACGCCGACCTTCGCCGCCTCGCGCGTCGTCGGGTGGAGCGCGCACGTGCGCGAGCAGCAGAACGACAACCGGATCATCCGTCCGGAGTCCGACTACATCGGCCCGCGGGGGCGGACCTGGCATCCCATCGAGGAGCGTGGCTAAGCGATGAAGATCACCGAGATCATGACCAAGGCGACGGTGACCGACTCTGCCGACGACAGCCTCGCGGAAGCGGCGGCGCGCATGTGGCACGCGCAAACGGGCTCCCTGCTCGTGATGGACGGGAGCAACCTGCTCGGCATCGTGACCGAGCGCGACCTGTTGCGTACGGTCGCCAACGGCTTGAACCCGCACGAGGTCACGCTGAAAGACGTGATGCGAACCGACGTGATTACGTGCGGCCCGCAAACGTCGCTGAAGGACGCGGCGCGCCTCATGGCCACGAAGTGGATCCGCCACCTGCCCATCGTCGAGGGAAGCCGGGTCGTGGGTATCGTGAGCCAGCGCGACCTGACCGGCGTCCTGGCCGAGGCGCTGCACGAGCCCGAAGCGCTCCATGCGCTCGTCGAGTCGAGCACGTTGATCAGGGAACGCCGGCTGAAGCGGATCGAAGCCGGGGACCTCGACTGATCGATCGCCTCACGCGGCGATGAGGTGGCGCCAGGACAAGCCGGTCATCGGCTGGCGCGAGTGGGTTTCCCTCCCCGACCTCGGCGTGCCGGCGATCAAGTGCAAGGTCGACACCGGCGCGCGCACGTCGGCGCTGCACGCGTTCTCGCTCCGCACCTTCGAGCGCGACGGTGTGACGTGGGTGCGCTTTGCGATCCATCCGCTCCAGCGCCGCACGCGTCCGTCCGTCGAGGCCGAGGCGCGGCTTTTCGACGAACGTCACGTCCGCAGCTCGAGCGGGCGCGACGAGTTGCGCCCCGTCATCGAGACGACGGCCGTCCTGCGCGGGCACGCGCACGCCATCCAGTTGACGCTCGCGCGACGCGACGAGATGGGGTTCCGTATGCTGCTCGGGAGGCAGGCCGTGCGCGGTGTGTACGTGATCGATCCCGCGCACTCCTACCTCGGGGGCAAACCTCAGACGGGCGGAGCCGAACGGTGAACATCGCGATCCTTTCACGGCGCGCCTCCCTCTACTCGACGAAGCGGTTGAAGGAGGCGGCGGACGAGCGGGGCCACAAGGCGCGCGTGATCGACTACCTGCGCTGCTACATGAACATCACCTCGCACCGCCCGTCGGTCATCTATCAGGGCGAGCCGCTCGCCGGCATCGACGCGCTCGTCCCGCGCATCGGCGCGCCGCACACGTTCTACGGCACCGCGGTCGTGCGCCAGTTCGAGATGATGGGCGTCTACCCGCTCAACGAGTCCCAGGCGATCAGCCGCTCACGCGACAAGCTGCGATCGCTCCAACTGCTCGCCCGGCGCGGGATCGGCTTGCCCGTGACCGGCTTCGCGAACTCCACGAAGGACATCGACGGCTTGATCGAGCAGGTCGGCGGCGCCCCGCTCGTGGTCAAGCTGCTCGAAGGCACGCAGGGAGTCGGGGTCGTGCTGGCCGAGACCAAGAAAGCGGCCGAGTCCGTGATCATGGCCTTCCGCGAGCTGGACGCGAACCTGCTGGTCCAGGAGTACATCAAGGAGTCGGGCGGCTCGGACATCCGCGCGTTCGTCGTCGGCGACCGCGTGGTGGCCGCGATGATGCGTCACGCGCCGCCGGGCGAGTTCCGGTCGAACCTGCACCGCGGCGGCAGCGCCGAGCGGGTTCGCCTGACCCCCGAGGAGCGCAGCACCGCGACGCGCGCGGCCAAGACGATGGGTCTGCGGGTTGCCGGCGTGGACATCATGCGCTCGAACCACGGCCCGGTCGTGCTGGAGGTCAACTCGTCGCCGGGGCTCGAGGGGATCGAGCAAACGACCGGCGTGGACGTCGCCGGCAAGATCGTCGAGTTCATCGAGCGCCACGCCACTCCGGGTCGCACGGCCGACCGCGTTCGCGGCTGACGATGGGGCGGCGCGGCGGTCCCACGATCACGATCGGAGACGTGGACGTGCGGCCCGGCTCGGTGCACCGCGTCGACCTGCCGGTCGCGCGCCTTCCGACCGGGACGTGGGAAACGCTCCCGATCCAGGTGATCAACGGCTGGGAGGACGGGCCACTGCTCTGGACGAGCGGCGCGATCCACGGCGACGAGCTGAACGGCATCGAGATCGTGCGCGAGGTGGTCGCGCAGCTCGACCCGCGCACACTGCGGGGCGCCCTGATCGCGGTCCCGATCGTCAACGTCTTCGGCCTGCTGACGGGCGAGCGCACCCTGCCCGACCGCCGCGACCTCAACCGCTCGTTCCCCGGCTCGCCGCGCGGCTCGTTCGCGGCGCGCGTCGCGCACCTGTTCTTGACGACCATCGCGAACCGCTGCGGCTACGGGATCGACTTCCACACCGGCTCGCACCACCGCGACAACCTCGCGCAGGTGCGAGCGCAGCTCGCCGATCCCGAGACGCGCCGGATCGCCGAGGCCTTCGGCGCTCCGATCATGATCGACGCGCGCACGCGCGACGGGTCCCTGCGCGAGGTCGCTTCGCGAGCGGGGTCCCACGTGCTGCTCTTCGAGGGCGGCGAGGCCCTGCGGTTCGATCCCGACGTCATCCGTCTCGGCGTCGCCGGCACGCTGCGCGTGCTCGCGGCGCTCGGCATGATCGACGGGCCCGACCGTCCCCCGGTCCCGTCACGCACGAGCTCCGCCAGCACCTGGGTGCGCGCTCGCCGGAGCGGGATCGTTCGCCTCTTCGTCGAGCCGGGCGACGAGGTCGCGCGCGGCGCGCAGATCGGCGAGATCTCCGACGCGTTCCGCGAAGACGTCGTCCATGTGCGAGCCGCGACGAGCGGCCTCGTCGTCGGCCTCAGCCGGAACCCCTTGGCCAATCAAGGCGACGGCCTCGTCCACATCGCCGAGCTGGACGACGCCTAGCGACAACCGGTCACGGGGCCTTGATGCCCCAAACGGCCCAGAGACCGTACGCGCCGCGAAGGGAGGGAAAGGCTCCGACCGAACCGATGTGGTAGCCGAGGTAGGTCTTCCCCCGAGAGACTGGATTCCACTCATACGGCCAGCGCCCAACACCGACCATGACAGAGTTTGCCGTTTGCCAGGCGACGACGTCCCATTCATCGGCGTTGCCGGAGTCCTCGGCGACGAGGTCGCATCCCCACGGATGGTCTTTCGGACTCGGGGAGGCGTTGGGGCTTCGTGGGTTGGGGTAATGACAGACGCGATCGAACTCTGCCTCGAGCTGGTCGACGTTGCCGCGGTCGTCTATCTCGGGGTCGATGGGGGCAACGTAGGCGCTCACCAGCGTCAGGCCCGTTTCCTTGCCGAGGTCGTAGGAGGCGCCGCCGACCTCGTAGGGACCGTAGCCACGCTCGGTGTCGCAGTGATCGGTCGGGCAGCGGATCGGGAGCCTCGTGATCCGGCCGCCGATGCGGCCGGTGGCCCGGTAGCTGGCGGTGCCCGAGCGGTTCGTGGGGTGAAGCACGAGCTTGGCCTCGCCGTCGGTGAAGAGGTAGACGTCGATCGGCGCGTCCTTGCTAAAGGAGGGCGGATCGGGAACGGACATGGTGTGGATCCAGCCGGGCGGGAAATCATCGTGGGTCTCGACCA